>Ga0193717_1000001_pt1 | contig 691166 bp, 641 predicted proteins | sample U2c2metaG_FD_145900 | JGI IMG/M metagenome (GOLD analysis project Ga0193717, IMG submission 145900) | Soil microbial communities from a riparian zone of the East river system, Colorado, United States - U2c2 | ecosystem: Environmental > Terrestrial > Soil > Riparian zone | place: USA: East...
TTACTATATTCGGAATGAAATGGTATGTAATCCGTAAACAGGATATGTTAAGTTCTTTTCAGGACGATGTCAAGTTAATCCAGGACTAGTGTAAAGCTATTCCAGGACTAGACAAAGGAGTTGGTTTGGATGTGCCCTTCGCAACACCTTGCATATACCTTGGTAAAACCCCGGCAAATTCAGGCGCAGGCCAAGAGCGCCCTAAATGAATAAGCATCTAAATTTTTTAGATAAAAGAAATGAACATATATTTACGCAAAGCGTATATGGTAACCAAAATTGCAACATCAAAAAGACTGGAGGGTATTAGCGAATACTACTTCTCCCAAAAACTCAGGGAAATTGATTCCCTGAATAAAGAAGGCAAAAACATCATTAACCTCGGTATCGGCAGCCCCGATCTTCCGCCGCATCCGGATGTGATCAAAACACTACAGGAGGAAGCAGCCAAACCCGGAGTGCATGGTTATCAGGGCTATAAAGGTATCCCTGCATTGAGACAGGCCTTCGCAGACTGGTATCAGCGCTGGTACCGGGTAAGCCTCAATCCTGATACAGAAGTTTTGCCGCTGCTTGGCTCAAAAGAGGGCATCATGCACATTTGCATGACTTATCTGAATGAAGGAGATGAGGCATTGATCCCGGATCCGGGCTACCCTACTTATGGCAGTGCGGTTAAACTCGCCGGAGGCAAACCCCTGGCTTACCTCTTAAAAGAAGAACAAAACTGGTATCCCGATTTGGAAGCCCTGGCAGCAACAGATCTGAGCAAAGTAAAGCTCATGTTTGTGAATTACCCGCATATGCCTACAGGCCAGCCTATAGCGCCCGGTTTATTTGAAAGCTTAATCAGCTTTGCAAAAGCACATCAGATCCTGCTGATCCATGACAACCCTTACAGCTTCATTCTGAATGACAACCCTGTAAGTCTTTTAGAAGCGCCCGGCGCCAGAGAAGTAGTATTGGAACTCAACTCTTTAAGCAAATCACACAATATGGCCGGCTGGCGGATCGGCATGCTTTGCGGCTCCAAAGAACGCATTGAAGAAGTATTAAGGTTCAAGAGCAATATGGACAGCGGTATGTTCATGCCCCTGCAGCTGGCCGCAGCAAAAGCTTTAAGCCTCGGCTCTGACTGGTACAGTCACATCAATGGCATCTACTCCCAAAGAAGAGCTAAAGTATACCTTATGCTCGATATTCTTGGCTGCAGCTACGCGCCGAATCAGGTTGGTTTATTTGTCTGGGCAAAAATCCCTGAACATTATGAAGATGCCTATGCCCTTAGCGATGAAGTTCTTTACGGCGCCAACGTATTCCTGACACCGGGCGGCATATTTGGCAGCCAGGGCAGCCGCTACATCAGGATCAGTCTTTGCGGTGACCTTTCCCGGTTTGAGCAGGCGATAACACGGATCAGCAAATGACACAAACAATGTGTATAAAGATTAACTTTGCATCATGAAGATAGCAGTAGTCGGCCTCGGGCTTATCGGCGGTTCCATGGCTTTGGTGTTGAAGCAAAAGGGCTTTGCCTCAAAAGTATACGGCGTGGACAACCAGGAGGCACACACACAAAAGGCACTGGAGCTGGGCATTGCAGACGAAATAACTGACCTGGACAACGCAATAGCCAGCAGTGACCTGATTATACTGAGCACCCCGGTAAGTGTTTGCACCACATTATTGCCCAGGGTGCTGGACCAGGTAAAGCACCAGATCGTACTGGATACCGGTTCCACTAAAACCTCCCTGCTTGAAGCGGTAAAAGGGCACGCCGCCAGGGGCAGGTATATCGCTACCCATCCCATGTGGGGTACCGAATTCAGCGGGCCTGAAGCAGCAACAACTGATGCTTTCTATGGCCGGGCCAATGTGATCTGCAATGCAGCAGAAAGCGATAAAGATGCCCTGGCAGCAGTAGAGCAATTGTATACTTTGCTCGGTATGTACAATGTATATATGGAAGGAAAGGACCATGATGTACACGTGGCCTACGTCAGCCACATTTCCCACATTACCTCATTTGCCCTGGCCAACACCGTACTGGAAAAAGAGAGAGAAGAAAATGCCATATTTGAGCTGGCCAGTGCCGGTTTTGAAAGTACAGTAAGGCTGGCCAAAAGCAGCCCTGCCATGTGGATGCCCATATTTAAACAGAACAAGGAAAATGTGCTCGATGTACTGAACGAACACATTACCCAGCTCAGGAAATTCAAATCCTGTATTGAAAAAGAGAACTGGGATTACCTGACCGAGCTGATGGAAAATGCGAACAAGATCAAAGATGTCCTGGACCGGAAGGAGTAGTGATATCCCTTATCTTTTTTGCAGGATTTCCCGCAGCCAATGTATCATCCGGAATATCTTTCGTGACCACAGCCCCCGCGCCAATCACACAACGGCTGCCAATAGTAACGCCAGGACAAATGATCGCCCCGCCGCCAATCCAGCAATCATCACCGATCACAACCGGTTTAGAAAATTCTACACTTTTCCGGAGTTCTGCATCAAGCGGGTGACTGGCCGTATAGATCTGAACCCCGGGCCCGCAAAATACGTTACTGCCTATTTTAACAGGCATCCCGTCAAGCACCACACAATTGACATTGAAGTATACGTTTTCCCCGCAAAAAATATTGTAGCCGTAATCACAAAAGAAAGGGGGCTCTATATACAGGCTCGGGGGAGCATTGGGAATTAATTTGCTGAGGATCGCCTTCCCGTTTTCTGACATGACGTATTCTTTAATGTTCAGTTCATGTAAAAGCTTTTTGCAATCCAATCTTTCCTGAGTTAATAAAGAGTCTGTTGCGACATAAGGCTCGCCGGTTATCATTTTTTCTTTTTCAGTTTTCATAAATAAGCTGCGCTGTCAGTACTTTAAACTTACAGATCATTCACTTCAAATCCACCATAACTGACCATTTCGGCGTTGTGTGATACAATAAGTTTAAGCTTCATTCTTTCTATGAGATCTTTAGCCTGACTGATATTTCTATGCAGATCGCCGATGCCCCTGATCTCAATTCCTTTAGGCATGAGTTTAAATTTGTTAGGTTCAAATTTTTCAATGAATCTTTGCAGATCGGAGCTGATCTTTACTTCTGGTTTTCCCATTTTTAATTTTTAAATTTTCCTAATAAGCGTAAAATAATACAAATTGTTTTAACTCAATGAATAGCTAAAGTCATATTATCAGGCGTGATCAGGAACCGTCCTTGAATGCAGCCGGGAAATGGCACAGGAAATGCGCAATAAAAACCTGAGATGAAACGTCAATTAACCATTCTGTCTGCACCATCGATACTTGGTCTGAGGCCCACCGGCGTAGAACATCTTGCAGATCGTTTGCTGGCTTCCGGCCTTGCGCGTATGTTGTCGTACAATGATCCCGTCATCAGCGTTCAGACTTTTAATGAAAATTATGAGGCTGAAAGGGACATGGCTACCGGATGCCTGAACCCTCTGACCGCCAGAAAATTTTCCCTGGAGCTGATCCGGGTGCTGACGCCACATATTGGTCCCGGACATTTTCCCCTGGTTCTCGGCGGAGACTGCAGCATCTTGCTGGGTATCATGCCTGCTTTAAAAAAGAAAGGCAGTTATGGTCTGATCTACCTGGACGCACATGCCGATTTTTATGCCCCCCATCAGTCACAAACCGGGGAAATTGCAGATATGGATCTGGCCATCGTTACCGGAAGGGGCCCGGGCTTGCTGACTGATATAGATGGGCTAAAACCTTATGTTGAAGATCAGCATGTCATCCATATTGGCCAGCGTGACGAGCAGGAAACTATTGATTTTGGTTCTCGGGACATCCGCAAAACGGGCGTGCATTGTTTCAGCTTAGCGTCAATACGGGCACATGGAATCGAAACCGTCTTGAAAGGTGTAATGCGTACCATCTCTGAAACCGAACTTGAGGAATACTGGATACACTTCGATACTGATGTCATATCCGATGAGGAAAATTTTGCTGTAGACTACCGCCTTCCGGGAGGATTGACATTCTCGGAGATTGCCCGGGTACTGAATACCCTGATGGAAACAGGCAAAATGGCCGGTATGAGTGTGACCATTTATAATCCCGCGCTTGATCCCGGGGGCATCATTTCGGACAGGATCTGCAATTGCCTCGGTTCGGTGCTGAATAAAAGATAGTTTTATTTTTGACTGAAAAGTAAGGAATAAACTTGCTCCAGCAAGCTTACCTGCCGTTCATTGATCTTCATTCTGGCTTCTTCAATTCCAAACCATCCGGCCCTGTCTACTTCAGGGACATCGATCATTTTCCCGGATCTGGGCGGCCATTCCAGCGGAAAAGTATTACTGATCAGGGTCTGAACATCAAAATCTCCCGTCACAGCCCAGCAATGAACCTGCTTACCTCCTTTTTGCAGGACCGGTTCTAATTCGGCAAAATTGCCTTCAGGACGAAACCCCGTTTCTTCTTCAAATTCCCGTATGGCAGTTAGCAACGGGTCTTCTTCTGTATCAGCCTCGCCTTTGGGAATGGACCAGGCGCCAATGTCTTTGTTCTTAAAAAATGGCCCGCCCGGGTGTACCAGCAAAAACTCAGGCTGGCCGGACCTGATCTTGTACATCAGTATTCCAAAACTTTTTCTCATATCATTTAGCTAACAGCGCAGCAAAGAATATGTTTTTTCTGCAGAGCAGCTAATCCTTTCTTATCTTTATGCCATGATCAGATTAAACCAGGACACCCCTGCAGAAATATTAAATGAAGTAAAGATCGGGGATCTGGTAACGGATACATTTAGTAAAACGGGCCTGGTTGAGTCCATAAACATCAAGGCAGACCCCTTGTACAAGATTTTCGAGTTTAACCTGGTGACCGGAAGGGTCATTACTGTTCGGATTTAACTCAGCCCGTTTGGTTTCGTCTGCGCTTGCTGCATACTTCCTGCGTACCTGCCGCGGGATTTCTGCGCTTAACGGGTACCTTTAACCGCAGAAGGTCCGCAGAAACATTGCGGAAATATGCTTGAAGCATAAAACATACCCGAACTGTATCCTGTCAATTCCAGATAAATTATACTCGGAAAAAATAAATCAATATCTTTGCCGGATAAGAATATTTTATAATGACTGAACAAGGAAACAACAACAGTTTTGACTGGGTTTATTATGTATTAGGGCTGGTTTGTGGTATTGTAACTACTCTGGCGATCACCACCAACTTCTTTTGGGCCCTTTTTGGTGGTCTATTGGGCTTTATCTTTGGTGCAGTTTTCTTAAACGGTATCGTTAAAGGCCGTGTACACTAACATTCCTTCCTGTTTTTAACAGAAAACACCTATCCGCATGAAGAAACTCGTATTGATCTCACTCTTCGCTATTTTGGCCATTAGTGCCCGTTCACAGGACGTAAAATTTCCGGGTCTGGATACCAGTCCGGCAGATATTGTGTATTATCCTTTAAACGTCGTCAAGGCAAAAGACGGTTCTACACCGCTGATCAGGGTTTTGTATTCCCGGCCTTCAAAAAAAGGTCGCGAAATTTTTGGCGTGCTGGAACAGTTTGGAAAGGTATGGCGCGTAGGGGCAAATGAATCTACAGAAATCCGATTCTACAAACCAGCGACCGTTGGCGGAAAAAAAATAAAAGCGGGAACTTACAGCTTATTTGCCATTCCGAATAAAGACAAATGGACCATCATCATCAATAAACAGGTGGATAAATGGGGCGCATTTACCTATGATCAGACCAAAGATGTGGTGAGGACGGATGTGAATGTAAAATCTTTGGAGAAGACCCTGGAGGTCTTGTCAATTACCTTTACCACTCAGGCTACAGGGGCAAATATGGTGATCGGCTGGGACCATTCGACAGTTGAACTGCCGATAACGATTAAATAGGCCTTAAGCCAGTCTTCTTCGCAAAACGCTGTCCAGCCAGATCAGTGCGATCACTGCATCCAGCATTAAAAACAGTTTCAGAAACTGCGAGGAGGTGATTTTATCCGTGACCTTTCCCAGATCAAGCTCTATTTTTGACCAGCTGTAATCAAAGCTGCTGTTGGTCAGGGCATACACAAAGATTCCGAGCATACAGGCTGCGAAAAAAGCGGCAATACTGTAAATGACCTGCTTGTTTACCTTAGTCTTTAAGGCTACAGGTGCGGTCTCCAGTGCAACCTGCTCCATCACATTACGGCTAAAAGACATAGATGGCTCCTCAAGCTCCATGCTTTTCAACAATGCGTCCATTTCATCATCTGTCATTTTCATATCAATTCCTTTACTTCGTCTTTCAACAAAAATTGTAATTTCTCTTTCAGCCTGGCCCTGGCCCTGTGCAGTCTTACCTTTACATTATTGGAATTCATACTCAGGGCCAAACCAATTTCCTCAAGTGTCTGTTCGCCTTTATAAAACATCGTTATGATGATCGCATCATCCTGCACAAGCTGATCTATAGCAGTGTTCAGCCAGTAACTGGTGGATTTCCGTTCTGCCAGATCGGCGTTAAAATCCGAGATCTGACTTTCCAGTTGTATCTCGTTCTCTTCATCATTTATAGATTGCGTGTCCAGTTGTTTTTTACGCAAATGGGACATGGCAGTGGTATAGGTAATGGTATACAGCCAGGTTGAAAACTTTGAGGTCTGATTAAATGTTCCCAGGGCTTTATAAGCTTTTACGAAGCAATCCTGGGCAATTTCCTCAGCATCTTCCCTGCTTTTTGCAAAACGCAAAGCCATAGTGAACACAAAGCGCTGATGGCGCAACACCAACTCTGAATAAACTTTGGTATTGCCCGCCAGAACTGCCGCGATCAATTGTTCATCGGTTTGCTGAAGCTGCATATACCTGCTATGACGTGGTTTTGCATGCACAGGTTACAGCTTTTTCGATGAAAATTAATGGCTGCCGGCAAAAAATTTTAAGCCAAGGATAGATCCGATGAGCGTGACAATAAAAAATATCCGCCAGAAGTTGGCGGGCTCCTGAAAGTAGATGATGCCGACGAGGACTGTTCCTACTGCACCAATGCCCGTCCAGACGGCATAGGCTGTACCCATAGGTAAGGTCTGGGCCGCTTTGTTTAGAAAATAAAAGCTCAGACTGATGCAAAATGCAAAAGCAATTGACCATTTGAGGTTTGTAAAATTATTGGACAGTTTCAGACAGGTGGTAAATCCTACTTCAAATAATCCGGCTATTATTAAGATGATCCAGCTCATAATTTCTTTTTTTTACAAAATTAGGCTGAATTCAGCAGGAAGCTTTTTACAAATGTTAAAAAATGAGTGGCTATTTCATTTCTGCCCTGATCCTGCTCAGTGTAACCTGCGTGACCCCAAGATAAGAGGCGATATAACCCAGCTGGATCCTTTGAATTAAAGCCGGGGAACTGCTCAGCAACTCCCGGTAACATTCAGATGCCGATTTAAAAAGCCTCGCAATATGCCTTTCCTCAAGTTTCATGAGTTCACGCTCTGCCAGCTTCCGGCCCCAGTTTGCCAGGTCTATGTTTTCTTTAAAAAGCTGCTGCAGCTTGTCATCCTTAATTTCATAAAGCACGCTGTTTTCCAGAAGCTCAATAGACTCGTATCCGGGCAATCCATTGATGTAGCTGTTGTAAGAAAATACAAAATCACCTTCAAGACCAAACCAGAAGGTAATCTGGTTGTCTTTTCCGTCCAAATAAGCTCTGGCGATCCCCCGCTCAATAAAATAAACCGTCCGCCCTGTCTGTCCCGCTTCAAACAGTATTTTGTTTTTTGGCAGTTCAACCTTGCACATTCCCTCAGTTAAAAGCCTCAGGCTATCTTTTGGCAATGGATAAATACTGTCTATTTTATCAATAAGTGCATTCAATGTCTTTAATATTTGGATAAAGATAAATAACAGCCTTAAACATTTTTTTAAATGTGTGTAACCTGATGATTTTTGATGTAGTCATAGCTTCAGAACACCAATTATAAAAAACATTTATTAGTTAAAAAATTAAAAAATATGGGAGCGGAAATAGTATTTATTTGTCTTTTTATTTGTGCCACAGCATTGATCTTTGGCATCAGGTACATGTCCAACAAAGAAAAAATGGCCATGATAGAGCGGGGCATTGATCCGGGAATAGGCCAGAGTTCGCCAAAGCCTTTCCTGAGCTTAAAATTTGGATTGCTGATGGCCGGGCTTGGATTGGGGGTCGTTGCGGCTTTTATAGCGGTCACTAACGGCCGGTTTGATGACGAGGATGCGGTCGCCCTTTATTTTGGATCGATCTTTATTTTCGGCGGAATGGGCCTGATTGTTTCCTATGTGATCGAAAAGAAATGGCTGGACCAGCAGAAAAGCTGACCTGAGATTTGTCTAAAAGACGCTGTCGTCATTGCGAGGCACGAAGCAATCTCCACATTAGATTGCTTCGTGCCTCGCAATGACGTAGGGGCGCTAGAATGCGTAACCGTAAAAAGGGATTCTTAATCGAACTCCTTTTTTTTTTGCCTGCAATTTGACTTTTGTCAACAAAGAGTCAACAATGCAGCAGCCTGTTATATTTATGACAAATTAATCAATCGATTGATTAATTTTGCGTCATCAAATTATGACATGGAAAGAATAGACAAGAGAACCCGGATCATTGAGGCAGCCGAAAAACTGTTTTCTGAGCTGGGATACGAAGGGACCTCGACCAGGCAGATCGCCAAAGAATCCGGTGCGAACATGGCCATGATCAACTACTATTTCGGCTCCAAAGAAGGGGTCTTCATGGAGATCATGAGCAAAAGAATAGCAGATTTTAAAGACCATCTGAACAGCATCAGCCAAGGCGACGGCACTGGTATGGAAAAGCTGCTTAAGGTTGTGGAAGGATATGCCACCCGTATTCTTTGCAACCATACTTTTCATAAAATGATGCACCGCGAACTTTCATTGCCGCAACGGCCCGAAATGTTCAGCAACATAGAAAACGCAATGGCTGAAAACCAGCTGGTCATAGAAACCATCGTCAATGACGGAATCGCTGATGGCAGCTTCCGGCAGATCGATGTACGGATGCTCATCCTTACCCTGATGGGCACCATCAGTAAAGTAGCCATTTCTCCGGCAAAGATCACCTCAGGAACAGGCCTGGACATCAATAATCAAAAAGACCGCAAAGTGATCACCGACAGGCTGATCGCACACTTGAAAGACCTTATTACGATATACTTAACTCCGCAAAAATGATACGCAATACCAATAAATTAATCTTATCTGCTTTGCTGTTTCCAGGGATTCTTTATGCACAGCAGGTAAAAAAACTTGACCTGCCCGAAGCGATATCCCTGGGTGTCAGCAACAGCAAAAACCTGAAACTCTCACAAAACAAAATAGATGAAGCTGTGGCTAAGCTGGCAACGGTGAAAGACAACGCCTTACCTACCGCAAACGCTTCTTTCTTATATAATCACGCTGAAATACCCACCAATACCTTAAGCATCGGTGGTGCCGACCCTATTCATTTGCCAAAACGTGCTGATGCCTTTGTAGGAACTGCAGCGGTAGAGGAGCTGATCTACAGCGGCGGGAAGCTGAAGTATGCGGAGGAATCGACCCGGCTGCTTACAGAAGTGGCTAAACTTGACGCCGATAAGGACAAAGAGGAGATCAGCTATGCGGTGATCAATACTTATTATTCATTATTTAAAGTTCTGCAAAGCAAAAAGGTAGTAGCCCAAAACCTCGAGTCTATAGCCAGTCAGCTGAAACAGGCGCAGCGTTTTTTTGAGCAGGGAATTGTCACTAAAAACGATGTGCTGCGGTTTCAGTTACAGCAAGCTAATGTCTCGCTCACCGAAATGGAAATTGAAAACAACCGCAAAGTGATCAACTATAACCTGGATGTATTGCTGGGCCTGGATGAAAACACTGAGATTGAGATCTCTGATCCGGACAATGCTTTAAAACCTGCCGGCGGGCTGGGTACTTACCTTGATCTGGCTTTCAGCAACCGCCAGGAGCTGAGACAGCTGGACCTGCAAAACAGGGTGGCCGATGTCAACATCAAATCCATAAAAGCCAATACACGGCCAACTGTTGGTGTGGGTGCAAACTTGTACTACATTAACCCTAGCGGCAAATTTATTCCGCCAACTGACCAGTTCATTATGCCTGTTACGGTCGGCGCCAACATTTCTTGGAACATTGGCAGCCTCTGGACCAATAAGAATAAAGTAACCGAGGCCAGGGTTCAGCAAAAGAATGTGACGCTCCAAAAAGACATTGTCGCGGACGAGGTCAAAAAAGAGATCAACAAGAATTACCAGGACTATCAGCTGGCAACAAACAAGATCAAAGTGCTGGAAACCTCTATCGCTCAGGCTACAGAAAATGACAAGTTACTGGCTTCCAAATACAAGAACAATGTGGCTTCTGCCATTGACAGGATTGATGCCGAAACTTTGCTCTACCAGGCGAAGATCAACCTGGAAATTGCGAAAGCGGATGCCGGACTGGCTTACTATACTTTATTAAAATCAACAGGAAAAATCGCCCAATAAATACCATAACAAATTACAGCAATGACAACTGAAAAGAAAAAGAAAAACAAAGTAATCCCGATCATATTAGGGGTGCTGCTCATTCTGGGCGCCATTTTCGGCACTAAGGAATATATTTATTACAGCAAACATGTAGACACTGATGATGCGCAGATTGACGGCGACATCAGTCCGGTAGTGGCGCGTGTGGGCGGCTATGTCCAGGAAATAAAGTTCGAAGAAAACACCCGTGTAAACGAAGGTGATGTATTGGTTAAACTGGATGACAGCGACTATAAAGTAAAGCTGGAACAGGCTGAAGCCGGACAAAAAGGAGCAAGTGCAGGTGTGGGAGTTTCTGAATCACAGATTGCAGCCACGGCTGCAAATACCAGTACTGCCCGGGCGAACATTGAAGCGGCAAGGGTAAAATTGCTGCTTGCACAAAAGGATTATGACCGTTATGCCAACCTGGTGAAGGACGGCTCTATTACCCAGCAGGCTTTTGATCAGGCTAAAGCAGAAAAAGAATCGGCACAGGCTGCTTTTACTGCTGCTAAGGACCAGTATGTTGCTGCTGTGAAGCAGGTGGGTACTACGCAATCGCAGCTGGCGGTAAGCAATTCGGGCGTAACGCAGCATCAGGCTGATGTTGATTTTGCGAAATTGCAGCTGACCTACACCGACATCAAAGCGCCTTCAAGCGGGATCGTTTCTAAAAAGAATGTACAGAAAGGCCAGCTGGTACAGGCGGGACAGTCTTTGTTTTCTATTGTCAATGACAGCAGCATTTATGTAACCGCAAACTTCAAGGAAACGCAGCTGGAAGACATCAAACCTGGATCGAAAGTAAAGATTGAAGTGGATGCTTTTCCTGATGCTGATGTTTCCGGAGTGGTATACAACTTTGCGCCGATTACCGGAGCTAAAGGTTCTTTATTGCCTCCGGACAATGCGACCGGTAACTTTGTGAAAGTTGTACAGCGCGTGCCTGTAAAAATTAAGATCTCCAATGCTTCTAAAGAAATCATGTCCAGGCTTCGTCCGGGTATGAGTGTTAAAGTATCTGTTTCTATAAAAGATTAACAATGGCCGAGAAAGGTTTAAAAAAGTGGGTCATTACGTTTACGGTCATTACAGCTTCTCTGCTGGAGCTGATTGATACCACCATTGTGAACGTAGCGATACCACAGATACAGGGCAATCTGGGCGCCACGCTGGAGGATGTGGCCTGGTTATCCACGGGCTATGCTGTAGCCAATGTAATTGTACTGCCCATGTCGGGATGGCTGGGCAGCAGGTTTGGCAGAAAGAACTATTTTCTTTTTTCCATCATTCTGTTTACCATCGCCTCTTTCCTGTGCGGAAACGCAACCAACCTCGAAGAACTGATTGCCTTCCGTATCTTACAGGGCCTTGCCGGCGGAGGATTGATCTCTACTGCTCAGGCCATTTTGATAGAGACCTGGCCGCGTGAAGATGTGGGTATTGCCACTGCCTTATTCGGATTGGGTGCTGTAGTAGGCCCTACCGTGGGTCCGACTATAGGCGGCTACCTGCTGGAGATCAGTTCATGGCCTTTGATATTTTATGTAAATATTCCTGTCGGGATTCTCGCGGCGTACTGTACATATATGTTTGTGAGGGAGACACCTAAAGACGGACAGGGACAGCCGGTAGACTGGTGGGGCATTGCTTTGCTGGCGATTGCTGTTGGAAGTCTGCAAACTGTACTGGAAAAAGGGGAAAGTGAGGACTGGTTTGCTACTCCGTACATTACTGCGCTTGCCGTAGCATCTGTACTGGGTCTGCTGCTGTTTATCTGGCGGGAAATGAGTACTGACCATCCTATTGTCAACTTTAAGATCATGCGCCACAGGAGTTTTTCAGTCGGCATGTTTACCTCCTTTATCCTGGGTTTTGGCCTGTACGGCTCGGTCTTTGTGTTTCCCGTCTTTTGTCAGAACTTACTGGGCTTTTCGCCCCTGCAAACCGGAGAGCTCTTGTTTCCGGGGGGATTGTGCACCATTGTGATGATGCCTTTTGTGGGGATTATGCTGAAGAAAAACATTCCCGCTCAGTTTATGGCCACGATCGGGATGTTCCTGTTCTTCGTCTTTTGTTCTATGCTGAGCAATTCTACGCTGCAGTCGGGAACCGGTGATTTCTTTATGCCACTGATGATCCGCGGAGCAGGGATGGCACTGTTATTTGTGCCTTTGACTACCTTAGCTATACAGGACCTTAAAGGCGCCGAGATCGGACAAGGCTCAGGATTGAACAACATGATGAGGCAATTGGGAGGTTCGTTTGGTATTGCGGCTTTGACTACGCTGATCCATGTTCGCCAGGGATTTCACCGCAGCAATCTGCTGGTCAACATCAACGAATACAATCCGGCATTTACGGATCGCTTCAATGGTTTCATCAAAAATTTTATGGGCAAAGGCTATTCCTATCTGGACGCTAAGGCCTTGGCCGCCAAAGCCATCGAAGGGACACTGACAAAACAGTCTTTGCTGCTCACCTATAGCGATGCGTACTGGGTCGCCGGGCTGATACTTTTGTGTTCAATTCCACTGCTTTATCTTCAGAAATTTAAAAAGAATGTAGCGGTTCCTGCCGACCTGCATTAAAACAAAACAGCCGTTAAGGTTCTCTTAACGGCTGTTCTACTCAAAAAAAATTAACAATTACTGCTTCATTTATTGCGTTTCCGCCACAGAATCAGCACATAAGTTTAAAATAATTTGTTTAATCCCTATGATGCTAAGTTACAGATTTTTGAAAAAAAATCAAAATTAAAATAATGGCCATACAGGGGTCGTTTTTTTAGGGGATTTTTGGTAGCTTAAGGCCGAAAAAATACCCTTTAAATATGATGCAGAAACAACGTGCAAAAGGACAGCGAGAATCCGTATTTAACAATGAAGTAGTATCCAGATTTGAACTCTATAACAGCCTTTTCCTTACCCTTCCGTTTTACAAGATCAAAGACACCGGCACTTTGCTGCCTCTATTTATTAAGTACTGCGAAGATGGTATAAATGACCATAAAACACCCGCAGAAATTATAGATTCTTTCTTTAAAAAATATACTCAGACTACCGCTACCAAGGATGTCATTGATCTGCTTTTCCGTTTTATCCAGTACATAGAACGACAGGTGGTATTGTTTGATGCGGTCGAAGATGCTTCTTTTAATAAGCTGAATGCCGATGATGAAGAAAATGCGCTTTTGTCTTACCTGAAAAAAGGGGTAGATAACAATCCTTTAAGCGACAAGATTGAAAAACTGATCGAGGACTTTTCATTGCGTCTTGTCCTTACCGCGCATCCTACCCAGTTCTATCCCGGGAGTGTTTTGTCTATCATTACTGATCTGACTACGGCCATTAAGACCAATGAGATCTCTAACATACATTTGCTGCTTCAGCAACTGGGAAAGACACCTTTCTTCAATAAAAAGTCGCCGACACCGGTTGACGAGGCCCTGAGCCTGGCCTGGTACCTGGAAAATGTATTCTATTTTGCCGCAGCCAATATCCAGTCGGGCATTGACAAAACACTTAACGAGTACAGCCTGGAACCTAAAAAGATCGTTGAACTTGGCTTTTGGCCCGGAGGAGACCGCGACGGAAATCCAAATGTGCATACTGATTCTACCATACAGGTGTCTAAAATGCTGCGTCAGATCCTCTTCCGCTGCTACTACCGGGATTTCAGGAACCTGAAAAGGCGTATTACCTTTAGAGGGGTCGAGGATTCTATCGCCATTGTGCATGATATTCTGTATCAAAACGCATTTGATCCGAATATAGAACTGAAAAACATCTGTGCAGATGTGATCAGGCACCTGAATGATATTAAAAACACCCTTAATCAGGACCATGACGGTTTATTTGCCGATCTGGTATCTGACCTGATCCGAAAAGTGGAGCTTTATGGTTGTCACTTTGCGTCCCTTGACATCAGACAGGACAGCAGGGTGCTTAGGGATGTTCATGCTTACTGCAGGCAGAGCAAGCCGATCATCTCCCTGTTTCCTGAAGATTATAATGACCTGACTGAGGACGAAAAGATCAAGACCCTTTCCTTCAAAAGCGCCAGGGTGATCTACAGCGAAAAAGGAGATGCATTGACAGAAGACACATTGCTGACCATAGCAGAAATCAGGCAGATCCAGGAAAACAATGGAGAACTGGCATGCCACCGTTTCATTATTAGCAATTGCCAGCAGGCGAGTGATATTTTGCAGCTGATGGAGCTGTTCCTGTGGAATGGCTGGAGGGAAGACAACCTGTCGATAGATTTTGTTCCGCTGTTTGAGACGGTTCATGACCTTGCCGGTGCGGCCGAGATCATGGAGACGCTGTATTCGCATCCTTTTTATAAAAGCCACCTGAAAAACAGGGGCAACAAGCAGGACATCATGCTGGGCTTCAGCGACTCTACAAAAGACGGGGGCTATCTGATGGCCAACTGGTCAATCTTTAATGCCAAAGTATCGCTGACCGCTACTGCAAATAAACACAACATACAGCTCGCATTTTTTGACGGACGTGGTGGCCCGCCATCAAGGGGCGGGGGCAAGACCCACCGTTTTTATGCTTCGATGGGCAAGGAAATCGCGAACAAAAACATACAGCTGACCGTACAGGGACAGACCATCAGTTCACAATATGGCTCAATTGACAGCGCGGAATTTAACATTGAACAGCTGATCAATGCTGGAATATCTGCAGGGATCAGGGAAAAACATAACATTCTGCTGGACCCGGTAAACAAACACCTGCTGGATGAGATGGCCGATGACAGCTTTGAAGCTTTCGTTGCTTTGCGTAAACATCCGCTGTTCCTGAGTTACCTGGAGAAATTCTCTCCGCTGACTTTATTATCGAAGATCACCATCAGCAGCCGCCCGGTAAAAAGAAATTCCGGAGAGGCACTGAAACTGGAAGACCTGAGGGCCATTAGTTTTGTGACTGCCTGGAGCCAGCTGAAACAAAATATCCCGGGTTTTTATGGCGTTGGTACGGCATTAAAGAACCAGGAAAAGCAAGGCAACTGGGATAAGGTTGTGGAAACCTATAATGAATCCGGTTACTTTAAAACGATTGTGGAGAACTGCATGATGTCGATGAGCAAGTCTGACTTTGCGATCACGGCCCATTTTGCGAACGACAAACAATATGGCGAATTCTGGAAAGTATTGTTTGAAGAGTTTGAGCTTTCGAAGGAAATGCTTTTAAAGCTGTCCGGACAAGAGGCCTTAATGGAGAATTACCCGGCTGAGAAGCGCTCTATTGCCGTCAGAGAGAAGATTGTGCTGCCATTGGTACTGATCCAGCATTATGCATTAGAGAAGCTCCAGGGCGAGCTTCCTGATCAGCAGCAGCAGTCCTATGAGAAACTGGCGATAAGGACGGTATACGGTATTGTGAATGCCGGAAGAAACCTGGCATAAAGACACGCTAAAAATAAAAAAGGCGAGCTGATCAGCTCGCCTTTTTTATTTGCTGATAAATCTATTTCCTGTCAATTGATCCCATTACTTTTTGGCCAAATGCATTTAAGGCATCCCTTTCGGCTACACCTGATTTTACGCTTTCGTGTACTTAAGCGCCCCGCAGATATTGGTGATCATCTCTCCTGCTACGTCGACTTCTTCCTCGCTTACCCCTCTGAATTCACAAAAAGCCTCTAAAACATTCAGCGTCGCCTCAAGATCTTCCGGAGTATTATTCTGGAACAGCTGTCTTATAACCGGTATCTTCATGATTTTATCCTATCAAATAATTCATTTAACAATTCGGCCTTGTTGGTTTGGACCTGATGTACCAAAGCACCCCCTTCAAAGGCGGCAAAAGTCGGCAGATTGTCAACATTTGCCAGTTTGCGTGAGCCCGGAAGTTTTTCTGCATCCACGATCAGGAAAGTGACATCTTCATTTTCCGCAGCCAGCTTTTTGAACTTTGGCTTCATGATCCTGCAGTTTCCACACCAGGACGCTGCGTACTGAACCATTACTTTGTTGTTTTCAGCAACATATTGTTGAAGATTATCTTCTGTCAATTCTAAAAACATAGTTCTTTGATTATTAGTTAGCACTCAAATATTCAGCAACGCCGGTTCTGTTCGCACTCATTGCTTCTTTGCCTTCTTCCCAGTTTGCCGGGCAAACTTCGCCATGTTTCTGAACGTGGGCATAAGCATCGATTAATCTTAAATATTCTTTTACATTTCTGCCTACAGGCATATCGTTAACACTTTCGTGGAAAACTTTACCGGTTTCATCAATCAGATAGGTTGCTCTGAACGTAACATTTGAACCGGAAAAGATCTCATTGCCCTCTTCATCATATTCAACTTCCTGTTCAACAATCCCTAAGATGTTAGACAGTTGTCTGTGTGTGTCTGCGAGGATAGGATAAGTTACGCCTTCGATACCGCCATTGTCTTTTGGTGTATTCAACCATGCAAAATGTACTTCGTTGGTATCACATGAAGCACCAATTACAATGGTATTTCTTTTTTCAAAATCTGGCAAAGCGGCCTGGAAAGCGTGTAGTTCTGTCGGGCATACAAAAGTGAAATCTTTTGGATACCAGAACAATAAAACTTTGCTCTGTTTACTGACTGCTTCTTCAAATACATTAATTTTTAAATCATCGCCCATTTCGGACATTGCATCGATGCTTACACTTGGGAATTTTTTACCTACTATTGCCATAATTATACTTGTTTTGATGTTTTTTTCTGGCGCAAAGGTACGCCAACTGAACTTCAAAAACAAAGAAGCCGGACTAATCCGGCATACTTAATCTTGATAGGCTTATAGATAAATACTATAATCCCTGTTTGATATATTGGTTTTAGCTATGCTACCTGAGCACTCTTCCTGTCTTGTCGATATTGACATCGAAAGGTTTAAGGTATTCATTGACCAGCACGGCAAATTCCCTGCGGGTAACGATTCTGACGGGATCAAATTCTGAATTGAAATGGTAAGTAGTCTTCCATTTTTTCTTTACTTCTTCTGTTGTCGTCTTTAATGATTTATTGCCCACGATACAAACCAGGTCTAATACGCTGGCCAGAGTCATCTGAGACTCTTTATGGTCGTCAAACCAGATCTGAGCTTTGTAATAGTATTCTTTAATCACCGGTTTGACCTCTTCTGAGGTAACGGTCTGGTCCGGCCTGAAATAGGCTCCGTCACTGGAAAGATCTGCCTTCAGCACGCCGGTAACCCCAATAAACTGTATTGCCTTCCAGTTGCTGTCGGCCGGGCTTATGTCTTTGAAGGGAACGATACTCTGTTTATAATTGATCAGTTCACCCTGAATTGCCTTTAAGTTGGATTCCGAGGTTTTTCGTTTAAAAAAAGAAGCGTAAGCCGCTGTAGCTCCGGCGGCCTGCCCGGCGGCGAAGCTTTCCTGTGCCGGATCAAGGGCAACCAGGTTTTCCTGAAGCGGGTTTAAGAAGCGGTAAAGTGATAAGATATTTGCTGTACCAGCATTTGTAAAATATCCGGAGGCAATACTTGTCCGGCAGGTCTTGTTTTCATAATTGAACGGCTGCCACAATGCTGCCGTTTTAGCCGTGACCATTTGCAAAGTTTCGCCGGCTTTCCCTGATTTGTCAGCATTGACCAAAATCTCAGCCTTTATTGTTTTCCCGTCTTTAAGCTCCATAACCCATCCCCTCCCTGATCTTTTGAACTTTAACCATGATGCATTTCTCATCACCGTTAGATTTTTCAGGCTGTCCATCCAGGTTTTCAGAACTGCGTTAGCCGTGCTGTTGTCAAAGTTGTCTGCTTTCAGGCGTTTTAAAAATTCTGCCGCTATACCAGAATTCTGTTCTTTGCCGACAGGCGACAGCTCAAATCCCGGCCCGGGTAATAAGATTATCGTTTTGACTCCCGATACCGCAGCCTGAATCCCTGCTCCTATAGCATTGTTTCCATTCCCAATCACCAGTACCCCTGTTTTGGTGGTCTGTGCATTTGCCCCGCAAACAAAAGCCATCACAGCCAAAGCAACAAAAAATACCCTTTTCATTTTGTATATTTAATTTTATATGCAATATCCTTCAATTGAATTGATTTACGATATAAATGTAATAAAGGGTATTTAATTTAACCTATTTTAACACTTCTGGCGTTAACAAACTACTATGCTGAATAACTCTGCTTCTGTTTTTGCCGCGCAGCAAGGTTGCAAGCTTCGTCTTTCTGCCAGTACCGCCAAAGAAAGGATAGCAAAGCTTAAGCGGTTAAGGTCGGCTATTAAAGCCCGTGAACAGCTGCTGTATGAGGCCTTGAGGAAAGACCTGCGCAAAAATGAATTTGAGGCTGCCGTAAGCGAGGTGATTTTCATTTATGGCGAAATTAATCATGCGATCCGCCATTTAACCGGATGGATGAAGCCCCAAAGGGCAGGAAAAACAATAACCAATGTTTTCGCAAAAAACAGGATTTATTCCCAGCCCAAAGGGGTGTGCCTGATCATTTCGCCATGGAACTATCCCTTCCAGCTACTCATGAGCCCATTGGTTTCAGCCATTGCTGCGGGCAACTGCGCTATACTCAAGCCCTCTGAACTAAGCCCTGCCACAAGTGCTGTCATGGCAAAGTTAATTGAAGATTGTTTTGACAGGGAAGAAGTCTGCTGTTTCGAAGGCGGTGCGGACATTGCCTCCGAATTGCTGCAGTTGCCCTTCGATCACATCTTTTTTACAGGCAGTACCACAATCGGGAAAGTCGTTATGGAGGCCGCCGCGAAAAACCTGGCTTCTGTAACATTGGAGCTGGGCGGAAAATCACCTGTGGTCATCCACTCTTCTGCTGACCTTAAAAAAGCTGCGGAGAAAATCGCCTGGGGCAAACTCATCAATGCCGGGCAGACTTGCATTGCACCGGATTATGTACTCATTCCCGATCATCTGCTGGAAATATTCACCAACCATTACATCTCGGCTGTACAGGGCATGTTCTGTACAGGATCCGGGGAGCCCGACTTTGATCTCTATGCAAAAATTGTCAGTGAAAAGCATTTTAAGCGCCTTTGCGAACTTATCACGGAGGCCACAGACAAAGGCGCTGTTCTGGCGTATGGGGGCCTTGCTGACGCCAAAGCCTCAACAGTTAGTCCGGCGGTTTTATTAAGGCCCGCTCCCGATTCAAGGCTGATGCAGGAAGAAATATTTGGGCCGCTCCTTCCTGTAGTCCCTTATAAAAATCTTACCGAAGCCATTGCGCTCATCAATGCGAAAAGCAAGCCGCTTGCGCTCTATATTTTTAGTAAAGATGCCGCCGTGACCCGACAAATCATTCACGATACCAGTTCAGGCGGCATTTGCGTCAATGACGTACTCGTACACATTTCCAATCCAAAACTGCCTTTTGGAGGAGTGGGCACAAGCGGAATGGGCAGTTGTCACGGACACTATGGTTTCAAAGCTTTTTCACATGAAAGGGCTGTTGTATTTCAGTTTGGACCAAACCTGACGCGCCTGATCTATCCGCCTTACCGCAGTAAACAATGGGTGTTAAATTGGCTGAGAAAGCTGGTCTGATCAACCGATACGGACAGAAGTCATGGTCAGCGAGCCGCCAATCGCTTTGTCATTAAACAAGGAAACGGCCTCATGTTCTGTTTTTAAACCAAGGGTGTACATGAGCGGAAGATAATGCTCTGGTGTAGGAATGGCCAGCAAGGCTTCTTTGCCCAAACTCTGATAAGCCTGCAAAGGCCAGTGGTCGCCATTTAGGATCAGGTCTTTGAATTTATCGCTAATCTGTAAGGCCCAATCGTACCCCCCGCCGTTGATCATTTCCCAGCTCATCATCCTCAGGTTATGCACCATATTTCCGCTGCCCAGGATTAAAACCCCTTTCTTTCGTAAGAGTGAGAGCTCCTTTGCAAGTTCATAATGATAGCGGGCGTCTTTGGTATAGTCAATGCTGAGTTGTAATACCGGGATATTAGCTCAGGGTACATCCTTCTGACGACAGTCCAGGCGCCATGGTCCAGGCCCCAGTCGTGATCCAGGCCAACGCTCGCAGATTTCATCAGATCAGCAGTTTCCGCGGCAAGCTGCGGGCTGCCCGGCGCCGGGTAAACCACATCAAAGAGTTCTTGGGGAAATCCTCCAAAATCATAAATCGTCTGCGGGAAATCCATTGCCGTGATGTGTGTCCCCCTGGTAAACCAGTGCGCAGACACCACCAGAACGGCCGCTGGAGTGGGGATGCCCTTAGCCAGTTCAGCCCATTTCAAACTAAATTCATTGTCCTCAATTCCGTTCATCGGAGATCCGTGACCGATAAAAAGCACCGGCATGATGTTTTCCAGTATAGGAAGGCTGCCTGAAAATGTGCTGAACTGAGAAAGGCCGGACATGCTATGGCTGTTTTATACAGGCTTGCAAATGGTCATCACCTGCAAGCCTGATGAATTTTACTATTTTACTGGGCCTTGAAAAACTCAAGGTTAAGGTTGATCTTAACATCTTTAGCTACACCAGCTCCGGTTGGATCAAACTTAATGTTATAATCCAGCCTGTTGATCGTAGTTGTTGCGGAGAAACCTGCTTTAGTCTTACCTTGCTGCTGTGCTGTACCGCCGTACACCACATCAAACTTAACGTCTTTGGTTACATCACGGATGGTTAATTTGCCGCTTAGTTCGTAATTGCTTCCGCTTCCTTTTTTGAAACCGGTACTTTCAAAAGTCATTTTAGGATATTTTTCCGCATTAAAAAAATCATCGCTTTTTAAATGGGTATTGCGTTGCTCCACATCGGTAGAGATACTGCTTACGTCTACTGTAAAGCTGATCTTGGCATCAGTAAGATCTTCATTGGAAGCAGCCACTGTTCCGTCAAATTTTTTGAAAGATCCGTCTACAAATGAAATCCCCATGTGTTTCACAGAGAATGTTACGAAGGAATGCATCGGATCTACCGTCCATTTTGTTTGTGCGAATGACGCAGCGCTGATTGATAGGGCAACCAGGAATAAAAAAGCCTTTTTCATATTTTTTAAGTTAATGATTTACAAAGGTATAACCTTTATTGCTTTGCAGTTGTTGATCTATGATAAGAAATTATCAGCGGCCTTAATTAAATACATTAAAAAAGTTGAATTCCACCCTCGCCAGGTACATGTTTTTAGTATAGCGGTTCGCGATATTTCCGGCTGCCTGAAACCTGTAGCCGAGGTCTATCCTGGTCCGGCTGTTTAAAACCACCTGAACTGCGGGAGCGAGATCAAAATAGGACCGCCCGTTTGATGGATTGCTCTTGCCGAGCAATTCAATGTATAGGTTTAAATTGGGCTGATTGTAATCTTTGTAAACCACGGGAAACAGCAGGTATCCAGATGACAGGCTATAGCCGATCATCTGGTCTGGCCCGGGCATACGGGTCATTTGCAGGTCCTTGTCATCAAATGCTTTGGTATAGCTCAGGGTCCCTGACAGCGCCAGTTTATGCAGCAGCTGCGTAAATATTATTCCGCCCTGTACGCCGCTGTTGTCGCCCTCCAGGTTAACGTCTTCAGTGTACAGCGGGCGTTTGCTGCTGCTCCACCTGCCAAAAACCGAAGCCCTGGAATGGATTTTTATTCCGTCCACTGAAAGCACCCGGTATTTGGCATAAAGGCTTCCTCCTTCAAATCTGTAGCGGCCGTCCATGTCTGAAAAAAAGACCTGGCCATGGGCCATCAGGTTCCTGTTAAACCCAACCATCAGCTCGCCTATACTCCGGCTGGCAAAACCCGGGCTGAAAAACCCTTCGTTGGTGAGTCGAACCCCCAATGACCCGGATGCCATATTGCTGGCCGGTTCTGTAAAAACATACAATTCCTGAGATTTGGCGGCGCTTGTCATCAGGACAAGCGCAACCAATAAGCTGAATGATCTCATTGTTAGATGGCTAAGTGATAAATCCTGGTCTTTTTACCATTTATTGTCCCATAGCCGCTTGCGTAAGAATCTGTTTTAAACTGGGCCGCTTTTTGTTTAAATGCAGGGCCCGGAATAAAGTTTTTATCGATAACGCTGACCCTGACCGCGCCATTCAGTGTTTTATTTTTGGCGTTTAGAAATTTGTAGACTTCAAGTCCGTCCGCAGCCTGTCCGTTTTCATCTACCTTAAGGTGCTCAAAATTAAAAACCGCAGTCAGGCCGGCCACTGAAAATCCGGCATCCTGCACTTTTTTACGGATCAGATCTATGTTCACCGTTTTGCTCTTTTTAAAGTCAATTACAAAAATGTTCTTATTGAGGTCAGGCTTAATGGCTGCTATGAAATCCAGAGATCTCAGGGATTTTTCTGTCGCCTGGGAACACATAGAGCAGGTTAGGCCGGCTACCTGCAGCTCCGCAGAAGATATTTGCTGGGCAGAGACTTTGCCTGCAGTCAAAAGAATACAGAATATACTTAAATATTGAATCGTTTTCATTTTTATTGGTTTTAAACCGTCGTAAATCTTTATTGAGTGTCACTCCCATCTGCTCTCTTAAGCATTTGGATATCAATTTACAGGCGGCCTAATTTCTGAAAACGCAATTGAAAAGGTGTAAGGAAATAATGGAAGAAAGGGGAGGGGCCTTGTTCTCCTCCAGGCGCAAAGATTTTGGCAGTATCACTTTAAACACATCGGTCAGATGCGTACCTAAAAACAATTGCAAGCTAAAGTTGCCGGGCATCTTGACTTTCGCTCCAGCCTGGTGACTGTCTTTTATCTTAACACCGACCGACGTTGTTTTGCAGCAGCTGTGGCTTTTTGCTATTTTGCTGTCTTTAGTGCAGGTCTTGCATTTCGCTGTTTCTATAAAGCGCACTGATGATAGCTTTCCTGCACAAAAATGCATACTCACAGCAAGCCCGATCACGCTGACCAGGTAAAAGACGCACAGTCCCATTGCTATTTTTTGCTTCATCTTCATATCAGAAACCAGGATTTAGGGCTTCCAGGGCCTTTCCTGATTGCACAAAGCTATTAAATAATAATTGCAATTGCTTTGCCCGCGGCCTTTACGCTAAAAATAATGCGGTACCATGACATTTGAATAATGCAGATTTAACTTAACTTAGCCGTATTTCCGAATTCCAATATGAACAGATTTTTTGCTTTTCTTTTATGCATTTGTTGCACCGCTTCTTTTGCGGCAAAGCCTAAGCATCAATATATGAAAATCAAGACAAACCTTGGTGAGTGCATCGTCATGCTTTACAATCAAACTCCGCTGCACCGTGACAACTTTGTTAAGCTGACTAAAAAAAAGACATTTGACGGAACCCTGTTCCATCGTGTGATCAAAGATTTTATGATTCAGGGCGGCGACCCGGATTCAAAATCGGCCAGGCAGGGAGAACAATTGGGAGAAGGTTCAGTTGGGTATACCATACCGGCCGAGTTTAATGACAGTTTATTTCACAAAAAAGGAGTTTTGGCGGCGGCAAGGGACAATAATCCTGAAAAAGCATCAAGCGGAAGCCAGTTCTATCTCGTCCAGGGAAAGGTTTTTACCGATGAGCAGCTGGACGCCGCTGAAACCAACAGGCTAAAATTCAAGATCCCATTATGGCAAAGGGAAGTTTATAAAACTTCAGGAGGAACTCCGCATCTTGACCGCAGCTATACTGTATTCGGAGAAATTGTCAGCGGACTGGCTATGGTAGATGCCATTGCTGCGGTCACCAAAGACACACATGACCGGCCTCTTGCCGATGTGAAAATGACCGTTACGGTTCTAAAACGGAGAGCAGCCAAAAAACTGGAAAAAACATTAACCATTCCCCTCAAATCTTAATTCCATGAAGATCATCTCTTACAATGTCAACGGCATACGTTCCGCCTCTACGAAGAATTTTTTTGGCTGGCTGCAGGCAACAGATGCAGATATGATCTGCCTTCAGGAGGTCAAAGCCCTGCCCGTTCAAATTCCAGATATCCTTGCACTGATCGAACAATTGGGATACCATCATTACTGGTTTCCAGCGGAGAAAAAAGGGTATAGCGGCGTCGCGATATTGACCCGCATCAAACCAAACCATGTCGAATATGGCTGCGGAGAAGAATGGATAGATAAAGAAGGGCGCATTCTGAGAGCAGATTTCGACGGTTTCTCTCTGATGAGCCTTTACATGCCCTCAGGGTCCAGCGGCGAAGACAGACAAGTAAAAAAATATGAGTTCATGAAGTTTTTTGACACTTATATCGGCGAGCTGCGAAAAGAAATTCCGAACCTGATCATTTCCGGGGACTACAACATTTGCCACACCGCAATGGACATTCACAATCCAAAGTCAAACGCCAACTCCTCAGGCTTTTTGCCGGAAGAAAGAGAATGGATGGAATTATTCCTTCAGAATGGATTTATAGATGCTTTCAGGCATTTTAACAAGGATCCCCACCACTACACCTGGTGGAGCTTCAGGGCCAATTCAAGAGCAAAGAATCTCGGCTGGCGCATCGATTATCATCTGGCCACTCGTCCCATGCTGGATAAGCTTAAAAAAGTAACGATTTTGCCGGATGCAGTGCATTCAGATCATTGCCCGGTGTTGCTGGAACTCTATCCTTAACTAAAAAAGGCGGAACCCTTCAGGTTCCGCCTTAATCAATAATCCCCCTTAGTATTTCAATACTTTGACCTCTGTCCGCCGATTTGCCTGGTGATCATCTTCGCTGCAAGCTATGCCGTTTGCGCACTGGTTTAACAGCCGTGTTTCGCCATAACCTTTCGCAGCCAGCCTCTTCCGCTCTACGCCTTTGCCCACCAGGTACGTGATTGCCGCTTCTGCCCTTTGCTGAGACAGACGCATATTATAAGTATCTTTTCCTCTGCTGTCGGTATGAGAGGACAGTTCAATTTTCAGCGTAGGGTTTTGCGACATTACATTTAACAGATTGTCCAGTATCCTTCCCGCATCCGGCCTGATGTACGACTCGTCAAAATCATAGTGAATATTTTTAAGCACAAAGACAGCCCCCGGATCTAAATTATTAATTCCCAATTTCAAGGTAACATACAGCGTTTTACTTCTATCCAGGCCTTTTGTCCTCACGCTCTCGGTCTGCGAGAATTTGCCCGCATGGCTCGCTACAATATTGTAATCTGATTGCTGCTCCAGCTGGTACACAAATTTGGATTCGGTATCAGAGATTTGGGACACATTCTTATCATTCAAAGTGTTGGTGAGCACCGTACCAATCCCTGGCAATTTTGAGTTGTCATTAGCACGAACCGTTTCCCCGATCAGGGTAAACCGTGGGTCATCATGATAAATCTCTTTATAGATCACATTTCCCGCCTTGTCAAAATCAGCCGGGCTTATTCCTGCCGGTTCGGCGGCTATCCCATTTTTTACAGCGGTAATCTGATACATCCCTTTTTCTGCAGCATTAACACGTTCAGCCTGGCCTTCCGAATTGCTGACAGAATTATTGTCGATCCCATTTCTGCTGATTTTAACCGCAACACCACTCAGTGCCAGCCCTGTTTGCTTATCTTTCACCACCACCAGAATGTCTTTAGGCATAATCGCGGCGGGAGGTGCCACTGTTTTAGTCTCCGGCAGCTCTTTTGTACGTTTGGATTTTCGGCCAAACGCGTACTTAACTCCAAGGCCAATATTTACAGTCTGCACAAAAGTTTTTTGGGCAAGGGGTTTCTCGTCATAGAAATCAGTCAGATTGGTGATCTGATCATTCTTTACAACAAGCACATCTGCAGGTGCAATCACTTTATTTTCGCCGTACCGGACGATCCGGAACTCGCTGGCGTCTCCGGCAAAACTGCTGCCAAAAGTTCCCAGGTAATCCGCTTGCAAAAACATACTCCAGTTGCCGTTTAACGCATAAGACAACCTTGCACCTCCCAGCCCCATCCACGCTTTTGTGATGCGTTTAGGGTTATCAGTATAATAATTGTCGAAGAATTTTACCGGAGGGCCAACCGCCTGATTGATATAAACCGACTGGGTATATTGAGGGAATCCCTGGAAAAGAATGCCGCCACGGACAAAGGCCTCCAGACTGATCTTTCCAAAATCTGACTGATATGAAGGCCCTATACTAAGCCCTATATGCTGGAACGAAGGGTGGTTTGCATAATCCGTGGCGATATATCCATTATCAAAAAAGACACTGTCAAACTTTCTGATGTCGTGATTCAGAAAGCGCGCATCTAGTCCAATTGCCCATGTGTTCCCTTTAAAATACTGGTCTACTGCCAGCCCTCCGAAATATCCGTTCTTTGTCCGGCCGGGCTCACTTTTATAGTCAGCAAGCGGCATGCTGATGCCGCCAAAGGCCGAGATCTGAAGTTTGCCTCGGTTATTTGCGGATACGTCCTGATTCGTTTGCGCGCGGGAAAGGCCGGTTAGTAAAACCGCCATTACCATAAATATCAACTTTTTCATCATGTTCTCCATTAGTTAATGATCCAACTGTTTGGAGGTATATCACGAAAGGTCAATATTTGTTACCCGTTAAATTCATATATTTTTTCGGGCGTGATGCAAAAGTCCAGGCGGACATCGTATTCGTCAACATCATCTATCAGATCAACAGGTTCAAAAAAAGACAATCCTATTTTCTGAGTATCAATATTTAACAGGAATCGGTCATAGAAACCTTTCCCGTATCCGACCCTATAGCCTCTTTGATCAAAAGCCAGCATTGGAATGAGTACCAGATCAACGTCTCCTGTATGCAATTCCCCTTTTTGAGGCTCCAGGATGTTATAAAGATTCTTTATCAGCGCCTCTTTGCCCGGATACACATAGTTACTCATCAATGCTGTACCAAAATCCGCCTTAGGAACAATGATCTTAATTTGCGGGTGATGAATGGCCAGCCAGTCGATAAAAATAAAAGTGTCCGGTTCTTTTTTTTCGACGATAGGAATAAATAGGTGTATAGTCTTCACCCGAGACAGATCAAATGAAGAAAAATGATCCAGCAAAGCCCTGCTATATTCAGCAACTTCAGCATCAGATAATAACCTACGTTGTTCCGACGCAACTCTTCTAAGTTCTTTCTTTGTCATCAAAGCAAATATAAAAATAAACAATTAAGCGCTCAGCTAGGCACCCAACTTTACATACCCACCCAAATTCCCGAACCAGCCTATTTTTATGTACGCAGTTTTTGCGCCCAGAGAAAAATTAATATGGTGCTGAAGAGGCATAGGGAATTTTGCCTCCTTCAGGCAAAAGATCCAGCCTCAGAAGCATCCATATTAATTTTTCCAAAGCAAAAAAGCGCAGAAAAAAAGATGGCTTCGGGAACCACTCCGAAGCCACAATCAACCTAAACCTAAAACTAAACTATGAAAATTCTTATTTTACTCTTTCAATATAATCACCTGTGCGGGTATCAATCTTAATCTTATCGCCCTGATTGATAAACATTGGCACTTTGATCTCCACCCCGGTTTCTACAGTCGCGTATTTAAGCGCATTTGTAGAAGTATCGCCTTTAACCGCAGGCTCGGAATAAGTTATCTCTAACTCTACATGTGAAGGTGTTTGCGCCATAATCGGCTCGTCACTTTCAAATGCGATGATCACATTCATTCCTTCTTTCAGAAACCTAACACTTTTCCCAAATAGCAATCTTGGTATGTTAAACTGTTCGTAAGAAGTGTTATCCATTACGACTAACGCATCACCATCTTCATACAAATATTGGTAATCGTTGGTTTCCACACGGCAAATCTCAACATCTTCATCCACACGAAACCTGTATTCTACCAGCTTACCGGTTTTAACATTGCGCATTCTCGACTGATAAAAAGCGCGAAGGTTACCTGGTGTACGGTGCAGAAATTCTTCCACTTGTACCAATTCTCCGTTAAAACGAAGGATATTACCATTTTTCACTTCCGATGCTTTTGCCATTTCTTTTTGAAATTGAGCCTTAACTATCGGCCTTTTTTCGTGCCGCAAAGGTAAAGACTATTTGTTAATTACACAACAGTTATTTGAAAATATTTTTTTAGTCTCGTTTAAGCTTAAAATAAGCCCCATTCTGCTTTTCACACAAATATATATTTAGCTACTTATAATCCGTTATACGAATGAAATGGTTACAAAAAGAATATTCTTCTTCCTGATTTGATCCGACAATTATCATTTTATCTGCGGTGAAATTCTCGATCAGGCGATGATACCAGGACATCCCCTCTTTGTCCAGGTTCGATGTTGGCTCGTCCAACAAAAGGATTTTGCTATCCGTGCAGCAAGCCAGCACCAATTTGGTCCTTTGTTTCATTCCTGAAGAAAAGTATTTCAGTGCCTTATCCTGTGACTTTGCGAGTCCAAGCACATCCAGAACCGCGTCCTGGTTAAGCCCTGCATAAAATCTTTTAAATTTAAAATGGAAGTCTATTGTCTCCTGCAATGTAAACTCCTCGATCAAATCCAGATAAGGAGCAGCAAAGCTAAGATGTCCGTAGATGTCCTCTGCGGAGATCTGCTTTCCATCAGTATAGCTGACCCTTCCTTCAGAGGGCGATAAATTACCTAAAATTATACTAAGCAGGGTTGATTTGCCCGAGCCGTTTGGACCAAGTACAGCATACCGCCCCCCCGGGCGGAACTGATGGGTCAGATTTCTGAAAATCCATTCCTGGTTGAATCTCCTTCCTGTATTTTCAAGGTTGATTACCATATGGGCTACCTAACTTCCGGATCCAAAGCCTTTCATCACACCCCTGTTAGAGTTCCGGATAAAATCAACGATCTCATCCCGGATTTCAGTTGGCTTAAACTCCGCTTCAATCATATCAAGCGCCTTAGTCACATTGTTGTGTTTAACGAACAACACACGGTAGATCTCCTGGATTTCGTTGATCTTTTCAGACGAAAACCCTCGTCTTCTCAAACCAACTGAATTGATCCCTGCATAGGACAGGGGCTCACGAGCGGCCTTAACATAAGGAGGCACGTCCTTGCGTACTAAGGAGCCACCCGTTACAAATGCATGGGCGCCTACCTTAACAAACTGGTGTATGGCTACCAGGCCGGCTAAAACGACATAATTGCCAATAGTAATGTGTCCGGCCAGTGTTGTGCTGTTTGAGAAAATACAGTAATCCCCGACTTCACAGTCGTGGGCTATATGGGAATAAGCCTGAATAAGGCAATTGCTGCCTATCACAGTTTTCCATTTGTCTTTTGTGCCCCTGTTTATCGTGACACATTCCCTGATCGTGGTGTTGTCGCCAATCTCAGCGGTTGTCACCTCTCCGGCAAATTTCAGATCCTGCGGCACGCCTGAAATAACAGACCCGGGGAAAACCCTGCAGTTCTTGCCAATCCTTGCTCCGTCCATGATCACTACATTTGATCCGATCCATGTGCCTTCACCAATTTCGACATCCTTATGAATTACTGCAAAAGGCTCTATAACAACATTATCGGCAATTTTCGCTTGCGGATGTATATACGCTAGGGGTTGTATCATGATACGGGTTCGCTATCTTTAACTTTTACAATCTGAGCCATCATTTCTGCTTCTACCACAACTTTTCCGGCGACCATTCCAACTCCTTTCATTTGGGCAATGCCCCTTCTGATCGGTTCCATAAGGTCGCATCTGAAAACTATTGTATCTCCGGGCGAAACTTGCGCCCTGAAGCGTACATTATCAATTTTTAAAAACAAGGTAAGGTAATTTCTTGGATCAGGCACAGTGCTCAAAACCAGGATGCCACCCGTTTGCGCCATCGCTTCGATCTGGATCACACCCGGGAACACCGGTGCGCCCGGAAAATGACCTTTAAAAAACTCCTCGTTCATCGTCACGTTCTTTACACCGACAACGTGTGTCTTAGACAGCTCAAGGATCTTATCAATAAACAAGAAAGGCTGACGGTGCGGCAAAATCTCCATGATCTGCACCACATCATAAAGCGGCTTTACAGACGGGTCGTATACATGCTGTACTTTTTTATTCTTTTCTTTTTTGATCGCTGCTTTAATTTTCTTTGCAAATGCGACATTGGCGGCATGACCCGGACGGGCAGCCATAATGTGTCCTTTTAAATGCACCCCAACCAGAGCAAGGTCACCGATCATGTCGAGCAATTTATGTCTTGCCGGTTCATTTTGATACCGCAGTTCCATATTATTAAGAATCCCCTGCGGCGCGACCTCCATGGCGGTCCTGTTAAAAATAGTCGCTAAATGGTCAAGCTCTTCTTTTGTAACTTCCTTATCAACGATCACAATGGCATTGTTAAGGTCACCGCCTTTGATCAGGTTATTTTGCAGCTGATACTCCAGCTCATGCAAAAAACAAAATGTCCTGCAGGAAGCGATCTCTTTCTTAAATTCAGCAATGCTGGAGATTCCGGCATGCTGACTTCCCAATACGGGTGAATTATAGTCGATCATACAGGTAAACCTGTAGTCATCAAGCGGCATCGCAACAATCTCTACCTTTCTGTCAGGTTCTGTGTAGGTGATATTATGAGGGATCTGGAAGTATTCACGGTCAACATCCTGCAATTGTACACCGGCATTTTCCAGGGCTTCCAAAAACAGGATCGCACTTCCATCCATGATCGGAGTTTCAGGGCCGTCCAGTTTCATCAATACATTATCCAGGTCCATCCCGACCAAAGAGGCCATTACATGCTCCACGGTGCTTACACTCGCTCCGTTCTGGGATATGGTTGTTCCCCTTGCGGTATCGGTCACATTATCGCAGTCAGCATCAACTATCGGGCTTCCCGGCAAATCTATCCTTTGAAATTTAAAACCGTGATTTTCAGGTGCAGGACAAAAGGTAAGGGTAACATTTGCTCCTGTATGCAGACCCACCCCCTTTACGGAAACTTCAGCTCTAATCGTTTTTTGCTTAACGTTCATTCTTTATTTTGATATTGTACTGTTTTGTTCAATTATTGTTTTTAAATCTGAGATCATGGCCTCCAGAGACGCAATCCTCTTTTCTATAGCAGGCAGCTGTTTAAATATGACCGATGCCCTCATCCAGTCCCTCAAGGGTTGCGCCGGACTCCCGTGCCATTGCTTATTCTCCTCTGCGGTACTGAAATTGATGCCTGCCTGAGCCCCGATCTGTGTGCCTTTGGCAAGAGAGAGGTGTCCGGCTATTCCCACCTGTCCGCCTATTACGGACTTTTCACCTAGTTTTGTACTTCCCGAAATTCCGGTTTGTGCAGCGACCACACTGTGTTCGCCCACATCAACATTATGCGCAATCTGTATCAGGTTGTCCAGCTTAACGCCCTTTCTAATAAAAGTAGAGCCCATTGTCGCCCGGTCAATAGTGGTGTTTGACCCAACCTCTACATCATCCTCGATGATCACATTGCCGATCTGGGCAATCTTTGAATAGGTTCCGTCAGCCTGCGGCGCAAAGCCAAAACCATCGCTTCCAATAACAGCATTTGAATGGATCGTGACGCGGTTTCCAACAATACATTTGTTATATATTTTTACCCCCGGAAAAATGACACAATTCTCTCCTATTTTAGCATCTGCACCGAGGTAGACCTGTGCATTTATTTTAGAATTGTCCCCGATCTCTGCCTTTTCTGAAATATAAGAGAATGCGGCAATAAATACGTCCTTTCCTATTTTTGCTGTTGGATGAATAAAACAGGGCTGCTCAATACCAGACTGGACATTCGCCAGATTAACGGCTTCGTTATACTTTTCCAGCAGGAGAGAAAATGCACTATAAGGATCGGCAACCTTTATCAAGGTACTGCTTACAGGTTGCGACGGGAGAAAATCCTGCCCAACAATGACAACCGAAGCATCTGTGGTATATAAATAATTTTCGTACTTCGGATTGGACAAAAAGCATAAGGAGCCTTCTTTACCATTTTCTATTTTTGAAAGTTCGCCAACTTTTACATTAGCATCCCCCTCGATGGCGCCGTTTATAAATTCGCTTATCTGCTTGGCAGTAAATTGCATTTTACAAAGTTATATGTTAAATTGATATGAACAAATAAACCTATTTAGGATTATATATACCTCATAGGTATAAGAAAACTAAAAACGGGATAAAAATTTAATTATTTTGTTAAAATATGCTAAATAATTCTGGGGTAACACAAAATGTGTTTCTGTACCGTTCTGTCCAGGGATTCTAAGTTAGATAAATCTGATGCTTTTGCAATATCTATTATACTATTGTTCTTCAGCAATATATTAATGTTACCGTTCCCGGCATTGTAAGCCCTGTTGCGGATCACATCACAGAACACAAAAAAAGACGCTTCTTCGGCTGTCAATTTCAGTAATTCCGCAATATTTTCCTTCAGCATGATGAACCTGTCGCGATCCGGCTCGTGATTGCTGATCTCTACTTTATAGAGGTCCCGGTCTGTCAGCATCTTGCACAACCTGGACAATATTCTGTCCGGATGATCTCTCCAGACTTTCAGTGCGGTAAAAATATCCTGATCGTCCAGCTTCACAAACGCTGTCAAATGGGTCTTCTCTGAAAAGAATTCCTCTTCAGTAACTTCTCTCTTAAGGAAATGATCAAGCGCGGGAGCAGCAAAAAGCGCATCTCCCGCAGCCGAAATGGCCTTTGCCCTTTTTAAGATCTTTACCAAAACCTGTTCACCGGCGATTACGGTTTTGTGCAGGTATACCTGCCAGTACATCAGCCTTCTTGCGATCAGAAACTTCTCCACAGAATAAATACCTTTTTCTTCAATCACCAGGTCGTTATTCAGGACATTAAACATTTTGATGATCCTGTCAAAACTAATTACCCCCTCACTAACCCCGGTAAAAAAACTGTCACGATTCAGATAATCCATCCGGTCCAGGTCCATCTGGCCTGAAATCAGCTGTGTCAGGAAACGTTTATGGTAATTGCCTTTGAAGATCTCTATCGCAAAAGTAAGCTGCCCTTTGAATTCTGCATTCAATTGCTCCATGATGAACATAGAAATGTCCTCATGTTTTATCCCGTTCACCAGGGAATCCTCCAGTGCGTGGGAAAAAGGCCCGTGCCCAATGTCGTGCAGCAAAATGGCTATCGTAGCCGCTTCTTCTTCTCCCGGGGTAATCTCATGCCCTTTTCCCCTCAGCACCTCTACAGCAAGCTTCATCAGGTGCATCGCACCGAGTGCATGATGGAACCGGGTATGCAAAGCTCCCGGATAGACCAGATGTGTCATGCCCAGCTGCTTGATATACCGAAGGCGCTGAAAATACGGGTGGGAGATCAGATCGAATATTATGGCCGAAGGAATACTGATAAAGCCATATACAGGATCATTTATTATTTTCTTTTTGTTCAATCCTAAAAAATAAATTATACGGTACAAAAATTGCTATTTTTATCCATAGTAAGAAAAGAGAAGCCTCTTTTTACAAATAAATTCACATTATACAATCACAGTGATGCAGGAAACCAAGATATTATGGGCCGACGACGAGATCAATTTATTAAAACCTCATATATTATTACTTAATGAAAAAGGTTACCACGTAACCACCTTTACCAATGGCAATGACGCTTTGGAGGCCTTTGACAAAGAACATTTTGACCTGGTTTTTTTAGATGAAAACATGCCCGGAATGAGCGGGCTTGAAACCCTTACTGCAATCAAAAACATACGAAATGACGTTCCGGTTGTTCTGATCACCAAGAGTGAAGAGGAAAATTTAATGGAAGACGCCATTGGCTCGAAGATAGACGATTATCTCATCAAGCCTGTTAACCCCAAACAGGTACTGCTCACGATCAAAAAAATAATTGACAACAAGCGCCTGGTCAGCGAAAGGACATCTATGGCTTATCAGCAGGATTTCAGACGGCTCGGGATGACCCTAAACGACAAACTAAGCTACCAGGAATGGGTAGAGGTCTACAAAAAGCTCGTGTTTTGGGAGCTTGAGCTTGAAAAACTTGACGACCCCCAGATGCATGAGATTCTGACCATGCAGAAGTCTGAGGCCAATATGCAGTTCTCCAAATTCATTGAAGACCACTACCTCGGCTGGGTCAACGGAAAGGGAAAAGCGCCCCTGCTCTCCAATGAACTCCTCAAAAAGAAGGTTTTCCCGCTCATCAACAACAACGTCCCTGTTTTCTTTATCCTGATAGACAACCTGCGCTATGACCAGTGGAGGATCATCAACCCCCTGATTACCGAGCATTTCAGGCTGGAAGAGGAAGACACCTATTCCAGCATTCTCCCGACCGCAACACAATACGCACGAAATGCAATTTTCTCCGGACTAATGCCCCTTGAAATGGAAAAAAGATTTCCCGGCATGTGGCAAAACGACGATGATGAGGGCGGGAAGAACATGCATGAAGGAGCTTTTCTATCCGACCAGATCAAAAGAAGCCTGCGAAAAGACTGTAAGTTCAGCTACAACAAAATCCTGACCTATGACGACGGAAAAGCACTCAACGAACAGGTCAATAATCTCCTGCAAAATGAGTTCAATGCGATCGTATACAACTTTGTGGATATGTTATCTCATGCAAGAACTGATATGCAGATGATCCGGGAGCTTGCCAACGACGATGCGGCCTACCGTTCGCTGACCCTATCCTGGTTTGAACATTCTCCATTAATGGAACTGCTGAAAAAGATCTCTCAAAAGAACGTTAAAGTCGTCATTACTACCGATCACGGAACCATACGGGTTAAACATCCCAGCAAGGTCATCGGCGACAGAAATACCAATACCAACCTGCGCTACAAGCAGGGAAGAAACCTGAATTACAATGCCAAAGAAGTTTTTCTGATCAAAAACCCGCATGAGGCACAGTTGCCGAAGATAAATATCAGTTCCAATTACATTTTTGCCAAGGAAGACCGTTATTTTGTATACCAAAACAACTACAATCAGTTTGTGAACTATTACAATGAGACTTTTCAGCACGGAGGAATCTCCCTGGAAGAAATGATCATACCCATAGCCACATACAGCTCAAGATAACCATGAAGATTAAAATAACCAGCCTGGATGATCTGGATGATGCCGCCAAAAATTTGCTGAATTTTGCATCAGCCGAAAAAATATTTGTATTTGAAGGAGACATGGGTGCCGGAAAAACTACGTTTATCAAATCAGTAGCCAAAGCCCTTGACGTGAAAGACCTGGTGTCCAGTCCGACTTTTTCTATTGTCAACGAATACGACGCATTGGGGCAGCCCGTTTATCATTTTGATTTCTACCGCATAAAGAACCTTCAGGAGGCTTATGACATCGGCTATGAAGAATATTTTTATTCCGGGAACATCTGTTTAATCGAATGGCCGCAGAAGGTAAGCGGGCTTTTGCCTGACAACTACATCAAAACAGAGATCAGCATTGTGAGCGAAAGTGAAAGGGAGCTTGTGATCACAAAAATATAAGTCCTGGGTCGTAGCGCTTTAGGTTATTTTTTATTAATTTCAATCAAAATATCACATCATCAAAATGGCGACAGGATTACGCGAAGGAATGGCCGCAATTGCTCAAAAAGGGTTGCTTCAGCCTAAAGAGACATTGTCTGAGACCAAACAGAAGAACAATAGTTTATATATTGGTATTCCTAAAGAGATCTCATTTCAGGAAAACAGAATTGCCCTGACGCCCCTATCTGTTGCGCTGCTCGTAAACAATGGACACAAGGTCATTATAGAATCCGGTGCCGGAGTCGGCGCTAATTTCTCTGATAAAGATTACAGTGACCAGGGGGCACAGATCTCCTTTGACAAAAAGGATGTTTTCAGCGCAGATGTCCTGGTAAAGATTGCTCCGCCAACACTGGAAGAAGTTGAACTCATGCACAAAGGACAAACCCTGATTTCAGCAATGCAAATGGGCGGCCTTAAAGAAACTTACCTGAAGGCGCTACTGGCAAAAAAGATCAATGCCCTGTGTTTTGAACACCTGCGTGATGAAGGAAATATCCTTAGCGTGGTACGCGCGATGAGTGAGATCGTTGGCGCAACCTCCATCTTTATCGCCGCAGAATACCTCAGCAATGTTACAGGAGGAAAAGGATTGATGCTCGGCGGTTTTACCGGCGTTCCCCCGACCGAGATTGTCATTCTTGGCGCCGGAACCGTTGGAGAATATGCCGCCAGAACAGCCCTCTCTCTGGGCGCAGAAGTGAAAGTATTTGACAGTTCCATCTATCGGCTGAGGCGTTTACAAAATAATCTGGGCAGCAGGGTATTCACTTCTGTCATGCAGCCCATTGTGCTCGAAAAAGCAATAATCACCTGCGACGTCGTTATCGGAGCCATCAGAGCTACTCACGGAAGGAGCCCCTGTATCATCATGGAAGAGACTGTGAGCAGAATGAAACCCAACTCCGTCATCATTGACGTCAGTATTGATCAGGGCGGCTGTTTTGAGACCTCTGAAGTCACCAATCATAAAGACCCGGTATTCAGAAAGCATGATGTCATTCATTACTGTGTACCAAACATTGCTTCCAGGGTGCCCAGAACTGCGTCTTACGCACTAACAAACATTTTCAGCCCCATATTGGTAGACATTGGAGATATGGGCGGACTAATGAGTGTCGTGTGGAACAAACCGGGAATAAGAGAGGCGCTATACATTTATCAGGGACACCTCACCAACAAAGACCTGGCAACCTTATTCAACATTCCCTACAAGGACATCGAACTTCTGGTCGTGTCCAACCAATGATTACCATGGCCCCCAGATTTCTGCTTGCTGTCCTGTTATTCCCATTTGCAGCCTTCGCCCAGGCCAAAGAAGATACCACAACACTTAGGGTCGTCGGGTCCTATAAGGCCTATTTGTCGTCCTGTGCCGCCAATCCGGACAACAAACTCGTAGAGCTAAAAAAAGCCATTCCGGGGATTATCCTTGACGTCCGATACGCCACCCGAAACAATTTCATGAAGCAGGTTATGTATAAACAGGCCCGGGCTTTTGCCAGAAAACCAGTTGCAGAACAACTCAAAAAAATACAATCCGAACTCAACCGCAAGGGATATGGATTAAAGATCTTTGACGCCTACCGCCCTTATGCCGTCACTGTCGCCTTCTACAAAAAAGCGAGCGACAAAGCTTTCGTTGCCAATCCCAAAAAAGGGTCCAAACACAATCGCGGCTGTGCGGTTGACCTAACGCTGGTCGACCTTAAGACAGGCAAAGACATTCCGATGCCTACGCCTTACGACAGCTTTGCGCCCGAAGCTTCCCCAACCTACAAAGATCTTCCGCAGCCTGTTATTAAAAACAGGGACTACCTGATCTCCGTAATGCACCGCCATGGCTTCCGTGTCATTGACAATGAATGGTGGCATTATGACTTTATTGGCTGGAAAAATTATGCCCTTATGGACATCCCCTTTGAAAGGCTGTGAACACTAATATTTTTCATGAATATAAGTGACGATCTCTGCCATGGCTTTCCTGACATCAGCCGTAGCATCAACAAAATTATTGTTCATGAATGAAAAGATATATTTCCTTCCTTTTTTGGTTAAGATATAACCGCTTTGGTTATAGACGTTAGACAAACTCCCCGTTTTGCCAAATACAAACGGCTGATCTGTCTTTGGATAGGCCTTTTTTAATGTGCCCGTTTTCCCGCCCGCCGGAAGCAGTGAGAACAACCGCTGCTGATCATGCACTTCAGTATCGATCAGCTCCAGCAGTTTAATGATATCCCTTGGCGTAAAAAGATTGTACCGGGAAAGGCCTGAGCCGTCTGCCCACCTGGGCCCGTCAGGCAAAGCGGAAAGATAATTTTTTTTGATGTGTTCAATTGCCTTAACGGCATTCAATTCCTGGCCCAGGCGGTCCGAATACACCAAAAGGAGCTGCTCGGCAATAAAATTATCACTGGGCAGCATCATTTCTTTCAGTACCGAATCTGTTTTTAACCCGAATAAAGTTTTTGCTTCTGCTGGCATTGCCATTGTGATGCTGTTGACGTTCTTTTTTAAAGTATCAGCCAGCAAAGCAATTGTTATGGCGGTGCTTACTTTGTAAGGCACCTGCTCATCGTATCCTAAAGGAACAGCAAGCGGAGGATGACGAAACACATTGCCGTTAAAATCCCGGCGAATGCGATATGCGGTATCCCTCATGGAAGAATCAGTCCGCAGGCTGTCTTTGAACAAGCGGGGAAGTGCCGCTGTTTGCCCATTTTTATTTGAAACATTTACCAGATTATCCATTATTGGCAATTCATTGATCTCCGCCTGGTAATAGTCGTTGTAATCATCCCATTGCCAGCCGCCGCCATAAAAATTGCCAGTATATCTGCCTGCCGCAAAGAACAACTGTTTATTCGATTGCTTTAAGAAATCATACACCGCATTTCCTTTCAGTTTGGTCTGCAATAAGGAAGGGTCTCCGGTGCCCCAAAAGATCAGAGAGTCCCCTTTTTCGATATACCTTAAAGATGGCATCCGGTCAGGGATCATCTTTAGTCCCGCATAAAAAGTAAAAAGTTTGGTATTTGAAGCGGGTGTAAAATACTTGTCCGCGTTGTGGTCCAGCACCAGCCTTTTGCTTTCCATACTATACAAGGCAACCCCCACGTAGTGCCTGCTTAGTATTTTTGACTGCCTGATCCTTTTTTCGACCGCCCCCGAAACTCTTTTATCGACCGAGCATGCGGTGAGAAATATAGCTGCAGAAAGAAAAATTATTCCCGCTAAACTCTTGTTTTTAATGATACATTTATCCATACTGTTTTACTAATTTATTAAATTAGTTTAATGAAACCGCCATGCGAGCCGCCAAATTCTTCTTTCTAAAAATAATCCTGTTGTCAGCGGTTCTTCAGATCTGTTCCGCCGCAAAGATATGCGCCCAGGAATTCCATTTCAGCGGAAACAGAAAAAAAGGCGCCGTATCTTTTTTACTGACTAAAAATCTGGTCGTTATTCCGGTTTACGTCAATGGCAAAGGACCCTATAATTTTATCCTGGACACCGGAGTCGGCCCAATGATCATCACAGATACTTCGATCGTTAAAGACCTGGATCCAAAAAAACTAAGACCCATAAAAATTACCGGTCTGGGTAAGGGCGCAGAGATAGACGCGTTACTTTCAAATGAGATCAATGCATCCGTTGGCCGGGCTGGCATCAGCTACATTCCGGCAGCCATCCTGAAAGAGGACGTCCTGGGGTTGTCCAATTATGTCGGCACCAAGATCTCCGGGCTGCTTGGTTATTATTTTTTCAGAAGCTTTATTGTGAAAATAAACTATTCAGGCAGAAGAGTCGTTTTCTTTTTGCCTGGTGACAAACGGAAAATTAAAGGAGAAAAAGTACCCATACAGATCATTAACAACAAACCCTACGTCAACATTGATCTTGACATTCCGGCGCTTGGCACTGTCAGTGTGAAGATGGTGATCGACAACGGGGCCAGCCACGCCCTGTCCCTGGAGACCTTAAACGAAAAGCCCTTCCCAGTCCCCGCAGACGCAATCAGCGCAAATCTTGGGATAGGGCTCAGTGGACCCATCAGCGGGAATCTTGGTCGGATAGCCCTAATGAGGCTGGGGAATTTTACATTTAAAAACGTCATCTCTTCCTATCCCATATACGATGATGTCGCTCTCAAAACCTATTTACTGAACCGAAACGGAAACCTCGGCGCCGAAATACTGAGCCGCTTCAACATTACGTTCGACTACGAAGGCGGGTCTATGTACCTAAAACCAAATATGACCTTCAAGCGCCCGTTTGACCACGACATGGCCGGAATTGAAATTTATTCTGAACAAACCAAACCCAGAAGATTCTATGTGAGCCGTATAGAGTCGGGCTCTCCGGCCGATCTCGCTGGAATCCGGGAAGGCGATGAGATTCTCACGGTCAACTTTACAAAGACCAGCACCATGGACCTGGACGACCTCAATAAGCTCCTGAGGTCGGGTGATGAAAAAACTGTATTTTTTTCCCTGAACAGATCCGGCGATCTTCTTATCAAGATGATAAAGTTGAAGAAGCGGATATAAATATTTAATTTTACCGCTTCAATATGTACAAAAGATCACTCCTCCTTTTATTGCTTTCTCTTTATTGCATTTCTGCATTCCCGCAAGACGCAGATTCCATTGTCTTTGTTCGCAGCAATTGGACGAAAAAAAGAATTGCATCTAAAACAACTCTGCTGAGGCAGCATTTTGATGCTAAAAATTTATTTGCTTCAAATCAGAACATCAGCTATCTGGAAGTAAAAAACAAAGGCAATTCCCCTGTTTTTGAAATTGGAAGTGAGATTTCAGTTTTAAAACCCACCAGCGCATTTGGAATAGCTTCCGGTGCAAAAGCAGCCATCAACGGAACTTTTTTTGACGTTAAGAACGGTGGTTCCGTCGACTTTATAAAAGTCAGAGGAAAGGTCATTAATGAAACCAGACTGGAGAAGAACAGCAGCCGGGCAAAACATCAGGAAGCTGCGGTTGTTATACAAAATGGCAAGCTGAGCTTAAAGAAATGGAACGGAGGCCCGGATTGGGAGCATACACTGACCGATGAGAACATCATGGTAACCGGCCCATTGCTAAGAATCGACAATACAGACCAGACCCTGGACAGCGGCACATTTAGCACCACCCGGCACCCAAGAACCGCTATTGGCATCAAGCCCAACGGCAGGGTCATCCTGCTTACAGTAGACGGCAGAAATGCCAATTCTGCCGGCATGAGCCTTTTTGAGCTCCGTAAGATCATGAAGTGGCTCGGTTGTACCAGTGCGATAAATCTCGATGGGGGCGGATCTACAACCCTATGGATCCAGGGCTTTCCGGATAACGGTGTAATTAATTATCCAACGGACAATAAACTTTGGGACCATGCGGGCGAAAGAAAAGTTGCCAACGTAATCCTTTTAAAAAAGAAACCATAAGCGGTCAGCCGCAGCAAAAAAATGACTAAGATTATAAATATTCTTTTAAGTTCCGTTTTACTCTTTGCTGGTTGCGGTGATACCGAAAAAAAAGAGAAAAAGTTGGCGCCGGGGCGACTGGATTTCAATGCCATCAGGGACATTGCCTTTTATGAAGGAAAACGCCGGTTCAGTTCCGGCCTTTCGTTCAATGAGCTGGGATTTCAGCAGGAACCATCCTGGGTGATAAAATTCAAGTCGAATGACACAGTTGAGGTCTATAGCCCGGAAGAAAAGAAAATGTTCCCGTTTTTTATTACTTACGATCACGGAAACGTTTACAACTTTGCCAAAAACTATTTCCGGATAAAGAAAATCAGCGAAGACAGCCTGGTCTTTCAGCGGCTGCACCTGGAAAGAAAAGTGATCTCCAAAGACATGCAGTCAGACGTGCACATGACGCTTTACACGAAGGAGACCATCGAAAAAAAACTAAAGACCACGCTCGAAAAACTCCGGCGCCCAACCGCCGAAGACACGATTTACATTAAACAGCTGACGGATAAGGCCAACAGAACTCCGGCCAGTACAAATAGTGCTTTCGCAGCGCGGGTTCCGGTACACTTTACCCCCCTCAGCAATATCATAAGGGTGCAGAAAAAGAATGATAATGATCCCGTCACGGGCATTACGGTCTATGATTACATGTTTCCCCGGTACAGAATTGAAATCGCCCGGGCTTACAAGGATTTTGGCTACGAGTTTTCGGCTGTAGTGGACACAAAAGGCAAAATTCACCTGGGCGGCTTTGGCAACGTAGTCCCGGAACACAGAGAAGCCAGAAAAAAAACGCTGCAGGCCATTATTGACGTTTATCTGCACAACCTGTTGAGAATTAGCCCCGGAACGACCCTCGGAATCCCGCATCCAAGCGAAATAAAGTTGATTGTAGTTGGCAAAACCGGCAGCAATTAGGGCATGTAATTTTATATTTATCAAAAAATGAAGCATTTGCATTTTATAAAAAAATAATATGTACATTGCACACTTAATTTTTTAATAAATAATACAATGCAAGAAGGAACAGTAAAATTTTTTAATGTAACTAAAGGTTTCGGATTCATCATCCCTGCAAACGGAGATAGCGAAATCTTTGTACATTCAACAGGCCTTATCGACGAAATTCGTGAAAACGACAAAGTTGAATATGACGTAGAAAGCGGCAAAAAAGGGTTGAATGCGATTAATGTTAAAGTAATCTAGATTATTAAAAACATAATTGTACTAAGGGTGTCTCAAAAAGACACCCTTTTTTAGTGCGCCGATTTTTGTGATCTCGTGTTGCAGTTCCAGAATTAGGCCGGGCTGTTGCGCAGCACCTGCTTTAGTCGTGCCGGGCCTTAAAGTCCAACATTAGTCCAGGATTAGTCCAACATAAGTCCACCTTCTGCTAATAAAACATGGACTATAGATGGGCTTAGCGTGCCCCTATCTTGAACTAAACATAAAAACAGAACAACCGCTATTTCTTTCTGGACTTGATGACCTCGAGCAGCAGCTCGGGTTCGTTTGTGGTAATGAAATCTGCTTTATTGTCTAAAAACCAGTTCATATCCTCAGCAGTATTCACCGTCCATGCATTAATGGTCAGCCCCAAGTCTCTCGCTTTCTGAAACCACTCTCCCTTTTTGTACACCGCCAAATTGTAATCTGCTCCATAAAAACCATCTGCTTTTAACTTTTCAAGAGAAGCGTCTCCGTTTAAATAGGCGACATTTGCTTTCGGCTGAAGTGTTTTCACGTGCTTTAGAATCTCATAACTGAAACTGATGTAATCAACCCATGCCTCGGCTTTCAGATTTTTTACCATAGCGACCGCCTTAGCAGTCATTTGGAGGTCTCTTTCCAGGCTGATCTTTGAAGGTTTCAGCTCCAGGATCAGCTTGGTTCGTTTCTGCTTCATTCCTTCTTTCAGGTAAGCTTCCAGTGTTGGGATGTTCTCCCCGTTTGAATGCTTCTTAGCCAGCAGTTCCTGGTAAGAAAGCTTCGCGATGGGCAATCCTAAAAATTCTGCATCGTGATTGATGACCAGTATGCTGTCGGCCGTCATGTGGACATCAAACTCAGAACCAAAACACCCTAGCCTGATCGCTTCCTTTAAAGATGCGATGGAATTTTCAGGCATGCTGTTCTTTTTCCATGCACCGCGGTGCGCGATGACCTGGTTCTTGTTCCAGGATCCTTTTGTTGTCATTTCCTTGGTTTTTGGTTCCGGGCCTTTTGATAATAATGCCATTAATGTAATGGCTAAAATTGACACTTTCATAAAAATACTTTTTTACTAAAATACCTGTTTAAGAATATATAAATATTTTCTTGAAGTTATTTTTTAACTTTATTTCCATTTCAGCGTCCTGATGAAGAGTAATTACGACCTTTTAATTTCCAAGATTAACGAATTTATACAAAAGTTTTACCTCAATAAACTTTTAAGGGGGAGTATATACACCGCTGCGCTGCTCCTGGTGATCTATCTTGTTTTGTTCCTGCTCACGTATTACTTAAATCCAGGGGTGCCGGTCAAAACTGTATTGTTTTTCGCCTACGTCGCCGTTGCGTTGCTCAGTATTTCTCTCTGGATGATCAGGCCGGCGCTTTTATATTTCAACCTGGGTAAAAACCTGAGCCTGGAACAAGCTGCGGCACTTATTGGCGAACATTTTTTTAATGTCAGGGACAAATTACTGAACACCCTGCAGCTTAGAGCGCTGGCAGATGAAAGCCCGGGAAATAACCAACTGATCCTGGCCGGGATCGATCAGAAAATTATGGAGTTAAAGCCAATTCCGTTCACAAACGCCATTCGGTTAAACGACAATAGAAAATACGTCAAGTATTTCCTGATCCCTTTGTCCGTGATCATACTCATTTCTGTTATTGCCCCCACAATTTTACGCGAAGGAACAACAGGCTTTGTGAGATATGATCAGCAGATCCTGCCAAAAGCTCCTTTCAGCTTTAATCTTTTAAACAGTAAACTTCTTTTTTCGCAGGGAGATGATCTGACGCTGCGCATTCAGATGAAGGGCAATGACATTCCTCAGGATATTTATGTGGTTGATGGAGCAAACACCTACAAGCTTGAAAAAGAGAACAACACCCGTTTTAATTTTACGTTTAAAAATCTTCAAAAAAACAAGAAAATATACTTTTCCGCGGCTGGATTTACTTCCGGCGCTCACCTTATTGAGGTGCTACCCAGGCCCTCTGTATTAAATATAAATGCAAAGATTTACTATCCGGCCTATCTTCAGAAAAAAGAAGAACTGGTACAAAACGCTGGAGACCTTGTGTTACCGGAAGGGACAACGGTGAACTGGCAGCTCAATACGGAAAACAGCAGCGCCATAGACTTTATCCTGGATGGAAAGCCTCATCGGCTTCTTGCTAAAAGCAATGTGTTTAGCTTCAGCTCAACATTAAGGCAGAGTGTGTCCTACGCGATTGTCCCGCAAAATGATTTTATAAAGGGTAAAGATTCACTCTCCCATCAGATCAGCATTGTCAAAGATGAATTTCCGGCGATCTCTTTTACAGAAAGTCTGGATTCCCTGAGCAGTAAGACCCTCTATTTTTCAGGCAGGATATCAGATGATCACGGATTCAGTGCGCTCCGGTTTCGCTATGAGATCAGGGAGGCGGGTGTTTTAAAAAACACGGTATCCAAAACCCTTTCTATAAAGAAAGGGCAGCTGGAAGACGCTTTTTTCTTTCTTTGGGACATCAAAGCGGCCAGCTTAAAGCCTGGTCAATCTGTCGCGTATTATTTTGAAGTCTCTGATAATGATGGGGTAAACGGCCCAAAAACCACCAAGTCTGATATAAAGGTCTTAGAAAGTCCAACTCCGCAACAAATCTCCGAAAAAATAAACCAGGGCAGCACTGCATTAAAACAGCAGATGGAAAAAGCCATTAAACTCGCCGCGGCTGTAGAAAAAGACAGTAAGAAGCTTGGGGAAACCTTTCTGGATAAAAAACAGTTGTCATTTGACGACAAAAAACAACTTGAGCAGTTGCTAAATAAGCAAAAACAATTGGAAGAGGCAGTTACCGAGATCAAAAAACTCAACGAAAAGAACACCCTTGAGAAAGAGGACAATAATGCGCTAAAGGAAGAAATGATCGAAAAACAAAAGCAGATCGATGATTTGTTTAACAATGTGCTGGACCAGAAAACAAAAGACCTCCTGGAAAAGCTGCAAAAGCTAATGGATCAGAACAACAAGGACCAGACCCAAAATGAGCTTTCCAAAATGCAAATGGATAATAAATCCTTAAAAAATGAACTGGACCGAATACTTGAGCTCTATAAGCAGCTCGAATTTGAACAAAACCTTAAAAATAACATAGCACTCCTGAAGGAATTGGCCAAGAAACAAGATGAGCTGGCCAAAAAAAGCACTCAAAATGATGCAGAAGCGACTTCATTAAAGGATCAGCAGAAGAAACAGTCCGCTGAATTTGATGATTTTAAAAAGGAAATGGAAAAACTGGAGGATAAAAACCAGCAGCTTGAACGTCCAAATTCCTTCACAAATCCCAAAAAAGAAATTCAGAGCATACAGCAGCGACAAAAAGAAAGCGAAAACAAGCTAGGAGAGGACAAGAAAAAAGACGCGGCAGAAGAACAGCAAAAAGCCGGTGAGCAGATGGAACAGATGGCAAAAGAACTGGAGGAAATGCAGCAGGATTCCGAGGAAACGGAAACCAATGTTAACGCCCGGGACCTCCGGCAATTGCTGGAAAATCTCCTGAACACGTCTTTCGACCAGGAAAAAATAATGCTGAACCTCAAGGTGATGAGCAGCAGCGACCCTTTGTTTACAGCAAACGTACAGAAACAGCGGAGTATTAAGGACAATATGAAAACCATTTCCGACAGTCTGTTTTCATTAAGTAAAAGAGTTCCGCAAATCGAGACGGCGGTCAATGAGGAGATGCAAAAGATCAACTTCAACATTGATAAAAGCCTGGAGAGTCTTGGCGAGCGGAATACAGCAAGCGCAAACAGGAACCAGCAATATACCATGACTTCCGTCAATAATTTGTCTCTCATGCTCAATGAAGCACTCGATCAGTTGCAAAACAGCAAGAAGAACGGGAAAGGGAAAAGTAAGTCGAAAGGGAATATGCAGCAGCTCCAGCAGATGCAGGAACAACTGAATAATAACATGCAAAAAGCACGGGAGCAAATGCAAAAGTCTGGAAATAAGGGGACTGTTCCCAAGGGCCAGATGAGTTCGGAATTCGCAAAAATGGCCCAGCAGCAGCAGATGATCAGAGAGGCCCTGCAAAAGATCAACCGGGAGGAAAATAAGGATGGCAAAGGAGGCCTGGGCAATCTCAATCAAATGATCCAGGACATGAAGGCTACGGAAAAGGACCTGGTCAATAAGAAGCTGGAACAGGAGACCATGAACCGGCAAAAAAATCTGCTTTTAAAGCTTTTGGATTCGGAAAATGCCCAGCGGGAGCAAGATCAGGATGCTAAAAGGGAAAGCAAGGCGGCGAAAGATTTTCCCCCTTCTTATAAGCAGATGCTTGAAAAATTTCAAAAAGCGCAGCAAAGTGAAACAGAATGGTTTCAAAAATTGCCGCCAAGCCTTAATTATTACTATAAAAATAAGATCTCGGAATATTTTAAATTGCTAAATTCGACCCCTTAATACAAATATTTATGCCCAGGTCTGCGGTAAACTTTTTTAACGAGGACGTTACTTATACTTTAAAAAACAAGCCGGCTATCCGGGCCTGGATCAATTCTGCTATCATCGCCGAAGGCTGCTTTCTGGAAGAGCTGAATTTCATTTTTTGTTCAGACGAGTATTTGTGGCGCATGAACCAGCAATTCCTTGATCATGACACTTATACTGACGTCATCACTTTTGATAACTCTGAGCGCCTTAAAACGATCAATGGAGACATTTTTATCAGCATTGACCGTGTAAAGGAAAACGCCTCGGAAATTAATGTGCCTGCAGCGACGGAATTGTGCAGGGTAATGATCCATGGAACATTGCACCTGCTTGGCTATAAAGACAAAACTAAAGCAGCTAAAACTCAAATGACAGCAAAGGAGGACCACTATCTTTCCCTGCGCTGACACGGTTAAACTCTTGTAGCTAATAATTATTGTTTACTTTTGCAATAATTTCTTATCTATAATATCGTTAAACACAGACTTTGAGCACATTAATTGCAGCCGAAAACTTAGGCCATGCTTATCACGACGAATGGCTATTTAAAAATCTTACCCTGGGCATCCAGACTGGTCAGCGCGTTGCGCTGGTTGGAATCAATGGCGCAGGAAAAAGCACTTTGTTAAAATTATTAGCCGAACGGTTCTCTCCTCTTGAAGGCAAGATCGTAAAAAATAAATCTGTAAAGATTGGCTTCCTCGACCAGGACCCCTCCTTCCCTGAGGGATATTCCATTAGTGATTTTATCTTTTCTCTGGAAAACAAACAGCAGCAGCTGATCAGGGAATATGAAGAGCTGATCGAAGATCCCAATCCCGATGAAAAAACTTTAAACAGGCTGTACGAAGAGCTTAGTGAACACAATGCCTGGGAGTACGAACACGAGATCAAAACCATTCTGAGCAGAATGGGGATTAACCATTTGCAGCAGCAGATTTCTACCTTATCAGGCGGACAGAAAAAAAGACTCGCACTGGCCAAGCTCCTGATCGAAGATCCGGAAATCTATGTACTTGATGAGCCAACCAACCATCTGGACATTGACACCATTGAATGGCTGGAAAAACTGCTCACCTCAGGAAACAAAACGATTTTGCTGGTTACGCACGACAGGTACTTTCTGGACAATGTCTGCAATACGATAGTTGAGCTCGACCGCGGAAAGATCTATAATTACAATGGCAGTTATGCCTATTTCCTGGAAAAAAAATCTGAAAGAGAAGCCTCAGACGAGAGCAGCTTCCAAAAGAACAAGAATCTCCTCAAGAAGGAATTGGAATGGATGAGGAGAATGCCACAGGCCAGGGCAACTAAATCTCAGGCAAGGATAGATGCTTTCTATGATTTGGAAAACAAAACGAAACAACGATCTGATAATCAAACCATTACTCTAAATGTCAAGATGTCCAGGCAGGGAAATAAAATCCTTGAACTGCACAACATCGGACAAAGTTTTGACGAAAAGAAGATCATTAATGATTTTAGCTATACTTTTAAAAGAGCTGACAGAATCGGTCTTGCCGGGAAAAATGGCACAGGAAAATCAACCCTGTTAAATATCATTACCGGCGCGCTTCATCCCGCGAAAGGAAAAGTAAGCACTGGAGAAACGACTGTATATGGTTACTATAAACAAGGTGGCCTTACTTTCAATGAAAAAGAACGGGTTATCGATATCGTAAAATCAGACGCTGAATATATAAAGATGGCCGATGGTTCAACCATCTCTGCTTCTCAACTATTGACCTTGTTTTTGTTTCCTCCTAAGAAACAACACGGCATGGTAGAAAAATTGAGCGGCGGGGAGAAGAAGCGATTACACCTGATGAAGGTCCTGATGCAAAACCCAAACTTCTTGATCTTGGATGAACCGACCAACGATCTGGATATTGACACGCTAAATGTGCTTGAAGAATTCCTGGAAAACTTTCCCGGAGTCCTGATTCTGGTCTCGCACGACCGTTATCTGCTCGACAAAATGAGCGAACAATTGTTTATCATGGAGGGCACGGGAGAGGTTACTATTTACAATGGAAATTACTCCGAATACCGCATTAGTCTCGACAACGCAAAAGAAAAACCTGACGCAAGAAAAAAGGAATCCCCCGTTCAGATCGAGGCAGCTCAAAAAAAATTGACTTACAAAGAGCAAAAAGAATTGGAAGAACTTGAAGTATTAATTCCGAAGGCGGAGGAAAAGATAAAGACGCTCACGCTCTCATTGCTGGAAATCGAAAGCTCAAACTATCTTGAGATTCAAAATGTAACCGGCGAAATTGATGCGTTAAAAGAACAGATGGATCAGGCCGCCAGCCGGTGGCTCGAGCTGTCTGAAAAATAACTGGGAAAACAAAATGAATACTCTCACAGTAAATATTAATTTTAACCGATGTTCCACGTGAAACACATTGTTTGAGTGCCAGCGTTTCACGTGGAACATTTGAAATATATCTAACACGATGTTTAAAGAATATGACGTTATTGTAGTTGGGGCCGGTCACGCCGGATGTGAAGCCGCGGCCGCTGCGGCCAATCTAGGGTCTTCCGTATTACTCATCACCATGAACATGGAAACTATTGCTCAAATGAGCTGCAACCCGGCCATGGGCGGTGTTGCGAAAGGACAAATCGTTCGTGAGATAGACGCGATGGGTGGTTATTCAGGCATAATAAGCGATAAAACGACGCTGCAATTTCGCATGCTAAATTTATCAAAAGGCCCGGCGATGTGGAGCCCAAGGAGTCAAAATGACAGAAAAAGATTTGCGGAAGAATGGCGGCTAGCTCTCGAGAGAACACCAAATGTCGATTTTTGGCAGGAGATGGTGAGCAGCCTCCTGATCAAAAATAATACTGTCGTCGGCGTCAAAACTGCTTTGGGTGTCGAAATAAAAGCCAAATCTGTTGTACTTACTAACGGTACATTTCTAAATGGGGTCATCCATATTGGAGAGAAAAAATTTGGAGGCGGCAGAACGGGGGAAAAAGCGGCGACAGGAATTACGGAGCAGCTTACTGGGCTCGGTTTTGAAGCCGGCAGAATGAAAACGGGAACCCCCCCGCGGGTAGACGGGCGGTCGCTAAATTACAGCCTGATGGAAGAACAATGGGGAGACGAAAACCCCGGGAGATTTTCTTATACAAATGTGGAGCGCCCAAAAGAGCAACGCTGTTGCTGGATCACCTATACCAACCTGAATGTCCACGAAACACTAAAAGAAGGCTTTGAAAAATCTCCTATGTTTACCGGCCGAATTAAAGGCCTCGGGCCACGGTACTGCCCTTCGATCGAAGATAAGATCAATAGGTTTGCAGAGCGCGAAAGACACCAGATCTTTGTAGAACCTGAAGGCTGGAATACCTGTGAGATCTACGTCAACGGTTTTTCTACCTCTCTTCCCGAAGATGTACAGTACAAAGCCCTGACCCAAATCCCCGGATTTGAAAATGCCAAAATGTTCAGACCAGGTTATGCGATAGAGTATGATTATTTTCCACCTACACAGCTGTCGCTGACACTAGAAACCAAATTAATACATAATTTATTCTTTGCAGGCCAAATAAACGGAACGACTGGCTATGAAGAGGCTGCTAGTCAGGGTTTTATAGCCGGAATTAATGCACACCAAAAGGTTTTTGACAAACATGAACTCATCATGAAACGGGCTGAGTCTTATATTGGTGTTTTAATAGACGATTTGGTTACCAAAGGCACTGAGGAACCTTATCGCATGTTCACTTCCAGGGCCGAACATCGCCTGCTATTGAGGCAGGATAATGCCGACATCAGACTCTCTCCTATCGGCCATTCACTAGGCCTGATCAATGACGAACGTTTGGATGTCGTAAATAAAAAAATAGAAAACTCCGATTTGATCGTAGCCTTCTCAAAGAAACAAGGGATTGAAATGAGCAGTGCAAATGCCATGCTCGAAGAATTGGGAACAAGTGCATTGAATCAGAACGTAAAAATAATCAGCTTACTGAGCAGACCTCAGGTTGGTATAAACGATGTAAGGAATGTGAGTCCGGCTTTTAACGACTTGCTAAATCAATTTGACAAAGAAACGATTGAACAGGCAGAAATTAAGATTAAATATGAAAGCTACTTTGAGAAGGAACAGGAAATTGTAAATAAAATGCAAAAGATGGAAGATAAAGACATCAATCCAAATTTTGATTATTCTCAGCTCGTATCTTTATCCAAAGAAGCCCGTGAAAAATTGTTAAAGATAAAACCCCGGACTTTGGGCCAGGCGTCCAGAATTTCAGGAGTTTCTCCTTCAGATATTTCCGTTCTTATGGTTCACATCAGTAAATAATGGTAAGTTATTGATTTAAAGGCTATTAGCTATTAAATCGCCAAAAACAAAACGGCTTTATAAAATGCGATGTAAAGGGGTTTTAAAAAATTTTAATATAATTCATTAGAAGACGTTATAAATTAAATACAACGCATATAAATGGCCAAAAATAAGACCTCCTCTATTTTAAAGAATTTTGCAGCAGTCATTTGCCTGGTCGCTGCTTTTTACGGCTGTGCGAGCATTCAGCAACCAGAAGGCGGACCAAGAGATACGACTCCGCCAAAAATCCTAAAGTTATTCCCGGCTGATAAAACCGTAAATTTCAAGGCCCAAAAAGTAACCTTTGAATTTGATGAATATTTCAAGATAGAAAATGAATTTAAGGAGTTTTCCGTTTCGCCTGAAATGAAAAAACCTCCGGTGTTGAAAAAGAAAGGAAAAAAACTTGAAATTACTTTCCCGGATTCTTTAGAGACAAATACAACCTACACTTTGAATTTCGGCAAAGCAATTGTTGACGTAAACGAGGGAAACATCGTAAAAAATCTCACCTATGTTTTTGCTACCGGACCCCAGCTGGATTCGTTAAGCATCAAAGGCCGTGTGACAAACTCCCTTACCGGGCTACCTGAGCTAGATGCTGTAGCATTCATTCTACCCATCAACAAAGATACTCTCCTGGGGAAGGGTAAACCTTCTATTTATACCACAACAGATAGCAGTGGTAATTATAGTTTGAACAATCTTCGAAAAGACACCTATAGGATCTATGCCATAAAAGAGAAAAATGGAGATAAAATTTATCAGCAGAGTACAGATGAAATAGGATTTATAAAAGATTCCGTGCTGCTAACCGGAAACCTGGACAGCATGAATATGAAGGTGTTTAAAGAACGGGCAATTCTGTTTAGGATTATTGAAAAGAAATTGGGCGCTGATGGAGTCATTTCCTTTATATTCAATCAAAAACTAAAAAGTCCTGAAGTCATAGTTTTGGAGCCTGGCGCCCTTGATGTTTCAAAAAAATTCAGATTTAGCCCAACTAAAGACTCCCTTAAAGTCTGGCTTACTGACCTGAGTTTTGATTCGACGAAAATAAGCATCAAAGATGAAGGAAAATTGCTGCAGACAACTACGCTTACCCGTGGCAAAAAAGAAACCTATCTAAGAAATCTCATCGTAAATACAAACCTCGAAGGAAGCATCTTAAACCCAAATAAGCCCCTAAAAATAAACTTTAATTTGCCTATTGAAAGTGCAGACCCGGGAAAGATCACACTTTTGGAAGACTCGGTAGAAATGGAAGACTTTACCCTGGTAAAAGATAGTACAGACTTCCTCTCTTATACTTTAAAATATCCATGGAAACCTAAAAAAAGTTATGATCTTAAATTAGGTCCCGGTGCATTTACCGCTATTTTCAATACTAAAAACAAAGAGTATCCAAGTACTTTTACAGTAGCCGGGAAGGACAACTACGGAACATTGAAAGTAAAGATCGTTACGCCTGAGAAGGACAAAAGCTATATCCTTCAGGTAGTAGATGGAAACAAAAATGTAATTAACACGCTCCTGGTTAAGCAGGATACGGCAGTAAATTTCACCAATTATAAAGCAGGTAAATACTTCATCAGGATCACTTATGACACCAATAAGAATGGCGTTTGGGATACTGGAAATGTTTCTCAAAAATTACAGCCGGAAAAGATATGGGATGAGCCCAAAGAGCTTTCCATACGTCCTTTATGGGAGCGAAATGAAACTATAACGATTCCTAAAGAATAGCCCTACCTGAACCAGTCAGCGTACATGATATAATTATCCGGTAACTTATTTAATAAGGTCCTTTGATCTTCTGTAATGGGCTTGATTTTCTTTGCGGGAGTCCCGGCGTAGATAAACCCACTTTCGCAATGCGTATTTTCCAATACAACGCTTCCTGCGGCAATGATTGTATAGTCTTCAACTATTGCATTATCCATAATGATCGCTCCCATACCGATCAGGATATGATCTTTCAAAGTACAGCCATGAACTATGGCATTGTGCCCGATAGAAACCCTGTTGCCTATTGTTGTGGCGGCTTTAAGATAGGTTGCGTGAATGACCGCTCCATCCTGAATATTCGTGTCATTTCCGATGGAGATACGATTCACATCTCCTCTGATTACAGCATTAAACCACACTGAACAATTATCTCCCATTCGTACCTCTCCTACTAGGGTTGCATTCGGCGCTATAAAGCAATTTTCACCCCACCTTGGGTGTACGTCTTTCACTGGTAATATTACGGCCATACTAAAAAATTGTATCTGTTAATTCCGCTGAATGCTGAGGATAGTCTGTAGTGTAATGTAAACCACGGCTTTCTTTTCTTGCCATTGCCGACTTTATAACGATAAAAGCGACCTGTATCACGTTGCGCAGTTCACACAATTTTACAGAAACTTTATTAGCCTTATAAAACTCCTCCGTCTCCTGATGCAGAAGGTATAATCTCCGCATCGCCCTTTCCAGTCTAAAGTCAGAGCGGACAATACCAACATAATCGCTCATCAATTTTTGTGTTTCTCTAAGATTGTGGGTCACTAAAATATCTTCATTAGACTGGGTCACTCCGTGATCATTCCAGTCAGGTATATTGCCTGGAATTACATTATTTTTATATTCCGCCACAGCATCTTCAAAGATTCTGTGGGCAAATACCGGAGCTTCTAATAACGAGTTGGAAGCTAGTCTGTTTGCTCCATGAAGACCGGTTGAGGAGCATTCTCCGCAAGCATACAAATTCTTAATGGATGATCTTCCATATTCGTCTACCAATATGCCGCCGCACATATAATGTGCTGCCGGAGTTACCGGAATTAAATCCTTTGTCATGTCTATTCCTATGGAAAGGCATTTGGCATATATATTAGGAAAATGAGCGAGAATATCTGCTTTACTCCTGTTCCTGATGTCTAAATACACAAAGTCCTCCCCTGACTTCTTCATTTCTGAATCAATAGCCCTTGCTACAATATCCCTGGAAGCCAAGGATCCCCTGCTGTCATATTCAAACATGAACTCCTCCCCTGTCTTTCTCCTCAGAACTCCGCCAAATCCACGAACGGCTTCAGAGATCAAAAAAGCAGGATATTCACCCGGATGATATAACGCGGTTGGGTGAAACTGGATAAATTCCATATTTCTTACTTTACCTTTAGCACGGTAGACCATTGCCATTCCGTCTCCTGTTGCAATAACCGGATTGGTCGTACTCGAATAAATATGACCTGCGCCGCCTGATGCCATGATAGTCACATTTGCCAATATCTTTTCCACATCGTTAAGTTCTGTGTTAAAGGCATATATGCCGTAACAGTTGATATCTTCAGTACTCTTGTCAACGTGTATTCCCAGATGATGCTGGGTGATCAGCTCCAGGCAAAAGTAATGTGTTAATATCTCGATATTTTCATTCTGGTGAATTTGCTTTAGTAATACACTCTCTATTTCATATCCAGTGACATCCTTATAGTGTAAAACTCTGTGTTCAGAATGGCCACCCTCCTTTGCAAGGTCATACACACCTGTTTGATTTTTATCAAAGTTTATCCCGTAGTCTATAATCTCCTGTATGCGCTGAGGACCTTCCTTCACAACTATTTCCACAATTTCCTCATCGCACAAGCCATCTCCTGCCACCAATGTATCTGAAATATGTTTTTCAAAAGAATCATCTTTATCTACAACTACAGCTACTCCACCCTGTGCATACTTAGTATTAGATTCATCCTCATTAGACTTCGTAACAATTAAAACCTTACCATACTTCGCAGCCTTTAATGCAAAGCTCAAGCCCGCTATTCCCGATCCAATAACTAAAAAATCAACTTTTCTCATTAATATTATATTGATATTCAATTAATTACAAACAATATTCAATAGAATGGTCCTTAAAATGGCTAAATTCATACACTTGTTAACAACCACTATAGAATTGTTAACTTTATGTCTAAACAATTAGAACAAATATTTTTGAATGTTTAAAGCTAAGGTAAAAAGGCTATTTGACACAATATTTTAAGTTATTTTTAAGCTGATTTTCATAGTTTATTAACTTTTTACCCCCTACCTAATAATACACATATTTACATTGATAAGTTTTTAAGTCTATTAATATCTTGCTGTAAATCAGCCAATATTTAGAATGAAAATGTAATCTTAATGTTAGTAAATTATTAATAACTCAGATAATCGTATTAAAACAGGAAATTTGTACACAATACCAACACACTAATAAACAATAGAAATCTATTTATATAAATTAATTATTATTTATTGAAGTGTGGAAACAGCGTACCTTTATGCAAGATTCAAACTCATAACAGAAACTGATGATGGACACTTTAACGGAATTGAATAAAAAAGGTTTTATAGACGAAAAGATCGATCCAACACTAGATCTTTTTGTCGAAATAGAAAAATTAAAAAAGGAAAAAAATGCGATAATACTTGCTCACTATTATCAGGAGCCTGATATTCAGGATATTGCTGATTACATAGGCGATAGCCTGGGTCTGTCGCAAGAGGCAGCAAAGACTGAGGCAGATGTAATCGTATTTGCTGGCGTGCATTTTATGGCTGAAACGGCTAAAATCCTCTCACCCGGTAAAAAAGTATTATTGCCAGATTTTAAAGCAGGCTGTTCACTTGCAGACAGCTGTCCGCCTCACCTGTTCAGGAAGTTTAAAGAAAAATATCCTGATCATGTAGTCATCACTTATGTCAATTGTACGGCTGAATTAAAAGCATTAAGTGATATCGTTTGCACCTCAACAAATGCGGTACAAATTGTAGAAAGCCTGCCTAAAGATACCAAGATTATTTTTGGACCTGACAAAAATCTAGGGGCATGGGTTGCAAAGAAAACTGGTAGGGACCTTGTATTGTGGAACGGTGCATGTATGGTTCATGAAATTTTCTCCAGGGAAAAAATAACCAAATTGAAAGAGCGTCATCCCGATGCCAAATTTATTGCCCATCCGGAATGTGAGGAAGCGGTGTTGAAAATGGCAGATTACATAGGATCAACTACGGGATTGCTGAAGTATACAATGAATAGTGATGCCAATGAATTTATAGTGGCGACTGAAAGTGGGATTATTCATCAAATGGAAAAAGAAAATCCAGGTAAAACATTCATACCGGCTCCGCCAAATAACAGTTGTGCTTGTAATGATTGCCCATACATGAAAAGAAATACTCTGGAAAAACTCTATTTATGTATGAAAAATGGATTACCGGAAGTTACGGTACCTGCCGATATCATTGTAAGCGCACGAAAACCTATAGAAAGAATGCTGCAAATTTCAGCCAGCCTGGGATTATAAAAAAATAAATATGTTTGAAAATAAAGAGCGTACAGATATTGCTGAACTGGGAGAGTTTGGATTGATCAAACACCTGACTGAAAATTTTAAGATCAGACATGAGAGTAGTATCAGGGGTGTTGGAGATGATGCAGCTGTACTGGATTTTACAGGTAAGCAAGTGTTGATATCGACAGATCTGTTGTTGGAAGGGATACATTTCGATCTTGCGTATGTACCACTCATACATTTGGGTTATAAGGCTGTGCAAGTCAATCTAAGCGATATTTATGCGATGAATGGTATAGCGACCCAAATCACTGTTTCTATTGGCTTATCGAGTAAATTTCCACTGGAAGCGGTGGAAGAAATTTACAAAGGAATTGAGCGGGCTTGTAATAAATTTAACATTGACCTGATAGGTGGAGATACCTCAACCAGCAAGCAGGGTTTGATACTCAGTGTAACGAGTATAGGATATGCGGAGAAGAAAGATGTTACCTATAGAAATGGAGCCGGGGAAGGGGATCTGATCTGTGTGTCAGGAGATCTTGGCGGAGCATACGTAGGGCTTCAGATATTAGAAAGGGAGAAGTTGATATACCTGGAAAATCCCAATATTCAACCTGATCTGGAGGGAAAAGATTACATCATTGAAAGACAGCTTAAGCCGGAAGGCAGACGGGATATTGTAGATCTTCTGGCTCAGATGGAAATCATACCTACTTCTATGATCGATGTATCGGATGGCCTGGCTTCAGAAATATTACACATTTGTCAGCAGTCTGAAAAGGGGTGTACTTTGTATGAAGAAAAAATACCTATTGATCCGTTAACATATGAAACTGCACGTGAACTTGGCCTGGATCCTACAGTGTGTGCGTTGAGTGGCGGAGAAGATTATGAGTTGTTGTTTACCATCAGGCAATCTGATTATACCAAGCTTAAAAATGATGTGGATATCAGTGTGATCGGGCATATCACGGAAAAGAATTCAGGGTGTAACATGGTATCTAAATCCAATGTCGTGCATGAATTGAAGGCTCAGGGTTGGAGTGCCTTTAATAAAGGGTAGTTTATTCAATATCAGAATCTAAAAATTTGGTGTCAATTTGCTTTGTTGCTTTGGCACCTAATTTTTTTATACGTTCTGAGGTGTTTGATAAGTTTCCGGCTCCAGTGGAAAGTTTATTCAAAGCCTTGTCATAGGCATCCTGACTTTGTTTGATATTCTTTCCAATACTCTCCATATCAGTCAAAAAGCCAACAAATTTATCGTACATGCTTCCGCTTAATCTTGCTATTTCCAATACATTTCTCTTCTGCCTTTCCTGCTTCCAGATGCTGGAGATGGTTCGCAAGGTGGCAAGTAATGTGGAAGGACTTACAATCACGACCTTCCTGTCCCAGGCAAAATTAAATAATTCGGCATCCTGTTGCACGGCAATGCCAAAAGAAGACTCAATGGGAATAAAAAGCATTACAAAATCCGGCGAATTGATTTGGTAGAGGTCATGGTAATTTTTCCCGGAAAGGCTTTGTATATGCGTTTTAATAGAGAGGATATGATGTTTAAGATGTACTTCACGGTCTTCGTCATGATCTGCACTTACCAGACGTTCATAAGCCACCAGGGAAACCTTGGCATCTACAATGATGTGTTTGTCATCAGGAAGGTCTATGATCACGTCAGGCTGAAATCTGCTCCCGTCAGTATTTATTAAATTTGCCTGTATCCTGTATTCCCGGTCTCTTACCAGTCCTGATCTTTCCAGAATACGCTCTAATATGACCTCGCCCCAATTTCCTTGTTTCTTACTGTCTCCCTTTAGCGCTTTGGTCAGGTTGTTTGCATCCTGCTGTATCTGTTTGCTTTGAGACATGAGCTCAGAAATTACACCTTTCAGTACATTTCTTTCATCAGATTCAGATTTATAGACCTTCTCAACCTTCTCCTCAAAAGCTTTTATGTTTTCTTTCAGCGGATTTAAAATAATATCCATATGAGCTTTATTGTGTTCGGTAAATTTGGCTGATTTTTCTTCGAGGAGTTTATTGGCAATATTTTCAAATTCTACCTTGAATCGCTGCTGCAATTCTGCGATATATAGTTCCTGTTGTGCTTGTTTTTCTCGCTGTGCCAGTAAATTTTCTTCTGATTTTATGACTTTATCACGTTCATTCATATGATTTATACGCAGATCGTTAAGTTCATTCTGCAATTTTAACTTATCCTCCTTTAGTATGTTGAAGGTTTTTAAACCTATAAATATTACTAAAATTATGATCAATAAGGTGATAGCCGCTACTTCCATTACTAATATTTTTATAACCGAAAATTAGTAATTTTTAGAGGAATCTAATATATCTCTGTCAAATAGTTTTTTATTGACGGCTATTTATAAAAAAAGGGAACACTTTTTGAGTTGTAGATTATACCGATGAAAGAATACTTAAAAGCTCATTGAAAAACATACGTTTACGACTATGGGAATATATTTTATATTGATCATACCTGTTCTGATCCTAAGTGTATTTGTGCAGTGGAGGTTTAGAAACAAATTTTCAGAGTATGCAGAAATGCAGTTAAATTCAGGATTTTCCGGAAAAGAGGTGGCAGAGAAAATGTTGCGTGACAGTGGAATCTTTGATGTAAAGGTAATGAGTACTGATGTGCAGTTATCAGACCATTACAATCCAGAAGAAAAAACGGTTAACCTCAGTACAGATGTTTATTACGGCAGAAGTGTGGCTGCAGCGGCTGTTGCCGCTCATGAATGCGGACATGCAGTTCAACAGGCAAGATCTTATCATTGGCTCAATCTGAGGAGCAGTATGGTACCGGTAGTGAGTATAACCTCAAATTTACTGCAATGGGTACTTATTGTAGGAGTAATGCTCATCGCTTTCACCTTTAATCCGATAGTCCTGGCTATTGGTGTTGCTGGCCTCACTTTGATCACATTCTTTAGTATAATTACCCTTCCGGTAGAATTTGATGCAAGCAGACGTGCATTAATATGGTTAAAAAACAATAGGGAAGTGCTTTATACTTCTGAAGAACATAGACAGGCCAAAGATGCACTTTGGTGGGCAGCGTTAACTTATGTCGTAGCCGCACTTGGCGCGATGACGAACCTTATTTATTACCTTTCTGTTTTATTTGGAAGAAACAGGAATTAAAGAATATTTAATTTAGCCTGTAAGGAACAATCAGCTCAAATTGGGGAATATCCACAACAAAATCGGAATCATCAGCAAGACGCTGCATTAAATAATTTCCGCGCATACTGCCCATGTCTGTTGTAAGCTGGCAGCCTGAAACATAAGAATGCATATCTCCGGGCTGTAAAATGGGCTGTTGTCCTACCACTCCTTCGCCTTCCACTTCTCTCAGGATCCCATTTGAATCGAAAATAAACCACTGACGCCTTTTCAGCTGGATGGTATAATCTGTCAAATTTTCTATATTAATGCGGTAGGCGAACATAAAATGCTCGTTTTCAGGATTAGAATATTCATCCTGATAAGTAGTCTCTACTGATATCTTAACACCCTGTGTGATCGCTGTAACCATTGCAACATTATTTAAGAATTGCTTTTCAAAAATCAAGCCATTTCACCAATGGGTGATATGTTGTGATATTTGTCTGCCACTTCGTCCAGAATACTATGGATAGTGTCTATATTATCTTCTTTGACCAGCAGCATTCTGTAAGGTTTAAAATCGGGCAGGCCCTTAAAATAGTTTGCATAATGGCGTCTCATTTCAAATATACCAACTTTAGGACCTTTCCATGCAATAGATTTTTCAAAATGTGTACGGCATACAGATACGCGTTCTTCAACACTGGGACCCGCTAGTATTTGACCCGTTTTAAAAAAATGCCTGATCTCCCGAAAAATCCAGGGGTACCCTATAGCTGCCCTGCCGATCATAATTCCGTCTATTTCATATTCCAGTCTCCAGTCAGCTGCTTTTTGTATGCTGTCCACGTCTCCATTGCCGAATATTGGTATTTTTATTCTCGGATTGCGTTTGATCTCCCTGATTAGGGTCCAGTCGGCCTCACCCTTATACAATTGTGCTCTTGTCCTGCCATGAATGGTGAGGGCTTGTATTCCGATGTCCTGGAGCCGCTCGGCGACCTCCTCTACATTTTTGGTGTTATCATCCCAGCCCAGGCGGGTTTTTACCGTAACGGGCAGATGAGTAGCGTTCACAACCGCCTTGGTCATTTCCACCATTTTGTCAACATCTTGTAATAATGCTGATCCGGCACCACGACACGCGACTTGTTTTACCGGACAACCGTAGTTGATGTCCATCAGATCAGGACCGGCCTGCGTCGCTATTTCTGTTGCTTCGCGCATGTGGTCTATTTCACTTCCAAATATCTGGATACCTATAGGACGCTCATATTCAAATATATCCAGCTTGGCACGGCTTTTTGCCGCATCTCTGATGAGCCCTTCTGATGATATAAATTCGGTGTACATCATGTCTACTCCGCTTTGCTTGCATACAAAACGGAAGGGCGGGTCACTCACGTCCTCCATCGGGGCGAGCAATAAAGGAAACTCACCCAGATCAATATTTCCTATCTTTACAGACATTTATTTATCTTCAAACCAAAATTTCAAAGTACAAAGGTACAATAAATCAAAATAATGAGTTTCATACAAAAACCAAGGGAAGAAAATAGTCCTTATTTACAGTTGCTGATGCTTGTGGGCTATGCTTTGCTCGGCGTAATTGTATTTACGATCATTGCAATGATCATCATAATGGCAATGTATGGAATGAAAGCGGTTACCGATCCTTATGTGCTTTCCGGAGCTGAGCCAAAGTATTTGCCGGCCCTTCAGACCATGCTGATCGCTACATCGTTAGGACTCTTTCTTTGTCCGGCCATTTTATTACCCCTTACTGAGGGCAAAACACCGGGCAAATTTTACAGCTTTAAAAAGCCCGACCTGAAAATACTGGGATTGGTCTTGGTTGTTATGCTGGTCTCTATGCCATTTATGGAATGGGTCATGCTGACTAACCAAAAACTGGTACTGCCAGATTTTCTAAAAGGTTTAGAACATTGGATCAGAAGAAAAGAAGACGAGACGATGCAAATTACCCTTCTTTTATTAAAAATGGCCGGCACGAAAGAACTTGTAGTGAATCTTTTTATGATCGCTCTTGTCCCGGCCGTTTCCGAAGAACTGATGTTCAGGGGCGGGATACAACGTACACTGGGAAGAGTTTTCAAAAACCCGCATGTAGCCATTTGGTTGTCCGCCGCAGTATTTAGCGCTATTCATGTTCAATTTTACGGCTTTTTACCCCGGATGCTCCTGGGGGCAGGATTTGGATATGTTTACCTCTGGAGCGGAAGCTTATGGTATTCGATGCTTGGCCATTTTATCAACAATGCCTATGCTGTATGTGTTGCATTTTATATGCAAAAACACAATATGGATATTTCCAAAATGGATAGTGTCCCGCAGTTTGCATGGTACGGCTACCTGATCAGTTTTGTCCTGACCATTCTGGTGTTTCAAATTTTAAAAAAACAAACCACTAATCTTTCATGAAGACCAGAGCCATTACCGCATTCTTTTTTACCATTGTCATGCTGAGCTCCATCTTTTTGGGAGGCTATACTTTTACCGCATTTTATTTGGTGCTGAGTATCGCAGCATTGCTGGAATTTTTCAAACTGATCAAAACATCTGGTATCAGACCCCATAGAAATATCGCGGTAGGGGTGGCTGCTCTGATTTTTTTGATGACCGCCGGATATCATTATCTGCAGTTTGAGACCAAATATATGCTGCTGATCGTACCGCTCATTTTCTCAGTATTCATCAGCGAGCTGTACAAGAAGGATAAAATCCCTTTTGCCAATATTTCTTACACCTTTATCGGCTTTGTATATGTGACCGTGCCTTTTTGTTTTTTCTATTCATTGGGCTTTATCCTTAACACTTATTCCTATAATTTCCATTTACCGCTTTCGTTCCTGCTGATGCTTTGGGCAAGTGATACGGGCGCCTATCTTTTTGGATCTAAATTTGGAAAAACCAGGCTGTTTGAACGCCATTCTCCTAAAAAATCATGGGAAGGTTTTTTTGGCGGTATGCTGACCTGCGTATTGGTGGCTTATTTTACTTCCATATATTTTACTGAGATCGGTTTTATGGTTTGGGCAGGGATGGCCGTATTGATCGTATGTTTCGGCACATTAGGCGATCTGGTAGAGTCAATGCTGAAACGGAGCCTGGATGTTAAGGATTCGGGCTCTTTTCTGCCGGGGCATGGCGGCTTGCTGGACCGTTTTGACGGCTTGCTCATTGGTGCTCCGGTGGTGTATGCCTACTTGTACCTGATTCTTCATTAATATATGAGTGCTGAGTTTCTATAACCCTTAGACAGATTATCATACCAATCTATGTAAGATTTACCTCCGGAAACAGCCCATTCAGCAAAGTGCAGATAGGCCTGGGCGATGTCTTTCCCTTCAATTGGATATTCGAATCTGCCAGCAGGAATGCTTATTGCAAATGGTAATCCTGACTTAGTCAGGTAATACCTTCCGGCGGAAAGATTTGTGTCGTCATCATTCTCGCCGAAAAGACGCTTATCTGCAAGCTGAGTGGGGGCCTTGCCGGCCAGGTGAACTTCATGTCTGGATTGACCAGCCATATAGAATAAAAAAGGGTTAAAATCAGTGCCAAAACTTTCAAATAAGGGTCCCTTGAGTACATTGAATTTGACGGTATAAGATTTGGACTCACTCTGAACCGCGCCCGGCACTGTATTTTGATTGGCCATTTCTTTGTGCATATTGGTAAATAAGACAATCACTGCCTTCGTTTGAACATCTTCTAAGTCCCCGCCCTCCAGTTTATCGACACTTAGACGGTCTAGCGGAAACTCAACTGCAAAACCGTTGTTAATTGATCCCCCGGTTGCGTGTAATTTAAACTTTCCGATCACCTGGACCACGATATTTTTGGCATTGGTAACAACGGTATAGTTGTAAGTGATAACTAAATCGTTCAGATCAAAATCCCCTTTTACGGGCCACTGATCTTCAAACCCAATCGTAGATCCCGATCCTGTTGAAGAATAGTTGTTGAAAGCTTTGGTTGCATCATCGGGATAATCGTCCATTATATCAGGAATGCCGTCTGTGTCGCGATCCTGAACTTCTTCAGAAACCGCAAAAGCGGTGTTTGTGTCCATAGTAACCGCGGCATTTAATGCAAACAGCCTGCCAGTGGTTATTGCGCCTGTCGTCATAGTAATGCTCGCCGTGGCAATAATATTTCCAGTAAAATTGGTATACGTACCGATTGTTGCAGATGAACCAATTTGCCAAAAAACATTTGGTCCTTTTCCACCGCTTTTCATGATTACCTTAGAATAACTCGCAGTGGTCAGCGTTGATCCAATCTTGAAGATAAAAACAGCATTAGGATCACCGGTGTCATCAAGGGTTAGCGTTGCGTTTAGCTGTGCAGAAGAGTCGAAACTATAGATCCCTGGTTTTAAGATGAGTGCACCAGCAGTTTCCCCAAGCACCTTGCCGGTGAGGTTATTGCCGGCGGGTACCGGTTGACTCGTGATGTTTTTGAAAACAGCGGCGGCGCTAGCCTGTGCCGCACCAGCAATTGATGCTGCGCCTGAATAAATTGCACCTTCTTTTACAAAGGCTGGTGGAAAACCCGTAACGGCAGTGCCCGGACTGACACCAACATTACCTGTAATCACAGTCGGCCCAGTGGATGTTACGGTGGCTGCACCCAGAACGGCAAAGCTTTGGGCGGCGCCAAAAGAAGGTGCGGTCTGGGCGGTCGATGTATAAGAAGATGCCGAACAAAAAAGCACGGTGATCATGAAAAAGCCTAAAGATCTCATAAAAATGAATTTTAAAAATGAATGAATTATGAACCAAAAACGATGTCGAGATCTGCAGTGCCCGCCTCAATCGTTCTTGTATTCATTGTCTTATCTGGAGCCATGCAGACAATGTATAGCTCATTAATCTGGTTCGACAGATAAATTTTACTTCTAAATCTGGTTATTGAGGTTAAGGAACCTTTAGACATCAGTTTTCCGCCCGAGGCAGGATTTGCAGAATAGATCGTCACCATATATAATTTCCCGGCAAATTTGTTTTCGGAAATACTAATGTTGATATTTATATTTCTCGAATTCTCCCAGTTAAATCCTTTTGGGGCCGCAATTTCACTGGTGATTTTTGCTGGTATTTCAGGTGAATCAACCATTTCTTGTTTTTTGCAGGATAAGAAAATCATTAAAGAAACAGACGCAATTGTAAGTACTTTTTTTATCATAGTGGACTAGGGTTGAATTGGTGAGGTAATACCTAAAGCATTAAACAATTCTGTATCCACTATTCAATATATTGATTTACAACGTGTTGTGGAATTCGGGAATATAATTTCGGCCGATATTGGGGAACTATATCTCTAATGTACCCAGAAAATAACTAAAATGAGAGACCATTTTGTTTTTGAAAAAAACTTTAAGTTTAACTAACTCTGTTTTTTGTTTTCTGAGCGGGGCCGCGTTCCCTGTTTGCTAACCAAAGATTTATGAAAAAGGAACTTGATTAATTATTGGAGTATCGGTACCTTCATTTACTAAATCAATAATATGGCAGCACTTATTACAGGGATAGGCGGCGTTTTTTTTCGTTCCAGAAATCCGGAATCACTTGGCGCATGGTATGAAAAACATTTCGGCATCAACTCAATGGGAAGTGGATATATCTGGAATCAGGAGGCGGGACCTACTGTATTTTCTCCTTTTGCCGAAGACACGGATTATTTTGGTAATAGCGGCCAGCAGTTCATGCTCAATTTTCGTGTTCTTGATCTTGAGGGCTTGCTTGCAGAACTAAAAGCTGAAAACGTCCTGATTGATGAGAAAAGAATGAATGAAAGTTATGGTAAATTTGCCTGGGTATATGATCCCGAGGGGAATAAGATCGAACTATGGGAGCCATTGGAAACCACAGAAAAATAGAAGGATCATCTATTCCTCTGTTAAAGGCTCACTGTTATTATATTCTTCTATTAGGCCAAGCGCCAATTCGTAATTTTCCTGGGAAACCAGTAAGCTTACACGATTTACATAAGCGGAACCAAGCGCAGCAGGCTCTATGATGCTCATGAATTCATTGCTCATAACAGCATATATTCCATGTTCTCCCAATAGTTGCTTCATCAATGAAACTTGCCAGAATTCTCCTGAAAAGACTTCCGTCTGTGATATTTTATTTTGTTCGGACATTGATAGAAAATTAGTTATGCAATATAATGAATTAAAATGCAGATTTGTTTTTCAGCGGCTGTAAGAGATATTCCAGCCCATTGAGCTTGATCTCGTAAAGAGTGGCTATCAGCTGCCCCAGTTTGCCGGGCGGCCAACCTTCTTTGTGAAACCAAATGAGATAGGATTCGGGCAGATCGCAAATCAAACGGCCTTTATATTTGCCAAAGGGCATTTGCATAGTCACTAAGTCCTGTAGTAGCTGCGGGTTCATTTTCCTTGTTTTAATTGACCACCATTTCCAGCATTTCTACTGCTTCGTCTACTGTATTAAGGTTGTCAAACGCAATACGTAAGCTGTCTTTGACCTCCTTCAGGTTGCATAACCTGGGGTGGATTTGTGCAAAATGCAATATTTTATTGAACATATTGGAATCAAAGAAAGGAGATTGCTTGTCGGTAATGAAATAGCCTCTTAAAGTTCCCTTTTTGAATGTGATCTTTTCAAAGGCAAGTTTCTTGGCGACCCATTGTAGCCTCAATACGTTGAGCATGGTTTTGACAGGCTGAGGGACAGGGCCGAACCGGTCTTTTAGCGAGCGCTCAAATGCCCTGAGCTGCGTCTCATTTTCTATCCTGGAAAGTTCGGTATAGAGGTTATATCTTTCTGTGATATTGGTCACATAATCATCGGGGATGTACAGCTCGAGATCTGTGTCTATTTGTGTAAAAGTAACGAACGGGCGAGGGGGCTCATCTTTAAACAGGCCCTTGAATTCATCATCCTTGAGTTCCTGTATGGCTTCATCAAGGATCTTGTGATACATCTCGAAGCCGATCTCAGCAATAAAACCACTTTGCTCTGCGCCTAAAAGGTTTCCGCTGCCGCGAATATCCAGATCGCGCATCGCAATATTAAAGCCGCTGCCCAGATCTGAAAATTCTTCGATGGCGCTGAGACGTTTTCTGGCTTCAGAAGTAAGTGTACTCAACGGAGGACTAAGCAGGTAGCAAAATGCTTTTTTATTGGAACGGCCTACGCGGCCCCGCATTTGGTGGAGGTCGCTGAGGCCAAACATGTGGGCGTGGTTGATGATGATCGTATTTGCATTTGGGATGTCTAAGCCGGCCTCTATAATGGTCGTTGCTACCAGAACATCTTTTTCTCCGTTGATAAAATCAAGCATCACGTCTTCCAGCTGATCACCATCCAGCTGTCCGTGCGCTATTCCTATTCTTGCTTTCGGGACAAGTTTTTGAATGAGACCGCCTAGTTGTGGCAAATCATTGACACGATTGTGAATGAAAAAGACCTGTCCGCCGCGGTCCAGCTCATGCTGTACGGATTCCTGGATCAGCTTATCATTGAATACATGCAACTCGGTATTTACTGCCTGGCGGTTTGGCGGAGGAGTGCTCATAATGGAAAGATCCCGGGCTCCCATCAGGGAAAAGTGAAGGGTACGTGGAATTGGTGTCGCTGTAAGTGTAAGGGTATCAACATTGACCCTGAGCGTGCGGAGCTTTTCTTTGGAACTGACTCCGAATTTTTGTTCCTCATCGATAATCATGATGCCCAGATCTTTGAATTTGACGTCTTTGCTGAGCAGGCGATGAGTGCCGATGATGATGTCCACCCTTCCATCGGCCACGGCCGCTAATGTCTCTTTAATCTGTTTGCTGGTTTTGAAGCGATTGATATAATCTACATTGCAGGGGAAGTCCCTGAGCCGGCCGCTGAATGTTTTGAAATGCTGCAGCGCAAGAATGGTGGTCGGGACCAGCACTGCAGCCTGTTTGCCATTTGCTACAGCCTTAAATGCAGCACGGATGGCGATTTCAGTTTTCCCAAAACCGACGTCACCGCAAACGAGCCTGTCCATGGGATGTGGTGCTTCCATGTCTTTTTTTACATCATTGGTCGCCTTTTCCTGGTCGGGCGTATCTTCATAGATGAATGAAGCCTCCAGCTCCGTCTCCAGATAGCCGTCAGGATCAAACGCAGTACCTACCTGTGCTTTTCTCAATGCATAAAGCTTGATGAGGTCCCGCGCTATATCTTTAACTTTTTTTTTAGTGGTCTTTTTGAGCTTGTCCCAGGCCTCGGTGCCCAATTTATTCATCTTTGGTGCCGTACCGTCTTTGCCACTGTATTTGGCAATACGGTTTAGCGAATTGATGTTTACATAAAGCAAGTCGTTGTCTGCATAAACAAGACGAATCATTTCCTGCGTCCTGCCATTGACTTCTACTTTTTCCAGACCTGCATACTTGCCGATGCCATGGTCTATATGGGTCACGAAATCGCCTGGTTTTAGGTCTTTGAGTTCTTTTAATGTGATGGCCTGGCTGCGCTGATACCCTCTTTTGAGCTTGTATTTATAAAAGCGGTCAAAGATCTGGTGGTCAGTATAAAATGCGACCTTCAGATGCGCATCTACATATCCTTCTCTGAGCGGGACGTTGACCGGACTGAATTTTGCTGTCTTGTCAATATCATCAAGAATGGCATAAAGACGCTCGATCTGTTTGGTTGAAGAACTAAATATAAAATTATGTATGCCCTGTTTTTCGTTTTCTTTAAGGTTATGGATCAGCAGGCTAAAATCTTTATTGAATGAGGGTTGAGGTTTGGTCTCAAATTGAAATACCTGGTCCGTCCTGTAAAAGAATTGCTTGCCGAATTCTACCAAGGTAAAATCATGCAGCATGTCACCAAGCATCTTTTCATCTGTAAAAGCAAACTTAGGGTCAATCCAATCTGCATTTTCCTGTTTTTCTTTGACAGGAAGTGCTTTCCAAAGTTCAGCGGCTTTCCGGTACCCGGACTTTACAATATCAAGGGTGAACTCTACATCCTTAAACCAAAGTTGCGTGTCTTTTTCAATATAATCCAGCAGACTAATGTTGTTTTCTGTCAGATACCTGGATTGTACATTTGGAATAATGGTAAGGGATTTGACATCTTCGACAGAAAGCTGGCTCTCGATTTCGAAGGTGCGGATGCTTTCTATTTCATCACCAAAGAATTCTATGCGGTATGGCAGGTCATGCGAGAAAGAAAAGATATCAACAATACCTCCACGGATGGAAAATTGCCCGGGCTCGTAAACAAAATCCGTGCGGTTGAAGTCGTAGTCTATTAAGAATTCATTGATGAAATCTATCCCTAGTCTTGCGCCGAGACTGATCTCCAGCGTATTCTTTTCTAAAAGGCTGCGGTTGATGACTTTTTCAGCCAGCGCTTCAGGATAAGTAACAACAATCTGTCCGTATTCGCTGTGGTGATTGAGCTCATTGAGTACTTCAGCCCGCGCCAGTACGTTTGCGGTATCTACTTGCGTAAATTCAAAAGCTTTGCGAAAGGATGAAGGAAAAAGCAAAACCTCCTTATCGAGAATGCTTTCAAGATCGGCCAGAAAATAAGAAGCCTCTTCCCTGTCCGGCAAGACGAATAAAAGAGGTTTATGCAATAAAAAATAAGCAGCTATTGCAACTGTCGCATCGGCCGAGCCAACTAAGCCTTTTAGTTGAAGTTTACCTCCTTTGCCCGCATTCAGGGCCTTTGTCAATGCTACAATGCGCTCATCTGTTTTGTATCTGTTAATCAGGTCGCGGATGTTCACAGCACAAATGTAATATTTATGATTAGCTTTAGGTGTAACAAAGTATCGAATAATCCATCTATAATACAAAAGGGGAGAACATGAAAGAACTCATTTTTTGGGTGTTGGCTTTAACGGCGCTGGGGATAGCAACGCCTGAAGAATACGGACACGTACACCATTTTACGCTTTGTCCTCTGGCAAATCTTGGAATAGAATGGTGCCCGGGTTGTGGATTAGGGAGAGCAATAACACAGCTGCTTCACGGCAACATTACTGAAAGCTGGAAACACCATTGGTTTGGAATCCCGGCTCTGTTCATTATTGTTTTCAGAATTGTTGGATTGATAAAATTGAATATTAAATTATTTAAAATAAAATATAAGGAGAAAAGATATGTTTGAGTCACCGTTTATGTCGTTGCCGGGGATCACACCCCAGGAATATTCGTACTTGCAAACCGCAACTACTGGATTTAGTGATCAGCAGCTGAGAGGATTTCTAATGATCTACAGCAGCAAAAGAAGGAATCCTGATGATATGGTATTGTATTGTATATTAGGGTTTTTTGTGCCCGGATTGGCCAGGTTTTTAGTCGGTCAGATCGGGATGGGAATTTTATACTTTTTCACGTATGGTTTATGCGCGATCGGGACCATCATTGACTTGGTAAATCATAAAAACCTGGCATTTGAATATAACCAGAAAATGGTATTTGAAAGTTTGCAAATGGTAAAGATGGGTAATATCCAATGAGGTTTTTGTATTTTTAAGGCATGAGACTATCGGTTTTGATAAAACACCTGGAAGCCTACGCGCCGGCAAACTATCAGGAAGATTATGACAATTCGGGGCTGCTGATCGGAAGCCCGGATCAGGATGTGCATGCTGCGCTTGTTGCGCTGGACTGTACAGAGCAGATTGTTGACGAAGCGATCGTACAAGGCTGTAATCTGATCATCACACATCATCCGATTGTATTTAAGGGGCTAAAGAAGATCACAGGAAAAACATATGTTGAACGGGTGGTCTTGAAGGCGATTCGGCATAACATCGCCCTTTATGCTATTCATACCAACCTCGACCATGTGAAGAATGGGGTTAACGGCATAATTTGCGAAAGGCTGGGATTGCAGAATCTGAAGGTGTTGAGGCCCAAAAATAATCTGCTGAAAAAGCTAATTACATTTTGCCCCACTGAGCATGCAGACAAGGTGCGTGAAGCATTATTTGACGCCGGAGCCGGGCACATAAGCAATTATAGCGACTGCAGTTTTAATGCCCCAGGTTTTGGAACCTATAAAGGAAATGAAGATACAAACGCTTATGCCGGTGAAAAAGGAGTGCAGCATCATGAGCCTGAAATAAGAATAGAAACCATCTTTGTTGCTCAGGACGAACGTAAAATACTGCTTGCCTTGCTGGAAAACCACCCATATGAAGAAGTGGCATACGATATTTATGCCCTTGAAAACAAGTCGGAAACGGTCGGCGCAGGCCTGCTGGGTTGGCTGAATCAGGAAATGGATAGTAAAGAGTTTTTGAGCATGGTCAAGGACCGGATGGACGCAAGTGTGATCAGACATACAGCGCTGTTGCCTAAAAAGATCAGAAAAGTTGCTGTCTGCGGAGGATCGGGGAGTTTTTTATTAAAGGACGCTATAGCAGCAGGCGCTGATGCTTTTGTTACCGCCGATTTTAAGTATCATGAGTTTTTTGATGCGGAGGGAAAACTGATGATTGCAGATATCGGACACTTTGAAAGTGAACAATTTACATCTGATTTGTTGATAGACATTATTCAAGAAAAATTTCCTAACTTTGCAATCCGTTTAACGGAGCATAATACAAACCCCATAAATTATTTCATTTAATGGAACAAACTGTAGAGCAAAAACTAAAAGATTTATACGAGTTACAAACCCTGCACACCAAGATCGACAAAATACGTCAGATCCGAGGTGAGTTGCCAATGGAAGTTGCTGATTTGGAAGATGAAGTGGCAGGTCTGGAAACACGTATACAAAAATTCAAAGGTGAATTGGATGATACTGAGGATTCAATCGTAACACGTAAAAATATGATCAAAGAAGCTCAGAACCTGATCAAAAAATACGAGACACAACTAAAGGATGTCAAGAATAACCGTGAATATGATGCTTTAACGAAAGAGGTAGAGATTCAAACGCTGGACATTCAGGTTTCTGAAAAGAAAATCAGAGAGTTTGGTTTTGACATTACTCAGAAAACCGAGGTTTATGAAAAGGCACTTGCTGATCTGGAATCAAGAAGGAAAGATCTGGATATCAAGAAAGGCGAACTTCAAACCATTACTGCAGAAACCGAAAAAGAAGAGGAGTCCTTAACTAAAAAAGCAGAAAAAGCAGAAACTGGAATTGAGGACAGACTTCTAATCGCTTATAAAAGATTGAGAGGAAATGCTAATAATGGTCTGGCTGTGGTAACTATTGACAGGGATTCCTGCTCTGGGTGTTTCAATCAGATTCCCCCTCAGCGCCAGTTGGATATTCGTCAACGCAAAAAGATCATTGTTTGCGAACATTGCGGAAGGATTCTGGTCGATGAGGCGCTAACTCAAGAAGTAGCGCTTGCTTAATCAGGCTTTAAGAAATTTAGTTGGCCGGAAACTGTTTCCGGCCTTTTTTGTACACCTATTTTTGACGGGATAAAACAGCCCTTAGAATCTGTAAACGAAAGCATTGATGTGCATTCCTGCACCAACCGATGCAAAAACAGCATACTGCCCAGGTTCTACCTGATAGCCATTAATCTGGTTTTTCAAAAAGAGATCAAGCAATGTAGGGATGGTCGCGACCGAACTATTCCCCAGCCATGAAATGGTCATGGGAACCAGGTTATCGGGAACGGTATCTAAGTCATAAAGCTTAAACAGCCGCTTCATAATGGCACTATCCATTTTCCCGTTAGCCTGGTGAATAAATACCGTTTTAATGTCAGTAATGTTTATTCCTGCCTTGTCTATTGCTTTTTTTACGACCTGAGGGACGGTTGTCACCGCAAATTCATAGAGTTTTCGGCCATTCATTTTAAGATAAGTGTTGCCATTGTTCTCGTTTGGATTATTGCTTTTCCCCATAACAAGGAGTGATCCGTAATTTACAGCGTAGGTTTGTGTTTTATGAGCCAGTATGCCAACGGCCTTATCGGCGGTTTGGGCTTCAAATATTACCGCTCCAGCACCATCAGAAAAAATCATGCTGTCTCTGTCATGCACGTCAGTAATTCTTGAAAGCGTTTCCGCGCCAATTACCATTACTTTCTTTGCATCACCGCTTTTTATTAGATAATCGGCCTGTATAGCTCCTTGAACCCAGCCCGGACAACCAAAAATAAGGTCATAGCCTACACAATCAGGATTCTGAATATCTAATGTTTGTTTAACCTTTGCTGCCAGCGAAGGCAAGATATCCATTCGATTGCTTCCATTTTTTACATCTCCGAAGTTGTGGCAGAAAATAATATAATCAAGCTCCTCCTTGTCAATGCCTGCCGTTTCAATAGCCCGCTGTGCAGCGATGGCCGCAATATCACTGTTCACCAGGTCCGGATCAATATAGCGCCTCTCCTGAATTTCGGTTATCTCTGTGAATTTATCGATAACATAGGACATCTCTTTATCCAGAAGTACACCGTTTTCGTAAAAAGTGGAATTTAAGAAGGAAGTTCCTGGAATAATGTTTTCCGGAATATAGCTGCCTGTACCAGTAATAACTGTATATAAATTTGGTTTAATGCTCATTTTTGAACCGTAGACTGTTTTGGTCTAGAGTATAAAACTAGAATAATTTTATTATATATGAAAGATTTAAATAAAATCTTCGATTAAAAATACAAATAATTCCTTAGGACCGTGTGCTCCCAGGACTAAAGTTTTCTCAATATCAGCGGTTCTGCTCGGGCCCGTAATGGTACTAAGCATCGTCGGGATCTGACTGCCGTATTTGTCTTTAATAAGCCTGAAGGCATCTTTAAGATCCATAACCATTTGTCCTGTACGGGCAATTACGATATGATGGTGGGGAAAAATGCTTAGCCTGCGGCCGGCCGAATTTTGATTAGAGACCATTACAGATCCGTTTCTGGCAATAAGCGCTTCACATAATGTAATGCCCGCTTCTGCCAGTTCAAAATCTTTATCTGTTTTGTAGAAAGGGAATTCATATTCGGTCAAAAGCTCCTGAAGTTCAGGTTCCCAACAATATATTTTTCGCCATTTATATTTGTCTGCCAGGTGCAGGATATTTTCAATAAACTCTATTCCGTTCTCACAGTAGATAAAATTTCCTGAAACGGCAGTTAGCTGCTCCGCAAATAAGACCTCGAGCATTTCCTCACTCTCTTTGTATAAAGGAGTGTCTTCTAAATTTGGATAAGGATTGTCTCTCTTTTCGAGAAGGGCTTTCCTTATCTTTTTTAGCATAAGCTCTTTGGAAGTTATATTTTCTTGCATACAAAAATGGATTCGCAGTCATTTCATGTGCGAAATGACTGCTACCATAATATTATTTTGATTAAGATTCTGTTGGTGTAATAGACGTTGAAGATTCTGTAGCTTCGCCTACGCCATCATGTAATAACCCTTCTGCCGCAGGTTTTTGATCCCCGGTTCCGTTCACAAATTCATCATAAGTAGTTCTGTTATCAAATGGACGTTTACCGAGAATTTCTTCAAGGTCAGCCTGGAACAGAATCTCTTTTTCTATGAGTTTTTGAGCTAATTTCTCGAGCCCGTCTCTTTTTTCAGTCAGTAGTCCTTTGGTTCTCTCATAAACCTCAGAGATTAATGTGCGGACCTCATTGTCAATCATTTCTGATGTTTTCTCCGAATAAGGCTTATTGAAATTGTACTCATTGTGCGGGTCATGGAAGGAAACGTTACCTACAACTTTATTCATGCCGTAAATAGTCACCATGGCGTAAGATAGCTTTGTGATCCTTTCGAGGTCATTTTGTGCGCCTGTCGAAATCTTTCCAAAAACGATATCTTCAGCAACGCGTCCGCCCATTGTCATACACATGCCGTCTGTCAACTGTTCGGTCGTATACAAAAACTGCTCCTTAGGCAGATATTGAGCATAGCCCAATGCTGCAACTCCGCGAGGTACAATGGATACTTTCACCAATGGGTCTGCATGCTCAAGGAACCATCCGGCAATAGCGTGACCTGCTTCGTGATAGGCAACAATTCTCTTTTCCTCGGGCGAAATAATCTTGTTTTTCTTTTCCAGACCACCAATCACCCTGTCAATAGCATCCTGGAAGTCTTGCATATCTACACTCTCTTTGTTACGGCGAGCGGCAATCAAAGCTGCTTCATTACAAACATTAGCGATCTCTGCGCCTGCAAATCCCGGGGTTTGAGCAGACAGCTTTTTGGCGTCTACTTCCTCCGATGTTTTAATTGGCTTAAGGTGAACCTTAAAGATCTGTTCGCGGCCAACCAGATCTGGTTTGTCGATTGATATCTGTCTGTCAAATCTTCCGGGCCTCAATAATGCTGTATCCAATACGTCGGGGCGGTTGGTTGCTGCGAGGATAATAATGCCAGAGTCAGTGCCAAAGCCATCCATTTCAACCAATAACTGGTTAAGGGTATTTTCACGCTCGTCGTTCCCGCCCATCATGCTGTTTTTACCTCTTGCCCGTCCAATCGCATCTACCTCATCAATAAAAATGATACACGGCGCTTTATCTTTTGCTTGTTTAAAAAGATCCCTTACTCTCGAAGCACCCACGCCAACAAACATCTCTACAAAATCAGATCCGGACAGGGAAAAGAACGGAACTTGTGCCTCGCCTGCGACAGCTTTGGCCAAAAGGGTTTTACCTGTTCCAGGAGAGCCGACCAGCAACGCTCCTTTTGGGATTTTGCCGCCCAGATTAGTATACTTTTTAGGATTTTTAAGGAAATCGACAATCTCCATTACTTCCTGTTTTGCCTCCTCAAGGCCGGCAACGTCATTGAAAGTTACATTTACCTGGCTCTCTTTGTCAAATAATGTAGCCTTAGATTTTCCAATATTGAAAATCTGACCACCGCCACCGCCTGCACCGCCACCCATGCGTCGCATCACAAAGATCCAGAAGCCGATAAACAGCAGCACCGGAATGATAACTGTAAAAAACCAGGAGTTAAAAGAACTTTGTCTGGTGTCTTTTTCGGCAAGAATCTGTTGCGCCGGAGGTACATTTTTTTGTGACTCTTTAAGTTGTGTGTCCAGCGCATCCATTGACCCCGCTGTGAAATATACTGTAGGGCTGCTGGTAGAGCTAAAGTTACTCTTGCTTATATATTCCTTATACTTTGGATCGGACAGCCTTTCTTTTTTAATAAAAACTTCAACCTTTACAAGATCCTCGTGTTTATAAGCAATAAGTCGCTGAACATCGCCAGGGATAAGCATCTGCGTTTCAAAAGTACGGTACGGAACTTGTTTGCTGTTGTCCGCACTAAATAGAAACTGTAATAAGATAAGACCCAGAATAATTGCTGCATAAACCCAAAAGATATTGAATTTTGGGCCTTTTTGCGGTTTTTTAGGAATATTAGGAATTCTCTTTATCAGTTTTGGTTTTGTATTTGGATTCTCTTTCATCGTTAAATCAAAAAATGTTGTGAATGATTAAGCGCTTTGGTATGACGTGGCCAGGGCATCTCCCCATAGGTCCTCAATTCCATAAAATTCGCGCTTTTCAGTTTTAAATATATGCACTACAATGTCAAAATAGTCAAGTATAATCCATTCAGCAGACTCCTGTCCTTCTTTCCTCCATGGATTGGTCTGTGTTTTTTTATAAATTTCTTCTTCAACGCTATCGGCGATGGCTTTTACCTGGGTAGCAGAGTTGGCGCTGCATATAATGAAATAGTCAGAAACTGAACTGTTAAGATTTCTAAGATCCAAACGGACAATGTCATTGCCTTTTTTTTCTTGTATGCCATGAACGGCTATTTCTGAGAGGTATGTAGAAAGGTTTACGATTTTCTTTTTTACCATTAAAATGTTTTAATTTTGATAAACAAATATACAATCAACACTTGCAAAATAACACTTTTTCAACATTATTTGTTGGTCAAAATCTTATAAGATTATCAGCGGTTGATTCTACTAATAACTTTTTGAAAAGGATGGTGTCAAATTCCGAGCCATTAGCGGAAGGGACTGTTATTATGGCAGATAACCAGTACGCAGGTCGGGGGCAACATGAAAATACATGGCACGCCGAGCCAGGACTGAATCTAACTGCCAGTATATTTTTAAAACCCGTATTTCTGCCTGTTAACAGACTATTTAGGCTAAATATGGCAATTAGTATAGCCTTAAGAAACGCATTAAAAACAAGGGTAGCAGAACATATAACTATAAAGTGGCCTAATGACATCTATTATCTTGAAAGGAAGCTTGGCGGAATATTAATCGAGAATAGCATTTCAGGCAGTCAGTATAAGACAGCTGTTATTGGTGTTGGGATTAATGTAAATCAGGTAACTTTTAGTCCTCAGCAGGTAAAAACGGCAGTGTCACTTAACGAAATTTTACAGGAAAATGTTAATTTACTTGAGCTGCTAGCTGAAATATGCAGTCATATTGAAGGACAATACCTGAGGCTGAAGGGGAATTCTGATGATTTGACTGATGATTATTTGTCGGGACTCTATAAATTTGGACAAATTGCCACATTTAGAGATAAGAACGGGTCATTTGAGGGAGTGATAGAAAATGTGAGCGCTGATGGGGCTCTGGTTGTCGCTACAGGGGGAGGCAGTAAGGCATATAATTTTAAAGAGATAGAATTCATAACATGAACTTCCTAAGGAAGGATTGAAAAATTATAAGTAATTTCACGCCCTTATTATAGAATAAATGAAGAGGATACTTTTAATCTTAGGGTTGCTGACACTGTTTGGGGCTTTTAGGCCTGCTAGCGGTTCAGTCCGGCTCCCTCAAGATTCAACAGTAACGGACGATTTGGTGTTTACAGAAATCGGCTCTTCCGAAGACAGTGCAGTGAACAAGATCTCAAAAGAGACAGTCACTAAAGAGCGCACTGCCGTATCAGCGGATGTTTCAAAAAATGACAAGCCTGAGTTAAAAACATCTTCATCAGCTGAAAAGGAAAAAACCTTATGGGAGACCTTTATCGCCGGATTGGTTGGGGGTTTCCTGGCCTTCCTGATGCCCTGTATTTTCCCTATGGTCCCGCTGACGATCAGCTATTTCACCAAGCGTGCCGGGAGCAGGCAGAAGGGGATAGGGCAGGCGCTGATCTACGGGCTTTCCATTATCGTGATCTATGTGGCCTTTGGTTTGCTGATCACGCTGATCTTCGGGTCCTCAGGACTGAACGCATTCAGCAGCAGCGGCATCTTCAATTTCTTTTTCTTTATCCTGCTGGTGGTGTTCGCGATCTCCTTTTTCGGGGCATTCGAGATCACCCTGCCAAGTGCTTTTGTGAATAAAATAGACAATAAGGCCGATAACAGCAAAGGACTGGGCGGTATCTTCTTTATGGCCGCTTCACTGGCCCTGGTTTCCTTTTCCTGTACAGGCCCCATTATCGGCACCTTACTGGTAGATGCCAGCTCAAAAGGCGAACTGCTGGGCCCGGCAGTAGGTATGTTTGGCTTTTCACTGGCATTAGCGCTGCCATTTACCTTATCGGCGGTATTCCCCGGATTTTTAAACAGCATGCCCAAATCGGGTGGCTGGCTGAACAGCGTAAAAGTATGCCTGGGTTTCCTGGAGCTGGCACTGGCTTTGAAATTCCTTTCGGCGGCCGACCTGGTCTGGCACTGGGAATGGTTTGACCGCGAGGTGTTCCTGTCGCTGTGGATTGTGATCTTTGTGCTGATGGGGGTTTACCTTTTGGGCAAGCTCAAATTCTCGCATGACAGTGAGCTTGCTTACGTTTCGGTACCCAGGCTGTTCCTTTCCATCCTGTCCTTTTCATTTGCCGTGTACATGGTTCCGGGTTTATGGGGGGCACCGGTCAGCGTGCTGAGCGGGCTGGCCCCGCCGATGAACACCCAGGACTTCCTGTTGAAGGGCAGCGGCTCCGGTACTGCAGCCTCAGAACCGGGCTTTCCTGCAAGGGTAAAATACGATGAGGTGTTTAAAAAACCGGTCGGCTTTACCCCCTTCTTTGACCTTGAGGAAGGACTGGCCTACGCGAAAAAGGTAAACAAACCGGTGATGCTGGATTTCACAGGCTGGGCCTGCGTGAACTGCAGGAAGATGGAGGACAACGTGTGGGTGAAACCTGAAGTTGGCAAAGTGATCAGGGAATACGTACTGATCCAGTTGTATGTGGATGAGCGGAAGACAAAAATGCCTGCGGAGAAGGTCCATCATTCAAAGATCCTGCGGAGGAATACAGATGACCTTGGTTATTGGAACAGTGATTTCCAGGCAAGCAAATATAACTCAAACTCGCAGCCTTTTTATGTGCTCACCGGACATGACCTGGTTCCGCTGGTAAAACCACAGGGTGCGGTATTCGACGCTAAAGAATATGCCGCCTACCTGCAAAGCGGATTGGACGAATTTAAAACAGCTGAAAAAACCAAATGAATAAAATTAAGAACATAGGTGTATTAACATCTGGAGGCGATGCACCCGGAATGAATGCTGCCATTAGGGCAGTGGTTAGGGCGGCGATTTACTACGATTTAGAAGTCACGGGAATTTTAAGAGGCTATGAAGGCCTGATCAACGGAGATTTTATCCAAATGGACAGAAAATCTGTAGCCAATATCATTCAACGTGGAGGAACTATTTTAAAAACGGCGAGAAGTGATGATTTTCGGACAGTCGAGGGTCGGTTAGAGGCGTATGAGCAATTAAAGAAGCATAATATTGATGCACTTATTGTAATTGGGGGAGACGGAACCTTTACAGGCGGGAATCTGTTTACAAAGGAATTTAATTTTCCGGTAGTGGGCTTACCAGGAACGATTGACAATGATTTAGAAGGAACTGATTTTACGATCGGATATGATACTGCGATTAATACCGTTATCAACGCTGTTGACAAGATACGAGACACAGCCGAATCTCATGACAGGTTGTTTATTGTCGAAGTGATGGGCAGAGATTCCGGCCTTATTGCTTTGAGGAGCGGAATAGGCGTTGGCGCAGAAGCAATAATGATTCCAGAGGCAAACATGGGAGTAGAAGGCTTGGTGACGAGGCTGGAGACCGGACGTAAAGATAAAGCATCTAAGATCATCATTGTTGCCGAAGGGGACGAAGTAGGCGGGGCCTTTAATGTAGGCGAGGTTTTGAAAAAGAAATTTCCGGCATACGACATCAGAGTATCGGTTTTGGGGCATATCCAGCGCGGCGGAAAACCAAGCTGCATGGATAGAGTTCTTGCAAGCAGATTAGGTGTGGCGGCTGTTGAGGGATTGCTGCACGGTCAATCGGGAGAGATGGTCGGACTGAAAAACAGGGAAATTCTCTTCACTCCGTTTGATCACGCAATTAAACATATCGACGCAAAGGAAATAAGTCCGGCCTGGTTAAAACTAGTAGAGATTTTGTCATTATAATTAAAAAGGCCCCTATAAGGGCCTTTTTAATTATTCAATGATCACTGCTGTGCCTGTTGCGGCTACCATGAGCATACTTCCTCCACTTCCGACAGTCTCATAATCGAGATCAACGCCAATAATGGCATTGGCACCCATCGCGGCCGCGTATTGCTGCATCTCGTTAATCGCGGTATTCTTTCCTTCTCTCAGTACTTGTTCATAAGAGCTTGATCGCCCGCCCACGATATCACGTATGCCAGCGAAAAGATCTTTAAAAATATTGGCGCCGATAATGGTTTCGCCACTTACAAGGCCAATGTACTTAACTACTTTTTTGCCTTCGACTGTATTGGTTGTTGTAATTAACATCTTGATATAGGTTTTAATGCTTTGATGTTATTTCGCAAGGAATGTTACAACAGTTTGTCTAGTACTTCCTGCCAATTGTTGACACGTTCGTAGTCCGTAAGCAGCAAATTATGGGGTGAGGTGAACAAGAGTTTCCGACCCTTAAAGCCAACGAAATTCTTAGCCCTGTCATCAATCATCACATCAACATCAACGATTTTGTCCCCGCAAAACATAATGTTTCTCCAGGTAATGAAAGGGAAGTGCTCTGCCAGCCAATCGTATTTATCTACAAGTGAGTTGCGGAATTCCATAGCGGCAGATACAATATAAACATCGTATTTCTCCTGGAGTTTCTTTACAGCTTCAACACTCCCTTCAAGGGGCTTAAGATCACGAAAAAAACCTTCTTCATTGATGTAATCGAACCATTTATCTTTTGCGTGTTCAGGGACATGCTGATAAATTTCATTTCCAGGCTCAAGAATAAGATCGAGAGGAACACCATAATCCCGATTGTAAAGCTGTATAAATTTATATATTGGATCGGCTAGCACTTCATCCATGTCTATCGCTATTCTCATCATATTTTATTTTAAAGGGGCAACCAGGCTATCTAAAGATGTTGACTCGTTTTTTAATGACGCAAATATCCCGATTTAAGAATATAATTGAGCAAAATGAATATAAAATTATTGCATCTTGTTAATCAGTAGTATTTTACTTACTTTTGCAACCCCGCAAGCATGAAGCTCCGGGAACTATGTTGAATACATAAATTTAAAAGAGAATGGCAACTAAAATCAGATTGCAAAGATTCGGTAAAAAAGGCAAGCCTTTTTTCCACGTAGTGGTAGCGGATTCCCGCTCACCAAGAGATGGTAAATTTATTGAGCGTTTGGGGTCATATAACCCAAACACCAATCCAGCTACTATCGACCTTAACTTCGATAAAACATTAGACTGGGTAAACAAAGGCGCTGAGCCTACGGATACTTGTCGTGCTATCCTTTCTTATAAAGGTGTCTTGTATAAGAAACATTTAGAGGGCGGTGTTAAAAAAGGTGCTTTGACCCAGGAACAGGCAGATGCTAAATTTGCGGAATGGTTAGGTGCTAAAGATGGCAGAATCGAAGGTAAAAAAGACAGCTTAACTAAGTCGAAAGACGAAGTTAAAAAAGCAGCCTTAGCAGCTGAGGCTAAGAAAAATGCTGATCGTGCTGCTGCCCTTGCAATTAAAAATGCACCGGTAGAAGAGGTTGTAGAGGAAACTCCTGAAGCGGGAGAAGCTCCTGTGGCTGAGGTTGCAGAAGAAACTGCGGTTGAAGAAACTCCTGTAGCAGAAACGGCAGTTGAAGAAGTTCCCGTTGCTGAAACTGTAGCAGAAGAAGCAGTTGCTGAAACTGCAGAGGAAGAAGCTCCTGTGGCAGAGGTCGCAGTAGAAGAAACTCCGGCAGCAGAAGAAACTGTAACAGAGGAAGCTCCTGCAGCTGAAGAAACGACAACAGAAGAGCGCAAAGAAGACAAGGCATAATAATTTCATTGTGCTGTAGAATAGCGAAGGATCTTTCATAGAAATGGTCCTTCGCTATTTTCTTTTTTATAAGCTATTGGTATTTTGGATAATGCAATAGCCAGGCTTATTTTAAAATCTAAAGCAAAATATAGTGAAAATAGAAGAAGCATTTTATATAGGCTACATTACAAAAACCAAGGGTCTAAAGGGTGAGATACAATTGTTTTTTGAATATGATGCTCCCGAACTGTTAGATCTGGATGTGATTTTTGCTGATCACAACGGAAAGATGGTTCCGTTCTTCGTCTCGTCCTATAAACTGCATTCCAATAACACAGGAAATCTTTACCTTGAAGATATAGACCATATTGATAAAGCCCAGGCTTTGTTGAAGAAAAAAATATATCTCCCCTTATCTAAAATGCCCGATCGCTCGGACGAAGATTTCCACTACAATGATTTGAAAGGTTATATGGTTATTGACGAAACTCACGGAAAATTGGGAGAGATCATTGAAGTTAATGAATACCCCCAGCAATTTGTCGCAACGATTTCACATAAAGATACTGAAATATTATTTCCGCTGAACGAAGACATGATCATTGAAATAGATGAAGATGAAAGAACTCTGACGGTAGATCTTCCTGAAGGACTGTTAGATATCTACATCAACCCTTAAATTCTTATCTTTGCAATATGCGTTTCGACATTATAACTGTTTTGCCAGACCTTTTGGATAGTCCCTTTGCTCATTCCATATTACTCAGAGCACAAAAAAAGGGCATTGCTGAGATCTTTGTTCACAATTTGAGGGACTACGCCGCCAACAAACAGAAAAGTGTAGATGATTATCCCTATGGAGGAGGCAGCGGGATGGTCATGTCAATTGAACCATTTGCGAAATGTATCGCGGAACTAAAATCGCAAAGGAAATATGATGAAATCATATTTATGAGCCCGGATGGAAAAACCTTTAATCAGACCATGGCCAATGAACTTTCCGGCATGAAAAACTTAATGATCCTTTGCGGTCACTATAAGGGCATAGACCAAAGGATAAGGGATCTGTTTGTGACCAGGGAAATTTCAATCGGGGACTATGTCCTCTCGGGAGGGGAATTGCCTGCTGCAGTCATTGTGGATGCAATCATAAGACTGATTCCCGGAGTGCTTAACGATGAAACGTCTGCGTTATCAGACAGCTTTCAGGGAGACCTTCTGGATGCCCCGGTCTATACGCGTCCTGCAGACTGGAACGGACATAAGGTGCCAGATGTTCTATTAAGCGGACACGAGGCCAGAATTAATGAATGGAGACACGAACAGGCCCTGATCCGGACTCAGGATCGCCGCCCTGATCTGCTGAACGATTAAGCCCCCCTATTTAAAAGAGAGATGATCGTTTCTTTGTCTTTAAGCTGATCCTTTAAAGCCGCCAGCATCTCTTTGCAATTCTTTAAGTTGCCTTTTAAATCCCCATAATTTTCTTTGGCTTCCGCCAAAACAGAATCTCCATTATTATAATCGCCGTAAGCGTGTTCTGTTCGAAAAAAAACAGCAGGCGGAACCTCCAGCCTCTTTGCCATTTCTATAATGTCATTATATTTTATTGAGCCTTTTACAAGGCTGAGTTTCAGTCCGTCAAAGGTTTTTCCCATTTCGTCGGCAAGCCAGCTCATAGGCCTGTTTTTTTCTTTTAGAATTCCGTCGACAATATTTTTTAAAGACATAAAAAAATTAGATTATAATTTGGTTTGTACATAAAAAATTAAGTACTTTTACACTAAAATATTATGGTATCGTCCATATTTATTTTATAAAAGTAAGTATAATTTAATATTTAAAATTAAACGGCAATGAAGAAAAAGACAATTAAGGATGGTGATCTGAGAAAATACAAGATCAACGATTGTTTATTAAAGATGAGTATGAATGAGCACAGAGAGGCAGTAAGGTTGATTCCAAGACAGATCGGAATTTCGCTTAATACCTTTCACAATTATCGGAACATCCTTATAAACGACCGGCAGGATATTCCTTACGAGAAGGTTATGCGATTCGAAATATTTTTCGAGCTTAAAATGGGTGAATTGTTAAATAAGGTCATCAAAGGAACCTCATTTAAAGAACTTTCGGCAAAAGAACCAAAAAAAGAACCAAATAAATAACTCATTATATCATAAATCAACTTAATACATGAAAAAGCAAAGAAAATACAAAATAGATGAGGAAATGAATAAATTGAATTTGCCTAAATATAAAGCGGCATTAAAAATTATTCCCGAGGAACTGGGGATCTCGTTTAATACTTTTCACAATTACAGAAAGATAAATATTGGAGATAAGGCAGACATTCCCTATGAACTGGTAAGGAAGTTAGAAAAGCAGTTTAAATTAAAAGAAGGGCAGCTTGTCAATTTTCCAATTGAATCCAAAAGTTTAGATGTGCTGATAAGAGAGATGAAAACTAAAGCCGGAGATGACCAAAAACCTTCAAATTAGAGGTTAGACAGGTACATAGATTAAGTTTATAAATGCTTCTTCTGCACGGGAAACTTGTGGAAATAATAAAGAATGTGGAAAAAAATAAAATTCGCTTTTTTTTATAAAATAAAATCCCTAATATTGCAGTCCGATTTTAAACAATAAAAAGTCGGCTTAATAGCTTAAAATCATGGATTTAGTAAAATTTGTTGAAGAGCAGGTAATCGCAAAAAATGAGTTTCCTGCATTCAAATCAGGAGATACAGTGAGTGTTCACTATAAAATTCGCGAAGGTAATAAAGAACGTATTCAGATTTACCAGGGAGTAGTATTACAACGCAATAGTGTTGGTGCTAATGAAACATTTACCGTTCGTAAAATGTCTAATGGTGTTGGTGTTGAACGTATCTTCCCGATCAATTCTCCAAACATCGCTAAAATTGAAGTAAACAGTCACGGTAAGGTGCGCAGATCAAAATTATTCTACTTGCGTGAGTTAACCGGTAAAGCAGCACGTATCAAATCTAAAAGGGTCTAAATTTAGTTAACCCTAAACAAATATTAACCTCCCGGATTTAAATCCAGGAGGTTTTTTTGTGCATATTTTCATCGTTGGCGTAGAACCTTAAACACTTTTATTTAAGTTTGCGCTAACTGGTTGGTCACGGCCAGTTTCATTTCTAATTTTGAAAAGGCGAGAGTAAATCACATTAAACAATTGACTTAAGCATATGGAAAGTAGCTTTTTTGAACAAATATTTTGGGGCAACACGGTAAAGCAATATTGCTTTTTAATGGGGTTTATTTTATTAGGTCTGATATTCAAGCGAATTGTATCCCGGTTAATGAGTCTGCTGCTTTTTACCGTTTTCAAAAAATTTGCCCGGGATATAAATGACGGGACATTTGTTTCCCTGCTTTTAAAACCAATCGAGTCTTTCATTACATTTTGTACCTTTTACATTGCCATCAACCAATTGAAATACCCGCTTGATGTGGTGGTATGGCACCGCCTGAAACCCAAGCCAAACATCACAATAGGGGATTTTATTGATAAAATATTTCTATTCTTAATTATTCTTTCTGTATTCTGGATCATCCTGAGGATCATCGATTTTATTGCACACGTTTTAAAATACAGAGCTTCTTTAACCTTAAATAAGGCGGACGATCAGTTGATCCCATTTTTAAAAGAGCTGACCAAAACACTCATTTGTTTCATGGGTTTTTTCGTGCTTTTAGGATTTGTGTTCGAAATAAATGTGCTCACGCTGATCACCGGTCTTGGGATTGGTGGTATTGCAATTGCTCTGGCGGCCAAAGAGAGCTTAGAGAATCTGATTGGCTCCTTTACCATATTTTTAGACAAGCCTTTTACAGTGGGGGATGTCGTTAAAGTCGATGGTATTGAAGGAACCATTCAAAAGGTCGGCTTCAGGAGTACATGGCTGACCAGCCCCGACAAAACAACCATCGTAATACCAAACAGAGCGATGATTGATGGCGTGCTGGAAAACGTAACGCTAAGGGATTTCAGACGGGTAAATTTTCATATAGGACTTACCTTTGAGACAAAGGCAGAAGACATAAAGAAAATACTGGCAGCCATTAATAATTATTTGACCAGCAATCCCAATACGAGAGACGGCTATGCAACCTTTGATAATTTTGGAGATTCGGGATTAAATATCCAGGTCTTATACCTGGTCATAAACATGGAGCATAACGAGTATGTCCATGTAAAAGAAGAAATCAACTTTAAACTGATCGAGATAGTCGAACAGTATGGGTCAAATTTTGCCTATCCGACACAACGGTCGATCACGGACAGCAAAAACACTTCCAGTTAAACCAGTTCTGCCAAAACGGTAATGCCGCCCTTCACCACCTGATTTAGCTCGAGGTTGACCTTAGTTCCCAATGGCAGGAATATGTCTACTCTTGACCCAAATTTAATGAAGCCGAATTCTTTACCCTGTTCCACAACATCACCTTCTTTAACATACCATACAATCCTTCTGGCAAGAGCTCCTGCTATTTGCCGGAATAATACCGTGCTGCCATCTTTATGCGCTACAACTACAGTAGTGCGCTCATTTTCTGTAGAGGACTTAGGGTTCCAGGCGGCGAGGTATTTTCCCGGATGATACTTGAAAAATTTAACCACTCCTGAAATGGGGTTTCTGTTGATATGAACATTTACGGGCGACATAAATATAGACACCTGCAATCTTTTATCTTTAAAATATTCAGATTCTTCCGTTTCTTCAATGACCACAACTTTGCCATCTGCCGGGCAGATCACCAGGTGTTCTCCTGAAGTAAAAGAACGACTTGGGTTTCTGAAAAATTGAAGGACAATGACAAATAGCGCAAGAGAGCATATATAGACTAACCACCTTAACCATGCGATATCCGCAAATTTATAATCGACGAATGCATTTAATATAAAAATGAAAAGCAGGGATAATGCGATGGTGGTATAACCTTCTTTATGTATGGTCATTGCTGGTTAAATATATGTTTTTGCAAAATTGAGAAAAAAATATCGTATTAAGGCTAAGGAATCACAACAGTTTTAGCCCGGTAGACGTCTTTCAGGTTTCTTCCCAGGCCATCATAATCCAGGCCGTACCCAACTACAAACTCATTTGCAATCTCAAAGCCGACATACTCCAGTTCTTCAATCTTCGTCGTTAATGCGTCCGGTTTCAATAATAAAGTACAGACAGTTACTGACGAAGGATTCTGTTTATGAATTTCCGTCAGAATGTAGCTCAAAGTAAGCCCTGTATCCACTATGTCTTCTACCACAATCACATCGCGATTATGCAGATCGCCGGGCAGACCAAAGATTTCCTTAACTTTTCCGGTGCTTTCAGTACCGACATACGAAGACACCTTTATAAAGCCCACCTCGCAGGAAACATTTATCTCTTTTAAGAGATCTGCCATGAAAATGAAGCCGCCGTTTAAAACCCCAATAAAAACAGGGCAGCGCGACTCATAATCCACATCGATCTGAATGGCAATCAAACGGGTTCTTTTGCTGATCTGATCATTTTCGAGCAGTATTTCAAACTCTTTACCTGCTATTTGAATTTTATTCATTAGAATACTTTAAGGCTGTTGTTCCTTTTTCTGCTTTTCCAGAAGCTCCTGCAATTCTTTCTCTCTCCTGCGTTGTTCCCGGCGTTCCTGCCTCAGTTCCTTCCGGGTTTTTACAGTATCAGGAGTAACCGTTATTTTAGCGATAGTGTCTTTTTTTATGCCGCCAAATAGTCTGTCAAACAAAGTTTTGGATTCATCCTGTGTCTCTATAGCGGGCAGCGGATCATCTGAATCAAACGAGTTGGTGTCAATAGCGGCAGAATCAGGAAGCAAATATTGTCTCAGGCCTTCCCGGAGGTGCACATTGTAGAATCCATATCCCGAACTGTCCGGAGGCGTCAGGCCGCGTCGTGCCATAATGTTTCCGATGTACCTGAAATACGGATACAGATAATCCTTCAAACCGCCATCTCCTCTAAACTTATACAATGCGATCTTTGGTCTTGGAACAATGTTGGCGAGGAAAATTCCCTCCCCGATATTCAGCTCAGCAGGAACCTTTCCAAAATAATGTCTTGTAGCTTCACCGATTCCATACACATTCTGACCCATTTCGATAATGTTGAAATAAACTTCCAGCATCCGGTTCTTGCTCATTAGGTGATTATTTTCTATCAGCCAGACAATAAGGATCTCCTCAGCTTTACGGGCCAGTGTCTTTTGACGGCTTAAGAAAACATTCTTCACCAATTGCATAGATATCGTGCTACCCCCCCTCACAAAGCGTTTTTCTTTAAAATTCACAGCAAAAGATTTGCGGATAGACTCCTGAACAAAGCCTTTGTGAGTAAAAAAAGAAGGATCTTCAGAGGTCAGGATTGCATTCTTAAAATTACTGGATATCTCAGATAAAGAGGTGAAATTTGGATTAGAAGGTCCTATAACAATGTTTCGCATAGGTTTTCCGCGTTCGTATGGCGTGTAAACGAACTCTTTGTTGATTTTTTGGAGATTGGTCTTGCCCCATTTCAGGATCTTAAAGTTAGTCGGCGTCAGGCCTGAATAAAATTTAACGCTATCTGGCATAGCACTATTCAGATAAAAAGAGAGATCGTAGCGGATCTTACCGCTGACCTTTAAGCCATCCAGGGATTCAAATAGCCCTATTGGAAAAGAATTCAAGAGTTGTTGGGCATCCTGTTCCGGAGCCAGCATTTTCACTTCGTATATCTTATGGGGTGATAAGGTATACTTCAGGTACGGATGTACAGATGCTTGCTTCAGGAATACAGTCGAAGAGCTGTCCAGGGCGACATAATTTGGTCCAATCAATACATCTGCATCTATCTTTGCATCGGGGATCACAATATCATTGGCGGCTATTTTAGGGTGGTTGATCAAAAGATTTTTTACCGACCAGGAACCCTCAATCTTAAAATCATCACCGCTGTAATCGGCATTTTTCATTTGTGTCCGCACCGTATCGAAACTAAATTTTGCATGTAGTTTATGATTCAGATAGGGCAGTTCTACCGGCTTATTGTCAGCGAACAACATAATGTCGAGCTGCTTTCTTCCCGGCTTTAAAGTGCCATTCAGGTGCCATGTTGCGGCATTGTCATTTACAATGATCGTGGACTTTAGTTCCCCGTTATCTATCGTTGCATTAGGAGTAAAAAACTGTATTCTCGCAGTATCATTATCATTTACAGAAAGCATCAGGTTTTTCACCTCCATGTCATCGGGTATTTTATAGAGCAGTTGATTTAACAGGTTGTGTGCCAGATCACCAAGATCTATTTTGGATTTAGGCTCGCCGCTGTCCTTCTTTTTGCGCTTCAGTATAAAATCCAGGTTGCTCAGAGAATCCCTGAACACCACGTTCACTGCTCCTGTATTCAAAATAACCTGTGACAGCTTGACATTTCCAAAAATCAATGGCCATAACTTGACACCGACCGTAATGTCGTCAATCGTTGTCAGCGTATCCCTGTCCTTAGGCACAACAGAAATATTTTTCATATGTACGGTGCTCAGCCCGCTAAAACCGGCCTCAGCAATTTTTACCTGAAGCCCAAAGTCCTGGTCTGCCTTTGAAATGGCACTGGCCATCATTTTTTTTAATAACGCCTCTCTTTTGCTATAGGCAACCGTACCCAATATTATACAAAGCAGGAAAAATATCCCTAAAGCCCATGCGCCGATCTTAACGTATTTTTTAGGAATGTTTATTTTTGGAAGATGCATGCTGTAAAATAGATATTAATTGCTAAACGGGATATACAAATGTTTATTTCGCGCTAAAATTACATTTAAAAACCCTAATGTCAACCAATTGCGGGCCAGTTTTGTTTGATCAGTTTTTGACATTTTACTTCATAGGGGCCCATTATTAAGCAAATACCGACCTGGTTATCACCTTTTTGCAATATTCTTGCAAGGCATAAGGAATGCTCAGTCAGTTTTAGTTAATTTTGGACAATGATAATTAGCCCAGAACAAGTTCTAGCAGCCTTGGGTAATGTTGAAGACCCGGATCTTAAAAAAGACCTGGTCACATTAAACATGATCAAGGAATTGAAAATACAGGATAATAGTGTCAGTTTTACCCTCGAGCTCACTACTCCGGCATGCCCAATGAAAGAGATGCTAAAAAATGCGTGTACAAACGCAATCAAACATTTTGTAAGCCAGCAAGCAGAGGTAAATATCAATGTGACCTCAAGAGTGACCAAACCAATGGACACAACAGGATTAAAAGACATCAGTAACATTATACTTGTTTCATCGGGAAAGGGCGGGGTAGGAAAATCAACGGTTGCCAGTAATCTGGCCCTCTCTTTAGCCGCAGACGGTGCCAAGGTCGGACTCCTTGATGCAGATATTTACGGGCCCTCAGTGCCTACAATGTTTGACCTGGTTGGGGCAAAGCCCAGCGCAAAAGAAACAGAGGGGGGGAAAACATTAATACTTCCAATAGAAAAATATGGCATAAAAATTCTTTCCCTTGGTTTTTTTGCTGACCCTGACCAGCCCGTGCCATGGCGCGGACCGATGGCTTCAAATGCCGTAAAACAATTATTTAATGATGCCGACTGGGGGGAACTCGATTACCTGATCGTCGATCTGCCCCCAGGAACTGGTGATATCCACATCACGATTACACAGGGCTTTCCAATAGCAGGAGCGATAGTGGTCACCACTCCCCAGCAGGTAGCCCTCGCAGATACGCGCAAAGGACTGGCCATGTTTAGAATGACCGGAATTAATATTCCTGTTTTGGGAGTAATTGAAAATATGTCCTATTTTACTCCGGCCGAGCTTCCGGACAATAAATACTATTTATTTGGAAAAGACGGAGGAAAAGAATTGGCAAAGGCATTTAATGTGCCATTCCTCGGAGAGATCCCGATCGTCCAAAGTATTTCCGAGGCAGGAGACAGCGGAGCCCCGGTTGCATTAGAAGCAGGAAGTAAACTATCACAGTCCTTTTCGGAAATAGCAGGAAGAATTGCGCAGCAGGTAGCGATTAATAATGCACAAACTGCGAATTGCTAAAAATTTACTATTTTTATACTTTAAAACATAACCAATGAATTTAACAGAACAAGTTGAGCAGGCATTAGAGAGCATCCGTCCGTATTTACTGGCAGATGGAGGAGATGTTGCCATAGAAGAGATAACAGAAGATAAGGTGGTTAAATTAAAATTATTGGGTAACTGCGGATCCTGCAAGATGAGCTTCATGACCATGAAAGCAGGAATTGAACAGGCAATTATGAAAGCTGTTCCTGAAATTACTTCAGTTGTATCCGTTAATTTAGCAGAAGAAGTATAAATCATTTAACAAAATTTAACTTGCTGTGTTTATAAATACAGCTATGTTTGTATGATGAAGTATTCGTTAACCATTATATTGCTTCTTTTCATTGCTCCGGTCTTTGCTCAGCAAACCACCGGAGATAAGAAATTGATTCAATTTTCCGGGATCATAACGGATGTAGACAGCAATAATGTAGTGCCTTACGTAACCGTAACGAACCTGACCAATAAAAGCCAGAGGTACGGAGCCAATTACAAAGGATTCTTTTCATTCATCGCGCATCCCGGCGATACCATTCTTTACACCGCCGTAGGATACAGGGATTTGCTGCTTCCCATACCCGCAGAAATTAACGACACCAAATATACCGCGATGATCAAGCTGAAGGCTGACATCATCAACCTGCCAACAGTTCGCGTTTATCCATGGGCAACAGTTGAGGAGTTTACAAGAGACTTCATGGCGATGAAGATCGCAGATGATGACTATGCCATCGCGTTGAAGAACCTCTCACAGGAAAGTATAAGCGGAATGATCCAAACCCTTTCGAGAGACGGGGGAGAGATTCAAAGTATCAACTACCGGTTAAACCATGACAAGGCACTCAATAAGAATATGGTACAGACCAACCCCTTGCTAAACCCTTTCGCCTGGGGTAAACTTATGCAATCTATATTTAAGGGAGATAAGAGTAAAAACTCGGACAACTAAAATTAACGTCTTCTTTTCTGATTCGGGAAACGCATTTTGTAATCAGCATGAATATTGCCTTTAGAAATTGCATCCAGCTTACCTTTCAGCATTCTTTTTCTCAGAAGGCCTAACTTATCGGTAAACAGGGTCCCTTCAATATGATCGTATTCATGCTGAATAACCCTTGCAGGCATACCGGTTACCTCCTCTTCATGCAGCTTCCAGTGCTCATCATAATACCTGATCTTAACATTGGGCTTGCGCATCACATCTTCCCTGATCTCAGGTATGCTCAGGCATCCCTCATTAAAAGCCCAGGGCTCACCGGTTTCTTCCAGAATTTGAGCATTGATGAATACCTTTTTATAACGGTCCTTGTCCTTTTCGTCACCGGCAGCGGTATCCACGATAAATAATCTGATAGGCAATCCAATTTGCGGAGCCGCCAAACCAACGCCGCTGGCGTTGTACATCGTCTCAAACATATTACTGATCAACTCCTGCAAGCCCGGATAGCTTTCCTCAATAGGAGTGCAGACTTTCTTTAAAACCGGGTCGCCGTATGCTACAATGGGTAACTTCATGGTACAAAGGTACAAAATTACCCTAAAGGATAAAAAGTTAGAGCAGTAAGATTACCCGGATCCAGTATTTCGTTAGCAATATTGGCCATATCCCCGGCATTGACAGCCTGAATTTTACTGAAAACAGTTTCCAGATCGTCAATTTTATCATAGTCGATCAGGCTCCTGGCCATAGATATGATCAGTCCGATCCGGTTTTCCTCACCCAGCGCTATTTGACCGATAAATTTATTTTTAGCTTTTTGCAGCTGCAGCTCACTAAGGGGCTTGTCCTTAATTTTCTTAAACTCTTTAAAGATCAAGGCCCAGGCTTTATCTAATTTTTCTTTGTCCGTGCCAAAATAAAGTGTAAAAATGCCGGTATCACTCAATGGGCTGTATCCGGTTTCAATGGTATAGGCAATCCCGTGTTTTTCCCGGATCTCAAGGTTCAATATAGAACTCATACCCGTGCCTCCCAGCAAATTATTTAACAACAGCAGCCCCGTTTTATACGGATGATGGAGGGAATAGGCCTGGGTTCCAAGTACCGCGTGGGCTTGTTGAATAGGCTTACTCAGGACCTCCTTTACCACCGCAGTTTTTTCAGGAGCAGTCCTTGTGGCAGTATATAAATTGGCCTGAATCTCTGAATAATATTTAGAACCCGTTTTTATGACTTTGTTCAAAGAATAATTACCCAGCACAGCAACAACTATACGGTCCGTATGATAATTTTTCTTAATAAATTGATGGATATCTTTTTGAGTGATCCTGCTTACGCTCTCTGTACTTCCTAAAATATTACGTCCCAGCGAATGCCCGGAAAAAACCAGATCCTCAAAATCATCATAAATGGCTTCCTCAGGCTGGTCCAGGTACGAAGCGATTTCGTCAAGGATTACGCTCTTCTCCTTTTCCATTTCATCTCCAGGAAAAGTGGAATGAAACACGATGTCATTGAAAAGCTCCAGCGTCCTGTCCAGGTAAGGATTTAGAAACGAAGCATGAATGCAGGTATATTCCTTCGTCGTATAAGCATTCAGGTCAGCCCCGACACTTTCAAGTCTGTTCAGGATCTGATTGGTATTTCTTTTTTTCGTGCGCTTAAAGATCAGGTGCTCGATGAAGTGCGCGAGTCCTGCTTTTTCTTCGCGCTCATCCCTTGAGCCGCTGTTGATAATGATGCAGGCATGAGAGATCGCTGAAGCAGAAGGCACGTGAAGCAGGCGTATGCCATTAGGCAAAGTATGAACATTATATTCCATTCAGCGGCAAAGGTACGCAGAAATATATCACCGCATTATAATTTTTCAGTATCCGGAAACTGCAGACCCGTGGTATCGATCACATGCTGTTTCGTAGGCCGGGTGACTATAAATGCAACTAAAACCGCAGCCACAACAATGAGATAGATCAGGTTTCCGTAAATTAAAAAAGCGACAACATTTAACAAAGCCGGAGCCTCTATAAATGCACAGCGAACGATAAACGCAGTCTGATAAGCTGCAATCTTATCATCGCCTGTCAGCATTGGGTCGAGTGATCTGATCTGTTTGTTAAACCTATAAAAACCCACGGCCACCGATATCACCGCAAGAATGGGAAATAACGGAAAATAGGGGTCATTGTTGGCAAATGACAGGTCAAGGTGTATCCGCTCCTTGCGCATGATCAGCGCAACAATGGCGAATCCGGTTATAGCAGCACAAAATGCAGTATGGATTACCTGCATGATTTTTAATTTAGATGCGTTCATCTCTGTGTATTAGAAACTCCAAGATAAATATTTCTTTTTAAAAAGCTGTCAATTTGACAACAAAGCCAGTTTGGAATAGGCATTGATAGGGGTGCTATGTACTTAAAAATGAGTTAACATATGAGCATAGAAGAAAAAGGAACCATATCCATTCACACGGAGAACATTTTCCCGATCATCAAGAAATTCCTGTATTCAGACAACGAGATCTTTTTAAGAGAACTTGTATCAAATGCCGTTGATGCGGTACAAAAAATCAAGCGTCTGGCAGCACTCGGCCAGTATAGCGGCGAACTTGGCGAGCCGGGAGTTGAAGTGGCAGTTGACAAAGAAAACAAGACCATCACCATTTCCGACAACGGCCTGGGGATGACTGCTGAAGAGATCAAAAAATACATCAACCAGGTGGCCTTCTCCGGCGCCAGCGAATTCGTAGAGAAGTTTAAAGACGCCAAGGATGCCAATGAGATCATCGGTAAATTTGGTCTGGGCTTTTATTCCGCCTTTATGGTTGCCGACCTGGTAGAGATCCAGACCCTGTCTTACCAGGAAGGATCAGAAGCCGCAAGATGGGTCTGCGACGGCAGTACCACGTTTGAGATCACCGCAGGCAGCAGGACAACACGGGGCACAGACATCATCCTCCACATCAACGCAGACTCAGAAGAATTTCTGGAAAAACAAAAACTGGAAGGAATTCTTGATAAATACGGCAAATTCCTGCCGGTGCCGATTAAGTTTGGAACCAAAACAGAACAGGAACCAGACGGCGAAGACGAAGAGGGTAAACCAAAATATAAGAGCGTTGAAGCAGACAATATCATCAACACCACCAACCCGATCTGGACAAAAGCTCCTGCAGATTTGTCAGACGAAGATTACCTTTCCTTCTACAAGCAATTGTATCCTTTTTCAGAAGACCCGCTTTTCTGGATCCACCTCAATGTAGATTATCCGTTCAACCTTACCGGAGTCCTGTACTTCCCAAAAGTGAAGAACGATTTCGACATGCAGCGCAACAAAATTAAACTGTTTTCACGCCAGGTGTTCATTACTGATGAAGTAAAAGATATTGTGCCTGAATTCCTGATGCTGCTTCACGGAGTTATAGACTCACCGGATATTCCCCTGAATGTCTCCAGGAGCTTCTTACAGGCAGACAACAACGTCAAAAAAATAAACAGCTACATCACCAAGAAAGTGGCGGATAAACTTCAGGAACTTTTTAACAAAGACCGTAAGGCCTATGAAGAAAAATGGGGTGACATTGGCCTGTTCGTCAAATACGGAATGGTGAGCGAGGAGAAGTTTAATGACAAAGCAAAAGACTTTGCCCTGCTCACCAATACTAAAAAAGAACATTATACCCTCGAAGAATACCACGAGAAGGTCAAAGGATCACAAACCGATAAGAACGGACAAGTCGTATATATCTATGCAAATGACCCCGCAAAACAGGATAGCTTTATCCAGTCAGCCGGCAAAAAGGATTATGATGTATTGCTGATGGATTCACCCATTGACAATCACTTTGTAAGCCACCTGGAGCAGAAATTGGAAAAAACAGCATTAAAGCGCGTAGATTCAAGTGTCGCCAGCAAGCTGATAGACAAAGATGACCTTGTCGAATCTGTACTGACAGAAGAGCAGTCTAAACTGGTTAAAGAAGTGTTCGAAAAGGCCATTACAAAGCCGGGATATACCGTTGAGATCGTGGGATTAAATCCGGAAGAGCTGCCCGTTACCGTAACTATGGACGAATTTATGCGTCGTATGAAAGACATGGCAGCCATGGGCGGCGGTATGGGCTTCTATGGCAATATGCCCGACAGTTACAAAGTTGCCATCAACGGCAATCACAAGCTCATCGGCAAAATCCTTTCCGCAGAGAACGAAGAGACCAAATCTGTACTCGCCAAACAGGCGGTAGACCTTGCCCTGTTAGCCCAGGGAATGCTTACCGGCGCAGAACTTACGGCATTTGTAAGCAGAAGCGTAGAACTGATCTAACTCGACAGCGCTAGCGGTAGAAATATTTACGCTATATATAACCCCCGGTCTTAAAGGGCACCGGGGGTTTCTTTTTAGGAATACCTTAAGAATTATCAGTCCTGCTGTAGCGTTTTAACACTTCCCCTCGTTTTAAAGAAAAAAGAGCAAGCGGCCGCAGCTCAATGGTATTCTTTTAAAAACTATAATCATGAACATCTTAACAAATCTAAAAAACATATCCAGAACTTTTATCGCCCTGGCAACGCTGTCCGTAACATTGACAGCTTGTTCCAAAGACGATGACGACATCACTCCCCCTCAAATTTCCGGGGTAAGCGTGATCCACGCTTCGCCGACCACTGAAAAACTCGATTTCTATGTCGAAAACGTTAAAGCAAACAATGAAGACTTTGCCTATACCGATAAGATCGACTATTTGAACCTCTATTCCGGAACCAGGAGATTGGTCATTGCCAAAAAAGGCGGCACAACAGCCCTTTTGACAGAAGACTTTCCATTAGAGCCCCAAAAAGGATACTCCCTGTTTGTTTGCGACAAATTTGAAACCATAAAATTTCTGATGATCAAAGACGACCTTACCGCACCCGCATCAGGCAAAGCAAGGGTTCGTTTTGTGCACATGAGTCCAGACGCCCCGGCACTTAACCTGGCCATAGCCGGAAAAGATACCGATCTTTTCACCGATAAATCTTTCAAAGGATACACAGACTTTGTAGACATCGATCCGGCCGAAAAAGTTACTTTCAATGTAAAAAACAAAGATGGCGGAGCAATTGCTGCCAGCATTGCTGATGTGGAAATTAAGGCAGACAAGATCTACACCGTTTGGGTAAAAGGCCTCAAAGCCGCTACTGACGATACCAAACTTGGTGTTGAAGTTTTTATGCACAAATAATAAAAAAGTATAAAACGGCTGCCCGGAAGGTGCTCGTACGAAAACTCTTATTTTTCGGGCAGGCCGTTTAAAAAAGAATAATGAAGCTCATCTTTGCGTTATTGTATATATAATCATCAAATCAATGCTTAACAGAGATAATAAAAAATGCTCGGTCTTGAGGACGCTATAGAGGGGTGTTTAAAAAATAAAAACAAAAGCAAGGAAATGATCTATAAATCATTTTATGGGTATCTTATGGGTGTTGTTCTGCGCTACGTAAACGACAGAAATGATGCCGAAGAGCTTGTAAATGATACTTTTATAAAAATTTTTAAGAGCATCGCCCAGTTTAGCTTTCCAAAAGAAAACGTCGAACTGCAAAAAGCCTTTAAAGGCTGGATCGCAAGAATATCGTCACGTACCGCAATAGATTTTTTAAGAACAAAAAAGACCCATCTCTATGTAGATGACATCGCAGACGAACATCAGCCGCTCACACAGTTCAGTGCGATATCAAAGTTAAATGTACAGGATATTTTAAAATTGCTGAACGCCCTTCCTGAAACACACCGACTAATTTTTAATATGTACGAAATAGAGGGATTCTCTCACGATGAGATATCGAAAATGCTGAATATTCCCGAAAGCTCCAGCAGAGTTTACCTGACCAGGGCAAAAAGTAAATTAAGAGAATTGTATTCAAAGACATTAATTAATTCATATGCAGCCAACTAAACATATGGACCCATCAGAAAATGAGCTGATCGCTCATATCAAGGACAGTTTGATGAGCCATGAGGAACCCTATGTTCCTGGTGCATGGGAGAAATTTAAAGCAAAGAATGAGAAAAAGAACCCTCTGATATTTTGGATAGGCCCGTTAAGCAGTGCTGCAGCAGTTTTATTAATCACAACCGGCCTGTATTTCTTTATTAACAAAACTTCTGACAAGCCAGCTGCACAGATTGCAAAAGTCAGTCCTTATAGATACAATGGTCCGAAACCTGAGAATGAGAAAACTACAACGCAGGCAGAAACTCCAAAAGAAGCGGCACCGGTTTCGCGTGCAGGGCAGGCAGAAGCTGTCGCATCAGCGGCTTCAGATATAGAATTTACCGCTAAAAATGCAAATATTCCGGTTCAGCAGCCCGTAGCAGCCCGTATCGGCGTTGCTGCAGCGGTTAATCCGGTCTCTTCTGTAACTGAACCCGCCAAATCCAATCCCGTGGCAACTGCCGATCCTGTGACAACCAGTAACCCCGCTGTTGTTTCAGCAAAAGAAACCCCGAAAAAACGGGTAGACTCCTTCCAGCAATTCCTCAACAACGAAAGCATCCTGAACAAAGAGGACAAACCTGCTGCAATCGCCGCGGTAAAGACGAACAAATGGGAAATGGGAGTTCTTGTGGCGCCCTCATTTGGCAACACCAAGCGATTGAACATGGGCTACGGAGTCAGTATGGACTATGCCGTATCAGACAAAATCTCTCTGGGCTCCGGGATCTCGTATAATGAACTTGCAGCATCCAGGGACATTACCTCTTCCCCTGCAGGGACAATGGATAGCCCTTCCGGCTACAATACCATTGCCCGTTCTACAAAGAACCTGGAATCCGTAGAAGCGAAAATTTCCGGTATTGATATACCTTTCGAAGTAAAATACCATTTTAGTAAAAAACTTTATGCAAATGTAGGGGTCTCCGCCTTCGCCGTCATTAACCATCAGCAGAACAACAGCTATGTAGAGCAAAAGCTCGTCGAGCGGGAGACCTCGTTGACTGCTGGCAATAAAGATAGTTTTACCACATTTATGGTTGCCGAAAAAACGACAGAAAAAGCCCCGGCAGCAGAAGTGAGCAATGACAAATACCTGGGTTTCTATAATTTTTCCTTTGGCTATAAACAAAAGATCTCCAAAACCAAAACCGTATCCGTCGAACCTTTTATGAAGGTTCCTATGAAAGAAGTTTCCAAAGAGAATCTTCGCCTGATGGGGACTGGTGTACGCCTGAAGTTTGATTTTTAATCTGTTGTAACCTTTTCCTGTTTTTCTCGTCTTTACTTTAACACTTTTTAACTCGATTATTGACACTGTGATTGTATTCCAATGCACCGATCAGAAAAAAAGTTTATAATTTTGCCTTTAGTTCAACATTCATAACGAAGAAAACAAGTTTTATACTTATGAAAACGAAATTGATGATCACAACTCTGGCCTTTGTGCTGATTTTTGGCCTCAAAAGCCAGGCCCGGCAAGCCAGTCTGGTTCCGGATCAGAACCCGCGGTACGAAAGCAGCCGTGCGAAATATATGAACACGGCAGACTCTTTAACCAGCACACAGGGAACTACTGTGCAGGACACCTATAAAGCATACGACTGGTACGAGGCACGTGAAGAACGCAGAAAACTCCGCCGGGAGCAGAACTATCAGAATTCCTGGTTATACCCTTCGATGAATTATTATCCGGCATATAACTATAACAGCTGGGGTTACGGCGGCCTGGGTTATCGCAACTGGGGTCGTCACAACTGGAGGCAAAGCAATCTTTGGTTTGGCTGGTAATACGAAATTTCAAGAAAACTTATCATAAAATGCAATTCAAAAAAATAATAGCCCTTACTGCCCTTGCAGTTTCCGGAATATTGATTTCCTCATGTTCAAGACAAGTAACCAGGATCAATACCAACGATACCGTTGACATCAGCGGCAACTGGAACAACACAGACTCCAGGCTCGTAGCCCAGGAGATGACCCAAAGTATCCTTGCCGGCAAATGGATCTCCACGCACCTGGAAGATAAAAAAGGTAAAAGGCCCGTAGTCGTGGTCGGTCTGGTACAAAACAAAAGTCATGAGCACATAGATGCAGAGACTTTTGTAAAAGATGTCGAGCAAACCTTTATTTCCAGCGAGCGCGTACGCTTGGTGCAGGGAGGCAAGAAAAGAGAAGAACTGCGTGCCGAGAAAGCCGACCAGCAGGACAATGCTTCAGTCTCTACCATGAAAAAGTTTGGTCTGGAAAACGGAGCCGACTATATCCTGCAGGGCTCCATCAACTCCATTGTCGACGCACACAAAAAACAAAAAGTGGTCTACTACCAGGTGAATCTCGAACTGACAGACATTCAAACCAATGAAGTGGTGTGGATTGGTGATAAAAAGATCACTAAATATGTTAAAAACTAGCAGAGGCCTCCTCTGCCTGGTATTTTTTCTTTGCGGCTGTGCATCTTACAACGAAAAGATAGCAGGCTATTACAAGCAGATCTCTGAAGGGAACTACCCTCAGGCCAATACAGAGCTGGACAAGAACAAGCTGCTGCAAAGGCCCAGGAATCAACTGCTTTACCTGATGGAGAAAGGGCGGACGGCTCAGCTGATGGGCGCATTTGAAGACAGCAACCGGTATTTTAACCAGGCAGATTCACTGTTGGAAAACGGGCTTGGCGGAATCGGGGACGCCCTCGCAGGAACATTGGTAAACCCAATGGCACAAAGCTATAAAGGGGAGGATTTTGAGAAATTCATGATCCATTACTATAAAGCGCTGAACTATCTCCACATGGGGGAAAAAGAAGACGCAGTAGTAGAAGCCCGGCGCATTAGCCTGCAATCACAGGAACAGGACGATAAATTTAACAGCAAAGACAAACGGTACTCAAAAGACGCATTTTCATTGATGCTCCAGGGGCTGATCTACGAAAGTGACGGAGACCTGAACAATGCCTTCATCGCTTACCGGAATGCAGCAGAAGTATACCTGAACAGCAAAGACAAAACCTGGTACGGCACTGCCATGCCCAAAGCACTTCAGGAAGATGTGCTAAGAACGGCCGATCTCAATGGCTTTAAATCAGAACTTGCGCATTTCGAAGAACTCTTTGGGATAAAATATCAGTCCAAACCCCTATCAGAAGGAGGCGAGATGATCGTTTTCTGGGAGAACGGACTGGCGCCTGTTAAAGAACAACAGGAATTTTTCTTTTCCCTGATCAGGGGCAGTGACGGCAACTTGGTTTTCACCAATGCCACCGGAACCATCTTTATTCCTTATAACAACAGCTATGGCAACAGCGACATTGACCTGAACTCCGTTGAGAGCTTAAGAGCCACCTATCCTAAATATGTAGCCAGGCCCCTGCATTACAGCAGCGCTTCAGTCAGCAACGGACAGACCGAAGCTGCACTCGAAAAAACGGAAGACATCAATGAGCTCGCCTTTAAAACCCTTGATCAGCGCTTTGCCAAAGAAATGGGCAAGGTCCTCACGCGTCTGGCGGTAAAAAAAGCAGCAGAATATGCACTAAAGGCAAGCGCTAAAAAAAGCGGAAAGAACGGCAAAGACAATGCCCTGCTGGAAGGACTTGGTTTTGGCGTCCAGCTGTACAGCCTGTTATCTGAAAAAGCAGACACACGCAACTGGCAAACCCTGCCCAGCCAGATCAGCTATGCCAGGATCCCGCTGCAAAAAGGCAGCAACACACTTACCCTGACGCTCAAAGGAATAACCGGAGACGAATCTGTAAAGATCCAGGCCAACGGAACAGGAAAACTACAATTTTATAATTATTCCACCCTGCGCTAAGCGCTTTTAAAAAGATAGAGATCAATGCAAGAACCATTCGACATCCAGGTAGCCCATATTGATTACGCAATATTTCCCGAAGGAAACGATACCTACGTCATCTATAAGGACGGCAAAGAGTTCGCACACATCCAAAAAGACACGGACCTTCAATGGCTCAAACTTGATCCCGAAACCGCCACCCCCTTGTTTGAGCCCAACAAAGAGATCAATGCCATCGGGCAGGCCATTCTTGCTTACGTTCCTGAAGAAGAAGACGAACAAGCCGGGGACGAAGAGCAGATCTAACCCGCCCAGCTTTCCCGGTCAAGGCTGCGGTAGTGTATCGCCTCTGCCAGGTGCTCCAACGCGATGACTTCACTTCCGGCCAGGTCCGCGATCGTCCTGGAAACTTTGAGGATACGGTCATACGCCCTGGCCGACAAGCCCAGTTTTTCCATCGCTTTTTTGATCAGGACCTGTCCTCCATCATTGATCTGGCAGATGTTCCTCACCATATTCGGACTCATCTGCGCATTGTAATGTACCATATTGCTTGCCTCAAATCTCAGGTCCTGAATTGCCCTTGCCCTGATCACCCGCGCCCTGATCGCCGCACTCTTCTCCGCCTCAAAAGTCGAAGTAAGCTCCGTAAAATTAACCGGTGTCACCTCCACATGCAGGTCAATCCGGTCTAGCAGCGGCCCGGAGATCTTACTTAAATATTTCTGTACCACCCCTGGTCCGCAAATGCAGTCCTTCTCCGGATGATTGAAAAAGCCACAAGGACAGGGATTCATAGAAGCGATCAGCATAAAGCTTGCCGGATATTCCACACAGATCTTTGCGCGTGAAATGATCACATTCCTTTCTTCCAGCGGCTGCCGCATCACTTCCAGTACGCTGCGCTTGAACTCCGGCAGCTCATCGAGAAAAAGCACCCCGTTATGGGCCAGTGAAATCTCACCCGGCTGGGGGTTTGCGCCGCCGCCCACCAGGGCGATGTCTGAAATGGTATGGTGCGGGCTGCGGTAAGGCCGCTCCGTCATCAATGCATCAGCCGCGCCCAGTTTTCCGGCCACAGAATGGATCTTGGTGGTCTCCAAAGCTTCATGAAGATTTAAAGGGGGCAATATCGTTGGCAGCCGCTTTGCCAGCATCGTCTTACCCGCACCAGGCGGCCCAATGAGGATCAGGTTATGCCCCCCTGCAGCGGCGATCTCCAAAGCCCTTTTGATATTTTCCTGGCCTTTCACATCTGAAAAATCATGCGGATAACTGTTCACATGATTGTAGAACTCATCCCTGGTGTTGACGACCACAGGCTCCGGCTGCGACGTCCCGTTAAAAAAATCAACCACCTCCATCAGGTTGCTCATCCCATATACCGTTAATTCGCTCACAATAGCGGCTTCACGGGAATTGTCTTTGGGCAGGACAAAACCTTTAAACCCGGCATTCCTGGCCTGAATAGAAATGGGCAGTGCGCCTTTAATCGGCTGCAAACCCCCATCGAGCGAGAGTTCGCCCATAATGAAATAATTCCCGATCTCGGCAGCTTCCAATTGTTCTGATGCCGCCAATATCGCTATTGCAATAGGCAGATCATAGGCAGAACCCTCTTTCCTGATGTCAGCAGGAGCCAGGTTGATCACGATCTTTTGCCTCGGCATTTTCAATCCTGCAGACTGAATCGCGCTTTCTATCCTTCGGAGACTTTCTTTAATCGCGTTGTCGGGCAGACCAACAATGTGGTACCTGTTCCCGCCGCCTATACTTACCTCCAGGGTAATGGTCAGCGCATTTACGCCAAAAACGGCGCTGCCATAAGTTTTTACCAGCATAATTTCCAACAAAAATTAATTTGCCTAAACTATACCACTTCAAACCATCAGCGGTAACACAAAAAGAAATTTATTTTTAACAAAAAAGACTACATCCTGCCCTGAGGCATTTTCGGCATGTTTTTCATCATTTTAGCTGCTGCCGCAGGATTAGAGAACTGCTTCATCACCTTGCGCATGTCCTCAAACTGCTTGATCAGCTTGGTCACCTCCTCAATAGAAGTGCCTGAGCCTTTTGAGATCCTTAACTTTCTGCTTTGAACAATGCTGTCCGGGTTTTCTTTCTCAAATGTGGTCATGGACTGAATGATGGCCTCAATGCCCTTGAAAGCATCATCCTCAATCTCCACATTCTTCATCATTTTCCCAACACCAGGGATCATGCCCATCAGGTCTTTCATGTTACCCATTTTCTTGATCTGCTGGATCTGGTTGTAGAAATCGTTGAAATCAAACTTGTTTTTGCGGATCTTTTTCTGAAGTTCAGCAGCCTCTTTTTCGTCAAATTGCTGCTGCGCACGCTCCACCAGTGAAACCACATCACCCATACCCAAAATACGTGAAGCCATCCTTTCCGGATAGAACACATCAAGAGCCTCCATCTTTTCACCGGTACCAATGAATTTGATGGGCTTGTTGACTACAGACTTGATCGACAGCGCTGCACCACCACGGGTATCACCATCCAGTTTGGTCAGTACCACACCCGTAAAGTCCAGCCTGTCATTAAATGCTTTAGCCGTATTCACCGCATCCTGTCCGGTCATGGCATCCACCACAAAGAGGATCTCATGCGGCTTGGTGTTTGCCTTTACAGCAGCAATCTCGTCCATCATCTGCTCATCTATCGCCAGACGGCCGGCCGTATCTATAATGATGACATTATTGCTGTCTTTTTTTGCCTGTGCAATCCCTTCCAGCGCAATGCCCACCGGATCTTTAGACTCCTTGTTGGCATATACCGGGACCCCGATCTGCTCACCCAGGATCTGCAGCTGGTCTATCGCTGCAGGGCGGTAAACGTCACCGGCAACCAACAAAGGTTTTTTGCCCCTGGCTTTCAGGAAATTTGCCAGCTTACCGGTAAAAGTAGTTTTACCCGCACCGTTCAGACCCGCAATCAATATGATCGTAGGATTGTTCTTTAGATCCAGCTCCGTCACCTCGCCGCCCATCAGCGCAGCAAGCTCATCATTCATCACCTTGGTCAGCAACTGACCCGGCGAAACCGCGGTAAGCACATTTAAGCCCAGGGCCTTTTCCTTCACATCATCCGTAAAGGTCTTGGCTGTTTTATAATTTACATCGGCATCCAGCAAAGCCTTACGGATTTCCTTCATGGTTTCGGCCACGTTGATCTCAGTAATGCTTCCTTGTCCTTTTAAAACTTTAAATGCACGGTCTAGTTTATCCTGTAAATTTTCAAACATCTTTTTTTACTGCTTATTGGTCAATATATATGAGACCCCAAAGTTATTAATTTTGGCGGAATCAAAAGGTAATAATTGTGTAATCGATTTTGATGCTGTACCCTCCCGGATTGTATTATCTCGGAAAAGTAAAGCCAAATCCCAGAGAAAGGTTCTGACTTGCCTGAACTTCCGGATCAGAATCTTTATCAAACAAGCCAACACCGTTTATTGTCACGTTCATAAACTTGTTGATCTTTGATTTCAGCGTGAGGTCCAAACGATGATCTACATGCTCCAGTTTCCTGTCATATGGAATAAACATGTTGTAACGGGCATACAAAAACACATTGGTAAAGATCTGTTTTTCTCCGAACGTACTGGTGACCTGGAAAGCGAGCTCATTTCTGAATGTCTGAGGCGGTCTGGTTCCCTGGCGCGGCCTCAATCCAAAGTTACCCGGATTTCTTGTCAGGTTGATCACTGCGGTATCCAGCATGAACGTTTGCTTGGCTGTACCCGTACCTATTCTGGTGGAAAAATAAGGAACAGGCTTGTATTCAAAACCGATAGATTCTGTAAGATAGCCAGGTGCCATGAACTTTGAGATCAGGTCCCCCTTTTCCACATTGTTCTCTGCCGGGTCTCTATAATAAAAATAACCTCTGTCAAATTGAGACTCAAAGGTTACCGATCCAAAGAAATACCAGCTTTTGGAAAGCTGTAAGCCACCCTTATTATCCCAGAAAATCCGGTCACGGGTTTTCTTTTGCAATTGATCTTTATTTTTAACCTTACCGTATTCCAGCCTTACCTCGCTGGTAAAGCTGTAGCTTTCTTTACTGTAAGCGGTTTTATAGTTTAATAATCCACCCACAGCAAGAGAATTTACACCACCTGCGCGCCAGTTCTTCGAAAAAGCGCCCTGATTTACATCAATACCAATTTGAGTGGCTGTTTTCCAGTAATTCACTTTTTCATCTACTACCACCGGGGCAATTTTAATGGGCTTAAACGTCAGCGCGCCCACCCTTACAGGCAGCGGACTGCGTTTTAGTTTGATCTCCAGTCCTTTGGTTTCTATAGGGATGGTATCGATCTCCTGCGCAAACAAGGACGATACACTGATAAAAGATAATAATAGGCAGATATTAAAACTCTTCATTCCTACAAAGAAAAACAAAAAACTGACTTATTAAAAGTTTAATGCCAACAAATTACAAAACCACTAAAATTCTTCAATCTTGATCTTAGGCAAAGGCTGGAGCCTGAACGCTGCCGGATTACGCTTATAGCTGGCATAACTGTTTCTCAGGAATACCACAAAATCATAATCCGAGGCACTCAGAATAAAATCATAAGTAGGGCGGTACTGGTGCATAAAATCATCAGCTTCCGTTTCGCTGATCTGCAGCACCCTTTTTACATAATCGGGATTGTACCTGTAATCAATAATGGCCTCTCTGTAGTCGCGTTCCAGCATTTTTTGAAGATGACGGGCATTCTTGCCCTCCCGGCTCAATAAATTGTAAATGGCATCAATACCCAGCCCGACCCCGCTCGTTCCCAGGTTGAGCAGATCTTTGGCCTTACCTTTGTCCAGTTTGTACTTGTATTCCTTCTGGGCTTCCGTATACCGTTCCAGGGGCGTCAGTTTTTTGCCGAGGATAGAAACCTCCTTTAAATTAATGCCCAGGGATTTCAACTGAAAATAAACCGCTTTCTGCCCTTTATGCACCAATGTATCTACAGCATATCCCTGAAGCACAGCAAATAACGTATCGCCAACAGCAGCTTTGATCGTAAACTCCCCCTTAGGCGTGTTGTAGATGCCCTCATCTTTGGTGGCATTGTAGATGTAAACTTTCGCCAGGCGCAGTTTGGTGTCCTTGTCCACCACAAAACCCTGCAACGTGCCATTTTGGGCAGCAGCATGCAAAGCAAAAAAGCAAAGGAGCAACAGCAGGTTATAAAATCTCATTGGAAATACAAAACTACAAGATAACGATATGTGCAGTCAAACGTTAACATTATTTAACGTCTATTTAGCCAGCACCAGTTTTTGCCCTATTTTAATCCCGGCGTCATTCAAACTGTTCAAAGCCTTGATTTCATCGACAGCGACGTTAAAGCGTCTGGAAATGTTATATAGCGTATCCCCTTTTTGTACAGTATAGCTTTTATCGGCAGGTATCGGCAAGGTTACGGTTGTCACCGGCGCAGTTACCGGCGTGCTGTCCTGCGCTACCGGCCTGATAACCGATACTGAATCTCCCTGTGTTGTATCTCCTTGCGCTGCCGGAGTTTTGACCGGCGCTACCGCTGCCGGTTTAACCGCAGACTTCGCCCTGGACGAAGGTACATATACCGGCGCCGGAGGAATATCATCATTGACCACAGGAGCAGAGATCTTCAGGGTGTCCGGTGTCTTCAGCACCTGTTTAGAAGGCGGTGTTTCCACCGGCGTAAATTTTTTCTTTTCCTGCGGAATATTTGCATTGATCTCCGTGAACACCTTGTCTTCCCGGTTCATTTTTTCCGTCTCTGTTTCCGGCTGATCATATTGGTACAATTTATATTTATCAATGATATTGATCAGCATATCCGGATACCTTGGGTTTGTCGCATAACCAGCGGCCTTCAGCCCCAGCGCCCAGTTTTTATAGTCATTTTTATCCAGCTCAAACAATGCGCTGTAACGTTTCCGCTTTAAAAACTCAGAGTGGTCCCGGTACGATTCACGCGCATCTTTGTATACCCTGAAGCAATCGTCTTTTTTATCATCATCCTTAAAATAGCCCTTGCCCTTCCAGTCAGACGTACACTTAATGCCAAAATGATTGTTGGCAAACTTGGCCAGGCTGCTGTTGCCGCTCCCCGATTCGATGATCCCCTGTGCCAGGGTAATGCTGGCCGGAATTCCGTACTTGTTCATCTCCTCAATCGCCACTCCTTTAAAGTCTTCAATATAAGTAACCGTTGTATGCGACTTAAAGTCAGGATTTGACCTGGTTGCCTCCTTTTCAATTTTCTTGTTGTTGCGGCTGTACTGCCTCGATTTGCAGGCAGAAAAAAATACCATGAGCAGGCCTATGGCAATGATCTGACTAAACAGGGTGGAGGTTCTTTGGTTCATTAAGAATTATTTTTTTCTGATGATAAACAAACCATCCCGCACCGGCAGGATGAGTTTTTCTACGCGGTCGTCAGCCGCTATCTTGTCGTTAAAATTAGTAATATTTTTTGTGTCTTTGTCCGGATTGGCGTGGAGAACTTTACCGCTCCAGAGCACATTGTCCACAATAATGAGACCGCCGGACCTTACCCTGTCAAAAATAAGGTCGTAATACGTGCCGTTGTTTTTCTTGTCGGCATCAATAAACACCAGGTCAAAGATTTCATTGAGCGTATTCACCGTTTGAGCAGCGTCGCCGATGATGTACCTGATCTTTTCATCATCACCCGATTCGGCAAAATAGCCCCGCACCCGCTCTTCCAGTTCCTCATTGATGTCCAGCGTATATATAATGCCCTCAGCACCAAGGCCTTCAGCCAGGCATAAGGTTGCATATCCTGTAAAAGTTCCGATCTCCAGTATTCTTGCAGGGCTGATCATTTTACTGAGCAAACTGAGCACACGGCCCTGGTAATGACCGGACAGCATCCGGGGCATCAACACCTTGAGGTGGGTTTCCCGGTCTATTTTCTGCAGCAGGGCACTTTCAGATTCACAGTAGTTGAGCAGCAACTGCTGCATGTCGTCATTAATCAGGCTCATGTTCTCTCTAACGGGGCTGTTCCATAAAATATTGCAATATGATGGTGGCCGAAATTGTATCCACCCTTTCCTTATTCTTCCGGTCCTGCTTTTTTAAACCGCTCTGCATAATGGTCTGATGTGCTAATTTAGAAGTAAAGCGCTCATCGATCCAATATTGCGGGATATCCGGGAAAGTCCGTCTTAAAGTCTTCGCAAAACCTTTTACATGCTGTGCCGTTTCCGACGGAGAACCGTCCATTTGCTTAGGATCTCCAAAAACAAAAGCCTCAACAGGTTCTGCTATCAAATATTTTTTCAGATATTCGACAATATCTTTCGGATGTATGGTATCAAGTCCGGTCGCAATGATCTGAAGCGGGTCCGTTACCGCCATGCCGATTCTTTTGGTTCCGTAATCAAAGGCTAATATTCTCGGCATATTCCATATTGGCTCCGGAAGTTCCCGGAGGCTAATTGTAAAGCCCCAAAGATAGTAAACGTAATCGATACCTTTTTCGTAGCCTTTGGGTGTACCCCGGGTTCTTCCTGCGTAGTACATGCGCTCATACTGAGTGCAGGGTGAGTGCACCCTGAGTGCACGGTGAGTCCACCTTTTCTCTAGGAAAAAGGCGGACTCATGGCGGACTCACCCCGTACTCATGGCGTACTCAGTGTAAACGCAGGTACTACTCCTGTAAAAGGCAGGGTAATATCAAATGGAAGGTATAGCAATAGGAGCGGAATGCAAATATTACTTAAAATTTATTACTTTGCACCAAATGCAATTTAAAGACATTATAGGACAAGACGAGATTAAGCGGCAGCTGGTTCAGACCGTAGCAGAGAACAGGGTAAGCCATGCCCAGCTGTTCCTTTCCTGTGATGGCAGCGGCGCTTTGCCTATGGCCATTGCCTATGCGCAATATATCAATTGTCTGGATAAAAAAGCTGACGACAGCTGCGGAGAATGCTCTTCCTGCCGGAAATACGGCCGGTATATCCACCCTGATCTGCATTTTTCTTATCCTTTTTTTGCTTCAAAAGATGTAAAGACAGCCGTTGATGTGCTGGACGAATGGCGGAGCATGCTGCTTGAAGACCCCTACTTCGACATGGACATCTGGAGGTCAAAATTGAGCGCAGAGAACAAACAGGCCAACATCAATATTGCGGAGTGTCATGACATCATCAAAAAACTAAGCTACAAAGCCTTTGAAGCAGAGACCAAAGTGCTGATCATGTGGCTGCCCGAATACCTGGATAAAGAGGGGAACTCTTTGCTCAAGATCATTGAAGAACCACCACAGAACACCCTGTTCCTGCTGGTCGCCAATAACCAGGAACAGATCCTGTCTACCCTCTTGTCGCGGACACAGATCGTTAAAATTCCCAAGCTGCCTCATGCGGTGGTGGAAAGCTACCTGATGGAAACGCAGGGCCTTTCTGAAAACCAGGCGACGGAATACAGTTTCCTGGCAGACGGGAATCTGATAGAGGCAAAGCAGCTGGTCGTGACTACACACAATGAAAACGCAGATCATTTTGCCGAGTGGCTGAGGATGGGCTATGGCAACAGAGTGCTGGATATGACGGTATTTGTAGATCAGATCGCAGGCTGGGGAAGGGAAAATCAAAAGAATTTTTTAAGGTACGGCATCAGCTTTTTGCGGGAATGTGCTTTGCTGATCAGCGGGGCTGATGAATTGGTGAAATTACCCCTGAGTGCGATGGACACGGCGAAAAAGCTTTCGGCACACGTCTTGTCATTAACCATGGCAGAAGCGATCATTTCAGAACTGGAAACCGCTCATTATCACGTAGAAAGAAATGCGAACCCGAAAATTCTGTTTTTAGATGTATCTTTACAACTGGTAAAAATAATCAAGTTTAAAACGTTCCCGAAAGGGACTCAACATATATACAATTAATTATGGGATGTGGAAGTTGTTCTACAGGAGGCGGTTGCGCCCCCGCAGGATGCAAAAGTAATGGCTCATGCCTTACCGGCGGCTGCGGAAAAATGGATGTTCACGATTGGTTGTCTAATTTGGACATGCCATCTAATTATAAGCCTTTTCAGGTCATAGAAGTTAAATTTAAAGGTGCAAGGAAAGAGTTTTTCCTGAACAATGACAACATCTATCTGGAAATAGGCGAGCTGATTGCGGTTGAAGGCCCTACGGGCGGATACGATATCGGCCATGTATCGCTGACCGGGGAACTGGTACGGATGCAGATGAAGCGCAGAAAGACCCCGCTTGACCAGGTGACCCGAAAGGTATACCGCAAGGCAACAGAGGTCGATGTGGAGAAATGGAAAATTGCCAAGGGACTGGAATGGGAAACCATGCACAGGGCACGTACCCTGGCTCTGGACCTGCGACTTTCTATGAAGATCAGCGATGTTGATTACCAGGGAGATAAAACCAAGGCGACTTTCTTTTATACCGCCGAAGGGCGTGTGGATTTCAGGGAACTGATCAAGAAAATGGCGGAGACCTTCCGCATCAGGATCGAGATGCGCCAGATCGGTATGCGCCAGGAAGCCGGCAGGCTGGGTGGTATCGGGTCGTGCGGGCGCGAATTGTGCTGCTCTACCTGGCTAACCAATTTTAAAACGGTTTCCACTGCGGCGGCAAGGTATCAGAACCTTTCGCTGAATACACTGAAGCTGGCCGGGCAATGCGGAAAACTGAAGTGCTGCCTGAATTATGAGCTGGATACTTACCTGGATGCGCTCAAGGATATTCCTGACCGCATAGACAGTTTGCAGACGGAGATTGGCGTGGCCCGTCACCAGAAAACAGACATCTTCAAAAAAGTGATGTGGTTTGCTTATCCGAATACTGAGGACTGGATCCCGCTGAAAGTTGACCGGGTGAAAGAGATTATGGCGATGAACAAGCGTGGTCAGAAACCGGTTAGCCTGAAAGAGGAAGCCACAGAGCTGACACCGGTAACGATAGTTGAAAAAACACCGGATTATGAGAATGTAGTTGGCCAGGACAGTTTGACCAGGCTCGACGATAAGAACCGTAACAAGAATAAAAATAACCGGAATAAAGGCGGCAGTAACGACAGGAATAACAGCGGCAGGTCTGAAAGAGGACAGCAAAAGCCACAGCAGGCCAAAGCAGGCGGACAGGCTCCGCAAGGCAAGCCGGGAAATCCGCAGGGAAAACCAGCACCGGGTGTTCAGCAGGGCAGACCGGCCCGGCAACCTAAAAACAGACCCGAAGGGCCAGGAAAAGAAGTCGTACAACCCAGTGGACCTTTAGCCGAAGGCGAAATGGCAGGGACGGCGCAGCAACCGGGTGCGGGTGGATCTTCTGCCAGCAGGAACAGGAATAAAAACCGCAGGAAAAAAAACAAGGATAAGCCTAAGGATGAATAATTTTCGTGCTTTAATTTTCTTTTGCGGGATATTGGTCACGCTGCTTAGCGGCTGCGATGCCAATACGATTGTGGACAGCAATAGGTCTATGCCTGCACGCAACTGGAATTATGCAAATAAAGTGACGACGGTCATTGAGATCAAAGATGCCGCCAAACCGGTCAGTATCTACTTTAAACTTCGTCATACCAATGACTACAAATACGCCAATATTTTTGTGCTTTTTGAGATTAAGGGCGGCGGGCAAAAGAAACAGACCCGGCGTTATGAGTATAAACTGGCCCAGCCTGACGGGCAATGGAATGGTTCGGGTTCGGGAAATTTATATACTTATGTGATGCCGCTGCTGACCAATTACAGGTTTCCGGCGGCGGGTAAATATGAGCTTGCAATTGAACAAAACATGCGTGACAATCCACTGAAGGAGATCAGTGACGCGGGGATTAAAGTGGTCAGTTTAGAGCAGCGGAAGTAGTTTTTCAAGTGCCATTCCTCTTGATCCTTTGAGCAGTATCAGGCTGTTCCTTATGGGGTTTGCCTGGAGATACATTCCGGCTTCTTCCGGTTGATTAAAGAATTTCCCTTTATATTTATTTTTTAATGCATAGAAATGTTTGCCGATCAGGATCAGTTCATCGACCTGGAGTGCTGCGGCCTCGCCGGCAATCAGGTCGTGCTGTACCGCAGACTCATCGCCCAATTCAAACATATCACCGATAATTACAGTTTTGTGCGTGGAGCTTAGGAGTGAAATGTTTTTAAGTGCCGCGGACATGCTGCTGGGATTGGCATTGTAAAAGTCGCAGATCACGGTGTTCTTTTCGGTTTTTGTAAGCTGGGAACGGTTGTTTTTGGGCTGGTATGCGGCAAGACCAGTGTTGATCTGCTCAGGGCTGAGTTCAAAGAACTGCCCGATACAAATGGCGGCCATTGCGTTTTCAAAATTATAGGAGCCTGTTAAATTAACAGAGGCTGAATGTGTGCCTTTCGGGGTGCTCCAGGACAGTTCAATTAAAGGATCTGTTTTTAATAAGGTGCCGTATACTAAGTCTGCAGATTCAGAACCGTAATAGATGACTTTATTAAGACTGGCAGCGGCGCTCATTTCCAGCAGGTATGGGTTGTCGCGGTGGATGAACGCGAAGCCATGGTGTTGTTTTAGCCAGCCATATAGTTCAGCTTTGCCTTTTTTTACGCCTTCAAACCCGCCAAAGCCTTCCAGGTGCGCCATGCCGACATTGGTGATCAGACCGTGTGTGGGTCGGGCAATGCCGCACAAAAATTCAATCTCTTTTTGATGGTTTGCACCCATTTCGATCACCGCGATTTCGGTGTCTTTGGTAATGGACAATACCGATAAGGGGACACCGATGTGGTTATTTAAATTCCCTTTGGTGGCAAAAGTTTTATATTTTTCTGAGAGTACAGTTTTGATCAGTTCTTTGGTGGTGGTTTTACCGTTGGTGCCGGTCAGTCCGATCACGGGAATGTTTAACTGTGCACGGTGGTGCCTGGCCAGATCCTGCAGGGTGGTCAGCACGTCGGGAACAAGGATACACTGGTCACTGGTCTTGTAAGCGATATTGTCGATAACGGCGTAGACTGCCCCGCTGGTCAGTGCTTTTTCGGCAAAGGTATTGGCGTCAAAGTTCTCGCCCTTCAGGGCAAAAAAGATGGAGTCCGGGCCGATGTTACGGGTATCTGTAGAAATAGACGGATACTTTAAGAACTGCTGATATAAGGAATCGATTCTGCTCATGTGGGAAAGTATTGGTAATCTAAATTCGTCATTGCGAGGCACGAAGCAATCTTAATAGCACGGAGATTGCTTCGTGCCTCGCAATGACGGCGGTTAACCTGGCGACAGCGATTAACATGTCAGCAAATATATCCTGATGAAAGATAAACAAAAAATTATCTTCAGTATTTTGTACATTAATCTTTGATATGAAATGGTTTTTGATTTTCTTATTGGTCATAGCCGGCGGCATTCGGAATGCTGCGGATGCTCAGGTTAAATCCCCGGATGATTTTCTGGGTTATCAGCTGGGCAGCAGGTTTACGGCGACGGATAAGGTTGTGGACTATTTTAAATATATAGCGGACAGGGACAAGAATATAAAGCTGATCAGCTATGGCAAAAGCTATGAGGGCAGAGAATTGCTGGTAGCGGTTGTCTCTTCAAAGGAGAATATGGACAGGCTGGAACAGATCAGGGAAAATAACCTGGGCCTGAGCAAGGCCGGGAAACCGGATCTGAAGCCGGGGAGTCAGCCTGCTATATTGTGGCTGAGTTATAATGTGCACGGCAACGAAGCCAGCTCCAGTGAAACGGCGATGAAGACTTTGTTTTCGCTCAGTGAGGGCAAGACAAAAGAAATCCAGGGCTGGCTGAAAAACACGGTCGTGATTATCGACCCCTGCCTGAATCCGGACGGCAGGGAACGGTACCTCAATTATTTTAACGGGGTGAGCGGCAGGAAGCCTAATTTGAATCCTATGGCGAGGGAGCATCATGAACCCTGGCCGGGTGGCAGGTCCAATCATTATTATTTTGACCTGAACCGCGACTGGGCCTGGCAAACACAGCTGGAAACCCAGCAAAGGTTGAAGCTCTACCGCCAGTGGATGCCGGAAGTCCATGTAGATTTCCATGAGCAAAACTACAATGAGCCTTATTACTTTGCCCCGGCGGCAGAACCCATTCATGTGGACGTCACTCCATGGCAAAGGGCGTTTCAGATCACGGCAGGAAAAAATAATGCGAAATATTTTGATGAGCAGGGCTGGCAGTATTTCACCAAGGAGCGGTTTGATTTGCTCTACCCTTCTTATGGCGATACGTATCCTTTATATAATGGTGCTGTGGGTATGACCTATGAGCAGGGGGGAATTGGTGCCGGTCTGGCCGTCATTACTATTGATGGAGATACGCTTACGCTCAAAGACCGGATTGACCATCATTACACCACGGGTTTGGCGACACTGGAAACGGTAAGTAAAAATGCAGACAAACTGGTAGCTGAGTTTAAGTTGTATTTTGAACGGTCAGTCAGTTCGCCTCCGGGTATTTATAAGGCTTATGTGGTAAAGGCGCAGAACCTGAACAGGGTCAAACGGCTGGCAGCATTCTTAAAAAAGAACGGGATTGAATATGCCTTTGGCGGAGAAAGAAACGCGCGGGGCTTCAATTATGAAAACAAAAAAACAGAGGGTTTTAAAATAGAGCGGAACGACCTGATTGTAAATCTGCAGCAGCCGGCGGCGGTATTGGCCAATGTGCTGTTTGAGCCGCAAACGGAAATTCGTGATTCGAATACTTATGACATTACGGCCTGGTCTCTGCCTTATGTATATGGCTTAAAGAGTTATGCGTCAAAAGAAGCGCTGAAAGGAATGTATGGTGCGCCTGAGGAAAGGAACATACCCGCATTGCTGTCTGATAAACCTTATGCCTGGATCTTTAACTGGGGTTCAGCAGAAGATGCCCGGGTATTGCTGGCTTTGCAGAAGACGGGGGTAAAGGTCAGGGTGGCTGAGGAAGGTTTTACGGTTGGGCCGCGCAGCTTTTCTTCAGGAACGCTGCTGGTGTACAGGGCTGAAAATGAAAAGACCGTGAAGGGCCTGGCCGGAAAGATCGACCGTGTGGTGAAGGAACTGAATGTGACCAGCGACCTGGTTGCCAGCGGATATGTGGACAAAGGCAAAGATTTTGGTTCTTCTGTGTACCGGGTATTGAGTGTTCCGAAAATCGCGGTTTTGGCCGGGTACGCTACCTCATCTCAGGGAGTTGGTGAAATCTGGCATTTTTTTGAGCAGGAACTCAATTGTCCGGTGACGATGGTTAATGTTCAAAATCTGGACAATCTGGATATCAATAAAATAAATGTATTGATCATTCCTGATGGCACTTATGAGGAGGAGTTGCCGATGAAGCTGGAGAGCTGGATAAGCAAGGGCGGGAAACTGATCCTGTTTGAAAATGCAATTTCGGGCTTCACAGGCACGAAGCCTTACGAGATTAAAATAAAGGAGGTCATAAAAGATAACTCTAAGTCAAAACCAGCACGTAAATACGGTGAGCGTAATCAGGATGATCTTTCCAATACCATTCCGGGGGCAATATTTAAGGTTGATCTGGATCAGAGCCATCCGCTGGCTGCGGGACTGGGTAGTTATTATTATGCGTTAAAGACCGATGACAAGATCTATGAGCCGCTGGGCAGCGAATGGAGTGTCGGGACGCTGAAGTCAGACAGCTATGTTTCCGGTATAGCGGGCAAATCTGTATTGAAACGGCTCAACAACGGCATGTTGTTTGGCGTTCAGAAATTGGGGAAGGGAAGTGTGGTGTACCTGGGCAGTGACATTCTTTTCAGGTCTTTTTGGGAGAACGGGAAGCATATGTTTTTGAATGCTGTTTTTTTGGTGGAGTGAAATAGCTTATGGGTAAATCTTAAGCCCGTTAATATTTAATTTTGCAATTTCAACCATTTGACTATCTTTATGTTAACAGACTAATCATCTCTAACATTTTAACTCTTCTCGTACGCGCTCAACCCCTTTATAGCTCACCTTACATACTTCGTTTGCTTGCCCTGTTTTATCGAAATAGAATGGGCGCGTCGCTTTTCCTGTCTAATGAATTATTAATTAATTAACCCCTTATAAATCATTATGAAAAAAATCTATTATGGCTATCTCATAGCCGCAATGCTCTTGGTGCAATCCTGTCAAAAAACAGAAGAACTTAGCGACAAGGATTTTAAGCCTAAAACCCAGTCAGGCCTCAGGCCAGAGGGAGGCAGATTGTTTTATTATGCCGGAGATGAAAAAATTCCATTAACCGAGGACTCTACAGCAGTCATATTCCTTGATTCGGATTCGAGCAAAATGCTTAGTAGCCTTAGAACAAAAGGAATCGGACCTGCCGTAACCCGTTTGAATTCCGGGTACTTTCTTGTAGAAAAGAAATCTAAATCAGTGATTACCGCTTTAAGCGGAAAAGCCATCGCACAAAATGTCTTTAAAAGTATGACCGGAAAGCGGGTTGTGCCTACTGGAGAAATTGCCGTCAAACTAAAGCCTGGTGTGACAATTGATCAAATCATCAAGGAATCTGCGGGTAAGTTGAAACTGGTTAAAGCCAAGAAGCGTGGATGGTATTTATTACGGCTTGACGGCCAGGCTTCCCTGCTCGATATAGCAAACGGATTGCAGGAATCTGGCAAGGTGAAATATTCCTATCCGAATTTTTTAGCTACTGTTAGAAAATCAAGCAGTGATCCTCTATTCTCATCTCAATATTATCTGCTGAATAACGGAAGTGGTGGTGGAGTCGCTGGAATTGATATAAATTTAGGAACAACTCCCTACGGTATCAACACAAATATTAAAGTTGCGGTTATCGATGATGGTGTGGAGGCACATGAAGATCTTGCTGGCCGAGTTTTGCAGGGATTTACACCTGGTTATCCTACCGAATACGGCGCACCCTTTGGTATTGTCGATGTTTATGGTGATCCGATCGGCCACGGCCAGGCTTGTGCTGGGATAATTGCTGCTACCAGGGATAACAATATTGGCATAGCAGGAATTGCTCCTCTGGCCAAAATCATTCCGGTTAACATATTCAAACCAGGGGTATCAGAACAGGATATTGCTGACGCTATAAACTGGGCCTGGGATGAAGGGGGCGCTGACGTTCTCAGTAATTCATGGGGCATATATGACAATCCGGGCCCCATGATTGCTATTGAAGAGGCTATTGACGATGCATTAACTTTGGGCCGTGGAGGAAAAGGGAGTATAGTTGTTTTTTCTTCCGGAAATGACAATTTGCCTGCCACTATTTGCCCTTCTTATCGCCCAGGCGTGATTGCCGTGGGAGCTGTTAACAGACAGGGTAATAGACAATCTTATTCAAGCTATGGAGCGGGGATGGATCTTGTTGCACCGAGTGGTCTTCCCGGACAAACCGGCTCCAATGGTCAGCTTCAATTAAACGGGGATGTTTATAGTACAGACAGAATGGGGGCGTTGGGATATGTTACCACTACTAGTTTTTTAGGCGGACATTATGTAAATTTATTTGGAGGGACCTCTGCGGCTGCGCCTCAGGTTTCGGGTGCCGCTGCTCTGCTCCTATCAGTCAATCCTGATTTGACCGGCACTCAAATTGCGGAACGACTGACTGCTTCCGCAACAGATATGGGAACGGCTAACTGGGATCAATATTTTGGTTATGGCCGATTAATGTAACCTCTGCTTACAATACTTTATTTGATGATTCATTCCGGCTTATTACATCCGATTGGCTGAATTTTCCCTATTTCTGTGCAAATATGGACGGAGAGCAAATAATATGGAGTATTTACGTGCCACCTGGCGCCACAGTTGCCTGGACCGGACTTAAAGTCAATTTCCTGGGATCAACAACATCGCCAACTGTGACTATGATACATAAACCGGGATATACTAGTGGTGTCGCGAAGGTCACCGCAACGATAACAATCCCAGGATATGGCATAATAACCAGAACAAGTTCACCCATTTTACTTAAAGGGAATTGTATATAATTCTACTATTTGCCGACTTGCTGATCAATACGAAATCTTTCAAAGCAGTTATTGCAAGCTAATACCTAGTTAGAACTTTTTCGGTGAAATCAATTAATAATTTACCAGTAAAAGAGAGCTGCTTTTTTGGTTAAAGTGAACGAATATCCCATATCCTTTTCGCTTCCATCGCGAGAGGGATATGGGATATTAGTAAAAACGCAGAAGTATTATTTATTTAATTCTTTAAAAGCCGACCTTTGGTTAAATGCTGTTTTTTAGTGGATTAGTCACGGTCTTTTAATTTCAGATTAATTGTCAGAAATCCAAAGTTTATAGATATCTGACAGGCTAGGGCAACGTGTATTTTGTTACAATCAGTATTTCAGATGTTAAAAAAAGTTAAATATTTGGTGAAAATCTACATTATACCGTCATTTCGAAATAATATTCTTTTTTGATTGCTTAAGGACAATATTGTTCTGCAAAACCTTAAAAAGGTGGTGCTATTGAGTCCATTAATCTGTCATTGTATTGTCATATAATATTTCAGTATTATAAAATAATTATGCTTGCATACCAAAATCGGTATATTTAGCCCAATTATTAACTAACCTAAATTTTATTTTTTATGAAAAAACTTTTACAAAGTTTGTTCATATTGCTGTTCGTCGCAAGCTCTGCGATGGCGCAAGACCGAACAATTACTGGTACAGTTACAGGAAAGGATGATGGCCAGCCACTTCCCGGAGTAACTGTTTTAGTTAAGGGAACAAAAATTGGCACTCAAACAGGCTCGGATGGTAAATTTGCATTATCAGTACCATCAAACGCAGCTCAACTGGAATTTTCTTATTTGGGTTATGCTACTCAGACGTTAGCCGCTACAGGTGCTGTTGTAAATGTTGCGTTGGAGTCTGATTCCAAATCACTTACAGAGGTGGTTGTAACAGCTTTGGGTATCTCTAAAGAGAAAAAAACCCTGGGTTACTCTCAAACCACTGTAAAAAGCGATGTAATTAACGCTTCATCTCCAGTTGGTTTATTAACCGGTTTGCAAGGTAAGGTTGCGGGTTTGAACATTTCAAACGTATCTGGTTCACCAGGCGGTACAACTAAGGTTATTTTACGTGGATATTCTTCAATATTCGGTAACAACCAGCCATTGTATGTAATTGATGGGGTACCATTTGACAACTCACGTTTGGGTTCAGACAACAACTATGATTTTGGTAACAGTGGTAACGATATCGATCCGAACATTATCGATAACATGAGTATCCTGAAAGGTTCTGAAGCGACAGCACTTTATGGTGGTCGTGGTTCAAACGGTGTTATCATCATTACAACCAAAAAAGGTAAAGCAGGTAAACCTATTGTTGATTTTAACTCAAGCACATCATTAACAAACGTGGCTATCACCTATACGCCACAGGATGTTTATGGACAAGGCTGGGGACAAGAGTTCATCCTATCTGAAAACGGTAGTTGGGGCCCTAAGCTGGATGGTGTTGTAAGGCCTTGGGGTGCAACAGGCGCAACATTAGGCTCTAAACAACTGATCAAACCATTTGTTGCGATAAAAGATAATGTAGCCGGAGCGTTTGATAACGGACTTGAGCTGAACAACAGCGTATCAATAAGAGGCGGTAGCGATGTGTCTACCTATTTTTTGTCATACGCTAATGTGTACAGTGATGGTGTTTTGCCAAGTAAAGCAGATTTGTATAAAAAGAACAACTTTACATTTAGCGGCAGTACCAAGTATAAAAACTTTACAGCAGATGCGTCTTTAAACTACGTTAACAACGTACGGAACTTTGTCGCCACTGGTCAAGGTAGTACTGCAGGCAGCACTTTTTATGAGAGCTTACTGCAGATGGCTGTTGACGTTCCAATTAAAGATCTAAGGGATTATAAAAACGAGTTTTTTAATGTTGATAATTATTTCACACCATTTGCTGAAAACCCTTTCTATTCATTGTATGAGAATGGCGCAAAGCAAACCAGCAACAGGGTTTATGGTAACATTAACTTAAACTATAAAGCAGCCAGCTGGCTTACTATTAACTTCCAGCAAAGTGCCGATGTATCTAATCGTTATGATAAGATCTGGAACAACAAAAACAAACCTTCTCCGGGCAGTTGGAATGATGGTAATAACGTTGAAAACGCACCAAGAGCAGCGGATATAGGTAGTGTTACTGATGAATCATTCAATCAGTTTGAATACGACACAAAATTGCAGGCTTTATTTACTAAACAATTGAGTTCGGATTTTGATCTTAATGGTCTGGTTGGTGCCAGCTATAATGACAGGGGTACACGTGCTTTAAGCACAAGTATTGAGGATTTGGCTATACCGGGCTTTTACCAGATCAACAATTCGCTTAACAAACCATCAAGCGCAGAATCTAATGTTCACAGAAAGATCATGGGTTTCTACGGACAGGCAACTGTTGGTTACAAAGGTTATGCTTATGTGACTGTTACCGGGCGTGAAGATATTACTTCAACGTTATTCCCGGGTAAAAACAGCTACTTCTATCCTGCGGTGAACGGATCATTCATTCTTTCAGACGCGTTGAACTTCACCGGAAGCATTGTAACCTTTGCTAAGATAAGGGCAGGTTATGGTGAAACAGGTGCCGATGCCGATCCTTACAGTATATACAACACATTGTCTGCGACCAATATACCATTGGGTTTTGGTAATACATCATTCCCAATAAACAATGTGGCTGGTTATTCTATTAATAACACCTTATATCAATCTTCATTAAAACCAGAGCGTGTTTCTGAATATGAAATAGGTGGTGATTTCAGGTTCCTGGGTGACAGGGTTACCTTAGATGTTACTTACTATAACCGTATTCGTAAAAACCAACCGCTTCCGGCCCCTATATCACCATCATCTGGTTATACTTCAGCCTATATCAACTTTGCCAAGGCAAGAAACCGTGGTGTCGAGCTTGCCTTAGGAATAGTACCAGTTAAAACAGCAGATGTTAGATGGGATGTTAACTATACTTTCAGCAGAGACAGAAGTCTTGTGCTTGAACTTTCTCCGGGTATAGAAAGGCTTACATTACGTAGCGCTTATGATGCAAGTTTAGTTGCCCTTAAAGGTCAGCCGCTTGGTGTTATCCAGGCGCCGGTTGCAGCAACAGACCCTGAAGGTCATATTATTGTTGACAGCCAGGGTTTCCCAACTCAGAAATCTGATGTTGGAACTTATGGTAATATCCAGGCTGATTTCAGAATGGGTGTTAACAGTACAGTAAAATATAAAAACGTTTCTTTAGGTTTTACAGTTGACTACAGCAAGGGCGGTGTATTTTACTCAGGTACGGCAGATTTGCTGAACTTTGTGGGTAATGATACTAAAACGCTGTATAACGATCGTAACCCATGGATCGTGCCAAACTCGGTACAAGCTGTTAAAAACGCGGCGGGCGAAACAACCGGCTATGTAGAAAATACTACCCCGCTTAGCGAAGCCAACGTAACCAGTTATTACTATCCAACAAGTAATAAAGGTACTTCATACCAAAACCGCATATTAGACAGGACTTTTGCAAAACTACGCGAGGTTGTTATCACTTATGACTTACCTAAATCAGTAGCGGCAAAAATAGGCGGTTCAAGTGCATCCATAAGAATATTTGGAAGAAACCTGTATACCTGGTTGCCTTCGTCAAACAGGACTGTTGACCCCGAGGTATCTAACTTAGGCAGCGATTTGGGTAGTGAGTTTGGTGAGTTCAGAACTTCGCCACCATTAAGAAACTACGGCGCATCTTTAAGGGTTTCATTTTAATATTAGAGACATCATGAAAAGAAAGAATATATATATAAAAACAGCCATCGTTACATTGTTAGTAACGGTTGGTTCGGTAGGATGTAAAAAAATTACCAATATAAATGAAAGTCCTAACAATCCAGCGTTAGAAAAAGCTACGCCACAGGTATTATTCCCGTCGGCCGTACTATCAACGGCAGGAAGGGTTGGTGGCGAGTTAGCCATCATAGGTAACATTTGGTCGCAATTTTATGCACAAAACAATGTTTCCAGCCAGTACAGGGATATCGATTCATATAACCTGCAACGTCAGGACAGAAACGGTAGCTACAATGAGTTGTTTGCCGGTGCGTTAAGCGATTATCAATTAACCATAACACAAGCTAAAGCGCAAGGTTTAAATAACTATCTGCTGTTTGCAACACTTATGAAAGCGTATACCTACCAGGTATTGGTTGATTTGTATGACAAGGTTCCGTACACTGAAGCATTACAGGGCGAATCCAACAAACAGCCAAAGTTTGACGATGGGTATGCCATTTATACATCTTTATTAGCTGAAATTGATGCCGCATTAGCAGCAAGCGCATCAGCTGATGACCTTATAACCGAGGAGAAAAAGATAGATTTCGTATTCAATGGTGAAATAGCAAAATGGAGACTTTTTGCCAATACCTTGAAATTGAAAATGTATTTGCGTATGGTTAATGCCAAACCTGCTGAGGCAGAAGCCGGGATTAAAAAACTTTATGCGGATGGCGCTGAGTTTTTAACAGAAGATGCGGGTATTATAGATATCTATACTGATGCCCCTGATTTGGGAAACCCGATGTACGAGTACAACATCCGGCGGTTAAATACAACCACTAACTTAAAAGCCAGCAAAACCTTTGTTACTTGGTTGGCTGATAATAACGACGGGCGCAAATTAGCTTATTTTAATACAGCTACACCGGTTGGTATTGAGCAAGGCGACTTTAACAGTACAGCTACCACTGCATTTACTAATGCATATCAGCAATCTACAGATCCTGTGCTTTTCTTCTCAGCTGCCGAATCTTATTTTATGCAGGCCGAAGCAAGGTTACGTTACTTTAACGGCGCGGGCGCTGAAGATTTATTTGATACTGGTGTTGAAGCTGCATTTGCACAGTATGATTTAGCTGCGCCGGCAAAAACAGGTGTTTATAAATATCCTACTGCCGGTAACCTTCAAGATAAGTTAAAGGCCATCATCATTCAGAAATGGGCATCGTTACCAGGTTCACATGCATTAGAAGCATTTTTTGAACAGGAGCGTACCGGCTACCCGGAAACCACTACTAAATATACAACTGATCCAGGTTACATCGGCGGCCAGTGGGTATATTCAAAAGGTGGTGTTACAGGTGGAAGGTTGCCTAAGAGATTGGTTTATCCTGATTCGGAAAGGAGTAAAAACCCAAATACACCGGCGGAAGTGCCTATTACTACACCAGTATGGTGGGGATTACCTAATCTATAACCTATTAATCAAGTAAAATCATGAAAAAGTATATAAATTATATAGGATTAGCATTTGTTGCACTGGTATTATTTTCATGCGGCAAAGAAACATTTAGCTATCCCGAGGGGCAAGTGGGTATATCTAAAATAACAAATTACCCCGAAGTTGAAACAAAAGGCGATCACTTAACGCTAGTAAATCAGGGTTCTGTTTATACAGATGCAGGTGCTACATCTACCGCAGGTGGTAAGGATATCGAGTATAAAACAGAAGGCACCGTTAACACAGCTGTACCGGGCGTATATAAGATAAGCTACACTGCTTTTAATGCAGATGGATTCTCTGCAGGAGATTTCAGAACCGTTGTAGTTATAGGCAACAATGTAGCTGCTAACGATTTTTCTGGTAATTATGCCCGTAATACAAATGCCTCAGTAGCCAAATGGACCAAAGTGTCAAATGGTGTATATAGCGTATTTAACCCGGGCGGTGCACCAGGAACAAATCTTACTGTTAAGATCATCAACTATGAAGGCAATAAGATTGTTATACCTGAGCAAATATCAAGTGATGGATCTATAACCAGTTCTGATCAGGAGTCAACTACTCCGGCTGCCGGCGGTAAATTATCACAATATAAAATGATAATTGTTAACGGCGGTTATGGCGCTGCGCTTAGGATTTTTGACAAAATTTAAATTTAAAGACATGAAAAAAGCAAATATATTATACTCTTTACTCTCATTACTGTTAGTAATGACAACGATGTCATCTTGTAAAAAAGACCAAGAAATAGGTGGTACCGCTGTACAGGAATTATCAGGAGAATGGTGGGTTACTGCGGATGATGGCGGCGGCGCAACTGACTATTTTAAGATTTCTACCTATAATACAGCAGCCAACATACCTACAGAAATGTGGATCGATGATGCAAAGAATTTTTATGGTCTTAAAGCCAAAATAAAAGCAGATGTTGCAAATAAAACATTCAGTGCTACGGACGCAGATGAATTGTATTTTGGTGTTACAGTAACCATTACTGATGGCAAAGTTATAAAAGACGCTGCTACAGCTTCGGGAACAGGCAATAAAACAGATTCGATATATTTTAAAGCGGAGTACAGTGATGATCCGGGTACTATTTATACCTACTCCGGTTATAAAAGAACCCGTTTCAGTCAAGACGATCATTAAAATGGCATAGCTTTTATACAGTAATAAAAAGCAGTGTATCTTTCAAAGATTACACTGCTTTTTTTATTTAATCAAATCCCGATAGTGAGTTGGCAATACAGGGCACCACGTATAACTTAGACGATTATTGTGAATAAAATGTTAAAAAAAGTTAATTGTTTTGTTAAAAATCACTTGGAGACAATCATTCGAAATATTGTTCTGTTATTTGTTGTTTTTTAGATTATAATTTTTAGATTTCAGCCTTTATAGGCCATAATTGCGCCTTTCTTTTGTCGGTATACTGTCATTATTTTTTAACGTGTAGCGAAAAAATTATGCTTGCATACCAAAAGAATTATATTTAGCACAATTATTAACTAACCTAAATTTTATTTTTATGAAAAAACTTTTACAAAGTTTGTTCATATTGCTGGTTGTCGCGGGCTCTGCGATGGCGCAGCAAAGAACAATTACTGGTATTGTTACTGACCAAAAAGATGGGAATCCGCTTCCCGGGGTAACAGTAAGAATTCCCGGGTCTCAAGGAGGCACCATTACATCCGCATCTGGTAAGTTTGTTTTGCAGGTTTCGTCTAACGCAACTAGCCTGGAATTTTCTTATCTTGGTTATGTAAACCAAACACTGGCAATCGGAAATTCGAATGTTGTTAATGCCGTTTTATTGGAAGATTCGAAAATCCTCAATGAAGTAGTTGTTGTGGCTTATGGCACATCAACTAAAGCAGCTCTTACCGGATCTGTTGCATCATTGAGCGCTGAAGATCTTGAAAATAGGGTAATTACCAACATTAGTAATGTTTTGGCTGGAGTTGCTCCCGGGATTCAGGCAAATGCGGGGAACGGGCAGCCTGGAACAGGTTCAAATATTAGAATTCGAGGATTTGGATCGATTTCAGCTTCAAATGCACCGCTCTATGTTGTTGATGGTGCTGTTTATGATGGATCATTAGCCGACATTAATTCAAATGACATCGAAACAGTATCTTTATTAAAGGATGCATCTTCGTCTGCTCTTTATGGAGCAAGGGGTGCAAATGGTGTAATTATCATTACTACAAAAAAAGGGAAGCTCGGAGAAGCAAAACTAAGTATTAACTTAAATCAGGGAATTTCGGAAAGAGGTATTCCTGAATATGATAGAGTTGGTACTTTGGATTATTATCCTGCAATGTGGCAGGCGTTGCGAAACAGTTTGGTTTATCCAAGAACAGGCACTCCATTGAGCCCTGCCGCTGCTGCAACACAGGCGTCAAATACAATTCAAACTCAATTGGTTTATAATCCTTTTAACGTCCCTAATAATCAAATCGTTGGAGCTGACGGAAAATTGAACCCCAATGCCTCATTGTTATACGATGACTTTGACTGGATCGAGCCGCTAGCAAGAACCGGAAAAAGAAGCGATTTTAATATGAGTTTGGGTGGAAATACAGGGAAATCTGATTACTATGTTTCTTTGGGATATTTAAATGATAAGGGATACATTGAGAAGTCGGATTTCAACAAGTTCAACGGACGTGTAAACGTAAATTCACAGATTAAACCCTGGTTAAAAACCGGATTGAATGTTTCCGGAACACTTTCTAAAGGAAATCTCGCCAGTGATGCTTCAACAGGGAATGCAACAAGTTTTGTAAACGCTTTTTCGTTTGCAAGAGGCATAGGGCCAATATATCCGGTAAGAGCATATGATGCAACCGGAAATCCCATCTTTAATGAAACCGGAGAGCAATGGTGGGATTACGGAGCACATCCTGGTGCAGTTGCCCGTCCTGGGGGTGCATCACAAGGCCGGCATGTTGTTTATGAAACAAGGTTAAATGACAACCTATTTAACAGAACGGCATTAAATGCCAGAACCTTTGCCGAAATAAAATTTTTAAAGGATTTTACATTTAAAACCAATGTGAGTTTGGATGTGAGCGACAGGCTGGAAAGCACATTTTGGAACAGAACCGTCGGTGATGGAGTTTCAAGTGACGGTTATGGATATAAAGAGTCAACCAAGACACAAAGCTTTACATTTAACCAGTTGTTAAGCTACGATAAGACTATTGGTGAACATGCATTTAATGTATTGGCCGCCCATGAAAATTATGACCTGGATGTCAGAAGCCTTTCGGCAGATAAAACCGGACAGATTTTGGAAGGAAATACCGAATTTCCAAACTTTGTAACCCCAACTGGTGCAGGTGGTTTTAGGGATACCTACAGAATTGAGTCCGTATTTGGCAGAGCGACTTATAACTATGCAAGTAAGTATTTTGTAGAAGGTTCATTAAGAAGGGACGGGAGTTCTAAATTTTCTGCTGACTCAAGATGGGGAACGTTTTATTCCGCAGGGGCTTCCTGGATCATTTCGAAAGAAAATTTCATGAGCGGCACTACCTGGGTTAACAATCTTAAACTGAAGGCTTCTTATGGGTCGGTAGCTAACGATGGCCTAGAGGGTTACTATAGGTATCAGGCATTCTACGATTTAGGCTGGAACAACGGGACTGAGCCTGGTATTTTATTATCAACAGTAGCTACTCCGGATTTGAAATGGGAATCTCAAAATACACTAAACTTAGGCCTGTCATTCTCGTTATTTGATAATAGAATATACGGAGAGTTTGAGGCGTTTAAAAAAGGGTCGTCTAATTTGTTATTTGACGTACCACAACCATTATCAGATCCTGTTACTACAATAGCCCAAAACATAGGATCCATGTATAATAAGGGTTTAGAACTCCAATTAGGTGCTGAGCCAATTAGAACCAAAGATTTTTCATGGAATATTTTGACAAACTGGAGCATAATCAGAAATAAGATTACAAAAATGCCTGAGAAGAACCCGGTAATTACTGTTGGTACCAAACGCAGAGAAGTCGGTAAGGATCTTTACAATTTCTGGCTGCGTCAGTGGGCCGGTGTTGATCCTGCTGATGGATCTTCGTTGTATATTCCTAATGACGGGGTAACAACAGACCTAAGGACAGTAAATGGTCAAACTTATACTACGAACTTTAACAACGCAAAATTTGCGTATTCAGGTTCGGCACTGCCAAAGCTTTTTGGTTCTGTAACCAACACATTGGACTATAAAGCTTTTTCTTTTTCCTTCCTGATCAACTACCAGATAGGCGGCAAATTTTACGACAGTAACTATGCAGGTTTAATGAGTGTCGCATACGGTTCTGCATTACACAAAGATGTATTGAAATCGTGGACACCGGAAAATCCTAACTCAAATATTCCAAGATTAGATATAGGAAGTACGACATTTATCAATGCGGCTTCAAGCAGATGGCTAATTGATGCTTCTTACGTGAGCTTCCGCAACGCAAGCTTATCTTATAAGCTTCCAAAAAGCTTGCTGGGTAAAATAGACGTGTCCGGCGCAAGGATCTTTGTGCTTGGAGAAAATCTCGGTATAATATCAAAAAGAAAGGGCATGAACCCAACTGAATCCTTCGATGGAACAAATAGCAGCACGTATTTGCCAAGCAGAATGATTAGTATAGGCTTAAATGTTTCTTTATAAAAAGGTAGATTATGAAAAAGATTAAAAATATATTATTTGGAGGGCTATTGACTTTAGCCCTTGCAGCCTGCAAAAAGGAATATCTAGCTACAAAACCAACGGATGCGGTAGATAATAGCCTGGTATTTACTACAACTCAAAACGCAGACGTAGCTTTGAATGGAATTTACCGATACATGTTTGAAAGAACAACAGCGGTAACCGTGAACCAGCAAAATAAACCGGGAGTTGGCGGCATCATGTTGCTTCAGGATTTTCTTGGGGAAGATTTGCACATATCTACCACGAACTGGTTTTCGGCAGAAGCTTCCTGGAATGCCCATAGGGCAGACAATAACATCGCCGTATCTTATCCTTATCGGACGTTCTACCGCATCATTGGAAACGCAAATTATATCATCGACAATATAGATGGTGCCTCAGGATCTGATGAAGATAAAAAAAGAATAAAATCAGAAGCCTTGACCTTGAGAGGGTGGGCCCATTATTATTTGGTACAGCTTTTTGGAAAACGTTACGATGCGGGTGCAAAACCAAATGCTCAACTTGGGGTCCCTTTATTGCTTTCCTCAACAGATTCAAATAAACCAAGAGCTACAGTTGAAGAAGTTTACGCAGCAGTTAACAAAGATTTGGATGATGCGATTGCTTTAAGCAGTGTCTCCCGTTCTAATAAAAGCCACATTAATGTTTGGGTTACTAAAGGGATTAAAGCGAGAGTAGCGCTAACAATGCAGGATTATCCTAATGCGATTAAATATGCAAAGGAAGTTGTGGATGGTAATGTCTTTCCTTTAATGAGCATAGCTGATTATCAAAAAGGGTTTAATGACAATGCGTTAAGTGAATATATGTGGGCATCAATGCCTTCTATTGATCAGGATGATACCTTCGGCTCTTTTTTCGGACAAATTGCATATAATGCAAATACTTCATTTATGAGAGCCAATCCTAAAAGAATCAATTCTGCATTGTATAATCTAATACCTGCAACTGATGTGCGCAAGTCTATGTGGGAACCGGCTCCTACAGTGGCAAATTTTCCATTACCTGCCACTAATTTTAGCAGACAGCCGTATATGAGCAGGAAATTCTCTGTAAAACTAACGGAAGGAAGTAGTTTAGGCGATGTTCCTTTAATGAGGTCTGCAGAAATTTATCTGATCCTGGCCGAAGCCTATGCAAATACTCCTGGTTCTGAAGCATCAGCCCAAAGCACGCTATTTACCTTAGTGAGTAAGAGAGACCCAGGTGCTGTAATTTCAATAAGCACAGGACAAGCTTTAATTGATGAAATTATATTTCAAAGAAGGATTGAACTTTGGGGGGAGGGTGCCAGATGGTTAGATTTAAAGCGTCTAAACCAACCCCTTGATAGAACCAAAGCTCCGAATTTTGTTTCTACGGCTGTAGCATCAACAATGACTATTCCTGCTGGGGATCTAAAATGGCAGTACCTAATCCCGAGAGCTGAAATGGAAGCTAATAGCGGAATTGCAGGACAACAAAACCCATAAGGATTTCAAATAGAATATTAAAAGGCCTCCAGTTTATATTGGAGGCCTTTTGTGTAAGAGAAAGACTAGGGTTATTTGTTGATTAAAGAGCTAGTGCTGCCATCTACGCTTTCCAATCACCATCGCCCTGTTATCCTCTATATGGCCCACAGGGAAATTAAACATGCTGGAATATGTATTGGTTAGGTAGCCAGAGGCCAAAACTTTTAAGAGCAGGATCGGCTGATAGTTTAATGCACCCGAATATGATAGGCCTCGAGAAGAGGAGCTACATTAATCGCATTGATAACCGTATCCACTACCCTGACGGTATCAGCAGGGATGAGTTCATCAAAAGTTGGTGGAAAAGCCATGAGCTGATCCTGGTAATAATGTTTGAAAACAGGTTTTTTTGAGGCCATGTTGTTCTGGTGTTTGTGACTTAAATATCTGAAATCGGATATTTAAACCAAATAAAACCCCGATCATGATTATGATACGGACTCTATGATATTATTATTCTGGCATAGGTGCAACAGGTTCGAAATTTATGCAAACGTTATATCCCGCGAGACGGCCAGCATCAAAAGAAACTTGATCAGGGGCTCGCCCAGGATATGAATTATTAAATTCATATTGCATTCTAAGCCATTTAGGAGAAGCCTGATTTCTTAATATACAACGTTTCAAAACCCAAGAGATAATGCATCCACTACTAACAACAATAGGCCCTAGAGTTGTTTCTCCGGGCTGCAACACATATCCCAAGTTTACTTGTTTTTGCATTCCAGGAGAAGATACATTTCCGACCAGCAATTTGACCTGCATATCAGTACAGATTGAAGTTTCTTGACTTGTACCAAAGTAGTTATGATAAAAAACACCGTCCATGTAACCTGCTTTATACCCTCTATCATATGCATCGTCTGCATATCTTCCAAATCCTGGGTCGCTATTTAAATTCACTGGGCTTTCCACACCCTGATAGGACGTGATAGGGGACACATAATCGTAAGGGCATGAAGAATAAACTTCAACTACCTGTTTCAACTTATTGTTAGGAAGAGTGTACTTCTTTCCGGGAGGTTGAGAGTCATTTGGTTTGCATGCGGTCAAGGCTACGAAGCCGAAGAGCATTAACTTAAATGGTTTCATATTAAACAATTAAGGGTGATCTATTAAATATAACGCAAATAATTCACGCAATCAAAGAGCAATAGTAACGATTCTGTTACAAGAAGCCTTCTAAAGGAGAAACCACAACTCGATTTACTAAATGTCGCCAGCGGTCCTGCCAGAGACCTGGAGATTTATATTCCGGAATAAATGAAGAGCAGCTAAACACTTTTGTTTAGCGCATGTGTATTAAAAAGACTCTAGATCATCACTTATGATGCAGACTCTTTATGTTTATTCCATCGTTTGTTATACTAAGGGTCACCTCACTCCCCACCACCATCGCCCTGTTGTCCTCGATATGCCCTACAGGGAAATTAAAACATACCGGATAATCATATTCCTTTACAATTTCCCAAATGATCTCTTCGGGAGATTGGCCGAACGGTATTTTTTCTTCTTTGATCTCATTGAATGCACCAACGATAAGCCCTTTTAGTTTTGCCAGCTTACCGCTGCGTTTCAGCATGCGCATCATGCGGTCTATGGAAACCTCGCGCTCCCCCACATCTTCAATGAAAAGAATCTTGTCTGTATAGTCCATTTCCGATTGGGAGCCCTCTACCATGACCAGTAGGGTCAGGTTGCCGCCTATTAGTATGCCGCTCGCCTGGCCCAGCCTGTTTGCTACAAGCGCTGAAGGGCTCCTATCTTTAGACTGGGTGATTGCCTTGTAGTTATATTCTATTTTTTCACCAAATAAGGCTTTTCTTAAAGATTCCAACGATTCGGGCATGGCTTCGTCAAATGTATATGGCATCTGTGCATGGATGCTCTGGATTCCAAAACTTGCGAAGATATGAGAAAGCAGAACCGTAATGTCACTAAACCCGACAATCCATTTGGGATTTGCGGCAAATGCGGTAAAATCGAGTTCGTCAATGATCCTGATGGTGCCGTACCCGCCCCTTCCGGCAATAATTGCCTTAATATCAGGATCATCTAAATAATGCTGCAGATCTTGTGTCCTTAATGCGTCATCACCGGCAAATTGGTGATGCTCAGCGCTTACGGTTTGTCCTGTCTCTACTTCCAGCCCCCAGGATTTGAAAATAGCTATTGCTCCGTCTATGCTTTGCGGAAGCTTACTGGCGGGACAAACTATTGCAATTTTATCACCTTTTTTTAAATATGCCGGCTGTTGAATCATTACTAAAAGACTTATCTTTGCCAAAATAATAAAAATAGTTTTGGATAGCAGTAAAATAAAAAGATATACCGTTACGGCCGCTTTGCCTTATACCAACGGGCCGGTGCACATTGGTCATTTGGCCGGAGTTTACCTGCCTGCTGATACTTATGTGAGGTATCTTCGTTCGAATAAAAGAGAGGTAAAATTTGTTTGCGGATCTGATGAAAATGGTGTGCCCATTACCCTAAAGGCAAAAAAAGAAGGAGTGAGCCCGCAGGTGGTCGTAGATAAATACCACAAGATCATTGGCGATTCTTTTAAAGAATTTGGTGTTTCATTTGACATTTATCACCGGACATCCTCTTTAATGCACCACCAGACGGCTTCTGGTTTTTTTGAAACGCTGTATGAAAAAGGAGTGTTTACTGAAGAGGTTACCGAACAGTACTATGATGAAAAGGCGCAGGCCTTTCTGGCAGACAGGTACATTACCGGGACTTGTCCGAGATGCGGAAATGAAAATGCGTATGGTGATCAGTGCGAAAATTGCGGCAGCACCTTAAATGCAACTGACCTGATCAATCCAAAATCTACCTTGTCTGGTGAGCCGCCGGTGAGAAAAGAGACCAAAAACTGGTTTTTGCCGCTCGATAAGTATGAAGATCAGTTAAGAAAATATATAGAGAGCCACAAGGAGTGGAAACCAAATGTGTACGGCCAATGCCAAAGCTGGCTGAATGCGGGTTTGCAGCCGCGGGCGATGACCAGGGACCTGGACTGGGGAATTAAGGTTCCGCTTAAAGATGCGGAAGGCAAAGTACTCTACGTCTGGTTTGACGCGCCTATCGGCTACATTTCTGCTACCAAAGAATTGTTTGAATACGCCCGTCTGGATGTATGGAACCCGATGGCTGAGGAGTACTATATCAACCAGAATGAAGTAGAGAAAGGAAGCTGGGAGGAGTACTGGAAAGATGATGAAACCAAGCTGGTGCATTTTATTGGTAAGGACAATATTGTTTTTCATTGTATCATTTTTCCTGCCATGCTCATGGCTCATGGAGGTTATATTTTAGCGGATAATGTGCCGGCAAATGAGTTTTTGAATCTGGAAGGGCAGAAAATTTCGACTTCAAAAAACTGGGCGGTCTGGCTGAACGAATACCTGGTGGAGTTTAAGGGCAAGCAGGATGTGCTGCGGTATGTTCTGACGGCTACTGCGCCTGAAACAAAGGATAATGATTTTACCTGGAAAGATTTTCAGGCCAGGAATAACAATGAGCTGGTTGCTGTATTTGGCAATTTCATCAACCGTGTGGTGGTGCTTACCCATAAATATTTTGAGGGTAAGGTACCGATGTGCATGCATGTTACGCCTGAGGATCAGCAGGTATTGGACGACCTGGCAGCTTTCCCTGCTAAAATAAGCGCTTCTATTGAAAACTACCGTTTCAGAGAGGCTTTGTCGGAAGTGATGAATGTCGCACGTCTTGGCAATAAATATCTGGCAGATACTGAACCCTGGAAAGTGATCAAGACCGATGAAGACCGTGTACGTACAATTCTGAACATCAGTTTGCAGATTGCGGCGACACTGGAAATATTGATTGAGCCCTTCCTGCCGTTTACTGCAGATAAGCTGATGAAAATGCTGAACTATGGCGGGCATATGTGGGAAGATGCGGGTAAGACCAATTTGCTGCACCGTGGTCACCAGTTGAACGAGCCGGTTTTGCTGTTTGAAAAGATTGAGGATGAAGAGGTACAGGCGCAGATAGATAAACTGAACAAAAGTAAAGTAGATAATATTGCGGCGACGGCAGTTGTTGCTTCGCCTAAGGAAAACATTGATTTTGATCAGTTTAGTGCGGTCGATATCAGGGTAGCGACGGTTATTGCGGCGGAAAAGGTAGAGAAGACCAAGAAGCTTTTGAAGCTTACTTTAGATACCGGGATAGATCAGCGCACGGTGGTATCGGGTATCGCAGAGTATTATAAACCGGAGGATATCGTCGGACAACAAGTGAGCCTGGTGGTAAACCTTGCCCCGAGGGAGATCAAGGGAATTGTATCGCAGGGAATGATCCTGATGTCTGAAGATGCGGAGGGTAAACTGGCATTTGTGGCTCCTGTTGACAAGCATAACAACGGCAGTGTAGTAAGGTAAGCTCAAATTGTTTGATTACTTTTTTAATTTTAAAGGCATTGTTTTATTATTATATTTGCGCCTGCGATTTGAAGCTTTATTGCTTTTGAATCGTAAATTGGTTTCGTAGTTCAACGGATAGAATAGAAGTTTCCTAAACTTTAGATATGGGTTCGATTCCCGTCGAGACCACTAAAATGAGTATCAAAACGTATAAAAGCCTGCAAATCGTTGATTTGGAGGCTTTTTTGTTTTAGTAAGGCATCAAATTATTCAATTATTGTCATTCAAATAGTGAGTAATTCGGTGAGTTACGAATCCAAGTGGCTTTACTCACTGGAAGTGATATAAGGCATTGATATATAGGTGGTTCGAAAAATGGACATCTTGATTACGAGTCGCTGCAATTCTAATTTTGTTCACTTAAAAATTAGATATTATGAGCGCGAATTATTCTTTGCTTTTCTACTTAAAAAAACCCAAAAATTATGTACAGGGAGACAGGGTGCCTGTGTACATTCGGGTTACTGTCAATGGTTTACCAAAAGAATTGTCAGCAGGACGTGAATGCAGTCCGTCGTTGTGGTCATCCAAGGCTGGTAGAGCCATTGGCAATAAAGAAGAAGCACGATTATTAAACCGATACTTGGAAACCCTCGAGATACGGATGAAGGAAATCCACACTGAGCTAGTACGGGAAAAAGTTGAGATCACTGCTCAATTAATGAAGGATAAATATTTAGGGCTCGCTGATCGGCGGCATTATTTGTTGGAAGTTTTTGCAGATCATAATGTAAAAATCGAAGCTTTAATAGGTAAGGGCTTTAAACAAAGTACCCTCAAGGGGTATAAAACTTCTTTTGCGCATATGAGTTCTTATTTACTGAAGTGCTACGGAAAACCTGATGTCGACGTGTGTGTTATCGATTTTGCTTTTGTAACTGGATATGAATTTTATCTTCGGTCAAATAAAGGCTGTTGTCCAACGACTGCCGCTAAATACATGGTACATTTCCAGAAAATTACAAACCTTTGTCTCGCCTACCAATGGATTAAAGCAGACCCCTTTGCTTTTTATAAAAATACAGCCAAGGCTAAGGAACGGGAATATTTGACCCAGGAAGAGCTGGATATTGTTGGCCAAAAACATTTTAGTATACAGAGACTTGCCCAAGTACGCGATATATTTGTTTTCAGCTGTTACACTGGACTTGCATATATAGATGTCAAGAAGCTCCGTCGTACAGATCTTAAAAATGGAGTGGATGGTAATCTTTGGATTTTTACTGATCGGGAGAAAACGGGAACGGAAACTCATATCCCTTTAATGAATGGGGCTATTGAACTAGTTGACCGTTATAGGGATCATACCGAGTCCGTAGATAAGGGTCTTATGTTTCCAGTGTTAAGTAATCAGAGAATGAATAGTTACCTGAAGGAGATCGCAGATGTCTGTGGAATTACTAAATCTCTGACTTTCCATATGGCCCGCCATACCTTCGCTACAACAGTTACCCTGAACAATAATGTGCCCATTGAAACAGTTTCTAAAATGCTTGGGCATAAGAGTATTAAGACTACCCAACATTATGCGAAAATTCTTGATTTGAAAGTTGGAAAAGATATGGCTATGCTTAATCAAAAATATGGGAGAACTAAAAATGCGTAGAAACCTTGATATAGATAAAGGAATGGCTGGCCTGCAAGTGATAGCCCTGCTAGATGTAATATGATAAATACCTTAATTAAAGCTAACTTGATAACATGAAAGATTTGCTTAATTCGGTTATCGACCGAAAAAACATACTGAATAACCATGATGTGCTTAGGGAACTTTACAAAAGCCTTAAATTTTTAGAGGTATGCTTTTTGAGCAGAAAATACAGTTATACCAAACAACAGGTCGCTATTTTTTTCAGGTCGATGTCCGCACGATTAACAGGCTTCTGGAAGTCAACAGAATGGAATTGGAACATAGAGGCCAATGAAGTTTTTACCGGTAAGGTTGAAGCAGTTTAAGGATCTGCTTGAGAAACAGAAGGACATGCATGTCCCGCAGTTGACGGAAGATGAAGAAAATGAGCTGGTTGGCGCACGTGCGGCAAGATTAAATGTTTTATTTTTATGGCCTTTCTAAATGTAGCCATTCTATTGTAGGTGGTCTTTATTATATGGCCCGCGCGCATTTGTGGCCTGCTAAAAAGGGAACGGTTTTTCAAACGTTCCCTTTTTAGCTTTGGGCATTTACGTAAAAATTTCCGAAATGTTCAGAACGCCAAAACGGTAAATATCATCTATAACTGTAGAGTTTCTGAGACCTACTGTAGGTCGGACTTTTAGCAGCCTATTAGATAGTCTTGTTGCAATTGGTAAAATCCATATTAGGATTCTGAAATTGCCAATTTTGGATTTTCCCCAATCTCAACATCAATTTAATGTAAACGATATCATTCATGATATAATTTCCATTTTAGGTTTTCTCATGATTTGGTATATTATTGATTGAACGGAATTATCTTTATTGATGAATATAAATCACACGGCGACCACACATACTAAATTATGCCAAATATTTTCGTTGTAACGCTAAAAAATTTTTGAAATAAAAAGAATGTGACTAACTTAGCAAAAACATAAAATTTTAAATTAAACGCTTCATCATGAAAACAAAGCTCAGTGCAGTTTTTTTAGCACTTCTATTTATCGGCATTTTCTTCGCATGTCGTAAAGATTCCTCAAGTCCAAATTCTGCAGTAGTAAAAGAACAGTTGGCAGATCCTAATTACCCGATGAATGTTGCTCAGGGTAAGATGTATTATAAATCCCTTATAAAGAAAGAAGGTAAAATTGTACTCAAATCGGCGATCTCCACTTCTTCCGAGACGCGGAAGAACAAGAAATTCGCAATTTTCAGTAAGGCAATAACAACTGAAAGTTCCAAATTTACTTATTTGGAAATGCCTTTGGTTTATAACAAAAGGCCGTCGGTTATCTTGTCGTTTAACAACGTCAAGGAAAGTAAAGATGTCATTCAAAAAATACTTCGTGGAAGCTTTGACAGATTGGTTATTTATAAAGATAAGGCAACGGGTAAAGTCAATCAGAGGATTATCACCTTTGTTCCTGATGTAAGCTGTCTTGGAAAATTTTCCAAAGATGTTAAATCTAACAGAACCGGTAAACTTGACCGAAATTTTAGTGGCTGGTTAGTCTATTCTAAATGGGATGGTACAAAACTGTTTGCTATTAAGATCAATAATGGTAGGGCCAAACACAGCATTAAATACAAAGGTAAAAAGAATATTAAAGAATTAGCTTCAACTAGCACCGAAAACTGTGTTACTTATGAGACTATTGAATATGAAATAGATTGCTTCACAGTTACCGCCGAGGGCGGTGAGGAAGTAGAGATCTGTAATTGGTCGGAAACGGGAGCTGTTTGGTATGAAACGATTTGCGAACCAGTGGAGGATGAAGAATGGGAAGAACCTGGAGATCCAGAGTGTTATGAAGATAATACCTGTTCTGAAGGTGGAGACTATGACGATGCAGAAGCAGTTTTTGATACGGATTGTGAGAGCTTTTCTTTTAAAAAAACTACTGCTGCCAACTGGCAGGAAGCCGGTCTGAATAAGATTTCGTTAAAAATGGCGTGGATCGGTAGTGGTGGTTCTGTTTTGGCATACCGGAACATTCAAGTGAATCATCTGGTTTATGGACTTCCGACATTTTACACAAATGCAAACGGCACCACAACTCCACTGAGTGGGGGTGAGGCAGCAAACATTGCCGCCGCTGCTACAGAATGGGCACGAAACATGACATATACAGAATTTCGGGCTTCGCCGACGTATCCATCTGATGCCGCCATGCAAACCTATTTTAAAGCTCAGGTAAATACCTATATGTCGAGCCATATGGGCACGGCTGGTGTAACTGGAAGCGGTAGTAGCGCTATTGTTTTTAACGATGAGGAAAGGAGTCATTATACAGACCCAAATGATTGTTAATGAAATTCGTTCTAATTTTTATTTGTATTTTGATCAGTTGTTCAGATATATTTGCTCAATCTAAAAAAAATATGGAACTGCAAGAGGTAATTTTTGACACCGCAAAACTACGGACATTTGTTGACGATAATTTTGTAGACATTAAATTGACCAAGTTGGAAAAGACCGCGGCAGGACATCCGTTGATATTATTGCAGTTCAATAAAATGCTGGCACCAATGGCGACCAAATTCTCTTGTTTTGGAATCCCAGTAGACAGCCTGTATATCTATCAAAAAAGTGAGAATGAATATTGCACATATATTATTTTGCAGATCGACAAAGCTAGTTTTAATAAATTGAGTATTCACCTTGGTTATCCAGAAAATGTTCCCAAGGAGGATTATATAAAACGAGATTTTGATTTTCTTTTTTGGCCGCTCAAAAGTTTTAATATGTTTGTCAATAAGGCATATTTTCGTGATTCCACATCCGATACGTATATAATTCAGGCATATAATATGCCATACAAGGAAATCTTTGATAAAACAACGATTTATTAATCGAAACTCTTAATCAACAAGAGCCCGGACTATTTATGTTCGGGCTCTTGTTATACTAACATTATATATGACAGGGGGGAATTATATCTGAATGCTCCTCTTGAAATATTTGTCACATATTATTAGAAAGATCCCACATCTGAGAAAATATCTGCCTATTTTATAACAAGCATTTTTAAAGCCTTGCGATAAGATTTATATTTCATTTCATAAAAGTACATTCCGCTAGCTAAATCAGCAACTTTGAGATCTATGTGATTCAAGCCCTGAGGATAATCTTGGTCAGAAATTGTTTGGAGCCTTTTGCCAAGGGGGTCAAACAAAGTCAGACTTACCCTTCCAGACTCTGGGATAAAGAAAGCTATAGTTCCTGTATTATATACGGGATTTGGAAAAATAGTTTTTAATTCTGGTTGGATCTTACTGTTCGACATAACTTCATCATAAACAGATTTCTTACTTGCGTTTCGTCCGCTGGCTATTATATCTTCGAGGGAATTTCCGGCTAATAAAGCAAAGCTGAAAGAAGTGGTTGATTTCGCTTTTATCAGAACAGGTCCATAACCTAAGTATGAACAAATATCTGATTTTTCGGATATATTTTCTCCCAATTCGGATTTTTTTATCCCGCTAGAAATCAATTCAAATTTTTCATTTTTAGTAAGTCGACTATCTGAGAGCGGATTACCTGGCATACCATCTACGAGAGGGTAGTAATTAGCAAATAAATTTTCATTCAGGAGCTTAACGCCGGCAAAGACGGTCGGATCTTTTTTGGCATAAGCATAGGCAACTTTATCAGTTTTGTCAAACTTTGTTAAATCATTTGAGTTATCACTGATATCCCAGTCCGTAAATAATCCCAGGTAAAAGTTATTTAACGGGAAATTATTGGTGTTGGTTACCGAGTAGGTTACAATAATATAGTTTTCCGCGTTAATACCTTTAAAGGCTTTATGTTTTTGATCGATTATTATTTTGAGTCCGTTATTGTTGCTTAAGTCGTCGAAAGAGGCCGATAGGATAGCTATCGTGTCGCTTTTAAGTTGCTGGTGAACTTTTAGTTTTGTCTGAAAATCCTCATCAGCGAAGGTTGACGAGTTTCTAGTGTTATTAGATAGTTGACTGCTTGACATTCCTGCAATCAATGAACATTCATATAACAGATTCTCTGAATTATAGATAAAGCCCTTTCCAAGAGCTGCATCTGTATTCCGATATCCAACCCTGCCATTGCTAGTGGCGGTTGTTGTTATTTTATTGAAACTATAGTCGAGATAATCGTTATTTATTAACTTATTGAAGTATTCGCTATAAGAATAGCCGTCATCATTGCTATAAGTTATTTTGAACTCGACAATAGTATTGATTGATAGCTCTTCATCGATTTTAAATTTAAATGAGCCAATTTTCTTTGTTTCAAGTGATTGAAGATTGCCTACAAATATTATCGAGTCTAATAAAGTGATTCCTGGACTATCTGTGCTTAGAGTTGCTCTTATATTTGTTGTTGACGCAAGAAAGTTTTTTATGCCGAGCTCTAATGAAACTGTTTGCCCATTAACAGTAATGTCGTCAGTTGAATATTTTAATGTTTGGTAATGTATTGATGGCAATGTTTTGGTAAGTGCATGATATAAGTTTAATCGTCCCACCCCAAGCTTGCCTTTGTAGGAGGTATTTATTTCATCTATGTGATCGCTCGTAACTTTTAGTTTTTCAGCGATTTGCTCTAGTGTTAATGACGGAAAATGCGATGATAACAATGCGATGGCACTCGATATGATAGGGCTAGCCATTGATGTTCCTGATTTGAGACCGTAACTATTACCATATGTTGTACTAAGAATATTTGTGCCCGGAGCGGAAATGCCAATATATCTGCCATAGTTGGAGCTTGTGCCTTTTAAATCGTCATTATTTACGTTGGAAACTGCCAATACTCCTTCGTATGCTGCAGGATACTGAGGAGTTTCAAGATTGTCATTTCCGGCAGCTGCTACTACTAAACATCCTTTGCTTATCGCATATTTGATTATATCATTACCAAATGAAGAGTTTACTGTATTGCCCCATGAGCAGTTGATTATTTTGGCGCCATGATCAACTGCATACTTAATCCCTTCATAACCTCGAAAAATGGTTAAGCCATTATCATCTGCGGCGCATTTCACAATCAGCATCTTTGCATTTAAGCTTAAACTCGCAGTACCCATGGCATTATCTGATACTGATGAAACTAGTCCGCTAACATGGGTTCCATGTTCAAGCTCCTTAGAAAATATTCCCGGGTCATTGTCTTCGTTTAAAGTGTTTTGGTTATTTCCTGCGAAATCCCACCCGTAGAAATTATCTGTATAACCATCGTCGTCATCATCTATGCCATTTAATGGATCAGCCGTATTGTATAATATATTTTCGGAAAGATCCTCGTGGTCCAAATCACATCCTGTATCTACGATACCAACAATCACCTTCGCTGAACTTTTATGTAGATCCCACGCCCGATATGCATCAACCTGCTGAAAATATTTATTTGACGATAACAGTGGATCGTTGGGTGTAGAATAAACCTTATGTACATAACTTGGCTCGCAGTATTCTACATTTCTATTTTTCCGTAGCTCACTAGCAACCATCTCAACGGAGACTTTATTTGGGAATTTAATGATGAAGATATTTTTTAAAATAGAAGATGTATCGTTAAAAGCTTTTTCAACGGTAAACGTAGAAGTGCTGTTTAACTCTAAAGAAGGCATCGTTCCAGGATTATTCGCTGCATTTACCTTTTGCCGATATTTGAAGATAACTACGCCGGGAATATGGTTCGGAACTCCAGTTACCTGATGCACTTTGTCAGATTGCATGCCGATGGATCCTTCATTTCTGAGGGAGTAACAAGCGGTCATACATAACACAAGAATTCCGGGAATGGCTAAGCGCAGTCGCATCTATTACCACCAAATTTGTTCGTCGTGTTCATATGTGAAAATTCGTTCTTCATTACCTCTGGTGTGATTGTGGAGGAGATATAATCCATTTGATGGAACTTTCTTGAAGATCAGGAATTGATTCGGCGCTTTTTGTTTGCCCAAAGACATCCAAGAACCATACTTCCAGATAAATAATTCATACAGATCACCCACCAAAATAAAATTCGTATCGCTTCTTGGAGCGTACCGAACCTTGGTAATTACAGATGGTTCTTTCAATGACAATCCAGCCCATCCAAAGGTTTTCTTTCCACCCATGAAAAAGGTAGCTGGATCATTATCAAAAGCATTTGAGTAGGGTGAGCCTGCGTCTTTAGTCACTTCGGGATAGCCTATGACTCGCCCTTCAAGTTTACTTTCCAGACCAACTTCATTTTTTGTAAAAAATTCAAGCTCTGCGATAACGGCGTTTTTTTTCATTGGCCCGATCATCCTCACATATCGGAATTTTTTGCTTAGCTTGAATTTAATTTCTTCAAATTTTGAAGGCATATTCACAATAGAATCCAAAGTAATGGCATCGCTAAAATCTGCTTTATTGGAGACTTGAAATTTTGCTCCAATGGAGGTTTCCATGTTTTTCTTATTAACCGGCCAACTAGGGTTTTTTCGGGTGACTTTCATGTCAAGTGTTGCCGTTTTTTTTGGAGAGAGAAAATGAATTGACCCATTTTTAGATAAAATGAAAGGATCAGAAGCCGGTATGTATTCGTCATTTAAATAGAACATAACAATATAGGCCAAGTTCGATCCAATGTCTTTAAACGAGGCATTATTTCCTGACACTTCACCCCAATCCTGAGCTCTCCATCCAGCTTTAGCGTAAGAACAAATGACTGCCGAGGTAAATTTGTGAGTATTATTAATCGGATTAGTCACCGGAATTTTGAAAGAATATGCCTTTACATAGGTCTTGGTGACATCTTTTCTTCTATCATCTAGTAGAGCCGCCGGGACTTCGTTGGTATCGCGAGGTAATAGTAAAGTTTGGCGCTTAAAAGTCATTCTAAAGACTTTTGCCAGCCTATAATGGAATCGCTCTACCCCGCCGAACGGGACAGTGACTGCATCAAATGAAACGTTTTTGCCGTTTTCCAGAACAACAGTATTCCAAAAATGGCTGTTTGGCCTGTCTCCCCATTGGGGTGTGTAATCGATCCCAACCGGAACACCATTTGCTCTAAAAATCCTGGCTGTCTGGGCTACTATTTGCTTGCATGTGCCCCTCTTGGCGAGAATCATATTAGAAAATGACATATCAAATGGATATTCCCAAAGTATATGGTTCGTATCATAGATCTTTTCAAGTGCGCTGTTGGCGCTGTCTACCAAATTCAACGTATTCAAATTTTTATATTTGTCAAAAATTGGCTTATGCATTAAATACGTCTGCTGTTGCCAAGGTTCTGGTTTCTCATTCAATAATTTATAAGGGAGAAGGTATTCACAAAATTCTTCAAACGAGAGGTTTTTACTCCAGCGCGTTTTATAGCTTTTAAATGCGTAGTTGATGTTTTTTATAAGATCGTCACCTTTCAAAACCTGGTAATCTTTTACAATATTGAGTTCATCAGCTGTTGGTGTTCCATATTTATTAACTAATGAATCCCATTTCGCTTTAATAACCGGGGAGCTTTTATAGACGAACTTCTTTTTTTGAATGTATTTGCCAAAAACCTTAAAAATGGCATCATAATTATCGATTTCATCCCCCTGCAAACTATATTTATCCTCAAGGTTTTGGAGCATATAATAATATGCTTTTAACTTGTCCGAATCTTTCTGCTTTTTAAAGTATTGGATAGGCTTTAACAGTTCGGATTTATTGTCTCCAGAAAGGGTTAATAGGTTTTCTACTTCAGCCGGTATAGGTTCCGAACAAGATGAAATGACAGCAAAAGTAACAAACAGGAAAGTTAATTTTCGAGCGTTAAAGTATTTAGGGATCATACTGAGTGAAAATTTCGCTAAAGATAGTTATTGAGGAGCTAAAACTAAAATTATAATAATTGATAACAGGAATTAAGAAATTCGAATTAATCACAAATTTATGTTTTGTCAAAAAAATAGGCGTTATTTATTTGTTTTTATAAATTTGACGGTTAAAATTTACATTTTTGAGCAAAATACTTCTAACGATTAATCGATATAGAAATGCCGTCTGTCAGCTCATTAAAAAAAAACAAGTACCCGTTGGGGTTTTATATTTGCTTTATTATAGTTTTAAGTTTACTATTCGGAAGTAGATCGTTTTTGATCGGCGCATTCACGGCAATCACAATCCTAATTTTTATTAGTATAAATGGAAAGGTTTCACGGCGACTTCAATATTGTTTACTTGTGATACCAATTATTGCCCTTCCGGTGGTCTCAATATTTATCAAGGTGGATTCTTCAAAAGGTCGGTTGTTAATTTATAAGGTTTCGACTGAAATTGCAAAAGATCATTATTTCCATGGTGTTGGGATTCACAATTTTCCAAATTATTATTGTCATTATCAGGAAGTGTATTTTGAAAGGGGTGACTTCACTCAATCGGAACTTTTGTTGGCAGATAGCGTCAATTTTGTATATAACGATTATTTTCAGTTGTTTATCGAATTAGGTTTAATCGGGATTGCTATCTGTCTCTGCTTCTTATGGCTGGTCTGGAAAACCGTAGATACCGTAAAAAGTCACTTACATAATAATCTAATGACTATAACGGTGTTTAACATAATTACGATCGCAGTGGCTGCGCTATTTACTCATGTATTTGATGTAAATTACTTTCAGTTGGCATTTGGTTGTTCATTGTTGATATTTTGGGGATTTGTTTTAGGATTACAAAAGTTGAGACATACCATAATTGTAGTTGGTTTTGTTGTTGGAGTAACGACTTTTCATTCCTATGACCGCATCTTGTTACACCGGGAGTATTCAAATATGAAAGAGGCTAAAACGTTATTTAAACAAGAGTTTTATGGAGAAGCAGACTCAATTTGTAAATTGTTATATCCAGCATTTAATGGAAATGAACAATTTTTAGATCTTTATTCACAAGCCCTTTTTTATAACTATAAAGTCGGGCAAAGCAAACGTATTCTTAAGAGATTAATCGCCATACGTGACAGTTATGTTCTGCAAAGAAGGTTGGCACTCTGTTACTTAGATGAACGGAATATCAGAGAGGCCGAAAATGCACTTAAACGGTCCATCAACATGGTACCTAATCGTTTTTTATCAAGATACGATTTGTTCAATTTGTATTTTGACAACAAACAATATGCTCTAGCGCAAACAGTTGCCTTAGCAATCATCAAACTTCCCGTCAAGGTGCCGTCTCCGATTATCAGAAAAATTAAGCAGGAAACATCCCAAAAGCTTTTAACACTTAATAAACTTTCGCTTCGGTAAAATCAGCCGTTCTCAAACTCGTAAACCAGTCATTAAAATATCATCACTATTCCGGTCCAGTGATAGTTTCCGGGTCTTCCTCACTCATATCTTTGAAATCAGGAAGAAAATTGATTGAAAAGCAGCCTTAGATCTAAATACGGCCACTTTGCGCCGAAATTAGGTAATCCGTTTGGAGCGAAACAGGGCGCAGTCAAAAATGCGGAACGAATGGCCTTATTTGGTGAAATGCCGATCTAATGACAAATTCTGCCTTTATTTTGGATATGGCTATTTTTTAGCAATTATTAACCCGTTTTATTTTACCAATCTTTCCAATATCAGATTTATATAATCGCTTGTCACTTATTTTGACGAAAGTATTAGTATACCTCAATGACCATTGGAAAAAAGGATCGCATGTAAGTAATTTAAAAATAGCAAGGTGGTAACAGGGTGTGAAAAATATATTGATCTCTACTAGAGATTTGAATAATCAAAAAATCTATTATTGCCGGATACGATTAAAAATATAAATATAATGCCTATGACAACATTGGATTTAATTACCAAAGAGGATCTAGAAAATTTCAAAAAAGAATTTTTTGAAGAATTAAGGAATCTCAAAATGGATGGTGCGGATAAGATCTCAAAGAAATGGCTGAGAAGTTCGGACGTAAGGACGCTGCTAGGCATATCGCCAGGAACACTACAAACCTTACGCATCAATGGCACACTTCGTTTCAGTAAAGTGGGGAATATCTTTTATTACAAAAACGAGGACCTGACTAAAGTCCTTGAAGAAAACTTAACCAAAACTAGTTAAGCCAATGAAACTGTCATTTCCTATTGAGAATTTTCTGGAACGGGCAACAGGCGACTATCGGCTGCTGCCCTCACACCTTAGTCTATTCATGGCGATATTCTATTATAGCCCGGCTAATGCGAAAGCTGAGTTTCGTGTTTGTCGGCGAAAGCTGATGCAGTTTTCACGGATCAGGTCTTTATCCACCTACCACAAGTGCATTGCGGAGCTGGTGACCTATGGTTATATTGACTACAAGCCGTCTTACGATCCGATTCGCGCCAGCACAGTTTCCTTAATTCAGGTGGACAGTGGTTAGTGGTCTACAGTGAAGTTGTTGTTTAACGCGATAGTCCTTTTCCAAAAAGAAAAGGAGCAAGCGGAAGTTGGGCAGAGCCCTACTTTATGCCCTACGCTGCTGCTGGGGCATGTTGAAGTATACTCCTGGTATACTTTGATGGGCTGGTGCTAATAAGAGGATAGAAAAAAGGAGACTGCTGAGTATACTTTTATTGGAAAGAAGCCACGAAGGCGGTTCTCATTTTCATTCATGATTAAATGGCATACTGCACCAGTTTTTAAAGGCGCCAGGCGTTTGGTGCTCATCCCGCCGCTCGCTTGCGGCCTGCGAAACCTTTGGGGTTTCGCTTTTAACACTACGGAAAGGCATTTTTCTGCAGAAGATCGCCTTAGATTGTGCGTGTCTATCTTGCCCTGATTTTGTTTTCATTTAACATTCATGAACTACAAACTAATGCAGGAAAGAGACTAAGGCTTTCTGTTTAGTTTTTCTAAATAATAGGTTTTGAACCAATATATGTTATTCATATCCTCGAGCTCATCCCATACTTTTTCATTATCGATCTGTTTGAAATGTCCGATCAGTTTTAACGGTTCTTCAAGTCCAGAGTTGTCGAAAAAATATGTTTGATATGATATTTCAGCCGCGGCATGAAGAAGCTCAAGAGACCTGTAATATCGTTTTTCGATTTTATCTTCGTCCACATCGTGTCCTCCCTGTAGTACTCTAAGTTTTACACGGTATTTGTTGATTTCAGGGGACTCAGTTGAAACGAAATACAAATATACCTTGTAGCCCTCTTTGGCGGCCTGTTCCATAAACTCAATGTTAGATTCATGGGAGAAGACGGTCTCAAATGAAAATCTTTTTTTTCTAGCCAGCAGGGCTTCTCTTAAAAATCTGGCGATAAGTTGCGCAATTCTGTCTTTAAATAATGGTTTTATCACCAAAATATGATTTTCACTAATCGCGATAGCACTTTCCAGATCTTCAAGGCTAAAGTCTCTCCCCAGAAGACCTGAGCTCTTTGCGAAGGCTGTAAATTCGCCCTGGTTTGAAGTGATTTCGTAAGTGGTTAGAGAAAATGTCCCCTCGGATAAGTTTTTGGCAATGTCATCTGCATTGATATAGATCCCAAAATCTATTTCTTTTCCATTGACTTTACTTTCTCTTATTTCTTTGATAACGGTGCTTTTGCCGGAGCCGTTTGGTCCTGCAAATATCCTAAGACGAAGTTGCGGACTGTTTCGCGTTGCTGTAGCCATCAAAGCTAGTCCTATTTAGATCCCACTTCTGAGACTTTCTCGATGTCCCCATTACTATACTGCTTTACCAGCCATCCGTCTTTCACAGCTACGACATAACCCATGGTTTCCATAGCATTTTTAGCAGCAAATTTTCCTGCACTTTTAGCTTTTGCAACCAGCGTGCGTTTAGTAAGATAGGAAAACCCATCGCTTGTGCTGTCTTTTGAAACGTTGTTATTAGCTTTTGACATGATATAAAGTTACAAATATATTAATAATGTAGTGTTATTAATTTGGTGATTAAAAAATCTGCGCTAGTCAATTCGACTGAACATCCTGCTAGTCCAATCTTTTAACTGTTGTAGCCATGTTTTTCCTGGGCTTTCCAGGACTATTTTTTCTGCTGAGTTTCTTGATGCGGCAGCGGCCTCATGGGTAGAAATTAAATGTTTGTTTATCTTATCTCCCGTAGCTAGGATAGGTAAGTTATCACAGTTGTTTTTGCATGAAAATGGAAAATCAGCATCTATATTACCAGAATTAAAGTCATATTCCTTCGGTCCGTAATATTGCCCTTTGGGCATTAAAACCATGGAAAGAAACTGATGCATTTCCATTGCAGCTACGCCCATACTGAAAGCATACACATTTTCACCACCGTTGACGAAATGTTCTTTAGGCAGCCCTTTAATGTAGTGTTGGTCCTCTAATAAGCCTGACATTTCCAATGATACATCCTCGGGGGTATATTGACCAATGCATTTCATGCAAATTCGGCCAGGTCCGCAAGCATGTGCTTTCCATCTGGCCTGATGCAGATTACTGTGCTTTTTATTGATTTCCGCATCTATGCCTCCGTCTATAATAGGGATCAGGTTTGCAAACGAAATTCTATCTAGGATGTATCTAGGCCAAGGCCGGTCTACGCAGCAAAAGAGCAGGTCACAGTCCAGAGCAGCTAACATGCCCTCAGACTCGACAATGCTGTAGGGTACTGCGCTGATGTTACCCGCTGTGCCGGAGGAAATGCTTTCCATGTATTTTTTAATCTCTTCTACTTTCAACTTACCTATTGAAGCCGGTCCTATGCCCTGTAGCCTGTCCAAATTTTTACGTTCAACTTTGTCAAAATCAATAAGTACAATTTGCTGTACGCCAGTTCTAACTAGGGATTCGGCAATTATAGATCCGACACTTCCTAAGCCGACAATACCAATTCGGAGTCGGGCGATGGCTGATTGTTTTGCCTCTCCCCATGAGGAAATGGTTCGGGTGAATTCTTCCCCAAAGAGTACCTTAGGGGACAGTTCGTCATAAAAAGAAACATGCAGACCTTTTCCGACCACTCTGACCTTGTTACAAAAGTGTCTTTTATAACTTTTTGGCGCATCTTTAACCCAGAACCTTGCGCTCCATAAGCCATCCTGGCTCAAAGTCATCCCCAATAAGGGTAGTGCTGTAATTGCTTTTACTCTGGGCGCAAGCATACTTTCTGCCTCAACATCATCCTGGCTCATTCCCTGCCATCCATAAGAAGGGTGGCTGTGCATAAAACAGATACCGCATTTTTTTGCAATTGCCCTGGAGGTGACCCTATCCAGGAATTGTGGATTGAAACTGACATTACCATGTACTTCCCTATCTCCCTTTTCTGGTAATATTATTTCCAGTATTGATGCAAAAGTGCTGCTTTTGGAATTGCTAATTTCATATAATGCAAAGCAGAGGTCTTCCTGTCCATCCCTGCGGATCAGATGGTCCAATAAAATTTTGTTATTTTCTTCTGATATGGCTACAGCGTAATTCATTCGAAATCTAATAATGTTCTTAAAAATGCCAGGTAAGTTTTCATATTCTTATCGGTGTTCTCCCAGTCACTAAACGGTCTGCTCCAGTATTGAAATTCTCCACTGGGCTGCTCACGAGCGTGTATACCTCCAAACGGATGACTCCCCCCGCCGCCTGTTATCGGTAGAATATGCGGTTTAATGTGGGGCCCAGATGGCGGTATGACGGGAAACTGAGGGGCATTAATTGCCACCTCAATTTCTTGTCCTTTAAAGCGTCCTAGAGGAATTCGGAAGAGAAATCCGATAAAGTCTAGCACCTTCCCATTCGGAGATGAGTAGGTTATCACCTGATAGCCCAGTTTTTCAAGTTGATCTTTTATTTCACTAGTTCCCATCACGAAACGGTTGTACTGGAAAGTTTGCAGCTTACAAATTTCATCTTGTTAACTATGGCTATGGTATAGTCCATGTCGTTCTTGTAAGTGATTTCTTTATGTTCCTGAATTTGTTTCAGGTAATGATTGTCGGCCTTGATTCCGGCTAACACCAGTATCTCCTTTGGTGTCATGAAAATTTGCGCAATTGGATAGCGTTCATCATCCACTTCAATTGTTGTGGAAGGAAGCGGCTTGATTAAAAACGTTTCAATCTCGGGATTGGTCAGGTCAACAATCTCATCTAACTGAATCGGTTCAAATTCTTTGTGATTTAGCTTGAACAATATTTCATAGTCCAAAGAATGGGGTAATCCTACCAGTATTAATAATCCTTCTCCCGAAATGTTGGGAGCGTCATACTGGAATTTTTTTTCGTTTACAAGGATATCAAATGGTTTCATAATGTAAAAGGAAGTTTAATAGCCCTCCATCAGTATATGCTAAGTAGATTATTTTTTTTGCCGCCAGATGGAAAAAAAAATTAAGTTTACAGCATATATAGTTGAACGCTAATGAATTTTAACAAAAATATATTGTCAGGTCAAGCCCTCTTAGACAGGTTGAATCAGGAAAATTGGAGCAGTATTATTCCAAAACTGCATTATTATTCTCTGAACAAACTCCAGCGGTTCGATTTTCTTCATAACTTGTATGATGTGAAAAACTTATCGGCACATTTTGCCGATGAAGCAATTCGACTGGCATGGGAGCAGGAAAGGAAATGGAACATTGATTATTACCCTGATCTATATTCTTTTTTAAAAGGGATTGTTGACAGTCTCAGGTCGAACTTTTTGCACTTAAAAGAAACTGAAATCACCGATGCACTTCCAGAAAATGAAGAGATGCTGATGTCTCAAATCACCAGCGACCCGGAGAAAGATTACATCATTAAGGAAATGGAAGAGGACATTGCCAGAATACTGGCGAGTGATGAAGAAGCATTATCTGTTTTTGAGTGCCTGAAAGACGGGCTAAAGCCTCGGGAGATTTCCAAGGAGCTGGACATGGAGGTTGAAATAATCTACAATATTGTCAAAAGAGTACAACGCAAATTAAAAAAATACGACATCAATTAACAACCAAAAACATGGGAACTAAAGACAAAAGCCTCCAAAAGCATTTAAATGATGCGCTTATAGAGATTAGTGACAGTAATGATGTTCATAGCTTAGAGCTCCTTCGGGAAAGCGGAATAAATACCACTTCGCTATTGACCAGCTCTCTGGAGAAAATCAAGGAATATAGTGCGGCGCTCTCCGGACGCATAAAGGATGACACTAGACGGATTAAAGTAACAGAATTGAAAAACAAAATAAGTGAGTACCTAATGCTGCACCCTGAAAAAGCTAACCGCATAGTTCAAACTTTTATTCACGGCAAAATCCCTGCTAAGCAGTTTCAAAGCTATTCCAAGCTCGAAAATTCCATGTTCGAGGCAATCGAGGATGAGTCGATACTTGAAGATCTAATCGAAAAGCTAAATGCAGAACTCAAGTCTTAGTCGGGCGAAAATTCAAATAATTAAAACATTATATTACAATTACGCTTAATAATAAATAATTATTTATTCATATATATAATTAGTATATATGTTATTTCCATATATTTATATATGGTATTTGTTATATTTGCGACCAAATAAATTTAATATGAATTCTATTAATAAGCTAGGTTTCACTGATATTTTGAAAGCTAATACAACTTTCAAGTCAGAGAAAAACATAGAAAGTAAGAAAGAATTGGATCGATTTATTGTCAGTACGAGAAAAGAACAAGAAGATGTGTTAAGGTTGAAACACCTGAATGATAATCAGCTGAAAGTTATTATCAAGCTATAATTTCTGGTGGACGTTCTCAAGTATAATCCTTCGAATCTCTCGAAGGAGCTTTCCAATAAGCATACCGATGTCGAAATGGTTAAAACTAAAAACCATTTTTCATATTTCAAGAATTACTTGGGGGTTGATGGGCTTAACGCTAAAACAATGGTGATTGAGGAGGAGTATGTCAGCAAGGATTTTTTGCATGATTATGCCAGTTATTATGCCTTCTGTTTTACCCATTACCATAAATTTTGCAGGAGAATTCATTTTTTTTCGAGAGCTTTTACCTTGGAGGACTTGAACAAAGCGATTGTTGGCGAAAATCATAGATTGTGGAATTCCTATTTGGGATTTATTGTGGTTAACCCAATTCCAATTACCATGATCGGATACACAGTTTTAAAAACTTACTCCGCTGGTAAAAAGAAAGACTTGAGAAAATACTGGGGATTGAGGGACTACAAAATTCACTTGTTCGGTAAAGTCTTAACAATTAATTCTTTAGCTTTCCAAGAGCAGGACAATGTACTGGCAGCCTGCGCAACAACGGCTATCTGGTCCATGCTAAACAAAGCCTCAGTTGATTTGCATACGACTTTAAAAGTTCCGAGTGAAATCACTAAAGATGCAGATCGCCTTCAAAATGACGGAAACAGGCTATTTCCGAACAAAGGTTTAGGTACACTGCAAATTTGCCAGGCAATCAATAATTCAGGTCTAGCACCAGAAGTAAGGACTGGGGTGGTTGAAGTTGATAAACACAAAGAGGAGGGAGATTATTTTATTAGTAACACCTACCTTAAGAAAATTATCAACGCCTACGAGTTGATAGGCATCCCTATTATCTTAGCGATCAAAGTTCCTTACAAAGGTGCGTATGGCTATCATGCAGTCGCGGTTTGCGGTCATAAAATAGCTGATAAAGGCCATGCGCTTTATGATATAGGTCCTTATGTAGCCAACAGGATTGAAAAAATCTATATACACGATGACCAGTTCGGACCTTTTGCCAGGGCGCCTTTCATAGAGCCGAATGGTCTGGAGACACAATGGACATTAAATGATAAAGATAAGCTGCCTAGTTATGTAATGAACATGGTAGTGCCGGTATATCCCAAAATCAGGATATCCTATGAAGATGTAGAGGCTATCATAATCGGGCTGCATAGAATATTGATTAGGGCGTTCAAAGAAGAATTCAAAGATCCATTATTTTGGGACATCAAGTTAAATTACAGCCATTGCTTCAAAGCGCAAGTACTTGGCTTTGCCTTGGAGGAAAAGGAAAAGCTGGATATTGTTAGTGGGAGCTTGCCTAAATACATTTGGATTGCGACTTGTTACGTAGGAGAAGATAAATTCATGGAATTGACCTTCGATGCAACTGATGTGAGCAATGCGATGCTTGGTAAAAATGTAATTTGCTATTTTGATACAGATGTCAAGTCTTACCTTAAGAGTTACCTTATTGATAATAAATTAGGGCTAAGAAAAATTTTCAAAGACAGAAGCGGTGAAAATTACTTGGATTTTATGATCAACAATTTGTAAGTTGCCTTACAAGGACTCCCGTCAAATCATTTTTAATTGCTTTTCAAGGCCTAGCAAAATAAACGGCGATCTGAAATAATTAACTAGCTATTAAGCTAATAATATCGTTTTTCAACATTAAGCAAACTTGACAGCATTTTTATTCGATAGGTATCAATCATAGTAGATACTTCAGTCGAACATCAAGGCAGTAAATTCCATTTTTTTCGTTTAGCATATTATCCCCGCGCATTTGGGGCCTGCAAAACCAGAGGTTCTTGCTTTTGGTGGGTACGAATTGGATTCCATTGCGATGTAGACAACCCACCTCGGCCAGACCAGTTTATCGCCTAACCGTGTACTTCCTGGCGCAAAAAAAATTGACCGAATTACAAAAAATCCATATATTTGATATATAGCATTTGCAGTTATAACGGCATTAAAAATCAGTGAGTAATTCGGTGAGTTTTACCTGAAAAACGTGAAAAAAATATTGAATTAGAGGCCATGAAATGGTGGGGTTCGAGTCCCGTCCGGTCTCTATCTAAAACTTGCCAGTGAATATTTGCATAATTTCGCTTCCCAATCTTTGTATTACTATTTTTTTTTGGTAATTTTATTATATAGCAATTGCAGCTAAACGTATTCTAGGTGAGGTGAGTTATTCGGAGAGTAACAAGTTTTAAGACTTGCTAATTCATTGAAAATATGATGGTTAACGAAGGGGTTCGATTCCCGTCGAGACCACTTACTTTGCCAGTAGTTATACATAACTGCTGGCTTTTTGCTCATTCTCCGTTTGTCTTGCGTAGTTCTGCTAGCACATTATTTCCTTCTTCAAATAATTTTAACCACGGAGAGGAATTGTTTTCAATGTTTTTCATTTGTTCCATGCCAACATAAATCCCCTTGTTTGTTAATAGGTAAAAATTAACTTCATCTGTTGATGGTAAAGTTGTCTTTTCAGCTTTTGTTGTGTTTTCAAGAAAGGTCTGCGCTAAGCTTACAAAGTTCTTAGCGGCACTACTTACGTTTTGATGTTGTCCTCCACCAATAACACCGCCGCCTGAACTTAAATACAAACTTGCGTCTCCTGTGTTGTAGGTAACTATTGATGCTGTGGCATCATTCATCCCCCAGTCCATGATAGTTCCATAAACGACAGTTTTGTTTGTTGGCAATGAAATACCAAGTTGTTCTGGAGTTACTGTAAATGCGATCTTTCTAAGATCTCCAAAGGCATTTTCTTCTGATTCCTGAGCTTTTGGTTTGGAGGAGTCTTGGGTTGACGTTAATTGATTGTTATTAACGGCTGATTTGTTTTTACACCCTGAAATGTAGTAAATAAGTCCAATTGCTAAAATCACCCTACTAATTTTGATTGTCATTTTCATATTTAATTAGTGCATCTATTTCTGAAGCAAGGTCATCCAACATGGATTTGTGCCTAACTAATGCTATAATCCAGTTCATTCCGCATAGCCAAAGAAAGGCAGCTATTGGAATCCAAAGTATTTGTGTAAGTATCCCAGCAATCACAGACATAATTCCAGTAGTGATAAAGAGACGATACATAAAAAACTCATAGGTCAAAATTACATGGCCTTCTTTTTCAATTATACTGAAAATTCCTTTTTCAATTGATACCATTATGTTCCAACTCCCATAATAAGCACCGGGCTTAAAACTTAATTTGTTGCTTTCTATAATGATATCCTTAGCTGGCTTATTTATAATAAAAGTCCTTATATGTTGTAGGATTTTTGGGTAGTTTTCCGGAACTATTTTTTCTTTAAATGTTGTTGAGTATTTAATCGAAAATGGGAAAGGCATTGCTTGAGAGTTATTGAACGCTAAAAATCTAATTTATAAAATATTAATTAGGTATTGATATTTAAATTGTGGTTTGATAGGTGCGCTTCATATTGTAAATATATAAAACTAAATAACATCGTTAAACAGTTTGAAATCTGTCTCGCCGAGATATTTAAAATCATCCTTCCTGGCCTAGAATATCAATAATGAGCTGTAAATCCTCCAAAAAAGAGTTTGAAATCGGTGTCTTCGAGACCACTCGTTTTGCCAGTAGTTATACATAACTGCTGGCTTTTTTGCTTCAAGGGGCTAAAAAAGGGGCGAATTTTTTGGGCTGATTTGGGTAAAAATGGTTCGTTTTGAACAGATTGAATGTATCTGTTTTGATTATGGTATTTCAATTATCAGCTCACTGTTATACCCATTGTATGCCTCATTAATGTACCCATGTGGATTACAGATAATTTCGGTCTGATCTATCTTATACCTTGCTGGTGTATGGATATGTCCGTGTATCCAATATAAAGGTTTATACCTGATAATAAGTTCTTTAAGATTAGAAGCGTAGGCTGATGTCACGGGATCGTCTTTGTAAATCTCAGGCACAGATTTTATACTTGGAGCATGATGGGTAATGACAACATTCTTTTCATTTCGGCATTCTTCAAGGCTCTCCTGCAACCAAGATTTCGAAAACTGATGGATTTTATAAGTGTCAACAGTTCTCAATTTTGAATAGGATGGGTCTCTGCGGATTTGCTTATAGTCATTCATTTTTGCCTGACAGATGTTCCCATATTCAACAGGGTTTCCAAACAAAGAAAAGTCTGTCCACAGGGTTGTGCCATGAAAACAGATTCCATCTAGTTTAATTCTTTCATTTTCAAGAACATGAATGTTGGAGTTTTTTGATGCTTCAACAATTTTGTGCAGTGTTTTGGGATAAGAACCTTTATAGTATTCATGGTTGCCGAGAATATAAATCACTGGCTTATGCAGAATGTATTTCTTGACCCATTCAATGCCTTTAATACCAAGATTGGTGTCTCCGGCTAAAACAACCAGATCGGCATTGTCAAATGTGAAATCTGAGATTCCGAACTCCTGGTGTAAATCGCTTATAATTTGAACCTTCATTTCTTTACCAGATTTTCCACCATCTCCTTTTTGCGGGTTGGTGTTTATGCATCAGATTTGCTTTTTCAACAGTAGGTTTAAATTCGTGATGGCACCAGCTTCCACCTCTGACATTTCGTTTTTCAAGATCGACAACAAATTCCACCCATTCATCAGATTCGGCAGTTGGTCTATAAGCAACCCCTCTTACTAGATTTCCTTCAATAATTAATTCTTTGATTCCATCCCATGAAATTCTTTCGGTACTCCAGTGTTCTCCGCTTATCTCAAAAACTGTCAAATGTGTCGAGTCCTGAAGAATAAGCCTTCCATCCAAAGTTTTAATAGCCGTTTCATAAAGTGCTCCAAATATCGAAATAGGCTTATGAAAGTCGGGGTTCATCAAATAACACGTTCCTCCGGCAATTACCAAAATATAAGGATCATCCTCAAATTCATAAACTGCGTCCAGTCCGGTTAATCCCGGCTCAAAGTTGCCAACCCAAGTTGTGTCTTCGGAAGTATAAAATCGAGCAACATAACCTTCGGAATAATATGCTTCATTGTTTTCGCTAACAGGAATATACATTGGTCCATACGATGGCAATGATTCTAGTATTTCATATCGCTTGGTCTGTTGCATCCTCTTGCAGAGTGTGATTTAAGTAGCGCCTAATATCGCTCAATTTACGCAACACTTTGTCATCGATCAATTTTCTGTTGAGCGCAACGCATTTATTTCGAGTGACCTTAGCCCTGACTTCGGGTGAGTTCATCTCTCTCGGGCAAGAAAAAGTGACAGAAACGCAAAGTTCTTTGGGTCACTTCATGATATAAAGTTTAACGATTAATCGTCTTGGCCCCTTAATGCATTAGGTTCGCAAATGGTCTTGATTCTTCAGAAACTTGATGTGCCTTTATAAGGCATTCAGCGAAATGGACTTGAGTATGAGGCAAATTCGCCCCCTTCTTTTCACATACACACAACTTAATTATCCCCAGCCGAACCGATCCGGAACAATCTCCGAATTTGGGTTTCAAGGGGACTTTGCGATCGGGAAGTTATACAGAGTATCAGGCTTCATGGTGAAGCCTATTAATTAACATAAATCATATAAAATGGAATTGAAAGAAACATTTCAAATGATCACCACGCAAGAGAAAATTAATGATGCTCAGAAATTGCTTCTTCTGTGGATATTCATCAATAGTGGTGATGATTTCTACTGTAACTCTTCGAACCAGGAACTCGCTGAAATATTGTTAAAACATCCCACAAATATCAGTAAAGCAGTTTCTGCCCTCAAAAATCAGGAGTTACTTGTCGAGACAACTATTGATGCCAAAAGGACTTTAGCTCTTAGCGATTTCGCTAAACCCCTTATTATTAAGAATAAAGTAAATAATTCTTATTTATCTTTTAATAAGAACAAAAAAATAACTATTAAGGATTGTGATGAAATCGCAATCAAACTCAATCACACTTTTTTTACATGGGACAGCCATGATGTTCGTAACTACCTGCTTGAACGCACAAAAAATCACCCTGGTTTGAAAGGCAATAGAACTCCTGAGCAATTGAAGATAATTCTCACTTCGATTATAAAGGGGGCAATTAAAGAGAGGGCTTTGGTTGAAGAAATACAAATTGATTATGAGCGCTCCTTATTAATTATGCAAAACGTTGTGAAAGAGGTGTGCGGATACACTTCTGTCGCTCCAGTCGAAGAGATTGATGATATAGCATTAAGAAGAGAAAGAAATGAAAGGAACCTGCGAAAAAGTATTAAAAAAAGTTACCAAGAAAAAATGATAGACATTTCAATGAACCCTGCTCAATTACAAGAATTTTTTACAGGTAAAAAGCTTGTATCAGTTACAGGACATATTAGCCGCGTGTACGAAGCTGGTTATCCGCCATTTTGCAATATCGTATTAGATGCAAATGATAGCGACGACATTATATATGCAACCATATTGTCAAATCACTATGAAAACTTAACTGCGGAGCTTCGAGGTTACACAGGGTTGATAAAGATCATGGGCCAGGTAGCTGTCAGCGGGTACCATCATAAAAATATAATCAAAAGTATTGATGAGCTAAAACCGATTGAGTTTTTAGAAAGGTCAAGCTTTGTCAATCCAAAATTGAGGCCAAAATAATTTTCTCACAAACCCTGTTAGTTACGAAATAAACATATAAATAAATTTTTAGAGTGAAAAAACCGCTGGAACTTTCCAGCCTAAATTAAAATGTTATGAAACTTACATACAGTATTAAAGCAGTCCTGAGATCGGATAAGAAAAAAGCTGATGGCACATGTCCAATTCATTTCGCTGTAAGAGTTGGCCCTTACGTGACAAGAATATCATCAGGTAAGTCCGTTTTGCCAAAAGAATGGGACGAGAAGGCAAACAATGTTAAGCGTACTGATAAATTCAATCAACAATTGTCGGTATACATCGCCAGTAAAGTGAGCGGTTGGGAAATGTTTATGCTGAAGCAAGAAAGCCTGGGTAAACCTACAACTTTAAATGTGGCGCTTGCTTACCTTAAGGGTAACGCAGAAATCACCCTATTTGGATTTTGGACCGATCAGATGAAGCTCTGGGAGTTTGAGAAAAAACCTGCTACGCTCAAATCGTATCGATCAGCTGCGAGGGTTTTACAACAATTTAACAACAAGCTCAACTTTGGCGATCTAACGTATGACTGCATTCAGAAGTTTGATTTGTTCATGCGCAAAGAGCGAAATAACTCCACAAACGGATGTTTTGTGAAACACAAATGCCTGAAACACATGATTAGGGAAGCCATCAGCAAAGGTTTGATGGATCATTCACCGTATGAACACTTCAAAATAAGAACAACAAAAGGAACCCGGACATTCCTTTCGATCGAAGAAGTGAACTTGTTAGCCGATTTAAAAGTACCTGAAAAAGAGGTCTTTCTTCAGATGGCAAAAGACATCTTTCTATTTAGTTGCTATACCGGATTGAGGTATTCTGATATCAACAATCTAGCATGGGGTGACGTCAAATCCAATCCAGATCGAATTGAGATCAAGATTGTGAAAACAGAGAAGCCTTTACTGATACCCTTAATGGTCAAGGCCAAAGATATTCTGAATAAATATTCAAAATTGACCATAAAGGTCGAGATCAAGAAAGCCTTGCCTCAAATGGCAAACCAGGTTGTTAACCGCAATCTCAAAGACCTGATGAAAATGGCCGGAATAAGCAAAAATATCAGCTTCCACTGCGCCAGGCACAGTTTCGCTTCCAACTTGGTTGAAATGGGCACGTCAATAATATATGTAAAAGACCTTCTTGGGCACGCCAAGATTGAGCAAACCATGATTTACGCGAAAAGTCTCACTGGAAATCTATTTGATTCGGTCAACAACCTCAACGATAAATATAACCATGCCGTTTGACATGGTAAAATCATCGCCGAGAATAGTTAACGCCATGAAAAATGATATCAGATTGGAAATATAAATTAAGCATGTAAAACACCAGAAGACAATAGAATGAAAATGACCCAGAATATTGACGCAACCATACTTCGGTATGTTCAATCACCAAATATTGACAGCTTCAAGCGCAAAATCAAATCGCTGAGCACAAACGAGGAATTGATACTGTTTCTTGAAGAAACCTCAAGTACTATTAAGGAAACCGATGTCAAAATCCTGTTCCTACATTATGCCAAAAAGCTCATTTCTCAGATCGAGAGACCAATCGATGAGGAACATTACAGAGCCTTTCAAGTTGAATATGATCAAGACAGGATGAATTTTAATCCAGAATTGTGGATAAATGCAGAACTGGAGTTTCTGAGGGTATTGCATGAATTCACTCGTTTAAAAAATCAACCTGAGAATTTAGAACTGGGTAAGGCTTCAAATTCGCCAATGCCATTAATCAGACACGATGCAATGCAAAAGCTTTTCAAATGGAGCAGAACTACTTTGAACAGGAGGATAGCACTCGGGTTACCCTATCACGAAGACCCTGCGAAAGCCAAGTTCTTCGATGTCAATGAAGTAAATGAATGGATCAAAGAAAACAGCAGTCTCATGAATTAATTTTCCCTGATTTAAACTAAGCCTGATTCCCGAAAAGGAATTGGGCTTTTTCATGCCTTTTCTCACGCAAGGCAAAAGAAGTGGTGAGGCGATGGATAACGACCTGCCGAAACCTAGATCGCACGACTCTCAACAAATTTCGATGTAAAAACTAAATCAATACAGATGAATCATAAAAAAGAATTCCCAAAACAACAGCACTGCCCAGCCTGCAATAGGTATGTAAAGTACTCTGAACGTTACCCCAATTATGCCTGTGCAAAATGTACAGCTAAAGCCGTTGATAAAAACGGGGAAACCATCACCTTTTTCAATACAACTTTCGACGGACATGGATGTCAGGGAAAATTGATAGCGACCGATACACTGACCAGTTCAAAGATCTGTTTCATCAAAGGAATTAAGTTTAGAGCTGATGAGGCTTATCTGGGTGGTATTGTCCTGTTACCGGATGTAAAGCTTAAAAGAAATCGTAGAAAGTCTGATGCAGTTAAGGCGATATAAATACCTCCGCTGTTTCACGTTAATGGAATAATCAATGAGCGATGGTGCGAAGGATCATTTTTACTTATCACATTTATTTTAGACCTTCGTCAAATCAAAATTTATTGCATATAGAATAGACAAAAGAAACAAACATATCATCTAACCGCATTGCGTTAGCTTCAACTTGTAGAGAAAACTGGTAATTTTTAAACGAACAAGAGAAGTAGCTATCGCTCACGTCACAGGCGTGGGCTTAGTTTACTTGTTCGTGGGTATACCAGTACCTCTCTACAGTAGGCTACAGTTCCACGCCTGCCTTTTTTAACCGCCTTTTTTGGAACTGGAGGTATCAAACCAACCTTCACATGAGTAAACTCTTTACATTCACCATGACCATTTTATTGTTTATCGCTACATTGCATTCTGCTAATGGTCAACAGAAAAAAAAGTCGTCAATTCCCTCCACAGGGTTCATCTATGTAACCGACACAGATTCGAGAATACCATTCAGATATAAAGCGACATATGTTACCGATGAAAATGGAAACTATTTATCAAAATACAAAGTACTTATTCATGGTGACTACAAGTTTGATGTGATCGCTAAACACATCAAATCTGAAAATAAAATTATAGTAGAGGTGCATCAAGCTGGTGGTGGAATTTTAAGCTTGGTTAGCAAACAAGAAACCACATATTCAACCCCCACAATGTCCGCCTTCGGATTTAAAGGTGTGGGTCAAGCTTTGGGTGGGAACCGAGTACCAAATCAATTGGCCGTAAAATTTTCAAATAAAACTTACACCTACATAAAGGTGATCGATGTTTTGGGATACCATGGAGGAGACGGAGCGGAATATTACGCATTTAATTGAACTTTATCTACAGGCTTTTACAGCAAATCCGCCCTATAGCTTTACCTGTTGGGGCGGATTCACCAGAAATATGGCTTATTGCACCAAAAAATTGCCTTAAGTTCTAGCCCTAGTTCGACTATCTGCTTTTCTTGAAACGCCACCTTTGTCAACGCAGTAGTTGGGACCAATGTTTAATGCCAGAGATTTGTGGTAAATATTTCATTCAATTTAGGTATGTTTATTTAAATATAAATTAACTTAATCTCTTGTCGAATGAAATATGAATTTGTTGACCACATTGCAACTGGTGGATTTGGTAAGGTTGAAAAAGTCCGAGGTGAAGACGGCCAATTATATGCCAGAAAGACCTTTGAGCTAGACAAAAAAATGATTGATGACGGATTTGAAGAAAATGCGAAGAAACGATTTATTTACGAAGCTAAATATCAAGCCGGCATTTCACACAAAAATGTTGTGCCCGTCCTGGAATTGTTTGTCAAGGAAAACCCTCCTTATTTTATAATGCCACTAGCTCATAATTCATTAGAAAAAGATACTAAAAACGGCCATATAGATAGTTCCAATTTCATGTTCCCCGTGTTGGACATACTTTCAGGCCTTGAAGAAATTCATTCTTTGGACGTTTATCACAGAGATCTTAAGCCAAGTAATGTTCTCCGCTTTTCTGACAACGAAGGTGCAGATTACTATGCAATAGGCGACTTTGGCCTAATGAGTGTAACTCAAAGAACTGGATTAACTGTATTGACATCGACGGCTATGGCCAAGAATTCGGACTTATATACCGCGCCAGAAATAACACAGCACTTAAAAAATGGTACAATAGCGTCAGATATTTATTCTGTAGGCTGTATAATTCACGATTTCGTCGGAACGGGGAGCCGGGTTCCTTGTAATGAGATAGTAGATGGATCAACATACTCGGATATATTGTCCACATGCACTAAAAATGATCCAAAAAAACGATTTAAAAGTGTAACATCTTTACGGGATTTGCTTGCTACGTTTGATACGGAATCATTTGAGGCTAAGACGGAGATTGGAATAAGAATTACGGAGTATTTATCTAGAAACCCGGTTCTACTAAATGAAAATGAGATTGAAGAAATTACAAACTATATAAGTTCCCAAGAAGATACTGGTGAAAGACATAATGCTGTTCTTCAAATCGACTTAGATCACATCAAAGTCATTAAGGAGTCCAACTCGCTTGGGAGATTTGCAAGTGTGTATTTTGATTTTATCAAAAGCAGTAGTTTCCAATGGAATACTTGTGATGCGTTGGCATCAAGAATAAATTTCTTAATTTCGGGCGAAAGCATCAGCGTACAAGCTGAGGGTATAATGGCTTTGCTATATATGGGCACAAGACATAATCGATGGTATGTAGAACGTTTGTTTGTTGACAAGGTTGGTCACTCAGCTGACGAAAAATTAATTCGTAGATTAAATATTCAATTTAGTGTTGATGATAAAGAGCTATGTTACGCTTTGAGTCACTTGACATATTCAATTGACTTTTCATATGAATCTTTGCATCCAACATTATACAAAACGGTTAAAACTATTTGCAAATTATAATAACATCATGGAGAAATTTGGCTACACCAACGCTGGCCCAAGAAAGACAAACGAAGACTATTTAGGATATGAGATATTTGGGGAAACTGGATTCTTTTGTATAGCAGATGGTGTAGGCGGGAATAATTGTGGTGAGTATGCCTCAAAATTCTGCGTTGAAAAATTTATAAAAAAAATAAAAGAGCAGCAACATGAAGCTTTAAATCTGAAATTGATGATGCAGAAGGTCAATTCCGAGTTAATTGCTGAAGCCTCCCTCAAGCCGGACTGCAAAAACATGGCTACTACATTCATTGGTGTATTATTTGATAAAAAATTAGCAAATATAGTGCATACAGGCGATAGTAGACTTTATGTTTTGAGAAAAAATGGACTTAAACAGCTAACAGAAGATCATACGGAAGCTAAAAGGCTGGTAAAGGAAGGGTTGCTGACTTTTGAGGCTTCCTTGACATACCCAAGAAAACATATCCTAGATAGTGCATTAGGTATGGAAGGTGATATCCTAGTAACACATATTCAATTTGAGTACGAAAAAATGGATAGATTTCTTTTGGCCACGGATGGATGCTATGATGTTTTTACAAAAAAAGAAATACGAGACATTTCGATTACAAACAACGTATTTGAAAATTTTTGTAATTCGCTTCAAGAAAGGCTGGAGTCAAAAAAATTAAAAGATAATGCCACGTTTTTAGCTATCGAAATTTAATTCTGTCCGTAATACTGCGACGGTCACAATATGTATTACAACGGAATATAAAATAAAGTTAAATTTTGTTAATCTAAGTTGATCTTTCTGATAAAAGAACTACATTACAATTATTATAAATTCAATTGACATTTTTATCTTTGACGTAAATTACTTGAATAGTTAATGCAAATACCAAAAAAGATATACCGAGATAACTTAAAACAGAGTTTTGTCGACCTAAGGTTTGATCCAAATTTGCCGATTGAACTTATTTCGGGATTAGTGTTTGGAGAATTGACAAAAAGCGGATTCAAATATGTGCCAGGTAATAGTGGTGTAATAAATTTAAATACAACACAAAATAACTCTAATATTCAGGTTGGTCAACTAGTTCCAGGCTTGTTTTTTAATGATAAGATTTCTGTTCGAATCCCTGAACACGGTAGACTTATGTTCAATCTTCAATCTTCCTATCCAGGATGGGACGCCTACATTGAAAATATAATTAAGGTGTTAACTATTGTCAAGAATTTAAATATAGTTAATGCATATAAAAATATTGGCTTACGTTATATTTCTGAATATGTTAACGAATCGTTGGAAGGGAAATTGAAAAGTAATCTGAGTTGGAATATCACTAATAAAAATAATTCCATACAGTCGTCTGCTTATAAAGCTGATTACGATGATCAAGATAGAAAAGTGATCATTAACCTAGCTAATAACTTAAGAAGAAAAAATAATGTCAAAGGTATAATTGAAGTTATATCTGCTATAGATATTGATGTAATAAGGCCATTGGCAAACACAAATGATATTGACTTTGTTATCTCTGAAATTAATAAGTCTCATGAGATTGGAAAACAATACTTTTTTGGTTTATTATCTGAAAATTTTTTAACTTCATTAAAGCCAGAATATTAATATGCCAAGTTGCCCTCCTGCAGATTTTGATAAAAAGAGCACGCATCAATCAATCGTGATTTCATTTGGCGAACAGTCTTTATATGCTGAATATCCAAAAGCGAGCGTAATAGATTCTTATGATTATTTAATGCCACTAGATTTTGATACCGAAATGGTCGTTATTCCTAAAACCATTGTGAACGTTATTAAACCGGAATTTAATTTTAATACAAATTACAATCTGCTTTTAAAAAATGCTGTATATTACAATACGTTGGAGCAATTTCTAAATGCCCTAGACAACAATTCAGTTAGTGTTTTCGGAAATAAATATGATTTAAATTTTATTAAAAGCAATACCACAAGCTTAATTCAAGAACTATTTACAATAGGTGTAGATTACGTAAATTTTGAATTTACATTGGATGAAAGTATATTGTTAACTAGCAAACTTTCTGGTAAGAAAGTCTATTGTGAATTATATTTTGACATTGAAGATCAGATAAATCAAATTGAAGTTCTCACAAATATTTACGATAATAAAAACCAGATATTTACAGGCGTTTCAGATATTCAAGGTACTATTGAAGCCATTTTCGACATTAGCAAGGATTTTATCAAGATACTGGACGATCAAGAGGAAGGATTTGTCTTATTACCCGAAGCATCTGGTTCCTTTGGAGAAATACAAGATTATAGAAACATCGAATACGCTTTTGGATAAATCCTATTTGTCAAGGGGTACAGAAAGTAAAATCTATAGAGATGAATATCAGGATATAATCGAGAATTTAATTTATTCTCCTAATTCAAGTAATCAATTAATCAAATACTCCCTAAATCTATTCGGTCATTTTGAAAGTATTGATTCTGCTTATAAATCTTCTTCTAAAGATCATTATTCTAATTGGAAAGAAGGAACGAAAGGTATTTACCCCGATCGAGAATTTATCACATTTAATGACCAAGCTGGCAATCTTTTTTTTAAGTATAGTGATATTAAAATTTTATCACTCAGATACGAGGATAGATCTGATACCAAAAATGTTATAAATAGAAAAATTTCATCTGAAATTATACACTCACCTACCAAGATAAATTTTTGGCATATGGAGGTTTTATGGAAGAGTGATCAAACCACTTATGTTAGTGCTTTAAGCAAAAGCCCGCAAAGGGCGGCATTAAGTGCGATAAAAACCTATTTAAAAACCATAGCTGATGAATACGAACCCTCCCAGTTCTATATATTAGAAGAAAAGTATTTTGTGGCAAATTGATTGTGAAAGTTGCCAACAGACTAGAGACATGAAAAGTTGCAATTTAAAAATGATAGATTCTTTTTGTGTGTAGGGTAAATAAAAGGGAAAAAATTTTGGTCAGAATCGATCAAATTTGAACAACTGTGATTCAATCTAAGGCATAAAAAACCACGTTCTTTCTTCCGTCGAGACCACAAAAGCACGATAGCAATATATGACTACCGTGCTTTTATTTTAAATGCTATTAAGCATATAGTTCATCGAACCCCTTCATTACTTATAACTAGGAATAGAGAAATTGATGGCTTCGGGGGGAGGCATGGTGTGTCATCACAAACCATAAATTCAAGGCTTCCTTTTACAATGGCTGTTTTGCCTGTAAGTTTTACTTTTTGCTGAAAAACAACAGATTTCTCGAAATAGGCCACATTCATGTTAAAATTTGGTTCAAATCTAACAATCGGCTTAGGTCCAATTGTTTTTCCAGATAGTTTATGAGCTTTGACAGGAGCGAAAGTAAAACTCGTTTTTTACTGGTCCGCCATCAGTCACATACTGTGAATAGATATGCCAGCCCTCTTCAATACTGGCCTTAAGATATAAGGTTGCCTCTGTGCTTGAAGTTTTCTTTGCCGCATAACTCCATTTTACTGGTTTTAAAATCTGGCTGCTTGCCGTTATGCTAAATAATAGTCCCGCGACAAATAAAATTAGATTTTTCATTTTTATTTGCTTTTAGTTCTTAATAGGTCCTCTAATTTATCTTCCAAATCTTTACCTCTTAAATTTCTGGCAATAATTATTCCATTGCGGTCAACCAGATAATTAGAAGGAATAGCATGAATGCCATAATAAACCGCAACTTCATCCTTTGCGCCTTTTAGGTCAGAGATCTGGATCCAAGGCATTTGATCTTCACGTATTGCTTTTTCCCAATTGTCTTTCTTGCTATCGATCGAAACGCCCAAAACGGTAAATCCTTTATCTTTATACTTGTTATAAGCGTTTAGGGTTTTTGGGTTTTCATCTCGGCAGGGTCCGCACCAGCTGGCCCAAAAATCCACTAGAACGTATTTGCCTTTAAAGGAGGAAAAGCTAATTGGAATTCCATTAGGCTGGTTCTGTTTAAAATCGATCATTTTTTGACCATTGCTACCTCTTTTCAATACAGTTAAAATAGAGTCTAGCTCCTTTCCTCTAGCAGTTGCTCTTATCGAGCTATTAAGTGATAGAAAAAGAGTATTCATCTCAAAATAATCAGTTGTATAGTCCATTTTCTTGATTTGATCAAGACTTACATAACTTTTAGGGTGTTTAGTAATAAAAACTTTCATTAAGGAGAGTTTTTCATCTTCTATGGGTTTAATCTTTTCTTCCAGTTGTGCTAATGTTCCCTTGTCTTTGGCTTTATAGGCAATTGAAGATGCTTTGCGAAGCTGATTAAGGCTTTGGTTTTGCGAGTTTACACTTGCATTCAACGCATTAAAATCTTGTTGTGCCATGCCGCCCGTAATCAATACTTCTGATGGTGCAGTAAACTTCCCTTGAATGTCTATTATTGTATTTTCTGCATAGAAAACGATATTAAAAGCCTTTTTATCAGACATGCTCACCTGCACGGGTGACTTTAGGCCAGTCCCTGTATACGTAAAATACCCATCTTTTACTGGAATAGAGTCTCTTTTTGGCAACCCTAAAGTATATAGATAGCGAGTGTCTAACCCTTCAATATAACCTTTGATGGTAAAACTGTTGTCTTTTTGTTGGGCATTTGCGAGTAAACAAATGCCAATTAAGCCAGATAAGATTATGATCTTTTTCATGTTGTTATACCCTTGTCTTATTTAGCAATAGGCTGATCATTAATTCAAGATCATCTTCGTTCTCGCCATCTGTATTGAAATTAGAAAAAATCAGGCGGCCTTCCTGATCAATCAAAAAATTAACGGGTGCCATACTGCCATTATCAAGATTTCCTTTTTGCCTGCCTTTTACATCCTCAAGTGGCGTAAAGCTATAACCACTTGATTTCATAAACGGTACGACATAATCATTCTGACTTGAAACAACATTGATGCCTACATAAGCCAGATCTTTTCCTTTAAATTTCTTTAATACATTTTCAAAATGCGGAAACTCAGCCCTGCAGGGTCCGCAACCAGGAAACCAATAGGTTAACAGGACGATTTTCCCTTTGTAATCTGCCAGCGATTTATCTCCCGGTTCCAAGTATTGTTTTAAAGTAAAGGGTGTAGCTATTTTTGAAACCGCATCCAAACGTTTCCAGATATCCGCATCAACCTCACTTTCATTTTTACCCAGTTTACGGCCATAGCCAGCTATTGTGGCTTTTAGTGCAACTTCCGGAGTTTTAGTGAAAATGACAATTAAACTGTCATAAGCTGCACCGGTGTTACCAGATATGTCATTTGCCTGGGCTTTTAACTGGGCTAATTGTGTTTTAAAACGAGATCTTTTGGGTAGTTTTAACTGATTCAATACTGCCAAAGCTTCCCCACCCTTTTTCTGGTCCAGTAATATTCTGGCTTTGGCTATTGTTTGGGCCTGTAGTACCAGGTCAGGCCATTGTTTTTTCTCCTCTTTTTCATTTTTAGCCATTTCCTGGGCCAGCCCTACCGCCTTTTGAGGATCTTCAGAAAGCAGGAGATTAAAATAGGAAGACATGCCTGCGGACGACCAGGAGAACTTTTCAGGCGCAAAGGTTTTTTTCAGCAACTCAAAATATTTCAATTTGTCAGCATTTTTTTTGGAACGCACACCTAGCCAGTATAATGCCTGCGCCCCGCGCTCATGATCAGGAAAACGCCTGGCTACCTCAACACTCATCTCCTGCCACTTTGCCTCATCTTTGTTCTTAAATGAGGATGCATAATAAAATACATAGGTTGGATTGGAGGGATCTGATTCCGCGGCTTTAGCCAGGTAATTGCTTGCCGCAGCAAAATCACCCCATCGCTCTGCGTCCGACCACAATCCAGCCCAAGCTTCTGTAAATTTAGGATCAATCGCTACGGCTTTTAACAAATAGGGTTTAGCTTTAGGGCTTTCCTCATTCAGATAGGCCTTTGCAATCGCATAAGGGACCATCGCTGATTTCGGAAATTTCTCCATCCAAATGGCATACTGTGCTTCCAGTTCCGGGCCTTCAATGCCAACGGCCTTAGTATAAGCCTGATGGGCGCTTAAACTGTCCGGGGAGGCCTCAACTGCTGCTTTCAATTTAGCAAGCTGGGCCTTATCTGTTATAATTTCAGTTTTGCCCCGTTGTGCCAAAGTAATTGCCGGAAGTGATAAAATACCTAACAGGATAATGTAAAACAACCTTTTTATTTGCTTTTTCATCTGTATATAATTTATTTTTTATCGGTGATGAAGCTATCATGAGCTTTATAATATTACTGTTTGAGAATATTAGCTCATGATGGTTTCATAAGATTATTTATCAGGTTAAAACAGGGACTGCATTAATTGCAGCCCCATTTATTTAGTACTTATTTTGTTCAATTTGCCCCTGGCTCGAGTTGATTTCAAAGCCATTGATAGGTACGCTATAGCGAAGGCTTTTTACCGGCAAAGTATAGGTTTGTGTCGTATTGACATCAATGGTACCCACTCCCATTTTAAAAAAGGTACGGGTAATCGTCACATCATCCGACGGGTCCTCATTTACACTAAAGCGCCGGATATCCCACCAACGGTATGCGACGGGCAGCTCTCTTCTGCGCTCCTGTAAAATTTTAATTAATGCCTCAGTTTTATCGGCCGCAGTTAAAGCAACATATGTCTTTAAACGTTTTGCCCTGAGCAGGTTTACTGTTGTCATTGCTGTAGTTACATCGCCTTTGCGGGCGGAAGCTTCTGCCTTGTTAAGTAATACTTCTGCAGCTGTAGGCCCCGTAGGCATATAGCGCCCATCATTAAACATGGTATAACGAAATGTAACCGGTGTGATTATACTGGATCTTCTGCCGCCATTAGGGATCATAAACCACTGGTAACGCAAATCGATGGAAGTATCGTAAAGTGAAAGCAGGTTGCTGCTCGGTATGACAAATTGATTACCGTTGTAAGTAAAACGTGTATAGTAAAACTCATCCCAATATAAAAACATAGGTGCCGTCCAGTCGTTATAAACAGAGAATTTTATGGTTGCTGCCGGATTGCTGTAAGTAGTCGATTTCCCCGCAACAATGGTATTATAATCAACCAGCTTGGCCACAGTGGAGGTCAGCGCACTATTGGCATATTGCAGGCATTTATCATAATCACCGATGAAAAGGTAGTAACGGCTCAAAAAAGCACTCAGCGCAGGCTGGGTTATCCGCCATCGTAATAAACTCTGCACATCTCCCTGTGACACAAGTGCTTGTGCTGCAGCAATATCAGAAAAAATGAAATCATAGGTTTCCTGCAAAGTAGCTCTTTTCAGGGATTCGGCATAGTCCGTTGTTTTTTTCAACGGTAGCCCCTTGGTTTGCATATTGGCAGCGGCATAGGGCAGGCAATAATAATTAGCCAGGTTCCAGTAAGAATAAGCCCTGATAAAATAGGCATCAGCCTTGATCTTGTCTTTCTGGGCCTGGCCGCCGGTTACCTGGTCTACATTGGCCAGGACAACATTGGCGGTAAATATTTTTTTATACTCCCCGCTCCAGAAAACATCACTGGTACCGCCAATAATATTATCCACATCAAAAATGTAATAATAAAGATTGGAAATGGAAAAGGCACCTGCACTGGGATTGTTTTTATATGTATCCAAAGTGATCTCGGTATCGTCGGTTGAGTACATCGCCGTAAAGTTAAACCCATCATAACTGAATGCAGTAGCATTATTAATTAGGGCATCCAGCTGATCAGCGGTCTGAATATCGGCTTGTATCTTAGGTTCTTTTTCCAGGTATTTTTGACAGGATACCAGCGGCAGCAATGCCAGCACTGATATTAATATTCTAAATTTTTTCATTGGAATATAATTTTTTTATGTTAATGAAGCTATCATGAGCATATAGATTAAAAACCCACATTTAGCCCAAAAGTATATGTACCAAGCGGGCGGTCGGTACCGGGAAGCCAATCCGGATTATATCCGTTTTTATTTGCTGCCCAAATTATCCCTATATCTCTTGCCTGTGCAAAAACTTTAATATTGCGGATCTTAAATTTATCCGTTAATGATCTTGGTAAAGTATAATCCAGCATCATTTCTTTACACTCTAAATAAGATGAGCTTTCAACCAGGCCGCTTAAATACGGCGTATAGCGGTCCCACAAATTTTGCTGTGTTTCGTTAAGCTTTGGAAAGGGTGGTATATCGGTTCTGCCGGCAAACACATCAGCTACATATCTATTGATCACGGTTTTATTAGAACCAACAGTAGCTGAAGAATAATTGAAACCAGGGTTGCGGTAAACACCGCCAAATTTACCAATAAATAACACCGACAGGCTAAACCCGCTATAGCTGAAGCTGTTGTACCAGCCCAATGTATGCGGAGGTGTGGCTGTACCTTCATAGTTTAAAAATTGCGAGCCTACGCCATTAAGAAAAAGCGAAGCACTGTTCATAGTTGTTGGCACACCATTGGGCCCGGCTACCTGTGGCACGCCGGCTATTGTTCCTAAATAGGTGTAGGAATAAACAGGGTTTACCGGCCGTCCTTCGACGTTAGCATTAGGAATATCCAGCATAGCCTGAGCGGACAAGGTTGGAGAATATAGTTTGTTCACCTTGTTTTTATTGTACGCATAGTTGAAGAAGGTATTATAAAAAACAGGGGTACCAGGTATTTTTAAATTGGTGCCCAGCTCAACTTCTATACCCTTATTGGTAATACCAGCATTGTTAAATTTCTGTCTGGTGGTACCAGTTGCGGCAGCAAGTGTAACAAAGCCCGTAATATCCGTACCAATTTTGTTGTACAAATCCAGCTTACCAGAAAATTTACCCTTAAAAAGTGTAAAATCAACACCTAAGTTAGTTGTTGTTGTTTTTTCCCATCTTAATGTCGGGTTACCGTTGTCGGCAATTACCGCCGTAATTGTACCAGTATTTGCGCTTGGTACGGTGGACACATTTAACAGTGCATTGGTTGAGGTAGATTGTTCTACATTACCGTTCCGGCCATAGGTGGCCCTCAGGCTCAACCTGTCTATAAAATCGATTTCACTGGCAAAAGACTCTTTTTTAATGTTCCATAAACCACCAACAGACCATAAGGGCGACCACCTAAGCGATGCTATGCTCGTTATAAAATTCGATGCATCACCCCGTATACTGCCTGAAATGGTATATTTCTGATCGTAGGTATACGCAACATTACTGTAATAAGATACATAACGGTTCAGGGTATAATTCATTACGGTTATGCCCCCGTTTAAAGTAGAAGGAGTGCCTGAAACATTGACAAACTGCTCCACAGAACTACCATAGCCGTAAACCGGCACGGTAGATTGTAATTTGTCAGGATAATAGCCATATAACCATGGATCAACTCTTTTATCCGTTCGATACTGGGAAATCTCCATACCAGCTATGGCATTGATGCTGTGTTTTGTTCCAAAATCCCGGTTAAAATTCAACTGGTTTCTGAATACATAACTTGTGGTATTAACTGCATTGACAAGTACATCCGGTACCTCTTGATTAAGTCGTGGCCCTCCTTGACTAATCCCCCCTTTGGGTAAAAAAACTTTAGCAATTGTTCTGGTTGTGTTGTTATAATCAACGTAGGTATTTACCATATTGCGCACATAATAAGTATCGTCGCTATAGTAATTATCATACTCCATTTTCCCTCGCTCATATTGCAGTTTGGTATCGAAATTCAACCCTGGCATTAGCTTAATGTTAAATCCGGTTTGTATCCTTGCGTTAAAATCTTCAGAGCTCAGCTTCCTGCCCCTTGTTTCCCTTAACAAATTATAGTTCCAGTCCGGATAGGGAAAATTATTCAGCGGTAAAGCGGCCGATATCTCTCTGTTTAAACCGTTAAAACCGATTGTACCGTTTGAATTTTTTAGGTTCACCGCATAACTTCCATCAGGGTTCAGCAGTGTTTCATAGGGTGAAAGTTCTCCAATCTCGCTGATGGTGGCGCCACTTGTCTCCTCTTTTTTATACTGGAGATTAAGGCCAAAATTAAAGGTCAAAAATTTGGCAATTTTGTATTCATTGCTAAAATTCATGCCGTATTTATTATACCCGGAACCCTGGAAACGCGTTTTATTGTCCTCAAATAGTAGTGAGGCGTAAGACTTTGACCTGTCTGATCCATGCGAAAAATTCACGTTGTACTGGCTCAGTATGGCCCGCCTCAATAACAGGTCACTGATCTGACTATGATTGTCAATAGCGCTCAAACTATCCAGTTTGGAATTCATGATTGGGGTGCTTATTTTCCCATTCTTATTGGCATACAGCAATTCCTGTACTAAGGTTAGTGAATTGCGCAAATCGCCGGGAAAGCTCCCTGTATATTGGCTAGTGAACCAATTGTTGTTAAATGCCAGTTTTTCATAAGCCACTTGATCGGCTGAACTTGCCGTCGCGAATAATTGGTCAAGATCGGTCAGGGATGAGACCCTGGTGAATGCGTTGGCATTAACCGTAAGTCCATTATCCATCTTTGATTTTTTGGTGACAACGACGATAACCCCGTTGGCTGCCCTCGCGCCCCAAATTGATGCCGCCGCGGCATCTTTCAATACGGTAATATTTTCAATGTCATTTGGATTGATCGATGAGAAATCACTGGCGGCCAGCGGAAAGCCATCAACTACGACCAAAGGATTGCGGTTTGCATACATGGAACTGTTACCACGGATAAGAAAACTCACACTTCCGTCCGCATTTTCTTTGGCCTGCATCCCCGCTACCATACCCTGTAATGCAGTTGATAGATTAGATACTGGCCTTTTTGATAAAACGTCTTGTCCTATTTGATCAAATGCCCCTGTAGCTCTTTCTTTTGATAGGCTTTGATAGCCTGTACTTACAATATTTACAGTTGATAGGTCAGCAGACAGAACGTCAAGCGTTATAGTAATAGACTTAGCATTGCCTAAAGCCAATTCCTTTGTTTTGTAACCGATAAAACTTACAATCAAGGTGGTGTTGTTTGCATCAATTCCTTTTATCTCAAACACTCCGTTGTTATCTGTTACAGCCAACTTGTCGGTGTTTTTAACCCTAACGTTTGCTCCAGCTAAAGGAGTCCCTTTTTCGTCTACCACTTTTCCTTGGATGTCTATTGCCAGAAATTGGTCAATCAGTCTTTCTAAAAAGGATTTTTCCTTTGCCTTAATAATAATCGTTTTAGAGTCTATCGAATATGTTAAAGGTTGATTATTAAAGATTTCTGACAAAACGTCTTCGAGTTTGGCATCTTTTGCCTTTATATTAACAGGATTTGAGGCTCTTAGAATTTTCTCAGTGTAAACAAAATCATAACCTGTTTGAGCATTTAAGGCTTTGAGTATGGTTTTTAAAGATGCATTTGATTTGGACAGACTTATTCTTTGTGCAAAACCAGCGGCGCTGACCTGCATTAATGATAATATTAACAATACGGTGGTTAATCGCATAATAAGCCATATTTTGTAGTATAGCACTCCACCTATACTGGATTTCTTAGTATAATTTTTATACATTTGTTTAGTTTGGTTTTTGCAGAACACCCACTATCTTCAAATTTTAGGTGCCTGCTGTTAAACGGTTGAACTATTGATTGTATCCAAACTTTTTCCAGAGGTGTTAGTCGCACTTCTGGTTTGTTTGTTTTTAGCCTTAGCTTTTCTGTCGTAAATTTTTAATCATGTGGTTTGGTTTATGGTGAGAAAATCGGTTAAATTGTAACTTTAGCTATTTATTATTTAGACACATAAATTTTTCTGCCTTCTATTTTAAAATGTACGCCCCCGGTTGATTCCAATATGCGTAGTATACTAGATACATTATCGAATCTCGATACTTTGCCTCCAAAATCATCATCAGGTAATTGTCCAACATAAACAACGTCAACATTATACCAACGTTGCACAATCCGCATTACAGATTTGATATCAGAGTTATCAAAAATAAATTTATTGTCTTTCCATGCAGTAAATAATTCAGTTTCAACATCAGCTACTTCTACATTTCCAGTAACCGACAGAGATGATTGCTGGCCCGGCTTTAAATCTTGAGTTTGCTTCGTTCCTCGCAATGACGAGACACGAACACTTCCTTCAAGCAATGTGGTCTTTAAACTCTCTTCGTCTTTATAGCTGTTCACATTAAAATGCGTTCCCAAAACTTCAACCTGCTGGCCATTGCTTTCTACTATAAACGGATGTGCTTTATCTTTTGTTATCTCAAAATAGGCTTCGCCATCAAGTTTTACGTGGCGTACCCCGTGATCATTTAAAGAGGTAGCGTATGTTAAGGTAGAAGCTGCATTCATCCATACTTTTGATTGATCGGGAAGGATAATGATATAGGTTTCGCCCTTAGCAGTAGAGAGGGTATTTATACCCTTGTTCGCAGTTGAATTTTCTTGAATTTGATAAACTAACTCTCCTGCCGAATTTTTGGCAATACTGATGCCAGATTCTTTAGCTATTTCTCCATTTAAAGTTGTGGCTAGTCTTATTTTTTTACCATTTGATAATGTAAGGGTGGCACCAATCTTCCCAGGGGCAATATCATTAGTATATGAAATACTGTTTCTTCTTTTCTCTTTGAAAAAGTATAAGCTAAAACTAAGTGTGAGTAAGATGATTGCAGCTGCGGCAATTTTATAGACGGGAAAACGATTAAATAACACACGCTTAACCATCGGTTTTTGCTTTAATCTGCTCATGGTTTTATCCCATAAAGCATCCTCATTTACGTCATTAAATGCTTTTAATTGCTCACTTAGTTCCTTTTCTTTATTTATTCTAGTAATAAAAGCGCGGTTCACTTCTGATTCTGCTAGCCATGCATTCAATTCTTCAAGTTGTGAAGCGCTAATGTCTTCTCTTAAATAAGCCGCAATAAGTTCAGAGATATGAAATTTGTTTTCAAGCATGTTTCGCATTCAGGAATTTATCTTAATTTAAGAATTAATAAAGATCTATTTGATATAGAAACAAAATGGTATGCCCGAACAACCCAAAAAGGCTAAACTTTTTTATTTATTGCTAATAAACATCAAAAAAGCAAGCATTTGCGCTGTAGATATCCCTTTTTTGAGCATGGAGGTTTTAAGTAAATCAATGGCTCTTGATTTATAATTACGTACTGTTTGCACCGATAGACCAAGCAGGCCAGCGATTTCATCAGTTCTTTTTTGATCGAAATAGATGAGCTTGAAAACCTCCTTGTAATTTTCAGGAAGATGATCGATTTCCTTATTTAAAATAGCTAGAACCTCTGTTTCAATAATCTCCATAAGAATTGTTTCTTCGCCATCGCTTAACTGTGCAAAATATCCTTGTTGTGCGGTAGATCTAGTTTTGAGTTGCTTTAGGTGGTTAAGACAAGCATTGCGACAACTGATATATAAAAATGCCTTAATGTTCCCTTCAGTTTGAAAATCTTTATGGCGGTCCCAAAGTTTAACAAAACATTCTGCCACAATATCTTCTGCTTCCAACTTGTGTTGCACCAACCGGGTTGCAAAATAACAAAGGGATTTATGATGTAATTTAAAAAAATAAGACAATGAACCGTCTTCTCCTTTTTTAAATGCTTCAATCCAATATTGTTCATCTTGTTTGCCCTTGGCCCCCATGGTAAGAGAAGAAATGCTAATAAATTCCATTACAAATATCATGAATATTTTTGATTGAAGTGATGATATAACTATAAAACACTTTTTCTATACCCATTGTGATATTAAATCTTTAAAAAAACAATAAATTAAAACTGTAGTAATGATTAAAATTAATATCTTAACAACTACAAAATTGCTAGTGCAATTCTCCAAAAGAGTTTGAAATCCGTCTCGCCGAGATATTTAAAATCATCCTTCCTGACCCAGAACATCAATAATTAACTGTAAATCTTCCAAAAAGGAGTTTGAAATTGGGGCTTCGAGACCACTGTATACGGTTAGCACAGTAAAAACTGAACATATATACATGATCTTTCTAATTTAGCGTCATCCATGCCCTTAAATGGGGAAATCAGAGGAAAATTATTAAATAATTATTGCTTTTTATATTATAGTTCTATTGTTTTCAGCATAATTGTTGTTTTTTATCAATCTTTTTTTATTTTTGTTTAAATTAACTTTATGAAAAGGCATTATTTGCTTCTTTTTCTGCTCATATTCGGTATTTCTTGTAAAAAGAATAGCAAAAAAGACATCGATTCGGCAAAACTTTATACTGTGGTTTTCTCGACGACTGGTTTTACACAATCAACAGAGATGGTAAATGCTATTCAAGGGGGTAAAAGTGTTGCTGTAAGTGGTGCAGATCCGGCATCAGGTGTTGATCATATTTATTATGTTGTCAGTAAAGCAACAGGAGATAAAGAGTTTGTTAAAATAATACACCAGGTAAGGGGGCAAACTGCAGATTTTGGCATTATTACAGATAACTTGCCTTCAGGAAGATATAATATTGGTTTCCTTGCCAGTGGCGAAGCATTAAATTTAGAAAATAACCGTTCGCTACAGTTAGCACTACCAGTACAAGAGAATCTGTACTATGTTAACATGCAGGTGGATGTTTCGGGCCAGCTTAATAGGGAAATATTGTTACCGCGCATAGTCTCGCAAATTGAAATACAACTCGAGGATGTTGTTCCGAATAATGTTAATTCACTGCATATCTCTTTTGAGGGTGTCGATGACGGGGAAAGCGGGGTGTTGAAAACTCTGGATGTCCCGACGGGGGATGCCGATAATTCAGGTTTATATATAGTTAGGCCAATTACAAATGCGGAAAAAGGTCAAAAGTTAACCCTTAAATACTATGTGCCATTTCTGTCAGTAAATTCGGCCATTAAAGTGAATTTTGAGGTAAGAGATGCAACCGGAAATACTTTAATTGATTATACTGTTAGCAACGTTGGATTGACACAGGCTAAAAGGACCATATTGAAAGGTAGCTTGTTTGATAAAGTGGATGGCGCTGAAATAATTATACACGACACACCATGGGAAAATAATCCTGTAATAGAATTTTAAAACAGCTTTATGAAAAATTATCGCTTATTCCTTTTTTTATTAATGCTTGTCGTTTCCTGTAAAAAGGAAAGGCAAAATGATGCTGACCAGGACAAAGGCTATTCCGTAACTTTTTCAACACAAGGCTTTACACAATCCCAGTCCATGGGAAAGATAAGCGTCACCGGACTTACACCAACAGATGTAAGTGGTGCAGATCCCGCATCGGGTGTTGACCATATTTATTATGCTGTAGTAGGTGTTAACAACGATATTGTTAAACTGATACACCAGGTAAGGGGGATAACACCAAACTTCGGTATTATCAAAGACAATTTGCCTGCCGGCCAATACAAAGTAGGCTTTGTTGCCTGTAAAAATGCTTTAACAATGTTAAATCCGTCGCAGGAGTCTTCTCTTCTTGCGTTTCCCGATCAGGATATGTTTCAAACTCATATGACCTTAGATGTTGCAGGCCAGATAAACCAAAAGGTAGTTTTAGAACGCTGGGTTGGGCAACTTGAGATACAAGCGCAGGACGAAGTTCCTTATGACATTGAAGGGATAAGTTTTTATTTTCAACCCAGTGACGGATTGACTTATGTTCCAGGTGGATTTAATATCGCAACGGGGTATCCAGAGCTATACTCCGGTTTTTACAGGCCAATTGCCAATGGAGAAAAGGGAACAAAGTTAACATTTAATTATTTTTTTATGTTGTACCCGGGAGATGAAAAAGACATTGACATTAACTTTACCTCATATGATTTAGATCGTAATGAAATAGACGCTTACAAAATTGAAAATGTAAAAATATCCAAAGGAAAGAAGACTGTTCTAAAGGGAAAGTTATTTAAAAGTGGGAATGGCACAGGCGGTGTAATAACACTGCAAAATACAGGCTGGGGAGACAATCCTACGGTAGAGTTTTAAGCTAAAAAGTTTTGTTGCAGTGGTTTATTACGCTGAGTTTTGCCCGAAATATACAACCAGGCATACAAGGGTATCGATCTTAATCTATAGTCTCAGATAGAAATTTTATGTTGAAGAATAGGGCTTGTTTGGCGTATTAAAATACTAAAAGTTGGCATGGAAGTATCATAAAAGTCTGTGGGTTAGACCTATTTTAGTAGACTAAAATTTGAACACATGTATACATCATGTAACAATAATAAAGTATTGATCATTTGTTTGATTTTACTTTTCTTATCAGCCAATGGAAAAGCTCAAATCTATCATCCTCAGCAAAATCTGATCGTTAATAGCGATTTCATAGCGCGGGATATGCAACAACGTCCGCTCGACTGGATTATCGGCATTGGCCTGCAAACTGCGATTATTTCGGGAGCGCAAAAGCATGGTTCGCGACCGGATGATTTATCTTTGAAACTCGCTGATACTTCAACTTCGCAGTCAGTTTTAATACGGTCGAAAAAAATAGCGGCCCATCCAAATTCTTTCTACGTCGCTAAAGCCTGGCTGAAAACTGAAAGCGGGACCCCCGGTAATTTAACAATTGAATTTTGGGACCAGAACAATGCGATCATCGCTTCAAAATTGATTACAGACGAAACTTCTCCTGATTGGCAAGAGCTAATTATGAAAATCAAATCACCTGATAAATGCACTCATGTTACCCTTTCAATCAGTACCACTATGACAGCAAGAGGCGTATCCTATTGGGATGATGTTTCGCTAGTTGAGGAAGTCGTTGAGCAATTATTTGTAAAGAAGGGTGTGCGGGAGCTCTTTATGGATGATTACCGCGTTGAACAGATGATTGACGTGCAACGGGTAGTTAACCCGGGTGCAAAATCAAAGATTTTAATTCAACCTACCGAACCTTGGGAAGGAAATGCGACCTACATCTATGGTACAGTGCTGAAAAATGAACCAGCGGGAAGCGGTTACCGGATGTGGTATTCTACTTACTTGAAAGAAAAATATTATCTCTGTTATGCCACTAGTAAAGATGGTATCCACTGGCATAAACCAAAGTTAGGAGTCATCGAATTTGAGGGAAGCAAAGAAAACAACATCTGTAAAGAAGGTGGCGGTACAGTGGTTTATGATCCCTTAACTAAAGACCCGGCACAACGCTATAAGTTGATGACATTTATTAGCGCAAAAGAGCAATATGGTTATAATGTATTTTTTTCGGCTGATGGCTTAAATTGGAAACATATGCACAATAAGGCAGTTTTACCTTACGGAGATGTGTCCAACATAGCCTACGATAAGGATAATGGGCTTTTTATTGCGACGACTAAACAACGGATGGTGATTTCTAATACGAGTGTCACCCCGAATAAAAATGATCGCATAGCCTTTGTGTCTGTGAGCAAAGATTTTGTCAATTGGACAGCTCCTGACGCGCCAAATTCATTATGGTCTTTAGCCGTTGAGGGTGATGAAAAAGATGATTTATTGGTTCGTTCAAAGGGCGGTATCGAATCTAACGTTTACGGAATGCCTGTATATCCTTACCAGGGTTTGTATATCGGTTTTCCATGGATGTTCGATATCAATACGTATGGTACTGGAGAATTCGCCGCAACGGGCGACGGAAAAATCCAACCACAAGTGGCCGTTTCGCGTAATCTTACGCAATGGAGCAGATTGGTGAGAGCACCTATTATTCCACTTGGACAAGCTGGTGCATGGGATGATGGTACGCTTTATACCAGTACAACTATGCAAGTTACGGATAAAGAAATGAGTGTTTATTATGGCGCTATGAATTTACCACACGGTGGAAGTACCAAAACCCAAACACAGTTTGCGCGTATTGCAAAAGCCGGCTGGCGAATTGACGGTTTGTTGTCATTGCGCAATGAAGGTGATGATGGTGGCGTTATCACAACTAAAGCCATAATTTTCGAAGGCAAAACGATGAGAATCAACACCAATATAAATAATGGCGGGAGCTTAAAAGTTGAATTTTTAGATGAAGATAATGAGCCAATACCTGGCTTTACAAAGCTAATGGCATTACCTATCCATGGCAATAAATATGCTGCAACTATAAAATGGAAGAATGGGGGCGATTTATCAACGCTTGCTGGGAAGAAGATTAAAGTAAGGTTTTACCTTACTCGCGGAGATTTATATTCCTATTGGTTTGAATAGTGCTGCAAATTTTTCTTGCAAAGTTGGATAATGGCTGGAATTAAAACGCCAGACTCTACAGGATATTCTAATCGTAGTCGATAAACCAGATCGCCTATTTCTACATTCGCAATGAGACTACTTCGATCAGGTGTTTCGATGGACAGGAATTTTCCCTGAACCAGTCCCTCGACCAGGTTGCCGGATCGGTTTCACAAAAACAATTTTTCAGGGTCAACAGGCAATACCTGGTAAACTTCAGCGCGATCAAGGAAACCGAGCATTATTTCCTGCGTAAGTTATATGTAAAGCTGGTTATAGAACCTGGATGGAGAGCCGTTAAAGGAAAAGATTCAATCATGAATTTTTCATCTTCTCTTTCTCAGTAGGCTACGGTAATTCCGGCCCCATAGCCCATGTCGCTGTCATAGTGCGTAGACAGGGAGAAGTATTTAGTTATATTGTAGCGCAATCCTGCCATATACTCTTTATCAGTATTGCCCATCAGGTTCAATCTCAACCTGGCTGTAATTGGCATATTTTCACGCATCAGCTGCATGCGGAGTTTCCCCTTGCTGTCCAAACGAGCCTCTGCAGTAACCAGCATAGGCAATGTATACTGAAGACCGATCACGACAGCTTTCCTATTGTTTTGATTACTGGCCTGTCCAAAAAGGTTGGTTTCCATTTCGTTTTCCATGCTATTTTGGTGGTAATCAAACCCGATAAAAGGAAATAGCCACTGCATTTTGCCAAAGTACCGGCCGAAATATGTTTCTACTTCATTGCCATGCATGGACTTCAGGCCCAGGCGGAATTCAGTTGACAATCGATAACGGGTGTTGGCCAGCATCAGTTCGCCATCACTGCCGTTACTTTCCAGACCTACGTTAGCCATAAAATGCATCTTACGGTCGTCACTATACAGTTTACGAATCGCATATTTTGGATTGGAGATTTCAGGATTAGGTGCCGAATTTTCATAAGTAAATATTCTTCCCATCCCACTCATCATATGGTATAGTATGTGACAATGAAAAAACCAGTCGCCGCTTTCTGTAGCCGCGAATTCTAATGTGTCGGTTTCCATTGGCATAATATCCAGTACGTTCTTCAAGGGAGCATACTCACCCTGTCCGTTCAACACCCTAAAGTCATGCCCATGCAAATGCATTGGATGTCGCATCATGGAATTGTTGTAGAGAATGATTTTCACATTTTCTCCTTTTTTGATTAGAATTTTATCAGTTTCAGAAACCGTTTTGTTATCAATGGTCCACACATAACGGTTCATATTACCCGTAAGCTCAAAACGGAATAATTTCTCTGGGCCTTTTCGCAGCGTCGTTTTTTCCGTTGCTCGGAGCATTCCATAATTTAGCGTTGTCATATCGCCATCAGGATACATCACATTGTTCATGTCCATTTGTTGGTTGCTCATCTTCATACCCATTGGTTCCATGTCTCCATTCATCTTCATCATGTCGTTCATCATCTTCATCCCTTCAAAATACTTGAGCTTTCCTAAAGGCTTCGCCGGATTTTTTGTGCCACTTCCCAACCATAATGAAGTAGAGTTGGTACGATCCTCAGCTGTTGCCAAAAATTCATAACTACCATCTTTCGGTATGGTAACAATAACATCGTAGGTTTCAGAAGGAGCAATAATCAATTTGTCTACCTCTACTGGTTCAACATCATTTCCGTCATTGGCAACAACCGTAATTTTGCCGCCTGAATAAGTTAACCAAAAATATGTTGAAGCCCCTCCGTCAACAAGTCGGAGTTTAACCTTGTCTCCGGCTTTAAACTGAGGTTGTTCATTTACCTGCTTGCCATTTGTTAAAAATTTTTCATAATAAACATCACTAACATCCATGGCATTCATCCGTTTCCATTCATTAGCAACTTTAGTTTTAAAATGACCTTTTTTAATAGCCTCTGTATAGCTCTGAGTAGCACCTTTACGAATGGCGAACCAGTCGCTGGCATTGTGCAGTGAACGGTCTGCTTCATGAGGGTTCATATCCGTCCAGTCACTTAACACCACCGGAATTGTCGGAGTCTCAGGTTCATTCGTTTTATTAAAAATTAAGGCTCCGTACATTCCACTTTGTTCCTGGAACATCGTATGACTATGATACCAGTAAGTACCATTCTGAATTACCGGAAACTTGTAGAGATAGGTAGAATGAGGCTTTATGGGCATTTGAGTAAGATAGGGGACTCCATCCATGTTGTTGGGTAAAAAAACACCATGCCAATGGATAGAAGTCTCCATGTGCATCAGGTTGTGCACGTAGACCTCCGCAGTGTCACCTTCAGTAAACACCAGTGCAGGTGCCGGGATACTGCCGTTAATGGCGATTGCCCGTTTCTTCTTACCTGTGAAATTTACCAGGGTATCTTTCACATAGAGGTCATAGCGAACGGTTTTCGGGTTCGTTTGTGCGGTGGCGGAATGTACTTCATGCTGTGCATAAGCGGTCCCGTAAAAGGCCATCAGTAATATATATACAATTATGTTTTTCATTGAGGATTACTTAATGGTCCCGACCACTTTTCCGCAGGTCAGCATAGCACTGCCATAGTAGGGGTTCTTTACGGTTTTCTCGCTGCTCAGCCAATTACTTTTCTTCATTGGACAATACATTTGATAAGCCGGGGCATCGGAAAGCTTCGCCGTTTTGGTAAGCGCAATTACGTCCTCAGAAACAGCCTGGAAATGTTCACGCTGGTTTTTAATGTCTTTGCTTGCCGCTATCATACCGGCATGTTTTAGAAGAGATTCTTTTGCAGATTTGTTGATTGTCTTTTCATCAGTGTCAGCTATAGCCCTGACCAGTTCGGCTGCTTTTGTCGCCGCAAGTGCTGCATCTCCCGTTACAAGGGCATCTTTAACATTGTAGTAAGATGGTAATAGGCCTGGAGCTTTGTCCGTAGTGTGTTCATGCTGGGCAAACCCAGTTTGCGCAAAGGCAGTTGCGATTAAGGCAATCAACAGAAGTACCTTTTTGATATTTGTTTTAAATTGTAATGTTTCCATAATTCATTGAATAATATTTGAAACGACTATTGATACAAATGTAGCAGACATGGCAGGGATAATAATTACATGATTTTGTGAAAAAGTTATATAATTAATTTTAGGCGGCAACGGTTTGTTAACACCATAGAGGAGAAATTACTTTAGCATATAACGTTACCCAGTAGACGCTTGACAATTCGAAGATTAAATCTGGTAACTGGTCGGTAAAATCCGCTATCTTGTCTAGTCTGTTCTTTGCTAATTTGTAAATGACAGACTTTAGTGAGATAATTTATACTAAGATGAAAAAATCGTATTTAATTCTCGCCCATTTACTACTTTGGCTGTTCTTGTATGCCGTCATATATGTAGGTTTTAAAACATTAATTACCGATTCCAGTTCAGGTTGGATATTGAGCAACAGTATTGTTCGGACAACTGTTTTTATGCTATTGCTAACTTTGTTGTTTCCATTCTATATTTTTTATTTCTTATACCTGGGTTTAATAAAGTCAAATAGAAAAAAACTTTGGTACGCTATAGGTATACTTACAATCCTGGTGTTGCCCGTTATTTATTTAAAGCTGGACGACCAAATAATCAGTGCTGTCCTTTATCACAACAGTTTGCTTTTATTGGGCTTTTTTGCGCTGTTGGGCTTTTTGTTCGCAAGCTTTATCAATGGCATCATAGATCGGCAATTAAAAAATGAATTACAACGTAAACAACTCGAAAGCGAATTAACGTATTTGAAAGCGCAGGTGAATCCGCATTTTTTATTTAATACCCTTAATAATATTGATTCGTTGATTGGTAATGATCCCGTACTTGCCTCGCAATCGTTAATTAACTTATCTGATATGATGCGGTACATGATCTATGATACTGCTAGCAAGTTAGTGCCTGTGCAAAAAGAACTGGACTATCTTGCAAAAGTGATAGCCCTTTACAGGTTAAGATACAAAGCAGAAAAACTAATTGACTTTAGAATTAGTGGTGAAGCAGCAGATCACAGCATCCCGCCACTCTTACTTTTACCAATCATCGAAAATGCTTTTAAGCATCAGAGCAAAAAACATAGCAATGAGGCAATTGTGATTACCATTAACATGGCGAACAAAATTCTTACTTTAACCTGTAGTAATCCTTACGATGAAACAGCCAAAACACCGGTTGACAGCGGGTTTGGATTAGAGACTTTGCAAAGAAGATTGGATTTGCTGTTCCCGGGAAGATATACTTTTGAAGTAGCACCTTCAGGGCCTATATTTAAAGTGAGTTTACAGATCCCACTAACGTAGCATGATTACTTGTATTATAATTGAAGACGAACCCCTTGCTGCAGAAAAGCTAAAAGGTTATATTGAAAAAATAGATTTTTTAGATTTACGTGCAACCTTCGATAATGGCGCAGCCGCTATTGGCTATTTAAACGGAAGTAAAATTGATCTGATTTTCTTAGACATTTGTATGGATGAACTTGATGGCATGCAATTGATGGCGTCCTTAACGAGTTTGCCTAAAATTATCATTACCTCAGCAGAGAGTCAATATGCTTTGCCGAGTTATGAGTACAGCGTGTCTGACTATCTGCTAAAACCCTTTGGTTTTGATCGATTGATTAAGGCGGTAAATAAGGTTGCTGATGAAATGAAAAATCAATCCGTAGCAGAACCTTCTTTTGTTTTTGTGAAAACGGAATACCGTACGGAAAGGATTGATCTTAATCAAATCCAATACATTGTTGGAATGAAGGATTACTTGTCAATTGTATTGGAGAATAAAGCAATTATGACTTTAATGTCTTTCCCCGACATCCTGCAATTATTACCGGTTTCGCAATTCTCGCGCGTGCACAAATCATATATCGTAGCCCTGGATAAAATTAAACATATTGAACGCAATCGAATTCGTATTGGCGATGAACTGATTCCCATTAGCGAAAGTCATAAAGCGCAATTTTTCAGCTTGCTCAAGGCTCATAAGCATACGGGTTGATGAAACTTTTCTATCTTTAAATAAATGAAATTTGATATTTTTTCACCGGTAATATTGAATAATAAATCCTCGGACAGAAGGGATTTTATTAAAAAAACAAGCCTGATAACGGCTGGTTTTACGGCTATGCAATTTCCCTCATGGGCTAAAAGCATATTTGCACTGGATTATCCGCTCCACAACATTCCCGAAAATAAAGGCTTAGATGCAAAATGGGTCCGATCGCTTTATAAAAGAGGTGAAGAGACGACCTATTTCAAGAGTAAAAACGAATTTAAGTATATTGGAATGCCTGTTGGTGGTCTTCATGCCGGAACAGTGTACGTTGGCGGAGATGGAAGGCTTTGGTTATGGCAAATCTATAATGAAACTTTTGAGGGGCTACAGGAGGGTATAGATCCCAAGGTTGTGGGCTGGAATGATGGAACATTTGTCAGAAAGATACGTGCCAGAGACGGCTCTGCATACATTGAGCCTGCCATAGCCAACAATCTGCGTGTATTGGAGCAAGGATTTGCAGTAAAAGTTGTGACCAGTGGGAAGACTTTTATTAAGGAATTAAATGAGGAACATTGGGATGAGGTCATTTTTAAACCAGCCTATCCGATAGCTACTATAAAATACACCAGCAAGGATTTTCCGGTTGCTGTGTACCTGAAAGTTTATTCTCCGTTTATTCCGCTGAATGCAGAGAATTCGGCATTGCCTGCAACTGTTTTGAGACTGGAAATCAAGAACACAACCCCGGACAATATTAGTGTCTCGGTGCTGGGATGGATGGAAAACGGGACCAATAAGCTGACCGGACAGGTAAATACCGGGAAAAAGAAGAGTGAAGTCCTGATTAATAAAAATTCAAGCAGTGTCTTTTTCTCTTTTGAAACGGATAAGGAAGAGTTGAAAAAAGCGCAGGATAATGGAACAATGTGTTTTACCCTTCATAAAGCCAGGGGCAGAACTTACGCGGCTCTTGATCCCTGGCCCATAACGGAAGCGCATTTCAAAGCTGATGTAAGCAGTTCGGCGGCTGAGGATGCACCTGAAAAACTGGTGGGAGGAATAGCCGTTACCGAGAGTATGCTCGGTCCGGGAAAATCTATTAGAGCCGATTATTCAGTCAGCTGGCATTTTAACAATGCAAATGCTGGTCTTAAAAAAATAGTTAAGGATGCGGAGCAGGGATTTCATTACGCTGCCCGCTTTAAGGATGCCGCAGCGGTGAGTTTATACCTGGACTCAAATTTTGAACATCTAACCGGAACAACGGAGTTGTGGAGCAGAACCTGGAATGATTCTACCCTTCCATATTGGTTTTTAGAGCGCACTTTTATTAATATTGACACATTGGCGACTGCCAATACTTATCGCTTTGCGGATGGACGATTCTGGAGTTGGGAGGGTGTTGGTGCTTGTGCCGGAACCTGCACTCATGTATGGCAGTACGCGCAGTCTGTAGCTAGGATATTTCCGGAACTGGAACGTGACCTAAGACAACGGGTGGATCTGGGTGTCGGGTTTAGGGAGGATAGCGGGGCTATTATATTCCGTGCTGAAAATGAAAGCAGACCGGCAATTGACGGACAGGCTGGTACTGTACTTAGATTTTATCGTGAGCATAAAATGAGCCCTGACCATACTTTTCTGGCAGCTAACTGGCCAAAAATTAAAAAAGCTACGCAATTCATGCTGGATCAGGATAAAGATGGGGACGGAATGACCGACGCGCCAATGGAGAATACCCTGGATGCTGTATGGGAAGGTGAAATTGCCTGGATAGTTGGACTTTGCATCGCTGCGGCGAGAGCCGGTCAGGCTATGGCTGAAGAAATGGGAGATAGTTTGTTTGCAAAAACTTGCGAAAGTTATGTAGTTAACGGCCGCAGGAATATGGAAAAGGAGTTGTTTAATGGCGAATATTTTATCCATCGGCCGGATAAGGTTCAGGGACGCAAAAACCTGGGATCTTATAATACTTGTCATATAGATCAGGTTTATGGCCAAAGCTGGGCATTTCAGACTGGTCTGCCGAGAGTATTAAGTAAAGACAAAGCGATTGCGGCACTTAAAGCTTTATGGAAATATAATTTTACAATGGATGTAGGGCCCTATATTAAAACGCATATAGGTGGCAGACCATATGCGCTGCCCGGCGAGGGCGGAATGGTAATGAATACCAATCCGCATAATGAGCCTAAGCCATTTGGAGAAAATGTAACCTGGCAGCTGGGTTATTTTCATGAATGTATGAGTGGATTTGAGCATCAGGTCGCAGCACATTTGATGGCTGAAGGTATGGTTGAAGAAAGTCTGATCCTTACAAGGGCTATTCATGACAGATATCATGCTGCGAAACGAAATCCATTTAATGAGATTGAATGCAGTGACCATTATGCACGGGCTATGGCAAGTTATGGGACTTTTATTAGCGCATGTGGGTTTGATTACCATGGCCCCAAAGGCTATATTAAATTCTCGCCGGCCTGGAGTGCTGAAGACTTTAAGGCGCCTTTTACCTCTGCCAGTGGCTGGGGCAGTTATACACAGAAAAAGATCGGAGCTAAGCAAGTCCACACGATAAGTTTGAAATATGGCGAGTTACAGTTGGCAGAACTTGCATTTAACAATATGGGCTTTGGTGTGATGAAGTCGGTTTCAGTCATGCTGGGACCTCAAAATATTCCTGTCGAATTAAAGCAAAATGGCACTGAACTGCTGGTTAGCTGCTATAAGAAGGTCATTGTTAATATGAATGAAAGCTTAAAGATTACCTTTTCATAGAATGAGCCTGCCTCGTCGCCCTTAGTCCTCTATAGAAAACTTATCAATTAACAGGTTCAGCAGCCGGTCATGAATTTCCATATACATAGGGTCATGTACAATTTCTTTTTTGTTGCGTGGCCTTTTCAATGGCACATTGACTATTTCTCTTATGGTCGCTGCCGGGCCGTTGTTCATGACCACTACTTTTTCGGCCAGAAAGATGGCTTCCTCAATGTCGTGTGTTACCATTACGATCGTTTTTTCCCGATGGTCAAGGTTCCAGAGTTTCAGCAGCTCGACATGCATGGCGCTTTTGGTTAAGGCGTCGAGTGCACCAAAGGGCTCGTCGAGTAGCAGTATTTTAGGGTTGATGGCAAAGGCCCGGGCTATGGCTACCCGCTGTTTCATTCCGCCAGACAACTGACCGGGCAATTTGTCTTTATGCTCCCATAAGTTTACCATTTTTAAATTGGTTTCAACCAGTTTGGCCCGTTCAGCTGCGGACAATTGTTTTAACGCCGAATCAACAGCCACCTCAATGTTTTTGTAAACGCTGAGCCAGGGAAGCAGTGAGTAATTTTGGAAAACAATACCGCGGTCGGGCCCGGGAGAGTCCACTTTTTTTCCGTTTGCATATACCTGCCCGCCTGTAGGTTTAACCATGCCGCTTATGGTGCCCAGCAAGGTTGATTTGCCGCAGCCAGAGTGCCCTATCAAGGCAACTATTTCACCTTTATTAACTGCCAGATCAATTTCCTTTACTGCCGTATATATCCCTTTGGGTGTTTTAAAGCTAACTGTCACTTGGTCTATTTTGATGCTCACCTCGGGACTGGCCGCCTGCTCCAGAATTCTTTCGGCAATTTCGTTAATGCTTTCGTCTAATGTTGATGTGTTACTCATAATAAATTCTTTAAATGTCAATAAACCCGATATTAAATGGTGTAAGAGTACCTTTGCTGTAACCATGTAAAACACCTGTCAAGCAGGGAACCTACCAGGCCAATGATGATAATGGCTACTAAAATTTTTGCTGTGCTGCCGCCGTTAAACCCCTCTTCCCAGACAAAATTGCCCAGACCGGTTCCTCCGGAGAGCATTTCGCCGGCAACGATCACCATCCAGGCAATGCCAACGGATAACCTTAGGCCTGTAATGACATGCGGCAGGCTAAAGGGTACCAATACCTTGCTGAGGTATTTCCAGGTAGAGAAGCCGAAAGCTTTACTTACATTTTTATGATCCTGGGGAATATTCGCGGCCCCAAAGGCGGCGTTGATTAATGTTGGCCACAAGCAGCAGATGAAGATCATAAAAACACTGGCCTTTGGGGAGTCCTGGAAAATGGCCAGCCCTAGCGGGAACCAGGCCAGTGGTGAAACGGGCCTTAGGATCTGTACCATTGGATTAATGATGCGCATCGCTATTTTACTGCTCCCCATAATCAGCCCGATAGGTACCGCAAATAAGCTACCCAAACCAAATCCTATGCCTACACGGCCTAATGAGCTTAGCAACTTGGTCCCGATGCCTTTTTGATCGGCGTCATTCTGAAAAGGCTGTTTAATCACTTCTTTAAAAACTACCCAGGTTGCCTGGGGATCGGGGATCTCGTTTTTAGAAAGTTTGGCGATCAATGCCCAGACGCCACCCATAATGATTAATCCGGTAAGGAAATAGAATACGGATAGTGCTGTTTTAACTGAAAGTAATTGTTTCATAACATCAGGGGTTTATTTTTTTGAACCAGCGATATAAGGTGCCGGATTTTTTGGGTCGAAAATGATGGTTTCCAGGTTAGTTTTAAAAGGTTTCATGTCCTCCTGAACGGGTACATTCATGCTTTTGGCCACTTCACTAAAGAGATCGGTCAAGATTAGTTTTTTAGCTACACCTTGATAGTCCGGCGCCTTACCGATCATTCCAAAACGCATGTACTGGGCCATAAACCAGATTCCGTAAGCTAATTTCGGGGCATTGACACCACCCTTGTTGTAAAATAACATATAGTCATCCTTGTATTTCTGGACGCCAAGGTCACAGCCGATATCGGTCGAGCCCATTAGTCTGGCTTCAATGACCTGTACGGGGGCGTTTACATAGTTTGGTTTGCTTAAGAAAAGCGCCGCTTTTTTTCGGTTGCCCATTACGTCCAGCCATTTACAAGCTTCAATAATGGCTTTCATTACATTTTTAAGGTCTTCCTTGTCTGTTTCGGCAAAAGTTTTGTTTGCAACCAGCGCTTTTTCAGGATGGTTTTTCCAGATATCCTGACTTGAAATCTGGGTGAATCCTATACCCTGGGTTGCTGCGACGCCGTTCCAGGGTTCGCCAACGCTAAAGCCTTCCATGTTGTCTACCTTCATGTTGGCCACCATCTGCGGAGGCGGAATGGTAATTATGCCTACCGATTTGGCGTTGACTCCTGCTGCGGCCAACCAGTTGCGCAGCCAGATGTCGTGTGTGCCCCCGGGGAACGTCATGGCAAAAGTCACCTCTTTACGGGCTTTGACAGCTTTAACGGCTTTGGCAACATTCTTTAAATCTCTGAAGCCGACTAATCCGCAGAAATCTTTGGATAGTGTGATGGCCTGTCCGTTGTTGTTCAGCACCATCGCAATTTTCATCTCCGAACCTGCTTTGCCTCCGATTCCGGTGTATACCGAAAATGGCATGGAGAACAGACAGTGAGCGGCGTCCAGCTCACCATTCAATATCTTATCCCGGATAACCGCCCACGATGCTTCCTTGGACAATTGGACGTCGACCCCGTACTTTGCAAAAAAGCCCATTTCTTTTGCGATAACCAGGGGAGCGCAGTCAGTTAGCGGAATAAAGCCTAATTTCACTACCTTTTTAACAGGGTTGGCTGAAGCGCCGGTGAGGAATAGCAAGGTATATAAAGTCCCTGCCAGAACTATTTTGACTATTTTTTGTAAATGTATATTCATTTGAATTGGGATTAATACCGGTTTAAATTATTGTTTGATTGCTAGGGGCTTGCTGTAAAAAAAATCAGGGGTAAACTTAAGTATGAGATAAGCCCAGGTGCCTGTTTTATCAAATGATGCCGCGGTGACATCGTTTGTGGCCTGTGCTTTTGCATATGGCATGTTGCTAGTTGCCTTCATGAGGGAATAGCCCAATTCGATATTGGTAAACTTGTTCATGTTGTAGCTCAGCTGGAGGTCAGCCTCCTTGCCAAGGTTTTTGCCGATGAGCGTTCCGTCAGCTTTTTTCATATCCTGGTTTAATCCAAAATAGTGGAGATCAAGCCCTAATGCAAAAGTGTTGGCTGTATACTTAAATTTGATGTACGGGTTATTTAATCCCCCCTTTGGAGATCCGCTGCCGGCATAGAAATAATCCATATATCCCCAAAACTTATGCGGGGTGCCATAAAGCGGGTCGAAGGAATTGTTTTTGCTGGAGGCCAGGTCTGTAGTTTTGGTTCCTGATAGGACGTCGTAACCTGGTGTTATGCTAAAAAGTCCTTTTTGATAAGTTGCTGCAATGGAATAGTGGAATGCGTTCATTGTGTTTCCGTCCCTGTCGTCTCCTGATTGGTGATAATAGGCGGCTTGTACTGCAATTTTACCAAAGCCTGAAGCATTGCCAAAGGTTGGGCTGATCATCAGACCATAAGTATATCTGTTATTGATTCCATAGTCAAAGGTGTCGGCAGGACTGCTGGGAACAAAACGGCGCCCGTACACGTAGCCTGTGGTAAGGCTGCCGGCAGAATCAAGTTTGTACCGGCCAAAGTTGTCGTTGAAAAGCAGCGCTGAGACTTTGGTCTGGTTAAATTTCCTGCTGAGATAGAGACTGCCAAATGATTTATAATTTTGTGTCGCGCCGTTGGTGCCGGGAGGATTGCTGTAGACAGGTGTTCCTGATTTTGAGCTGTTGTTGACCGTGCTGCCGCCTGCGGCAAGCGGGACGAGACCGGCCGGCAGCGGTACGAGTGTGCCAAGACTATTTTTGACATAGGCGGGTAAATTACCGGGCACATAGTTGGTGTTGGTTACACTGGCAGCATCTGAATTCTGGTTAAATGCATAAGCAAGATCAGCCTGCCAGCCATGATGCATGATTTTTAGCAGAGCCATATCGTGCTGACGTGCCTGTTGCAGCCAGTCCAGATTCCCGATAAGCCGTGAGTCATCATATATTAGTTCCTGCCGGCCTATTTTAAGTGAAAGCTGGTCTACTAATTTGAACTTAATGTTGGTGTCCGCCTTGTTGGCCAGTGTGAGCTCTGCCCAACCTTCATGGAGCATAAACCGATTGCCGTCGGCAGTTGAAATGGTTGAAGCGTCCGCTCCCCAGACCCTGATGTCCTGAACACTTGCGCCAAAGGACAGAAGGTCCCATTTGTAGCCAAAGTTCAGACGGGTGCGCTGCGAAATAAACGCTGCTTTTTTAGCGTCTGATAAAACGAGATTACCATACCCGTCTCGAAGTTCAGTACGGGTACGAAGTTGTGCATTCGGGCTGAATTGGGCTTCCGCCGGGCTGAAACCAAAGAGAGCTGAAATTAAAAATACGGCAAAGATTACGGATTTATAACGTACATTTTTATACATTTGAAAAAGGTTTTTTATTGTTAAAGCGATTGAAAACTATCTGCCTCACTGGGAATGCGACCTCCCGGCGAGGCTTTTTTTTGGGTTAGATTCTCCTCATAGGCAAATTATGTCTGAATTTTTAGTTGTTATCTGGCATAAATATATCCAATATTATGATAATTAACAATTTTATTCGAATAAAATTGGTTTTTAATGATAAAAATCATTTAAATCAACTGTGTTTTTTAAGATTTTTGTTTTTTTTGTCGCGTTTTTTGTTAAAAACATAGTTTTTGTATTAATTTATTCTTTGTTTTTTGTGTTTTTTATGTTGTTTATCCTTTATTTATGTTTTGTTTGTTTGTTTTTTCTCAAAATTTGATTTTAATATAATTTATTTATTTGTTTTTGAGTTTTTGACTGGAAACATAGCTTGAATTTGCTTTTTATGTCATAGTGATTGCTCGTGCTAACGTTTATTCAAAATTGTCTAACTATGCCGTTATTTTCATATGATATTCTTAAATTGGGATAATTTAATTTTACAAATCAAATGAACCACACACCTAATCATTTAAAGCAATGAGAAAACTGATCGCAGTTTGTGCTATCCCACTTTTTTTAATCTCGTGTTCGGCTGTTAAGCAGACAAAATCGGATGGCTGGATCAGCCTCTTTGATGGCAAGACACTTAATGGCTGGAAAAAGAACCAAAATCCAGAAACGTTTAGTGTAGAAAATGGTGCGATAAAAGTAGCCGGTCCGATTTCCCATTTGTTTTACGATGGGCCGGTAAATAACCACGAGTTTAAGAATTTTGAGTTTAAGGCTCAGGTGATGACCAAGCCAAAGGCAAATTCCGGAATCTTCATTCATACAGCATTTCAGCAGGAAGGATTTCCAAATAAAGGATATGAAGTGCAGGTGAATAATTCGCAGGGTGACTGGCGCAGAACAGGTAGTTTATACGGCGTTCAGGATGTAAAGGAAACTTATGTGAAAGATGACGAGTGGTATGAAGAATATATCATGGTTCAGGGTAAAACAGTGACAATCAAGATCAACGGAAAGACAGTTGTTGAATATACAGAGCCCGACGAAGCCGGTAAAAAGAATGCCGGAGGCAAAGCTTTTTCAAGCGGAACCTTTGCGTTGCAGGGTCATGATCCGGGAAGTGTAGTCTTTTATAAAGACATTATGGTAAAACCATTGCCGAATTAAACTATCTAAATGTTTTTTTAATCCTTTACGATAAAAGCAAAAATATTCAATACTTTTATATGTACTACATATAAAAGTATTGAATATGAATTTATTGAAAATTATAAAGGTATTGGGAGTAAGTACCCCGATATTTTTTTGCGGCGGTAGTTTGGATCGTATACAAATTGAGGAAAACCAATATCAGTTGCCCGTTTTAGTCGGTAAACGCGACAACCCGATCATACGGATCAAAATATCAGACATTAAAGAGGGACAAAAGTTAACCAGTATCATAATAAATACTGCAGGCACGTCCAACCTCCGGGATATCAAAACTGTTCGTTTGTATTATTATGGAAAAGATTCTCTTCCCGGAAATATGGAAGCGACCAAAGCCAAACTTTTTTCTTCAACGAGCGCAATAAAAAAGGAAATGGAATTAGAGGGTGACCTGCCCTTAATTACCGGAGATAATTATTTTTGGCTTTCTTACGAATTAAATGAGCACGTTAAGTTATTTGATCAGGTGGATGCAAAGGCCATGACCTTAAAAATAGATGGGAAAAACATTGCATTTAATCAATCGGAAAATGACATAAAACAGCGTGTAGGTATTGCTCTTAGAAAACATGGAATGGATGGAATAAATACATCGCGCATTCCGGGATTAGCCACAACCAATAAAGGAACGCTGATTGCGATTTTTGACGCACGCTATGATAGCGGGAGGGATCTGCAGGGGAATATAGATATCGGCATCCATAGAAGTGACGATGGTGGTAACACCTGGAAGCCAATTCAAATCGCTATTGATATGGGTAAATGGGGAGGCCTGCCTGAAAAATTTAATGGCGTTTCTGATCCATGTATTTTAGTAGACAAAAATACTAACGCTATATATATAGCTGGATTATGGATGCATGGCGTTATTAATGCTGAAGGTAAATGGCTGGAAAGCTTAAACAATGAAAGTACAGACTGGAACCATCAGTGGAAAACAAAGGGGTCACAGCCAGGTTTTGGCGTGAAAGAAACTTCCCAGTTTATGATTGTCAAAAGTACAGACGATGGAAAAACATGGTCTGAACCACTCAATATCACAAAAATGGGGAAAAAAGAAGAATGGTGGCTTTGGGCTCCTGCGCCGGGACAGGGCATCACTTTAAAAGATGGCACGCTTGTTTTTCCTACTCAGGGGCGTGATAAAAATGACCGGGCCTTTTCAAACATTGCCTATAGTAAGGACGGTGGAAATACCTGGAAGTCCAGCAACTATTCAGGGAAGGAGTCGGGCACAGAAAATATGGTTGTAGAATTATCTGACGGTTCAATCATGTTGAATGGGAGAACCGGCGCAAATAAGGATAAAACCGGGGAAGGTAACGGGAGGGTGGTTGCTGTTACCAGAGATTTGGGTGAAACCTGGACGACACACCCTACCTCCAGAAAGGCACTTATTGAACCTGTTTGTATGGCAAGTATTGTTAGACATGATTATATTTTCAATGGGAAAAAGAAATCTGTGCTATTGTTTTCTAACCCCGATTCGAAAACGACGCGTCACCGGATGACCATTAAATATAGTCTGGACGATGGTATGACCTGGTCAGGATCGTCATCACTTAAACTGGATGAATTTAGCAGCAGAGGTTATTCATGTATGACCAGCATCGACAGTGAAACTATCGGTATATTTTATGAAAGCAGCCAGGCCGATATTGCTTTTCAAGCCATAAAACTTAAAGATTTGTTACCAGACCTGTAAGTATTGCCGATTTTTAAACCATTTGCATACGCCTATTAAATCCCGTTAACTGCGATTTATTTATTCCTTCAAAAAAAACTAATAATAGAGAAATAATAGTTCCGCTTTAATTTGGAATATTAAGATTAATGTTTTTATATTTGATATTGTAAATATGTTCTACATAACTACCAAATAAACCAAGGCATACTTACTAACCAGCATAGCTAACCAATATTACTGTATAACCTTTTAATCAATGCTATTTGATTTCAATAAGAAACGGGATTTTACCCTTGCAGGTAATGCTATTTCAATGGAATAATTAGCGACCATTAATGAGCCTGCAATGAAACAAACCAACAAATATTTCATACTGCTGTACGTCACATTAACCATATTTGGAATATCCTGTTCTAAAGAATTTGAAGAGCATTATAACCCTGCTAAGCGAATAGATAAAAATATTATTCAGATACTAGGCGAAGATCCCGAACTCACGGAGTTTGTGAAGCTCATCGATCGGCTTGGACTGAGAAAGACGCTCGGAGAGGCAGCAATATATACTTGTCTGGCGCCAAAGAATGAACACGTTATCGAATATTTTAAAGAAAAAGGATATGCGGCAATTGATGTTGTCCCTGAAGCTGAACTTCGTCAGTATGTGAATAGCCATTTTATTAACGGCATGTATTATAAGTATGATATAGAAAAAAAATATAAAGATGCTGTAAGTGGACTAAACCCTACGAAAGCTACTTATTATACAACCCGTGCAGAAGGTGCTGTACCCGCCAAATCGATCCGGATATTTACCCCTTCGTTTTTCAGTGTACAGCAAGACGACTACAAAACGTTGTTTAACATGGCTGGAGAAGGGTTTATGGTTGAGACAGCAAAAATCTCTGCTGCGAAATACGATATTGACGCAAGCAATGGAGTGATTCATGTGCTCGAGTCACCATTAGCAATCCAGCCACGGACAGACTTGGCGATAGCCGCCGATCCTCAGATTTCTATATTTAACTCATGGCTTGAAGGGCATGTAACTTATACATTAGGTCCAAAGGATGAGTTTGGGAGGATAGATACAACGCTGATCAAATCTTACTCGCTGAGCAGAAATCTGGCGGATGAAAGGATATTGTCTACATTATTTGCCCCAACAGATCAGGCGATCATGGAATATTTCGAACCTTATTTGTCAGATCTTTACAATACCGTCGACTCGATTCCAAAATTGATTAAAACAGAGATTCTCAGAGGTGTTCTGCTTGCAGATACCTGGTATAAGAGTGATATCATAAGAAATAATCCTGAACTGAGGACGACTACTTACCCTCAGATTGTCAATATGATCGCGCCAACAATTGTGGGTTCTGTACTGGCAAGTAACGGTATCATCTATAAAGTCAATAAGTTTATTGAACCCCCAAAGCTGCACAGCGTTGAAGGCGGGGTATATATGAAGAAACGCATCTATGGGCAATGGAACTGGATGTTTGAAAGAACAGACCTGGAGTCAGGTTTAACAGATGGGTTGTTTTATCAGCATAGCGATAAAACAATACTGCTTCAACCTGATGAAGCCTGGGGTTTCCCTCTTGCTGAAGATATGGACGCCGATGCCCGTTTGATCAGGTTTAATGAATGCCGGACGGGCATTCTAAATGTAGACGTACGGAAAGACGGCGGATTTAGAAATAGGTATTACCCCACTGAATTTGGGTATATTTTATATGAGAACGGTAAGTTTATTGATTACACCGGAAAATCTGTCTCTTTATTGAAATCCCAGCCAACCTGGCAGCGTATTAATGGTGCTATATTCGAAATAGACGGGTTTCTTACTCCTATGGATAAACTGGATGTGACCAGAACCGTTTATGCCCTGGTGCAGAAAGACGCACAGCTTTCGCTATTTAAGGATGCGCTTATTAAGTCCGGTTTGACAGGAGAGTTGAGTTTGACAGGTTTCTTTACTTATACCATACTTGCGCCTACCAATATCGTACTTCAAACTGCAGGTATCTCTGTTCCGGCGATGAATGCGGACCAGGCCAGAAGCTTTGTCAGCAAGTACATTATCCCTAACAGATATATATTTACCGATGGCATGTTTCAGGGAAGTGTGCCAGACAAGGCAGGGGCTTATTTGACTGTGGCAGGAGCCTGGGGAGGCTTTTCTGTGACCAATTCTGGAGGAAAGTCCGTAAAGCCAACGACAGCCAATTTACAAGGGTCCAACGGTGTCGTTCACAAAATTAACCAGATTTTTTAAAGTTGTACTGATTTACAAATGAATAAAATGTTACGAAAGATTTTCATTCTTGCCAGTTTGCTATATAGCCTGTGTATTGGCGCTTATGCACAGCAATCGGATGTCATTAGCGGGGTGGTCTATGACGAGTCCAAAAAGTCGGTTTTCCCCGGTGTAACTGTTATGCTGGTGAACCGCAATAACTTGGTCCTCAAAGGGATTACTACCAATGGCGACGGCAAGTTCCGGTTGAACAAGACGGATGAGGCTTATAAAATTGTCTTCTCTTACGTAGGCTATAAGACGCAAGAATTTGCAATCGGTGCAAAAACGAGTTTTGAAGTGATACTACTCGGCGGTTACAGTGAAATGGATGAAGTAAAAATTGTATCGCAGCGCGTGAAGAAAGCCGATATGGGTTTTGTAACCATTGATAAAAGGGAGCTTAGCAGTGCGGTTGCTTCCGTCGATCTTACGGATCTAAGAAATCTACCTGTTACTTCTGTAGAGCAACTGATACAGGGTGCCGCACCTGGATTGCAGATTGTGGCTGCGAGCGGAGATCCGGGAGCGTCAGCTTCTATCCGCATCCGTGGCATTTCAAGTATATCAGGTATTAATGATCCCCTTTGGGTTGTAGATGGGGTCGAGGTAATCGGTAACGATTATAAGGTACAAAGCATCACAGATTTCGGGTTCAGCCCTATTGGCGATATCGATCCGACCGACATCGAGTCGATCGACATACTTAAAGATGCTTCTGCAACCGCTCTTTATGGCTCCAAGGGCGCTAACGGGGTTATTGTCATCCGGACAAAGCGCGGAAAAAAAGGTAAGCCCGAGTTTATCTTTACGTCTAAGTTCACATTGACTGAAGTGCCTAAGACCATTCCGATGATGTCTGGCGATGAGCACCGCATTTTTTCTATAGAAAGTTTTCGGTCCGGAGTAGATGACGGAAGCTTCCTCACGGAACTGCGCGGAGACTTAACGCGGACGGATGCATGGAAATACAACAACAATACCAATTGGATGGATGTGATCACCAGGAATGGTTATTATCAACAATACAATACATCCCTAAGTGGTGGTGGGGAACGCGTTACCTATTATTGGGGGGTAGGATATACTACGCAATACGGTACGACGAAGGGTACAGGTTATGATCGTTTCAACAACAGATTTAACCTGAACTACACCGTTTCGGACAAGCTTAAGGTGTCGGCAGACCTATCTTATATCAATTCCATAACAGATAAAAGGGGACAGCAGCACCCGATCAACGAAAGTGGGGCAATTGATTTTACCGAGAATGAGATCTCCCCGATGTTATATGCCCAGGAGATTGGCTCCTATTACCCGGTATATTCTCAAAATGGGCTGGACTATTTTGTTGACCGCAGTGACCCGGTGTCCTATACTTCGCGATACAATCCTTTGGCAGTTATCGATTATTCAACTTATCTGACTAAATCAAACCGCTTTATGGCATCAACCGTTCTGGACTACAAAATTCTGAAGAATCTAGACTTCCGTTCACAGGTCGGTGTAGATTTCAGAGAGTCTGGAGATGAGTATTTCCTGCCAGGGTATGCCACAGCGGCTATTCCGGGCGAAGCACTGTACAATGCCGGACTACAGGCGGAAGGACATCAGCTGATGATCAATAACAACAACAGGCTGGTTTGGTCGGCTATTAACAAAAATAACCACAGACTGACCGTTACCGGCGTCATGAATCTGACTTCCGATAGTGACAATTCTACCATCATTAGTTACAGCAATGGCGCCTCTCCAAAGCTGCGGTCTTCAGATGCTTCCGCAGTGATATCAAGTGCATCGGGAGGTTTTGGCGACCGCAGAAATATCGGTACGTTCCTTCAGGGACATTACGCGCTGAAAGACCGCTATTTCCTGACTGTAACCGGAAAAATGGAAGGCGATTCCAGATATGGAAAAGATAACCTCTATACAATTTTCCCCGCAATAGGAGCGGCCTGGGAGCTTTCTAAAGAAAGTTTTCTTGCAAACGCAAAATGGATCAGCAACATCAAACCCCGTTTTGCTTTTGGTATAACAGGTAATCTTCCGAATGTCCTGAACCTATATGACGTAGCTTATTCAACTGGTACCGGTTATTTGGGTGAGACCTATACCTATCCTTCTAAGTTTGCGTACGACAATATTAGACAGGAAAGTACGACGGAGTACAATCTCGGGATGGATTGGAGTTTATTTGATTTCAACTTGTCTGGTCAAATCGATTATTACACCAGAACCACGACTGATTTGCTGCTGAAGGAAACACTTTCTTCTACTTTGGGATATCAAACACAGTATATCAACTTTGGTTCTGTACGCAATAGCGGCTTTGAGTTGGGCATCACAGCGACTGTCCTGAAAGGCAGCGCAACCACCCTTCGCTGGAAGTCGTTTTTCAACATCGCCACCAATAAAAATAAATTGCTGAGTTTGCCGGACAATCTGGATGAGGATTCTTTTACGGCGACAAAGGAAGGCTTTACTTCCAAACTTCAGGCAGGGGACGTGATCGGTGGATTTTATGGACTTAGAGCACTTGGTGTGTATCCTACCGATACCGATGCCATATTGAAGGACAAAGAGGGTAATATTATTTATGCGGCTGATGGTTTTACACCTAAATATATGCGGTATGGTTCAAATACAGGGCATCAATTCAGGGGTGGGGATATGATCTATGAAGACATAAATGGCGATGGGATCATCAACGAACTGGATAAGGTTCAGATTGGGGATGCCAATCCTGTTGTCTTTGGTGGATGGAACAACACCTTCAACCTCAAAAACTGGATGCTTCAGGTCAATTTCCAGTATCAATACGGCAATGACGTTATTAATCTGAGCCGTAAAAATGTAGAAAAGATGCATGATTCCAGAAATCAGGCGCAATCTGTCACCAGCCGCTGGAGAAAACAAGGTGACATCAGCGAGATACCAAGAGCAGAACGGCTTGCTGACTGGAATTATGATGCCTCTACGCGATGGGTGGAAGATGCTTCTTATCTGCGTTTGAAAACGGTATCACTCTCTTACAATTTTAGCAACAAACTAACCAGCAAGCTGGGAATAGGAATCCGCAATATGAGTGCCTTCGTTACAGGGTACAATTTATACACCTGGACCAAGTATCTGGGCATCGACCCGGAAGTACCGATTACCGGCAGTGTGAATATGTTTGGGATCGATAACAATACCACCGCGCCTGCGAGACAGTACACGCTCGGGTTTAGAGTCTCACTTTAATTTGAAAGATGATGAAGATATTAAATACTATAAAATACACATTTCTGGGCATCATGCTTATCCTGACCGGATGTACTAAGTTTTTGGATGTCGATGTGCCTGACAATCTGGTGAAGGACAAGTTCTGGCAAAATAGGGAACAAGTTTATTCCTCGCTGATCGGACTGTATACATCGCTCAATAGCTGTGTAAGGAATTTTCAGGTATGGGGAGATATTAGGTCCAGTTTGTACGCTCCAGGTTTAAGCAATAATTTCACAAACAGCTATGCCCAGTTTCTGGGGCATGATATTTACACTACCAACGGCTTGTTGCCCTGGGAGAACCAATATAAGGCCATTGGGTGGGTCAATGCCTTTATTAAGAATGCTCCCGCAGCACTGCAAAATGATGCAACATTTAAGGAGGCAGAACTAAAAAACATGATCGGTGAGGCCTATGCGATTCGGGCGTTGGTTTATTTCTATCTGGTCAGATCGTTTAAGGAAGTGCCAATATTGAAAGAGCCTTATGAGTCTGATTCGCAGACCTTCAATACGGCACCTTCATCTGAAAACGAAGTACTCGATTTCATTGAAGAAGATTTGGTTCTGGCGTTGAAAGATGCGCCTGAGGCATTTTCAGATACCCGGGAGCGATATGGACGTGTAACTAAGAATGCGGTTCGCGCCATCATGGCCGATGTGAAACTTTGGAGGAACGACTACGCCGCCTGCATAGATATATGTAAAACTCTCGATGCATCCTATGCCAATACACTGGTGAGGCCTCAGGATTGGTACACTATTTTTTATCCGGGAAATTCTCCTGAGTCGATTTTTGAACTTCAATATAGCTTACAGGGACCTTCGTCGCCGCTATATAACTGGTTTGCTGCCGGAGATGGCATAACAGCGATCTATCTGGGCAATCAGGCGAATATTAAGATAAATGCTGGTGATGTACTGTACCCGAGCACTATGCCTGACTTACACTTTTCTGCCGATACGATCAGGTTAAAGAACTATAGCTCGTTTACGACAGCTCCTACATTCGACAATGGCTACACTTCATCATCCTATGAAGTATATAAGTTTTTAGGGCAGGCACCTTATCAACGTGCTTACCGCAGACAAAATGACCGCACCGCAAATTATATTTTCTACCGTTACCGGGAGATTCTATTTATGAAAGCCGAAGCCTATGGTATGCTCGGACAATATGATGAAGCGGAAAAAGTAATCAACATCATCCGTGAACATTGCGATCTGCCAGCCCTTGCTCCGGGAGAAGGGGGGGAAGGAGTTGAATTTTTCACCAGACTGCTAATGGAACGCGAGTTTGAACTCGGATTTGAAGGAAAAGAATGGTTTGCCGCGGTACGTGTTTCGAGAAGACCAGGTTACAATGACATTTTGATAGAAAAAGCTGCGGTCAACAATTCCATGAGACTCGCTTATCAGGTAGTACGGGCCAGGCTGCTCAATACAGAAAGCTGGTTTTTACCTTATCCGCGTACCGAAGTAGAAAACAACCCGCTGCTGCAGCAGAAGGATTACTATAAAAACAAATAATTTAATGTCAATTAAATTCAAGGATATGAAACACTGCATAAATTACTTTTTTTTGAAAAGACGGATAGCCTCTAGCCTTATGCTCACTGCTACACTACTGTTGTTTTTATTTCAGGGTTGCAAACCTGAATTTTCTGGTGCAAGATTCGATGACAACGATGAGCTGCAGGTTATGGATTACCTGGACAACCGGGAAGACTTGAGTACCTACCGGGAATTGATAGATTACGTAAAGAAACGCAACCTGTTGAAAACCGCCGGGACTTACACTGTATTTGTACCCACTAACCAGGCATTTGTAAAGCTCTTTACCCGCTTATCTTCCAATGGAGATAAGGTGAGCTCGATTAAGGATAAGTCACCCGAATTCTGGCTGAACTATTTCAGTTACCATTTGCTGGATAAAAAGATCAATACCAACACATTTGAGCCTGGGCCAATCCCTACGCCGACAGTGCTTACTAATAAATATCTGATTGCCGATATCAGGGAATCTTACAGCGCTATTAAATTGAACAACTTTTCGACCATCAGCGAATCGAATATCGAAATGAGCAATGGTTACATCAATATTATAGACGAAGTGCTTAGTCCTCCGGTGGAAACCATTTACGAAACACTGGCAAAGACAGGCAAGTATAATATTATGCTGGGAATCTTTGAAGAAACGGGGCTGACCAGGTATTTAAAAGACAGCACAATTACACTGATCATAGAACGTGATGAGGTTTTATTAAAAAGCAATTTCAATAAAGCGGATATTGAGAACCTGAACAACTGGGCGGCCTACCACATCATCCCGGATTCCGGATATTTTTTAAACCAGCTCATCAAGCAGAGAATCTACCCGGTTTATAAAAAAGACGCACTAAGTTTTAGCGTGAATAGTCAAGGCCAGTATTTTATGAACTCGACTTTTAAGTTTGATCAATCTCTTGAATTTGGCATTGACAGGATAAGTTCCAATGGCGTTTATCATTCCATAGATACGATTGTAGAAATCGTAGAAGCGCTGCCAGCCACCATCCGGTATAATCTTTATCCGCCTGGAAGTCCGTATGGCGAACAGAATGTATTTTCAGAGGCCCCTGCTAAGATCGTGCTTAATAACGGAACCCAAAGCTATCATCAAAATAAAGAGCTTAAAATTGTCGCTTTTGATGCACAGCAGGTAGGCGATTATTTTTATCTCACCATTCCGGACGTAGCGGCTGGCAGGTATAATATTCGTGTAGTCCATCGTTCGGGCACCAGGGGTAAGTTTCTAACCATTTATAACGGTACCATTGTCAAAGACAATATTGATTTTGCCAAAACCGATGGTACCTGGCCAGATTATAATTACTACATCTTCAACAACTGTGGTGTCATCAATGTGGAAAACCGGTCGGATGTCAAACTTACATTCGCACTTACTGCATTTGCCACAGGAAAGGTAGGTAGTTATTGCTGTGATGTATTGATGGATGCGATTGAACTGATACCTGAATAGGGAGAACATTTTAATGAAAAAAGAATTTAGAACTATGTTAAAAAAAGGATTGCTTTTAGCACTGAATGCGGTGTGCCTTACGGCGCTCGGACAAAACGGGTTATCCGATTCACTTCAGCGTAAAGTAAACATCAAGGCCAGTGCGATGACTCTCAGTGAGTTATTGGTTGATAAACAAGGGATTCAGGTTACGCAGTCCGGCTCAATAGGTTTTGCTTCTCAGCTCATGATTCGCGGAGCCGGCTCAATCAATCTGAATTCATCTCCATATGTTTACGTTGACGGCATCCCTGTAAGGTATTCCCGGTCGTTACCTTCTTTTCTCTCTGTCCATCAGCCCAATCGCTTTAGTTTTGTCAATCCAAACGACATCGAGGAGGTAAGGGTTATAAGAGAGGGTTCCAAACTGTCTGAAATCGGAGGGAGAGGAGCCAATGGCGCTATCTTTATTGAAACAGAGCGTGGCGAACTGGGCGGAACAAAGATTGATTTCTCTGCGAAATCTGGCGTATTACAATCAGATTTCAGTTTGGACCGTATGGACGCAGGACAGTTTAAAAGCTACCTGCGCAACTACTACCTTGAAAATGGAAGCACGGAGACGGAAGTCAACCAAAATCCTGTCCTCGATCCAGGCCAACCCAAGTATAACAACAAAACGAACTGGATCGATCTGATATCCAGAGATGCCTTATACCAGGATTATCATTTAAAGCTCAAAGGAGGGGACGGTGATGCGCACTATATGTTTAGTGTTGGATATGCCAATAAGGAAGGGACAATCGCCGGTTCAGACATGAACCAGATAAACCTGAGATTTAACCTTGATTATAAATTATCACCTAAAATAGAAATCTCCAACAGCCTGGCTTATACCAATGCCAACGGACATTATGCCGAGCAGGGCTTTAACTACGGTATACATCCTTTATTTGTGGCAGCTACTAAAGCTCCATTTATGAACCCCTATTTATATTCAGAATCGGGTCAGGTGACTAAGCAATACGAAAATATAGATGTGCTGGGAAAAAGCAATCCACTGGCTTTGGTCAACAATATGTACAATAGCAATGAAGACAACAGGGTCGATGGAAAAATCAGTGCCAAATGGCTGTTGTCACCTAAAACCACGCTCAACTCGTCATTTGTATTTAACTACATGAGTCTCACAGAAAAGCAATACCGCCCGGCATTGGGTATCATCGCTGATCTGAACAGGATCAGGCAAAATGCTAAAAGAAATTCAAGTGAATCTACAGTATTGTGGTCGAGCTGGCTGGATACCAAAGGGAAGCTTGGCAGTAATAATACGTTTAGCGGACAAGCTGGTCTGTCTATCGAGTCCTATGAAGAAAAGTCGGTGTTTGTGAGGAAAATCAATGCTGGTACTGATGATTATGAAACACTCGAGCAAGGAACAGTAGATTCTGCATCCAATATCAACTACAAGTCCAGATTGTTAACGCTGTATCTTAGAGGCAATGTCGATTTGTTTGATAGAATGCTGGTATTTGCCAATGTGAATGTAGAAGGCTCCAGTAATTTTGGTACCCAGGGCCGCTGGGGCATTTACCCCGGTGTGAAGGCGATTGTCGACCTGCTGGGCCGAAAAAACAGTACTTCTCTGAGTTTGAGAGCAGGCTGGGGTCGTACCGGTAACAATGACTTGCGTGGGTTTTATCATTACAGCCTGTATTATCCCGCCAATTATTTTGGATATGGTGGCGTATACCTGGGTAATGTGTCCAACAAATTCATCAAGCCAGAAATTACCAACACCTACGATGTCGGGCTAACGGTGGATCTCTTTGATCGTAAGCTGACAATAGATGGAGGGTATTACTACAAGATTACCTCAAACCTGATCACCCAGCGTGCGGTGCCAATTGAACTCGGCCTCGACCCGCAATTTGAAAACAATGGTGAAATGGCTTCACATGGAATGGAGTTAAATTTCAATGCCAAGCTCCTTTCAAAAAATAACTTGTCATGGTTGGTCTATGGAATCGTGTCTACGCTCACAAGCCAGGTCAAAGAACTTAACAACGGCAGCATTATCAAATCTGTCGGCGGCATTTATACGGTAGCAAAGGTCGGTGAACCTTTAGGTTCCTTTTATGGCTACAAAGTGCTGGGGGTCTTTGCCAGTCAGGCCGATGTCAATTTGCAAAAAGCTGACGGCACCAATTTTAAGGCTGGAGACTACATGATTGATGATGTAAATAAAGATGCTAAGATTAATGACCTGGACCGTCAGGTAATCGGGTCACCACTCCCCTCCGCGTTTGGAAATTTTGGTACTGTATTAACCTACAAAAAGATATCTGTTAATGCGCTGTTTACTTATGCTGCCGGCAACGACATCTACAATAGTTTCAACCAGCAGATGCACGTCATGAAAGACTACTCCAACCAGTCGCCAGACGTACAGAACAGATGGGTCTCGCCCTCCAGTCCCGGAACAGGGCTGAGCCGTGCTGCTTTTGATGATCCTTCCATGAATGGCGCAGCTTCGAACCTATGGGTAGAGGACGGCAGCTATTTGAGGTTCAAAAATGTGACCATCGGCTATGAGATCGGTCTGCCAGCCAATATGAAACTCATCCGGAAGCTCAATGTATTTGTCAGCGCAGAAAACCTGGTCACTTTCAGTAAATACAGTGGCTTTGATGCTGAGGTAGTTACGTCTCCTGACCCTATGCTAAGAGGAGTCGATTTTGGCGCTACCCCCCTTCCTAAGGCTTACATTGTCGGTCTAAAGATGTCCTTTTAATCAAATGAAGATGAAGAAAATGAAAACTATACAAAAGATAACCTTAGCGTCGGCATTGATACTTGGTGGCCTTTGCCTGTCATCCTGTTCTGATTTTTTTGAGGTTGCCCCGAGTAATCATATTCAGGAAGATGATTTTTATAAAAACAGAGCAGATTTAAATGCATCTGCAATAGGTATGTACGAATCTCTCTCACAAGAAGCACACAAATTCTTGTTGTGGGGAGATGCCAGGGCCGATATGGTCACTAGCGGACAGGCGGACCCTGATCCATATATTAACGAGTTTGTAGTAAATAATGTAAGTACAAATAATCCATACACTAATTATGCAGGTATTTATCGCACTATAGCACGATGCAACCGGCAAATGGAAAAAGTATATCAGGTGAAAGAGCTGGACGATAAGATCGGTGACCGTGATGCAGGCGCCTTCTATGGCGAGGCTTTATTGTTGCGCGCCATTTGCTATTATCAGCTGTTGCGTACCTATGCCACTTTTCCAATTATTACCACCGATTTTGCAGAACAGATCAGCTATGTCAATGCTGCCGGAGAAACGGTAAAGGAACCTACACTTAGTCTGACTTCAGAGCAGATTCGGGGGATTTATAAAATGCCAGCCAATCAGCAAGAGGTGTGGACATTAGTATACAACGATATTGTGACAGCTGTCGGCATGATTCCTGTAAACTACGAATGGAACAGTGAGAATTTATCGGCAAAAGAAAGGTACGGCAGGGTGTCACAGCCGCTTGCAGCAACTTATGTCGCTGAAATTGCGTTGTGGCTTGGCGAATATCAGATAGCCTCGTCATTTTGCGATCTGATCATCCAGAATCCAACTCATACTTTAGGCACGTCAGGAACCTGGTTCAACCAATTCTCCTCATCTTCGGCAACAGCGCACTCCATGTTCCTGCTTGGATATCAATATACCGGTAGCTTTGAAACCAACAGACTTCAGCAATTCACATCCTCGGTAAGAACTGATGGCGGCAGGTATTATTTAAAACCGGTATCGCCAGTGGTAGATGCATTGTTTGAAGACAATGTTTCCCGAACGGATGCCGATATCAGGGCGCAAGCCAGCTATAAAGTAGTTGCAGGCGACACAGTTATCTGGAAATATATTGGCCTGGACAATGTATTGTCGATGCGAAGGAGTTATGAAAGTAGTGCCAGCTGGCACATCATGCGCAGTGCAGATGCCTATTTGATAAAAGCACTGGCAGATCTGAACCTCGGCAACTATTCGTCTGCCTTCAACTTTATAAATATGGTCAGGGTGGCACGCGGACTGGCCATATTGGACAGGCTGACTTTTCCTTATACCGATAAGGAAGTTATGGACAGGGTCATCTTTGAAGAAAGGGCCCGTGAATTTGCATTCGAGGGAAGACGCTGGTACGACCTGATGCTGCAGTCCAAACTAAACGGAAAGAATATGCTGGCAGATGCTGTAGCACTTAAGTACCCTGAAAGCGAGCGCGCCGCAATCAGGGCAAGGCTTCAGAATGAAAGCAATTGGTATATCCCGATTGATCCCGCAAAATGGCAGTAAGAGAAGAAAAACGAATAATGAAAAGCTTAAAACATATTGAGATGAAAACTAACCAACTGAAAAAGTATCTGGTTTTTTCCCTGCTGATCAGTAGTGTTCTGACGGGTTGCTACAAAGAAGAGCATTTCGATTTCCCGGGGCCATTTGATCTGGGACCCTCGAATGTTCCCGACCCTCTTCCATTCCCTTTTGATAAAAACCGACAGACAGGAAAATGGCTGATGAAAGACGGCGTGCCGGATCATGAAAAAATCCTATTTAAAGGATATACCGACTATTTTGCCAAGGGAGATACCCTCTCATGGGTCCAGAAAGCAGACGGAGTACACGAGATCCCACATTATAATTACTACCCATTGTCTAATGCAGACCATTTTGCGGGCGATGCCAACAGCTACAAATACAACTGGGTATATTCAAAATATTTCGTTCCGGTTGGTGCAGGCAGGGGGTTTTACATGTATGCCAAAGTTACATTTGGAACATTGAATGCAACCGCAGCAGCTTTAGTTTTGGGCACGAGCTGGGATACCAAAGATATATTTACTTTCGGTTTGGATGGGGGTGGTGCTGAGCCTAAGTTCTTCCTTAATGTTTATGGAATGACGATAGGTGTAGAACCGGCACTGGGATGGCCCAATATTCACCAGGTCATGGTCCCTGGGGTGCCTGCCGACTTGGAAGTGGTCATTACAGATGGCATATTTTATGTTAAAATTAACAATATCCTCGTATTTAGCTTCAGGATCGGGACAGAAAGAATGTATTTCTATACCCCTCAGATTCGCCCATGGAGAAACTTTATGAAGATACACGATCTTTATATTGAAAGCTCAGAGATGTTTACCATGAATTACGCCATGCATGAATATGAAAAAGAATACAATAAAATACAGGCGCCGGCATTAGCAAAAGCAGGGAATGGTAACCTCTTGCTGTTTGCTGAAGGTCGCGGGACACCGGCTAATGCCAATGAGCGCGTGGCGCAAAATACCATGCCGGTGGGCAACACTGATATCATTATGAAACGCTCTGTCGATGGGGGTACCACATGGGAAGAACAAATTAAGGTTATCGCCGGAGAAAGTAGCAATACCACTTACTGTTTTCCCCAAATTGTGAGCCAGGAAACAGGTAAGATCATTTTACAATACAGCAGTATTAATACCAGTTTTGCAAATAAAGTATATTCCTACGATGCCGCTTCACAGCGGATCTACCAGGTAGAATCAACCGATAACGGGACAACCTGGACTGCGCCGGCTGAAATCAGCAGCTCGCTCAAAAATGTAGCATCAGGTTATGTGCAAAATGGCCCTGGCCATGGTATAGAGCTGCAATCTGCAACATATAATAAACGTTTAATTATGCCGCTTACCTACAGTACAAATGTGGTCAAGGTAGCCATTTCCGACGATGGCGGGGCTTCATGGAGATTGAGTAAGGCGGTAAGCGGCTCCCGTTTAAAACACGCCTCGGTAGTGGAGCTCGCCGATGGCCGGTTGATGATGATTGTCGGCCATACCAATGCCAGTCCAAAAAATAAACGTGTATCGTACAGCAGCGATGGTGGCGAAAACTGGACCGCCACGGCAAACGTAGCATCCGACATTAGTACCGGTGACTACGGACATCTCTTTGCCGGCACCTTGCTGAAGGGGAAAAATGGAGAAATCCTGTTCGTTAATCCGACAGGAAGAGAATCAGATACTGAAGTAAAAAATAGCCCGGCTTACCCTACCGTGCCTGTACTTTTCAAAAGTACTGACAACGGGACTTCCTACTCCAGTTCGGGCGCGCTTTTTACAAGAGAATCTTATTCTGGATATGTGGCACCGTTCGGCTTTATGGATGCGGTGGTTTTAAACGATGGCACTGTTGTCATTGCCGGAGAAGGTGGCGTAGAAAGCCCCACAGAAGGAATCGTCATTTATAAAAAATAATGAATAAACGTAGCGGAAAAAAAATTATTTACCTGTTATTGTTTGCGACAGGCATCGGTTTATCTTTTAAAAACAAAAGCTATCCAGCTAAGCCGCTTAGCAAAAGTTGGTTTGCGGAGATGTTTAAAGCAAATATCACGACGGACAGTGCAAAATGGTCGGGTTTGAAATGCAGCCAGACATGGGATGAATTACGCGGCCGTTACAATGATCCTGTATCGTTAATGGAAATGACCTGGGAAGAGCGTGATCATATATGGCAACGCGTGCTTCCTTCGGGTTCAGACAAATACCGTGCTTTAGCCGGACGGTACTGGCATGCTTATCTTGGTTCGTGCAATGAACGGGGGATTAAACCGCTTAAATTTGACACGACTCCGAACAGTTTAAAGGAAGTAACGGAATTGAGAAAGATCTACTTGGCATCCCGGAAAGCAGAATATGTCATTTTAACCCCAAAACCGCGTAAACAGCCACAGATAAATAGTGCAGGTGTATATGGGGTAAGGCCAGGAAGCGAAATCATATACCGGATTGCTGCCACAGGAGCACAGCCAATTAAATATATAGTGTCGGGCTTGCCGGCCGGCTGCAGGTTTGATACGGAACTTGGTGTGATCAGAGGTGCTGTTGCAAAAGAAGGAAAATATAATTTTGTGATAACTGTCCGTAATAAATATGGAGAATCACATAAGGATGTAACCTTAGTTGTGGGGCAGACCATTGCACTCACCCCGCCGATGGGATGGAACAGCTGGAATTCTTTTGCCTGTAATGTAACTGCTACAGATATAAAAAATACTGCTGATCAGCTGATTAAAACAGGACTTGCAGATTATGGCTGGAGCTATATCAATATAGATGACTGCTGGATGAAAGTGCCTGATATAGCGAATATGCCAGAGGGTAAAGAAAAAGCATTACGGGAACCGTATCATAAAGCAAATGTTGATTTTCGTATTAAAACAAAAAAGGTTCGCTTTAATGAGCAGGAATTAATAGGCGATACCCGCGACGTGAATGGTAATGTTTTAGCTAATAAAGATTTCCCGGATATGAGATCGCTTACAGATTATTTGCATAAATATGGATTTAAGGCTGGGTTGTATAGCTCACCAGGCCCACTAACTTGCCAGCGTTATGAAGGCAGTTATAAACACGAATACGCAGACGCAAAGCAGTTCGCAGAATGGGGTTTTGACTATTTGAAATATGACTGGTGTGGTTACCGTTCGGTTGTTTCAAAACCCAGCCTGGAAGAAGTACAGTATCCATACCGGTTAATGGGACAGGCGCTAAAAGAAGCTGACCGGGATATTGTTTACAGTCTTTGTCAGTATGGGATGAAGGATGTATGGAAGTGGGGTGCACCGATTGGTGGGAATGTATGGCGTACCACTGGTGATATACGGGATAATTGGGAAAATATGTCGAGGATTGGCTTTAATCAGGCTGGTTTAGAATCTTATGCGGGGCCGGGTCACTGGAATGATCCGGATATGCTGGTGGTGGGTTACGTGGGATGGAGTAAAAATTTGCGCCCTACTTATCTTTCGCCTAATGAACAATACACACACATTTCGTTGTGGAGCTTGTTGGCGGCCCCTTTATTGATAGGCTGTGATCTTACGCGTCTGGATGATTTTACCTATGGGCTGCTTTCTAATCCTGAAGTTATTGCAGTAAATCAGGATATTTTGGGTAAACAAGCTTCGAGAGTAATTCGTGATAAAAATATTCAGGTATGGTCTAAACAGTTACTGGACGGTTCTATAGCGGTTGGTGTATTCAATCTAGGAGAAATTCCTGTGGATTATCAGCTGTCATTGGCTGCGTTACAATTGCGGGGAAAACATACCTTACGCGACCTTTGGAAACAAGAGGATATGGGGAGCATTGAAATATCGTTTTCTGTCCCTGTAAACAGACATGGGGTAAAATTATTCAAAATTAAATAATTTAATATGTCAATAATGAAAAAATATCTGTTTTTATTGCTGGTGAGTTTGATAACCTCTACTGCATTTGCTAAAATATCGTTACCATCAATATTCAGCGACAATATGGTATTGCAACAAAACTCCAATGTTTCCATATGGGGAAAGGCCAAAGCAAATGTTAAAGTAACAATACATACCTCCTGGAATAGCCAGAAATATATCGCGATGTCCGGTTCTGACGGATCCTGGAAGTTATCTGTGGTATCTACGAAGGCTGGCGGTCCGTATCAAATCACAATTAACGATGGAGAAGAATTAGTATTGAACAATGTATTGCTAGGTGAAGTATGGCTATGTTCAGGTCAGTCTAATATGGAAATGCCGGTTAAGGGATTTCGTAACCAGCCGGCACTTAATTCTGCTGATATTCTACTAGATGCGGACAATCCTCAAATACGTTTGATCAGGTATGAAAAGACCCTTTCAAGAACTCCTCAATACGATTGTAAGTCAACTTCATGGCAAGTTTCTGATGCGGAAAGCGCAAAAGAATTTAGTGCTGTAGGCTACCAGTTTGCACAACAACTTCAGCGTAAATTAAAGGTTCCTGTAGGAATAATCATGTCGACCTGGGGCGGTACAAAGATCGAGGGCTGGATAGCAGGGAATAGTGCAGTTGCTGATACAGCAAAAATCACTAAAAATGATCCATCAGTTTTATTTAATGCGATGATAAACCCTTTTTTAGGTTATGGTATAAAGGGAGTGCTCTGGTATCAAGGCGAGGCTAATCGTTCTAATTATAATCAATATGATCAGTTAATGGAGGCGATGGTTAAAGGTTGGCGTAAAGCATGGAATATTGGCGAATGGCCATTTTACTATGTTCAGATTGCTCCTTTTAAATACGATAGCACCAAACAATCGGCTTTTTTAAGAGAAGCACAGTTGAAGGCAAGTACACAAATTCCGAACTCAGGGATGGTGGTGAGTATAGATGTTGGTACAGAGAACTTTATTCATCCGCCGGATAAAACTACCATAAGTAAAAGGTTGGTGTATTGGGCAATGGCTAATGCTTACGGAAGAAAAGGTTTGGCATTTGCAAGCCCAGTATACAAATCGCATAAAATCTCCAAAAATGTTGTGACCATTTCTTTTTCTCATACGGAGAACGGTCTTAGTTCTTTTGGAAATTCCCTGTCTGCTTTTGAAATTGCAGGAGAGGATAAAGTGTTTCATCCGGCAACAGCTAAAATTACCGGAGCAGGGGTTGTTCTGCAAAGTGAAAAGGTGAAAACACCCGTGGCGGTGCGCTATGCATTTAAAGATTGGGTTGTTGGAGATTTATTTAATAATGAAGGATTACCTGTATCTCCGTTTAGAACAGATAGCTGGTAATTTGGTCGTTCAAAAGATATATAGAATATAAATATTCATACTGCGGGATTAGCTGATTTAAGAATGAAGATATCAAGGAGGAATTTTGTCAGAATTGGGGCCTTAACACCATTAGTTTATGGCTTTCCTTTTTCATCCGAAATAGGAAATGCTGCCGAAGTAAATTCAGCATCCGCAGATGCTTTATATAAACATTTCCAGAATCCATCCGGTTCTGCAAGGCCCTTTGTACGCTGGTGGTGGAATGGCGGAAGAGTGGTGGAAAAAGAACTGATACGTGAACTGGACATCCTTAAAGAAAAAGGTATTTCAGGGGTTGAAATTAATCCCATAGCATTCCCCAAAGGAAACAATCCGATAGATTATCAGGTGCTTAACTGGCTGAGTGAAGAGTGGCTGGCTGTGCTAAAAACAACGTTAATTGCGGCTAAGGATCGCGGAATAACCTGTGATATCATTGTAGGTTCCGGTTGGCCTTTTGGTGGCGAATTTCTCAAAGAGGAAGAGCAGTTACAATTACTTGCGCTCGGTACTAGAAATATAAAAGGCCCACAACAACTTAGAGTAAAGAAAGAAGAGTTATTAGCTGAAACAGATTTTCTGATGAAACGCAAAACCGGCTCCAAGGCGCTTTTCGGATTGAGGCTTTCAGCGGCCCGGCTCGACGCTTTCAATCCTGGAATCGACCTCAGTTCGCAAATAAAGAATGCGGAGATCATTATTGATGTGCCTGCCGGCGACCACGTGCTTTATGCTGTCGTAAAATTAACCGGTTATTCGTCTGTACAATTTGGATTGCCCGGAGCTTCGGGGCCAGTTCTCAATCATTACGATAAGGCTGCCGTTCAACGTTACCTGGATAGAATGTCTGATGCGATCACCGCCAAAATTGGCAATATGGGCGATCACTTCAGGTCAATATTTGTCGACAGCCTGGAACTTCGCGGCTCGAATTGGTGCGACGATATGCTTGAACAGTTTAAGGAGAGAAAAGGGTATTCGCTGGAACCCTATCTGCCTTTTATTCTATTTAAATTAAGTACAAAAAATACACACACAGGCACGCAGTCTATTGAAAATATCATCACGCTTGCACCTCAAACACAGGACGAAATTAACCGGGTGAGATATGATTTCGAAACAACCCGCCTTGAACTCTTTAATGAAAGGTTTTACCACACTTTTATAGATTGGTGCAAAAAAAATAATGTTAAATCAAGGGTGCAGGCCTATGGCCGCGAGTATTACACTTTAGAATCAGCTATGCTGGCAGATATCCCGGAATGTGAGACCTGGATTCGTGATGATGTAGGTGGCGATTTGCCGGAAAACACCTTTAAAACCGGGAGGGCATACCGGCCTGTTAATAAGTTTGTTTCTTCGGCGGCAAGGCTAGTCGGAAAGCGTGTGATCAGTTGTGAAGAAATTACCAATACCGATTTGGTTTTTAACGCCTCCCTGGAAAGGATAAAAGTAACAGGAGATCAAAGTAATCTTTCAGGCGTTACCCATTCCATCTTGCATGGGTTCAATTATAGTCCTCCCGAAATTCCTTTTCCAGGCTGGGTACGCTATGGATCATTTTTTAGTGAAATAAATACCTGGTGGCCCTATCTGAAAACATGGATCGACTATAAAGCGAGATTGTCTGCAGTTTTTCAGGATTCGGAAATGCAGTCAGACATAGCCATCATGTTCCCTCTGGCAGATATGTGGTCGGAGGTCGGCCTTCAATATCAACAAGTTCCACAAATCGTTTATCCTCAATACGCCAACAACATATGGGAGTCTGTCCACCAGAATGGAAGTGGCTGTGACTATATAAACGAAAACATCCTGCAAAAGTGCAGCTTTTCGGGCGGCAAGCTTCATTATAATACGCGAAGCTATAAAGTACTGCTTATGCCCGAAATGGAATCTATAGCACCTGAAACCCCGGAATTGCTTAGGAAATTTGCTGCTGCGGGGGGACAGGTGATCTTTGTAGGAAAAGAGCCAGTTAAAGCTTTTGGAAAGCAGAATGCCGAGGTAAGGAATCTAAAAGTATACAGTGATGTTCTATCCCTGAAAAAGGATTTTCCGGGTAATGTTAGTTTCTTTCCAGCTCCAAAAGAAAAAATCATAGACTGGTATGCACAGTTACAATCTAAATTTAATGTAGTTCCATATGTTAAGTTTGATAAACCTGTTTCGCATGTAAGTCAGGTGTATTACACGACTAACGAAGCAGATGTTTTCTTTATCTGTAACTATCATCTGGAAAAAGCTCATGAATTCACAGCTACCTTTAATGTTAGAAATAAAACGGCCTGGTTGTGGGATCCTGAGACAGGCAAGAAGTATCTATATCCTTATCAGGGTGCGAAGAACCGTCTCAAGATCAGTCTTGATCCTGCCCAATCCTTGTTAATCGTATTTACAAACGATACTAAAGGAGAGTTATATTCCCACCCAAAAGTTGCCAGTAAACAACCCTACACCATTGAAGGGCCATGGGAGGTAATCCTGGAGAAGGTATTTGAGCAACCCCGTAAAACGGAATTTAAGAAACTTATCGATTTTAAAGATGACCCGGGGCTCCAGTCGTTCGGCGGAGTTATTTTTTATGAGAAAAAATTTCGTATCGAAAGCCCGGAGAATTATCATTCACTCGACCTTGGAAAGGTATTTGGCATATCAGAGTTGGAGGTAAATGGTCAACCACTTGGGTTCAAATGGTATGGAAAACATATCTACGATTTAAGAGAAATGTTAAAGCCAGGCCAAAACACGATAAAAATAAAAGTTACTACTGTACTTGGAAACTATGCTAAATCCCTGAAGGATAATGCAGTTGCTCAGCAATGGACCAGCATTAAGCCACAACCATTGTATTCTATGGGACTTGTAGGGCCGGTAAATCTCATATAATTTAAATATTTTATTATAGATAAATATGAAAAATCAAAAACATATCAACAGGATTTTTTGCATGAATAGGCGTGCTCTCCTGGCAATTTCTGCTGTGATATTTACAATTGGAGGCTGCGGGGTAAACAAGGGATTGAGCAGTAGCAGACAGAAACCAAATGTGCTATTTATCGCGGTAGACGACTTGCGTCCTCAGTTGGGCTGTTACGGAGATGAAACTGTGCAGAGTCCCAATATTGATAAATTGGCAAAATCAGGTGTTTTATTCAACCGGGCTTTTTGCCAGCAAGCTGTGTGTTCTCCTTCACGGACTTCTTTAATGACCGGAAGAAGACCAAATACAACAAAGGTTTGGGATTTAAATACACATTTCCGTACGACGATTCCAGATGTAGTTACATTACCTCAATATTTTAAAAACAATGGTTATCATACTCAAAGTATTGGTAAAATTTATCACGATCCAGCATCGGCACAAGATGCACTTTCCTGGTCTGTACCAGAGATACTTGCAGTAACCAAAAAGGAAGGCAAATATGTGCTGCCTTCTAATCTTCAAAAAAAATCGGCTAAGGCCGCCGCATCAGAACTGGCAGACGTGCCTGATAATGCCTATGTCGATGGACAGGTAGCAGACCAGGCTTTGGAGGTTTTAAGGAAAGTTAAAGACAAACCCTTCTTTCTGGCCGTAGGATTTCGTCGCCCGCATTTGCCTTTTAGTGCGCCAAAGAAATATTGGGATATTTATAAACGGGAAAATATTACCCTGCCTGTTCAGCGAAAACTTCCAAAAAACATACCTGTCTACGCCGCTCACAACAGCGAGGAGCTTAGAGGGTATAGTGACATTGGGTTTAATAATTTAATTACGGATACCAAAACGCAGGAATTATTACATGGTTATTATGCTGCGATTAGTTACACTGATGCCCAGATTGGAAAGGTGCTGGCCGAATTAGACCGTTTAAATTTAACGAAAAATACCATCATTGTATTGTGGAGTGATCATGGATTCCATTTGGGAGAGAAAGGGTTATGGGCAAAATCAACCAATTATGAACTGGATACCAGGGTGCCTTTGATTATCGTGGCTCCGGGGAAAAAGCAAGGTGTCAAATCTAACGGACTGGTTGAGCTGGTAGATTTATACCCAACTTTAGCTGATCTGGGCGGCCTCCAAATTCCCGATAGCCTGGAAGGAACCAGTTTAGTGCCATTATTAACCAAGCCCAATCAACCATGGAAGAGCGCAGTGTTTAGTCAGTTTCCCCGGCCGTGGCAATACAAAGGAGCACCAGATTTAATGGGGTATGCGATGAGAACGGACCGCTATCGCTACGTGGAATGGCGTGATTTTAAAACGGCTGAAGTCAAAGCAACGGAGCTTTATGACCATCAGGTCGATCCTGCTGAAGTAAATAATATAGCTGATGTTTCTTTGAATATTACTTTGGTTAAAGAACTAAAACAAAAGCTTAATGACGGATGGTCGCAAGCTCGCCCAAGCAGGCCGCAATGATATGCTGGCCTGGTATTGACAACGCTCTTGCGGCTGATAACAGAAACAAAGCAACATCCGGAAAACGTCATTTAGCCCGTTTCAATTTTAAGCTGTCCAAAGAAAATAATATAACCATCCAGAAGTAAAACATGACGAATATTTTTCATATCTTGTAGTACATATTAACAAAAAATATCCCATTTTTGAAGGCATTATGGCAATAAATGATTTAAGTAAAGACCTGGCTCCCATCAGTTCAAGCACGATGGCAGATGTTGTTGAAGTTAGACTGAGAGAATATTTGAAAAAAAAATCCTTCCGGCCCGGGGATGCCTTGCCAAAGGAACTGGAGTTGGCTGAAGCTCTGGATGTGAGCCGAAATGTACTCCGCGAAGCTTTGAGCAGATTACGCATGCTGGGCATGGTAGAAACCAAAAAGAAAAGGGGGATGATATTGGCCAGGCCGGATATACTTGGCACATTTGAACGGGTTCTGGATCCCCTGATTATTGATAAAGAAACGCTTCAGGATATTTTCGAACTGAGGCTCGTGCTGGAAATGGGATTGGCGGACCTATTATATATCAGAAAAACAGATAAGGACATTGCAGAACTTGAAAGTATAGCAAAGAAAGAAATAAACCATGACAATTCATTCCGGATCAAAAATGAGATCGCTTTTCATGGCAAGCTGTACGAAATGTCTGGCAACAATACACTTAAAAGATTTCAAATCATGCTGCTTCCCATTTTCGATTACGTAGTGACACTCGAAAAGAAGCCTACCAGGGGCAAGGTCAACCATATGGATTTGGTTCAGATTCTCAAAACCGGTTCAAAAGACGACTTCAAAAAAGGAATGGAGGCTCATTTGCAACCTCACTTTGACAGATTAAAATAAATAGCCTCTGAATGAATTATTATTTTGATTTGTAAAAAATAGTTCACACTTTTGATATGTACTACATAAGTACTATAACCAGATATAATGATTCCATTCGAGGCACAAGAGATTTACGGCAACTGGGCAACCTTATTACTTCCGATCAATGATGACGATAGCATCAATTATCAACAGCTGGAACAAGAAATTGATGCGCTGATCTCCTTTGGTGTCGATGGTATTTATTCCAATGGTACGGCAGGAGAGTTTTACAATCAGACCGAAGAGGAGTTTGATCAGGTAAACGGCATGCTGGCTTCAAAATGTAATGCTGCAGGGATGCCGTTTCAAATCGGCTGTTCGCACATGAGCCCTAAAATATCTTTAGAAAGATTAATACGAGCCAGGAAATTAGAACCTTCAGCCATTCAGATCATTCTGCCAGATTGGTTTGTCCCGTCCATGACAGAGATCATTGATTTTTTGAAGGTAATGACTGCAGCGGCTGATCCAATTGGTTTGGTCTTGTATAACCCACCTCATGCTAAAAGGAAGCTTAGTCCATTAGATTTTGCAGAAATACTGAACTCAGGCATCCCCTTGATTGGCTGTAAAGTTGCAGGCGGAGACGAACAATGGTATCAGGAAATGCGCAGCTTGCCGGTGCCTTTCTCTGTGTTTATTCCGGGACACCACCTGGCAACAGGAATTTCCCGGGGCGCACATGGCGCCTATTCAAATGTGGCATGTCTAAATCCCAAAACGGCACAAACCTGGTATAACGATATGATCAGCAAAAACGGTGACCCTTTTGAACTGCAATTCAGAATCCAAAGATTTATGAATGATTGTATCGTTCCTTATATAGTGGATCAAGGCTATTCAAACCAGGCTGTAGATAAATTTATGGCTGCTGTAGGCGGCTGGACAAATATAAGTCCCAGGTTGCGCTGGCCTTACAGGTCAATACCAGAAGATGATATCTTGTCTGTAAGGGAAAAATGCGCTGAGCTTTTGCCGGAAGTTTTTTATAAATAATATAGTTTAAAATCATCTCATAATTAATTACATGTTTCTTTTCAAAAACCACCCTGTTAAGCTGCACCTGTTAAGAAATAGCCTGGCTATAATTTTTATAAGTACCCTTGCTTTATTATTTAACGGATGCAAAACAAGGCAGCTTAAATCTGGTAAAGCATTGCTGGACAGCAGTATTGTTTTTGCTCCGGGTGGTGAATTTGCCTCCATGCGGATACCTGCGTTGATAATGTCGAAAAAAGGCACGTTACTGGCTTTCTGTGAAGGCAGGATTGGCACAGCCAGTGATTGGGCTGATATGGATCTGCTGATGCGGAGAAGTAAGGACGGCGGACGTACGTGGGAGCCTAATGTTGTAATCGCGCCAAGAATAGGCGGACAACCGACCAGCAATGCAACGCCCATCGTTGATGAAAACGGGGTGATTCACCTGCTGTATCAGCGTGATTATGCTAAGGCTTATTATACCAGTTCTGCAGATGATGGGCAAACATGGAGCCCTGCTGTTGATATTACTTATGCTTTTGATGCCTTCAGGCCCGAATACGACTGGAAAGTTCTTGCCCCGGGTCCCGGACATAGCATTCAGTTAAAGAATGGGCGTTTATTGGTGCCAGTGTGGTTAAGCGATCCCGCTAAACTTAAGCCCAGACGCAGCCATGCGCCATCCTGCATCGCTACCATTTATAGCGATGACCATGGCAAAACCTGGAAACGCGGGGCCATCGTTGCCAATAATTCTCCTGAATTCATGAATCCAAGTGAAACCATGGCCATCGAGCTAAATGACGGACGTGTGATGTTAAACATCAGGAATGTCTCCGGGGCTCATCGAAGAGGTATTAGTTATAGTCATGATGGCATCAGCGGGTGGACAAAGCCAGTTTTTGATGAGGAATTGTTCGAGCCGATCTGTATGGCGACGATCATCAGGCTACAGGACAAACAAAATCCCGCAATATTGTTCATTAATCCTGATAACCAGATTTCTGATGGAAAGCCCATTCCAAAATACCCCCGTAAAAATCTTATGGTGAAAGTGAGCAACGATGAAGGCAAGAGCTGGCCTATAAGAAAAGTAATTAATCCCGGACCAGCTGGTTATTCAGACGTAGCTGTCGGACCAGATGGCACTATATATTGCCTTTATGAATCAAATTCAGATAAAGGGTTTAACTATACCATGGTGCTCAAAAAATTTAACATGGCCTGGCTTCTTCAAAAATGAATTAAACCGATCGGCTTCTGCTGATTAATACATATACCCTAGTAAACAAGAATAAATTATATAAAAAGACATGAATAAAATAACCGGATTAATAGCTGCAACATTTGCAGCTTATCGTGAAGATGGAACAGTAAATTTAGACATTATCCCAACGATAGTTGACAAAATGATAGCTGATGGATTATCTGGCGTATTTATTTGTGGGACAAACGGAGAAGGCCCGAACTTAACGATAGACGAAAGAATGTCTATCGCGGAAGCTTATGTAAAAGCGGTGGACAAACGTATTCTGGTATTGGTTCACGTGGGGCATAGTTCTATTTACGAGTGCCGCAAACTGGCAGCTCATGCAGAGCAGATCGGAGCCGATGCTATATCTAGCGTAGCAGCCTTTTACTTCAAGCCGACCAGTGTTGGCAATCTGGTTAAAAGTATGGCAGAGATTGCATCAGCAGCACCGAATACCCCTTTCTATTATTACAGTATCCCAACATTAACCGGTGTCGGCATGGATTTGGTGGCTTTCCTGGAGCATGCAGAAGATGTAATCCCTAATCTTGCAGGTATCAAATACACCGCATCTACGCTAAATGAATATCAGGCTTGCTTAAACTATAAAGGAGGCAAATTTGATATTCTCTTCGGATATGATGAAATGCTATTGCCTGCACTTGCCGTGGGCGCCAAAGGGGCAATTGGAAGTACTTATACATTTGCTGCACCATTATATCTAAAAGTGATGAAGCTCTATAACGAAGGAAAGAGTGAAGCCGCCGCAGCTATGCAGTTACATTCAGTAAATATGGTGCGTTGTTTGGTCAAATACCCTCCCATTCCGGCTCAAAGGGCAATAATGAAGATGGAAGGGCTTGATCTGGGTAATTGCAGGCTGCCTCTCGAGCCGCTTTCAAATGCTGACGCAGTACAATTTAAAGCGGCGCTGGACGAGATCGGTTTCTTCAATGCCGTTAAGCAGCCTTAATCATGAACAGATTTTTTCACTTTCTTTTTATCTCCCTTATGTCATTAGTTTTAAATAAGGGGATTGCGCAGGACGCTTCCAGATCTCACTTGAAATGGAGTAAGCTGCAGCCGGTCCCCGATCCTATTGGTTTTGCCGGCTCCTTCTCCGGTGTTGCTAACGGCGCATTGCTGGTTGCCGGCGGTGCAAATTTCCCCGATGGAGGAGCTCCGTGGACGGGTTCCGTGAAGGCCTGGCATGACGACATTTTTGTATTGGAAAGCCCTGAGGGGAAATGGAAGCACGCGGGAAAATTACCACATTCATTGGGATATGGCGCTTCTGTAAACTGGAAGGGCGCTTTGATTATTTTAGGCGGAAGTAACGAAAAAGGACATCATTCTGAAGTGGTTGTACTAAACTATAAAAACGACGCGGTAGAAACCAGCAGATTGCCGGATCTGCCTCATCCAATAGCGAATACGGCTGCGGCATTGGTTGACGATGTCATCTATGTTGCCGGAGGTATTGAAAACCCTGAGGATAAGTCCGCCGGACAGAACTTTTGGTCACTGGACCTGACTTCGGAACATAAAACCTGGAAGATCTTAAAAAGCTGGCCCGGTCCTGCAAGAATGCTGAGTGTTGCCGGAGCACAAAAAGGGATGTTTTATTTGTTTAGCGGAGTTGAGCTGCTTGAGGGGAAACGTAAGTATTTAAAAGACGCGTATAAGTATTCACCTGCAGGTGGATGGAAACAAGTTGCTGATCTTCCAAGTTCTGTTGCCGCTGCGCCCACACCAGCATACTCCGCAGCAGCTACTCTGCTGATATTCGGAGGAGACGATGGCGAACTTGCCCCTGAGGCAGCAAATTTAAAAGAAAATCACCCGGGATTTTCAAAGCAGATCCTAAATTATAATACCCTTACAAATACCTGGAAGGTGACAGGAAAGATCTTTACAGCTAAAAAGTACGACGCTGTAAAAAATCCTAATGGAAGCATCTGGGCTCCGGTGACGACTACACTGACAGTTTGGAAGGGGAACATTGTGATTCCCGGTGGCGAGGTCAGGCCCGCTACACGAACGCCAAATGTATTAATGGCAACACCTGAAAAACACCATTAACAGATAAATACCAGCAGATGAAGAATTCCGGACAAACCACTTCCTTTTATTCATGGATAGTTGTGGCAATGCTATGGATCGTGGCATTTTTAAATTATCTCGACCGCATTTTAATTACATCAATGCATGATCCCATTGTAATGGATTTTAAGCTGACCGATGCGCAGTTTGGTTTACTTACATCTGTGTTTCTCTGGTCGTATGGGTTTTTAAGCCCTTTCGGGGGTTATCTGGCCGACAAATACAGCAGAAAAAAGATGATCGTAATGAGTATTATGGTCTGGTCTGCCGTTACATTATGGACCGGTTTTGCGACGTCATTTCATGAAATGCTGGCTGCCCGTTTTTTAATGGGCGTGAGCGAGGCCTGTTATATTCCTGCAGCACTGGCATTAATTACAGATTATCATAAAGGTAAAACACGCTCTTTGGCAACAGGATTACACATGAGCGGTCTGTATGCAGGCCTTGCACTTGGAGGTTTAGGTGGTTATATTTCAGAATTGTGGGGCTGGCGTTCCGGGTTCCACATTTTCGGAATCATTGGTATTGTGTACTCGTTTGTGTTGTTGTATGTTTTAAAGGACCATAATGTTGAACCTTCAGAAGACGAAGGGGAAAAGGAATCTGTATCACATAAAATGAGCCTTACCGGGGCTTTAAAAGTTCTTTTTAGTGAAAAATCTTTTTTTGTCCTCCTGTTCTATTTTACAGTACTGGGCATGGTAAACTGGATTGTTTATGGCTGGCTGCCTACTTTTCTGAAAGACCATTTTCATCTTGACCAGGGCGAGGCCGGGATTTCGGCAACCGGATATGTGCAGGCAGGCTCTTTTATCGGTGTAATTTTAGGAGGCATTCTGGCAGACAGATGGACACGCAAAAATGACAAAGGCCGGTTGTATATTCTTATTATTGGTTTCACTATCGGAGCGCCGTTTTTATTTCTGATGGCTTCCACAAATATTTTTGGTATTGCCATCCTGGCCATGATGGTTTTTGGTTTGGCAAGAGGTTTTAACGACGCCAACCTGATGCCGATTCTGCGCCAGGTTTCTGATCAGAGATATGTAGCTACAGGCTATGGCTTTCTCAATTTTTTAAGCACCATTGTAGGTGGCCTGATGGTTTATATTGGCGGTGCGTTAAAAGACGCCCAGATCGATCTCTCCATTATTTATCAAATTTCAGCCGGTATGATGCTTCTGGCAACCTGGTCTTTGTTTGCTATAAAACTAAAAAAGAACAACACACAGAATTAATCATATGAAACTAAAACTGTCTATATCCGTGGTTCTTTTTACCCTTTTTGTTCGTACAGACATCCTGAAAGCCAATGTTTCATTGCCGGCAATCATCTCCAGCGGAATGGTCCTTCAGCAGCAAACCCAGGTCTCTTTGTGGGGAAAAGCGAAGGCAAATACAAAAGTAACAATACTTACTTCCTGGAACCAGAAGCTGCATACCCTAAGCAGTTCGAAAGACGGATCCTGGAGGCTGTCTGTACTGACCCCGAAAGCAGGCGGGCCATATAAAATTACTTTTAATGACGGCAGCAAACTGGTGCTTGAAGATATACTGATCGGTGAAGTATGGTTGTGTTCAGGACAGTCAAACATGGAAATGCCTGTTAAGGGATTTGGAAACCAGCCGGTACTAAATTCAAATGATATATTAACGGAGGCGGAGGAGCCGGGTGTCAGACTTTTCAGGATAGAAAAGAAGATGTCAAAGACGCCGCAAACCGAACTAAACGCCAAATGGGAAAATACAAATGCCTCAACTGTGAAGGAATTCAGTGCTGTAGGTTATCAGTTTGCGCGCATCCTGCAGCAAAGATTAAAGGTTCCTGTAGGGATCATTCAGTCTGCTTATGGCGGTACCGATATAGAAGCCTGGATGGATCTTAAAAGTCTGACCGGTTTTAACGACTTCAAAATACCTGCTGATACCGCTAAAAGCACCAAGAATGATCCCGGCGTATTGTTTAATGCAATGATCAACCCGATTATTGGCTATTCGATCAAGGGAACTATATGGTACCAGGGAGAAAACAACAGGTTTAATTCGCACAGTTATGATAAAAAAATGGCCGCCATGGTAAAGTTCTGGCGCGGACTTTGGGCTCGTGGAAATTGGCCGTTTTATTATGTCCAAATCGCCCCAAATGTTTACAAGGACGTTGCCGATAGCATCCCGCTATTGTATGAGGCACAATCCAGAGCGATGGTACTGATTCCGAATTCGGGAATGGCGGTAAGCGTTGACGCAGGAAGTATGAAAACCATACATCCGCCCGATAAAACGATTATCAGCAAAAGGCTTGCATACTGGGCATTAAATAAAACATACGGCAAGACAGGCATAACCTATATGGGTCCCGTTTATAAAACGCTGAAAGTAACAGGCGGGAAAGCCATTCTTGGTTTTGATGAAATTCCAAACGGTCTGACGGCATACGACAAACCCTTGATTTCGTTTGAAATATCCGGCAGCGATAAAGTTTTTTATCCGGCCGAGGCAACGATCTCCGGAAAGACAGTTGTGGTACAAAATGACGCAGTTAAAAGTCCTGTAGCAGTCAGGTATGCCTTTAAAGACAGGTTCTCCGGGAACCTGTACAATACGGAAGGCATACCTGCACAGCCTTTCAGAACGGATAACTGGTAATTTTATACCCGGCTAAAACTTATAAGACAGACTTGCTGCGAAATTTCTTTGTTTTTGTGGATTCACTGACCAGTAACCAATATAATATTGTTCGTTGGTCAGGTTATTTACATTAAATGCGACTCTGATCTTGCGGGAGTTGTAAAAAATACCTCCATTAAGTAAAGTATAATCAGGAAGATAGAAAACACCCGTTATACTATTGTCGATTGCTTTATACTTACCCGCATAATTGCCGCCTATTCCGAGGCCAAAGTCTTTTAATGTACCATGTCCAAATTTGTAAGTCGTCCATAAGTTGGCAAGATCCTGCGGGCCTTGTCCTCCCGGAGTTCTTCCAGGTTCATTATAAAAATCAATTGAAGCCCCTGTCAGTACTTTTATTGAATTGTGACTGTAGCCGGCAATCAGGTTTAATCCTGAAACAGGATTGACGTTGATATCCACTTCAAAACCCTGACTTCTGACTTTCCCGCCCTGTATAGAGTTCAGCTGATTGGCGGGATCTGTGTATACTCTGTCGGTTACCTTAATGTTATAATAAGAAACAGTTGCATTGAGCTTATCCGAGAACAAATTTGTTTTTACTCCAAATTCCCATTGATTTGCATGCTCCGGTTTAAATGACTTTATGCCCAAAACAACACCGTCGACATTATAGTTTACCCCTGGTTCTTTATTGATGAATGCATTCATATAGTTTGCAAAAACTGAAACCTTATCTATTATCGGCTGATAAACCAGACCTAATTTCTGAGACAATACGAACTGATCAAAATCATCTTCCTTTGTCTCTTTATCACCAGGCGAATCAAAATAATCCGTCCTCAAACTCACCATTGCTGAAAAATTCGGCGTAAAGTTGAGTACATCAGAAAAATAAGCACTGTAAGAACTGTTGGAGATTTCAGTATTGCTTCCTTCCATTCCGGCTAGCAGATTGTTAACAGATGCCTTTGTCAGGTCTATGGCTGGGGCCTCCGTGCGGGTAGGATCACCATTCGCGTCTAAATTTTCTTCATCGTAATAAACACGGGTCGTTATTCCGCCTTGTGGGGTTACCCGTCTGCCTGATGCCCAGCCAGAGCCATTATCTTTCACATTACGATGATAATAATCTAATCCAACCAGGAGCCGGTTTCTTAGACCTCCAATTTTAAAATCACCATTAAAATTCTGCTGGATATCGATGGTTCCTGTCACCTGGTTTTCGTTATGGAAATATTGATCAAAGTAATCGTCTTCAGGTTCATCATCCCATATGTAGGTGTACATGCCATCAGACTTTACTCTGCCGCCAGAAATCACAGTTTGAGAATGCCACTGGTCTGATAGCTTATACGACATTTGCCCCTGTAAGTTATAGCGTGGATTTTTTGTTGTTAAATCGTTACTGGTAAAAGAAAGCTTGTTGTCAAGGTTCAATTCCGCTAAGTTTTTAAAGTCAAGCGGGGCGGTTCTGTTTGAATGAAAAAATACTGGAGCAATGGCCCGTTTTTCCTCAAGTATTTCCGCAAGAATATTAAACGACAGTCTGTCATTAACTTCGTAAGATAAAGAAGGGGCAATAAAAAAAGATTTTTTAAATCCTGCATCCTGAAAGCTGTCTTCTCTGTGAATAGCAGTGTTGATGCGCAATGCAATCTTTTTTGTTTTGCTAAGTGGCGCGTTTACATCGACTGTCAGCCTGTTTAAACCATAGCTGCCTTGATTATAAGTGACTTCTCCGCCAAAGTCATAATATGGTTTTTTTGTAATGGTATTAATGAACCCTCCATAGCTATAGAAGCTGCCCCCAAACAAGGTTGCGGACGGGCCTTTAATTACTTGTATTTCTTCTACATCCGACGGATCCAGATTTCCGCTTGTTAAACCAGGCAATCCATTGATCAGACTAGGTTGGGCATCAAAGCCACGCAGGGCAAAATAAGACGCTCCGTCCCCGGCTCTGCCCGTAGACTCCCAGGTCCTGGTAATTCCTGGCACATTTCTAAGTGCATCATCGTAACTTGTGATCACCTGTTGTTTTAATATTTCTAAGGGAACGGAATTATACACCTGCGGGTTTTCCAGATTTTTCAACGGCATTTTGGCTACAACAACATTTACCTTGTTTGAATTTCTGGATGATATGATTACTTCACGAAGCTCATCGGCATTTTCTTTGAGTATAAAGTGAACTGTTGTAGTCTCCCCAGATCGTATTTCAACAGACTGCTGCTGTGTTTGCAATCCGATGTAAGAGGCCGTCAATGTATATGATCCAGGTTTAATGTTCTTAATCTGATACTCACCGTTTTTACTGCTGCGCGCCACTCTGTTGGTGCCCTTTAAGGTTACACTTACAAATTCTGCCGCGCTGCCATCAGATGTCTTTACTGTTCCAGTGACGCTCCCTGTTTGCGCGAAGGACATGCTTACAGAACATATGAATAGAAAGATAGAAAAAGTTAAGGTTTTAATCATCGTGTGTTTAATTTGATTTCGGGGCAAATGTATTATTTAAAACTATTCTAAACAAAACTATTTAAAATAAATCTAAATAATTAGCCTACTGGATTAACTGTATATCAGGCAGATGTGTAAGATGACAGTTACAAACATCAATGCGTTTAAATCTAAGTATGTGAATTATTGCATCTATGTTGCAAAAAATATTCTTCGGTTCAATCGTAATTGTGCAACTTTGTTGCGTGTAAAGGGGGCGTACGCTATGCCTTCCGTATTTGAGTTATTAAAAAGATGAATTATGAAAACAAACAACAAATATGACGTTATCATTATTGGAGGAAGCTACGCAGGCCTGTCGGCAGCAATGGCATTGGGACGGGCGATGAGGCATGTGCTGATCATCGATAGCGGTAAACCATGTAACCGGCAGACCCCGCATTCACACAATTTTCTTACACAGGACGGAAATACACCTGAAGGCATTGCAAAAATAAGTAAAGCACAGGTAATGCAGTACCCGACAATAGAATTTATGGAAGGCAAAGTAACCAGGGTAGGGGGTGAAAATAATCAGTTCGTGGTTTACAACTCAGAAGGACAAGCTATGGCAGCTAAGAAAATCCTGTTTGCCACAGGACTAAAAGATCTTATGCCAAAGATTAGGGGCTTTGCAGACTGTTGGGGTATTTCAGTGATTCACTGCCCATACTGCCATGGTTATGAATACAGGAATGAACAAACAGGTATTTTTGTCAACGGAGATATGGCATTCGAATTTGCAAGGCTGATCAATAACTGGACAAAGAAACTAACCGTGTTTACCAATGGGGTGTCAGCTATTGATAAATCGCACCGGGAGCAATTAGTCCAGCTCAATATTGATGTCGTGGAGACTCCAATTCAGGAGGTCCGGCACACGAATGGTATACTTGATAAATTAATATTTGCTGATGGAAGCGGCACGAAGATCACGGCACTCTATGCAAAGCTTCCGTTTGAGCAGCACAGTGACATTCCCATAAATCTGGGTTGCCAGATGACGGATGCCGGACACATTCAAACGGATGATTTCCAAAAGACAAGCATTCCAGGGATATATGCAGCAGGAGACAATGCTAACATGTTTCGGACCCTTTCAATGACCGTAGCCGCGGGAACGAAAGCTGGTGCCATTATTAACCAGGAACTGATTGCAGAATCATAACACAATGGTTCTGAATGTCAGGTTTACCCTTGGTTTTGTAACCAGCTTTGTCGGCGGAAGACGGTGCAGCCAATGTGTTTGAGTCGTATCTTTCATAACCAGCAGGCTGCCATGTTCCAAAATAACAGAAACGATTTGTTTGTTTTGTTTATGCTTGAACGAAAACTTTCTTTCAGCGCCAAAGCTCATTGAGCCAATTGCACCATTCTTTTTCAGGTCTTTTTCTCCGTCGCTGTGCCAGGCCATTCCCTCCTCACCGCTATGGTATAAATTGAGCAGACATGAATTGTAGGTTTCGCCCGTTTTTTGTTCGGCGACTGCTTTTAGTTCCAGCAACGCTTTAGTCCATGGAAGGGCCAGTTTGGTAACATTGGAATAGGTATACTCAAATTCCATGTCGCCATACCAGGCCACTTTTCTTTTAGTGATGATGCGCTTGCCAAAAATAACGGCCTCATCATTTCTCCATTCAATATGATGAAATAAAGTATCATAATAATGGCTGGCCTGCTGACTTGAAAACAGCCTGCCATAGTAATTTACCTCGCCGTCATATGGCAACAAATTGATTTCACTGGCTCTTACTTTACTGAATAGGTCTATCATCGCAATCTGGCATAAAATTAACATTACAAAATAAACTAACTCAATGCATCATGAAAAATAATTCCAACAGTATAGCGTTCGCCATCCCGAACTTCGCTTACCCCATGTTTCATATTAGCCCGATAGTAACCCTTGCTGCCCTTTACCGGGCGAAAATTTGTAGTAAAGGCCAATAGATCTCCTTTCTTCGGGTTAAGCACAACGGCCTTTGACTGCGCGCGGGGGTGCTGCTGGATCAGTATAAATTCGCCTCCCTTAAAATCTTCACCAGGCTCATTTAGAAACAATACCAGTTGAATTGGGAAATAGAGATCACCATAAAGATCCTGATGAAGCGTATTGTATCCGCCCTTGCTATATTTCAAGATCAGAGGAGTTGGTTTTAGCTGACCATCGGCCCTGCAAAGCGCATGAAGTTCCCGGAGTGTGTTTGGAAAACGCGTATCAATCTTCAAAACACTCATCCATGAATTTGCTATCGGAACAAGTTTCGGGTAAATACTGTCCCGGATTTGCTGGATAAGCCCCGGTAAAGGATAATCGTAATACTTATATTCTCCAAGCCCAAAACGATACCGCTCCATGACAACAGTTTTCCTGAAAATGCCAGGGTCATTATATGTTGCTTTCAGTTCTTCACATTGGGCGGGGTTTAAAAAACGGGGAATGACCGCATAGCCATTTTCATGCATTGACCCTGTGATAATTCCCCAGTTTACGGTCTCAGTTTTTGATAAGTTATCTTGCATAACATTTGATTAAATGAACAGATCAAAGGTCTGCAATACCCTACAGGAATAAAATCCGAATCTTGCCTTTTTACCCGAACTGACCAACCTGATAAGATCCGGCAACTGTTCTGAAAGAAACATTGACGCGGTTGTAGCTGTTGATGGCGATAACTGCCAGCGTCAGCTCAATTAACTCTTCCTCAGAAAACTGGGCTTTCGCCTGATGGTAGACATCATCCGGTACGTCTGCCCCGCTGATTTTTGTTACCGCTTCTGCCCAGGCCAGTGCTGCGCGTTCGCGATCACTATAGAAAGGTGCCTCGCGCCACGTAGCTAAAACATAAAGACGTTGTTCAGTTTCTCCTGCTGCACGCATATCTTTTGCATGCATATCAAGGCAATAGGCACAGCCATTAATTTGGGATATCCTGAAGTAAATTAAATTCAGAAGTGGTTTTTCGATTTGAGACTTTGTTAGATAAGCATTTAAACCATGCAGCGCTTTTATCGCATCCTGGCCTTTTTCGAAAAAATTGATTCTCTGTTCCATTTTTTTTCTTTTTAACGATAATGAATATTTGAATTACACCTATATGTCGAATAAGATGCTGGAAATTGGACAGCGGATGGAAAATATTTTTGATATATTAGTTGGATAAAATCATGGAACGCTCCCGGAAATATCTCACTGCAATTTTGGCAATACTGCTTGCTTTTTCAGCATGTTCCGGGACAGAGGTTCAAATCCCCGTACCTGGTGAAAAATTGGAGGAAAAGGTAGAGGAGGCGCTGAAATACTGCAATGCAAACAAGCTGAATACTTCTTATTGTATCTTGGTCGATATGAGCATTCATTCCGGAAAGAACCGTTTATTTGTTTATGACTTTAAGAAAAAGAAGATCGTAATTAATGGATTGTGTGCACATGGAAATGGTGGTGGCAGTACAGCCTTTAAGCCTGTTTTTAGCAACAAAGTCAATAGCAATTGTACTTCACTTGGCAAGTACAAGCTGGGCATCAGGTCATACAGCAGATGGGGAATCAACGTACATTATAAAATGCATGGTCTGGATAGTGCCAACAGCAATGCCTACAAGAGGATAGTTGTGCTGCACTCTTACTCGCCGGTTCCCGAATATGAAATTTATCCTTACGGTCTTCACGGGGTAAGCCTGGGATGTCCGGTCATAGCCGATCTTACCATGATTGAAATTGATAACCTGATTAAAGGCGGACAAAAGAATATGCTGCTCTGGATTTACCAATAAACATTACAAAACTGTGTTCTAAGCTTGCGGCTAAAGATTTTTTGAAACGGTAAATTTGCCCATTCAAATTTAGCACTTATAGAAATTGAATACGGTAAGATACATAAAGACGCAAAACCAGGGAATTTCTACAATTTTGGCTTTTGCATTGATCCCCTTATCGGGTTTCGCAACAGACATTTATATTCCCTCTTTACCTACAATGGCGGCAACGATGCAGGTGAGCAGCCTGCAGGTGCAGCTTACCCTTAGCCTCTTTTTAATCAGCTATGGAGTCTCTCAGTTGTTCATTGGCAGTATACTGGACAGTTTTGGCAGATATAAACTGAGCCTGATCTGCCTGCTGGTCTTTGCCGCGTCCAGTATTGTGATTGCCAATACCCACAACATTTATGTCATTTATCTGATGCGGATCATTCATGGATTTACGGTCGGTACCGTGATCGTGGCCAAGCGTGCTTTTTTTGTTGATGTTTATGATGGAGACAAGTTAAAGCATTACCTGAGTCTCTTTTCGATAATCTGGTCTACCGGACCGATTGTCGCCCCTTTGTCGGAGGTTATTTGCAAACGGCGTTTGGATGGGAATCCAACTTTTACCTGCTTGCAGGTCTTGCAGTGATCATGGCCATTTTGGAGTATGTGTACAATGGAGAAACCCTGAAAAAGTTTTTCGTATTCTCGCTTAGAAAGATCATAAATGTGTACATAGAGATGATCAGGACCACCAGTTTTTCATTGGGTATTGTGATGCTGGGGCTGGCCTATAGCATGGTCATGATTTACAACATGACGGGCCCTTTTATCATAGAACATCACTTTGGGTTAACTCCTGTTATCGCAGGATATAGCTCACTGATTCTTGGATTTGCATGGATGGTGGGCGGTTTTATCGGCAAGGCTACTATTGATCGTCCATTTTTTAAAAAGATGGCAGCCAATCTGGTACTGCAAATGTTGTTTGTTGCGTTGATGATCATCAGCATCGGTTTCATTTCCAATCTTTATTCCCTGATTTTCTTTGCTTTTATTATTCACGTCACAGCTGGTTATATATTCAATAACTATTTTACCTTCTGTCTCAGTAAATTTCCTAAAAATGCCGGCATAGCCAGCGGACTTACCGGCGGAATTACCTATGTGGTGGTTTCCGGGCTCAGTTATACCATCATTTCATTTTTACCTGCAAAGGACGAAGTGAACTTGTCTGCCAGTTATCTGGTCCTGAGCATAGTATCAGCGATAATTATGTATACGATTTACAAGCTGTCAAGAAGAACTGAATCAGCATCAATTGGTTAGCCTACATCTGTTTGTAACAAAAGAGTGACGGTTATTGGTGTAAATATAACACTAAGCTTTTTCAGATAATTGCTAAGTTTACCGTTCAGCACACCAACTAACCAGATAACTATGCTTCAAGTCAAATACCCTAAAATATACACCGCTGTATTTTCTGCAATTTGCATTTCAACCATTCTTTACGCCTGTAGTTCTGTCAAGCCGAAAACGGAAAATGCCGCTGCGGTTGTCAATACAACGCCTCCAAAACCAGCGCGCATATTGGTTTTTTCCAAAACCAAAGGATTTTACCATTCCTCTATCCCTGTCGGGATCGCGGCCATCCAAAAATTGGGTAAGGAAAACAACTTTATAGTTGACACCACCAAGAATGCCGATTATTTTGTTGAAGATAGTTTAAAGCGCTACAGCGCAGTAGTGTTTTTGAGCACCACAATGAATGTCCTTAACGCTGACCAGCAAGTACAATTTGAAAGGTACATTGAAGCCGGAGGCGGCTATGCGGGCGTTCATGGTGCGACAGATACCGAATATGACTGGCCATGGTACAACAAACTTGTCGGGGCCTATTTCAAAAGCCACCCGGGCAATCCCAATGTCCGCAAAGCTACTGTTGATGTAATTGATGACACCCATTTATCCACCCAGGGCCTGCCTAAAAAATGGGAACGTACTGACGAGTGGTACAACTATAAAAGCATTCAGGGCGATCTCAAAGTACTCGCTAAACTTGACGAAAACAGTTACGAAGGCGGCGAGAACGGCAATAACCACCCTATCGCCTGGTACCATGATTTTGACGGAGGTCGCGCATTTTATACCGGAGGCGGTCATACCGATGAAAGCTTTACTGAGCCCTTATTTGTTAAACACCTGCTTGGTGGGATCAAATATGCGATCGGAACCAATGTAACTTTGGATTATTTCAAATCCTATGCGGTAAAAAAACCGGAAGACAACCGCTTCACAAAAACGGTATTGTCCAACGATCTTAACGAACCGATGGAGCTTTCGGTGGCACCTGATGGCAGGGTATTCTTTATAGAGCGCACCGGTAATTTCTTTGTATATAATCCAGCGGATGGCAAGACTACACTGGTTTATAAATTTCCGGTTAAGGCGGTTGATAAATACCTGAACGGTTTACTGGGAATAGGTATTGATCCTGATTTTGCCACCAATAATTATCTGTATTTTTTTAATACCGCAGAAGCTGCCGGTAAATACAAACAACACATTTCACGGATCCCGATCAGCAAAGACAATGTGCTTGACCTGAAGTCTGAAAAAGTGATCATCGAGATCCCTATTGACCTCGAAGTGAGCGCGCATACCGGCGGCTCTATAGCCTGGGACAAACAGAAAAACATGTACATTTCGACGGGAGACAATACCGTTCCCTTTGAATCAGACGGTTTTGCGCCGATAGACCGGATGGACAACAGGCTGGTATACAGCGCTGAACGTTCCGCCGGTAACACCAACGAACTTCGCGGAAAGATTTTGAGAATTCACCCTGAAGCAGATGGAAGTTATACCATTCCTGAGGGTAATCTATTCCCGAAAGGTACGCCGCTGACCCGGCCGGAGATCTATGTAATGGGTTGCCGCAACCCTTATCGTATGTCTGTAGATGCGGAAACAGGCATCGTATACTGGGGAGAAGTTGGTCCGGATTCCGGTCAGGACGGTGTACAGGGGCCTCGCGGATATGATGAATTTAACCAGGCAAAAAAAGCAGGCAATTACGGCTGGCCATATTTTGTGGGAGACAGCAAACCTTATAAGGAACTCGACTTTGCAACCAGGGGAAAAGGAGCAACCTTAAAGGCAGGTCCATATTTTGATTTGAACGGAGCAACCAACAATTCTCCTTACAATACAGGCATGAAAGTCCTGCCGCCACCAACAAAAGCCATGGTCTGGTATCCTTATGGCAGATCAACCGAGTTTCCTGCACTTGGCGAAGGCGGCCGCTGTGCCATGGGCGGCCCAGTGTTCCATTACAATCCAAGCCTTCAGTCCAAAACTCAGTTGCCTGCCTACTATGACAAGGCCCTGTTCATGTACGACTGGATGCGCAACTGGGTATTCGCAGTTCGTCTGGACGAAAACCAGAACTACAAGCGCCTTGAGCCGTTCATGGAAACCAATGGCGATTTCAGACGTCCGGTAGATATTGAAATTGGTCCGGATGGTGTAATGTACATGCTGGAGTACGGCTCTGTTTACGGAATTGACAATGTAGACGCCCGTTTGGTACGTATCGATTATAATGGAGGAAACCGTGCGCCGATTGCTAAAATTGAAACCAGAGATACAATAGGCCTGGCTCCGTATAAAGTTGCCCTCAGTTCAAAAAGCTTTGACAATGACGATGATGACCAGCTGTCGTACGAATGGCGTTTTGAAGGAAATGCTATAGATTCTAAACGGAAAGAGGTTTCTTATACCTTTCAGAAAAACGGCGTATACAACGCAACATTAACAGTAACCGATCAGGCCGGACTTAGCAGCATTGATACTGTGACGATCAAAGTAGGGAATACCCTGCCGCAAGTGGCGATCAATGCCAGCAGCAATACTTCTTTTTTCTTTACAAAGGCCAGTAAGTTCAGCTACAAAGTTGAAGTAAAAGACAATGAAGACAAAATGATCGACAAGAAAAAGATCAAGGTCGATTTGAACTTCATTGCCAAAGTCCAAAACAACCAATCTCTTGTTGGCCATCAGGAAATCACGCCAACTTACAACTATGGCAAATCCCTGATTGCGAGCAGTGATTGTAAAGCCTGTCACCAGGTCAATGCGCTTTCTGTTGGCCCATCATTTATGCGGGTTTCCAAACGTTATGCAACAGACAAAGCAGCGGTTGACAAGCTGGCCAATAAGATCATCAACGGAGGCGGCGGAGTTTGGGGCGAACACGCCATGAGCGCCCACCCGCAGATCTCCAAAGACGACGCATCAGAGATTGTTAAATACATCCTGTCCGTTGGTGTTAAAAAAGAGAATACCGCATTGCCTCCCCAGGGTACGGCCACACTCAATAAACACCTCACCGTAAAAGATCAGGGACGATATATTTTCTCGGCTTCTTATACCGATAACGGAGGCGCAATTACCCCGCTCACCAGGAAAGAAACGCTGATCCTGCGTCCCTCAAAAGTTCAGGCAGAAGATGCTGACGTACTTCGGAATGTAGATAAAAGTGATAAGTCAGTCGGCAGTATCCACAATGGATCCTACTTCGGGTTTAGAAACATTGACCTTAAAGACATTGGTAAACTCACATTCCTGTATTCTTCATTAAATAGAAATGGAAGTATTGAAGTGCACCTTGATTCACCAAAAGGTCCAATAGTGAGCAAAGCTGATTTTGCCGCCACAGGCAATTGGGAAAAATACCAGGAGTTGAGTGCCGCAGTCAGCACAACAGCCACAGGACGCCATGATCTCTACTTTGTCATTGTAAAAGACACCGCACCAAATCAACATCTGATCAGCATTGACTGGATCAATTTTTCCGCTCAATAATTACCAGCCAGTCGCTCCCTCTTCCCTCAGAAGGCGGAGCGATTGCTTTTGTGCCCGAATTGTCAAACTCACCCAATGCCAGTTTATGCCCGTCTCTTGGGTTAAACAAGGCTGCGGTTAATTTACTGCCCTTTAAATTTTTAGTATTAATTGTTGTCTTTCTTCCGTATGGCAGATAAGCCATCAGAAAATCCCCGTCCTGCGAAATGGAACCCATTTCATATTCAACTGTCTCCGGGTTATCCCTGGCAATCACCGTTTGGTCCGGTACCAGTCTTTGCCAGTTGTAAGTTTCAAATAACTTCTTCATCAGTCCTACCTGAAAAGCCCCCGGATGGCCAAGGGCAATCTTCCAGTTCGTCCTGGCCCAGGAAACAGGATTTTGGTCATTATAAAACTGCCAGATATTGTGGTCGCCGTAAGTATGTCCCATCGCCCCGGAAAGCATGCTCCAGTAAGCGGTCTGCCTTGCGTCAAAATCATCCATCCAGCCAAACTTGCCCGGATTAAACTGATTGGGATGGTCCTCGTACCGGGGTTCCCCGTCTACATGAGGACGAATGGGAGTCAAAACCCTGTTCTTCCGGTTGAAACTGTAGTTTTTAGATTCTTTGGAATGCCCTGTCTGCGACATGTGAAAATCCAGCCAGGCATCGTCTTTAAAGAATTCTGAAGAGCTTCGTGCCCCTGTAGGGTGAAAGGTCATCAGGTGTTTGCCGCCATCACCTTTTTTCAAGCCCCTGGCCATAGATACAATAATGTCGCGGTCTGTTTGATCTTCAATATTTCTGTCGCCTCCCAGTACCCAAACGATAGCATTATTCTTATATCGTTTTCCCACATATTCGCCAAACACTTCCGCATTCTGCGGTGTAAAGATCTCAGGGCCCACACCCCAGGCTTTATTCCATTTATCTCCCCAGGAAGGTAGCATAGCGATGATCAGGCCCAGTTTTTCTGCTTTTTTCACGATGTAATCCACATGTTTAAAATAAGCCTCATTAGGTTTTGCGGGATCGTTGCCGGTCAGCGGCTTATCGCCATAGGGGTTAGGTTTATTCAATCCATCAAGTTCAGCCAGGACAACCGCCTGGATCATGGTAAAACCCTTATCTGCCCTGTCTTTAAGGTAAAGGTCTGCTTCTTCCCTGTTAAGTTTATGGAACAACTCCCATGCGGTGTCGGCAAGCCAGAAAAAAGGTTTGCCATCTGCTGTTTGTAAAAAACGATGATCCGGGCTTACTTTTAATTGTGCAAAGACGGGCAATCGCATGAGGATAAAAGCAACAATAATCAGGTTTCTGTACTTCATAATGGTTTGAATATGTGGTTAATATCAAACTTAAATAAAATATCAGATATTTCCGGTCCGTTTTACCGGAATCGAAATAAAGACAGATTCGCTATATTGCATTATGAAACGCGGCCTTACCCTATTTTGGAAGCTTTATATGTTTTTCTTCGCAGTCCCGTTCCCTATGATCCTGTATTACAGCATCAATAGCGGACTTGGCACGATGGGAACTGAAGACAAAAATCCCTGGTTTGCTCTTGGCATTCTTGCGGCATCTGCCATAGCCTGGTTCATTCTCCTAATCGGTTATTTTCGCAGCTGGGTGCTGCTGATCTTTGTCACAAAAAGGAACATTGAGACAATAAAAGCTGAGGGGATCTGCAGGGAAGCCAAAATTCTGAGTGCTGTGAAAATTGTCAGTCCCGGACCAGGGTACGAAAGCTACGACCTCAGTTTATCATTTAAAAACTTAGCAGACACCGAGATCATACAGAAAACCAGCGTCAATGACAGTAAGCCGCATGAACGACGCTATGAGGTTGGTAAAAAAGTAGACCTGGTAATTGACAAAGAGCTGAAGCATATTCCCTATTTTATATTTGCAGGTGCCGAAGTTTCTATAAAAACAACGAGGCTTGCTTTTATCATTATAGGCTGGGTGTTACTTTTTGCCATCGTAGTGGCCTATTATATCTTTTCTTACCAATATGAAAGCCATGGCACTGGCTGGCGTTTTTTGAGTTTTGGCCATCCATTACTCATTTGCCCGGTAGTGCTGTTGTTTTACCGGTACATAGGCGGATTAATTTTTAACAGGATTGGAGGAACATCCCTGGGTGAAGCGATCTTAATTAAATTTAAAGGGGTAAAAACCACCGCAAAGATGATCAATGCGAACCAGACAGGTACCTACATCAATGAACAGCCAATGATCCGCTTTGAACTCGAATATACCGATAGTATGCAGCAGGTCCGCAGGGCCAGCTTAAAAAAGATCGTGAACCTGCTGGACCTTAGTATCACAAAACAGGAAACGGTTGATATTTTCTATCTGAAAGACCAACCTGAACGCATCGCTTTTGCCAGTGATTTAAATGAAATAAGTTGAGCAAAATGAAGAACCTAATTATTCTGACCCTCTGTGGCCTCTTGTTTTTTAGCTGCAGACAGGTTTCTAAAAGTATCGAGGAAACATTTAACCCTAAGCATTCACCGTCCCTTAAGGATACGATTGCTCAGGCGGCTAAAGCCGGCCAGGCCCAGCATGCAGCAGCTATGAAAACAGCTGATTCTGTACTTCAGACCGCCCTTCAAATCATGGACAAAACCACTTCCAATATCCATATAGAACGATACACCGGTACTAAAAAAGGCGATTTCCTGACCAATACCGCTGAACTTGCAAAGGCAGAAAAAGCACTGAGACAACTGCCGCAATATGCAGACAAGGAGATCTTTATATATTCCACCATTCATTTCTATGACGATGGAAGGATCATCACCTCCCTCAGGCATCCGGAAAACCCGAAATATGTAGACCGCTATGAATACAGGAATGGCATATGGTCTGAACCCCAACCGGTGCAATTGTCGGTCAGGGACAAGATAGAAAGCAAGCTTTTGCCGCTCGACAAAATCAGCTTCTCCAATGTGGCACGGGTGACCAGGACTTATAATGAAAAGGCAGCAGAAGTTGAAGGAGCAAAACCGGCGGCCAGCACTTATGTGATGGTATGGGACAAGGTCATGCGCTGGTATCCGACCACCGTAGACGGCAGCCGGGAACGGTATACCATACAGTTTAACGATGACGGCACGTTAAAAACCTACCGGCAGGACTAAACAGCTATTTAAAAGGTTAAGTTTTTGGCTTAACTTTAAAACCAATAACCAGAACTATTTAAAATCTTAAAAATATATCATGTATAAGAATCTCCTTGTTTTAAGTGTATGCTGTTTACTGACCGTAAGTTTCAGCACGTCATCATCCGCATCAGTAAATACCCGGTATACTGCTGTTTCTAAAATTGAATCAGATACTACAGAATTGATCGGCCGCTGGGACATCACCATCGATGAAAATGGGAAACCTGCCCCCTCATGGCTGGAAGTAAAGCTTTCCGGCGTCAAAACACTGGTCGGCTATTTTGTGGGCTCCAGCGGGAGCGCAAGGCCTGTAGCCAAAGTAACGCTTAACAATGGAAAATTCGGGTTTACCATCCCGCCGCAATGGGAAGGTGGAGACCAGGATTTTGTGATTAAAGGCGAAGTGACTGCTTCAGGGATACTTGGAACGATCACCACCAGTGAAGGTAGGACCTACAACTGGAAAGGCGTAAAAGCACCCTACTTAAAACGAACTGCTGTGCCGGCTTGGGGTAAAACCTTTGAGCTGTTTAACGGAAAAGACCTGACCGGCTGGAAAGCTCTGGGGAAAAACCAGTGGGAAGTAAAAAACGGAATATTGACCAGCGCAAGATCGGGAGCCAATCTGATTTCAGAACAAAAATTTACTGACTTCAAACTGCATGTAGAGTTCAGGTATCAGAAAGGAAGCAACAGCGGAGTTTACCTGAGGGGCAGACATGAGGTACAAATAGAAGACAGCCCAAAAGAGCAGCACCCGTCAAATGTATTGTTTAGCGGAGTATACGGATTTCTTGCCCCAAGTGAAATCGCTGCATTAGGTCCGAATACCTGGCAGAGCTTTGACATTACTTTAACCGGCCGGATGATCACCCTGATGGTTAATGGAAAAACTGTGATTACCAACCAGGAAATCCCAGGCATTACGGGCGGGGCACTGGACAGTAACGAAGGAGAGCCAGGTCCGATCTACATCCAGGGAGACCATGGCCCGATCGAATTCAGGAAAATCGCCATTACACCAGCCAAGTAAAATACCATGAGATCATTCATTAAGTTTTGCCTGCCCGCTTTTCTTCTAATCTTTGGTTCCTTTACAGGAAACACTGCTCCGCAAAATGGGGAAGTGCAAAAAGTCGAGATCCGAAAAACGGGTACAGGTTATACTTTCATCAGAAATGGCCAGCCTTATTTTGTTAAAGGCGCCGGCGGAACTTCAGAAACCGAAGCTATAAAAGTAGCGGGAGGAAACTCTTTCCGGACCTGGGGCACCGGCAATGGAGGAGCACATTTAGACCGGGCGGAGAAGCTCGGGCTAACTGTGACTATGGGGCTGGATGTCGCCCGTGAACGTCATGGCTTTAACTATGATGACCCCGCAGCAGTTAAAAAACAACTGGAGCGCCTGCGTAAAGAAGTGCAGAAGTATAAAAACCACCCAGCTTTATTGGCATGGGGCATCGGAAACGAGCTAAACCTGGACTATAAAAATCCGAATGTATGGGTCGCGGTCAATGATATCGCCAAAATGATCCATGAAGAAGATCCGAATCACCCAGCCACCACGATGCTTGCCGGCATCAATCAGAAAGAAATAGACCATATTAAAGCAAAGTCCCCTGCGCTGGATTTCCTGTCTGTACAAGTATATGGCGGACTGGCCAAAGTCCCTCAGCAATTACAAACCACAGGATGGAATGGTCCCTACCTTGTCACCGAATGGGGGCCAACAGGGCACTGGGAATGCCCGAAAACATCATGGGGAGCGCCGGTTGAAGAAACCAGCAGCGAAAAAGCTGAAGTTTATAAAACACGGTATGAAGCTTCTATATTAAAAGATAAAAATTGTCTGGGATCTTATGTATTTCTGTGGGGACAGAAGCAGGAACGAACCCCAACCTGGTATGGCTTGTTTACAGAAGCAGGAGAAACCTCAGAAGTATTCGATGTGATGCAATATGAATGGAGTAACAAATGGCCTCAAAACCGGGCGCCCAGCATCAGTTCCCTTAAAATAGACGGCAAGACCGCACGAAGTTCCATCCACCTCAACCCCCAGGAAAAGTACCTTATCGTGCTTTCAGCTTCAGATCCTGACAACGATAAGTTATCAGTCAGATGGGAATTGATGCCTGAGGCGACCGATTTAGGCCAGGGCGGAGACAAAGAAAGCAGACCCGTGGCCATACCCAATATGGTGACCAGCAGCTCGCTGACAAATGCAATGCTTACTGTCCCAACAAATCTTGGCGCTTACCGCTTGTTTGTGTATGTAAGTGACGGGCACAATCATGTGGCTACCGCAAATATTCCCTTTTTTGTTCAGTAATATAAAGCCAGATAGGTGTCCTGCCCGCAACCGGCAATAAAAAACACCAGTATTTTTTTGAATACCCGACAAAATACTAATATTTTTAGTATAACTTTACAAGTCGAATTGAGAGGTTATGCCAGCTACCAAAAAGGATATTATCAGTCAGCTCCGGAAAGACATTTTACTTTTGGAAGGCTTTAAACCGCGTGCGGCAGAGGTAGTCTCTGTTATGGGGCTGGGGATAGTTGAGACAGCCTTTCCAAATGGTGTTTTTCCTACAGGAACAGTCCACGAATTTCTAGGCATAGCAGCAGAACAGGCAGCAGCCTGCGGGGGCTTCATGGCCGCTCTGTTGGGTAAGCTGATGCAAAATGATGGAGTGACGATGTGGATAAGCTCCTCAAGAAAAATTTTCCCCCCGGCACTCAAGGCATTTGGCATCGAACCGGACAGGGTGATCTTTGTCGATCTGCAAAAAGAAAAAGATGTGTTTTGGGCAATGGAAGAAGCCTTGAAATGTGAAGGGTTTGCCGCTGTTGTGGGGGAAGTACAGGAAATGAGTTTTGCGCAGTCCCGAAGACTTCAACTGGCAGTGGAGAGCAGCAGGGTAACCGGATTTGTCCTGCGCAGGGATGTTCGCAAGCTAAGTGCTACCGCCTGTTCTGCCCGGTGGCAGATCAGCCCTCTGCCAAGCGTGACTGAAAATGGAATGCCCGGTGTAGGCCTTCCGCGATGGAATATTGAACTGCTTAAAGTCCGTAACGGCCAGCCGGGTACCTGGCAAATGGAATGGGCGACAGACCGGTTTATCGAGGTAAGGAAATCTGTTGCAGGAGAACCATCCCTGCAGCAATTAAAGGCCGGTTAATATGCAAAAGCGTTTCGTTAGCATATGGTTTCGTCACTTATTGACGGATTGGCTTGCCCTCCGCAGGCCTGACTTAAAAGGAAGGCCTTTTGTGTTTGCTATACCCGATCATGGACGCATGGTCATTACAGCAGCCAGTCCGGAAGCAGAACAGCAGGGACTGACCATCGGCATGGTTGCTGCAGATGCAAAAGCTATCGTCCCGTCCTTGCAGGTGATCGACGGCATTCCGGGAAAAGCGCTCAAACTATTGACTTTATTAGGCGGCTGGTGCATCCGCTATACCCCTATTGTAGCGACCGATCCGCCCAATGGCCTGATCCTCGATGTTTCCGGCTGCACCCATTTATGGGGCGGAGAAAAAGGCTATTTAGAAGAGCTTTTAAACCGGCTGAAGAGTAAAGGTTTTGATGTACAGGCAGCAGTTGCTGACACGGTTGGTACATCCTGGGCCATTGCCCGGTTCGGGAAGATTGAACCCGTTATAGAATCCGGAGCAAATGCAGCAGCTTTGCTGCCCTTGCCTCCTGCTGCACTCCGGTTGGATAAACCTGTTCTGGAACGTCTGCAAAAATTAGGGCTCCGTACTATCCGGAGCTTTATCGGCATGCAGCGTTCCGCATTAAGACGGCGCTTTGGACAGCAGCTGCTTTTGCGGCTGGACCAGGCTTTAGGCCATGAAGAAGAAATGCCTCAGCCACTGCAGCCCTTAGAACCCTACAGCGAAAGGCTGGCTTGCCTGGAGCCGATCCGGACAGCTGTCGGAATAGAAATAGCCATCAAGCGATTACTGGAAATGCTCTGCAAGCGCTTAAAACAGGAAGAGAAGGGTTTACGTTCAGCCATCTTAAAATGCTACCGCGTCGATGGCAGAGTTCAGCAAATAAACATAGCTACCAGCAGCGCTACTTACCGCATTTCGCATTTGTTCAAGCTATTTGAGTTAAAGATCTGTACCATAAGACCGGATTTGGGTATTGAGCTATTTGTGATGGAAGCTGCCAAGGTTGAAGATGTTTCTCAAATGCAGGAAGCCTTATGGACAGGAAAACGGGGCCTTGAAGATGCCGCAGTCGCTGAACTGCTGGACCGGCTGACAGGCAAAGCCGGGGCAAACGTCATTCACCGGTACTTTCCAGTTGAGCAGTACTGGCCGGAACGGTCTTTTAAACCAGTTACTTCACTCGGGGACAGGCCAGAGATCAGCTGGCGAAGTGACAGGCCCCGCCCGATATGTTTGCTCAGCAAGCCAGAAAGTATAGAAGTAACAGCGCTTATTCCAGACAGCCCGCCGATGCTTTTCATCTATCAGGAAAAAATACATCACATCAAAAAAGCAGACGGCCCGGAACGTATCGAGCGGGAATGGTGGCTGGAAAAGGGCGAACACAGGGATTATTATACGGTGGAAGATACGGAGGGCAAGCGCTACTGGCTGTTCCGGCTGGGGCACTATTCCGATGATAAGTCTCACCAGTGGTTTATTCATGGATATTTTGCCTGAGAAAATGAGCTACACCGAACTGCAGGTCACCTCAAACTTTAGCTTCCTTCGGGGAGCCTCCCACCCCAATGAACTGGTGGAGCAGGCAGCAGCATTAGGCTATTCGCGGATTGCCGTCACAGACCGGAACAGCCTGGCGGGAATTGTACGGGCACATGTTGCAGCAAAGAAAATCGGAATAACCCTTATCCCCGGCTGCCGGCTTGATCTTTTAGATGGTCCCAGCCTTTTGGCTTACCCAACCGATAAAGATGCCTACAGCCGTTTGTCAGGCTTATTGACTACAGGCAACCTGCGTGCAGAAAAAGGATCCTGCCATTTGCATCGGGCAGATGTGTATGCCCATGCACAGGGCATTAAATTTATTGTGGTGCCGCCTGCTTCGCTAAACACAAGTTTTGATTTTGACGATGTATTTAAAGGAGCAGCAAAAGAATACCGTGAAGCTTTGGGATCAGAAATTTACCTGGGGGCTACACGGCTGTATAACGGCGATGACACCAAGCAGTTGTACCGGTTGTCTCAACTGGCAGCGCAGCTGAACATGCCCATGGTTGCCACCAATGACGTGCATTACCATGAACCGGCAAGGCGTGAACTGCAGGACATACTAACCTGCGTCCGGGAAAAATGCACCATCTACGATGCAGGTTTCCGGCTTCACGCAAACGCCGAAAGATATTTGAAGCCGGCTGCGGAAATGCTGCGGCTGTTCCGGCAATACCCGGAAGCCATAGGCCACACGCTGGAAATCAGTGAAACTTGTCAATTCTCCCTGGATAGCCTCAAATATGTTTATCCCGAGGAAATTACCAGTGAAGGGCGTACTCCGCAGGAAGAACTGAGCTTTTTAACCTTTCAAGGTGCAGAAGAAAGATTTCCCGGGGGCATCCCGGAAAAAATAGACAGCTCGATCCGGGAGGAGCTGACATTTATGGAAAAAAGAAATTTGGCTTCCTATTTTCTAACCGTTCACGATTTTGTTCGTTTTGCCAGAAGCAAAGATATTTTGTGCCAGGGAAGAGGGTCGGCAGCCAATTCAGTGGTTTGTTATTGCCTGGGGATCACATCGGTCAATCCGGATAAATTTAAACTGCTCTTTGCCCGCTTCATGTCTGAAGCCAGGGACGAGCCGCCAGATATAGATGTCGACTTTGAGCACGAGCGGCGCGAAGAAGTGATCCAGTACATTTATAATAAATATGGCCGTGACCGGGCCGCCATTGTAGCCACCGTTACACAGGAACGGCAAAAAGGGGCGATCAGGGATGTGGGCAAGGCGATGGGATTGTCAGTGGACATCATAAACCGCCTGTCAGCATCTATCTGGGATTTTACGGATGAATGGTTTGAAGGCCGACTCCTCAATGAACAGGGAATGAGCCCAAATGACCCGCATTTAAGGAAAGTGCTGGAACTGACCGGACAGCTCATGGGTTTTCCGCGCCAGCTCGGCCAGCACACCGGTGGCTTTGTCATTACGCAGGGTAAATTGTCAGACCTTTGCCCGATTATGAATGCCCGTATGGAAGACCGGACCTGCATCGAATGGAACAAAGACGATATCGATGCACTGGGATTTTTGAAAGTGGATGTATTGGCGCTTGGAATGCTCACCTGCATCCGGAAAGGATTTAACCTGGCCAAACAGCATTACGGACTGGACCTGACCCTGGCCAATATCCCCCAGGACGATCCTAAGGTTTACGAAATGATTAGCCATGCCGATACCATAGGGGTATTCCAAATTGAGAGCAGAGCCCAGATGTCCATGCTGCCGCGTTTAAGGCCGCAAAAATTTTATGACCTGGTCATTGAGGTCGCCATTGTACGGCCGGGACCAATACAGGGAGATATGGTGCATCCATACTTAAGGCGGCGCAATAATGAAGAAGAGGTTACATATCCCTCACCAGAACTGGAAGAAATTTTAAGCCGGACATTAGGCGTACCCTTATTCCAGGAACAGGCGATGGAGATCGCTATTGTTGCAGCAGGCTTTACACCCAAAGAAGCAGATGAGCTGCGCCGGGGTATGGCTACCTTTAAAGCCAATGGCAAGCTGCACCTGTATGAAAAGAAGCTTGTAGACGGCATGGTCGCCAAGGGCTATGAAGAAGACTTTTCCAGACGGGTTTTTAAACAACTGCAGGGATTCGAAGGTTATGGCTTCCCGGAAAGCCATGCCGTTTCCTTTGCGCTTCTGGTTTATGTTTCTTCCTGGATGAAGTGTTATTATCCGGATGTCTTTTCCGCCGCCATATTGAACAGCTTGCCAATGGGTTTCTATCAACCTGCCCAATTGGTGATCGACGCCAGGCAGCACGGAGTAGAAGTGCGGCCTGCAGATGTCAATTTATCCCGGTGGGATAACCTGCTGGAAGAAAAATCAGGTAATTATCATGCGGTTCGTCTGGGATTCCGACAAGTTTCCGGCCTGCGTGAAGACGATATGGAGGTACTGATTGCCGGACGATCGGCTGGCTATTCAACCATTACCGCTTTACATGATGCCGGTATATCGCAGACAGCCCTGGAAAAACTTGCGGATGCAGATGCGTTCCGCTCAATGGGCCTCGACCGCAGGCAGGCCCTATGGGAAGTTTCTGCTTTGGCCGACACACCGGTTGTGCTCTTTGAAGGCCAGCCATCGGAAAGTGTTACAGAAGCACAGGTCGCTTTGCCATTTATGTCTGCAGGCGAACAGGTATTACAGGATTATGCTGCTACATCCCTTTCTTTAAAAGCACATCCGGTCAGTTTTGTGCGTGAAAAACTGAAGCTGCTGCATGTGCTTACCGCAAATGAACTGAAAGAAAAAAAGGACGGCGATCTTGTTAAGGTCGCTGGCTTGGTATTGGTCCGGCAAAGACCCGGGACCGCAAGTGGCATCTGCTTCATGACCATAGAGGACGAAACGGGTAACGCAAACCTGGTGGTCTTTCAAAAGCTTTTTGACCAGTTCCGCAAAACAATCCTGCAATCCAAACTCATTATGGTAGAAGGCCGGCTGCAAAAAGAAGGAGAAGTCATTCACGTTATTTTAATGAGGTGCCATAATTACAACAAATTATTAGGCAATCTCACTGCCGTTCAGGATGAAGAACAGGAGAACGTTTTTCATAAAGGGCGGAATTTTAAGTAAATACTGATTAAATTGCCACCAATTCAGACATGAATATTCTCAACAATGAATATAGAGACACACCAGGCAGGAGATATAAAAATAGCAGAAGTCATATCAGAAGAGATACTGGTCAGCAACCCGGAAGAAGGACTGCAGCTGATGGCGGACCTCTACTACCAGGAATTTGACAAGATCATTCTCTATGAAAGAAACATCAGCGCGGATTTCTTTGATCTTAAAACCGGCCTGGCAGGAGAAATCCTGCAGAAATTCTCCAACTACAGGGTGCAACTGGTGATTGTCGGTAACTTCAGTAAATACGGCGGCAAAAGCATCAAAGACTTTATTCTTGAAAGCAACAATGGCCGCCAGGTCAACTTCCTTCCTGATTTAAACACCGCCATAGAAAAGCTGTCAAAATAGCCCATAAAGTGGATAACTCAGGATAAGTTGATAAGTATTGTAAACTTCTGAAGATCAAATCAGTTAACTATATAAACGTTTAATTGTATAATTAAATTGATGAGATATGAAAAAGTGTATTTATGTTGTAGAAGACAATGCAGCAATCAGAGATGTCATCGAATTTATGCTTATAGAAGATGAATATGACGTAGTGGTATCTTCAACTGTCAATGATTTCTGGAGGCAAATGCAACTGCGTAATCCCGATATGATCGTATTGGACATTAAACTGCCTGATGGTAACGGACTGGAAGTCTGCAAAAAACTTAAAGGCAGTGTTAAAACTTATAATATTCCGGTGATGATGATGTCTGCAAATAATTATCTGAGCAAAGTGAAGTCAGGGTGCATAGCAGAGGAGTTTATCAATAAGCCGTTTGATCTGAATGATTTTGCCAACCGGATTGAGCATTATGTAGCAAGTTAACGTCAGAAACCTCTACCCACACACTATCACTCACGGTCAACCTGTCATCTGCGACAAAGACAACTGTTTCTGTATTGTTACCCTATTGATACTTTTATCTTGCAATGCCAAAGAGAAAGCGCCGGCAACATCCCGAAAGGCTTGCTTAATCCATTGGACCATCCAACCACCTTGCAACCATCTTGGAAGGATTATGAGAAGATTATAGGGACATAGTACCAAAAAGGTACCAGATAGAATGCAAAGGTCTCCAAATAAAAAGCGATAATTGTGGTGGTTTGATAGCCAAACCTCTAGCCTGTTCGCTAGTTAAGATGTCCGTTTAAAAAGGTCTTTTTTCTTTTTAAAGTAAGGAGATTCTGCATAGAAAGCCGCACGTACAGCTCCTCTGCTTCGGTCAGTTCCCCGTGCCAGGTAGCGGCCTTAATGAAAGCTGACCTGACCGCAGGGTCGGGTGGTTGTGTAACAGGTATTGCTGCCATTGCTATTGGATTAATGTTAAAGTTTAAAGTTAAATAAAGTTAATTATTCTTCGCCGGGAGATAAGCGACTATATATTTAGAACATGAAAACGCTGCAACTCACTACCTGCCTTACTTTTATGCTAATCAGTTCGGTATTTTATTGTAAAGGCTACACATTGGCCGACTCCGTTACGGTAACCGTCAAAGTTAGTGATGAGGTGCTGCTGAGCAAGCACCCGCAACTGAATTTACAGCGTTTGGGGGAAGAGGAACGGATCAAGATCGATCCGGTATCCGTTAAAAATGGGGTCGTCCGTTTTACATTCATAAATGAAAACTTTTTTGAATGTATTTTAAATTTCAAGAGTGATCAGTCGAGATACATGTTGTTTTTTCTTTCCCCGGAGTGCAAAGAACTGAAACTCGAATGGGATTGTCCGGCAGGTGCCTCCCCACTTGGAATAGTGACTAAATCTACCGGATCCAGGGCCGATTCCGATTTCAGGCGATACCGGGACAGTATCCAGTATGTAAACGATGTCGTTGGTGAAACACTGACAAAGAAATATCCTGATTATCAAACCAATTATCAGCGAGCCGATATTGTGAACGAACGCAATCTGCTCTTTGATCAGGGCAAGTATGTTATGACGGCAAGAGCAATTAAGAATGACGGCTATTATACCCCCATTCTGTATTGGAATCTGAAGCAGGATTTTGATTCCTGGAATGTTGATCAGCTAAGAGCACTCATTTCGCTGCCAGACCCGAGGGAAGGTTTGTATTATAAAAGACAAGTAGAGGAAGACCTTGTAAAAAGAGAAGCCGCCTTAAAGGGTGAAGGCAGCCGGAAGGCCTTGTTCAACAACCCTGAACTTGCTGACGTGGTTAAGAGGTCCACAAAAAAATTCGTCTACTTAACGCTTTGGGCTTCCTGGTGCGCACCGTGCAGAAAACACAACAAAGAACTGTTAAAAAGGGATTTTAAGGATGCCGAAGTAATCGCCATTTCTTTTGATGAGCATATCTCAGATCTGAATAAAGCAGTTGCCGCAGATGGGATTGGAAAATGGAAACAAGTACAATTAACGGCCGGGTTTGACTCAGAGATAGCCAAAGTATTCAATATCAGTGGCCTGCCGGGAAACATTGTCCTGAATGAAAAGAGAGAAATTATTGGCATAAATATGTCTGATGAGCAGTTTCAACTGCTATTTTGAGTATTCGCCAGCTTAGGCCATAAGATTTATAGAAACGTATGGAAACTCCGGACCTTTTGCATCCTAAAGAAAAGATAAAACCAGGTTTATGAAAAAGATTTTTACTGCTGTTGCTGTTCTACTTTTCTTTAGCTTTTGTGTTAAAGGCCAAACCCTTAGATTAAAACGCGATACAACGCTTCAAATCAGCACTCCAATCCTGAAAGCATATCGCTTTGTGAAAACACCCGTTTACAGCGCCTTGAGGCCTGAGCCCGTACGGATGCCAAACGGGTATGTCAAGGCGGCTGATCAGTCAGTGCCGATGCCTACCCACAAAATTGAATTCATTTTCGGCGGAATAAAGAAATAATTCTTTTTTTGATGTAGTGACCCTTCCATAGCCAAAAGCCGGAAATAACGATAATTGGCATGAACACAAATCTCATTGTGGGGGTTGCCTTTTGGGTTTCCGTCGCAGGCCCATATATGAACCACAGAATTGGAATACTTAAGATGATGTGGATCCATCTGATCACTTTTCTCTCAGTTGATGCTTTCATGGTATGAAACTATGCACAATCCCAATCCTAATTTTGCAGAGTAGACGAAGTCGTAAATTGTGCAGACAAGAAGCGGAAATCCTGAGTTACCGCAGCGCTTAAAAAAAATAATCACTTTTCTTTAGTAAAAATCTGCTGTGCCCTGCACTTGTTGGTATAAACTCAAGAATTGAAGATGAATTGATCATCCATGCAGTTATCCCTGAAATCTGTTTGCCTGAACGAAAATAAGAAAAATAAATGCGGATTACCGGTTTTTTTGATCATAGCATAGTCCATTAAATTCGGGGAATTGGACATTGCGGCCTTAAAATAATCAGAATAGCTTTAGGATAATTATTAAATTGGCCATTGTACGCATTGAACATAGCAATTGCCCTGATATATCACCTGAAATGAACCTGAAAAATAGTAAACTTCTGGCAGGAGCACTGCTCCTGACTTGTCTCGGAATGACTTCCCTAAAAGGGTATACTCAGAACGCACAAGCCGCCAAAACTTCCTTATATGAGCTGCAGCAGCAATTTGTAGACCTTGGTTTTGGCATGTTCATTCACTTTAACATACCTACTTACATGGAGGATGACTGGGCTGATCCGGATGCTTCTCCGGAGATTTTCAACCCTAAAAAGCTAAATACAGATCAGTGGGCAAAAGCCGCCAAATCAGCAAACATGACTTACGGCTGCCTGACCACAAAGCACCATAGCGGCTTTGCGATCTGGAATACCAGGACTACCCCGTACAATGTAATGAACAGCCAGCTGAAAAGGGATGTGGTTAAAGAATTTGCCAATTCATTTCGCAAACAGGGCTTAAAAGTAATGCTGTATTTTTCTATCCTGGATACCCACCATAAATTGCGTCCGGGACAGATCACTCCGGCTCATATCAAAATGGTGAAGGACCAGCTGACAGAACTGCTGACCAATTATGGAGAAGTTTCTGCCCTGATCATCGACGGATGGGACGCGCCATGGTCGAGGATTTCCTATGATGACATTCCCTTTGAAGAAGTTTATAAGCTTGTGAAATCCATCCAGCCCAATTGCCTGGTGATGGATCTCAATGCGGCGAAATACCCTGCTGAGGTGTTGTTCTATACCGATATCAAATCATACGAGCAAGGTGCGGGCCAGCACATTTCTAAAGAAACCAACAAATTGCCTGCCTTGTCCTGCCTGCCGATCAATCAGAACTGGTTCTGGAAAACGTCTTTCCCAACCACACCTGTAAAGAAGGCTGCCGACCTGGTCAATACCAATATTGTTCCGATGAACAAAGCCTTCTGCAATTTCATATTGAACGTGGCGCCAAACCGCGACGGGCTGATCGACGACAATGTGATTGCCGAATTGAAAGAGATTGGTAACTTGTATAAGAAACCCCAAAGCTTCCCTAAACTTCCTGCGGCGGATGCACCGGTCATTTCGTCCAATCTCGCTAAAAAGAAACCGGCCAATGCCAGCTGGAGCAGTGACTATGCACTGATGGATTTTGCTACTGACGATAGTTTTCGCTCGGCCTGGAATTCTAACCCGGCAATTAAAGCACCATGGTTTGAAGTGGAGCTGACCAAAGAAATGCCTTTTAATATGGTGGTGATCACCGAGCCCACAGCCAATACCTCGGCCTATACGCTTGAATATTTTGCGGACAACAAATGGCATTTACTGGCTGAGGGTGATCAGGCTCAAAGGATCAAGGTCCACCGCTTTGACAAGGTATACGGAGAAAAAGTCCGTATTAAATTCAAGACATTTAAAGAATCACCATCTATTGCAGAATTTGGAGTGTACTGCGAAAGGCGCTAACTTAGCTCCATGTCATCACACCATATCGTAAGAGAAAAACAAGAGCCTGCCCTGTACATTCATCACCTGGGAACGTTTGACGAGGAATATCTTGGACAGCTGCTGGAGTGGAGCCCGACCCTGGTCGTCAATGCTCCGGGTTATGAAAAGGCGATCAGTCTTGGCCTCAAAATAGATGTGGTGGTGAATGCGGGAACAGAAGAATTTTTTCAGGAAAACACTAAGATCATTAAGGCCGGTACGGAAGAACTTGATGTGGTACTGGATTACCTCATTGCTGAAAAATATCCCGCAGTGAATGTAATTGACGCAAAAAGCGATTTAAGAGAACTGGGCAGTTATATAGACCGGATCAGTATTGTGGTATTCACTCCTGAAGAAAAAGCGTACGCTGTGAAATCAGGCTTTAAGGTCTGGAAACCGAAGGGCAGTATTTTCAAAATAGAAGTGCTTGCATATTTTGAAACCACCAACCTGCGGCAGACCGAAAACGAAGATTTTGAAGTGATCGCTGACGGGTTCGTTGAATTCACCTTTAACGTTCCTTATTTATTTATAAGTGAAGTGTTATGATCGTTTTAAGAAGAGCTAAAGAACAGGACATTGAAAGCATTCAGGACTTGGCCAACAGAACCTGGTACGTGACTTACGGAGACTACCTCTCGGTAGAGCAGATTGACTATATGCTGGATAAAATGTACAACAAAGGCGAACTGCTCTCGCAGTTTAAAGAGGGGTATATCTTTCTGATGGCGGAAGAAGATGGCATTGACCTCGGCTTTGCCGGCTTCTCTGTTCTTGATTCAGCGACAGGGACCTATAAGCTGCATAAACTTTATGTGCTTCCTGAAACACATGGCAGAGGTGTGGGCAAACTGCTGATGAATGAAGTGGTGAACCTGGTAAAACGCGCCGATGGCGCTTTCCTGCAGCTCAGTGTCAACAGGAACAATAAAGCTGCGAAATTCTATAAAAAAGCAGGTTTTATCGTAAAAGAAACCATTGACATTGATATCGGCAATGGTTTCCTGATGAACGATTATATTATGGAAAAGGCACTGTAAATCCTTAGTTTTTCAGTTTAGGGATCCTGGTCGGAGTGTCTGTCCCTTTTATAATGCTGATCGCGCTTTGTGCAATTCCTTTTATTGTAGCCAGAATATTTTCTGTATCCAGGCTGGAATACTCGTCTTTTACTGTATGGTAAAGCTTATCGGTATCAATCTGATCGGTACTGATGGTATGTGCAGGTACACCGAGCGCAGCGAGTGTGGCGTTGTCGCTCCTGTAAAAAAGCTTCTGCTTAGGATAAGGGTCCGGATGAAAAGTAAACTCGCCGCCTTCCAGGTTCTTCTGCAGTATCTTGCCAAAATCTGATCTTTCATATCCGGTGATGAAGGCTGTATTCTTGCCAAACTTGCTTTCCTTGCCAATCATTTCGATGTTGAACATGGCAGAAACATCATCCGGGTTTAGTTTTTCAGAAAAATATTTTGCGCCAAAACCACCGATCTCCTCCGCTGTAAAAGCCACAAAGATCAGGGTACGCTCATTATTATTGAGTTCCTTGTAATATTTAGCCAGCGCGATCATTGCGGTCGTTCCCGAAGCATCGTCATCCGCACCGTTGGCTATGGTGTCCTGGCCATCACCTTTGATAATCCCAAGGTGGTCATAATGACCGGAAAAAACCACGATCTCTTTGGCTTTTGATTTCCCGGGGATCATCCCGGCTACGTTAAACAAGGGCTTGCCGTCTTTTTCAAAGGATTGTCTGAACCCAGTCTGGCCGTCGAGCGGCTGCAGCCCTATCGCCTTAAATTCCTGTTCTATAAAACTTGCAGCTTTGTCTATTCCCGGACTAAAAGTTGCCCGGCCCTCCATTTCATCGCTGCTCAATGTTTTGATCAGGCGGTCTACATATTCCCTGGTAATGATCTTATTGATGTCCTGCGCAGCAGCCTGTTGTGCCAGGAACAGCACAAACAAAAAGTAAATGGTTTTTTTCATCAGTTAGTTTAGTTAGAAGTTAGTCTTTGTTTTCGTCTGGTCACTTCTGTAGTGACCCGGGTGTCATGTACGTCATCCGTTACGGTGACTTCATAATCTTTATCCTTATCAGATTCATGAACCTGAGCGGTTTCTATGTTTTGTACGGAGTGGTCATAAGGCCCCCTGCTGCTCATCAGTTTCACAAAAACAGGCAGGCACTCAAAGAAGACGAACAAAAGCCCGATGAAAGTGATGGCTAAGGAAGTATTCAAGTCCTTTTTCCCATTGGGGCTAAAACTGAGCTGACCCAATGCCCAGTTCCTGTCGGCAAAACCCGCAATGCTGGTCAGGCTGTCCAGCTGTTTGCCGGTATATAATCTTTCTGAAAGCAGGCCGTCAAACTGCTTGCGTTCGTCTACGAAGTTTTCCAGTTTTCTGACTTCGGATGAGAGCGTGTCCAGATCCTGTTCCCGCTGCTTCAGCTCCTCTTCCTTTCTTTTGGCATAAGGACCATAGCCCATGATTCCAGAGGTTTCAGTGGTCTTATTCCCAAAGATCTCATAATTGAGTTTCTGGCGGTCGGTTTTAATAGCGCTCTGCATCGAGTCCCTTTGTGCCTTTACCTCCTTCAACTTGCCCATTTCAATTTTGTACTTATTGCCAAAAGCCATGTTCAGGGTGTCTATTTTGGAGCGCTGGTTGTTGAGGTAACTTACTTTGAGGCGTTCCTTGATCTCTTTATCAAATATTTTGAGCTCCAGCGGACGGGAGATCACCAGGCCGATCATAATGGCCAGTAAAATACGGGGCGTAGCCTGTAAGATCTGTTTATTGGTCGATGCGCTTTTATTGATGCTGGATACAATATAACGGTCCATATTTAAAATGGCCAGGCCCCAGATGATGCCAAAAAAGAGCGCGAACAATACTGCGGCGGTATCTCCCTTGAAGACAAAATACATCGCATAGCCTCCGGACAAGGCAGCAAATAATCCCGTAAAAAAAATGGTTGCCCCAATACCGAAATACTTATTGTGCTCCGTTGGATATTTTTCCAGCGTAGGGACATGCACCCCCGAGCAGAACCAGAAGAAACGGGATATCTTATTCATAATAACCAAAGATAATAAAGACTTATTATTAAACGCCCAAGGTACCCAGTTGTTACAAAATACCTATCAATCAGTTATTCAAATGTTTGTAATATTTTTTTATATTTATAGGGATGCTTGCCTAGATTTATCTAAGTTTGAATAAAAGATCAAAGAACATGATTAAGGAAATAACTGTTGAAGAGCTCAAGGAGAAAATAGACAATAACGAAGATTTTCAATTGATTGACGTTAGAGAGCCCTTTGAATATGAAGTGTCAAACCTGAACGGAGAGAACATTCCACTGGGTGGAATACTGATAGAGGCTGACAGGATTGCTACCGATAAGCCGGTAATTATGCAATGCAGAAGCGGAAAAAGGAGTGCAGCAGCAGTAATGCAGCTGGAGGCGCAGCTTGGCCTGACCAATCTTTACAATTTACAGGGTGGCATTTTAGCCTGGCAGGAGGCTTTTGATCCTGAAATGCCTGTGTACTAACACCATGGTAAAGAAAATAGCATTAAACGTTTTTTATAACCTGGCGATTATTATCTCCATTATAGGAATGATCTGGTGCTTTAACAATCAAAAATACCTCATCATTCCCTTGTTTTTGGCTACAGCGGCATTCTTTATCTATCTCAAAGTGCAGCTGATCCGGGAAATGAGAAATACACTTAAGAAGTAAAAAGACCTTCAGAGATATCCGTCAATCCTAAGCCGGGCAACCGGTTTAGGACATAGCGGCCCTCTGTCATTTCAGGGTTTTTAAAAGGATTGTTCTTCGTCAGCCACGGCCCATCCAGATCAGCCCAGTCGCATAAAGGCGCCAGTGCTATACCGGCCTGGGTGGCGCAGGAAGTTTCACTCATACAGCCGATCAGCACTTTCATGCCAAAAGACTTCGCTTTTAAGATCATTTGATGCGCCTCATACATACCGCAGCTTTTCATCAGCTTTACATTGATGCCATGGTAGGCCCCTTTTAAAGGACCCATATCTGCCAGTCTTTGAACGGCCTCATCTGCAAGTAAGGGGATCGGGCTGCGCCCGGTAAGCCACGCATTGCCATCAAGATCAGTCTTGTCCATGGGCTGTTCTATTAAAAGTGCGCCCTGATCATGAAGCCAGTAAATGATGTCAATGGCCTTTGCCTTATCTGTCCAGCCCTGGTTGGCATCGATATACAATGGCATGTCGCTGACTTCCCTGATGGTATTGATCAGTTCCTTGTCATTGTCCCTGCCCAGCTTTATTTTTAAAACTTTAAAGCCCAGCTGTACTGCATCCGCCACTTTTTCCCGGATTACCTCAGCACTGTCTATTCCAATGGTATAGGAAGTAAGCGGCATCTTTGCAGGATCTGCTCCGTAAATTTCGTAGCAGGGCTTGCCCAGCAGTTTTCCATTGATGTCATTTAATGCAATGTCTATCGCCGCTTTGATGGCCGGATGGCCGGATGCTATACTGTCCAGATACGCAATCACCTCCTGGAAATTGAAGGGATATGTAAACCTGTTCCAATCGACCTTTTTTAGAAAGGCTTCCGCAGTTTCCACGCTTTCACCCATGTATGGCACCATCGACGCTTCACCGTAACCATCAACACCCTGACAGCTGAGTTTCAGCAGCATAATAGGCGTGCCGGTTCTGGAAAACCGGGCTATAGCAAATGGATGTTTCAGTTCAAGGTGATAGGGTTGATAAGAAGCCTGCATAGTAGGTGTTTGGTAATAACAAAGTTAAAAAAAGGAATGCTCCGGCTAATGTAAAAATAATATGCCTAATATTGTCCCAAGTATGATCAGCACCATTTATCAGCCCTTTAAGAATTTTGATTTCAAGCATAAAAACTGTTTTTTAAGCGGGGATACCTTTACCGCTCCCGTAGTTGAAACCCCGGTCCTGCCGGAATGGCTGTTAAAAATCGCTGGCTTTAGCGGCGAAGAACGGATCAAGCTGCTGGATGAAAGTATCCGTACGTACAACAGCCTGACCATACCCTGCAATACAGAAGTGCTGGAGCACTTTATTCAGCCGCTTGAGGACAGGATCAGTGCCGCTTTTTCAGCAGGCTATGCCAGTGTTTCCAGGCTGGATGAAGCAGACGTCTTCAACTGGATCGGCAAGTTCATGTACGGGCTGATCTATGTGGAAATGAATGCCGCGGTCAAACAGCAGCAGCTGAGTGCAGACGGGGTAAACATGTCACAGGGGCTGATGCACAAATTCGGCAACCTGCACACCATGATCCAGAAGATGTATACGGATGTGGTCTTTGAGGATTTTACACCATGGTCTATCGTTGTTGTACCTCTGGAAGAGAAAGACACTCCCTTTAGCTTCAGGGATGAGATCAATACCATGACCTTTTCTTTAAAACTGAAAGATTTCGGGATCATTGCCGTTTTGCAGGACAATGGTACCAATAAAAAGTACCATCAGGAACTGCTGGACCAGATCAAAGGAAACAGGTTGTCTGCACAGCAGTTTGAAGAGCTTTGCGCGCGCTTTTATTATTCGGCCTATTTGTTCAACCGCCTGCCGGAATATACGATCATGCCGGTTGAAGGGTCAATTTATATAGAAGCCATGCCACTCAGGGGCACACTCAATAAAGCTATTTTTGATCCCTGGCAGCACAAGACCTATGCACAGGTATTGCAGGATTTCTGGAAACCCTGGGGACATACCTTGTTTGAAATCATTAAGGACCCGACAAATCCGATCAGTTACTTCAGTCCGCCAAGCTTACCGGCTACCAGTTAGCCGATCTTCATCTGGATCTGTTCTATGAAGTGAGGGATTACTCCTGGAACCAGCAGAACAGTAAGAATTAACCCAGCCAATGCTCCGAAAAAGTGGGCGTCATGGTTGATATGGTCTCTTCCCTGTCTCGAAGCATATACACAATAGACCAGGTATAAGGGGCCAAATACAATTGCCCAGATCGGAATAGGAATAGGGAAGATGATCATACTTGAAAACGGAACAAACAGGATATAACTAAACAGCACCGCACTGATTGCGCCTGAGGCACCCAGGCTGTTATACCAGATGTCATTTTTATGTTTGATGACTGAAGGAATATCACTTGCGATCAGGCTCACAAAATAAAGGATAGCAAAATTTACCGAACCTATGATTGCTTCCAGCTGAAAGGCAAAGAAGAAAAAGGTCATCATGTTAAAGATCAGGTGCATCCAGTCGGCATGAATGAGCCCGCTGGTAATTAACGTATACACCCGATGGCGCCGTGAAACATTATATGGATTCAGCATGAATTTTCCATGCAGGTCAGGATTGCTAAAGGCATAGATACTTGTGATGATCGTAAACAGAAATATTAGGGAGGCAACAGGTGTCTCATTGATGTAATTCATGTTATTTTAGCTTTAATGGGGTGTCTTTTACCAGTCTGGCAATAGGGTAGCGGGAATGGGTTTTTTCGTAATAATCCGAATTTTTATAGACAAAATCAAGCTGGGCCTCCGCATTTTTATTCAGTTCCGGGTTTTTGGCCTTTTCCTGCTCCAGCCTGGCCTTCAGTCCGGGATCTTTTTTAAGCAGTTCCGCGGCGGTATCTTCAAATACATAGGCAGAGAAATGCTCCTTCATGCTCAGTATCGAATCAAAGAAGTTCCAGTTGAAAAAGGAATCTGTGGCCTGAGGTTCCAGCGTTTCTATGAGGTATCGGTTCACCGGCTGATCTGCATAAACTATATAATCGCCTTTGTAAAACTGAAGCGTTCGCTTTACGGTATTGAGCTTTACGCCAGAATGCAAATAATGACCTTCAAAAGCCTTCGGCTGTGTTTTATAGTCAGCAATGTAATACAGCTCCACCCCGATCTCAGTATTCTCCTGCAAACGCCGCAGCTTTACCCTATTTAGTTTTAACAGATCGATGACCTTTTCCCAGGCCTGTGGGATAATATAGGCAATTGGCTTGTCTATCATCACTGATGGCTCAAAGTTGTTCCACTGTTTTATCGTTTTGGTGTAAGGCTCATTTCTGTCGTAGTACAGACGGTCGAGTCCGCTTACCCCGCTTGGTTTTTGCTTGGCGGTATAGCCTTTAAATTCAATCTCGTCTGCCAGTTTTTCATTCAGCTTCCATTCTACCGTAAACTTCTTTTGCAGGGCAGTCTGTTCTTCAGCCTTCCGCTTATTTTCCCCGATAATTTTCGCATCCCGTACTACAATGTCTATGTAATGCTGCAGCAATTTATAAGTAGCGTCGACCCGCTTGTCATAGGCTTTCAGCATGTGCGTTTCCGGCATAAAACCAATGGTGTTGTGCAGCGTAGTATACCCGGTAGAAAAACGGGGAGACTCCAAAAACCCAGTGATCCCGGCATCAGGGGTTTCTTCCACAGAATTTACATAAGGGATCATTTCATAACCGCTGTTTTTCATCCCTTCGTACAACGAAGGGATCATGGTTTTGGTCATGTAGGCCGAAAGAAGAGGATTGAGCTTATCCTTTTGGGTTGGGATCAGTGTCATCACATACTGATAATCTGCACCATTGCTGGTATGCGTGTCTACAAAGATCTCCGGCTGCCAGGCGTTAAAAATCTCCTGGAAGGCACGGGAGTTCCTGGAGTCTGTCTTAATAAAGTCTCTGTTCAGGTCATAATTTCTGCTGTTGCCCCTGAAGCCATAAGTAACCGGCCCGTTCTGATTGGCTCTTGAGGTACCCGTTCTGTTAAAACTGCCATCGATATTGTAAACCGGAATGATACAGATCACAGTGTTTTGGGGCAGGCGATCGTTTTTTAGCAGGTCCCGGGCCAGCATCATACTGGCGTCGATACCTTCCGGTTCGCCGGGATGTATCCCATTATTAATCAGCAAAATGCGCCTGCCGCTTTTCCTGATCGCCACAGGATCAAAGACCTGATCTTTTGAGAGGACCAGCACATGCAATGGCTCACCAAAATCAGTGATTCCGCAGCTGATCAGTTTGGCCTGGGGATAACTCTGGTCCAGGTCTTTATAAAATTGAATGGCCTGAGGATAAGTAGCAGTTTCTTTTTTGCCGCTGATCTCATATGGCGTTAACTGTGCTGATGCATTCATAGCCAGGAAGAAAGATAAGATAAAAACTAAACAGCCGTTTTGGGAGCGCTTCAATGTCATCAGTACAGTGATTTTTTTGAAAGACCCAGCACGCCGAAATGGTACTTGATGCCAATGCTGTAGAAATTGTAGATATCGGGAAAGCCATCTTTGAAGGTTTCTGAAGAATTGTCATAACCATCGAGCCCTTCACCCATCGTAAGATTGCTTTGGAGATTTAAATTGAGGGCAAGTTTGTGGTTGCCGGACTGATTGGGGAAATAATAACTTATGCCCACATTTACCGGCACCATCAGTTCAAAAGAAGCGTCTCTGCCCGGGAAATCATTGCCGGTAAACTTATTGACTCTTGTGACCCTGGTAATGTTGTTGCGGACGATGCCGGCACCACTACCAATATAGAACCATTTTATGGCGTTTAAAAAATTACTTTGGTCATAGTCCACCAGTGCACCCAGGTATAATCTGCCGTTTATAGAAGCTGCTTTGTAAGCGTTGACAAACTGCCTTTCAGTAGGGTCATCAGCTGCAGGTCTTGCCTTGATTTTCCCATACTGGAGTTCTCCGCCGAAACTTAAAAAAGGTGTGAGGAAGTAGTCGAGGGTGCCATATGCAGATGGTGCAAAGTCGTTTCTTGCGACATCCGTAAAGGACTGCGTAAGGCCATAACCCGCACCGGCACTGAGCTTATTAAAGTTGGTTTGGGCAAATGCATTGAAACAAAGGAAGAGCGCCAGAAATGAAGTAAGTGCTGTTTTCAAAAGTATCTTCTTTAAGTAACTGGTCAAATCGTAATCTTATATATAACTTTGTTTTTTCAATTAGAGTATGCTAAAATATCAAAATAAAAACAAATCGCTTCAAGGCCGGTTTATTAAATACGTGCAGATCGATACCCAGTCCGATCCGCTTTCTGAAACCATACCCTCAACAGCAAAACAAAAAGACCTTGGAAAAGTTCTCGCCAATGAACTTTTAGCCATGGGGATCAGCGACGCGCATCTTGACGAATATGGCTATGTATATGGCACCATCCCTTCAAACAGCGACAAGAGCAACGTGCCCGTAATTTGTTTTTGCTCCCATATGGATACCTCACCAGACTGTTCCGGGAAAAATGTGAAACCAATCATACACCCCAATTACCAGGGACAGGACCTGGTATTGCCCGATGACAACACAATAATCCTTAAAATGAATGAGCATCCGGACCTGAAAGACCAGATCGGGAATGACATCATTACGGCCAGCGGTACCACATTGCTGGGAGCAGACAACAAAGCCGGTGTGGCAGAGATCATCGAGGCGGCATTATTCCTGACAGAGAATCCGCAAATCAAACACGGCACGATAAAGATCCTGTTCACTCCTGACGAAGAGATCGGGCGCGGTGTAGATAAAGCTGACCTGAAAAAACTGGGTGCCGACTTTGGATATACCATAGACGGAGAGACATTGGGTTCCATTGAAGATGAAACCTTTTCTGCCGATGGTGCAATATTGACCATCAACGGAGTGAGCACGCATCCGGGTTTTGCTAAAGGCAAAATGGAAAGCGCCATAAAAATTCTTTCAGATGTGATCAGTGCGCTGCCTGCAGACTGTCTTTCTCCTGAATCCACCGAGCTTAAAGAAGGTTTTATACATCCGGTTTCCATAAACGGCAGTGTGGAGCAGGCAGAGGCAAGGTTCATCATCAGGGCATTTGACGATGAAGAACTAAAATCATATGGCGAGCTGCTGGATGCGACCATTCAGAACATCATCGAGGATTTCCCCAGCTCAACTTACCAGCTCAGGATCAGCGAGCAGTACCGCAACATGAAGCAGGTGCTGGACCAATATCCGCAGGTGATCGCAAATGGTATTGAGGCCATTAAAAGAGCAGGGATCAGCCCCAAACAGCAGAGCATCAGAGGCGGAACTGACGGATCACGCCTGTCCTTTATGGGGCTGCCTTGTCCAAACATCTTTGCCGGAGAGCATGCGTTCCATGGCAAGCAGGAATGGGCTTCGGTAGAGGACATGGAAAAAGCAGTGGAAACGATCATCAATATTGCGATGATCTGGGAAGAACAGGCTTAAGGCCTTAAGGTGAGCCTGGCCAGGTACTGGTCATGCTCATCTTCAAAAATGACCTCTGCATTCCATCCGGTCTCCGTAGCGATACCTTTCAGCATTTTCTTGTCTACATATACCCATTTGAACCAGCTGCCTTTTATACTTTTGTATTCATACCGAAAACTCACCTCGCCGTAATATCCCTGCTCCGGAAAGGCAATTTCCTGGTACAGGTACATCAGGTCAGAACTGTCAAAAACGAGCTGTCCGCCGGGGTTCAGCAAGCCCTTTACCTCTTTCAGAAAAGCTTTCAATCCGGCCAGCGAGCCGGTAAGCCCAATACCATTCATCATGAACAGCAAGGTGTCGTATTTCCCGCCCTTGTATTTAAGGATATTTCCCTCGATTGCTTTTTTGAGCCCCCGTTGCTTCATAATGGTTACCGCAGCGGCAGATATGTCCATGCCGGTCACATCAAAGCCTCTTTTTTGGAGTACCAGCGCATGACTGCCCACACCGGCACCCACGTCCAGCACTTTTCCTTTGCATTGTTCCAGCGCTTCAAGTTCAAGTTCGGGCATTTCCGCTTCATTTCTGAAATAGATGTCGACGGGCATTTCCTCGGGTTCATCATAAGAATTATGTACCCATAAAATGTCTGCGGGAGGTCTTGTAAACTGATCTTTTAGGGCTTCGCCAAATACGTCCATTCCGCAAACTTACGGAAACCTTTATTTACAGTTCAAATTCCTGGTGATATTGCGGAATTGCAATGTGATCAAAACCCTGATCTTTCAGACGCCGTGCAAAATTCTGCTGCACGTCATATTCCCCGTGAACGAGAAACAGCTGCCTGACAAATCCGGGTTCCTGGCATTTCAGGAATTGCAGCAGATCCTCATAATCGCCGTGTGCGCTCATCGATTGAATGGAGCGCACGTCCGCTACCACATCATATTCTTGCCTGAACATCCACACTTTGTGCCTTCCTGCGATCAGCTGTCCGGCAAGTGATCCTGGAGAGGCATAGCCGACCATCAAAATCGTATTTTTCCGGTTGCCGATGTTATTTTTGATGTGATGCCTCACCCTGCCGCCCTCAGCCATTCCTGATGACGAAATGATCACGCACGGTCTGGGGTCATCATTTAAAGCCTTGGACTCCTCAACATTTTCAATGAATTTCAGCCCTTTAAAATTAAAGACATCATCATCAGTCTTCATGACCTGCTTTACACCATTATTATAGTACTCCGGATAATCCTTCAGCACTTCAGTAGCCAGCCTGGAGAGCGGACTGTCCACATAATAAAGGACATCAGGCAATTGTTTTTTAAGTTCCAGCGCATTCAGGGCAAATAAGAGTTCCTGTGTGCGGCCTACACTGAAGGCCGGTATAATGACCTTTCCCTTTTTTACCAGACAGGTTTGGGTGATGATCTCTTTTAAAGCATTTTCAATCGGCTCAAGGTCTTTGTGCAGGGAATCGCCATAAGTAGATTCCATAATGATGTAATCTGCCTGGTGATAATTCTGCGGGCTCTTCAGGATCATATCGCCATAGCGGCCCACATCTCCGCTAAAGCTGAGGCGGGTGTCTTTTCCGTTTTCAGTGACCTTTAAATGCACGGCGGCACTGCCAATGATGTGTCCGGCATCGGTAAAGAACAAGATGACATCCGGGGTGATTTCTACTTCTTTGAGGTAGTCGGCGATCTTAAACAGACTTAATGTTTTGACCACATCCTCCTCAGTATAAAGCGGCATTTCCTGGTCTTCTTTCAGTTTAATATGCCGGTTGGCGTACTCAGCATCCTGTTCATGGATCTTAGCGGAGTCCATCAATAAGATCCGCGCAAGATCCATCGTAGCCGGCGTACAGTATATAGGGCCTTTAAAGCCTTCGGCTACCAATCTGGGCAACAGGCCACAGTGGTCAATGTGTGCATGCGACAGCACTACAACAGACACCCCTTTGGGATCGAATCCAAATGATTCATTTAATCCATCTGTCACATCGCCCATTCCCTGGAACAAGCCGCAATCCAATAAAATTTGAGTACCGTTATTTAGCGTAAGGAGGTGCTTACTGCCAGTGACAGCGCGTGCTGCACCATGAAAAGCAATTTTCATTCAAATGTTAAGCAGTAACTTTGGCAAACGTATCTTTTACCCTATCGGTCACATCCGAAATTTTATCTTTGGAAGAATCGATCAGATCACAAAGCCAGTCTGTCATTTTATTTTTCATGTCGCCGCCTTTATCAGACGATAATATCAATGCTACTGCCGCGCCAAGAGCTGCTCCTGCCAATACACCTGCTATAATTTTAGTTTCTTTCTTCATGATCTTTTATTTTATGAAAGATAAACAAAAAACTTCCGGAATAGTTTTTAGGTGAACATGGTTGGCTGGGCAAAATTGTATATTTAACAATGCTGAAATCTCTGTCGTACATAAATGTTGTTTTGGCTCTGGTCTATTTTGTGACTTATCTGCTAAACAGTTATTCCTGGCCAATTTTCGCCATGTTGCTGGTGATTGTGTACAATGGACTGGTCATCAGAAATGTTGAGAAAGAAATTCGGTTTACAGCCGTTCATTATGTTTTGGGTGCGGTGTGCCTGTTATTTGCAGGTTTTTTGACGTTATGGGTAGTGAATATTGTCCGGTCGTCTGTTGCTTACAACTACTTTAATGATACATGGGTTTATATCCTGATTACTGTGCCATTCGCATTGAGTATTATTGTGCAATATGTGCTTGTGCTGTGCAGACACCGGAATTAACCTGTGTTTTGCCTGTGTTTTATGATAAATCAAAAATCAATCAAAATTCATACGGAGTTTATACATAGTTTAAACAAGCATTGATTGTATGAACTATGTATAAACTCCGTATAAGTTCTGTTTAAAAATTGTAAAAAAATAAAGCACGGATGAAACAGGATATAAGCGCAAAATGTATCATTATTCCAGACTTCCGTATAAATCCTTGTCAGTACTCCAAAATAACTTTGTGGTGTAATTAAATCAAAAAGAAGATCACAATGGCAAAGACAATTTTTATAACAGGCGCTTCGAGAGGATTTGGTAAAATCTGGGCTGAAGCCTTTTTAAAACGCGGCGATAAAGTAGTAGTTACCGCAAGGAATACAGATACACTGGCAGACCTGGTGAGTAAATACGGTGATGCGGTATTGCCCATACAGCTGGATGTAAACAACAGGGCCGACAGTTTTGCTGCGGTGAGCAAGGCAAAAGCGCATTTCGGCCAGATCGACGTACTGATCAATAATGCGGGCTACGGCTTATTTGGCACTATCGAAGAAACCAGCGAGCAGGAAGCCCGTGAACAGATCGAGACCAATGTGTTTGGCTTGCTCTGGTTAACCCAGGCTGTACTGCCGGTCATGAGGGCACAGGGTAGCGGGCACATTATACAGGTATCCAGCATTCTGGGTGTGGCCACACTTCCTGTGTTGGGGATTTATAATGCTTCAAAATTTGCAGTAGAGGGATTGAGTGAAACTTTGGCTTCTGAAGTAAAAGACTTTGGGATCAAAGTTTCGTTGATAGAACCAAATGGATTCTCTACTGAATGGGCAGGTGCCTCAGCTATTTACAGCGAACCGATAGCCGCATACGATCAGGTAAAAGCAGATTTTCAGGCGGGCCTGGTAGATGAGATCTTTGGTGTTCCGGAAGCAACTGCTGAGGCAGTTTTGAAACTGGTTGATGCTGAAAATCCGCCGCTGCGCTTGTTTCTTGGCAAGGTAGCTTTGCCCTGGGCGAAACAGGTATATGCCGATAGGCTGGCTACCTGGGAAGAATGGGCTGATGTTTCTGCCGCTGCTCATGGTAAGTAACCGCAATCCAGTTTGTAAACATTACGTAATGTAAACCAAAATATAAATCTGCACCACGATAATGGTGTAGATTTATATGATAATATTTTGTTATGCAACATTTCAAAAGTCTTGCCGAGCTTCACCGGGCCAACGGACTTCCGGCCCCGGAGAGTCCGATGCTTAGTCTTGTCCAATGCCGGAACTCCTGTACCTTAGGGGTCACGGAATTCACGACTGATTTCTATATGATCGGTTTTAAGAAGCTAAAATCCGGCACGTTTTTGTATGGCAGGACTAAATACGATCATGAAAATGGATCGATGTCTTTTGTGAAGCCCAGACAAGTCATTGAAATGAAAAACCTGGAGTTTGAAGAAGACGGTTTTCTGATCTATTTGCATGAAGATCTTTTAAACGGACATCCCCTGCACACCGAGATCAGAAAGTACGGGTACTTTGACTACGAAGCCAACGAAGCCCTGCATTTATCACCAAAAGAAGAACAGATCATTTGGGAACTGTACCATAAAATCGAGGCGGAATATTACAACAACCAGGATGAGTACAGCAAAGACATCATGATCGGCCATATCGACTCGATCTTAAAATATTCACAGCGCTTTTATAAAAGGCAATTCATTAACAGGACGGATCTGTCCGGTAAAATGGTTTCCAGGTTTAATGAGGTGCTTTCGGTTTACCTGGATAATGGCGGTTTGCAGACTAAAGGGTTGCCTACTGTTCATTTTATGGCAGATCAGCTCAATATTTCTTCACGTTATCTGAGTGACCTTTTGAAACAAGAGACGGGTAAAACCGCGATAGAGCTCATCCATATTTTCCTCATTTCTGAAGCAAAAAACCTGTTAAAAGGTTCAGACAATAATATTGCAGAAACGGCTTATACGCTGGGATTTGAAAACCTGCCTTATTTCTCCAGATTGTTCAAGAAAGAAGTAGGACTCAGCCCCAACCAGTTTAAGAAGCAGATATTCAATTGAAGCTGAAGCAGGATATCGATTCTTAATTGTTGATCATTGGAGGCAGGTTTTTGTCCTTATTGCGCAGATCAATACCGCCTTCGTATACAGATTTGAGATTGGTTAGGTAAAATGCCCAGCCATTTGAGCATCCCAGTCTGATGAATTGCCTGGACTGGTCGTCTGTCGGAATGTTGTGGTGTCTGAGCTCGACTATGGTATAACCGTTTGCAGCGGTCAGCTTCACGTCTACCAGGCATTCGCCCTCAAAAGTAAACTGCAAAAAGTCTTTTCCGTTTGCGGCCTTAACTACGCCCTTCATTGGATCAGCATAAAGAAACCAGAACCATTCGTAGGTGATGCTCCCTGTCGCATTGATGTACTTGCTGATGGCATCTTCCTGGTCGTTGAAGAATGTAGCCTTTTCTAAAAACCATTTTTCCAGTTCATTGGATTTGGTCCAGGCATTGTAAATGTCAGACAGCCGCGCTTTGATCGCTATTTTTTTAGTAAATGAGGTCCAGTCGAAATTTTCCATATGATAAAAATAAATCTACAAACAATAATCATGCAATCAGCTACAAATAACGTAGTTTGGTAATAATTTAATGAAGTTCAGTATGAAAAACCTAAGTACGGGTCAATTTTTCGGAGATACCACTAAAACCATTCACCTGGACGGAATTACACTGACTGATACAGAATACACGCATGATAAAGTGGATTGGCATTATCATGAAAATGCATATTTTACTTTTATTCTGCAGGGCTGTGTCATTGAAGGAAATAAAAAAGAAATTTATCATTGTCCGGCAGGGAGCTTGCTGTTTCACAACTGGCAGGACGCGCATTATAATATAAAACCCCCCGGCTTTACCCGCGGGTTTCAGATAGAGCTTCACCCCAGCTGGTTTAACTCCCTGCAGCTGGATTTTTCTTCAACGGAGGGGAGCAGGAATTTGCTAAACCCTGAATTAAAGATCCTGATGTATAAGATCTTTAAAGAAACCAAGTTTGAGGGCAGCAATCAGCAGTTGAATATAAACGCCTTGCTGGCAGACCTGTTTGGCAGAATTGCAGTAACAGAAGAAACGTTTAGCAGAAAAATTCCGGCCTGGGTTCGTCAGATCAGGGAGATTTTAAACGACTCTCCCTTAACAAACTGGACCTTGCGGGGATTGGCCCATACTTTAGCTATTCATCCTGTTCACCTCTCCAGGGGATTTTCCAAATATTTCAATTGTACACTTGGTGAATACATCCGGACAATTAAAATAGAGCGCTCAATGGGGATGCTGACTGAAGAAAAATATTCTCTGACAGAGATCGCACTGGCCTGCGGATTTGCAGATCAAAGCCACTTCATCCGTACGTTTAAAGAGCTAAACGACATCAGGCCGGCACTATATAGAAAACTCTTATTAAACAGACCATGTTAATCCTGTTCTATTTCAGAACTATATTTAAGCCTAGCTTTGACTAAAATTATTCATTGCATATGCGCGTCTGCCTTTTATTAATTATTACTGTGCTGCTTTACAAAGCACCCCTGTTCGGTCAGCAAAAAGATTTTGTAAAAAATGCTGGAATTACCTCCCCGGTGCATAAAGCCAACACGGGAAAAATCCTGTTTTCTTCAAAACCGGTATCTGTCCCTGACCTTAAAGGAGCAGAGTTTTTAGGTGCTTATGAGCTGACTAACAAAAGCGATCTTTTTATGACGTTCTTCATGGGCAATTCCATGACCAATTATTTGCACCATCTGGCCCCGGAAATAGATCATGATACATTGCTCAGGTATGGCAATTACCAGGCTTCGTTTTATGTAGATAATCAGTTGATCTATCAGACAAATCTACTGCCCGGGGCACCTCAGCCCTGGCTTCAGGATACAGTTACGGTGATGAGCAAGCCGCTGATCAGCGACAAAAGCAGCTGGTGGAGCCAGTCGATGTGGAATCGATTCATGATGAATGGCGGGGACAGTGTACTGACAGATGGCCAGCATTTGCTTAAAATGGAGCTGCGGCCATATATTAATATATCCGGACTGAAGACAGGGGATATCATTGCTTCCGGACAATTGAACATGCAGGTGCACAGGAAGGTTTATATCGACATCGCTAAAATTGATCTGAACCCAGTAAAACCCTATCCGGGTCTGCGGGTTTCAAAAGAACACTTTAATGTAAATAAGATCAAGGAATTGATTGGCAATGTAAATGAAGGGGTCTATAAACACATTACCAGTATTGTCGTCATTAAAAATGGGAAACTGCTCATTGAGGAATATTTTAATGGTTCGGCAAGGGATTCCCTCCACGATCCCCGTTCTGTTGGTAAATCCTTTGCTTCGACGATGATCGGGATTGCCATAGGAGATGGATACCTTAAAAATGAGGACCAGACATTGAAGGAGTTTTATGAGCTGAGACCACTGCATGATTATTCTGTTGAAAAGGAAAATGCATCAATCAAAGACCTGCTTACGATGAGTTCCGCTTTTGACGGAGATGACGATGACGGGAATTCGCCGGGTAATGAAGAAAATATGTACGTAACTCCGGATTGGGTGAAATTCACGCTAAGTCTGCCCACAATTGAAACGGCCAAAAGCAAATGGCATTATTTTACCGCAGGGGTGATTGTGCTGGGAGATATTTTAAACAAACAAGTTCCCGGCGGTCTTGAAAGCTATGCTGACAATAAACTTTTCAAACCTTTGTCCATTACCAATTATAAATGGGCGTATACTCCACAGCACGTACCCAATACTGCGGGAAGCATACAAATGAATGCACTGGATTTTGCCAAATACGGGCAATTGTATAAAAACCAAGGCAAATGGAACGGCAAACAGATCATTCCAAAAGAATGGATCCGCAAAACCTTTACGAAACACAAATTAATTACAGGACGTACCGGTGAATATTACGGATACCTGTTCTGGAATAAAAAATATAAAGTAGCGGGTAACGAACATGAAACTTTTTATTGCGCGGGCAACGGCGGCAATAAAATCTATGTTTTTAAGGATCAGCCATTAGTTATTGTGGTCACGGCTACCGCATACGGCGCATCATATGCACACCCGCAGGTAGACAAAATGATGGAAAACTATATTTTGCCTGCGGTGGTCAATGACTATGCACCAGCTCGTCATGATGCAGGATCTCGTCCCTGATCGAGTTTAACAACGGGAGGTCTATCCTGCAGTCCAGGCTTTGACGGCAGTGTTCATGATTTTCTTCATCTATTTCAATAGTGCCGATCCGCTCCAGTTCGTCATTGTAGATCTGGTACTGATCCTTGTCCAGTGCTTTAATATTGTAAAAGTGACCAAGTCCTTCATTGTCTGCTACTTCTATTCTGAATGGTTCCATAATATTCAGGGTTAATGTAAAAGTTTTAACAAGCAGCGCTATAGATTGTTCAGATTTTTTTAATTCATAGGATAGTCCATTAAAATAGGAACATAATTTATTGTGAGGGGACGCAGAAGCGGTTAATTTAGTTCCTTTAACCAAATAAAAAGCAACAGCACCATCACATGATCAAAAAGACAGCCGTACGTGACGCCAGATTTCCGCTGGGAAAAGGAGCAGGCAGCGATGCCATCCACCGTGACCCGGTATACTCTTATGCAGTAACCAACCTCATAGACGACAGCGGACTGACGGGTACCGGCTTTGCTTTTACATTGGGTGAAGGGAATGACCTGGTGTGCAAGGCAGCCCAATTTTATGCGGAGCAGCTGAAGGGAAAGGACATTGAAGAACTGATGGCTGATTTTGGAACGGTGTTTAACCGGTTATCAAATGAACAGCAGTTTCGCTGGCTGGGCCCGCACAAGGGTGTAGTACACCTGGCGCTGGCTTCTGTAACCAATGCCTGTTATGACCTCTGGGCTAAAAAAAGAGGTGTGCCCTTATGGAAGTTGCTGACTGACCTTTCACCGGAGCAGATCGTCCGGACACTGGACCTTTCTTACCTGGAAGATGAGCTGACGCCTGAACAGGCGGTACAGTTGTTAAATGATAACCTGAAGGGAAAAGAAGAACGCAAGCAGATCTTAAATGCAGGTTACCCCGGATACGACACCTCGATAGGCTGGTTCAATTACAGTGACGACCAAGTGCGTGAAAACTGCAAAAAAGCAGTTGCGGAAGGTTTTACCGCGATGAAATTAAAGGTTGGCAGCACCGATCCGGAAAGAGATATCCGCCGTTCGCATATTGTACGGGAGGTAGCAGGAGCAGACATCAAAGTCATGCTGGATGCGAACCAGCAATGGACTTTGCCGCAGGCCATCAAAATATGTACCTCGCTGCAAAGCATGCAGCCCTACTGGATCGAGGAACCCACTCATCCTGATGACATATTGGCCCACAAGGTCCTTGCCGATGCGATTGCGCCGACTAAACTGGCGCTCGGTGAGCATGTGCCTAACCGCATCATTTTCAAGAATTATCTGCAAACAGGTTCTGCAGGATTTATACAGGCCGATGCGGCAAGGGTGGGCGGTGTAAGTGAGTTCATCAGCATCAGCCTGCTTTGCAGGAAATATAATATTCCGGTGGTGCCGCACGTAGGCGATATGGGTCAGCTGCACCAGCACCTGGTATTGTTCAACCACATTTCCATGGGGCATGAAGCTTTGTTTCTGGAACATATCCCGCATTTGCAAAAGCATTTCGTGCATCCTGTGAAAATAGACAACGGGGTGTATGTGACACCGATGGAAGCGGGAAGCAGCTGTGACCTGAAACCTTTTTAATAGATTTAAACAAATGTTAAAATCCTTAGACTTAAGTATTAGCATCCTTTACATCCTGGGCATACTGGCCGTCGGCTTGTGGACAGGTATTCGCCATAGACGAAGAAGTAAGGCCAATGCAGCCGGAGAATATTTTCTTGCCGGCAAGACTTTAAAGTGGCCGGCTATCGGCCTGGCATTATTTGCCACCAATATCTCTACTGTGCATTTGGTGAGTCTTGCGCAAAGCGGGTTTGATACCGGACTGCTGAACGGTAATTTTGAGTGGATGGCGGCGTTTACACTGATCCTGCTGGCCTTGTTCTTTGTGCCTTTTTATATCAAATCAGGCGTTTCTACCTTGCCTGATTTTTTGGAAAGGCGTTATGACCGTTCCAGCCGCGATTGGCTTGCGGTGATCTCTGTGGTCTCCGCCATAATCATTCACATCGCATTTTCTATGCTTGCGGGCGGTATTGTATTGAAAACCCTTTTTGGGCTGAATATGTATGTCAGTGTGATTGCTATCTGTTTAATCACTGCTATTTATACGATCATAGGCGGGCTAAAAGCCGTAGTGGTTACCGAGTCTATTCAAACGGTGGTCCTGCTCACCGGGGCATTCATCATCTCTTACGCTGCTTTTCATAAAATGGGCGGCTGGCAGCCGATGACGGAGGTGCTGAAAGCCAATGGGGGAATGGATAAGCTTTCTATGATGCGTCCGCATGGTGATCCAGGTGGAATGGCCTGGTATACGGTTTTCCTGGGATACCCGATACTCGGGATCTGGTATTGGTGTGCGGATCAAACCATCGTTCAGCGCGTGCTGGGTGCCAAGGATGAAAACCACGCGAGAGTTGGTCCTTTGTTTTGCGGCTTCATTAAAATACTGCCGGTGTTTATTTTTGTGCTGCCGGGCCTGTTTGCCTACACGCTTAGCAAGGCGGGTTACCTTGACGTAAGCAGTTTGGGTGTCGATGCCGAGGGAAACGTAAATTCAAAAGGGATCTATACCCTGATGATCACCCAGCTTTTGCCTTCAGGGCTGATCGGGGTATTGGTGGCTGCACTTTTATCTGGACTGATGAGTCAGGTGGCAGGCGCACTGAATTCTATATCTACTATGGTCAGTTATGACATGTACCAAAGGTATAAGCCGGAAGCGTCTGATAAGCAGCTGGTGCTGACAGGCAAGATCGCTGCGGGTATAGCGCTGGTGTTTTCATTGGGATTACTTCCTTTGTTAAATCAGTATGAAAGTATATTCAGCGGGATCAACGACATCATTGCCCATATCGCACCGCCCATCACCTGCGTGTTTTTGCTTGGAATATTCTGGAAGGGTGCTTCGGCCATGTCGGCCAAGCTGACACTTTGGATCGGCTCGGGGCTTGGGGTGGTCGTGTTTGCCATCAATAAATTATTTCCGGAGACCCTGATCGGACATATTCCTTTTATGATGATGGCTTTTTACCTGTTTTGCGTGTGCGTGATCTTACAGGTATTCTTTTCCTATCGCTTTCCTGTAGTGCATACCGCAGAAAGTTCAGGATTGTACTGGAAGTCACCCCTTGAACCCTTGCAAAGTCCGGGCTGGAGCGGAATTGGAAATTATAAAGTACTTTCGGGTGTGTTGCTGCTCGTGGTAGCGGTCTTATATTATATATTCAGATGATGAGAAAACCTGGAATTTACGCAGTGCTGGTCATGCTGCTGTTTGCAGCCTGCCAGGCTAACCAAACAGAAGTCCCCGTAAAAAGATTTGGATCGGTGACCGGGCTGAAGCCGGAAAAAATGGAATATTATAAAAAGCTTCATGCCAATGCCTGGCCCGAGGTATTGAAAAAGATCAAACAATGCAACATCAGGAACTATTCCATTTATCTCCAAAAAATAGACAGCAGTTATTACCTGTTCAGCTATTTTGAATATGTGGGAAAGGATTTTGATGCAGACATGAAAAAGATGGCGGATGACCCTAACACCCAAAAATGGTGGAAGGAAACAGATCCCTGCCAGCAGCCATTGCCTGAAACGGCGGCGAAAAAACAGATATGGACCAATATGGAAGAAGTATTCCATACCGATTAAAGAAATTGAAGATGCAGTTATTAGATAAGATTATTTTCCTGACAGGAGGCTCGGCCGGAATTGGTTTGGAATGTGCAAAGGCTTATGCCCATGAAGGCGCAAAGGTCGTGGTCGTGGCCTCCAATCCGGGCCCTGTGGCAGAGGCGGCAGAATTATTGGGGCCTGAGCATTTGGGTATTACCTGTGATGTTTCTAAAGCCGCGGATGTAGAACATGCGATCAAACAAACGTTGGAAAAATACGGGAGAATAGATGCCATTCACAACAATGCGGGCATCGCCAGTCCGTCAAAGCCATTGCACGAAACCAGTGATGAGGAGTGGCAGCGTCTGATGGACGTGAACCTGAAAAGTGTGTTGTATACCACAAGATACGGCTTTGAAGCATTGAAGGGAACTAAAGGCAGTATATTGAATACCAGCAGCCTGGTCGGGGAGATCGGTCAGGACAACCACGCTGCCTATACGGCAACCAAGGGCGCCATGAATACGCTGACCAAATCTATGGCGCTGGATTATGCCCAATACCATATCCGTGTTAATGCCGTATTGCCTGCTGGAGTATGGACGCCTATGCTGCGGAAATGGAGCGCTGAACAGGTTGATCCTTCTTCTATAGAAAAGTACCTGGATGATATTCATCCGCTGGGCTATTGCCCGGAGGGAGATGTCATTGCTGATGCCTGTGTGTTTTTGTTGTCAGAGAAGGCAAGGTTCATCACAGGAACAATATTGCCGGTAAGCGGCGGTGCGGAATTGGGGTACAGGTCTGTGCGGTAGAAGCCCGGGCGCTTAGCCTCCGTTAATTTCTGCGATCAGCTGGTCACATGCGGCAAAGGCGGTGTAGAGAAATTTGTTGCGGTGTTTTTCACCTTGTCCGCTGAAGGCCACTGACTTTTTGATCAGGCCCTGCATCCATTCTTTGGTCTGTGTGCAATAAAACTGATCGTCTGTTTTCAGGTAGTTAAAGGTGTTGAACCTGTTGTAGCACAACATGCTTTCTTTAAATTCTACCAAATAAGCGAGGCTGCCCAGTACGTCGCAATTGTACCAATTGAAAGTGTGGTTAGGGTCGATTGTTTTTTTTGCGCTGATCGCATACATGTTCATGTCGGCGAGGCAATAACGGATCTGTTCTGCGATTTGTCTGGCGAGCGATTTATCGCTGATGTGCCCCGCTTCAAGTGCATACCGTACCTGATCTATGGTCCCGTGAACGGTGTCATTGACCCATATTTCGGTACTGGGGATTTCGAGGTAGATCCGGTTTAGTTCTTGTGATACGGCGATAATTTCTTCGCTGATTGATGCCAGATCAAATTTTAGCGCAGAATTGTCAGCCCAGAACCACAGCTTAAAGCAGGTCAGCTCCGGATATTTGAAGAAATGAAAGATCGGAATGTCATCCGTAGTGATCATGATGTGCTTTTCACTGCGCTGATGGATGAATTTGAGGTTTTCCAGCAGGTCTTTCAGGTAGTCCAGCATATTGGGTGTCTGCCTGTTCATGTATAAGTAGTTGAAACTGACTGTTGTTGACTGGCCTGGCTGATAAGAAAATGGGGTATTGAAGGCATCTGCCAGCCTGAGTAACTGCGGCAAGCTTAAGTTGCTGGTTCCCCTTATTTTTTTATAGGCTTCATTGGTGCTGATGTCCAGTATCCCCGCTACGCTTTGTGCCAGGTTTTGATAATCCGGTAAGGCCGAATTCAGGTCCTGGAAAAACTTGACTTGCTGCGAATCCATAAAAGAATAATCTTTAAGGTGATTAGTTGTGGTTTTTTCTAATTATCGGGTTTGAGTAGCCATTTAATTAATCTATAAAGATATAAATATGTTAGTTGTTTTTTCAAAATAGTTTTTCACGTTGCATGACGCCGGCTGAGTGGAGGTTATAGATTAATAGGCCTGTTTGCGGATGTATACATTTGAGTAAACATAAAGACAATGGACATGAAAATCATAACACTTCTCCTCGTTGCAAGTACAGTTGCAGCAAACGCCCAAGAACCACAGAAAAGGACAAATCGTTTTCCCGTCGGGACTTTCCATCAAAAAAATTCAAACATTAATGGCATTTCAGTAGGGCTGTATTCCGGATACGAAGATGCGGACAGAAACGTACACACGAATGGGATTAAACTGGAACCCATTGGTGCGGGCATCATTCTTCCGCTTTTACCTCAAAGCCCAATTTCAGAAGATGATGCGGAGTTTGAGGCGCCCACCACCCCACCTTCAGAGCGAATCAACGGGTTTAATTTATCGCCGGCAGGCACAGCCTGCGATTGTGTCACAAACGGCTTCAGTGCAGGGTATATTGGCCAGATGAACAGGAAGGTGAACGGTGCTTCTATAAGTGTGATCATGAATATTACCAGCCAGCATAATGGCGCCCAACTGTCCATGTTTAATGAAAGCTATGTTATGAACGGACTTCAAATTGGAATAATCAATTATTCACAAAAGGCGAGAGGATTGCAGTTTGGCCTGATGAATAAAGCGACTAAACTGAAGGGTTTACAGCTTGGTCTTTGGAATACCAATCAGAAAAGAAAGCTGCCGATTCTCAACTGGAACTTTAGGGATTGAATCCCGATGTGTACCTTAGTCATTTGAAATAAACTATGAATAAATCATTCCCTGCAATATTCGCATTAGCCTTATTCCTTTCCGTTCTGCTATTTAATTACGCAGCCGCTCAGTCAACCGTGCAGGAACGTATCAAACAGGTGGAAAATAACCTGACAGAAAATCTCCAGACCAATGATGCAGGTCCGATGAACCTGCAGAAACGAATGGAACACTATAAGGTGAACGGACTGAGTATTGCCGTGATAAAGGATTATAAGATTGACTGGGTAAAGGCGTATGGTGTCGCAGATGCTGCTTCGAAAATTCCCGTGACTGATCAAACACTTTTTCAGGCCGCATCGATCAGCAAATCGCTCAATGCGGTTGGGGTGATGAAACTTTTTAAAAGCAAGCATCTGGATCTGTTTGCTGACATCAATACTTATTTAAGCAGCTGGAAGTTTCCATATGATTCGCTGTCGAAGGGGAAAAAGATCAATACCGCTAATCTGCTGAGTCATACCGCTGGCCTGAGTGTCCATGGGTTTGGCGGGTATGAACCGGGAACTCCATTGCCATCGGTGATTCAGATTTTAAATGGTACAAAACCTGCCAATTCGGGTGCCGTGAGGTCGGTCTTTGAACCGGGGATCCGTCAGCAATATTCCGGGGGCGGGACAACCATAACCCAGCTGATGGTTACAGATATCAGCAAGGAACGGTACGAAAAATACATGTCTGATCAGGTCTTGAAACCGATGGGGATGCTGAATAGTACTTTTGCCCAGTCGCCTGCAGGATTGAAGCGGGGTCTTTTAGCTACCGGTTATGATGTTGGCGGCAAAGAGGTTAAGGGTAAATATCACATTTATCCCGAGCAGGCACCTGCGGGTTTGTGGACGAACCCTGCGGATCTGGCCAGGTACATCATCGAGACACAGCTGGCTTATGAAGGCAGGTCGGCGAAAGTACTGGATCAGGAAACCACCAAACTGCGGCTGACCCCATATATGAATGCTGAGGCAGCTCTGGGTGTTTTTATTGAGGACTATAACGGACTGAAATATTTTGGCCATGGTGGCGCAAACGAGGGATTCAGGAGCGGTTACTATGGCAGTTTGGCGGGCGGCAACGGTTTGGTGATTATGGTAAACTCCGACAATGGGGAAATCATACAGGAGCTGATCAACAGTATCGCCACGGTTTACGATTTCAAAGGTTTGAACAAAACCGAAAAGATCAAACTTGCTAATGTTTCGGAAAAAGACCTGGACAGTTATTTAGGAGATTATCAGCTTACCCCAAAACTTGTACTTACCATTACCCGTGAAGGTAAACAGGTTTATGCGCAGGCTACAGGACAATCCAGGATTGAAGCTTTCGCTGAAACCAGTTCCAAATTCTTTTTTAAAGTGATCCATGCGAATATGGAGTTTGTGAAGGATGATCAGGGTAAGGTGACTAAAATGATATTTAACCAGGGCGGGAGGATTGAGGCTAAGAAGCTTTAGTGTAGTGGAAATCAGTGAAATGCTTATGCTACCTTAAAACAACTTTGCTTTATTTTCTTGCATTGCCGTAGATTCGTTAAGTTCGAAAAAGATTTACATATCTGTTGCTATGAAAAGATTATTTATCGTACTGCTCTTTTTCAGCCTTCATTCCACAATACTCTATGGGCAAGATACACCAGTTAAGATAATCCTGAATAGCGCTAACCTGTTACCGGGCATTTTGCAGGCCGGTATCAGTACGATAGTAATTGCCGGACACTCCAATACAGTTGACCAGATTTTCAATTCGGTAATGAAAAAACAGCCGATAAAAGCACTGGAAGAAACGGAGTATAATAAGGTGTTCATCATTACTTATGACAAAAAGGATCCGGCCAGAAGCACATATGTAAAACTGGACTTAAATTAAAACTGATCGGGAAACACTTGCTACAAAGTCGGATTACAATATGTCAAAAGCGCCACTTATAGAGGGAATATTCCAGCTGGAAAAGATACCAGGAAAAGGCGGCTGGACCTATGTGAGGCTCCCGGGTGTGAGCTCCTCTTATAGAGGTAAGTTCGGAACAGTCAAGGTAAGTGGTACTGTTGATGATTATGAATTGATCAATTACGGTTTGATGCCCATCCGTGACGGAGGACTATTCCTTCCCATAAAAGCCGAGATCAGGAAAAAGACAGGTAAAAAAGAGGGGGATAAGGTGCATGTAACCTTATATGCAGATGCTGAAAACCTCCCTATGGCTACGCCGGAGGATCTTTTATTATGTCTTCAGGATGAGCCTGAGGCTTATCAAATTACCAAAGCTATACCGAATCTGAGCGCAAAGCCCTTCTCGACTGGATTGATTCTGCAAGTCATGATGAGGCACGGGTACAGCGTATTGCCCAGACCATAGATATGCTGCTAAACAAGCGATAGTAAAATCAAACTACAGCTTAAAACTCTTCCCTTTCTCTGCCATCCTGTCTCTCACCATCGTCGCGATTTCCGCAGGTAAGTGCTGTAATTGTCTGATTTGCCATTCCCTTTCTTCCTCTCTTGATTTACCGGCAAGTTTCAATGCTTTTAGCGCATACAACGCCGCGCCCATGGAATGGTCGGCCATATGAGCTGTGGCCACCGCCTGACCAACCGACCGGGCAATGGCTGTCAAAACCGGATTTGAAGCGTCTCTTGCTGCAGCATGGGCAGCTAACGACGCTTTCATTGCCTTGCCTGTTGGCGCCATGTCATCTTCCCATTCCCTGGCTACCTGTAAGGCATAAACCAGTCTTTCGTCAATGCTCAGTTCAAGAAGCGATAAAACATGCTCTGAGCACCCCCTGGCCCATCGCATCAGTTTGCGATGATTGTTTATCGTGACTGGCCCGCCATGGTGTTCAGCTATAAATTGGTAGCGGGAAGATGTTTTTGCTTTCTTTTCCTGCATTGTTATAGATTTGCTGTTACTCTTCAACATCATCGCCGTCATCGATGTTCAGGCTCAGGTCGTCATCCTCATCATGGTTCAAGCCTACGTCATCGTCTTCATAAATCTCTTCTTCGGGATCCGGATCGGGGATCAGTTTAATTTGAGTTTCCATAGCTTGTGTTTTTAACCTTGTAAAGAGACAACAACTTTTTTGCTCAAGTGTTTGGCAATTAAATATTTTGCGCTATCTTTGCAGTCCCTAAAATTTAGGGGGAATAAATAATTGTTTAACAAATTAAATACAAGCAAGTGAATACGTTAAGTTACAAAACTGTCTCTGCCAATGCAAAAACTGTTAACAAACAGTGGGTTGTTGTGGATGCTGAAGGCGAGATTTTGGGGCGCTTGTCATCGAAGATCGCTATGATCATCCGTGGTAAAAACAAGCCTGAGTACACCCCACACGTAGACTGCGGAGATAACGTCATCGTTATTAATGCAGAAAAGATTAAGTTGACCGGAAATAAATTTGCGGAGAAGATCTATACTTCTTACACAGGTTATCCAGGTGGTCAGCGTTTCATTTCTCCAAAAGAGTTAATGGCTAAACATCCTAAGCGTGTTATCGAAAAAGCAGTACGCGGTATGTTACCTAAAACTAAACTTGGTGCTAAATTATACACCAATCTTTATGTTTATGCAGGTACAGAACATCCTCATGCAGCACAATCACCAAAAACCATTAAACTTTAATTAAAGAAGAAATGTCAGTTACAAATACTTCAGGAAGAAGAAAAACTGCTGTTGCCCGTATCTACTTAAAAGAAGGCAATGGTACTATTACCGTAAATGGTAAAGATCATAAAGTATATTTCCCAACGTTACCTTTGCAATACATCGTTAACCAGTCATTCGAAGTTTCTGAATTGGTTGGTCAGTATGATGTAAACGTAAACGTATCTGGTGGTGGTATCAAAGGTCAGGCAGAGGCTGTTCGTTTGGCTATCGCTAAGGCTATCGTAGAATTAGATGCTGAGAAAAAACCGGCATTGCGCGCTAAAGGGTTAATGACCCGTGATATGCGTATGGTTGAACGTAAGAAACCAGGACGTAAGAAAGCACGTAAGAAATTCCAATTCAGTAAACGTTAATCTTAAGGAGACAAAACAATGGCAAGAACTACATATCAAGACTTATTGGATGCAGGTGTACACTTTGGTCACCTTACCCGTAAATGGAACCCAAAAATGGCGCCTTACATATTCATGGAGCGCAATGGTATCCACATTATAGATTTAAATAAAACTTTAACTAAAACTGAAGAAGCTGCTTCGGCGATCAAACAGATTGTAAAATCAGGTCGTAAGATCTTATTTGTAGCGACTAAGAAACAAGCTAAAGAAATCGTTGCTGAGCAAGCTAAAAAAGTAAACATGCCTTTCGTAACTGAGCGTTGGTTGGGTGGTATGCTGACTAACTTTGCTACTGTGCGCAAGTCGATCAAGAAGATGGCCAACATCGACAAGATGACTAAAGACGGAACTTATTCGATCCTTTCTAAGAAAGAGCGTTTGATGATCCAGCGTGAGCGTATCAAATTGGAAAGCTTACTGGGCGGTATCGCGGATTTAAACCGCTTACCTGCTGCGATCTTTTTAATTGATGTTAAGAAAGAGCACATCGCTGTTAGCGAAGCGTTGAAATTGAACATTCCAACTTTTGCAATGGTTGATACCAACTCTGATCCTTCAAACATCGATTTCCCGATCCCTGCGAATGATGATGCTACTAAATCTATCTCTTTAATCTGTGATGTAATCATCAAAGCGATTGAAGAAGGTTTGGATGAACGCAAACGTGAAAAAGACGAGGAAACTGAAAAAGAAGCTGTAGCTGCTAAAGCTGCTGCTGATGCTCCTGAAGCTGCGGCTCCTGGTTCAAGAAGGAAAAAAGTTGAAGCCGAGGCTGATGCTGACTCCACTGAAGAAGGTACAAGCGAAGAAGCATAAATAATAAAATAATTTGGGTTGTATGGTGCGTTGCAGGGTTCTACTTACAACAATACTATACAACCCATAATTTTTAAATCATAACTTAAAAAAGAAAACTAAGATGTCAGTACAAATTACTGCTGCAGATGTAAATAAATTACGCCAACAGACCGGTGCCGGTATGATGGACTGCAAAAAAGCATTGGTAGAAGCAAACGGAGATTTTGAAGCAGCCGTTGATTATTTACGTAAAAAAGGTGCTAAAGTAGCAGCTTCACGTCAGGACCGTGATTCTAATGAGGGTGTTGTGATTGCTAAAGCTACTGCTGACGGCAAACGTGGTGTGGTTGTTGAATTGAACTGCGAAACTGACTTTGTGGCTAAAAATGCTGATTTCGTAGCTTTGGCTAACAAATTTACTGACCTGGCTATCGATAAGAACCCTGCTTCCCTGGAAGAACTTTTGTCTTTGGATATCGACGGTCATAAAGTTTCTGACCTGATCATTGAGAACACTGGTAAGATCGGTGAGAAGATCGGCATCTCTAAATTTGAAACTGTTTCTGGTGAGAAAGTTATTCCTTATATCCACGGTAACTACCGTTTAGGTGTATTGGTTGCTTTAAACCAGGCTGTTGCCGGTGCTGAAGAAGCGGGTAGAGATGTGGCTATGCAAATTGCTGCAATGAACCCTGTTGCTTTGGACAAAGCTGATGTTGATGCGTCTACTATCGAGCGTGAAACTGAAATAGCTAAAGAAGTAATCCGTGCGGAAGGCAAACCAGAAGAAATGGTGGAAAAGATCGCTGCTGGTAAATTGAACAAATTCTACAAAGACAGTACTTTATTGAACCAGGAGTTTGTGAAAGATTCATCTAAAGATGTTCGTAAATTCTTAAATGATACTGCTGCAGGTCTTACTGTAACTTCATTTAAACGTGTACAATTGGGCGCTTAATACTGCTGCTTAATACAATATTGGAAAAGGCTCCCGATTTATCGGGAGCCTTTTTTGTTTATATTTGTACCTATGATCGCAATAACAAACAGTAAATTTTTTGATGGTGATGTGCTGGTCACTGACCATACTGTATTTATAGAAAATGGTAAAATTGCCAGGATCAGTCAGGATGTGATGCTGGGAGGCTGCAAAGTAATTGATGCGGAAGGCGGATACCTGAATTCCGGTTTCATTGACCTGCAGATCTATGGCAGCGGAGGAAAATTGTTTTCAGCATATCCTGAAGCGGAAACACTAAAGCAAATGGACCTGGACCTGGTCAGCAAAGGAACGACTGGTTTCCTGGCCTGCGTGGCCACAAATACACCTGAAATTGTATGGGAGTCCATTACTGCAGCAAAAGCATACCGCACAGAAGCAGTCGGCTTTTTGGGCTTGCACCTGGAAGGACCTTATCTGAATGCCAAACGCAGAGGAGCGCATATTGCGGAATACATCCGTAAGGCTCAGTTGGATGAAGTGAAAAGACTGATGGAGCATGCGGACGGAGTAGTGAAAATGATGACCGTTGCTGCAGAGCTGCAGGATGACGAGGTAATCAGTTATTTGCTGGATCAGGGTGTGATATTGTCGCTTGGCCATAGCGATGCCAATTATACGGAGGCCACTGCAGCCTATGATAAAGGCTTTAAGACCACGACACATTTGTTTAACGCGATGCCTTCGATCCATCACCGAGCGCCGAATCTTCCCGCTGCTGTTTATAACCATCATGCTGCAATGGCCAGCATTATAGCGGACGGCAGTCATGTTGATTTTGCTATGGTAAAGATCAGTCAGAAGGTAATGGGCGAGCGTCTGTTCTTAATCACTGATGCGGTTACCGAATGTAATATTGGCCCTTACCAGCACCAGCTTTCCGGAGATAAGTTCATCACTCCTGACGGAACATTATCCGGTTCTAATATCACCTTATTGCAGGCTGTACAAAATTGTGTGGAGCACTGTGGGATTTCACTAGCGGATGCGCTGAAAATGGCCTCACTGTATCCTGCGAGACTAATAAACACTCACGGACAGACCGGCGATATCATTGTCGGCAACAGTGCGGATCTGATCCTGATTTCTGAGGATCTGAAACTGAAACGGGTCTTTGCACGAGGGCAGGAATATTAATTCTGACGTACGCTTTAACCAGAGAGAACAATAAATTGCATTTATTTGCAATTTTATCTAAGTTTGAGGCCATGAAATATAAACGGATCCTGCTCAAATTAAGTGGCGAATCGCTGATGGGCGAGAAGCAATATGGTATTGATAATGAGGTAGTAAGGCAATATGCCGAAGACATCAAAGCAGTACATGACGAAGGACTTCAAATTGCAATTGTTATAGGCGGCGGGAATATTTTCAGAGGTTTAAGTGCTGAGAAATCGGGAATGGACCGTGCGCAGGCCGACTATATGGGCATGCTGGCCACCGTGATCAACAGCATGGCTTTGCAGGATGCGTTGGAAAAAGTGGGCCTTAAAACCAGGTTGCTGACCGCGATAAAAATGGAACAGATCTGTGAACCCTTTATCAGAAGAAGGGCTGTGCGCCACCTGGAAAAAGGCCGGGTAGTTATTTTCGGCGCTGGTACCGGCAACCCTTATTTTACTACAGATTCAGCTGCAGCTTTGCGTGCTATTGAAATAAAAGCGGATGTGGTGCTAAAAGGAACTCGTGTAGATGGAATCTACACCGCTGACCCGGAGAAAGACCCGACAGCTACCAAATATTCTGAAATCTCATTCAAAGAGGTCTATGCTAAAGGACTGAACGTAATGGACATGACTGCCTTTACCCTTTGCGAAGAGAACAAGTTGCCGATCATCGTGTTTGACATGAACAAATCCGGTAACTTCATGAAGATTGCCGGAGGTGACGAGATTGGAACGCTGGTAAGATAAAAACTGATTCTAAATTTTATATCTGTTATAAATTTAAATGTTATGAATGACCTCATAAAGAAACAACTGCAAGATGCACAGGTGTCCATGGATAAGGCAATTTTACATTGCGAGTCTGAACTGACCAAAATCCGTGCTGGAAAAGCATCAGCAGGAATGCTTGATGGAATCGTGGTTGATTATTATGGAAGTGCAACTGCGCTGAGCCAGGTGGCCAGTATAAATACGCCTGATGCCCGTACACTGATCGTCCAGCCCTGGGAGAAAAACATGCTGGTACCTATTGAGCGTGCGATCATGGAAGCAAATATTGGCATCAACCCTCAGAATGACGGTATAATGATCAGACTGGTGGTTCCGCCATTGACCGAAGAACGCAGAAAAGATCTGGTAAAAAAGGTGAAAGAAGAGGCTGAAAGAGGCCGCATTACCGTACGTAATATCCGCAAGGATGCCAATGAGAAGATTAAAAAACTGAAAGGCGAAAGTGTTTCCGATGATGAGATCAAAACCGGAGAGGCGGAAGTTCAAAAGATCACCGACGCTTACATTATCAAGGTAGATAAGCACGCTGAACTGAAAGAAAAGGACATCATGACGGTATAACGCCGGGTTTATAATCTATAAGTAATTTAAAGGGAATGAGGTAAATGCTTCATTCCCTTTATTTATTTTTGCGAATCTTAACCACAACATCATGAATTTACTGCTACAATATTTAAAAGCACATAAGTGGATTGTCGTCCTGGCGCTGGTACTTGCGGCATTTAACATAGGGTTCTCTCTGATGGATCCGTACTTCACCGGTAAAATAGTCGACGGTTTTATAGAAAGGAAGGATGACCTCAACAGAACTGAGTATGTATGGGGTGTGCTTGGCCTTGTTGGCCTGGCCATAGGCGCGGCTATGGTTTCCCGGATCGCCAAAAACTTTCAGGATTACTTTACCAATATCATTGTACAAAAGGTCGGTGCGCGTATGTATGCCGATGGCTTAAAACATTCTTTGGAATTGCCATACCAGGTCTTTGAGGACCAGAGAAGCGGTGAGACATTGGGTATTTTGCAAAAAGTACGGCTCGACAGCGAGAAGTTTATCACTGCGTTCATCAGCATTCTTTTTGTGAGCCTGATCGGTATGGTCTTCGTGATCGTGTATTCACTGGCGGTGAGTTATAAGGTGACCTTGATTTATGCGGCCTCGATTCCGATCATTAGCTTTCTGAGCTGGTACCTGAGCCGCAAGATTAAAACGATACAGCGCTCTATTGTCGCTGAAACGACTGCGCTCGCAGGCTCTACGACAGAATCTCTGCGTAATATAGAACTGGTAAAAAGTTTGGGCCTTGCCAGTCAGGAGATCGAGCGCTTAAATAAAACGACCTATAAGATACTGGGGCTGGAGCTGCGAAAAGTAAAGTATGTGCGCAGCATGAGCTTTGTGCAGGGCACAACAGTGAACCTGGTAAGAAGCACAATGGTTGTGGTATTGCTGATCCTTATCTTTGAGAATACGATCTCGCCGGGACAGTACTTTTCCTTCCTGTTCTACTCCTTTTTCCTGTTCGGTCCTTTGCAGGAGCTGGGCAATGTGATCCTCGCCTGGAGGGAAGCAGAGGTGTCGCTTGGTAATTTCAGGAATATTCTGAACACCCCGGTTGATAAAAAACCGTTGAACCCGGTTATTCTTGAAAAGATAGATACACTGGCTTTTTCTAATGTAAGCTTTAAACACCTGAGCGGCAGGACCAATGCACTGAACCACATTACTTTTTCTATGAACAATGGGGAAACGATCGCTTTTGTAGGACCTTCCGGTTCGGGTAAAACTACTTTGGTGAAATTACTGGTCGGTCTTTATCAGCCTGTTGAGGGCGAAGTGCTTTACAACAGAACTTCGGGAAAAGACATTGATCTGGACCGGTTGAGGGAGAAGATCGGCTTTGTAACCCAGGATACCCAGTTGTTTTCGGGTACGATCAGGGAAAACCTGCAATTTGTGAAACCGGGTGCAGGTGATGAAGACTGTTTGCGGGTATTGCAGCAGGCGGCCTGTCAGAACCTGATGGCGAGAGCCGACCAGGGTCTGGATACGGTCATCGGAGAAGGCGGAGTGAAAGTTTCGGGTGGGGAAAAACAAAGGCTATCCATTGCCAGGGCATTATTGCGCCGTCCGGACATTTTAGTTTTTGATGAGGCCACATCTTCACTGGATTCATTGACAGAGGAAGAGATCACCGCAACCATCAGGGACGTGTCTGTGCTGACCAGTCACATTACCATTCTGATTGCCCACCGTTTGTCGACCATCAAACATGCTGACAGGATCTATGTGCTCGAAAGAGGAAATATCATTGAGCAGGGCAGGCATACAGATCTCCTTGAAGAGAAGGGTTTATATTATGCCATGTGGAGACAGCAGATCGGTGAACGTGTGGAAGAGGAAGTAGTTAGCTAAAATTAACGTTTTTGCTCATTGATCTCCTGCAGGCTCAGTTTGATCAGGCTTTTGGTTTTGAGGTAAGTAATGCCTGCGACCAGGATGGTCATGCCACCTCCGAATACCACTGCAGGTACGGTTCTCATGAGTTTAGCGGTAAGACCCGATTCAAAGGCCCCGATCTCATTGGAGGAACCAATGAACATGGTGTTGACCGCCGATACCCGGCCGCGCATTTCATCGGGTGTAAGCAGCTGCATAATGGTAGAACGGATGATCACGCTTACACTGTCGAAGGCTCCTTCCATAAACAGGAAGGCAAGGGTCAGGTAGAAATTTTTGGACAGGCCGAAGCAGATGATGCTGGTTCCAAACCCGGTTACAGCGATGAGCAGGTTTCTCCAGGGCCTGTTCATTGGCGATATGACCGTCATGCTCAGCATGGTCACCACGGCGCCGGTCGAAGCTGCTGCACGCATTAGCCCCAGACCTTCTGATCCCACTTTCAGGATGTCATTGGCAAATACAGGAAGCAGGGCAACTGCGCCGCCGAAGAACACGGAAAAGAGGTCCAGGCTCATGGCACCGAGCATCATTTTATTTTTAAATACAAACTGTACGCCTTCTGTCAGGCTCTTTACAATGCTTTCTTTTGGAATGAAGGTGGGCGGATGGGATTTTAGAAAAAATATACAGACCAGTGAAATGAATACAAAAGCGATGATCACATAGTAGGTGACGGTGATGCCATAATAACCATAGATGATGCCACCGGCTGCCGGACCAAGAATGGATGCCGCCTGCCAGCTGGAACTGTTCCAGGTGCTGGAATTGGGGTAGAGTTTTTTAGGAACGATCTGCGCCATGAGCGAAAATATCGCCGGACTAAAGAACCCTCTGGCCATCCCTATTCCAAAGATCATCAAATACATGATGGGGATGATATAGCTGGTCGGCACATAAGCATGCATGCTTTCGGTTGTGACGATGAGCATGATCACGGTACAGAGAAATACACCGGAAAAGATCTTCAGCAGCAATCCCCTCTTTTCTGATTTATCGGCTACATAACCTCCGTAAAGTGCTATGCTGATTGCCGGAATGGCTTCGCAAAGCCCGACAAGGCCCAAAGCCAGCGGATCTTTGGTGAGGTGGTAAATGTGAAAGCCGATAATGACGGCCTGCATTTGATAAGCAAATGTGAAGAAGAAACGCATGCCAAGATAAGATCTGAATTCTCTGTATAGCAAGGCTGCGTAAAAAGGTATTTTTGGCTCTATAATGTCTGAGTTTTCCAACAGGAAAGATTTTGCACAAAGGTAGGTTTTTGCGCAAAGAAATTTTAGACCTGAAAAGGCTTAGTATTACATAATCTTGTCATAAAATGACAAATAAGCACTGCGCATATCTTCTGCCTGGTTGATGGCTGAAGAGACGGCTATGCCAAAAACACCTGTTTGCAGGAGCTCATCTATGTCGTTGATGGTAACCCCGCCAACAGCCAGGACGGGCAGGTCGATGTGTGTTTGCTGAAGCTGCTGCATGGCTTTGCGGTAACCTTCGATGCCAAGATGCTCAAAGTAGTTGGGCTTGGTGTCTGTATGGGAAAAAGGCCCAAAACCCGCGTAGTCCGCTCCTTCCTGTGCGAGTCTGATCAGGCCTTCAGTGGTGTTGGCTGAACCGCCAATGGTACAGGCTTCGCCCAGCAGCCCTCTCAGCTTGATGAAGTCTGCATCCATATCCTCGATGTGAAATCCCTGTATGTCGGCCTTGCCGTTGAGGTGCACATGATCTGTGACGATAAGGGTTGCCCCCCAGTCGTCACAGATCTCTGCAATGGTGTTGATATCTTGCAGGAGTTCATCGTCATTTTTGGTCAGACAGCGGTACTGAACCCACTTGGCCCCGGCTTCGCAGACAATTTGTGCCTGTTGTACATGGCTCAACTGCTCAATGTCGTGTGTGATGAAATGTAGCTTTTCGATGAACTTCTTCATTGGAATTAAAACTTCAGGTTGAGCGAAAGTAAGAAATTAGTTCCCGCCTGCGTAAAATAAAAATTCTCTGTAGTCGTGGCACCCTGATAGATAGAGCTGTAGGTATAGCCGTTGCTCTCGTATTTTTCATCGAGGATGTTATTGACCAGCAGGCCAATGTTGACGTTTTTGATTCCGCCTAGTTTGAAATCGTAGCCCAGTCTCAGGTTATTGACAAAGTAAGCATCCAGTTTCCTGCTGTCATTCTGGGTATTGTCCATAAACTGCTCGCTTACGTATTTGCTCTGCCATGCTGCTGCCAGACCTTTGAACGGTTTATAGACCAGTTCGCCAAATAAGACTGATGCTGGTGAGAATGCAATGTCAGGACTGGCGTAGGTGGTGGTCACCAGGCGGGTTACCTCAAAATTGTCATCATATTCGGGCACGTAATCTATGTAGTTTTTGATCTTGTTTTTGCTGAAGGCGGCATTGGCATTGATGATAAACTGAGGACTTATGGTATAAGAAGCATCCAGCTCAAGTCCTGCGCGGTAGCTTTTGTCAACATTTTGACGGTAGGCATCCGAATATTCATTGATCTCACCAGTGAAGATCAGCTGGTCTTTGTAGAACATGCCATAAACATTTGCCCCGGCGCTAAATCTGTCATTTTTAAAACGGTAACCCGCTTCCAGATCATTTAGCTTTTCTGCTTTTGGCACCGGTAGCCCTGTCTTTAAATTGGTAAAATCGTCCCGGTTGGGTTCTTTATTTGCCCTGCTGTAAGAAGCGTAGACATTGCTTTGCGCATTCAGGAATATCGTGGCCCCTATTTTAGGATTGAAGAAATTGTAGTTGTTGTCAAAGTCAAGCGGCTTCAGGTTTTTGTCCGTTCCGCTGATCTGGTAGCCCACATTCCGGTACTGGAGGTCTAGAAAGAGGCTCAGCTTTTCTACCGGGCTGTAGTTTACCTTGCCGTAGACGTTAAAATCATCTTTGCTTCCCTTGCCGTCATAGTAGTGGAAATCCTCGCTGATGGATGAGGCGAACTGCGCCCAGGTGATCTCACCAAAGTGCTTGCCACGGTATTCATTGTAGGCGCCGCCAAGTGTGAAACTCAGGTTAGATTTCGGCTGGTAATTGAACGCATAGGTCAAACCATAGAAATCATTGTCCAGCCAGCGGCGGCGGACAAGATCGCTCTCTTCGACCACGGTTTCGCCCACAGTCACATTAGCCAATCCGTATTTAGAAAATTTGTCCCCGGATTTAAATTCTTCAAAATATCCCTGCCCGTCTGTATAGTGCAATGCGGCGTTGAAAGAGAATTGTTCCGTAAACTGTCTGGCATACAATGCCTGGTAATGGTTCTGCCGATAATTGTCTGTCTGGTCTTTGTAAGTGAATGAATTGTAGGTTCTGCTGTTGGAGTTGAGCAGGTTTGCGGCATCGGCATCACTTAAATAGTTGCGGTCTATGAAAGCCTGCATACCTGCCAGATCTCCGTTTACCCTTGATTCAGGGATGCCGTTCCAGGCCTGGTAAGTCTTTTCTGTACCTGAAAAGACATTGATCCGGAGCAGGTCTTTTTTGCCATAATAAGCACCTGAAAGGAAATAAGATTTGAGGTCGGAAGCGGCGCGGTCTATAAAACCGTCTGATTTGACCCTCGAAAGACGTCCGTCAAAACTCCATTTGTTGTCGATCAGTCCGGTACCGACTTTGACCGTATTCTTTAAAGTATTGAATGAGCCGTAGCTGTTATTCAGCTCTGCATATGCATTTTCTGCAGGCGCAGAAGTCTGCAGGTTTAAACTTCCCCCAAAAGCACCTGCGCCATTGGTGGAGGTACCTACTCCCCGCTGGATCTGGATGTTGTCGGTAGAGGAGGCAAAGTCCGGCATGTTTACCCAAAAGATGCCCTGGCTTTCACTGTCATTGTACGGAATGCCGTTAATGGTGACGTTGACCCGGCTGGCATCGCTGCCCCTGATCCGGATGCCGGTATAACCCACGCCCGCCCCCGCATCTGAGGTTACTACAACACCAGGCGTGTTTTGGAGGATGAAGGGCAGGTCCTGGCCAAAGTTGTTGGCTTCGATCTCTTCTTTGCTGATGTTTTTATAGGTAGTGGCAGATTTTTCATTTGCCCTGGTGGCTTTTATGGTAATTTCATTCAGTTTGATTGTGGTATCTCTCCTGGATTTAACGTCAGGTTTGGTTTGCGCATTTAAGAAAGCAGGCGCAAGCAGCACAGCTAAGGCTGCGATAATTGATCTTTTCAATTTGTTTTTTTTTAAATAGATTTCCATAACTAATTCCCTCCGCCGGCATTATCCGGATCAGGTGTTTGCAATGCAGGCATTGCAATGGGTATACTCTCAGCCTGTTTTTGTGTTTTTAGAAAAAACAAGGCACCCCTTTATTGATAAAGCAAAGGTATTTAAAAAAAGCCAGACCGCAAAAACAGTGTGTTTAGGGGGCGGTTTTCAGAAATTCGTCAACGACCTTTATAGCGTTTTGCAGCCGGTGGTCCTGGTCGCCGCCTATGATCTGATAAGTGGCGTTCAGGGATTGGAGCTCCCTGTGCCATACTTCCATAAAATGCTCGCGCTTGTGCGGAAAATCCCTGAGCGGGTCTTCCTGCCAGGGCAGGTCAATGTCCATGAGCAGGTACAGGTCATAGTGATACAGGGGTAATGCTTCAAGCACGATCCCGGGGGTCTCGCCAAAGACCTCATCGCTCCAGATCTTTACGGTAATGAAGGTGGTGTCGCAAAAGACCAGGTCTTTATCGGCGATGGCCAGGATGGAGTCTTCGAGTGCAAGTTGGCCGTGAAACATATTGACCTCGTCCTGCAGGTTGCAGGGAGCGGTCAGCGCTGCGCAGTAATAACGGGCGTATTCCGGCACCCAAAGGGTTCCGTAATGTTTGGCCAGCTGCGCAGTGATGGTCGACTTACCGGTGCTCTCAGGGCCAACGATCGCTATTTTTTTAATGTGCTGCTTGTTCACGATAAGTTTTCCTCCAGTCCAGGTAGCCCATGAAGGCTATGATCACCAAAAACGCGTAAAATACTGCGCTCAGGTTTAATTGTTTATAGATGTAAAGCGGGACATAGCAAATGTCTACGATGATCCAGAGTATCCAGTTTTGCAGTACTTTGCGGGTGAGCAGGATCTGGGCGACAAAACTCAGCGCGGTGCAAAAACCATCGGCATAAGGGACATCCGAATCTGTAAAGTGATCCAAAAAAAGACCGAGCAATACTGAAAGTGCAGTAACGGCGACAACGATCAGCAGCCAGTCGCTGCTTTTGAGCGCAACCACAGGCTTGCCATTGTCCGTCTTTTTTTTGATCCAGTAGTACCAGCCATAAAATGCCGTAAAAAGAAAATAGAACTGGAGGGCCATGTCGCCATACATGGTGGCTTCAAAGAACACCCAGGCATAGGCGATTACACTAATGATAGATATTGGCCAGTTCCATACATTTTCTTTGGCCGCCAGATAGATACAAATGAAGCCTGTGATTACCCCGATCCATTCAGGCCATGTGGTATGTTTAAACTGTTCAGCAACCAGCTGCATAAAAGAGCTCAAGAGGATTTGCATGAAGCAAAAGTAAAAATTTTATTGGGGGTTTGGCGCAGAGGCAAAGCTGAGTGCGGCACGGACACTGACATCGGTGGTATTGGTATTCCTGAGCACATATTCTATCCTCACTTTCAGGCTGTTGCCTTTGATGTAATTGTCCAGAAATTTGGAATTGTCTATATCGAGCACCAGATTTGACCCAATGTTTTCCTGTACGTCTGTCCTTGAGGCCACCATGATCTCGCCGCTGCTGCCATTGGAGATGAACAGTTTCACGGATTTGAACATGCCCAGGCTTTTGCCTGTCGGATTGCTGGCGTCCAGTTTTGCGGAGGCAATCCTTACTTCTTTAATGTAGCTGGTGCCGCCCTGGTTTCCAAAGATCTCATCGAAACTTGAAGCTGCTGAGCTGGCAGATGCGGTGGTGTTGGCTTTGGCTGATGCCGGAATAACCAGGGTTGATGTATAGGGGAATGTAGATTTAATGATGGATTGCATGGTGGCGCAGCCGGTAAAAACTACGGTTGCCGCGAATAAAAAAGCAAATATTTTTTTCATGTTTTATGAGATGCAAATGTTGTTCCAAAGTAGTGCTTGAGCAATTATTGAGGATGATTTTATGTGAATATGACTTTAAAGTCTGGAGGCATGACTGACCGGCGTTTGAACTTTTAAAAACAATTGTAGAACAAGATTGTCTTTAATAGACCAATAAATGGTTTCATAAGCATGAAAAGACACTTACTCAACTAACAGAATGTTGCATGAATTTAAACAAGTTCTTATGAAAAGCTTAGGATTTTTAACCGTAGCGGGATTGTCATTAGGGTTACTGGCATTCACGTCGATAAGAGAGGGTGGGATTAAAGGAACAGTTTCACCAGCAGAGGGGGCTACCCAGGTCGTGGCCATCGCCGGAACAGATACATTAAAAGTTGAGATCACCAGCGGAAGCTTCGCTTTTGCAAATGTGAAAAAAGGCACCTATACCGTATGGGTGAAAGGCAAAGCGCCATATAAAGATACCTCTGTAGAGAATGTAGCTGTACTGGACAGTGCGGTCACAGATGTCGGAGAGATCAAGCTCCAGCAATAAGATTAAAACGTTAGAAAAGCGGGCCGAAAGTCCCGCTTTTTTGTTTAAAAGGGTTTTTGAAAAAATACCTTATTTTTAATGAGCAAAACAGTAACTTTGCATCCCGACAGAATAGTCGGGGATCTTAAATGATGATCATACAAAAATCTCACAGACTATTCCAGTCTACAGCAATTGCAATTTTTACCAATACTAACTTTAGACTTTTTTAAAGCCTTATGCCTAAAGACACCTCCATACGCTCAGTATTAATTATCGGATCAGGACCTATTATCATTGGTCAAGCCTGTGAGTTTGATTATTCCGGATCGCAGGCCGCTCTTTCTTTGAAAGAAGAGGGGATCGAAGTATCCATAATTAACTCCAATCCGGCGACCATTATGACCGACAAGGTTATCGCAGACCATGTTTACCTGAGACCACTAAGCGTTGACTCGATTGAACAGATCCTGATCGAAAGAAAGATCGATGCGGTACTGCCTACAATGGGTGGACAGACAGCCCTGAACCTTTGTAAAGAGGCTGAAGAGCGTGGTGTTTGGGAAAAATACGGGGTGAGGGTGATTGGTGTCGATGTTGCTGCTATTGAAAAAACTGAAAACAGGGAAGCTTTCCGCCAGCTGATGGTGGATATAGGTGTTGGTGTTGCCAACTCCAGAATTGCCAACTCTTACCTTGAAGGTAAAGAGGCTGCACAGGAGATCGGTTACCCGCTGGTGATCCGCCCTTCGTATACACTTGGTGGTTCAGGCGGTGGTTTCGTCCACAAAAAAGAAGAGTTTGACCAGGCATTAAAACGTGGTCTTGAGGCTTCTCCAACCCACGAAGTGCTGGTAGAACAGGCCGTATTGGGCTGGAAAGAATATGAGCTGGAGCTGCTAAGGGACACCAATGACAATGTGATCATCATCTGCTCTATCGAGAACTTTGATCCGATGGGAATCCATACCGGAGATTCCATCACCGTGGCGCCGGCAATGACCTTATCCGACAGGTGTTATCAGGACATGCGCAACCAGGCGATCAAAATGATGCGTGCCATCGGTAATTTTGCCGGAGGATGTAATGTGCAGTTCTCTGTGAACCCGGACAATGACGAGATCATCGCGATTGAGATCAACCCAAGGGTATCGCGCTCATCTGCGCTGGCCAGTAAGGCTACCGGTTACCCAATTGCTAAAATAGCTTCTAAGCTGGCTATCGGATACAACCTGGATGAGATAGAAAACCAGATCACCAAAACAACTTCCGCATACTTTGAGCCTACGCTCGATTACGTGATCGTAAAAGTGCCGCGCTGGAACTTTGACAAGTTCAAAGGGGCCAACATGGAGCTGGGCCTGCAAATGAAATCTGTAGGGGAGGTCATGGCGATAGGCCGCACATTTGTAGAGGCCTTGCAAAAAGCATGTCAGAGTCTGGAGATCGGCAGGGCCGGACTTGGCGCTGACGGCAAGCACAACAGGAGCATCGAAGAGATCATGTATGGTCTTGAACATGCCAGCTGGAACCGCTTGTTCCTGATCAAGGATGCCATGAGCATGGGCGTTCCTCTGGAGTCTATCCGTAAAGTGACCCGTATCGATAAATGGTTCCTTTCGCAGATCCAGGAACTGGTTCAGCTGGAAGTAGAACTTAAACGGTATTCCCTTAATAATATTCCTAAAGATTTCTTCTTTACGCTTAAACAAAAAGGCTTCTCTGATATTCAGATTGCTTATTTGCTGGGCAATGTGACTGAAGATGAAGTTTATGACCGCAGAAAGTCGCTGGGCATCAGCCGTGTGTATAAGATGGTGGATACCTGCGCAGCAGAGTTTGCCGCACAGACCCCGTATTACTACTCGACCTTTGAGGAAGAGAATGAATCTATCCCTTCTGATAAAAAGAAAGTAATTGTTCTGGGCTCGGGGCCTAACCGTATCGGCCAGGGTATTGAATTTGACTATTCATGTGTGCATGGCTTGCTTGCAGCCAAGGAAACAGGCTTTGAAGCGATCATGATCAACTGTAATCCTGAAACTGTATCTACCGATTTCAACATGGCAGATAAGCTTTACTTTGAGCCGGTGTTCTGGGAACATGTGCGTGAGATCATTGAGCTGGAGAACCCAATAGGTGTGATCGTGCAGCTGGGCGGACAGACAGCCTTAAAGATGGCAGAGAAACTGCATGAGAGGGGCATCAAGATCATCGGTACTTCTTACAATGATATGGATGTTGCTGAAGACAGGGGCCGTTTCTCGGACCTGCTGAAAGAACTGGAGATCCCTTATCCAAAATATGGTGTTGCTGAAAATGCCGAAGAGGCAATTGTGGTAGCGAATGAAGTTGGTTACCCGGTACTGGTAAGACCAAGTTATGTACTCGGCGGACAAGGGATGAGCATCGTCATCAACGATGAAGATCTGGAGAAAGCTGTAGTAAAGCTTCTTGGTGATCTTCCGGGCAACAGGGTCTTGATTGACCACTTCCTGGACAGGGCAGAGGAGACGGAGTCTGATTCTATCTGTGACGGTGAAGATGTACATATCGTAGGTCTGATGGAGCACATAGAACCTGCAGGGATACATTCCGGAGATTCATTTGCGGTATTGCCGCCATTCAGCTTATCTGAAAAGGTGATCAGTGATATGGAAATCTATTCTAAAAAGATCGCGAGGGCATTAAACGTGATTGGATTGCTGAACATACAATTTGCCGTTAAAGACGAAAAAGTATATGTAATAGAGGCCAACCCAAGAGCTTCGAGAACTGTTCCTTTCATTGCTAAAGCTTACGATGTCCCTTATATCAATATTGCTGCTAAGGTCATGCTGGGTGTAAACAAGCTGAAAGACTTTAAGATCGAAAGAAAACTGGAAGGCTATGCGATTAAAGAGCCGGTATTCTCTTTTGACAAGTTCCCTGAGGTGACCAAAGAATTAGGCCCGGAAATGAAGTCCACAGGCGAGTCGATCCGGTTTATTAAAGACCTGGAAGATCCTTATTTCAGAAAGCTGTACAAAGACAAATCAATGTACTTATCTAAGTAAATCTGAACCGATAAATAATATGAAGTCCCGAAAGGGACTTTTTTATGACGTAAGGCTACTGTTTCCCCCAGATTCTTGTATTCAGGTCCAGTTCTTTGATGATGTCATACATAAAGCGGATCACACTGAGGTCTTCATTGATCGACTTCTGATCCAGCAGACTCTTAAACACTGGAGGCTCGAAGTAATCCTTGTCCAGGGGAAATGCAATGAACATTTGGGTGTCGATGAAAGAGAGGGAGATCGTATACTTGCATTTGTCTTCCAGTTGGCACAAGCGCTCCATCATACTTGGTGTCAGGATATACCTCGCTTCTACCTGGTCGCTGGAATAGGTGACAAACAGTTCTTCAAAATTAGGGTTTTCCAGTTTTACCAGCTCCTTGCCGGAAGAAGAAAAGATGGGCAATTTGTCTGAAAACCATGCGCCTATGGCACTCCCAAAATCTTTTGGTCTTACCACGGTTATGCCATTAAAATACTTGTTGAAATCGGCGCAAAAAACAATTCCTTTCAATATCGTATGCCAATGCACCTGCTTGCCATTTTTTGTCTGCGTTTCAGTCTTGTACTCCGCATGGACTTCTGAAAAGGAGAACCTGGTTTTTCCTGCTGATCCAAATATTTGATCCTGGCTGGAGTACCTGTCAGGTTGCTGTTTGAACAGCTGTGAGAAAACAAAATCCTGTTCAGACAGGCCGTTTTCGTAATCAAATTCCAGGCTTTGGTCGACTGACTTCAACGCAGAGGTGATGACCCTTTGCTTAAACCCATGCCTGTAATCGTTAAAATTTTTGCTGGCCCTAGATAAAAATATAATGCCTGTGATCAGCAGCGCTGCACCCGAAATTCCAAATACCAGGACAAGATTACCAAGGACGACCCCAATGCCAATTAGCAGGATGCCTCCTCCAATAAAAAAATAGGACTTCAGCCTCTGGGCGGAAACGGTTTTTCGCTGAACTTCCAGGGCTGCCAATGCTGCCTCGAAAGACACATCCGCGATGCTTATTTGTTCGGCCATTAACTGTTAAAAAGATCTCTGGCACTAACATTTTTTCGCTCCTCTTCGGTATTGGCCAAAACTTCAATAGGCTGATAATTTAACATGCCGGCAAACATACTTCCCGGAAACATCATGATCGCATCGTTGTAATTGGTTACTGCTGCATTATAAGTCCTTCTGGCAGCGGCAATCTGTTCTTCACTTTCTGTCCAGGTACTCTGCAGGTTGATGAAACTGTGATTAGCCTTCAGATCGGGATAATTTTCGACGTTGACCATTATACCCCTCACGCCTGAACTCAGCTGTTTATCAAGATCCAGCTTCTCCTCATTACTCAGGCTTGCACTGCCGGCTTTGGCACGCAGTTCGACTACTCTGGTGAGCAGGTCACCTTCGTACTGCATGTATTGTTTTACAGTTTCAACAAGGTTGGGCAACAGGTCAAATCTTTTTTTGAGCATCACATCTATTGCCGAAAAGGCATTGGTTACCTGGTTTTTCTTGCCAATAAGGGAGTTGTAGAAACTGACCCCTATGATCAGCAATACAGCTATAATAATGAATACAATAATCATTTTTTAGGATTAAGAGGTTTATTTATAGAATAAATATATAAATACAATTCCATATAAAACAAAAAATCCTCGTTACCTATCGATAACGAGGATAATCATCCCTATTGTTTGTCAGCAAGCATAAATGCCTGATAACGATTAACTATATGCAAATGACAGGCCAAGGTTTAGAATGCGGATAAGTTGCCGCTAATTAATTAATAGTCAGCACGATAAAAATTTGATCAAATTATGTCAAAAATATACTCAGGGAATTTTTTTCCACGATCTGTAGAAATCTCAAGCGATTTTACACACCACAAAGATGTTTAAACAGCTATCCGAATAGCATGGAAAAAACATCTTCAATCTTGCTGACACCTGCAATTTCAATTTTATATTTAGTACTTACCAGGCCTTTGAGGTTATAGTTGGAAATGAATATCTTTTCAAATCCCAGTTTTTCGGCTTCTGATATTCTTTGTTCGATACGGTTTACTGCTCTTATTTCTCCTGACAGTCCCACTTCCGCGGCAAAACAGATTTTGGAAGAGATAAAGATATCTTCATGGGAAGAGATGATGGCTACTAAAATAGCAAGATCTATCGCAGGGTCTTCTACTTTAATTCCTCCGGCGATATTTAAAAATACATCCCGTGTGCTCAGCTTAAACCCGCATCTTTTTTCAAGGACTGCAAGCAGCATATTCATTCTTTTTGTATCAAAGCCATTAGCAGACCGCTGAGGCGTCCCGTATGCTGCTGTGCTGACGAGCGCTTGTGTTTCTATTAACATCGGCCTGGCGCCTTCCAGTGTGGCTGATATCGCAATTCCGCTCAGGTCTTCTTCTCTTTGTAAAAGCAGGATCTCTGAAGGATTGGAGACCTCTCTCAGCCCATTGCCATGCATCGCATAAATGCCCATTTCGGCCGCGGCACCAAACCTGTTTTTTATAGACCTTAAAATACGGTAAACATGATGGCGGTCTCCTTCAAACTGCAGGACCGTGTCTACCATGTGTTCCAGGATTTTTGGGCCGGCTATGGTGCCATCTTTAGTGATGTGCCCGATCAGGAAAACAGGCGTGTCGGTTTCTTTGGCAAACCGTAAAAGTTCTGCAGTGCATTCCCTTACCTGGGAAACGCTTCCGGGAGTAGAATCAATATGGGCAGAATGCAGGGTCTGAATTGAATCTACGATCATGATGTCAGGATCCAGGGTCTCAATCTGCTTGAATATATTTTGTGTAGAAGTTTCCGTAAGAATGTAGCAGTTTGCTTTCGGCTGACTGGTAATCCGCTCGGCCCTCATCTTGATCTGCTGTTCGCTTTCTTCGCCGGAGATGTACAGTACTTTTTTTCCTGTGATGTTCAGTGCCAGCTGTAGCATCAGCGTGGATTTTCCAATACCGGGCTCACCACCAATAAGTACTACTGAACCCGCTACAAGACCACCTCCCAATACCCTGTCGAGCTCCTGGTCACCTGTCAGGATCCTTTCTTCATTTACTGTCTTAATGTCATCGACTTTTGTCGGTTGGTTCAGACGCTGCGATCCGGAGCTTGTCTTCCAGGAGGGAACTTTAGATCCCGCCTTTTCCGTAATCTCTTCTACAAAAGTATTCCATTCATTGCAGGAAGGGCATCTTCCCAGCCATTTTGCAGATTCGTATCCGCAACTCTGACAAAAATACGCTGATTTAGTTTTAGCCAATTGATGTGATTTTTAATCGTCGAATTTAGTCAATTCAAGTATAAATAAATACCCCTTAAAATAAATAAGTCTGACCTCCATAGGAGATCAGACTTATTTAAAACAGTAGCTTTAACACTACAATTTAATCTCTTCGTCCTTTGCCGACAGAAAATGAAATTCTGTCAGGTTATAAGAAGGGACAGCTTTAATCTTTATCCTTTGCCCGAATTTAAAGAACCATTTCCATTTTAAGGAAATAAGGCCCTTTTTAATATAAGCCTCGATGTAAGGATGTACGCAAAGCGTAATGTTTTTTTCATTCTGCTCCTGCAAAATATAAGTCAGATTGTTTTCGATATCGTCCATCAAAACAATGCTTGCCTTAATTTCTCCGGTACCATCGCATGCCGGGCACTTTTCGCTGGTTACGATATTCATTTCAGGTCTTACCCTTTGACGGGTGATCTGAACAAGACCAAATTTACTCGGCGGAAGGATCGTATGCTTTGCCCTGTCAAGGAGCATCAGGTCTTTAAGGTAATCAAACAGCACTTTACGGTTGACCGGTTTGTGCATGTCTATAAAATCGATGACCACAATACCGCCCATATCTCTAAGGCGCAGTTGCCGCGCTATTTCCTTTGCCGCTTCTTTGTTTACCTGAAGCGCATTGTCTTCCTGGTTTTCCTTGCTGGCAGTTCTGTTTCCGCTATTTACATCAATGACATGCAGGGCCTCAGTATGTTCTACAACAAGGTATGCGCCACCAGCTAAATTAACCGTTTTACCAAAAGAGTTTTTGATCTGCTTTTCAATACCGAAATGTTCAAAAACAGGTTCTTTATGGCGGTATAACTTAACGATCTTTTCCATTTCAGGAGAGATCTCATGCACATAAGAACGAATGTCTTCAAAAAGATTCTGATCATTTACATACACATTGGTGAAGTCGGTACTTAAAATGTCCCTGATCAAGGTAGACGTCCGGTCCATTTCTCCCCAAACACGTTTGGCAGGTTCTGCTTCCGGAAGTTTTTTGATGAAATTCTCCCATTTGGCTACAGAGTCCAAAAGGTCTTTTTGAAGTTCAGCGACACCTTTGCTCTCAGATACTGTTCTGATGATCACACCAAAGTTTTTAGGCTTAATGCTTTCAATGATCTTCTTCAGCCTGTTGCGTTCCGTATTGCTCTTAATCTTCTTGGAGATAGAAATCACATTAGAAAAGGGAACAAGGACAATGTACCGGCCGGCTATAGAAAGGTCAGAGCTCAGACGGGGGCCTTTTGTTGAAATAGGCTCTTTGGCGATCTGAACAGGGAGCAAAAGGTTTTTGCTGACCACTTCAGATATTTTTCCGGCCTTATTGATGTCTCCTTCTAGCTTGAAATTATCCAGCAAAGTGCCATTAACAGAGCCGTTACGCTTGATTTTAGTTAGCTTTATTAAAGATTGTACCTGAGGACCCAGATCGAAATAATGCAAAAACGCATCTTTCTCATAACCTACATCTACAAACGCAGCATTTAGGCCCGGCATTATTTTTTTAATGCGGCCTAAATAAATGTCGCCTACAGCGTAGTTGTTATTGATCTGTTCTTTATGAAGTTCTACAAGTTGTTTGTCTTCAACTAAAGCTATGGTTACTCCCGATGGAGAGGAATCTATAATTAGTTCTTTTACCAAAAGCTACAGATTTTAAGGCTTTTTAGCCTTATTAACACATGGACAATAAAAAACTATGCAACCAACAAACAAGGCTATGATCAGATCTTAACCTTGTTTGCCAGGCAAAACATAATGAAACTATTTTTTCTTATGTCTGTTTTTTCTTAAACGCTTCTTGCGTTTGTGCGTAGCCATTTTATGTCTTTTTCTTTTTTTACCACTTGGCATAATTTTGAAATTTAAATATTTTTATAAATCTGTTTATTAATTTTTACTTTTTAGCGCCAGTACCTTGTCATCTATGAATTTAGACAGCGTAGGATTGGCAGCAAGTTTTTTACTTTTTAAATAGGCATCAATAGCTTCCGTATTTTTACCTAAATTTTCATAAGCAGTAGCCAGATAGAAATAAGCGTCAGGTGAGGGTTTGATGGCGATAATGTCATTGAATCTTGCTATTGCTTTATCAAACTGGCCCGATTTAATTGCGAATGTACCCAGACTCATGTTGGCTTTCAGATTCTTAGGGTCTTTTTTAACCACGTCCATCAGCATGGCTATACCCTGCATAGGCATGCCCATTCCTTCAACAATGGTGATACCCAAGCCTGTTTTGGCATCATTACTTGTCGAATCTATTTTTACGGCATTAGAAAAAGCAGCGTTTGCATTTTGTAGTAACGCTGGTTGCAGCAGACTGTCCCTGGTATTGTCAAATGCTTTTAAAAAGCGGTCACCGGTAATCAGCCAGTTGTCTAACGTTTGTTCCTGCAAAGCAACAACCTCAAGATACATAGCACTTGGAGCGGACTGCTCTACGTCATCCCATTTTTGAGCAAGTAATTTTGCCGTCTGAACTTTATCTTTTTCGGAAGCGCCGTTAAATGTCGTCTCCAGGGAAGTAATTTCCGCAGCAAGGCTGGTGCTGATCAGGTTTTTTGCAGTAGCAGAGACCTCTGTCAGGCTGATCTCCTGGGCCGGACCGGCAGGAGCCATTTGGGCGGCACTTGCCGGTCCACCTTTGCCGTTTTCCTCTTTAGGCTTTACCAGTCCTTTAATATCACGTGTAAACAAAAATGCAATGAGCAATACGATTGCTCCAATTATACCTAGTTGTTTGTATCGGATATTATTTGACATGGTCGGATTAGGCTTCTACGCTTATTTTTTTAGAATTGTTCTTTACTTTATCAACAAAAACCTTTGCTGGTTTAAAACTTGGAACAAAATGTTCGGGGATAATGATCGCAGTGTTTTTAGAAATATTTCTAGCAGTTTTTTGTGCTCTTTTTTTAACAACAAAACTACCAAAACCTCTTACATATACATTTTCACCACCGATCATGCTGTTTTTGATCACCTTGAAAAATGCTTCAACGGTCTCTTGCACATCTACTTTTTCAATTCCTGTTTTCGTTGATATTTCTGAAATAATATCTGCCTTAGTCATATTCTCTAATTATTTAATTATAATGTATTATACTTTATAAGTGTTTTGGGGTTGCAAAAGTATTGCTTTTTAATGAGATAGGAAAATAAAAGATGATTTATTTATCATCTCTTATATCAGTGAATTGCAAGTTTTACCAAAAACAAATAATAACAGTGTATTTTTGCAGACATGATCTTTCAGAACGAAATCGTAAAATGGTATTTAAGCAATAAAAGAGAGCTGCCCTGGAGAGGTTCTACTGACGCATATGTAATCTGGCTCTCGGAAATTATCCTTCAGCAGACCCGGGTTGAGCAGGGTCTTCCTTATTTCCTCCGGTTTTTAGAAAATTACCCAACCGTTGCCGATTTTGCATCAGCTTCTGAGACCCAGATATTGAAATTATGGCAGGGATTGGGATATTATTCACGAGGGCGGAACATGTTGTATACAGCCAGACAGATCCAGGAGAAGTACGGGGGAATATTTCCTGTTATTTATAAGGATCTGATCGCCCTTAAAGGCATTGGAGATTATACAGCGGCGGCCATCGCATCGTTTTCTTCCAATGAGTCCCGGCCTGTTCTGGACGGGAATGTATTCAGGCTTTTATCCCGCTACTTTGGAATTGATGCTGCGATCAACAGCACTGCCGGTAAGAAAGCATTTGCAGAACTGGCACAAGCGCTGATCATCGGGCAAAAGCCATCGCTATACAATCAGGCGATCATGGAATTTGGGGCGCTGCAGTGTAAGCCGAAGTCGCCGGCCTGCCCGGCCTGTCCGCTGCAGGAAGGATGTTTTGCCCGAAAAAACAACAGGGTAAACGAACTGCCGGTTAAAGAAAAAAAACTCAGGAAACGCATACGCTATTTCAATTACTTTTTCTGCTCCGATGAAGCCTCAAACATACTGGTAAAGAAACGATCTGCAGGAGATATCTGGCAGGAGCTGTACGACTTTCCGCTCATAGAGACCGAAGATGTTTATACAGAGCAGCCTTTGAAATTTGAAACCGCAATAAAGGAGACCTTTGGTGATCGCTGCAGAATAACTTTATTGCACCAGAAAAAACATTTATTGACTCACCAAACTATATATGTTCAATTTTTTGCTTTAGATAATTATATCATTAACTTTAATCAGAATGCAGACATAAAGTGGGTTTCATTGGGTGAATTTGAACAATTACCGCAGCCTAAAGTGATCACAGATTTTATGTCCGCATTCGTAAACCAAATAAACCAGTAATTCAAATTTCATGTCAGGTATCAACAAAGTTATTTTAGTAGGGCATTTGGGAAAGGACCCGGAAGTCAGACATTTAGACGGTGGCGTAACTGTCGCCAGTTTCCCTTTGGCCACATCAGAAACCTATAACAAGGACGGAAAAAGAATAGAGCAGACAGAATGGCATAACATTGTATTGTGGAGAGGCCTGGCCGAGGTTGCCTCAAAATATTTGCAGAAAGGGAAACTGGTTTACATCGAAGGCAAGCTTCGTACACGCTCATTTGAAGACAGGGAAAAAATAAAGAAATATGTGACAGAGGTAGTCGCCGAAAACTTCACCATTCTCGGGCGAAAGAGTGACTTCGAACAGACTCCTGCCAGTCATGAGAATACCACGCCAAAAAGTGAAAATGACTATGCAGATCAGGATGATCCTTCGGGAGATCTGCCGTTTTAACCATAAAAAAGAGAGACTATCATTTAATAGTCTCTCTTTTTAAAACACAAATAATTTTAGCGTTTATTCAACAGTAACAGATTTGGCAAGATTTCTTGGCTGATCTACATTGCATCCCCTCAATACCGCAATATGGTAAGACAGCAACTGCAGCGGGATGGTCGCCAGCAACGGCAGGAATGCCTCGTTCGCATCAGGGATCTCTATGCAGTAATCTGCCATTTTCCTCACCTCCACATCACCTTCGGTGACGATGGCCAGAACAATACCTTTTCTTGCTTTTACTTCCTGAATATTGCTGATCACCTTTTCGTAAGAAGAGTTTTTAGTCGCAATCACTACCACTGGCATTTCCTCATCGATCAGCGCGATCGGGCCATGTTTCATTTCAGCAGCAGGATATCCTTCCGCATGAATATAAGAGATCTCCTTTAGCTTCAAAGCACCCTCGAGGGCAACAGGGAAGCCACTGCCTCTCCCCAGGAACAGGCAATTCCTCGAATCTTTAAACTTGAGGGCAATTTCTTTGATCAGATCATCTGATTTTAATGCAATTTCAATTTTGGCCGGGATGTTATCCAGCTCGGTCAGCAATTCAGTCAGCCTGGACTGGCTTACAGTGCCTCTCTGCTGTGCAAGATGGAAAGCAATCAGGGTCAGTACGGTTACCTGTGCTGTGAAAGCTTTGGTTGAGGCTACGCCAATTTCCGGCCCCGCATGTGTATAAGCACCTGCATGCGTAATGCGGGGAATAGATGCGCCAACCACATTGCAAACACCAAAGATGGTTGCCCCTTTTTCTTTTGCCATCTCAATTGCCGCCATAGTATCCGCCGTTTCGCCGGATTGTGAAATGGCAATGACCACATCTTTTTCAGTGATGATCGGATTTCTGTACCTGAATTCTGAAGCATACTCTACCTCAACCGGAATCCTTGCATATTCTTCGATCAGGTATTCTCCTACCAGACCGGCGTGCCAGGAAGTTCCGCAGGCAACTATGATGATCCTGTCAATGTTCTTCAGCTTGTCTGCATACTCATTTATCCCGCCCAGCTGAACTCTTCCCTCGTTAGGGTAGATCCTTCCTCTCAGGCAGTCTCTTACAGAACGCGGCTGCTCATAGATCTCCTTTAACATGAAATGCTCGTAGCCGCCTTTTTCCAGCATTTCGAGTTTCAATTCCAGCTCGTGTATATATGGGGTCTGAACCACATTGTCTAAGCGCTTGATCAATAACTCATCACGTTTTACGAAAGCAATTTCATTGTCATTCAGGTAGATCACATTTTTAGTGTACTCTACAATGGGGGTGGCATCAGAAGCAATGAAGTATTCGCCCTGTCCAACACCAATTACCATCGGACTTCCTTTCCTGGCGGCGATCAGCTGGTCCGGATGCGCTGCATCCATCAAAACGATCGCATACGCACCGCTTACTTCATGCAAAGCAAGCCTTACCGCCTCCAGCAGGTCTATTTTTTCATTTTTATAAATCTCTTCGATCAGATGGACCAGCACCTCCGTGTCGGTGTCACTTTTGAATTCATGGCCTCTGCTGATCAGCTCTTCTTTCAATGTAGCATAATTCTCAATGATGCCATTGTGGATGATCGTAAGCTGGCCATCGTTTGAAGTATGCGGATGTGAATTCCGGTCGGAAGGAGCACCGTGAGTAGCCCATCTGGTATGGCCCATTCCTGCAGTACCGCTGAGGTTGCTGCCATCTGCAAAGTTTTCGAGTTCCTGAACTTTTCCGGCTTTCTTATAAATGTGTAAGCCTTCATCAGAAGCAAGTGCAATGCCCGCACTATCGTAACCGCGATATTCCAGTCTTTTCAGTCCTTTAATAACTATAGGCCAGGCCTCTCTATGACCAATGTAACCAACTATTCCACACATATGCTCGTAAGGGTTTAAAAAAAAATTCTCCGAAAATAACGATTCCCGGAGAATTTAATGAAATATGCTTTGTAAATAAATCTTTAAATTTAATCCGTCTTTGTATAATAGATATTCAGCTTCAGCGGTTTGTCAGCCGCACCTGCGGCTTTTGTAGAAAGGACGGTCCTTGCACCCGAACTAATGGAAGAACTGATGTCAAACTGAGTGAGTGAACTCGACCCGATAAATGTGCCGTAGTCCTGCGTGGTGCCATCTATCAGTTCCTGAAGGTAGGCTGTTAGCGTAAAAGTATAACGTTTATTCTTTTTGTCGTAGAAGCCGCCAAATGCTGCCGGAGAACCCGCATATCTTGGATTGCGTGAATTTCCTACACCTTCAATATTATCAGTCAGGTTTACACGCTGGCCAGCTATATCGAGCCTGTAAAGCGTCAGTCTTTCTGCCGGTATGTATGGCGCCACATCTGTTCCGCTGCTCACGTTTAGCACAAGTTCGGCCTTGTTGATCACAATCTTTGATTTGGGATTTCCGGCCTTAGCCTCATCCACGAATTTTTTAAGATCCGTAAAGGAGATCTTATTTTTCAGACCACCGGCGGCTTGCAAATAAGTGACTGCATACGGTGTCGATGGATTGGGCACATCGAGCTGCGCTTTGATGGGGGTCCCGGTATAATCATGTTTAAGAGTTGCAGCAACAGGAAGTCCTATTGGGAACGATATCGAGGCAGTGTCTCTTTGTATCTGGGAGTTGGATTGAAGTTTTTTATAATAGATTTCAATTTTCGCCCTTGTAGTTTCATCTGTTGACGAGAAATCAAAGAAGGCAATTCCGCCATTTCCGGTACTTTCAGCTTTATTTACAGTTATTTTCAAACCCTTGAAAGCCTGGTTAAACTTTGAGGTTTTTGACTTTGTCGCCGAATCCAGATCCAGGATATTAGCTTGTACAAATTCACTGGCTAGCCTGATTCTAAGCTGGGGAACCGGCAATAACCTGGTTGTATCTGCCTTGCCCGGCACCACATCAGTGATCGTCGCTCTGGTATTTGGTCTGAGCATGCCTGTAACAGATCCGGCAATGGTTTTACCAGGAGCCCAGTCCCTGATCGCCCACTCTTTATTACTCAAATAGGATTTCTCAGTAGACAGGTCCTGCTCCAGCTGCTGAACAACGAAACTATAACGGGAAGTTGCGGTATCTCCGTAAACACGGGTAATCTTCGACGAATCTACCGTGTTCGCATAAGGCAATACCAGTATTGCGGAATCCACAAGCGGGTCATTGCCAAAGCTGTAGTCTAAACTAGGGAGAGAAACTGTCATCACCAGGCTGGCTTCGGTGCTTCCGAAAACAGGATCTGTTTTTATGAATCCAAGGGGGTACGTGCTGAGTCTGGTGGTATTGGTTGCTTCCTCCTCAACCGTAGCTGAGCTTAGCGGAAGAACTTTTAGATCACCTGCTATTGCATAATCAGGATCCGGATCAATACCAACGGAGTTCGTGCTTTTACACGCGGAAAAAAGAAAAAGACCTATCAACAGGGTCAATAAGTCTTGTTTTATAAATTTCATATTTAAATACCTGAGTTTATGCTATTGTAACCAATTCTTCATTCGAAATCTCTTCATATAAAGCATAGAAATTGTCGAAATTTTCGGTTAAATTAAAAGCTAAAGTTGGCTTATTGGAATCTTTAACAAATTTTAACACATCAGCATCAATCTTTTCATCGGCCAAAACTACCGCATCCGAGTAGGTTATAGCTCCGATATGCAAAGCACTGCAGTTTGCTTTTTCAAACACTTTTGTGTCTTCCACGGTCATGGCATTCATCACTGCTTTTTTGTACAGATCAGGATTCAGGCTTTCGGAAAAACATTCCTCATATACTGAATAAACAACCTTTGAGTTTTTAAACGTAGGATCGTTCTTATAAGTCGTTTTGATATAGGCAGGAACAAGAGCAGTCATCCAGCCATGGCAATGCACGATATCAGGAGACCATCCTAATTTTTTAACGGTTTCAAGCGCTCCTTTACAAAAGAAAATCGTGCGCTCATCATTGTCCGCATAAAATTTGTTCTCTTTATCTCTGAATACATACTTGCGCTGGAAATAATCTTCATTGTCAAGGAAATAGACCTGCATGCGTGCAGCGGGGATAGAAGCAACTTTGATGATCAGCGGGTTGTCATTGTCATCTATAATGATGTTCATGCCCGAAAGGCGTATCACTTCATGCAATCTGTTCCTTCTTTCATTGATGTTCCCGAACCTCGGCATTAAGATGCGGATCTCAAATCCTTTATCCTGCATGGCCTGAGGTAACTGGCGGGTAATTTCAGAAATCTTTGTAAGTTCAAGGAAAGGCGACATCTCGTGTGTAACAATCAGTAGCTTCGTTTTTGCCATCTCCATATTCGTAAATAAAAATTTATGTTAAAGAAAAGATTATCAAGGGGCAAAGGTAAGCAAAATAATAACATTTATCAATATAATACGCAAGATGTTTTGTTGGGAATAGATAAATAACCAACTTTGCCCCCTAAAATTTTATAAGCTGGTTTGGAAGTTGTAAACACGATTGCGGCGTTAAGGTCGTTGCTTGGCCCAATTAAATTGGTCAAACAGAAAATTGCTTTAGTGCCGACAATGGGTGCCCTGCACAAGGGCCACCTGTCGCTCATTGACCTCGCAAAACAGCAGGCAGATTTTGTGGTCTGCAGTATTTTTGTCAACCCTACCCAGTTTACCGATCCTAAAGATCTCGAAAAATACCCCCGTCCGCTTGAACATGACCTGGATATGCTCAGGGTATCAGGATGCGACCTGGTCTTTATGCCCTCGGTGAAGGAAATGTATCCTGAGCCGGAAAACTGGCACATAGACCTGGGCCCGGCAGAATTCCTTCTGGAAGGAGAATTCCGTAAAGGACATTACCAGGGGGTAACCCAGATCGTAAAAAAGCTGTTTGATGCAGTAACACCCGATCTTGCCTTTTTTGGTCAGAAAGATTTTCAGCAGGTGCTGATGATCCAAAAAATGGTGAGCTATTTCAGCATGCCTGTCCGGATCATTACCTGTCCGATCATCAGAGAAGGGGACGGCCTGGCCATGAGTTCAAGAAATATCCATTTAAGCGCAGAAGACAGGCAGAATGCACTCGTTTTAAGTAAAGCACTCTGTTATGTAAGAGATAATTTTGCCAGGCTGAGCATACCCGAGCTGCTGCAGGGAGCGAGAGCAATGATACAATCCACGCCAGGTGTGGAGCTCGATTACTTTACGATTGCCGACGGAGCAACCCTGATACCGGCTCCTGATAAAGGACAGTCCAATATCGTTGCGCTGGCGGCCGCAAAGGTAGGACAGACCAGGCTTATTGACAATATGATCCTTAGCTGAAGATCAGAAGACCATTTCATTCACAAAATTAACTAACTTTGCAGCATGATTATCGAGATATTAAAATCGAAGATCCACCGTGTTAAAGTAACACAGGCAGAACTGAATTATGTTGGCAGCATCACCATAGATGAGGATCTGATGGATGCAGCCCAGATCATTGCAAACGAAAAGGTACAGATTGTGAACAACAATAACGGCGAACGCTTTGAAACCTATGTGATAAAAGGAGCCCGGGGTTCAGGTACCATTTGTTTAAACGGAGCTACGGCACGTAAAGTTCAGGTTGGCGACATTCTGATCATCATGTCCTATGGCTCATTGCCGGTTGAGGAAGCCAAAAAATACCACCCTGTACTCGTATTTCCTGACGACAACAACCATTTGCTGAAATAAAAATAATACCGTGCAGAAAAATACTATGGCAGCATAGTATTTCTGATTGGGAATTATATAAATTTGGCATAACTTATTATTTTATAATATTAATTATGCTATTTCAATTAAGTGAAGAACAATTGATGATCCGCCAGGCCGCCCGTGACTTTGCACAGAGCGAGCTGAAACCCGGTGTCATTGAAAGAGATGAGCACCAAAAATTTCCGGCCGAACAGGTAAAGAAACTAGGGGATCTCGGCTTTATGGGAATGATGGTGTCAGAAAAGTATAATGGCAGTGGTATGGATGCCATTTCCTATGTACTGGTCATGGAGGAGCTGTCCAAAATAGACGCATCAGCCTCAGTGGTGGTATCGGTAAACAACTCCCTGGTGTGCTTTGGCCTGGAGGCCTACGGCTCAGAATATCAAAAAGAGAAATACCTGAAACCCCTGGCCTCAGGTGAAAAGATCGGCGCATTCTGCCTCTCTGAACCAGAAGCCGGATCAGATGCAACCTCACAACAGACCACCGCTGAAGACAAAGGAGACCATTACCTGCTAAACGGCACTAAAAACTGGATCACCAACGGCGGTACCGCGTCCACTTATCTGGTCATAGCCCAGACAGACAAATCTTTGAAGCATAAAGGAATCAATGCCTTTATCGTGGAAAAGGGCACGGAAGGTTTTAGCATTGGCCCTAAGGAGAACAAGATGGGCATCAGGGGTTCGGATACACATTCACTGATGTTCAACGATGTTAAAGTTCCAAAAGAAAACAGGATTGGCGAAGAAGGCTTTGGATTTAAGTTTGCCATGAAAACGCTGGAAGGCGGCCGCATTGGCATCGCCGCCCAGGCACTGGGCATCGCCGCCGGCGCGTACGAGCTTGCGCTGGCCTATGCCAAAGAACGTAAATCTTTTGGCAAGCCAATAGCAGAGCATCAGGCGATAGCCTTTAAGCTGGCCGATATGGCGACACAGATTGAAGCCGCGCGCTTGCTGGTTTACAAGGCTGCATGGCTCAAAGACCAGGGGCTGTCTTATACGCTGGCCGGCTCAATGGCCAAGCTTTATGCCTCTAAAGTAGCAATGGACGTGACCATAGAGGCTGTTCAGGTCCATGGAGGCTATGGTTTTGTAAAAGAATACCACGTAGAACGTTTGATGCGAGATGCCAAGATCACCCAGATCTATGAAGGAACCTCAGAAATTCAAAAATTGGTGATTTCCAGGGAAATTATCAGGTAGCACATCATTAAATTATCAGGCAATATGCCATTACAGGAAAGCGATGTCCGGGAAACCGGGCGTCGTTTTCTATTTCAGCAACCGGGCTGATGTCTCTAGGCTTTGTCGTGCCTAATGCTTAATTTAGTGCGATGGTTAAACACAATGTGATCGTACTGTTTTTGTTTTTCATCCTGGCACTTTTGACGGAGTGTTCAGCGGATAAAGAACCACTCAAAATAAACTTTTCTCCTGACAGCACAGCCATTATCTTCAGCGGCATTGATCAGGCTGGTCTGACCCAGCTTAGAAATGCACAATATCCGGATTCCGTGCTTAGCGACCTGATCTCTGTTTTGCAAACCCCTTCCGAAAGAGCTACAAATTTAAAAGAAATGCCTGTTCAGGGCCATTTGGAACTGACCGACAGTACCATTGTTTTCTATCCTGATACCTCGTTTGTGAGCGGACGTGATTATTTAGTGATCACACATTTGAACACCAGTTTTGTTGATGCCAAACGTATCCTGACAAATGGCGTAAGTGTAAAATTAAGGCCGGTGCAAAAGGTGTTGTCAAGATAAGGGCAGGATTATACGAATCAGGGGTCTGGTTAAGGGCAAGGCCTCACATGAAACACACCTGATTCACACTTCCTTCACAAAAAGGTACCCTTTTGTGGTTTTGGTGTGAATCAGGTGTGAAGAAAGTGTGAACAGGCATGCCGGAATATAGCATGCTGACTCCTGCCTGTCTGGTCTTTATATTGATTGCGGTCTGAGCCTCAGCCAACCGTTAATGGTTTGTTCCTTCTGCATTTTTAATTTTTAAAAATAATTCTTATCTTTGCAAGATTAATGGATTAAGGAGGGGACAGGTGTCCCCTCTTTTCTATTATTGGCTAATTGGTTATGCAGGTAGAAAAAAGAGTAAAAGAACTGATTGAAGAGAAAATCGCGGACAGACCTGAATTGTTTTTGGTGGATATAAAAATGCTGCCAAACAACAAGCTCATCATCCATGTTGACGGCGATGAAGGGATCACTATCCAGGATTGTGCCGCCATCAGCAGACATGTAGGCTTTCACCTGGAAGAGGAGAATGTGCTGGAAAAGGCCTATAACCTGGAAGTTTCATCGCCAGGCATTGGGGAGCCGCTGAAGCTGAAAAGACAATATGATAAAAATATTGGACGGGAAGTAAGCATTAAGCTCGAAGGCGGGGATGTGAAAGAAGGTAAATTGCTGAATGTGGCCGAAAGCGGCATTACTATAGAAGCCAAAGTAAAAGAAAAAGGTAAAAAGGCGGAATTGGTGGAAACCAGTATCGACTTCAATAACATAACAGAAACAAAGGTGTTAATTTCATTTAAATAGAAAAATGAGCAATATTAATTTAATCGATTCATTTCAGGAGTTTAAAGACTTCAAGAACATCGACCGCCCTACAGTGATTAGTGTGCTGGAAGAGGTATTTCGCAGTATGCTGCGGAAAAAATATGGTACTGACGAGAATTGTGATGTGATCGTGAATCCGGATAACGGAGATTTGGAGATCTGGAGAACCAGAAAGGTGATGGAAGACGGATTTTCTGAGGATGATGATCTGGAAATTGAACTTGCAGAAGTTAAGGCGCTGGACGCTGATATGGAAGTCGGTGACGATTACATTGAGCAGATCACTTTGGAAAGTTTCGGAAGAAGGGCCATTTTAGCTGCCCGCCAAACACTGGTGTCTAAAGTACTGGAACTTGAAAAAGACGAGATCTTTAAAAAGTATAAAGACAGGGTTGGCGAGATCGTGACCGGTGAGGTTTATCAGGTTTGGAAAAAAGAAACTTTGGTGCTGGATGATGAAGGTAATGAGCTGATGATGCCCAAAACTGAACAGATCCCTGCTGATTATTTCAAAAAAGGCGATACTGTCCGTGCGGTTATTTTGAAAGTAGACATGGTAAATGCTACGCCGAAGATCATCATTTCAAGGATTGCCCCTGAGTTTTTACAGCGCTTGTTTGAAATCGAGGTTCCTGAAATTTTTGACGGGCTGATCACGATCAAGAAAATTGTTCGTGAACCCGGAGAAAGGGCTAAAGTTGCCGTTGAATCTTACGATGACAGGATTGATCCTGTAGGTGCCTGTGTAGGTATGAAAGGTTCACGTATCCATGGTATTGTGAGAGAGCTTAAAAATGAGAATATTGACGTAATTAACTTTACCAATAACATTTCATTATATATCACAAGGGCTTTGAGCCCTGCAAAGATCACTTCCATTAAACTGGACGATGAGACCAAGCATGCTTCAGTTTATTTAAAGCCGGATCAGGTTTCTCTGGCGATCGGACGTGGCGGTCATAACATCAAACTTGCAGGCAAGCTGACTGGCTATGAGATCGATGTATATCGTGAGGCAGGAGAGGAAGATGAGGATGTGGATATCGAGGAATTCTCAGATGAGATCGATAGCTGGATCATCGATGAACTGAAAGCCATCGGCTGTGATACCGCTAAGAGTGTGCTTGCACTTTCAGTAGATGAACTGGTAAAACGTACCGATCTGGAAGAAGAAACCATCAAAGAAGTGATGAGTATTTTAAAATCAGAATTTGAATAATACGTTGCCTGATTTATTTGAGCAAAATATGCAGTAATTAAAAACTAATGCCTGACGCATGAAATAAATAAGAATAAACGTTACTTTTGTATAAGAATTAAAGAAAAAAGAGGATATCAATGTCAGACGACAAACCAATAATTTTATTTAAAGCAGTTAAGGAACTTAACGTAGGGATTGCTACGGCCGTTGAGTTCCTGGAAAAGAAAGGCTTTTCTGTTGAGAATAAACCCACTACAAAGCTCTCGCGTGACATGTACAATGCACTGTTAAAAGAGTTTCAGGGCGATAAGATCGTAAAAGAAGAAGCCAATCAGATTGTTATTGGTAAAATCCGTCGTGATGAGCCGGAAGTGACTGAAAAAGTCGCTGAGGCACCTAGAAAAAATGTTGAATTTGAAAATGAGGGGATTTTAGTTAAAAACCTTCATTCCTATGCACCTCCGGTTGAAAAACCAAAAGAAGAAGTTCCCGCAAAACCGGCGGCTCCTGTTCAGGCCGAAAAACCTGAGGACAAAGCAGAAGAAGGTGCGTTGCCAGGTGTAAAGATAATAGGTAAGATCAACCTTGATGATCTGAATTCTAAAACAAGGCCAGTTAAAAAAGAGGAAGCTCCTGCGGCTCCGGCAGAACCTAAAGCTCCTGTTGCTGAAGAGGCACCAAAAGAAGTTAAGGAAGAAAAACCGGTAGCTGAACAACAGCCTGCGGCAGTTGCTGAGGTGAAGGCCGAAGCACCTAAACCTGCTGAAGAAGCGAAGCCTGCCGAAGCCGTTAAACCGGTTGAAGCTGCAAAACCAACTGAACCTGCTCCCGCTGCTAAAACAGAGCCCGTAACTGCACCCGAGCCTAAAGCGCCTGCGAAGGCTGATGATAACGAAGTGATCAAAGCACGTTCGGTAAAATTGTCAGGACCAAATATTATTGGCAAGATCACATTGCCTGTTACACCCGACCGTAAATCGCAGCCGGTGGCTTCGTCTGCCGATAGTGCAGATGCAAAAAGAAAACGTAAACGCAAAAAGACTCCGGGAGGACAGCCAGGTCAGGGCCAGCAAAGCCCGGGTGGTTTTCAACAAGGCGGACAGACCGGACAAGGCGCACAGCCTGGTCAGCAAAGACCTGCAGCTCCGGTTGGAAACAGACCAGATTTCAGGAACAATACAAACAATACAGCCAACAGGCCTAACTTCAGGAACAGCAAGCCGGGTGCACCGGCAGGAGGACCTAAGGAAGAGCCTACGGAAAAAGAAATACAGGATCAGATCAAAGCAACACTTGCCCGTTTGAGCGGTGCCGGTAAATCCGGTAAATTTGCCCAGCGTGCAAAATTGCGCCGTCAGAAGCGTGATGATGTGGCCCTTTCTGCTGATGAAGCAGCAATGGAGCAGGAACTGCAATCCAAAGTTTTAAAGGTCACGGAATTTGTTACGGCAAATGAACTGGCATCCATGATGGATGAGCCGGTGACAAAGATCATCGCAACTTGTATGAGTTTAGGAATGTTTGTGTCGATCAACCAGCGTCTGGATGCAGAAACTTTAACAATTGTTGCTGATGAGTTTGGTTACGAAATTCAATTCGTTAAGCCGGACGATGAAAGCGATGTGATCATTGAAGAGGAAGATTCAGACGAAGACTTGTTGCCGAGAGCTCCGGTGGTAACCATTATGGGTCACGTCGATCATGGTAAGACCTCATTGCTGGATTACATCCGTAAAGCAAATGTGGTAGCTGGTGAGGCCGGTGGTATTACCCAGCACATTGGTGCCTATATGGTAACCACACCAACCGGTAAAAAAGTTACTTTCCTGGATACTCCGGGTCACGAGGCCTTTACGGCCATGCGTGCACGTGGTGCCAAGGTAGCGGATATTGCGATCATTGTGATCGCAGCGGATGATGCGGTGATGCCTCAAACGAAAGAGGCGATCAACCACGCACAGGCTGCGGGCGTGCCTTTGGTATTCGCATTTACAAAAATAGATAAACCGGGAGCAAATTCGGATAAGATCCGTGAACAGCTTTCCATAATGAATATCCTGGTAGAGGATTGGGGTGGTAAATTCCAGTCTCAGGAAATATCAGGTAAGAGCGGCTTGAACGTAGACCTGCTTTTGGAAAAAGTATTACTGGAAGCAGAATTGCTGGAACTAACCGCAAATCCTGATAAACGTGCTACAGGTAGTGTAATTGAAGCTACCCTGGATAAAGGACGTGGTATTGTAACTACAGTTCTTGTTCAGGCAGGAACACTGAAGATCGGTGATCCTATCTTAGCGGGAAGTTATAGCGGACGTGTAAAAGCGCTGTTTAACGAACGGGGACAAAAAGTTGATAAAGCAGGTCCTTCTGTACCGGTACAGGTACTGGGTATGCAGGGTGCACCTACTGCGGGCGATAAGTTTAATGCGATGGAAAGTGAGGTTGAAGCAAGAGAGATTGCGAACAAGCGTTTGCAATTGATGCGTGAGCAGGGTCTTCGTACTCAGAAACACATTACACTGGATGAGATCGGCCGCCGTTTGGCTATCGGTAACTTTAAAGAGCTCAACCTGATCATCAAAGGTGATGTGGATGGTTCTATTGAAGCGTTATCGGATTCATTGCTGAAACTTTCTACTGAAGAGATCCAGATCAATGTAATCAGTAAGGCTGTGGGACAGATCTCCGAATCGGATGTATTGCTGGCTTCAGCATCGGATGCGATCATTGTCGGTTTCCAGGTCCGTCCTTCGCCGGGAGCGCGTAAACTGGCTGAGGCTGAACAAATCGATATCCGTTTGTACTCGATCATCTACGATGCAATCAATGAGATCAAGGCGGCGATGGAAGGTATGCTTGCTCCTGAATTCGAAGAGAAGATCACTGCCAATGTGGAGATCAGGGACACATTCAAGATTACCAAAGTGGGTACTATTGCCGGCTGTATGGTGCTCGATGGAACGATCACCCGTAACAGTAAGATCCGTATCGTAAGAGATGGTGTGGTAATTTATACCGGTGAGCTGGCTTCACTGAAACGTTATAAAGATGATGTGAAAGAGGTAGCAAGAGGTTATGAATGCGGATTGAATATCCAAAACTTTAATAATATTGAAGTAGGGGATATCGTGGAAGCTTATGAACAAGTAGAGGTGAAACGTAAGTTATAATCAATATTATAATATTAAATGAAAGGCTGTCTATAATTGACAGCCTTTTTTGTTACACAATCCTATAGCTTTGTAAACCAGAAACAGCCACAACCGTAAAATTGAGAATCCAGTAGTTCCCGGTCAGGATTGACGATCAGTCCTCCATCTTTTTCATTTTCCGGAATAAGGGCAAATTCTTTTAATTCCAGACCGGCAAAAAGGTCTACGACCTGTCCTTTTGTGTATATCCGGTGTGCATTGAAACAGATGATGTCCCTTGCGCCCAGAGGAACTACAAACAGCAAATTTCCGTTTGGAGCCAGGACCCTTTTTAATTCATTTATAGCTCTGACGTCACCATTATAATCCATAGGATCACCATACCTGCCAAGGCCCACATGTTCGACGGTATGCATACAAGACAGGGACTCCACGGATCCGGATGGGAATGGTAAATTCATAAGGTCCCCGGCCAGGGAATTGAAATTGTCTAAATGTAGATTTGCTGGCCTGTAATCGTAAAAATCCACAGGAATGAATGCCGACAAAATGGAACAAAAATGCAGGGTGGAGGAGATGTCAATATGCCTGGCCGGATTGGTGGCTTTTAATATCCTCGCTGCCCAGGCAGGGTGGTACACATAGTGCCTGTCAAAGCCTGTTTCTGCGGTGTTGTCATCTAAACAGGGATAGAAATCACGCTCTTCGAGTGTAAAACGCTTTTTTGTTTCCTTTTCCAGTTCACGCAGCTGGATATACTGATCTTGAAACCGTGATTTTTTTTTTGAACTTCTCTTAAATATTTTCAGCATAATAACATATTTTTTTTGTTTGATACTTAATGAAGGAATCAGAAGCTGATCCAGTTTTGAGGAAATGACATACTGACATTCGGATCATTGTCATTTACCCATTTTTTAGGACCGATGACAATCTTGGTTGGGTTCGGGTTAAGCCAGGCTGCCCACCAGCTGAAGCTGCTGTTCGCAATAATGTTATGCTTGCAGGCGCTCATTAATTGCATGTCAATGTAGCTGGAGGGTCCTTTATTCCAGGAGATAAAGGTACAGTCATCAAGGTTTAAATTTTCTGTACACCAGAGGATATCATCAGAGAAAATAAAGAAACTGGGAGACGCTAAATTGGATTGGATGTGGCTGATCGCTTGTTTATAATACTCAGGGCCACATAATCCCCCAAGAAGCGGGTCTTTGAGGTAGTCTCCTCTTCTGATATGAAGGGAAACACTATTTTTGAGTTTAATCTGTTCCAAAATTTGCTGATTTTCCTTAGATAGAGGGGATTTAAACTGAAAATCGTTTTTTATTTCGTTGGCAATATCTTTAAAATAATCAAAATTTTGCCAATAGCCCCAATAGTATGCTGTTCTCTGGTTATTCAGAATAGCCGCGTCGAACGAAAAGAGGGTTTTTTCTTCGATGTAAGTATTCTTGAGACCAAACAGTCTCCGAAGTTTTCTGTAAATCCATTTTCTGCTGCAATATAAATTACTTGTAAATGAGGAGATCTTGTTTATTTTTAGATCAAAGATATTCTCCAGCTCAAACCCATTGTGTAACGGGTAGTCATTATAACCCTGCAAATCGGCCTTAACATTAGGGAATTTGTCTTGCAAAGCTTTATACAATGTATATTGAAACATTTGATTGCCTAAACCACCCAGAAATCTGATAATTTTCATTGAATCGATCGTACTATTTTAAATTATGTGCAGATATTGTTTAGCAACCATCTTTTATGTAGATAATTGACCTATCCCTCTGATTGAAAGCTTAAATGCTTTTCTAAACTGACGAAAATTTACGTAAGACCATTTAAAAATATTCTTATTCAATAGTAACGAAAGTGCATTCATTTTAGCTTTTTTTACGCAAATTATTTCAAACCAGCGGTTAAACAACATTATTTCAAATGGTATTTCAGGGTATTTATTCAAAGATTTGTTTGCCGCCTTTAATTTAGTGAATAAAGAAAGATAGTCTGTGAAATCAGACGCACTGTAGTCCCATTCTAATAAACTAAAAAATGTATCGGTTAATTTTTTGTCAGCGGTTATTTGAAGATTGGTCAGTTGTTTTTCTTTGATTGAATGAACTTTTGCCCGGCCGGTTTCAGATTGTACCAGGGAAGTATTGCTGCTATGGAGTCTGTATTTTACCAGAATGGAATCCAGATTGGCTACAGGGTATTTATCCGAAATACGTATAAACAGTTCATAATCCTCAGCCGGGGCATAGTCATTATAGCCGTTTAATTCTTTTAAGACCGCAGCTTTATACATTACCGTTGAATTGATAAATGTATTGTAAAAGAGCAGTGTCATTTTTATTTTGTCTGAGCCGACAGGAACAGTAAAGCGGTTGTCAGCGACAGGGTTACCCGCTTCGTCGATAACTGTGCCATGTCCGCCGCATAATGCGAAATCCGGGTGTTCCTGAAAGAAATTATATTGAAGTTCCAGGCGATTATGGATAGCGACATCATCACTGTCTAATATGGCAATGTACTCAGCCCTGGCCTCATTTACAACGATATTCCTGGTATAGGTTAAACCCCGGTTTTTATCATTGTGAAGCAGCCTGATCCTGGAATCTTTAAAATTATTTATGATGTCAACTGTTTCGTCTGTGGAACCGTCATTCACGATCAATAATTCAAAGTCTTCAAAAGTTTGATCTAAAATACTTTGAATTGACTCATTTATATAGTTTGCTGCATTGTAAGCAGCCATAAAAACTGTTATTTTCGGGTTCATGCTGATATTATTTAATCTCTACAGACAATTCCCTTCTGTAGGCGGCGTCAAAATCACACTCATTGGAGAGTTGCTTTATGGTATTAAAAGCATTGTTGCTAAATTTCGATAACAGCGGTCTATTTTTGATAAAAAATTCCAGCTTTTCAACAAATAACATTGCAAGATCCTCTGCGTTACTGAGATTTTCAACGAGAATTCCATTTTCTTTTTCGATGGAAATGTAATTTGAAAGCTCGCCGACATTGGTTGATATCGGTACAACGCCCATATTCATCCCTTCAAAAACAACGAGCCCCCAACTTTCCCTGTGTGAGGTGAGCAATAATAAATGTCCGTCTTTGTAATAGTTATTTAAAGTAGTCTTATCGTGAACCTCCCCAATAAGGACAGCGTTCGGTGGAATAGCCGTTTCTTCTGGTTTAAAATCTCCTATAATTTTAAATTCAACAGGGAGATTTAGCTGATGACAGATTTCAGCAATCCTGATCAGTACATCAGGCCTTTTTTCGGGACTATTCCGGGCGATGAAAAGGATTTGCAATATGCCATCATAATTCTTCACAGGAAAGTGATTGTCAAATGCAATTTTATTTTGAATGACCGTTAATCTGTTGAGGTATTCATTCGGGATGTGATTGATCTCATATAATTTTTGAAATTGTTGAACTAACCCTTTCCCAACCAAAATCCTTTTATCTAACCTGGGAATGTGCGGGATACTATACCATTCTATTCCCTTATCGTCGTCCATAAAATTATGAATGATATCAATTACTTTAACATGAGGTGCAAGGAGCGGAATTAAATCATACATGAACTTGCTGCACCACCCGGACACTATAGGGTGTTCTTGTGAGTTTATTGCTTCTGCCAGCTTTTTAAAAAGATGCCGCTTAAATTGTTTTTTTTCGGACCAGCGGCCCAGATTGATCGTGTCAGCCGCAGCTTCAAACTCTTTTTTGAATCCATTTGATATAGACCTGTCTGTAATAAAGCAAAGTGGTTTTGGGTCACTGAAGATATTCATAATATCTACATGAACTCTTTCTGCACCTCCAAACGACCATGATGGAAAGAAAAAATAAAGGTCTCTTTTTTTGGAGAGTTCCTTATGAATGGTGGGATACTTCAGCAGGTCCCTGATGTTTTCCGCAATTTTCTTAATCTTTTTAAGCATAGTGTTCTTTAAATTATTGAGACCGGGCTCAACAACTAATCGTTCATGATAAAGGTTCTGATTTTAGCGGTTATGGGGTCTGCTTTAAACATAGCGGGGAGCAGGTAGCTGAGTATGACCCTTTGTTTTGTCCGCTTTTCCTTCGAAGAAGCAAATGCAAATCTAAAAGGCGTGACCACAGTCAGTCTTATTTTGTCAGCAATGTTCAGTTTGTTGTTTCTGCCGAATTTTATGGAAAGATAGTACCGCTCCAGCAAGCTATGCGCATTGGCGAAATTTTTATAAAGACCATCCTTATAAGCTAAGGTCAGTCTTGCTTTCGGAATGAAATGCTTTAATGTGAGCCGCGAATCATAGTATAACTGATAACCCTTTAATACCAGACGCAAGCAGTATTCAGTATCCTCTGTTGATAGAATTTTTTGATCTTTACTGGTCAGCAATATGGAGGGAAGTTCATGATAGGCTTCAAGATACAATGATGTCCTGGAGGTTAGCCCTGCTCCCCAAAGGTGGCCCCTGGAACTGATATCGCCAGTTTTCGCTGCCTGCTCGCCTACTGCATAGCCCTCTTTAAATGTTTCAAACCAGTCAGGTAAAGGAATGTTGTCTTCTGTAACAGCGATGGTTTGCCCCCCAACAGCACCAATGTCAGGATTTTTTTCAAGAATTTCCGATGCAATGTTCAAATAATCCGGGTTTAGCCAGTTGTCGTCGTCGCAGATAATAAAATGTTCATATTTAGCGAGATTTATTCCTTTCTGAAAAGCAAACAGCTTGCCCGGAGTGCTTTCAGTAACTATTTTAAAACCAACGCCCTCTACCTTGTGTTTTTCCCATTCTGCAAAAGCTACAGCTGCGCTATTGTCTGAAGAAGCATTGTCGATGAAGATGACCTCCCATTTAACGCCGGGGCGCACAACCTGAGCGGCAAGGTGTGCAATGGTTTCAGGAAGTCTTTGTGCACCATTATAAGTACATAGTATTACAGAGACGCCTTTTTCTAATTCGTTATTCCTCATTGAAGGTTTGCATATCGATAAGACGTTTATATAACCCGTTATGTTTGATCAGCTGCGAATGACTTCCGGTTTCTTTGATCTCACCCTGATCAATCACCACGATTTGGTCAGCATGCTGAATGGTGCTCAGTCTGTGGGCAATGATGATCGAAGTCCGGTTTTTCATCAGGCTGTAAAGTGCTTCCTGCACCAGCTTTTCGGATTCGGTATCCAGTGCAGACGTTGCTTCGTCCAGCAGCATGATTGGCGGATTGGCAAGCACCGCCCTGGCAATGCAGATCCGCTGTTTTTGTCCGCCGGACAGCCTGTTGCCCCGATCCCCTATATTGGTATCATATCCATTTTCCGTGCTGATGATAAAGTCGTGGGCGTTTGCTATTTTGGCGGCCTCAATGACTTCTTCCTTAATAGCATCTGGTTTAGCAAACGAGATATTATTGTATATGGTATCGTTAAAAAGAATTGATTCCTGGTTGACGATTCCCATTTGTGCCCTTATGCTATCCGTTTTAAGGTCTTTGAAATTAATGTTATCAATAAAGATGTTTCCGGATTTAGGATCATAAAACCTGGGGATCAGGTCCATCATCGTGCTTTTTCCTCCACCTGAGGGGCCTACCAGCGCAACTGTCTGCCCTTTCCTTATGGTCAGGTTCACATTCTTCAAAACCTCTTTTTCACCGTAATTAAAGTAAACATTTTCAAAGCGGAGGGAATCGTTAAATTCCTGGATCCCGACGGCATCTTTGTTGTCGGCCAGATCTGGTTTTGTATCAATCAGCTCGAGAACACGTACACCGGCAGCAATACCGGAATGGATTCCGCTGAAGGAATCGGTAAGCGCTTTTATGGGTTGCATGACTTGGGAAAATGCCGCGATATAAACTACAAATGCTGCAGGACTAAGGGCTGATTTGTCTCCTTCGGTGAGAATCATTTTACCTGCATAAAGCACAATGAATACCATCACAAGTACGCCCAGTGTTTGAGAGACAGGTGATGCCAGCTGCTGCCTGCGTGCCATTTTTCTGTTTATGTTAGAATAAAAAACGTTTTCACTGTGGAATTTGTCTTTTATTCTCTGTGTGGAATTGAAGGCCTTGATGATCCTTATTCCTCCCAGGGCTTCATCCAGAAAGCCAATCATTTTTGCAAAGCTCTCGTGTGCTTCTCTGGCCTGGTGCTTAAGCCGTTTCACTATTTTGCTAATGATGTATCCGGAGATCGGGATGACTAAAAGTGAAAATAAGGTCAGTTTTACTGATATTCCAAGCAAGACGACGATATAAAATATAAGCTGAAGGGGTTCTTTAAATACCACCTGAAGCGTGTTAGTAACTGTGAATTGAACTACCTGTACATCAGACGCTACTTTGGAAATGATGTCTCCCTTACGTTCGTTGCTGAAATAACCCAGATGAAGGTTCATTACATTATTGAACACACTTTTGCGAAAATTCAACAGGGTGTGTACCCGGAGGTCTTCCATATAGCGTTGTGCGATGTACTTGAAGAGGTTGGATAATAATACTGAACAAAGAATAATTCCGCAGATCGCCTGAAGTGTGTACCAGTCACCATATTTGGCGATAGTGGTATGCACATATTCATCATATGTTGCCATCAGATCCCAGGAAGATGCGGCATCATTTGTTTGAGAAGGATCTTTTACAGGCTGGTCCTTTTGCAGGAAAATGGTGTTGAGCAGCGGTGAAAGCAATGTAAAATTAAAGGTATTGAAAAAGGTGGCAATGATGGTAGCTATTACATATGGGATAGCATATTTCTCTATTGGTTTAGCAAAAGAAAGTAATCTGAAGTATGTTTTCATCAAAAAAATTAAACCGCTAAGTTACGCATAGTTAATTTATTGACCTATTTTGCTTTAAAATAGAATTGTCGTAACAAAATGACACGGTATCAAAATTAAAAAAGTAGATTTGAATAGGGAGCTTGCCAGAACAGTACTGGCAATAATATAAATGTTAAACGAACCAAACCGACGCTGTTTGATCAGCATCATTATAGCGACAAACAATGCCGGAAAAGACATCGCAGGGTGTTTGAAGTCAATCGAACCACATATTTTCTTACCACTTGAAGTAATCGTGATAGACGGCGGGAGCCAGGATGAAACACTGTCTGTGTTGTCTGATTTTTCTGCCTGTAAGATCAAGTGGGTCAGCGAACCCGATAAGGGAATTTATGATGCTTTCAATAAGGGTGTGTCTATGGCTTCCGGAAAATGGCTCTATTTTTTAGGATCCGACGACAGACTGCTGCCCGGGTTTTCTGAACTGGGGTCTAAATTGGTCGAAGAGGATACGGTTTATTATGGCAACAGCAAGCCTTTTTTCGGGGACAGACCTCCCGATCCTTATGGGTTGTTGCAGGGAGAATTCAGCCCTTACAGACTGGCAAAGTATTGTATGAACCATCAGTCGATCTTGTATCCTGCGAAAACATTTGAAAACTACAGATATAAGCTGAAATATAAGGTCCTTGCTGATTATGCGCTTAATATCAGGTTGTGGGGAGACGCAGGCTACAAAAGAGAGTTTCACCCGATTGAGATTGTGAGTTACAATATGGGTGGGTTTTCATCCCTGCATGAGGACCTTGCCTTCGCCCGGGATAAATCCAGGCTGATCCGAAAGGGAATGGGATTGAAATTATTTGTACGCTATTTGTTCAGAAGATTTAAAGACAGGTTAAAAAACAGGGACTAACCGTCTAAGTTTCCTGGTATCCATTGCTGGCATAAGTACGCTTTTCTGCAAGTGTTTTCTGGTAGATCAGATCATTAGGAACTGTATTGGCCCTTGAATTTATTTTATGGTAGATGTGAAATGCCAAAGCAGCCATCTTTAACCGTCTTCTTTTTATACCCAGGTGCAGTAATCGGGCAGCAAATTCATAGTCTTCGCCCCCCCATCCTTCAAACCCATTAAAATAACCGTTTACCGAGATATAATCTTTTTTCCAGAAAGCAAGATTGCAGCCCTTCACATGAAAGGGATTGGATGGGTCTAAAATAAAAACAGGGGTCAGAATTGGTACTCTTAAAGCATTGAACCGGCTGTACAGACCGGAAGAGAAAACAGAAAAACTGATTTCTTTTGTATTCAGGATCTCTTTGCTTTTTTCTTCTGTGATCATTGCCCGGCTTCCCTGTACAAAATATCCTGGCTGCGCTGCTTTTATGTGGTCTTCAATAAATTTAGGATGAACAATGATATCACCATCGATCTCCACAATATAATCAGAGGCAATTTCTTTAACGGCTTTATTTAAGATCAGGCTTTTTCTAAAACCCTTGTCTTCGTGCCAGATGTGCTTGATGGGAAGCTTGTGTTCAGATCTGAACCTTTCAATAAGTTGTTTTGTCACGTCTTTTGAGCCATCATCTGCAATGATGATCTCATCCGGCATCTTTGTTTGTCGGGAAAGGCTAAGCAATACCAGTTCCAGGGCCTGAGGCCAGTTATACGTCGAAATTAATAAAGCAACAGTTAAACTTTTTTTTTGCATTATTGGGGGTATTGTCGAATAATCTGCAAATTTACATCATTTAATTTTTGTTAAGGAATATATATTCTGCTTCTTTGCAAGTAAAAATGCACAATGAAAAGGGCCGGACAACTCACAGCTGAAATCAGAAAAGGGGATTTTCTGTCGCTGGCCAGGGCACTGACTTTGGTAGAAAATGAGCTGGAAGGGGGTAAGGAAATCCTGATCAGTTTACCGGCAAACTCAAAGACTCCGATAATCGGTGTGACTGGTCCGCCCGGAGCAGGTAAAAGTACACTTGTCAATGCCCTGATTACAAAGCTTGCTGAGAAAGGAAAGCGGATTGCTATACTGGCTGTTGATCCTACCTCTCCGTTTAATTTAGGTTCATTGCTTGGAGACCGGATCAGGATGTCTGCTCACTTTAATAATTCCAATGTATTTATCCGTTCTGTTGCCACCAGGGGATCGGTAGGCGGCCTGTCGGCAAAGATCATTGAAATGACAGATGTTCTGAAAGCAGGGAGCTTTGATCACATCATTGTGGAAACAGTAGGAGTTGGACAATCTGAAATTGAGATTGCCGGTCTGGCTGATCTAACAATGGTCGTGCTCGTGCCTGAAGCAGGGGATGAAATACAGCACATCAAATCGGGATTAATGGAAATCGGAGACGCTTTTGTCGTAAATAAGGCAGACCGGGAGGGGGCATCAGCATTCGCTGGAAACCTCACGAAGATGCTTCATCAGCGCAAAGTGGCCATTCCGGTATTTAAAACAGTCGCAGACAAAAATGAAGGGATAGATGATCTGCTGAAATGGGTAGAAAGTTTTGTGCCCGCAAAGAACAATCTGAAACCGCATCTTTATGCTGAAAAAGCCTTCAGGTTAATCCAGAATTTCAGGATGAAAGATATGCGAAAGGAAGAATTGCAGCTGCTGATCTCTCGGGAAATGGCATCAGCTGATTTCAACCTGTATAAGTTTGTACAGGGGCTTGAAAAAAAGTAGCTATCTGACTATCCTGTAATTTTTATATTCACCGATCCTTATCCCTGTGAGCTGGTATATTTTTTCTAAAAGACGTCTTCTGAAATTTAATTTTCTGGCGGCCCTGGTAGGATCAAAGTCAAATTTCCAGTTGACCGACTTGATACGCTCCAGCATTACTGAAGGATGCGTGCCTTTGAAATGAATAAGAAGGTCGGCATTTCCGTAGTCAAAAGATGCAGTTTCGGGTATAGTTTCTGTAGTTGCATTTTCATCGTAAAATAAATTGAAGTTTTGTTTTTTTCTAAGTAGTCCATGCGGGGGTTTTACCCAGCCATAGTGATTGATGTATGCATCGATAAGTTTGACTTTTATCTTGCGGTCATCAATTCTGAATCCCTGCGCATCCTTGTAAGAATGGACATTTAGATTTCTTTTAACGACCCGGATCTCTCTTCTGTACCATCTCCTGGATTCCGCGATATAGTCGTAAGATCCGTAAAAATGATTGTATTTGAACAGTAAGCCTTCAATTTCAGGGTCATGAAGTGCTTCTTCCATTTCTTGGCGGATCAGGGGCAAATCATTTTCATGAACGCATTCATCGCCCTGGATATAAAATGCCCAGTCTGCATCTTCGGAAATATTTGAAAATGCTTTGTCTGTCTCCTCGGCAAATGCCGCGCCTCCCAGTCTCAGGGTTTCGTCCCACACCGTGTCAATGATCCTGATCTTGGGGGAATTTATGTTTTCAATGAGTGCCCTGGTGCCATCGTCAGAATTGCCAACGGCAACTACAAATTCATCACAGACCGGCAGGATGGAGTTGATGGCCTCGACGATAGAATAGTCGTTGATTACTGCGTTTCTGATAAATGTGAAGCCTGCAACTTTCATGTTTTTTAGATCGGGTTAGTTGAGTTTATGGATTGCCCTGTTTAAGCACAGGTCTGGTCAATTGCATTTTTTTCCAGTGCTCACCTCTTTGGTAGAGCAGCTTGCTGAAAAGATACTTAAATCTTAAGTGCCCGTTATAATCAATACCTAACCTGCGGTATGCAATGTCCGGATTGGCGGCGATACACTGGTTCACAGCTTCGGTATAAACACTTGGACCGGTCATTTTGTGCACGTCATGTGGATAGGCGTTTTGACGGATGTTTTCCAGTACAAGCTGGAGTGTTTTTTCTAAAAATGGATGATTGGGTTCAAATATAAGAGCCCACTGGACCAGCAAACCGGGGTTTTTTTCTGAAGAAATGATGGCAGAATCACCGGGAAGGATAAAATCATCGAGTTTTCCGTTTATTGTGCTGTCAATATCAATATACACCCCTCCCTTTTTCAGCAGTACTGCATACCTGAAGAAGTCGGCCTTGGCTGCACCGATGTTCAGTTTTTGGTAGAGATTTAAGGTATCCTGGTCAAATTCCTGTGAGATAAAACGCTCAATACGCTGATCATTGTAAAATTCATACTGATAATTTAAATTTTTTTTTCGCAATCTGGAGATCTGCCATCTGGTTAAAAAGGGTAAATTCGAAGACTTGAAAGTCTGATGTATGATCTTTGGTATGGGCATATCCTGATTCGTAGAATTGGTAAAAGTATTGTTTTTTAAGCTGTATAGCAATAATTGACAGGAATGTCTTAAAAAAAGGACTCCTGAAAAAAAGACTTCTTGTTACGCTGCGGGTTTAAAGCCGATTTTGGATAAAATTGATTAATTATCGGTGATTTGTAAGTTTGGAACGGAGTTTGCATAAGTGTTTTGAGAAATTAAAAATTTGTTTAATTTTGCTACACAAAAAAATTATACAATTTAAAATTTGTTTAACCTTAAAAAAGAAAATTATGAATTATTCTACTTTAAAAAAGGGTCTGGCAGTTTCTTTTGTTGCATTGATGGGAGCTACTTCCATCGCTAGCGCACAGGATTCTACTATGACTTCCTCTTCTGCCAAGGTATTTGGTGGTAGCGGGCAGTACAGAACATGGTCACTAGGTGTAAATGGTGGTGTTTTATCTCCATTTGTCATCGTAGGCGGATCGAATGACTTTACCAACTGGAAACCAGAATTGGGTTACGGTATCTCTTTGAGAAAACAATTAAGCCATGCATTTGGATTAGAAGGTAACTTATTCCGCGGAAAAGTTTCTGGAGATAACGAAGATGCTAACGCTTCTGGATCTGTAAACGGAATCAAAAATTTCGAAACTGAAATCGGTTATGCTGTTGACTTAAGAGGTGTTGTGAACATCGGTTCTGTTGATTTCTTACACCGTGAGAACGCAATGAACTTTTTCGTAACTGCGGGTTATGGTGCGGTTGTTTACAATCCTAAATTGGACGGCGTTGACAAAAAAGGAACTTGGGGTGATGATGGCGACAAAGATTACATCAAAGAGCAATACATTCCTGTAGGAGCTGGTGTTAAATTTAAAGTTTCTGATCGTGTATCATTTAACTTGGGTTATACCATGCACTTCGTTGATGCTGATAACTTTGATGGTCTTTATGCTAAAGGAACTTCTAAAGATAAATTCTCTTACGGCTACGCTGGTTTAGAATTCTCTTTAGGTTCTAGTTCTAAACCAAACCTGGATTGGGCTAACCCACTTGCTTTGATGTATGATGAATTGAAAGATCCTACATTGCGTCAGGAAGTTGAGGCTTTGAAAAACCGTGTTGCTAACGTTGAGAAATCAATTGAAGATCTGAAAAAAGATTCTGATGGTGACGGTGTTTCTGATCAGTTTGACAAATGCCCGGGTACTCCTGCAGGTACTGCTGTTGATGGTTCAGGATGTCCTCTACCTAAAGCTCCAGAGCCTACAACTGCCGTTAGTGGTGTAACTGGTTTTGAAACTATCCAATTTGAGTTTAACTCATCAGTTTTAAAAACTGAAGCTTATCCAACTCTAGATAAATTATCTTCAGTATTGCGTGAAAACGGTGGTAAGGTAGCTGTAAATGGTTACGCTTCAAGCGAAGGTACTGCTGCATACAATCTGAAATTGTCTAAAGACAGAGCTAATTCAGTTAAAACTTACTTAGTTAACACTGGTGTTAACGCTAGTCAGGTTGCTACTAAAGGTAATGGTGAAGCTAACCCAATTGCTTCTAACGATACTGAAGAAGGTCGTATCCAAAACCGTCGTGTTGAGACTGCTAGAAACTAAGCGTTTTTAATCGATAAAAAAAGGGGGCTTCAGATTTGAAGCCCCCTTTTTTTTATATAAGTTTGTGGTACATATGTATCTGTTTAGAAAAAGAGACCCCAACAGGCCGACCAATACCAATATTAAAATAATGCATTTTATTAATGCACTGGCGATAACTGTGTTTCTGGCGGGAGTAATATGGAAACTAATTGACATGATCCTGTTAAAATGAATGAAATAGTAAATACTACAAATGCACCCGCCCCCATTGGGCCTTATAGTCAGGCAGTGATCGCCAATGGCTTTTTATTTATGTCGGGACAGGTAGCCATTAACCCATCTAATGGCGAGGTAATCTCCTCTTCGATCCATGAAGAAACGCACCAGGTGATGAGAAATATCAAAGCCGTTTTGCTGGAGGCTTCGTATGGTTTTGAGGATGTAGTGAAGACCACTATTTTCTTGTCTGACATGAATCTTTTTGCTGAAGTCAACGAGATATACGGATCATACTTTGAAAGTAATTTTCCGGCAAGGGAAACTGTTGCTGTTAAGGGCTTGCCTAAAGGGGTAAATGTGGAGATTTCTATGACAGCTTATAAAGCGTAGGTTTTGCGGGGATCTAACCTCAGGTATTTTTTTGCAGGAATATTGTCGTTTGCCATCTGGGGTTTTTTTTCAATCCCGTTGCGAAATCTTAAAGCATTTCCCTCTGAGGAGATCCTGTATTACCGCATATTTACCTCTGTGGTATTTATCTGGATATCGATTCTGCTTTTTAGAAGGGAAGCGCTTAAGAAAGACCTGACCTACTTTAAAGGCATCTCAAAAAAAGACCGGCATGCTATCCTCATCCAAATTCTGGCTTCTACTGTTTTCCTGACATTAAACTGGTATACTTATATCTATGCAGTCAACAATGTGAGTTTGCAATCGGCCGCTTTTGCCTATATGGTATGTCCCCTGCTTACTGCTTTTGGGGGTTTTGTGCTATTAAAGGAAGAGCTGTCCAGGTTGAAGCTCATTTCATTGGGTATCGCATTGCTCAGTATCGTTCTTCTTGGATCGGGATCTTTTGTTGAAGTGACCTGGTCGGTAGTGATCGCGCTGTTGTATGCGCTTTATCTCATTCTTCAGCGGAGAATGAAGCATCTGGATAAGCTGAATGTATTGGCAGTCCAGATCGGCCTGGCAGTTTTAATCATGCTGCCCTTTTATTTAATCGGGCATGGGGCAGTTCCGTCGACGATGTGGTTTTGGGGAAATATTGTTGTGGTGGCGGTTGTTTTTACAATCATACCGCTATTCCTGAGTCTTTATGCATTAATCGGGATCCCTTCTTCGACGCTTGGCATCATAATTTACATCAATCCCATTATAGCCTTTACTGTTGCTATTTTTTATTTTAATGAGCATATTGATTCCTATAAACTGGTGGCATATGGCTTACTGCTGGCTTCAGTTCTCGTATTTAACTGGGGCATAATAAAAGATATCACTACATTTAAAAGATCATTGAAAAATAACTAAAGTTTTGTTTGCCTCCAGCTTAGATACTGCCATAGAATTTCTTAAAGGGGTCGGTCCTAAACGGGCTGAACTTCTTCAAAAGGAGCTCGGTATTTTTACCTGCGAAAATTTACTGAGTCACTTTCCATTCCGCTACATAGACAGAACCAGGTTTTACAAGATTAATGAACTGGATCCGGACCTTCCTTATGTCCAGATATTAGGAAGGATCACCAGCAAGGAATTGATCGGAGAGAAACATAAAAGACGAATAGTTGCCCGGCTGACAGATGATACCGGCAGCATTGAACTGGTTTGGTTTCAAAGTTTAAAATGGGTTGATGAAAACGTGATCAGGGGCAAGGTCTATATTGTCTTTGGTAAACCGGCGGTATTTAACGGTGCCTACAGCATTTCACATCCCGAACTCGAGAATTACCCGCGACCTGCTACTATCACAGGTAATTTAACGCTTCAGCCGGTTTACCATTCTACGGATAAACTGAAGAAATCCTTTCTGGATAGCAAGGGAATACAAAAGTTACAAGCCGCAGTGATCGAACAATTTCTTCGGGAAATAAGAGAAACCATTCCATCGCATGTTCTTGAAAAATATAAGATGCCGGTTAGGAATGAGGCGCTGCTGAACATACATTTTCCAAAGAATCTCAGCGCATTAAAACATGCAGAACGCAGGTTGAAATTTGAGGAGTTGTTTTTTATCCAGCTGCAGATGCTCCACAATAAACAGCAAAGGGAACTTCGGTTTAAAGGGCATTTGTTTAGTGTGGTGGGTGAAAGGATAATCACTTTTTATAAGGACATACTTCCATTTGAATTGACGAATGCACAAAAAAGGGTGATCAAAGAAATCAGGCTGGACACCCAGCGTGGAATTCAGATGAACAGACTGGTGCAGGGTGACGTAGGAAGCGGCAAAACAGCTGTCGCCTTAATGAGTATGCTCCTTGCTAATGATAATGGCTACCAGGCCTGCATGATGGCCCCTACGGAGATCCTTGCACGTCAGCACTACGAGTCTTTGACGTCTTTGCTGAAAGGTCGCCTGGTCAGCGTGGCAATACTCACCGGAAGTACGACAAAGAAACAGCGAACGCAACTCCACAAAGAGCTGGAGTCTGGCGAAATTGATATCCTGGTGGGTACTCATGCTTTGATAGAAGATAAAGTTATATTCAAAAATCTGGGTTTTGTGGTCATTGATGAGCAGCATCGTTTCGGTGTGGAGCAACGGGCCCGGCTATGGAGAAAAAATATAATTCCGCCGCATATTCTGGTCATGACTGCCACTCCGATACCACGTACGCTGGCCATGACTTTATATGGAGATCTGGATGTGTCTGTGATTGATGAACTGCCTGCCGGCAGGAAACCCATTGAAACAAAACATCTTTATGAGGGCCAGAGACTAAGGATGTTTGGCTTTATGAAGGAAGAGATCGCAAAAGGCCGGCAGATCTATGTTGTTTATCCGCTGATCAAAGAAAGCGAAAAACTGGATCTTCTGCATTTGGAGGCGGGAATAGAACAGATGAGCTACCAGTTTCCCAGGCCTCGATACCAGATCAGCATTGTGCATGGCAAAATGAGCAATACCGATAAACAATTTGAAATGCAGCAATTTATTGACGGTAAAAGTCAGATCATGGTGGCTACTACAGTAATAGAAGTTGGTGTAAATGTTCCAAACGCTTCCGTTATGGTCATAGAAAATGCGGAGCGGTTTGGTTTATCTCAATTGCATCAGCTTCGCGGGCGTGTAGGCAGGGGAGCTGAACAATCTTTTTGCATATTGATGTCGGGCAGCAAACTAAGTAAAGAAGGCAAATTAAGGTTGGAAACGATGGTAAGGACCAATAATGGTTTTGAGATCTCCGAAATTGACCTTCAATTGCGGGGACCGGGCGATATTGCGGGCACACAGCAAAGCGGCGTGCTGGAACTGAAGCTTGCAGACCTGGCAAAAGATCAGCTGATCTTGCAGGAAGCCCGGAATACGGTAATAGAGATATTGAGGGAAGATCCCCAACTGGAGCTCCCTAAAAACAGCCTGCTAAAAACCTACCTTTCAAAAAGGAGCAGAGGGATAGCCTTTGATAAAATATCTTAGTCTTCGTCGCTTCCTGGCAGTGATCCTGAACCCGAATAAGCGCCTTTGCGAATAATCGGCGTTTTAAGGTATTTATAGAGTTCGTCCAAATGCAGCAGGCTGCCATTTGTCAGATTTCCCAAAAATATAATTACAATATTTTTCTGCACATCGCGCACATAGATGTGTCTGAATCCATGCCACCATCCGGTATGATATACTACCTTACGGGCATTGTCTCCATCAAATATGCGCCAGCCATAGCCGTAGTTAAAATGACCGTTTATCGCTTTATTGTGACCAGTATAGGCGGAGTCCAGACTCTGTTTTTTTAATAACCTGCCATTTTTCAATGATTTGTCGAATAAGATAAGATCATGAAGGGTGCTGTAAATGCCTTTATCCCCGACAGGGCCATCCAGGAAATTTTGTGCCACAGAATACCTCCAGGTACGGTCATGGCCTACCACATCAACCGGGATCTTAGGGTAGACTGTTGTGGAATACACATGTGTATGCTTCATTCCTGCAGGCTTAAAAATATTTTCCATCATATAATCTGCATAAGATTTGCCGGTTACTTTTTCGATGATGGCAGCCAGTACCATATAGTTGGAGTTATTGTAGTGAAAACGGGTATCAGGCCGGGCGTAAGGATTCGGTTTTTTGTCTGCTATAACCTGCATGACATCCTGGTTGGATACCCCTTTTTTCATATCGCGTCTCTCTTTGCGCCAGATGTCATCGATAAAATACACATAATTCATCATGCCGCTGCGGTGCGTCAGAAGCAGCTTAACGTTAATCCCCTCGTAAGGAAAATTTGGGTAAAACTTTTTAACATCATCTGTCAGTGAGAGCTTTCCTTGCTCTATCAGCTGTAATATTGCCGTACCTGTAAATGTTTTGGTGACGGATGCCAGTTCAAATTCAGAATTGATCCTGAGACTGTCCCTGTGCAGATAGTCTGCCCAGCCAATTGCTTTTTCATAGAGGATCTTGCCGTCCCTGGCAACCAGCATATTTCCGTTAAAGCCATATTTTTTGTGCAGGTTGTAAACAAAGTCAGCAATCCATTTGTCGCCCTTGGCCGGATCATATCTTAAAAGCAGGCTGTCGGCCTTATCGTCATCAACTGTTCGCTCTTTGGACGGGGTTTTTAAAGTGTCTCCCTTTTTGGAATTTGAACAAGCTATAAATAAAAAAGTGGCCAATGCAGCCACGGCTAATGTATTGCGATAAGTCATGAATTATACAAACAGTTTGAAGCCGGAAAATTAAGGATTATAACCCTTTTAACGCAAAAGAGTTTTAAACATTGCCTGCTTTGTCACGATAAAAACTGATTTATGTAACGAATCCAAATATCTGATATAAATCCAGTGCTTTAAATCCAAAAAAACTAAATTTGTCAGTAAAGATAGCGTTCAGCTTTGGAATATTTCAGATGAGGCCGGGCAGGATTATATAAAATAAATTAGGTGCAAAAATTACAACAAAGAAATACTATGAGTTTTAGAATAGAACACGATACAATGGGTGAGGTACAAGTACCGGCAGACAAATATTGGGGTGCTCAAACTGAACGTTCAAGAAATAACTTTAAAATTGGTCCGGAGGCCTCGATGCCAAAAGAAATTATCCATGCTTTCGGTTATTTAAAAAAGGCAGCTGCACTTGCAAATAATGAGCTTGGTGTTTTATCAAAAGAAAAATCGGATTTGATCGCAAAGGCTTGTGATGAAGTAATTGCCGGAAGTCTTGATGACCAGTTCCCATTAGTGATCTGGCAGACAGGTTCAGGAACCCAAAGTAATATGAATGGAAATGAGGTAATTGCCAATCGTGCCCATGTATTAAACGGCGGCCAGCTCAGCGATGACAAAAAAATATTGCACCCGAATGATGATGTTAACAAATCACAGTCGTCAAATGACACCTATCCTACAGCGATGCATATTGCTGCATATAAACAGGCAGTAGAAGTCACTATTCCTGGTCTTGAAAAGTTACGTAACACGTTGCATAAAAAGGCAGTGGAATTTAACGATATCGTAAAGACGGGCCGCACTCATTTTATGGATGCTACTCCATTAACGCTGGGTCAGGAATTTTCGGGATATGTACAACAAATCGACAATGGTATCCGTGCAGTTAAAAACGCACTGGTGATGGTCTGTGAGCTCGCTTTGGGCGGTACTGCTGTTGGAACAGGACTAAATACTCCTAAAGGATATGACATTTTGGTTGCGCAAAAGATAGCAGAGCTGACAGGCCTTCCTTTTGTAACTGCCCCAAATAAATTTGAGGCTTTGGCCGCACATGATGCTATGGTCGAACTAAGTGCCGCATATAAACGTGCTGCAGTTTCACTGATGAAAATTGCTAACGATATAAGGATACTGAGTTCAGGCCCCCGTTGCGGAATAGGAGAGCTTATTATTCCGGATAATGAACCTGGATCATCAATTATGCCAGGTAAGGTAAATCCTACTCAGCCGGAAGCAATGACTATGGTTTGTGCCCAGGTAATGGGTAATGATGTTACCGTCGGCATAGGAGGCTGTAGCGGACATTTTGAATTGAATGTTTTTAAACCGGTTATTGCAGCTAATGTATTGCAGTCTGGAAGATTGATTGGAGATGCTTGCGTATCATTTAATGATAAATGCGCAGAAGGTATTTTGCCAAACCTGCCTGAGATTAAAAAACATCTGCAGAATTCCCTCATGCTTGTTACCGCCCTCAACCCGCATGTGGGTTATGAGAATGCAGCTAAAATTGCAAAAAAAGCCCATAAGGAAAATAAAACTTTAAAAGAGGCTGCTGTGGAACTTGGCCTGCTGACACCGGACCAGTTTGATGAATGGGTGCGTCCGGAAGATATGGTTGGAAGTTTGAAATAGGCAAAGCACGCTATGCGCATTCTATTCTTTTCCTTTTTAATTCTGTGCAGCCTGACTGCATGCACGAGGCTGCCGGATATACAGGGCAAAGGCACAGAATTTCTACAGGGTGTGTGGAATCAGGACAGTGTCGCGAACTCAGACAAATTATTGAATTATACACAGCATAAATTCAAATTTACCTGTGATTCATTCTATGTTGATCTTACTACCCGATCCAGTGTTAATTATTACGAGGATTCCTGTTACAATAAGGGTATTTGGAGGGAATATGCAAAAGGAACTTACCTGGTCAGGGCAGATACGCTTTTTTTAGCGGGAACTTATACCAAGGCTAACTATAAGCAAAAGATTTCAGGCTGCTATCAAATCGGGCAGTACATTAAAAGCTTTAAGATTGATCACAATGAGCAAGCGAAACTGATGCTTGAGAATACCGGGAACCAAAGAGAGATCAGCCTGAAGCTAGAACAAAAGATAATGTGTATACCACAGCCACTATAGGGTTAAATTAAATGATATGAAGAAAATTAACAGCATATTTAAAATTGTGATCATTGCCATTGTGTTCAGTTACGTTCCGGTGACAGCGGGCGCCTGGGGAATGCTCGGGCACCGGATAGTCGGACAAATAGCAGAGAATCATTTAAGTGCTAAAGCCCGGAAGGCGCTCAGGGCAATTTTGGGTGATGAAAGTACGGCAATGGCAAGTAACTGGGGAGATTTTATAAAGTCAGACCCTGCTTACAATTATCTCTATAACTGGCATTTTGTAAACCTGCCTGAAGGACTGGACAAACGGGGAGTTGATGCTTTTTTAGATGAAGAAAAGGCGGCTAACGTTTATAACAAGATACCGGAGATGATCGCCGTACTAAAAGACACTAAAAGTACTGCTGATCAAAAAAAACTGGCGCTTCGGTTATTGATCCATTTGGTCGGTGACCTGAACCAGCCAATGCATACTGCCAGAAAGGACGATCTTGGGGGAAATAAAGTATATGTAACCTGGTTTGGTGAAAAATCCAATTTACATAGAGTTTGGGATGAGTCGCTGATCGGGTACCAGGAACTTAGTTATACCGAGTATGCTGCCGCAATCGACCATCCGACAAAAGACCAGCTGAACGCCTGGAAAAGCGCTTCTCTTAAGGATTTTGTTTATGGTTCATATGTGGCCTGCAACAAAATCTACGCAAATACTAAGGCCGAAGATAAATTGAGCTATAAATACAATTTTGACTTTGTCGGGCTTTTAAATGAACAGTTGTTAAAAGGGGGGATTTGCCTGGCTAATATCCTAAACGACACTTATAAATAATGAAAAATGTTAATGATTGACCTAACATTAATGAGGTAAATTTTTATCTTTTCCGGCATTGATCAGGTAAATAAAGTTGAACATACAAAATGAGGCGACCGCGCCAAAGGTATGCCACAAGAAATGTGTTCCAAAATTAAACAGATGCCATTTATCTGCAATTCTAAAAGTCAGTGCAATCATAAAGGCGACGAGGGCCAGCCCAACCCACTTTCCATGTAGCCAGTCGGTACGGTTTAAATAGCCCGCTACCGGGAGTAATACTACGAGTGCCATAACCGCATAGTTAATATTGATGAAAAGGTGTGGATTGGCTTTCATGGTACTCCTAAAAAAAAATTGTATGACTATATAAACCAGTGCCAGCAATAATGCATATTTCCATTTTATCAACTTGGATAAAAAATATACGCCTGCAGATATGCATAATAACAGAATGGGCAGCCAATCCATTAGGATAAACAAGCTCCATTGGCGCAGTCCATGATACAGTGTGCCGCCTATTCCGCCGATGTACAAAAACCCAAGTGCTACGCTTAAAAATAGATGTGATTTGTACCTGCCCTTTAATTTTAGTGTCCAGAATACAGCGATTCCCAGAAAGAAAAAGGAGGTGATCGCATTTAACGGTTCAGGGAAAAACCGGCTAAGATTTGTTTCTGCATATAAGGAGCCGCCGTCGGAAGGAATTTGTATTAATGATAACATACTGCAATTCATTTTGATATTAACAAATCAGGTTTTTTAAATGTTTTGCTCTATTTTTACAAAGCGTTAAACATAAAGTAATCGTATGACAACATCTCCTAAATTATTTATGATCATGTTAGGCTGTACACCCAAGGACCGGCACACAGAGCAGCATGATATATACTTTAGCATAGGCACTTCAATCAATGATTTGAAACAGGAGATCATTGATTTTTGGCCGGAGGCAAATGGGAAGATCCACTTGGATGCCTGGCGTTGTGTAACAGCAGCTGACGGATATCAAATACAAGTCGTTGAGGTAAACGAGCAAGCTGAAGTGCAACCGTTTAAACTTTTCTTTTTCAATCTTGGCGGTTATAAACTGAATGAATTTGATGAGTTTCATTACAAAATGCTGGTAGTTGCCGAAAGTAAAGCCATTGCCATTCAGAAGGCAAAGGAATCCGCTTTTTACAAGCATACAGGATTCACCGGGGCTTCTTCGCATATTGACGACAAATTTGGTGTTGACATAGATGATTTCTTTGAGATACCGGACATGCTGCCGGCTGATTTGAAAAATAAATATAAACTGCAAATCAGTCCTGCGACTGGTTTAATTGAAGATCAAATACACCTGGGTTATATGAAGCTGGATCAGTCTTTTGTGTAACAGATAAGTTAGTTTTGAATAGATTGATGGTTATAACCCTATCTTGACTCATAAATTTAAACACCAAATATCATTGTATGGAAAAGCGCCGGGACTTTATTAAAAAAGTGGGCATCACAACTGCTGCATTGACAGTAGGGCAAAAGCTTTTTGGCAGCAGCTCAACGGGTTTTACTGCAAAAAGTTATAAACGCATCATCGGTGCAAATGACCGGATTCATGTTGCCGCCATAGGCCTGAACGGACGTGGAAACGGAATGGCAGGGGTTTTTGCAGGTCAGAAGAACACAGAAATCTCCTGTGTTTGTGATGTTGATTCCAGAACGATACCAAAAGCTATTAAAACTGTACTGGACGCCAAACAGGAAAGCACACCGCGTTCAGAAAAAGATTGCAGAAAAGTTTTGGCAGATAAATCCATAGATGCAATTTATATAGCTACACCGGATCACTGGCATGCCCCGCTTACGATTATGGGTTGCCAGGCAGGAAAACACGTTTATGTAGAGAAGCCCTTAAGTCATAATCCGAATGAAGGCGAAATTGCGGTTGCTGCTGCCCGTAAATACAACAGGGTTGTACAAATGGGTGCACAAAGGCGTTCAGCTCCGGTACTTACTCAGGGTATACAACAATTGCATAAAGGAATAATAGGCAGGGTATACATGGCCAAGACCTGGTATACCAATGCGAGAAAGCCAAACTTTCTGAAGGCAGCTGAAGTTCCTGACTGGCTGGATTATGACCTTTGGCAAGGCCCGGCACCCCGCATGGCTTATAAAGACGGATTAATACATTACAACTGGCATTGGTTTTGGCATTGGGGAACAGGCGAAGCCTTAAATAACGGGACACACGAGGTTGATGTGGCCAGGTGGGGACTGGGAGCAGATTTTCCGGTACGCGTTTCTTCAATGGGAGGCAGATACAACTATAAGGATGATTGGGAGACTCCGGATACACAGATCACCAATATAGAATATCCCGGAGGCGTTACACTGGTATGGGAAGGACGCAGTTCAAATGCAAGAAAGGTTGAAGAACAGGACCGGGGAATTATTTTTTATGGTGAGAAAGGCAGCCTGGATACTGGTGGAGACAGCTATAAAATCTATGATCTTAATGGCAAGCTCATCAATGAGGTAAAATCCTTAATGAAGGAAGATGCTATTGACGGGCGTAATACTGCAAGTCCAAGTGTTGGCCTGGACAATTACCATGTTATGGATTTTCTGGATGCGATACGAAATAACCGCAAACCAAACTGCGATGTAGAAATTGGTCACAAAAGTGTGGTTGCAATGCAATTGGGAAATATATCCCTTCGTGTTGGACGGGATCTGAAAATAGATCCGAAAAACGGGCACATTATAGGTGACTCTGGTGCTCAAAAGCTTTGGTCACGCAGTTATGAAAAAGGCTGGGAACCTAAAATATAATTTGGTAAATTGCTTGTTTGCAATAGAATAGTGTTTGTTTAACAGTTTTGTTATATCTTTACACTATGAATAAGAGTTTGTTAGCTATTATTTTTATTATCCTGGCGAGTACTGCAGTAGCGCAAACCAGTCACAGTCTTTCAGACGCTGATGTTGCCGGTGGTGGCGCTATAAATATCGTTGTGTCCAGTTTAGATGAAAATGCAGGCAATACCTATTTTTCAGAGGCTGAAAAAAATGAACGCAGCGGTGATTATAATGAGGCTTTAAATTTATTTGGAAAGGCTGCTTTTGAGTACAACAGCTCCAGGCAATTTTCAAGATACGGATCTGCTTTAATGCGGCTGAGCAATGTTCATTATTTGCTTACACATTATACAGAGGCTGAACAGGTGGTCCTGAATGTCGCATTGAAAAATTATTCTAAAATAGGGAGCAGGGCAGGACAAATGGATTCTTATGGCCAGCTCGGCAGAATATACCTTGCTTCAAATAAACTTACGCAGTCACTTTGGTTTTATACCCAACAGGGAATCCTGGCCAGACAAATAGGCAGTAGTGCTGCCAATATTGAATCTGTATTGGGCATAGCCAATGTAAAGATTAGAAAAAAAGAATATGTAATGGCTTCAAAGGATATTAATAAAGCGGAAACCATGGCCAAATCTGCTAACACCAATCAGTTTAAGGGCCAGATCAGGGAAGCCAGAGCCTTGATTCCGGTAAAAAAGAGTAAATCCTGATACAGTAGCTAATCGGTTGTAAATAAGGTTTTTTTGGCACATGTATTTGTTTAGGAATTTAATTAACTTTGGTAAGTTTACAGAAAAGAGACAGTATTATTACTGTCTCTTTTCTGTTTATTTGTGAAATTGGTATCATATTAGTGTGGATTATAAAAATGGATTTTAAAATAGTAAAAGAGATGTTGAAGAAAATATTATTGGTAACCTTTACCGCTGCTGTACTTGCCTGTCAAGCTTCTCCTAAGGTTCAGCCGCTGGTTAAAGGCGTAAACAATATTGTGCCGGATGAAAAGCAAGCCCTTGTTTGCAAGGAGATAGTGACACTAATCGAGAACTATAATTATAAGAAATCAAAGATCAATGATTCTATATCATCGCTGGTCCTGGACAAATATATCAAGGACCTTGACCCTTATAAGTATTATTTTCTGGCTTCTGATATAAAAGAGTTTGAGAAATTTAGGTTTGAACTGGATGATGATTTCAGAAATGGAGACCTGAGTGCCCCATTCTATATATTTAATGTGTATCTGAAACGCTATAATGAGTTTATCAATTTTGCGTTGACACAGGCAAAGTCCAAATTTAATTTCAATCAGGAAGACTCTTACACCTTTGATCGTGAAAAAATGCCATGGGCGAGTTCCACTGTATCCCTTAACAACATTTGGAAAAAAAGGGTAAAATATGAGCTGGTAAATTTGAAAATTGCTGGTACCCCGGAAGAAAAGAATGCGGAAACACTGACCAAGAGATACACTAATTTGAAATCTCAATCAGCAAAGGTTAATAACCAGGATGTATTTCAAACAGTGATGGATGCATTTACTGAAACTATTGATCCCCATACGAATTATTTTAATCCTGTTAATGCACAAGCGTTTAATGAAGATATGGCTCGTTCTTTTGAAGGAATAGGTGCAAGGTTACAGCTGGAGAACGAAGTGTTGAAGATTGGTGAGATCATACCCGGCGGACCTGCTTTCAAAAGTAAGCTGCTGAGTGCGGGTGACAGGATAATTGGTGTAGCCCAGGGAGACGCAGAGTTTGAAGATATCATTGGCTGGAGAATAGAGAGTTCCGTTGCTAAAATCAAGGGACCCAAAGGCACAAGGGTAAGATTGAAAATCATTCCCGCTGGTCAGGAGATGTCTGCCAAGCCAGTCATCATAGAACTGGTGAGGGAACGTATCGTGATGGAAGACCAGTCTGCTAAGAAAAAAGTTAAAACCATACAGTCCAACGGTAAACCGTATAAAATAGGTGTGATCACTGTCCCTGGCTTTTACGCTGACTTTAAAGCTGCGAGAGCAGGTGATCCCAATTATAAAAGTACCACAAGGGATGTGCGGTTATTGATTGATACTTTAAAGAACCGGGATAAGGTTGATGCGATTGTCATGGACCTTAGGGCGAATGGCGGGGGCTCCCTGGTGGAAGCCATAGATCTTACCGGTTTGTTCATTGATAAGGGGCCTGTAGTTCAGGTGAAAGACCTTAAAAGCAGTATAGACGTACAGGAAGACACAAATGCAGGAGTTGCATGGAGTGGCCCTTTTGGAGTTATGGTGGATAGATTGAGCGCCTCTGCATCTGAGATTTTTGCGGGAGCTATACAGGACTATGGTCGCGGGATTATTATGGGAACTCAAACTTATGGTAAAGGAACGGTCCAGTCTTCTATAGACATGACCCAGCTGGTAAGTCCTAATATTATGCAGAGATTGGCTGCTTTGGTGAATAAGAATGGTTCGGTTGCCCCTGGCAAAGATGCTGCGCCTCAATTGGGCCAGATCAATTTAACTATGGCTAAGTTTTATCGTGTTACAGGAAGTAGTACGCAGCATAAAGGGGTGATGCCTGATATCCAGTTCCCGTCACTTTACCCTTTAGATAAAATAGGTGAAGATACCGAGAAATCAGCTCTGCCATGGGATGAAGTTAAAAGATCCAACTTTACACCAGTTGCTAATCTTGGGAATGCCAGGAACGAATTGCTGAAACTTCACGAACAAAGGATGGCCAAGTCATTGGATTATAAAATGCTGCAGCAAGATATTGCGGAACTCAAAAAACGTGAGGTAGAAACGGCCGTAACACTGAATGAGATTAAACTGAAAGCAGAGCGAGATAGCTTGGAGGCAAAGAATTTGGCAAGAACCAATCAGCTTAGGGCCTCAAGAGGATTGCCTGCTGTTAAAAAGGGCGACAAGATCACCAAAGAAGAGAGCTTTGATTTTGTAGAAGACGAAAGCTTACAGGTCATGGGCGACTTTATGAATCTGGCAAATCCGAATAGCAAGAGTTTGGTTAAGACGAGCCCGCGCTTCACTAATTAATTACCTTACTAAAAAGGGCTTCCAATTCGGAGGCCCTTTTTAGTAAGGTAAATTTTATCGTTATTTTTTTACATTGTCTTTTTGTACCTGCATGGCCATCATCTCTTTTAAGGTACGGTTCATGCCCTCGGTAGATCCATCAAGGAAAATCACATTGCCGTCACTGGTCTCGGCAAACTGTTTAATGGATTCAGTCCACATCGTAAATAAAATAACGGAAATATCAAGATTTGCTTCTTCCATTTCCTGTGCCGCTTTAGTCATACCATGAGCCACTTCAGCGCGAAATAAGGCGATACCCTGACCTCTGAGCTGAGCGGCTTCGCGCTCCGCTGCAGCGGCGATCTTGATGGCATTACCATCAGCCTCTGCCCCTTTTGTTTTTGTGATCAATAGTGCTTGGCCTTCGTTTTCAGCTGCCGCTTTTAGGTTATTTGAAGCAACAACCCTGCTCATTGAGCGCATGATTTCTTCATCAAACGTGATGTCGTTCAACTGAAGATCCTGCAGGTGATACCCCCAGCTTTCAAGGACCTGGTCGATCTGATGCTTTACATGTTCAACAATTTCATTTCTTTGAGCGAGTACGTTAGCCTGTTTCTGTGTGGCTACGTATGCGCGGATCGAACCTTCAATAGTTCTGATCAGGGCCTGCATCAAATTGGTTGCATCAACAAATTTAAAGGCTACATTTTTAATGGTTTCTTCATCATGATTGATCACTGAATAGAGCAGCATGGCTTTAAAATAGACATTGGCCTGATCCTGGGTCACGGCTTGAAAAGAAAGTTCTACCGATCTGTTCTGTATTGAAATTCTGGAATGAATTCTTTCTATAAGAGGTATTTTCAAGCTAAGACCGGGGCTTAGCAATCTTCTGTACTTTCCAAAAACAGTGATTACAGCGATTGTGCCTTGTTTTACTGTGACGAATGAACTGATTAAAATAATGAAAGCAATGAATAAGAAAATGTAGAGAGGGTAATCCATAATGATTTGATTTTAATGTAGTTCAATATACAAACAAATAGAACGTATCTGCAAAACTAAATATACACGACAAGGCACAGATATTGTATTGGTTAGACGATTTAACTTTAAAATCTAAACTATGAATGTAAAGCGAACCTTTGGAACTATTCTTACAATTTTAGGAATAATCGGGCTTATTTATGCCGGCTACAGCTTTGTGAACCACTCCACAGGAACCCGGGGACTTATTGTTACTGCGGTGATAGGGGTTATATTCTTTTTCGCTGGTATAGGACTGGTGAGAAATACTAAAGATGAAGCTTAATTAGTTTTTAATTCAATACGGCCTTTCCCAGAGAATCGAAGCTGATGTTTTGGAAAGTCTGTATTGGTCAGAAACTGGATTTTTTTAAAGGCCCCATACTTCGTGTCTAGTGTCAACCCGTTTAACCTGGTTTGTTTGACTGAGATAACGTCTGCATACAGGAAATCTCCACTGCTGTTTATTTTGAGCTGCAGCAACGGAGCAATCCCGCTTGGACCACTTAGATTGAACATTCCGTAGGTGCAGAAGTTGCCCAAACTATATGCAATAAATTTATTTTTATATACTTCTACCGCTCTGGTTACGTGTGGTCCGTGACCGAGTACCACATCTGCTCCCGCATCGATTACACCATGAGCAAATTTGTAAACATTACCCCTGTTTTCTTTATAGAAGATCTCCGGCTTTCTGGGCACATGCTCAAATTTTGAACCCTCTGCTCCGCCGTGGAAAGAGACAATCACAATATTTACCCGGGACTTTAAACTTGAAATGAGCGCTTTTGCACTGTCCAGCTGATTGATCGAAACGGTATTTTCATTAGGTGCAAAGGCGCAGAAAGCATATCTGACACTATCTTTTTCAAAAATTACTGAGGGGCAGGTCTGCAAGCCGGCATACTTAATATTTAGAGAATCCAGCAGGGTAACAGTTCTGTTTCTTCCTTTAAATCCGAAATCTCCAACGTGATTGTTTGCAATGCTCATCAGGTTAAACCCGGCTTTTTTAATGATACCGGCATAGCGTTCCGGCATTCTAAATGCAAAGCAGCTATTGCCAGTTGTGTCTTTACATTTTGTTGATTTGCCACTGTCTAAAAAACACCCCTCCAGATTTCCAAAAATGATGTCGCCTTTTAAGAAGGTGTCAACGTTTTTGAAGCTTTTTATTCCATCATGTTTTGGCAAGGTATTCTTTGCTGGGTATGCAGACCCAATCATAACATCACCAACTGCGGTAATGGAAATGGTATCTGCCGGAAATGCAAGGGTGTCTTGTGCCATGACCTGCTGGAAGCTTACCATAACATTGTTTGCCGTGGACACACAGCTGATCAGGATCAAAAGTAAATAAGTGCTGAAGATGTTGATTCTAAAAAGGTTCATAGGAGGAGTTATTCCTCCATAAGATCGTTTTTAACGCCTTCCAGGATTCTTCCGCCCTTGTAAAAGTAACGGGAGTAGTAAGGTTCATTTAAATTGCTGATCACCACACCACGGGTTGAAGAGGCATGAGCAAAGCGGTTATCACCGAGATAGATTCCGATATGCGTGATGCTTCTGCTTTTAATCTTAAAGAAAACAAGGTCGCCTTCTTTAAGTTCATCCTTTGGCAAAGGATTGACCATGCTAAAAATATCACGCGAATTGCGGAGTATGGTAGTGTTGAAAACTTTGTCGTAAATGGCTTTTGTAAAGGCTGAACAATCAATACCTTTTTCAGTATTACCTCCAAACCTGTAAGGAGTACCTATCCACTCGTAGATGAATTTGTACAGTTTGATATTAGATGTCGCATCGACTGCAACTCCCATCACCTGGGAAAAATATTGTGAGGCTAAGTTATCAGGATCTTCCAGTTTACTCGTTTCTTTTGTTTTAGTTTGTGCGTTTAATGCCAACACAGCGAACAATACAATTGTAGAAGACAACAAAAACTTTTTTATCATGTTATACTGTTAAGTTTGGGTAAATAGCACTTACACTTAAACGTACGCCACTGTGGCTTATTGTTTGAGTAGCAAACTTATGCATTTTACAAATGTTATCCAAATGTCATGAAGTATTTACTGAAAGTTATCCACATTTTTCTGGCCTTAGTGTTGTTTTTACAATCAATTACTTCGATATGTTGCAATAAAAAAGTAGATTTGCTCTCGTAAAAAAAATCAACACCCCAAAATGAGTGCAGTAGAAATAAATAAAGATACCTATCTGAAGTGGTTTGAGTCGATGTTGCTGATGCGCAAGTTCGAAGAAAAAACCGGTCAACTTTACGGACAACAAAAAATTCGTGGTTTTTGCCATTTATATATTGGTCAGGAAGCTGTGGTAGCAGGAGCTATATCTGCTATGCAGCAAGGCGATTCCATGATTACTACCTACCGTGATCATGCGCATGCACTGGCCTTGGGGGTAAGTGCAGACAGCATTATGGCGGAGATGTACGGTAAAGCGACCGGTGTCTCTAAAGGTAAAGGGGGTTCTATGCACATGTTTAGCAAAGAACATCATTTTTATGGCGGACATGCAATTGTTGGCGGACAAATTCCATTGGGTGCAGGCATTGCATTTGCTGAAAAATATAAAGGAACCAGCAACGTTAACATTTGCTATATGGGTGACGGCGCAGTTCGTCAGGGTGCCTTAAATGAGACCTTCAATATGGCTATGCTTTGGAAACTCCCTGTAATATTTGTTTGTGAGAACAACTTTTACGCGATGGGAACTTCTGTGGAGCGTACCACAAATATGACTGATATTTACAAAATAGGTTTAGGATTTGATATGCCATGCGCTCCGGTTGACGGTATGGATCCGGTTGCAGTTCACAATGCAATGGATGAAGCCATTCAGCGTGCAAGAGCTGGTGAAGGTCCGGCTTTTCTGGAAATGAGGACATACAGATACCGTGGTCACTCGATGTCTGACCCTGCTAAATACCGTACCAAAGACGAATTAGAGGAATATAAAGCTAAGGATCCTATTGAGCAGGTGAGAGAGGTTATCCTGAAAGAAAAATATGCTGATGGAGCATGGATAGAAGAAATTGAAAATAAAGTAAAGCAGATCGTTGATGAATCTGTGAAGTTTGCTGAGGAGTCTCCATGGCCTGAAGCGTCAGAACTGTATACTGATGTCTATGTTCAGCAAGATTACCCATACGTAACAGATTAATTAAGAACGCATTTCAATAGAAATATAATGGCTGAAATAGTTAGAATGCCCAAAATGAGCGATACCATGACCGAAGGGGTCATGGCAAAGTGGCATAAAAAAGTTGGGGATAAAGTAAAAAGCGGCGATGTTATGGCCGAAGTGGAAACTGATAAAGCGACCATGGATCTGGAATCCTATTGGGACGGCACCATATTGTACATTGGAGTAGAAGAAGGAAAGGCCGTTCCTGTTGATGCGGTTATCGCAGTGGTGGGCAAGGAGGGTGAAGATTATAAAGCTGCACTTGATGCAGAAGGAGACGCTGCTGCTCCTGCCGCGGCAGAAAAACCTGCCGAAGAAAATAAACCTGCTGAAGATAAAAAAGATGTTCCTGCTGAATCAGCGGCAGGTCTTTCAGAAGCTGAACTGGAGAAAAAAGGCGTTACGGTTATTCGTATGCCTTTGCTCAGTGATACCATGACTGAAGGCGTGATTGCTGAATGGCATAAAAAAGTTGGAGATAAAGTTAAAGATGATGATATCCTTGCTGATGTGGAAACCGATAAGGCAACTATGGAGGTGATGGGCTATGCGACAGGAACCTTATTACATATAGGTGTTGAAAAAGGTCAGGCAGCCAAAGTAAATGGCATTATTGCTATTGTTGGCCCTGAAGGGACTGATGTAAGCGGCATTCTAAGCCAGGGTAATGCTCCTGCTAAATCAGCAGCAGATAAAAAATCTGATGCGCCTGTTGCCGAAAAAGTTTCATCTGAGGTAAAAGAAGAAGCCCCGGCTTCGTCTGGAAGCGGCGACCGGGTAAAGGCATCCCCGCTGGCCAAAAGAATTGCAAAAGATAAAGGAATTGACCTTGCGCAGGTTTCCGGCAGTGCTGACGGTGGCCGTATCATTAAAAAAGATATAGAAAACTTTAAACCAGCGGCTGCTGGCGAAAGCAGTTCTGCTAAAGCAGCATCTGCGCCAGCGGAAAAAGCGGCCCCGGTACTTACACAGTATATAGGTGAAGAGAAATTTACAGAGAAACCGGTTTCTCAAATGCGTAAAGTGATCGCTAAGCGTTTAAGCGAAAGTTTGTTCACCGCACCGCATTTCTACCTGACTATGGTCATTGATATGGATGCTGCCATTGCTGCGCGTACCAAGATGAACGAGTTCTCCCCGGTTAAATTATCATTCAATGACCTGGTATTAAAAGCAGTTGCTGTTGCCTTAAAGCAGCATCCAAATGTGAACTCTTCATGGAGAGGCGATACGATCCGTTACAATGAGCATGTTAACATTGGTGTTGCGATCGCCGTAGAAGATGGATTATTGGTTCCTGTTGTGCGTTTCGCTGATGGAAAATCACTCTCCCGTATTTCTGCTGAGGTTAAAGATTTTGCACAGCGTGCAAAAGCTAAAAAGTTACAGCCTGCAGATTGGGAAGGTTCAACCTTTACCGTGTCTAACCTGGGTATGTTTGGTATAGATGAATTTACAGCTATTATTAACACGCCTGATTCTTGTATCCTGGCCATCGGCGGAATCTCACAAGTACCTGTGGTTAAAAATGGTGCTGTTGTTCCCGGAAATATTATGAAGGTTACTTTAAGCTGTGATCACCGTACGGTTGATGGCGCTACAGGGGCCGCGTTCCTGCAAACATTTAAAGCATTGATGGAAGAACCGGTTAGGTTATTGGTTTAACCTTTAATCCTTAAAAATATGAAAAGCTGGAAGCGTAAAAGCTTCCAGCTTTTTTTTATGCCTTTTAGTTTTTGTACTTTTGCGCACATGTCAAACATCAAACCTTCTTTAGCTAAAGGAACCAGGGATTTTTCACCGCTGGAAATGGTAAAACGTAATTATATTTTTGACACCATTAAAACGGTGTTTAAAAAGTATGGTTATGCAGAGATACAAACACCTTCTATGGAGAATCTGGCAACACTTACCGGCAAATACGGGGACGAAGGAGATAAACTAATATTTAAGATATTAAACAGCGGAGATTTTTTATCAAAAGTAAAGCCAGAGCTATTGGCCAATGCCGATTCAAATGCGCTGACTTCATCAATTAGTGAAAAAGCCCTGCGGTACGATCTTACAGTGCCATTTGCAAGGTATGTAGTCATGCACCAGAGTGAGATTTCACTTCCCTTCAAGCGGTTTCAGGTACAGCCGGTCTGGCGTGCGGACAGGCCGCAAAAAGGGCGTTACAGAGAGTTTTATCAGTGTGATGTAGATGTCGTGGGCTCTGACAGTTTATTGAATGAAGCAGAGTTTGTTTTGATCTATCAGGAGGCCCTAAGCAGCCTTGGGCTAAAAGATTTTACAATAAAGCTCAACAACCGTAAAATCCTGTCTGGCATTGCGGAAGTTGTGGGTAAGCCGGAGCTGATTGTTGATATGACGGTTGCTATTGACAAACTGGATAAAATAGGATTGGATGGTGTTGTTAAAGAGTTGATGGAAAGAGGGTTTACTTCAGCTGACATTGATAAATTAAAGCCCGTCATTCTGTTAGAGGGTTCAAATGAGGCAAAGCTCGAAAGTTTGAAGAAAGTGCTTACAGGTTCATCAGCCGGACTAAAGGGAATTAAAGAGATAGAACAGGTTTTTGATTACCTGAGGCTGCTGCTTGGCGGCGAGTCTTTAACAGCTAATGTTGAGCTTGACATTACCCTGGCGCGTGGACTGAATTACTATACGGGATGTATCTTCGAAGTGAAAACGAATGAGGTAGCAATGGGAAGCATAGGCGGTGGCGGAAGATATGATGACCTGACGGGGATGTTCGGATTGAAGGATTTAACGGGTGTCGGTATATCTTTCGGTGCAGACAGGATTTATGATGTGCTTCAGGAACTGAATCTCTTTCCTGAATCGGCTGCTGCCGGTACTAAAGTTCTGATCAGTAATTTTGATGATGCAGCAGAAAAATATGCCCTGCCTCTGTTGCAGGAGTTCCGCAAAGCAAATATCGCTGCTGAACTGTATCCTTCATCGGCAAAACTTAAAAAACAAATGAGCTATGCGGATGATAAACATATTCCATATGTGATATTGATTGGCAGTGAGGAAATGGAAAACGGTATCCTGACGCTAAAAGATATGCAAAGCGGTCATCAGCAGAAATTAACTGCCCGAGCAATAATTGAGTCCTTAAAAGGCTAATTAGCCATTGGATGCCATATAGCTTTCAAGGTTCTTTCTTGCCTTTGTCCTGATTTTGTTTTTGAGAAAACCTGTCCAGCCTAATAAAATGCCGGTAAGGCCAAGTGCCTGCCTGGCCCAGGTGTAAAAATTGAACTGGTCCTTGTGACCGGTGATCTTGTTGTTTTCAATGATAAATGAAGCTTTAATGCGGTTGATGACTTTATTGCCAGTGGCTGAAAAAGTATAGTATGCATCCCATTCTGCGGTACCGCCGGTCTCATTTCCGCAGATATTTTTGAATTCAATACGCAAATCTTTGCCATTTTTCAGTAGCATCGCCCACATAGCGCGCACTTGTTCTGTACTCAAATCAACAAAGACGGGGTCGCTAAAACTGGAATGTTCTGCATAGCATTCTTGCATGGCTTTGGCGTCCTTATTTTGAAAGCTGCTGTAGAAATGATGGAGGAGTTGTTCGTTGGAATTCATATTTAGCTGATTGTACACCTAATTTACGGAAAACAAAGCTATGCTCATGTTGTTGTTAATGAATAAATAGATTTATATGAAAGCAGTTTGGAAAGGGTCTATTGGCTTTGGACTGGTTAACATCCCGGTTAAACTATTTTCAGCTGTTCAGAACAGTCATCTTGACCTGGACATGCTGGATGAAAAGGATCACTCCAGGATCAGGTTTAAGCGTATTAATGAGAATAGTGGAAAAGAAGTTCCTTATGACAAGATTGTAAAAGGCTTCCTGGTCAATGAAAAGTACGTCATTCTCGATGATGAAGATTTTCAGGATGCAAGTCCCGAAAAGACCAAGATGATAGAGCTGGAGAATTTTGTAAGTATTGATGAGATCAATCCCATTTATTATGAAACGTCCTATTATGCTGAACCTGAAAAACAGGGTAAGAAAGCGTACTCCCTATTGCTAAAAGCACTGATCAAATCCAAAAAGGCGGGAGTTGCAAGATTCGTACTGCGCAGCACAGAAAATCTGTGTGTCATTCATCCTATGAATGAGGTGTTGGTAATTACTAAAATCCGTTTTCCCGAAGAGATCAGGTCTGCTAAGGATATAGATGCACCGTCTTCCGCTTCCATTAACAAAAAAGAACTTGATGTTGGATTGGCGCTTATTAAACAATACACCTCTGAGTTTAACATCGAAAGTTTTCATGATGAATACAGCATTGCACTGCTGAAGATCATTAAAGCAAAGGCTAAAGGAAAGAGAGCAACGGTTAAAAAACTCAAACCCAGAGAAGAGCTTAGCGATGATCTGTATGGTCAGCTGATGAAAAGCCTGAGTGGAAGGAAAGGAGCTTAATATTGTTTTCCGGATAAAATACCTTCAATTTTATCCAATAGTTCGTCAATATCAAAAGGCTTCGCAAGGAATCCATTAGGAATATATTCTCCATGCTCAATATTTTCAGAAGTATAACGGGCGGATATCATTAAAACAGCAATATGCTGAATTTTGGAATCTGATCTTATTTGCTTCAGCAATTCTCTGCCATCACCATCCAGCAGCATGATGTCCAGAATAATCAGGTCAGGCTTAAACTGTTCAATACTGCTCATCATGTCAGTACTATTGTTGATCCCGGACACCTTGTAGGCTTCACTTTGCAAAATCAGCGTAATGACGTCCAATATTGCATGATTGTCCTCGATAACAAGTATGTTTTTATAAACTGCGGAGCTTTTTGCCAATGTAGATTCAATTATTTGCCTGCAAATATATCTAAGAAATCCGTTTGTTTATATCTTTTTTAAAAAAAATAAACAAACGTTGCTAGTGCTGTCAGTTGCTTAAAAAAAACAATCACCATCTGCAAAAACAAAATATTTGCAAAGCCGATGAAACCTTTTCGGTTAAATACCGTCTTATTAGTAAGTTTTTAGTTTTAGGTTAGGAGAGGGTGCGGTTGTGGCGACTGCACCCTTGCTATTTGGGTCATATAAAGGCAATGTTACTCAACAATTCTAAGAATAAGCGGTATTTGATTACTTTTGTGAGGTATTGAAAAATAGAACTCTACATATCAATCGCATTTTAGCGTCAGTGTTGCTTTGGGTGTTTGCCATTGCGCTAACGCCCTGGAGCTCTTTTCATCATCATGAAAAGGAACAAATCTATTGCCACAAGGATGGTAAAACGTGTTCCCACAAGGTTCATGTTGGAAATGAAAGCCATAAATGCCTGGTTTGCTCAGCTCATTTTGAAAAAAATTACCATATCAATGAGATCGGTCATTCAGTAACGTTAAAAAGCAGATCCGCAGTAAAAGATCACCCGCTAATCAGCGCCTCATATGTGATCTTAATTGCCACATCCCTCCGCGGTCCCCCTGCGTGCTAACTCCAACGATTATTTGCAATTAATTAAAATTTTTTAACCGGGTACCCGTACCCTGAATACTTCATCATATGAAACGTATACAACTGTTTGTAGCTATACTATTGTCTTTTTTTATTTTTTCCGGCAGTTTTGCTGCCGATGTAGCCGAAATAACCGGCAAGGTTACCGATGCAAAATCTCAGTCAGGATTGGCTGGCGCTACCATTTCAATTCCTGATCTTCGTATATCTGCAATAACGAATTCAAGTGGAGAATTTACTTTGAAGAACCTGCCTGCCACCGGGCGATTTCTGGTGCAGGTAACCTATGTAGGTTACCGGTCGTTGACACAAGTAATTGATTTTGCCAGACCTGGTATACTTAGTTTTGCTTTACAAGTCAGTGTAATTGAAGGCCGGGAAGTAATTATTACAGGCTCTGCCTCAAGTTCTGATAAACGGAAAAACAGCACTTCTGTTTCTTCTTTAACTAAGGCCCAGCTTTTATACCACCCATCCACTAACCTGATTGACGCGATTTCCCGGGTACCGGGTGTTGGCCAGATCACGACCGGAGCGGGAATATCTAAACCCGTAATTCGCGGTCTGAGTTACAATCGTGTAGTGACTGTAAGTGATGGCGTGAAACAACAGGGACAGCAATGGGGAGATGAACATGGTATTGAAATTGATCAGTATAGTGCTGACCACGTTGAGGTGTTAAAAGGCCCCGCAAGTTTAATGTACGGGTCAGACGCCCTTGGCGGAGTCATTAATATCCTTGATGGCTTGCCGGCTCCGGACGGAACTTTAAGAGGGGAATTCTTAACCAATTACGCGACAAATAACGGCCTTACCGGCAGTTCATTAATGCTGCAGGGCAATGAAAACGGCCTAATCTATAAAGTTCGCGGCTCTTATAAAAATGCATATTCTTATCAGACGGCGACGGAATATGTTCCCAATTCAGGCTTCAATGAAACCAATTTTGAAGGGCAAATTGGTTTGAATAAGAAATGGGGATATGCACATTTGAACGCTTCAAGTTTCCGGACAAATATTGGTTTTTATGAACCCGCAAGAAATGAAACCGGCCAGCTCGTAGATGAAGCGGGTAACGTTTTTACCGAAGAACGGAATAAGGACCGCGCTTTAGCATTTCCAAAACAGGATGTCAGACATTATAAAATTGCATTAAACAGCAATATTCTTTTAGGGGATGGTAGTCTGAGAACAATCCTTGGCTACCAGCATAATCTGAGGAGAGAACTGGAGGCAGAAGGAACAGACGGCCTTGCTTTGTTTCTGAACAGCCACACTTACAGCTATGATTTAAAATACTCATTTAAAGAGATGAAGGGCTGGTCTCCTGTAGTTGGTCTTTCCGGCGAGTTCACCCATAGTTTAAATACTACAGGTGCAGAGCAGCTGATTCCTGATTATGACTCACAAGCTTTTGGCGGATTTGCATTCATCAAAAAAACCTGGAATAACGATACGTTTAATGCCGGAGCAAGGTTTGACTACCGGAAAATGACAGGTAAAGCCTTTAGCGGCGATGCTGAATTTAATGCTTTTACCAATGACTTCTCTCATATAACAGGGGCTTTAGGTTATACCCATGAATTTAGCGACGCGCTCAGTTTCAAAGCCAATGCCGGAAGCGCATTCAGAGCGCCCAATATCGCAGAGCTTTCGTCTAACGGAGTGCATGAAGGTGTGTTCCGCTATGAGATAGGGAATGCAGATCTTAAACCTGAACAAAGTTACCAGTTCGATGCCTCTTTTGATTATCAAAACCAATATTTAAGTGCGAGTATAGGCGGCTTTGCCAATATGATCGATAACTTTATTTATTACAGCACCGATGGTACTACTACTCCCATTGAAGATGAAGAAGGAAATGTAAAGGATTATCCGGTCTATAATTTTGTACAGGACAACGCTTTCTTGCGCGGCATAGAGGCTTCTTTAACTTTGCATCCTGTGAGCTTTATCCATTTTGAGAACGGTTTTTCCTATACGAGAGCAACTAACCGCACAACCAAAGAATCGCTGCCATTCATTCCAGCCGCAACTTTACGAAACGAGCTGCGTTTTGAACCGAAAATTACCGGTACATCAAATTCATATCTTTCAGTTGGTATTGATAATTTTTTCAAACAGACCAAAATAGACAGCTTTGAACAGGCAACAGGAGGTTATACTTTGCTTAATGCTGCAATCGGCACCACGTTAAGAATTGGCAAGACCCAGGACATAACCATATATGCTGCGGCTAAAAACTTACTGGACAAAGCTTATTATGACCATTTGAGCCGTTTTAAGCCGGGCAGATTGAGTGATGAAGATCCGGCACTTGGAATTTACAATCAGGGCCGTAACATTACATTTGGTGTAAATATACCATTCTCCTTAAAAAAATAACTCCGGTAAAAATGGAGGTACAAACCCGTATTCTTGTAACAAGAATACGGGTTTAGTTTTATATATTGGTTAGCTTTAGAACTTTCAGCAGGCAACTGCTGTTTGTTAATTAAATTAAAACAATATGCTTAGGAAAAATTTGTTCCCATACTTTTTAGCACTGTCCCTCTTTCTTTGCCTTTCCGTACCTGTACTTGCTCAGAAAGCCGATACCATATCTATTACGCTGGATAATGTCAGATATCCTTACCCTGTAAAGTACTTTCCTGTCACTACAGAAGGACAGGACCTGCGAATGGCTTATATGGATGTGTTACCTACCCAGCTGTCAAATGGCAGAACAGTAGTCTTGTTTCATGGTAAGAATTTTGGAGGATATTATTGGGGAGATGTGATCAGATCCCTGACAAGCAGAGGCTTTAGGGTAATCGTGCCAGATCAGATTGGATTTGGTAAATCTTCAAAAGCCTTTATTCATTATAGTTTTCATCAGATGGCCCGCTGGAATAAAGCACTGCTGGATACCCTTAAGATCCAAAGGGCAAGTATTCTCGGTCACTCTATGGGCGGTATGCTGGCCACGCGCTTTGCACTCCTCTACCCGGAAAGAACAGAAAAATTACTGTTAGAAAATCCAATTGGATTAGAAGATTACCGCAGGTTTATTCCTTACATCACTACCGAAGAACAATACAAAACGGAACTGAAAGCTACCCCTGAAAGTATCAGAAAATATTATCAGTCTTCTTATTTTACCTTATGGAAACCTAATTATGAAGAATTGGTAAGGATACCGGGAGGGGTGACAAACAGCACTGATTTTTCCAGGTGGGCCAGGGTTGCTGCAATGACTTATACCATGATCTATGAACAGCCGGTCGTTTACGAATTTTACAACATCCGGGTGCCGACAGTTTTATTTATCGGAAAGGAAGACAAGACAATTATTGGTAAATCGTTGCTTAGTCCGGATCAACAGGCGATATACGGGCAATATAAACTATTGGGGAAGCAAACAGCGGCCAAGATACCGGGAGCCAAAATCATCGAATTTGACGGTTGCGGACACATCCCTCACATTGAAGTGCCTACCGAATTTACTGTAGCACTATTGGGAAGTCTTTAAAATCACAAAAGGACTGGCACGGTGCCCGGTCCTTTTGTGACAAATGTTTTTTTGATATACTAAGCCTCGAGGATTTCCAATTGTGTAAGAACCTGGTCGCGGCTTACCGGATATTGCACGTCATTTACGATACTCTGGTAAACGGCTTCAAACAATGGCAGGTAGTTGCTCCTTTCAGATGGGAGAAGATGAACTGATTTGTTTCCGTCTTCATCAATAAGTGTTAATTTTCCTTCGTTTCCTTCAGGTTCAATGCCATAAACCGGGTTGTCCGGTTTCATATGTTTCAGTAGTTGTTCTTCTTGGATGTCAGTGCGCTTTTTCTGCAAAGATCCTGAAGAACCGTTCACAACGAAGGCAGGCAGCGGATCAACCAATAATAAATTTGCATGAACAAATACATTGACACTATCGGGATAACTCAGGTGTATGGAGAAATAATCATCAACTTTTGTGTCTTTGCGATTCTTACCGAGGATTTTATAGAAGGAATCCGGCTTCCCAAAAATACTAATGGCCTGATCCAATAAATGTGGTGCCAGGTCATACATCAGACCGCTGGCAGCCAAAGGTTCTTCCTTAAAGGTTTTTGGCCCTATGGCAGCTCTATACCTGTCATAACGGAAATGTACCTCACTTAGTTTCCCAAGTTTTCCGCTTTGTATCACTTCACGGACAGTAGTAAAATCACTGTCCCATCTTCTGTTCTGATAAAAGAATATTTTTTTTCCAACACTGTCAGCCAGTTCAAATAACTCTTTAGCCTCCGCAGCAGTGGCTGTAAAAGGCTTTTCGACCAGGATGTGTTTTCCCGCCCTCAGAGATTTTGCGGCATAATCATAATGTGTGTAATTTGGTGTGTTGATGATGATTAATTCGATAGCCTCATCAGAGATCAGGTCTTCTATGGTATCGTAGCTAATCACGCCAGGATAATCAGCGGCAGCAATCTTTTTGTTTCTTTCGGTTACAGCATGTAGTTTAAATCCTGGATGCGCGTTTACAAACGGGGCATGAAAAACTTTTCCTGACATACCATAGGCCATTAAGCCGGTTACAATTTCTTTCATACGCTAAAAATAATAAATCGCTTTGCTAAACCATAAATTTTCATAGGTATATATTTTTATTACTGTGATTGTTATTGCAATAAAGCTTATACGCTAATCGTATCTTTGCAATATGAAACCTGCAGAAATACATGCAAAATGGAAAATTTTGCAACAAAAAATAGCACAGGAATTCGATTCTGATACACCTGATCTGAAAGTAATCCTGTTCCTGATCGGAGTCCAGGAATTGGGAAAAGGACCGGGTAAATTTAGCAAAAGGCAGAAAGAAGAATTAATGCACATCGCCACTTGCCGCCTGTTGAGTGAAATGGGTTTCTATGAGCTCGAAGGCCTTGATCAGGATGGGTGGCCGCATTGGAACCTGATAAAACCCATTCCTTCATATGCCTTAATGGAGCAGGAACTGCTCATCAAATCACTGGCAATAGCATACTTTGAAGATATTTACGAATAATGCCATAAAGATTAAAAATGAAAAACCCGAAGTACAAAGTACAACGGGTTTTTTCTATATATAGGTAGATGTAAATGTACTTGTTTTATTTTCCTTGCTGCTGTGCTTCTTTTTTCAACTGCTCATTTGCAACAATAACCACCTCGACCCTGCGGTTAGCAGCTCTTCCTTCTTCAGTGGCATTATCCGCAATCGGCTCTGAAAAACCTTTACCGACAGTGATCAGTCTTGATGTGGGCACACCCTGAGACACAGCGTATGCTTTAACTGCCGCAGCTCTTCTTTCCGATAAGCCCATGTTATACGCTTCAGTGCCCTTATTATCAGTATGGCCGATCACTTTAATGTCTGTTCCAGGATATTGATTTAACGAACCTGCTAAAGACTTCACGTTTGATTTTGCCTGGGCAGTCAATTCTGATTTATCAAATCCAAATAATATACCGCTGTCAAATTTCACAATAATACCCTCACCCTCGCGGATAACTTCCGCATTAGGAATTGCATTTTGAATTTCCGCTGCTTGTTTATCCATTCTCTTACCGATGAAACCACCCGCTGTGCCGCCTACTGCGGCACCTATGATCGCGCCTACTGCAGTGTTACCGGCCTTTTTCCCAATGATCGCACCCAATACACCGCCTGCGGCAGCACCTATTCCTGCTCCTTTTTGTGTTTTTGTCAAGCTATCGCAACCCTGGAAGGTCATTGCCCCAAGAGCCAATGCTACGCTGAATGTTGCTATTTTAAATTTTGAAGTAATCATAATGCTATAGTTTATTTGCTGTGAGCACTACTCAAACCTAATGCCAGTTTTAATTGCTGTCGCATTATGATTACAACAAACAATTTGACAACAAGTTAGCGCCGCAAATGGGATATGATATCAGGTTATCTGACGCATAATCGACCCAAATTTAGGACAGCAGGAATTATTCAGAAAAATACTCTTCCAGCTCTTTCAGCGTATTTTCGTCCTTCATGAAATCTTTTATGATCTTACCTTTTTCCAGAAGAATGATTCTGTCACATACATCCGTCACATGATTCAGGTCATGACTGGAGATCAGCGTAGCCATATTCTTTTCCTGTTTTAAGGATTTGATTATCGTTTTAAGTCTGATCTGGGTTGTTGGATCCAGATTGGCGAAAGGCTCGTCCAGGACTAGCAGCTCAGGGTTTTGCATCAATGCAGCAGCAATGCCAACTTTATTCTGATTCCCTTTGCTAAAATCCCTGATGTATTTCCCCCTGTTCAGGATCTCCCCGTTAAAAAACTCCTCATATTTTTTGAGGTAGTCCATTACATGGGCCGCAGTCAGGTTATGCAGGCTTCCGATAAAAATAAAATATTCTTCTGCGGTAAGGTAGTCGATCAAAAAGCCTTCGTCCAGATAGGAGGCGGTATAGTTTTTCCAGTTGTCACCGGAAGATACATTTTCGCCCCTGGAAAGCACTTCCCCGCCGTCCGGCCTGATCAGGTCAAGTGCCATCCGGAACAAAGTCGTTTTTCCGGCGCCATTGTTTCCCACCAAACCTATGGTCTCGCCTTCATTTATCGTCAGCAGAGGAACATTCACTACGGTCTTATCGCCGTATACTTTTTTTAAATTCGTAATCTCTAAAATCATGGTACTTCTCTAAAGCCAGCGGCAATTTTATATTTTCTTTTATCGAATTCCCGGAATATAAACTCCACCCAGTAACTACGGGTTATTAGTGACAGCAAACCCACGAAGGCAATGCAGGCAATCCCCAGATAAGGGAGGCCTGCAAGAGCAAAAGGAGTATAGAATAGGTAAGGTGTCAGGAAATAGGGCAATAACAGCACAAACTGACTCGCACCCACACCCTGGTAATTAAAACCTGAACTTTTTGAAAGGTCTATTGCTTTGTAATTCCGGGTAGCAAAATAGAGGATGATCACTGTTCCAAATCCAACATTGTACAGATAAGCAGCAAATTGGATCAGCAATATCTTCCAGCTGATAAAACCATACAGACTTACGACCAGCGTCATTAAGGTAGAAGCCAGCGTGAACATCAAAAACTTGGCCTTAATGAAATTCCTGATGTTGATTTTGCTCACCATCAACCCGTCAAAGTGGGCACCCTGCCAGCCAAACATAAATTGTCCATAAATACTGATATTACTTCCCGTCATAAAAGTAGCGGCAAAGACCATCATGGCAAATGAATTTGTGGACAGCAGGTGTTCCTTATAAAAAAGAAAGCCGTAAAAAATAAAAATAAGACTCACAATGACTGCGGATCGAGGCCTTTTATGCCTGAATATCAATTTCAGTTCCAGGGCGATCAATGTGCCCATCTCTCCAAACCTGTCCAGGAAAGGATAGTCTGTGCTTGCCTTTTTCGCCTCACCATTTGTCAGGTCCTCAGTATACAGATTTCTTCTGAGGTAATTGGCATTGATAAGGAAAACCACACCCGCCATTGCCGGGAATACAAGTGCGGCGAAAGGGTTTCTGGCAATGAAAATAAAAGTGCTATTCGACAGACCCGCTATTGAAAATACCTTAAAGTATTCCATTAATCCGATCGCCGCGATAAAGCCCATAACCACAAAGATCAGATATGCCTTACTAGTGGTCAGCCTTTTTATATACAATGCCAGGTAATTGTTAAAAATACAGAGCCCTATGATCGATATGCAATACATCACTGCCGTCAAAGGACCAAAGGACCGGGCAACGGCCGTGCTGCAAAATGGCAGGAAAAGGATCAGTGGAAAAAGGTTGAAGGCGGTAAATACCGCACGCACATTTAAGAAACTTACGATCTTGTTCCTTGGGATGTTCAAGTGCAAATATGGAACAATGCTTAGCGTCGGGAGGTCCTGAAGCTGAATCCGCATCACAAAATCCAGGGCAAAATAGTACAGGATGAAGCCGTTAAAAACGAACATCATGTCTTTCCCCGGAAAGACCTTAGGTATGATTTCCTGCAGCATAAAGCCCAGAAAAAGCGCTATGGCCAATAGATAAAGGACCATAAAGCCCATAAAAATCTGGGCAGCAATCGTCCCGCCCTTATTCCTGGACCTCCGGAAGGCCTTCCATTGATGATTTAAAAAGGTAGAGAGCATATCAATATTTATATTTGTTTTTCCAGTTCTGTTTTAGCTTTTCTCTCAGTTTTTCTTCAGCTGGATTTTTCCCGGGGTCATACAATTTTGTCCCGCTAAGCTCCTCCGGAAAGTACTCCTGATCAGAAAAATTCCCCTCATAGCCATGGGCATATTGATAATCCTTACCGTAACCGATGTTCTTCATCAATTTTGTCGGTGCATTTCTGATATGTAGCGGAACTGGCAGATTGCCGGTTTGTTTCACCAAAGCCTGTGCTTTATTTATGGCCTCATAAGACGCATTGCTTTTTGCCGACGAGGCAAGGTAGGTAACAGCCTGGGACAGGATGATCCTTGATTCAGGAAAGCCGATCACATTTACGGCCTGGAAACAATTGTTTGCAAGGAGCAGCGCATTCGGATTTGCATTTCCAATATCTTCTGAGGCCAGAATTAATAATCTTCTGGCTATAAACAAGGGATCCTCTCCTCCCTCAATCATACGTGCCAGCCAATATACCGCCGCATTAGGATCACTGCCCCGTATGGATTTGATAAATGCCGATATGATGTCATAATGCTGTTCTCCCGCCTTGTCATACAAAGCCAGGTTCTGCTGCGCATGGGAAAGTACATTTTCATTGGTCAGTACTATTTTATTGCCACCAATGCCATTCACCGCTATCTCCAGCACGTTCAGCAGTTTTCTTGCATCCCCGCCGGAAAGCCTGATCAGCGCCTCGTGTTCTTTTATGATTATTTTTTTTTCTTTGAGCAATACATCCTGTTTTATTGCCGTTTGCAGCAAGCCCGAGAGCTCATCCTCATCCAGCGCCTTTAAAATGTACACCTGGCACCTGGAAAGCAGCGCTGAGATCACCTCAAAAGAAGGATTCTCTGTGGTAGCACCAATAAGCGTCACCAGGCCGCGCTCCACAGCGCCCAGTAAGCTGTCCTGTTGTGATTTGCTGAAACGATGGATCTCATCTATGAAAAGGATTGGCAAGCCCAAAAAGCTATCCTTCAGCTGGGCCGCTTTGTCGATCACATCGCGGATATCCTTTACACCGGAGTTTATCGCACTCAGGTTAAAGAACGGCCGGTCCAGGGTTTGCGAAATAATGTAAGCAAGCGTAGTTTTTCCTACACCCGGAGGGCCCCAAAAGATCATGGAAGGTAATTGTCCGCTTTGTATCGCTTTGCGAAGTACTGCATCCGGCCCAACTAAATGCTGCTGGCCAACATACTCGTCCAGACTCTGCGGACGCATACGTTCGGCTAAAGGAGGTAGGTTTTGCATAAAAGTAAAGATACAAAACCCACCGTTGAAATTATAGCGGATTCAGACTAAACCCCGGTATTTTTCGCAGGCTTTTTCTTCCAGAATTTGCGTTTCGGTTTGTCTGTATGGGCAGGTCTTGCCCTGGACGGCTCCACTGTCCCTTCAGCAAGTGCTTCACCCAGATGCTCAGGCAAAGGCATCCTCTCAATTTCCTTTTCAATCAGTTTTTCGATATTGACAAGCTTGCGCTTATCCCTGTTATTGACCAGCGTAATTGCTGTTCCTTTGGAAGCTGCTCTGGCTGTACGTCCTATGCGGTGCACATAATCTTCTGCATCATGCGGAGCATCAAAATTGATGACCAGGTCTATTCCCTCCACGTCAATACCACGGCTCAGGACATCAGTACCAATGATAATGGGCAATTGCTTGTTTTTAAATTTGAGCAATATGCTTTCCCTTTCACTTTGTCCAAGATCAGAATGAAATGCCTCTGCTTTAAGACCCAGATTCCGGAAAACCTTACCCAGATTTTTTACCTTTTCCTTTGTTGAAGCAAAAACAATGATGCTTTTATAGTCGCCATTTTTCAAAATGGATGTCAATAAAGGCACCTTTTGCTCATCACCGATCAGATATACCTGCTGTGATATTCCTTCAGCCGGCTTAGATATTGCAAGACTAATCTGCTCAGGGTGGTTTAAGAGACTACCCGCCAGTTTTCTGATCTTGGGCGGCATCGTGGCCGAAAACATCACTGTCTGCCTTTTGTGAGGCAGGTAACTCACGATCTTCATGATGTCATCATAAAAGCCCATGTCGAGCATACGATCAGCCTCATCCAGAACCAGGTGCTGCAGCTGATCAAGTTTCAAAACACCCGATGAAAGGTGGGAAATCAACCGTCCGGGCGTAGCAATGATGATGTCAACCCCCTCACGCATCGAACGTTTTTGCTGTTCATACGCAATCCCGTCTCCGCCTCCGTATACGGTCAGCGAGCTGATGTTGGTAAAATAGGAAAGCGCTTCCACCTGCAGGTCTATTTGTTGCGCAAGCTCCCGTGTCGGGGCCAGGATCAGCGTGTTGTTGTGACGGTCCTCTGTACCGGCAATCATGTTCATGATCGGCAGCAGGTAAGCACCTGTCTTTCCGGTCCCTGTTTGCGCGCAGGCAATTAAATCTTTCTTGCTTAAAATGAGCGGTATGGCTTCCTGCTGAACAGGAGTGGCATTGCGAAATCCCATTGCCTGTAAACCCTCAAACAAATCAGGGTTAAAATTAAAATCTTTAAAATCCAATATAACTTATATAATACTATTATGGCATAAAAGTAGACTTTTTAATCAGCATTAAAAAGTTTTAATGCTCAGCCATTTTTTCTTCGGCTTTTATTAACTGCTTCATTTCCAGCTTGCCATTATACTGTGCGCCCATTTCGATCTCCAGAGTCTCAGTTTTGATGTCCCCGTTAACTCTCCCTGTTTTCTTAATTTCCAGCTGCTGGGCTTTGACATTGCCGTTTACCGTTCCGTAAAGAATGGCCGAAGTCGTTTCAATATCTCCGACTATGATTCCCTTTTCTCCCAGAATGACTCCATTTATAACTTTTACATTTCCGGTGACCTTACCGTCAATTCTGATTACTGATTTACCACTGATTTCTCCGGTGATTATAAAACCGTCGCCGATTATTGTAGATATTTCCTGTTGATTGATGTCACTTACCTGTTTGGTTTTCTTGAACATTACTCGAGTGTTAAAAAGGATCTGGGATTGATTATTTTACCGTATCTGTGTACTTCATAGTGTAAATGGGGACCTGTCGACCTTCCTGTCGACCCGATTCTGCCAATTTTTTCGCCGGCCTTCACCTGCTGGCCGGCTTTGATCAGGATCTTTGAAAGATGGCCGTAATAGGTTTCAAATCCGTTGCCGTGACTGATCACCACGCAGTTGCCATATCCGCCGCGGCGACCTGCCGTGACGACCCTCCCGCTAGCCGTGCTTTTGACGACCTCGCCATATCTTCCTCTGATGTCAAGTCCTTTATGCCTTTCTACACTTTCGCCGGTAAAAGGATTTTCACGGTGGCCATATCCGGAAGTGATCACGCCAAGGTGCGGATAGCCCATCGGGGTAAAAGCAACGTAGTCGATCATCTTATCCAGATGTGTATCATAAAACTCCCCCGTCTCCGCTGTTGACAAGATGTCGGAGCTTTGTTCACCTCCCACATTGGGTATGATTTGCCTGATGCCCCTGGCCTTCAGATATTTGTTTATAGTGAGCAGCTTTTTGTCAATAGAGAGGTAATATTTTTTGAGCGATGAGGTGTCAATCGAGGCAGATTCTTTCTTGCTTTTTTGCAATTCCTGAGCCAACTGCACTTTGCTGAGCTCAATTGTGGCCCTGCTATAAGTCAGGTAAAATATAGTACCCAATAAAAAAACAAAACTTGCCAGCACGCCGGCCAGGTACTTTTTCCAATGTTGCACAAAACTGCTTGGAACCTGTATGGGCCTGTTTGAACTCTGGTTTTTGTTTACAAAGATAATGGTGGTCTTTTCCCTTTTCCTTGACATATTTTAAGAGTTATAAAATTTACGGAATACAAATATATGATTTTCAGTTTCATATAAAAGTTCTCAGTAAAATCTACTTTTGCCGATCAGCATAACCAAACACTTTTTGTAAAAGCGTGGTAGATCTGGCGCCAATGTTTTCTCTTATTTTCAATTCTTCCTGGGCCACCTGTATGAACATACCATCTATGGCCTTTTGGGCTACATAAGAAGAAAGGTCAGTGTTTACCGGTTTCACCAGAGGGAGTTTATTGTACTGGCCTGCGGCATCTCCCCAATATTTTGTGGCGCCGACCTTGCTCAGGCTGGCTGTGATTACCGGCTTAAATTTTTCCATTAACTGAGCAGTAGTGACCCGCTTAAAATAATTGGTGGCGGCATCTTTACTCCCAAGTAAAATATTCGTTGCATCAGCAATCGTCATTTGTTTTATAGCCGAAATGAAGATAGGTTTGGCCTCTTTGGCCGCGTCTTCCGCTGCGCGGTTTAAACTTGTGATCACATTATCTGCCAAAGGGCCCAGGCCTATGCCGCGCAAAGCCTTTTCCACCTTTTGTGCTTCAGGAGGGAAAAGGATCTTCACAGCAAGATTCCCCAAAAATCCGTCCTTGGCAGACAACTTGTCTGAACCATTTGAGGTCCCGATTTCCAGCGCCTGCTTAATTCCAAGCCCTATTTCAGTCACACTCGGATTTCCGCCCGCAGGGATCTGGTTCAATATTTTTCCAAGCTGGGCCTGGCTCTGCACGTCGCAACTGCTCAGACACATCAGAGCAGCCGCTGTAAAGTAAATGCTAATTCTTTTCATCAATCTTGTTTGTCTGCTCAATGGTAAGCAATTCTTTGGCCAGTAATTTGGCTGATTTTGCTAATTTAACAAATTCAGCACGATAACCTTCATTGTCTTTACCGATCGCATTTTGAGCAGAACTGATCACATGATCAAAACTGGCATTCTGTTTAAAATCTGATTGCCTGAGCAGCATCCCAAATTCTGCCACAGCAGCACTAAACCTAAAGTTTTCAGATGTTTGTCCAAATGGCTGCATATGATCTGCTACCGGATGGACGATCAGCTTGCTGACATTTCTGTCTGGTTTTTTATAGCGCATTTTTACAGTCAGCAATTCCCCGCTATTGTTCCTTACTACAGGTTTTTTCCCGGACTGGTATTTCAGGTCATCTACCCTTCCGGCGAAACTGCTTTTCACACCAACCGGGATCACTTCATATAAGGCAGTTACTGTGTGTCCCGCACCCATTTCCCCTGCATCTTTCAGATCGTCATTAAAGTCTCGGGCTTTCAGCATACGGTTTTCATAACCTACTAAACGGTAAGCCTGCACCTTTGCAGGGTTAAATTCGACCTGGAGCTTCACATCTTTGGCGATGGTAAACAAGGTGCCGCCAAACTCGCTGATCAATACTTTTCTGGCTTCAGTGATGTTGTCAATATAAGCATAGTTTCCATTGCCTTTGTCGGCAAGGACCTCCATCTTGCTGTCTTTAATGTTGCCCATTCCATAACCAAGAACAGTCAGAAAAATTCCGCTTTTGCGTTTGTTCTCAATCAGCTTTTGCATCGCATCGTCACTGCTTGCGCCCACATTAAAATCTCCATCCGTAGCCAGTATCACCCTGTTGTTGCCGTTTTTTATAAAATTGTCTGAGGCGATCTTATAAGCCAGCTCAATCCCCTGGCCGCCGGCAGTAGAGCCACCAGCGCTCAATTGATTTAAAGCTTCTTTTATTTTAATTTTTTGATCTCCGGGAGTAGAAGGAAGCACCATTCCTGCCTGACCGGCATACACCACTATCGCTACCTTGTCCGACGGCCTGAGCTGCTCTGTCAGCAGTTTGAAGGAGGATACCAGCAGCGGAAGTTTATTGGGCTGGGCCATAGATCCGGAAACGTCAATAAGGAATACCAGATTGGATGCAGGGAGACGATCTGTGGTGATTTTCTTCCCCTGCAATCCAATCTTTACCAATTTATGGCTGGTATTCCAGGGAGCGCTGGAAATTTCTGTAGTGATGTTTACCGGGTCATCGCCTTTAGGCTGGGCATAGTCATAATCAAAGTAGTTGATCATTTCCTCTATTCTTACCGCATCAGCCGGAGGCAGGCCGCCGTTATTGATGTATCTGCGCAAATTGGTGTAGGATGCCGCATCAACATCAATGGAAAAAGTAGAGAGCGGTTGTGTCAAAGCTGTTCTGAATTGATTTTCAGTAATCGAAGCATAACTTTCGGAAGAATTTTCGGGAGCCGGACTTCTTAACATCATCCTGCTCTTAGATTTCTCAGCACGGCTATTCTGGATATTGAGGCCTGCCACTCTGCCTTGCAGCAATTGCTCAACCTGTGCAACAGGCACGTCCTTAATCTCCTTTCCCGTTGCGATATAGCTGCTTCCGGTTGTCTGATCTCTGGATCTTTTCTGATAACCACGAATGACCACCTCGTTTAAACTGCTTTGTGTTTCCTTCATCGCAACATCAAGCACTTTAGCCCTGATCTTTATTTTCTGGGTTTCATAGCCTATGTACACAAATGTCAGCTCCGTCGCACTGGCGGGAACTGTAATCGAATATTTTCCTTTTTGGTCCGTCGACGCGTGTTTCCTGTCCGGGCTGTATACGGAAACACCGGGTATTGGCTGCCCTGTTGACAATTCTGTAACTGTTCCGCTAATGGTCTGTGTTTTAACTTTCGCAGCTTTAAAAGCACCAAATAGCAACACAATTAGTACAGGTAAAATTAGCTTTTTCATATGTTTGGTTTTTCTTGATGATGTAAGCATTACAGAAATTCCATAGCACTTTGAAAAAATATTTTTATACTTGAGAAACATTACGCCCAGGCTATCCCTTGAAGTTTATAAAAAATAACGCCAGAATACAGGAACAGGATGATGCTGCCCTTATTGCGCGCTACAAAAGCAGCGGAGAGCTTGAAGTATTGGGTGTGCTTTACAACAAGTATATGCACCTGGTATTTGGGGTCTGTTTAAATTACCTCAAAGATGAAGAGCAAAGTAAGGATGCGGTCATGCAGATTTTTGAGGAACTGGTTCAGAAGCTGAAAGTGCATGAAGTGCAGAACTTCAAAAGCTGGCTGCACGTGCTGGCACGCAACCACTGCTTAATGGCCCTGCGCAAAAACTCAAAGCATACCACGGTCTCATTGGAAGATTCTTTTGTGGAAAACACAGATTTTGTGCATCTTGATATCGATGATACAAAAGAAACCCGGCTCAGCGTTATGGAAAAGTGTATGGAAACACTTCCGGAAGAACAGCGTGTGAGCGTAGATCTGTTCTATTTGCAGGAGAAGTGTTATAAGGAAGTGGCAGACATTACCGGCTTTGATATGCTGAAAGTGAAAAGCTACATACAGAATGGGAAGCGCAATTTGAAAATTTGTATAGAAAAGAATAGTGGTGAATAAGGATTGGTTAGATATCGTAATATTAGAGGATTACCTCGACGGCAAGCTTGATCCCAGGACGATGAACCGTGTAGAACGGGAAGCCCTGGAAGATCCGTTTGTGGCCGAAGCCCTTGCCGGGCTTAGTGCATCCCCAAAAAAATCACTTGAATCCATCTCTTTACTTCAAAAACAATTACAGGAACGGATCGCGGAACAGCAGCACACTAAAAAAACGGCTTTAATTACCTGGCAGCGCCTCAGTATTGCGGCTACCGCTGCGGTACTGTTTATCTCTGTGGGCATCATCTTCTGGATGAAACAAAACAACTACCAGGATATGCTGGCCAAACAGGCCAAACAGCCTAAGGAAGTTGAGGTGACCATTGCCTCCAAAGAACTTAAGGACAGCCTGATTAAAGCTCAGACACAAGTTGCGGCAGCGAAACCCCCGAAGGCTGAAACTCCGAAAGCAGAGAAAAGTCCGTCAAGGGCGATGGAGGAAGCGATCAAAGCTGCGAAAACCAGCGCGTACGCTTCCACTGCGAAAGCTAAAATGAAAAGCATTAGCACCGCAAATCCTTCCCCCGTTGCGGCCAGCAGTGTCGACATCAGCTCGGCTGCCCTGGCAAGGACAGTCATTAAAGGTAAGGTGCTGGACGAAGCAAGCGGACAACCACTGGGAAACGCGGCCATCTATGTCAAAGGAACCAGCATCAGAACATTCACGAATAATGCAGGAGAATTTTCCGTTACCTCAGACTCCCTGCCGAAAAACCCGGAGATCACCGCTGCGTATATCGGGTATGAAAATGCTATTGCACAAGCTAAGGTCAACGAATCCAATGTGTTGGTTCTGAAGGAGAACAAAACTGCACTCAATGAGGTTGTCGTCCGGGGTTATCAGAAAAGATCCAGAGATCAGACAACCGGAAGCAGCTTTGTCGTTACCGGCAAAGAAATAAAAGACGTACCCGTTGCAAATGTGGAGCAATTGCTGCAAGGTAAGGTTGCAGGCCTCAATATTCAGAATGCGACAGGTTACCCTAGTGACGGATGGTCAGCTTTTAAAGCCTATCTGATCAAAGAAAACCCTTACAGCAGCGAAATCAAGCCAGGACAATCTGCAGAATTTAAGTTCTCGGTCAGCAGAAGCGGACGGCCAACGAATATCAAAGTCGTGCGGGGACTGTCCAAATCATACGATGAAGCTGCAAAAACACTGATCCGTAACTGGAGAAAATGGAACATGCCCAAAGATTCTGGTCCGGTTACAGTAACCCTTGAATATTAAAAAAACAAGTGTATAACGCCGTAAACAATTGCAGCTAAGGTCGCCGATACCGGAATGGTCAGCACCCATGCCCATAGCAGGCTTACTGTAACTCCCCATCTTACCGCAGACACCCGCTTTAGAAGCCCTACACCTACGATAGATCCGGTAATGGTATGTGTCGTAGATACCGGGATACCAAAGTGCTCAGTAATGCCCAGGGTTACCGCACCTGCAGATTCTGCAGCCACACCCTCAAAAGCATTTACTTTAGTAATTTTGGAGCCCATGGTTTTCACAATCTTCCAGCCGCCGCTCATGGTGCCCAATGCAATAGCAGCATAACAGGAGATCGGCACCCACTCAGGCATAGCATCTCCGGTATGCAGTACATTGCCGGCTACCATTGCAACATAGATGATTCCCATTACTTTCTGAGCATCATTACCGCCATGAGTAAAACTCAGCGCAGCAGAAGAAATCAATTGCAGACGTTTAAACCATTTTTCAGCCACAGAAGGCCGGGCATGTTTAAATATATGTAAGATAATAATGGAAATGATCACAGAAATGACCATCCCTATTACCGGTGCCAGGACAATAAATGCCACAACCTTTATGATCGGCGCAAGGTTGATCGCAGACATGACGTTTGCTCCCAATGTTGCCGCCTTGGCCATACCGGCCCCAGCAAAACCACCAATAAGGGTGTGAGAAGAACTTGAAGGAATTCCAAACCACCAGGTAAATAAATTCCACACAATGGCGGCAAGCAACCCTGCAAGGATTACCTCAAGTGTGATGAAGTTCTCTACGACGGTCTTGGCTATAGTATTGGCGACCTTGTGGTCCGTAAAATAAAAATATGCAGCAAAATTAAACAGTGCCGCCCAAAGTACCGCCTGAAATGGAGACAGCACTTTTGTAGAAACGATCGTCGCAATGGAGTTTGCTGCGTCATGAAAGCCATTGATATAATCAAAGGCAATTGCCAGCACAATTACAACAATCAATAAGGTACTTACCATTTTTATATAGGTTTAAGCGTTCTTTACCAAAATAGATTCCAGCACATTTGCGGCATCTTCACATTTATCTGTAGCCATTTCCAAAGTCTGTAGTACTTCTTTTTGTTTGATCAGCTCTATAGCATTGGTTTCAAACTCAAACAAGCGGGCTATGGCAAGGTTACAAACATAATCTGCCTGATTTTCTCCGCTATTTATCCTTACGCAGGCATCTGCGATTATCCGGATGTTTTTGAAGCTCCTCAATTCCCTGATTGCATTTTCAAGGTCTGTGCACATTTCCACCAGCAGCTCAGCAAGCTTGATCATCGCATCACCAATATTGGTGATGTTGTACAATTCAATATTGCTTGCAGAGGCATGAATATAATCCGCAATGTCATCAATAGCACTGGCCAGAGCATGGATATCCTCTCTGTCAAACGGAGTAATAAAGTTTTTGCTGAGTTCTAAAAAGATAGAATGTGTAATGTCGTCGCCAACATGCTCCAGGCGCTCTACTTCCTTGATGTGTTCTTTCCTTTTTTCAAGATCGCTCGCACTTAGTGCCAGCAATAAAGCTTCAGAAATTTTCAATACATTACTTCCTGCCTGCTCAAATAATGGCTGAAATTTTTTGTCTCTGGGGGTGAAGAACTTAAAAATGCTATTCATCTTTCTTTATAAAATATGATACAAAAGTATGAGTGCAATGTTAAGTTAATGTTAACTGTTAAGTTTTTTCGCTTAACGGCCCGGCTTTTAGCCCAGTTTTTGGAGGGTAAAAGCAAAGGTAGTCCCTATTTGCTGGGTGCTTCTCACCGATATGATTTGCTGGTGAGCTTCCAGGATATGTTTTACAATAGCCAGCCCCAGTCCCGTTCCGCCTTCCTGTCTTGACCGGTGCGTATCGATCCTGTAAAAGCGTTCAAACAATCTGGGAAGGTGTTTTTCATCTATTCCAATGCCGTTGTCCGTCACCTCGATCAGGTATTGATCGTGCAGTTCGAAGATCTTTATGGCTGTAGATCCCTCAGGTTTCCCATATTTTAATGAGTTTTCGATGAGGTTCATCATGACTTGTCTGATCTTTTCCCGGTCTGCATTTACATAAGCGGGATAAGTATATTTTTCTTTCAATGACAGTTTAATGTTCCTGGCTTTTGCCTTGTCTTCGAGTGTTTCCATGACTTCCCTGGCCAGCCCCACAAAATCAAATTTCTGATAATTGATCGGGATCTCTCCGGATTCAAGTTTAGATATCGAATCCAGGTCATTGATCAGGTAGCTCAGCCTTTCCACATTATCCGCTGCTTTTTTGAGAAACTTTGCCGCTGTTTCCGGATCATCAGCGATACAATCCTGTAACGTATCGATATATCCCTGTACCGCAAACAACGGTGTTTTGAACTCATGTGATACATTCGATAAAAATTCGCGTCTGAACTGCTCCTGTTTTTTTAAAATGTCGATCTCTCTTTTTTTAGCGCCCGCCCATTCCTTTACTTCCTGTTCCACATCATTGATAGGGTCAGAACTCACATATTCACCCAGCGCATCTTTCAGGTCCTTGCCCAGTTTCAGGTTATGGATCAATTTGTAGATCAGCACGATTTTGGAATAGATGTACTTTTCCAGCAAATAATAAAAGACCACAAAGGCGGTGGAAAAGGCAACTCCAAAAGAGAAAAGCATATAATACCAGCTGTGCTGAAAATAAAAATTAACCAGACCTATGGAAAGGCCTACAGCAAGTGCTGCGATTAGAACCAATACACTCAATTTCATCTCGAAGATTTATTTATCCATATCGTCATGCTGAATTCATTTCAGCATCTCGTTGAGTAGGTTAGTATATCCTGGCCGGGATGCTGAAATGAATTCAGCATGACGAGCGAAATTTAGATAACCTGCAAGTAAGGGCAATTTACAAGATAAAAGAGATATTTGCAATGTCTTTCGGAGATACTTGAAGCCTTTTTGACTTTTTAAATTTCAGTATAAAATTGTTCAAGGTAAGACAGCATAAAATCATGTCGCTGTGAAGCCATCGCACTTCCGGTTTTAGTTTTCATCAGGTCCTTAAGCAGCAGCAGCTTCTCATAAAAATGATTTAATGTGGGGTTTACAGCTGTTTTGTACTCTTCCTTAGTCATGTGGAGATTAGGCTTTATGGCCGGATCATACAATACCCTGTTCTTGTAGCCCCCGTAGGTAAAAGCGCGGGCGATCCCTATTGCCCCTATGGCATCCAGCCGGTCTGCATCCTGTACGATGTCCAGTTCCTTTGAATGAAAATCTATCTTCCCTAAACTCGATTTGTAGCTCAGATTTTTAATGATCTGCCGTACATGCTCAATTATAGCTGCATCAACCCCAATGCTCAGCAAAAAATCACCGGCTATTTTAGGGCCTAATTCTTCATCCCCATCGTGAAATTTACTGTCAGCGATGTCATGGAGCAGGGCAGCAAGTGAAACCACCATCAAATCTCCTTTTTCCTGCTCATTGATCTTCAACGCATTTTTATATACCCGCTCAATGTGAAACCAGTCATGACCGGCCTCTGCCCCCCTGAATTTTTCTTGTACAAACTGAATGGTGTGCTCTATAATTTGTTCCATGATCTCATTTTGGAACAAAGATAAATGAATTAGGCAGATGAAGATTTTTCAAGCCCTTCAGATTGTGAAATAATGTGCATAAGATCTGAAGGGTCAGCCGATATCAGCTGTGTCGCATCCACTTCCAAAATAATTGCAATATGAAACAGCCGGTCCAGGGTGATCTTGCTGTAGCCGAGTTCAATCTTGCTGTAGGCATTTTGAGAGATACCGATCTTAGCCGCAAGATAGTCCTGCGTATAATTCCTAAATTCCCTGATTTTTCTAATGTTGCTTGCTACTGCTTTGCTCCTTTTAATGAGTTGGTCCTTCATAAGGTCATTTAATTATTCCTTTGAAGAGTAATAAACGAAAGAAAAGGGCATGCGGTTTTTAAAAAGAACTTATGTGCTAATTGACTGGTCTCAGCCCCTCGGGCCTTCTTGTGCCGTCATACAGTTCATATTCCAGCATCCGGCAATCGAGCTTGCCGTTATAAAATTCTATTTTACGGGCGGCTTTCAGCCCGATCTTTTTGGCCAGGTCAGGGTTGCCGGTAAAAATATAACCAAAATAACCCTTGCACTTCTGCTTCATAAAATCGCCCATGCGCTTGTAGGTCAGTTCCAGTTTGGAATGTACACCCAGACGTTCTCCATATTCGGGATTAAAGACGACCACACCCTTGCCGGTTTCAGGAACTATGGTCTCTTCAAAATCACAAACCTCAAAAGTGATCAGGGTATCTACCCCGGCGGTTTTTGCATTTTTACGGCTTATATCCACCGCATCCTCAGAGATATCAGTAGCAATGATCTGGAGGTCCACATTTTTGATCACCTGATCCTTCAGGATCCTCCGTTCTGCAAAGAAAACTTCCTCATCATACCCTAAAATGTGCATAAATCCATAGTTCATTCGAAACAGTCCGGGCCTGCGGTTGGTGGCGATCAAAGCCGCTTCAATAGCAAGCGTTCCCGAACCGCACATCGGATTTACGAAAGGAGACTTCTGGTCCCACTGTGTGCTCAGCACTGCCGCTGCAGCAAGGGCTTCCAGCATAGGCGCTTTTCCGGGTATTTTACGATAACCATGCTTTGCAAGGGTCTCGCCCGAAGTGTCAATAAATATATCAGCTTCGCTATCCTTCCAGTACAAATGGATTACGGCCTTGTTGGCATCCGAACCTGAATTCGGGCGGATGTTCTTTTTCTCTTTGATGCGGTCCACAATCGCATCCTTTACCTTTAAGTTGGCAAAGAGCGGCGTAGTAATGGTAGGGTTGTCCACATTGGACGTGACTGAAAAATAACCGGCAAAATCAATCAGCTCTTCCCATGGCATGTCCTTAAGTTCTGTATACAATTCATCCGGATCTTTTGCTTTGAAGCTCCTTAAATTGTATAAGATCTGGCTGGCACAGCGCAGGTTAAGGTTCAGTTTTATACACTCAGAAAGCGTAATGTCCAGTTCTACTCCTGTGGGGAAATCCCTTACAATGGTATAGCCCAGTGCTTTTACTTCCTCCTGTAAATAAGTAGAAAGGCGTTTATTACAGGTGATGATCACCTTTGATTTGTTGTGGAAAACTTGCATAGTTGAAAGTGCGAAGTTATCAATAAAAATATAGAGATTTGGATTGTTAAGAAGAATAAACAGTACATAGTATGGAATTAAAAGGAAAAGTGCATGAGATAGGTGCCTTACAGCAGGTAAGTGAAACTTTCAAAAAACGCGATCTCATTATAGAATACGCAGAGAACCCTACTTATCCTGAATACATCAGGTTTGAGGCCCTTCAGGATAAAACAGCTTTATTTGACAGCTTAAAACCTGGAGATGATGTTGAAGTTTCTTTTAACCTGCGCGGACGTCCATGGACAGATAAAGCGGGTAAAACCTCTTATTTCAACAGTCTTGTAGTATGGCGTATCAACGCACTGACTGCTTCGGCAGCAGCAGCACCGACTCCTCAATATGCCCCGCCGGCAGACCTGAGCAGCGCACCTGGTGAGGATGATGATCTTCCTTTCTAAAAAGACCTTTTTTAAATAAACAAATTAATACCGATGCCGCCTTAGAACCAGGGCGGCATTTTTTGTGCTTTTGTCTTCGGCAGGAAGTGGACTGGTAGTAGATTGCGGGCAGATTCCTTCGAAGAAAGGCTCAGATGAACCAGAGATTGGTATTTGCTTTAGTAACAGGTTGGCTGAAACCCTTGAGGGATTTGATCTGGATTGGTTTCCAGGGTTTTAAAGGAAGCAAAACCCCTATGAACGGGTGTGTTTCTTTTGTGATGAAGGAGGCAATAACAGGAGAGGGCAGGCAAAGCAATATTGATTTTCCTAAGGTGGTTTTTAGCAGGGGTGAATTGTTCATTTCACTGATCAGGGAATTTACTTCGATAGCTGATACACCGCTGTATATTAAATGGGAAAATGGACCTGCTTCTGCGTTTAATAACGCTGATGATAAGGCTACATTTATTGTTTATAATCCTGTGAAAGAAAAGTTTGTAACCTTTGAAGGTGTTGCCCGGCGGGCTGATCTGGAAAAGACTTTGCAATTTCCTGCTAATTTTAAAAATGATACTGTGCATTGCTGGATACATTATGTAAATGTGGCGGGTGATGCTGTGAGTACGAGTATTTATTTAGGAAATGCAGCCATATTTTAGAATTAAAAATTAATGGCGTTTGAGATCAGGTTTAACATAATCTTGTGGATTATAACAGGAAATGTTACAAATTTTATTATTTTTAATCTGTAAACTAAAAAAAATTAACATGGAAACAAACACTTTCTCGAAATTCTCTGCAGAATTTTTTGGTACACTCGTTCTTGTTTTAATGGGCTGCGGGAGCGCAGTAATTGCAGGGGCAAATGGCGCAACAGGAGTCGGCCTGTTGGGTATATCCTTTGCCTTTGGCCTATCGGTGGTGGCAATGGCGTATGCGATTGGTCATATCTCCGGGTGTCATATTAATCCGGCTATTTCTATTGGAATGGTGGTGGCTGGTAGAATGAAAGCAAAAGAAGCAATGGTTTATATTGTTGCCCAAATACTTGGAGCTCTGGCCGGGGCAGGCATTCTGTTGCTCATTGCGTCCGGTAAAGAAGGATACAGTCTTGCAGTTAATGGTTTAGGGCAAAATGGCTACGGCGATGCTTCACCGGGAAATTACAGCCTGCAAGCAGGGTTTGTCGCTGAAACAGTTTTTACTTTTATATTCCTGTTTGTTATTTTCGGATCTACCTCCTCAAAAAACATACATGGTGGCTTTGCAGGTATATCAATTGGATTGAGTTTGGTGCTGATTCATATAGTAGGCATTATGGTCACCGGCGTATCGGTAAATCCGGCGAGGAGTATAGGTCCCGGACTATTGGTTGGTGGAATAGCTGCAACTCAGCTATGGTTATTTATTGCTGCACCTATTCTGGGAAGTGTCTTGAGTGCCGTCGTGTGGCGATATGCACTAGAAAGAAAGTAGCAGTCTCCTGGGATCTTACTTCATATCAGCCCCTTCTGTTAAATTTTGTTAAATAAAACCTTTTCTCTCGTTCCTTCGTTAATTTTGAGTAATTATATATAATAATGAAGAAAAGGAGTCTCTGGATAATCACTACCCTAATGACGGCAGCGTTGTTGGGTGTGTTTGTAATGCAATTGTATTACATCAGGGAGGCCTATAACTTAAAATCGCAGCTCTTTGAACAGAATGTCAATGAAGCGCTGAATGACGTGGCCAGCAAAGTGCAAAAGCGATACGCGGCCAATCACATTACTAAAAAAGATTACGAACTCAGGAAGGAACGGGAGCAGGATTTCAGGGCCCGGGCCCAGCGGATTGTCGATTTTAAAGAACGGTATAAGGATGAAGAGGCACAGCGCAAATTAAGGCAGCAGGAAAAGATCATTGCAGATCTGAACATGCGGGACAGCCTGGTAAGGGTCAGTTTCCCGATGCCGAAACTGATTCCGGAAGATGTTTTTCAGCAAATCACAAGTATACATAATAACGGGAAATCTTCCCTGCAAGTGCAGGTTGACGTTTTTTCTGATGAATTTGGGAATGTGATCAGCGGTAAGATCAATCAAACGATCACTCCAAAAAAGACCTCAACATTTTCTTTAGTCCCTGGCAAGCTGCCGGACAGCATCAGATATCTTGTCTATAATCCAAAGAATTTAATTCCGATGGCGATCACGCTTGAACAGATTACACCCGAAACAGCGTTTGACTTTAAAAGGGAAGATCAGGTCGCGGGGCAGAAATACAGACAGGGGCTTAAGGCACTGATGGAAGATACCGTGATACTGGAGGACAATAGCCTGAATTACCTGGAAGATGTAGCCAAAGAAATGCGGCAGGCAAGTATCCCTATTGAACAGCGGATTCCTAAAGACAATCTCGATACGCTGATCAAGAAGGAACTGCTCAACAGGAATATCAATATAGATTATGATTTTTGGGTAAAACTGGCCAGCAAGGATTCATTGCTGTATAGCCAGGCTGCCCATCAGACCGGCAGCAGCGGATTTTCAAAAAATGTATACAAGATTCCCCTGTTCGGCAATGACATTTTTCGGGATCCAGGCTTGCTTTTCATAAGCTTTCCAAATAAAAACTCACTGATACTGGGCAATATGTGGGCAACAATGGCTTCATCCGCAGGTTTGTTGCTGGTGCTTGTCTTTATCTTTGCCTACACCATTTACGCCATCATCAGGCAGAAAAAGATCTCTGAAATGAAAACCGATTTCATCAATAACATGACGCATGAGTTTAAAACTCCGGTGGCTACTATTATGATAGCCAGTGAGGCGCTGAAAGACCCTGAGATCGTTGAAGATAAGAAACGTATCAGCAGGCTGGCAGGCATCATCTATGATGAAAATGTAAGACTTGGTAATCATATAGAACGGGTACTGAGCATAGCCCGTCTGGAGAAAAAAGAACTGAAACTGGAACATGAAGAGCTGAACGTAAATGACCTGATCCTGGTCGTGACAGACAGCATGGACCTGCAGCTGCAAAAGAAAAATGCAATTGTGGACCTGCAGCTGAATGCGGTCAACCCGGTCATATTTGGAGACGAGCTTCACTTTTCTAATGTGATCTATAACCTGATCGACAATGCAAATAAATACAGTGCCGGTATTCCTAAAATCACCATCAGCACGAGGGATACAGCCAGACATCTTTATATTGAAATCACTGACGAGGGTATCGGGATGACCAGGGACCAGACCAGGCGTATTTTTGATCAGTTCTACAGGGTGCCAACGGGCAACCTGCATGATGTAAAGGGATTTGGTCTGGGTCTGAATTATGTTCAGGACATCATTACGCAGATGGGCGGCACGATAAAAGTGAACAGTGAGAAGGATAAAGGAACTAAATTTGAAATCAGTTTACCCCTAAACCAAAATTAACGACGCATGAAAAGAATCCTACTGGTAGAAGATGATCCAAACCTGGGCTTGCTGTTGCAGGACTACCTGCAGATCAAGGGAAAGTTTGATGTGATGCTGTGTGTGGATGGTGATGAAGGGTTGCGGGCATTTACCAAGCAGGGATTTGACCTTTGTATCCTGGATGTGATGATGCCGAAGAAAGATGGTTTTACCTTGGGTAAAGAGATTCGGAAGATAGATCAGAATGTGCCCATTATCTTTGCAACGGCCAAAGCCATGATGGAAGATAAGGCCTCTGCCTATGACCTTGGGGGCGATGATTACATTACCAAGCCATTTAGAATAGAGGAACTGCTGCTCAGGATCAATGCCTTACTGAAAAGGGTTGCGGCAAAGGAACCGGCTGATACCGGACCTGTCCAAACACAGTTTCAGATCGGCGACTATTCCTTTGATTATACCACACAGATGATCCATTATAAAGGCCAGCAGCAGAAGCTTTCAACCAAAGAGGCAGAGCTGCTGCAGCTGTTATGCCTGAAAAAGAATTCTGTGCTGACCAGGGAAGAAGCATTGCTGAGCATCTGGCATGACGACAATTATTTTAATGGGCGCAGTATGGATGTGTTTTTGAGCAAACTCAGAAAATACCTGCGTGAAGACCCTAAGGTCGAAATACTAAATGTACACGGCAAAGGTTATAAATTACTGGTCAACTAACAGCTCGTCCTTTTAAAGCGTAAATGCTTTTAAGGCAGAGCGCGCATAATCTCCCCAGCCCTTCAGGGCATCGTCTATGATCTTCCTCAGGCCTTTGTAGTCTGTCGCCTTGCCTTTGGCAGGCACTTTAAGTTCTGCCACTGTTACAGGCTTATCCGCTACGGTCTTTGCAAACCAGGTGATGTTCTCATGAGGAAGTGCAACGCCAAGGATCATTCCCGGCAGTCCGGTAAAGGATTCCGGCCCGCCGGATACCGGAATCTTATCGGTGTAAAAAGCCACTACATAGATAGAATCCAGGATGATGGCATTTGCCCGGCGGCATTCATATCCGGCTATGGTGCGCATTTCGCTGGTGAGCTTCCAGTTTATTTTACGGATACTGTCTTTCTGCAGAAAGGTTTCTTCATAAACCTTCTTCTGGGTTGTAAATAATCCTGTTGTCAGGTCCGAATAGATGGTATTGTTTTGGGTAACCATCGGGTCATTGGAAAAGTAATTCCTTGCGCCCGCTTCGCTTTCAACAATAGGGGTAAATAAGGTCTTGTCCCCGGTAAAACTGAGTGTGCTTTTTAACAATTTGAATTGCGGCTGGTTTCTCTTGTAGCTATCGTACAGTTCCTGCCAGAATGACCCCGTGTTTTCGCTGATGTTCTTTTTCATCATCGCAAACATATTGACGCTTTTCTCAAATTCGATGACTCCGCTGGTCGTGAACCTGGCGTTTTGTGCCGCTGAATTGCCTGCCATGGCAAGCAGACAAAGTATGGTGATGATCGTATTCTTCATATCCTGAGCATTATTTGGCAGCCGCGCCACCCATTTTGTTAAAATCCCAGCTTACAGAGAGTAAAAAATACCTTTGTATGGTGGTGTAACTGTTTTGTGTAACCATATTAGAATTCGCAAACCTGCTGAATCCTACGTTCTGATTGAGCAGGTCTTTGCCGGACAGGGAAACTTTAAGGTTTTCTCCTTTGAGGAACTTCTTGCTCATGAATGCATTCCAGATAAAGCGGCTCAGGTCCTGGTTGAAAGTTTGTGTGCCTGCTTTGAACTCGTAATTTCCATCGGTGCCGATCTCTATTTTGCCTGGCAGGTAAACATTGACGTTACCGTTGCCATTGAAACCCCAGCCGTCATTGTTGTTGTTATTTTGCAGGGATGAATTGATGGAGTTGTAATTGGGACCGCCTGAGATGCGGAAATTGTATTTTTTCTCTTTGTATTTGGAAATATTCAGGCCTCCTCTGTAGGTATTGCTGCTGGTGTTGGCGGTCACGTTGTTGGTGAGGCTATAGTTGACACTGCCGTTATAACCCAGATCTACGCCAACACTAAGGTCCAGCGCTTTGATCTTCTTGTCTGTAGAGAGGTTAAAGTTGTAATTTGACGGGCGTTTGCTGCTCAGGTTAACCGACTGATAGGTGGTCTTACCGGAGGCCTGGTCTGTTGTGGTATTGTTGGTGATGGGGTTGAAAGTGAAACTGTAATTTCCAGAAACCCATAGCGACTGCTCGCTCAGGATCTTGTACGAACTGTAGCTCAGGTTAAAGCTATTATTGTAAGACGGTCTTAGCCCGGGATTGCCAAGTTTGATGTTCAGCGGATCTGTATTTACCCTTACCGGCTGTATGTCATCAATGCCCGGCTGGTTGGTATAGCCGTAATAACCGAACCTGATGGATTTCTGCTGGGAGAAGCGGTAAGAATACCTCGCCTGCGGGTTCCAGTTGATGAAATTTCTTTTGAAGGAATTGCCGGTATAGCTGTCAAGCTGATTGAACCGGACGGCGGTAACGTTTGTTCCAAAATTAACCGTGGTTTTGTCCCTGGTATAGTTCATGCTGACGCCGGCCTTATTGGAAAGCTGATCGAGTTTAAAGTCATTGCTAAACTGCAGATCCAGGTCATCATAGGCCCCCGAGGCCGATTTGTTGTACGACCTGCGGTCTGAACGGCTGTTGTTGATGCCCAATCCGTAGTTTAAGATCAGGGAAGTGGTCTTGGAGAGGGGTTCGGTATAAGTAAGGTTACTGTTCAGTACATTACCTGTAGTTTTATTGATCTTTTGCTGATCGACAACCCTGGTACTGTCAGATATATTGCTGGTGTTGAAAAATTCGTTGGTCGAGTTCAAAAACCCTTCGCTGTCAGATTTGGTAACAGTTTCTTTGATCTGCAGGGAAAAAGTCCGGCCCTTTTTTTTCAGTCTCTTGGTCCAGAATGCGGAGATATTGAAAGCCTGTTTGTTCGCGTCATTTGTGAGGCTTCGTTCGCCGGTGTTGATTTTTGTGCCGTCTTCCCGCAGACTCAAAGAACTGAAACTGTCGCTGGTATTGGAATTGTTTACTGACCCATCTGCCATGATCTTAAGCGTGCTCGTTGAATCCATTTTTATCGTAAGAGCGGCGTCCAGCTTCTGCCTGAAAATGCGGTTGTCAAACTCCTGGTCGGAGCTGTTGTTGATCAGCCCGTTTGGCAGGATGTTTTGTGATAGCGTATTTCTCGTTCCTTCTACGTTCATCTGCCCCGCTTTATAATTGGTATTTAAGGCATACTTGTCGCTGTCCCATTTATTTTCATAATGCAGGCCGCCGTTATTTACCGCTGGAATTCCCTGGCCGTTGTACCGGCCGTCCCAGGAGCTGAATTCATCGCCGTCGTTGAACATCATAATGCCTCCGTCTGCCATCACTTCCATATTGTTGTTGCCTGAATATTTATCGCTGTCGCTCCAGCCCAGGCCCGTCTGCCCGGTATTGCCAAAGATACCATACCCGGCAATCCTTTGCTTGCCTTTGAAGGCGTTGAACATGATCTGGTTCTGGTAGAATTTGTCTGTCCCTATGCCTGCTTCTGCTTTGCCAAAATAGCCGTTCTTTTTATCTTCTTTGAGTTTAATGTTGATGGTTTTGGTCTTTTCGCCGTCGTCGATTCCTGTAAAAGTAGCCTGGTCACTTTTTTTATCGTAAAGCTGAACTTTATCTACCATATCACCGCGGATGTTTTTGGTGACCAGTGTCGGGTCGTCACCAAAAAATTCTTCGCCGTCTACCAGTACTTTGTTAACGGTTTCACCCTGTGCGGTGATCTTTCCATCCTTGTCTACCTGTATGCCGGGCAGTTGTTTGAGCAGGTCTTCGACCTTAGAGTTTGGGGTGATGTTATAACTTCCCGCATTGAACTCCGTGGTGTCGCCCTTGATTTTGATGGCTGCAGCCTTGCCTTTTATGATGACATCGGCCAGTAAGGTCGCCTTGAGGATGAGGTTAAGTTTTCCAAAATCCCTGCTGCTGTGTGCAGAGTCCAGGGCAAACTCTTCCACATAATCCGCATAACCCGGATAGGTGACCAGTAAGATAAATTTGCCCGGTTTCAGGCTGTTCAGCGTAAAACTTCCTTCAGCATCGGCACGGGTATATTTTACAAGAGTCGAATCTTTTTGGTGGAGGAGTGTGATCGTAGTGTTGACCAGCTTGTAGGTCGCCATACTGTCAGTTACGCTGCCTTTAACCATGTATTGCTTTTGGGCAAACAGCATTGGGGCGCATAGCAATAGTATCAGCGTTGTGAGAGCGGATAATTTCATCGGGTAACAATTAGGTAATCCGAAGGTATAACTAAATCTTTAGTAATAAAATACCTGGTGTGTTAAATTTTGTTAAAATTAAAAAGACGCTCATTGGAACAAAGTTTCCGCTAATTGCTGATTATAGTAAAGTAGTAAGTTCTTATTAACTTTGCTTATGTTGAATTCTGAAACGTCCAGTCCCGCCGAACTTGCGGCGAGGTTTGTAAACTATACATCTAAACATATATTTCTGACGGGAAAGGCCGGGACGGGGAAGACAACTTTTCTCAGGAACCTGATAGACCTGACCCATAAAAAGGCCGTGATAGCTGCGCCAACAGGTATAGCTGCGATCAACGCGGCCGGGGTAACCGTCCATTCGCTTTTTCAGCTGCCCTTTGGGACTTATCTGCCCAAACAGCCGGCTGCAGATGGAAGCCACTACGATCAGCAATACAATACCCCGAAATCTATTGTCAGGCATCTGAATATGAATGCTGCAAAGCGCAAGGTACTGCTGGATATGGAGCTGCTGATCATCGATGAGGTGAGTATGCTCAGGGCTGACCTGCTGGACGCGATAGACATGGTATTAAGGTACGTCAGGAGAAACAATACGGCCAGTTTTGGTGGTGTACAAGTGCTTTTTATCGGGGACATGCACCAGTTGCCACCTGTGGTGAAAGGCAATGAATGGAACCTGCTTGCTGAATTTTATAAAAGTGTGTATTTTTTTGATGCCCTGGCCCTGCAGCAGGACCCGCCTGTATACATTGAGCTGGAAAAAATATACAGGCAGGCCGATCAGGTATTTATAGACCTGCTGAATAACCTGCGGAACAATAGGGTTACTGCCGAAGATGTTGCGTTATTGGAAACCTATTATAAAGCAGATTTCAAACCCTCGCTTGATGATAAGTACATTACATTAACCACGCACAATAATAAAGCTGATGCGCTGAATAAACAGAGCCTGGATGAACTCAGTGTCCCTTCGTACCTGTACAAAGCCAGGATTGAAGATGATTTCAGTGAGTTTTCCTATCCTGCGGAGCAGGTACTTGAGCTGAAGATCGGCGCGCAGGTCATGTTCATCAAAAATGACCCGACAGGAGAGCAGCGATTTTTTAACGGCAAAATAGCCACGGTGGTCTCACTCAAATCAGATTTGATAGAAGTTCAGGCCGATGGGAGTAAGGAAAAGATCGTACTGGAAAAATACACCTGGAAAAACATAAAATATACTACTGATAAAGTTACCGGAGAGATTGAAGAAGATCTTGCAGGAACCTTTACACAATATCCGCTGAAACTGGCCTGGGCCATTACGGTGCACAAAAGTCAGGGTCTGACTTTCGATAAGGCGATCATTGATATCGGAAATGCCTTTGCGCCCGGGCAGATCTATGTGGCATTGTCACGTCTGAGATCTTTGGACGGTCTGATCCTTACTTCACAGATTGGGGGGACAGGTATTCGTCAGGACCAGAATGTGACTTCATTTGCTAAAAACAAGCCTGAAATTGCCAGTTTGCAGCAATGGGTAGAGCAGGAAAGCGAAGTATTTTTAAGGACGTACCTGCAGCGGTGTTTTGATTTGAGCGCACTTGACAATTACGTCTATGATCACATACATTCCTATACCAAAGACATACACCGGTCTGCAAAACAAAAGCACCATAAGTGGGCTGAGAAGTTGTCAAAGGACCTGATCGCTGTCAGGGCAAATGCAGATAAATTCATGGCCCAGGTTAGCCGTCTGAGTACGGACCGAACGGCGCAGGGGCGAAAAGCGCTTTTGGAAAGAGTGCTGGCCGCGGAGAAATACTTTATACCGCTAATTACCGGCTTCTCGGAAAATATTTTTGAAAGGATGGAACTGGTGAAGCAGGACAAGCAAGTGCTTGAATTTTTAAATGAATTGCTGGAGATGGAATCGCTGTTTTTTGAGCAGATGAAAAAGATGAAGAAGGCACCGGCACTGCTTGCCGCTGTCATGGAAAACCGGGAGTTTAAACGGGAGGATGTGGACCGGCTGATCAATATTGGCGCCAGGGGTAACAGAATGTTAAGTGTTTTTGCCATGGAAGATACAGATGATTTTACAGTTAAGAAAGCTGGAAAGGTTGGCAAGACGGGAGGCAAGCCGAAAAAATCAACGAAGACCGTTAATAAGGAACCTAAGGTAGATACTAAAGAGTTGTCTCTGGAATTACATAAGGCAGGAATGACCCTTACTGAGATCGCTGCAGAACGTAAAATGATCATCGGCACCATTGAAGGTCACCTGGCGCATTACGTGGCCAAACAGGAAATTTCTGCAAAAGATGTAATAGGAATACGGAAGCTCGATAAAATACTGGAGGCCATTAAAGAATTAAAGACCCTTCAGATGAACCCGATAAGGGAGCATCTTGGAAGGGAGTATTCTTTTGGTGAGATCAAGATAGGTGTCGCCGCGCATGTGGCAGAAGGCGGATGATCAGCAGACCACGTCGCCTTCAAATACTTCTTTGGCAGGACCGCATAGAAAGACATTTGTAAATCGTGTGCCGTCGTAGTCGAAGGTTATTTTCAGATCACCACCCAATACTTTAACGGGAGTTTCGATATGACCACTCTGGCCTTTGTGCTTTGCGAGTGACAGCGCCACTGCGGTCACACCCGTACCACAGGCATAAGTTTCATCCTCTACGCCGCGTTCAAAGGTGCGTACAAACAGATGATCACCTTCATCTTCTACAAAGTTGACGTTGATGCCTTTTTCGTTGTAGGTCTCGTTGTTCCTGATGGCTTTTCCATTGGTATAGACATCAAATTCCCTGAGTCCTTCGGTCTGCAGGACATAATGAGGAGAACCTGTATTGAGTACATAAGCAGCCCCGTCTTTATTAACTGTATCTACATCAATCATTTGCAGATCCACCCAGTCGCCTTTTTCTGAAATTTTGGCATAGTGCGGGCCATCAACTGCCAAAAAATTAGTTTCTGTGTCAATAATTCCCAGTTGTTTGGCAAATGCGACGATGCACCTGCCGCCGTTGCCGCACATGCTGCCGGGCCTGCCATCTGCATTAAAATAGTGCATCTCAAAATCAAGGGCATCGTGAGCGGTCAGAAACATTAAACCATCCGCCCCAATGCCAAAACGCCTGTCACAAAGCATTTTAATGCGGTTGTTGTCAATGTCCTTTAAAGGACCCATTCGGTGGTCTATTAATATAAAATCGTTGCCCGCACCCTGGTATTTGAAGAAGTGAATTTCCATGTTTTGTCTGTGTAATAGCCATTTAACATATTTTAACAGTATTCGTGACGTATTACAGATGCAAATATCGGTGATATGGTATTAAATTTGACTAAATGAAAGAAAGAAAGTTAGCTACTTTTATAGATAGAATGTAAAACATGTAATTTAATGCAAATGAAAAGAATAGGATTAATTGTGTTGGCTGCATTTATAGGTGGTGCAGCTGCTATTGGCGGCTACAAGATGCTAGAGCGTCATGACGATGGATTGTCGTTTACGGAACAGCAGAAAGTGCTTTTTGCGAGCAATCCCAAGATATCTTCGGCAGGTGCTGTAGATTTTGTGGAAGCGGCAGCAGCGGTTTCTCCTGCAGTAGTACACATCAGGACTTCTTATGGAAATAAATCGAGCGATGATGGTGCTTCTCCGTTCGGAGATATGTTTGAGGATTTCTTTGGCGGCGGTGGCGGCCGGAGGATGCAGCGTACTCCGAGAGCGGCATCGGGATCAGGTGTGATCTTAACTCCTGATGGTTATATTGTGACCAACAACCACGTGGTTGAGAACGCGAGTAAGATCGAAGTGATCTTGTCTGACAGGCGCAAGGTGAGTGCAACAGTTATCGGTAAAGACCCGAATACGGATCTTGCACTGATCAAAGTGGATGCAAACAACCTGCCTGTTGTTAAAATGGGAAATTCTGATAATGTTCAGATTGGTGAATGGGTACTGGCAGTAGGTTTTCCGCTGGATCTGCAAACTACGGTTACCGCAGGTATTGTAAGCGCTAAAGCACGCAGTATTGGTATTCTGGCCAGAAGCCAGCCGACTGAAGAAGATTATGAAGAATACCAGAGAACAGGTAAGATACCTACCAATAGCAGCATAGAATCATATATACAAACTGATGCAGCCATTAACCCTGGAAACAGTGGTGGTGCTTTGATTAATGCCAACGGTGAGCTGATCGGTATCAATGCGGCGATCGCTTCGCAAACTGGCATGAACGTCGGTTATGGTTTTGCAATTCCTGTGAACCTGGCTAAAAAGATCCTGGATGATTTCAAGAAATACGGAGCGGTGAAACGGGGTTATATCGGCGTGTCCTTTGTTCCTCTTGATGCCGACCAGGCAGAAAAACTGGAGGTGAAAGACATTTCAGGACTATATGTATCGGAAGTTCTGCCCAACAGCGGCGCAGCTGCTGCAGGTTTGAGAAAAGGTGACATCATTAAAAAAGTAGGTGATGTGGAGATCTATGACTCACCTGATCTTCAGGAAAAAATCGGACGGTTAAGCCCTGGTGATAAAGTACAACTTACTTATTTGAGAGAAGGCCAGTTGAAGAACGTAAATGTTACCCTAAAGGGGGAAACCAAGGATGTGACAAAGCCGGCTGTAGCAGCAAATAAGCCTACAGGCGCCAGTTTTGATAGACTTGGAGCCTCATTTGCACCTGCTTCTGCGGCACTTAAAGCTAAATTTGGTGTAAAGAGCGGCGTGATCGTCACAGGAATTGAACAGGGAAAGTTGTTTGATGCCTGGGAAGTTCCCAAAGGCGTAGTGATCACTTCTGTAAATGGACAACCGGTAAATAGCTCTAAAGATGTAGAGACTGCTTTGCCAAACTCCAGAAATGGAATGACTACCATTACGGGAGTGGGTCCTCAGGGTACTTTCACCTATAGTGTGAACTAAGTTTATTTGATATTTAAGGAAAGGGGACAATTTATATTGTCCCCTTTTTTATTTATCATTCCAATGTAATCATAGAATGTTTCTAAATAAGTTAATTGTGTGCATTTTATGTTTGGGATTTACAAATTAATTCTTTTATTAAATACTTTTGCACAACAGAATTAAAAAATAAAATACGAATGGCTAGTTTCGGAAATGCTTTTTCCTCATCAATTGGAAAAAAATTAATAATGGGTATCACCGGCCTGTTTCTCATCTCATTTTTATTGGTGCATTGTTTTATTAATGCCCTGATCTACGTCAATGATGGTGGTTTAACTTTCAATATGGGCGCCCACTTTATGGGTACCAACTGGATCATCCGGGCAATGGAGATCGTCCTGTTCGCAGGCCTGCTTGCCCATGTTTTTCAGGGTTTCAGACTTTGGGCACAAAACCGTGCAGCAAGACCTGAAAGGTATACGGTGAATAATGGAGCGGCGAACAGCAAATGGTATTCCCGCTCAATGGGTCTGCTGGGTACGTTGCTGCTGATCTTCCTGATCGTCCACATTTCTAAATTTTGGGTAATGTCCCGGTTTACAGGTATTCCTACTGAAGATGTAAATGGCAACCATGATTTGTTTGCAGTAATGGTAGAGACTTTTAAAAATCCATGGCTGGTATTGCTTTATGTACTGGCAATGGTTTCACTGGCTTATCATCTGCTGCATGGCTTTGCTTCAGCATTTCAGACATTGGGCTGGAACCATAAAAAATATACCCCTCTTATTAAGTCGGTTGGAGCTTGGTTCTCCATACTGATCTCCCTGATCTTCGCTTCGATGCCTGTTGCAATGTACCTGGGTTGTATTAAATAATTTTAGAAAGAAAAGATTATGTCAGAATTGAATTCAAATATACCTGAAGGCGAGTTAACAGGAAAGTGGACTAAATTTAAGTCTTCTGTCCCTTTGGTTAATCCATCGAATAAAAGAAGCATAGAAGTAATCGTTGTGGGTTCAGGTCTTGCAGGGGCATCCGCAGCCGCAACTTTAGCTGAGATGGGCTATAAAGTAAAATGTTTTTGTTTCCAGGATTCACCGAGAAGGGCGCACTCTATAGCGGCCCAGGGTGGTATCAATGCAGCCAAAAACTATCAGAATGACGGCGATAGTACTTATCGCTTATTTTATGATACCATTAAAGGTGGTGATTACCGTTCACGTGAAGCCAACGTACACCGTTTGGCAGAGGTAAGTGCAAACATTATAGATCAATGTGTGGCACAGGGTGTACCTTTGGCCAGAGAGTACGGCGGCTTACTGGACAACCGCTCATTCGGTGGTACACAAGTGCAGCGGACTTTTTACGCTGCCGGACAGACTGGTCAGCAATTGTTGCTGGGTGCATATTCTGCTTTGGAGCGCCAGATCGGTATGGGTAAAGTAGAAATGTATACCCGCCATGAAATGCTTGAAGTGGTTAAAATTGACGGTAAAGCTCGTGGTATCATTGCCCGTAACCTGATTACAGGTGAACTGGAACGTCATTTCGGTCACGCAGTAGTTTTAGGAACCGGTGGTTATGGAAACGTATTCTATCTTTCGACAAACGCAATGGGCAGCAATGTTACTGCGGCCTGGAAGGCTCACAAGCAAGGTGCATATTTTGCCAACCCTTGTTACACACAGATCCATCCTACCTGTATCCCGGTTTCGGGAGACCACCAGAGTAAGCTGACCCTGATGTCTGAATCATTACGTAATGACGGACGGATCTGGGTGCCTAAAAAGAAAGACGATACACGTAAAGCTTCTGAGATCCCTGAAGATGAAAGAGATTATTACCTGGAGCGCCGTTACCCTGCTTTTGGTAACCTGGTGCCGCGTGACGTGGCTTCAAGGGCAGCTAAAGAGCGTTGTGATGCCGGTTATGGTGTGGGTGCTTCTAAACTTGCGGTATACCTGGATTTCAAAGCCAATACAGAACGTTATGGTAAAATAGAGGCTTCCAAAATGGGGAATCACAACCCCGACAAGGAAACCTGTATGCGTTTGGGCACTGAAGTGATCAAAGAAAAATATGGTAACCTTTTTGACATGTATGCGCAGATTACCGGCGAAAATCCTTATGAAACACCAATGCGGATCTATCCTGCAGTTCACTATACCATGGGTGGTCTTTGGGTAGATTATAACCTGATGACCACTGTGCCGGGTCTGTACTGTGCCGGTGAGGCTAATTTCTCAGATCATGGTGCCAACCGTTTGGGTGCATCTGCTTTAATGCAGGGCTTGGCGGACGGCTATTTTGTTCTTCCTTATACCATAGGCCAGTATTTGTCTAAAGAGATTTCAGTTAAAGCTATCCCTACGGATCATCCGGCATTTACTGAGGCTGAAGCTAAGGCAAAAGGAATTCTGGATACCTTGATCAATATCAAAGGAACCAAATCTGTAGACCACTTCCATAAAAGATTGGGGCACATTATGTGGGAAAAATGCGGAATGGCCCGTAATGAAAAAGGCCTGAACGAAGCCATACTGGAGATCAGGGCACTGCGTGAAGAGTTCTGGAGAGATGTGCGTGTACCCGGAACGAGCGATGAATTAAATACCGAACTGGAAAAAGCAGGGCGTGTAGCTGATTTCATTGAACTGGGTGAGCTGATGTGTATTGATGCCTTAAATCGTAATGAAAGCTGCGGAGGCCACTTCCGTGAGGAATACCAAACAGAAGAAGGCGAAGCGATGCGGGACGATGAGAACTATGCATACGTTGCGGCCTGGGAGTTTAAAGAGGGTGTAAACTTTGACCTGCATAAGGAAGAGCTGAAGTTTGAAAACATTAAGGTTGCACAAAGAAGTTATAAATAGCAAGTACTAAAATCTCAATATTATGAGTACAGGAAATATGAATTTAACGCTGAAGGTATGGCGTCAAAAAAATAACAAAACCAAAGGTGCTTTGGTCGATTACAAGTTGTCGGATATTTCGCCTGATATGTCTTTTCTGGAAATGTTCGATGTGCTGAATGAACAGCTGATCAATAAAAGCGAAGAGCCAATTGTATTTGATCACGATTGCCGTGAAGGTATTTGCGGTTCGTGTTCAATGTTTATTAACGGCCGTCCGCATGGACCAAAGGACCTGGTAACTACCTGTCAGCTGCACATGCGCTCGTTCAAAGACGGTGATACCATTGTGGTAGAGCCGTGGAGAGCAAAGGCATTTCCGGTCATTAAAGACTTAACAGTAGACCGTACTGCATTCGACAGGGTGATTGCGGCCGGGGGTTTCATTTCGGTCAATACCGGTAATGCCCAGGATGCAAACGCACTTCCGATTCCAAAAAACCAGGCTGATGCCGCTTTCGAGGCTGCAGCTTGTATTGGCTGCGGTGCTTGTGTAGCCACCTGTAAAAATGCATCTGCGATGCTGTTTGTATCTGCGAAGATCTCTCAGCTGGCTTTATTACCCCAGGGTCAGCCTGAACGTTACAGAAGGGTACAGAGCATGGTCGCCCAGATGGATGCAGAGGGATTTGGCAACTGTACCAATACCGGAGCATGCGAAGCAGAGTGCCCCAAAGGGATATCACTGGAAAACATCGCCAGGATGAACAGAGATTTTTATTCTGCAAAATTTGTATCTGAGGAAGATATTTAATAGTTTTATACTACGAGACAAGGGAATTACACGCAAAGGCCCCCGATATTCATATCGGGGGCCTTTGCGTGTAATAAGAACGTAGATTAGATGTTGAGCGTATTAATTTTCTTTCTTGTCTGTCTTTTTCTCTTCTGCAGGCTTAGCGGTTTTTGCTTGTTTGGTGGTAATTTTTATTACTCCGTACTTTCCTTCGTCACCATATAGCTTTATTGCAGTTGCATCTTTAAAAACTTCTACACTAGCGATGTCTTCCTGCTTTACATTACTCAATGCAACTTCAGAAGGCTTTAGCTTTACACCATCTATAATATAAAGGGGAGGGGTCTCGCTCTTAGGATTGCCGATTATTATAGAGCCGTTGCCTGCTTTATTGATAGACAGGCCTTTTGTCATTCCAAACGCATCTGTGCCAGGTGTTAAAGAGAAACTGATTGGTATATTGTACTTTACACGTACTCTTTGCCCGTTCTGAGTACCCGGAACCCATTTCGGACTTTCTTCCAATACACGTACAGCTTCTTCATCCGCGCCACCTCCCAGTTTTCTTTCCACTTTGATGTCAGACAATCCGCCATCAGTTTCCACTACGAACGACAAAAATACTTTACCCTGGATTTTTTTGTCCCTTGCTTCCTGCGGATACTTAATGCTTTTTTGCACATAGGCATAAAACTGGCTCATACCTCCCTGAAAGGTAGGCTGGCTTTCCAATGATACGAAGTCATAAACCTGGCCGCTTTCGTCTGCTTTTACATTGACTTGATTGAGCGATACAGTGCTTCCTGTAATTGGTTTCTTTCCATAACCGCGTATAATCACCTTGCTCAACATCGTGTATCCATCTAATTTTAAATCAGCTTCTTTTGCTTTTTGCTCAGATGGGGTATCCGAAAGCCAGAAGGAAACAGGAATGATGTAGTTCCCATCAGGGCTGCCGGTAAAGTCTTTATAGGTTAGTATAACCCGCATGACCTCAGGTTCAAGACCATACCCAAGTGGCTTAGGCACGATGCCTAGCCCTTCCAGAATACCATTTTTTACAGTAAACTTAATGGCAGTCTGGCCTTGCAGATTAATTTCCTGTGCCGCTGCCGGGTATCGAATGGCGCGCATCAAAAACTTGTAAAATGGCTCCCAGTCTGCGCCAGGGGTAGCCACCGCGGTTTTTTCCCGAAGGGCATTTTTGGTGTTGGATTTATTTGGAGATTGTTTCGTATCGATGGCGGGAACTGCTGTTATAGCCTGCTCTACCACCTCTTTTACGGCCTCCAGCGGTTTTCCTAATGGAATGTCGTTAGCCATCTCCTTAATGTTTTCGTTGTTCCGTATTGTAGCCGAGGAGGCCACAAGCGCTATAGCAAATAGCGGTACGAAAAGGCCATATTTTAGAATGGCGACTTTCCTTGATCTTTCTTTATATAACATGAAAATTCTTTTTTTAAGTAGTGATTTGTTAAAAAATCCGTTGATTAGTGTACTTGGAGCTACACCGAGCGCATTGCTCATTAAGAGCATGGCGTACTGCTCCTTATCCCCCTGAAATTTGGCAGCCTCTTCATCCGCCAGGTATTCGTGGATATTCTTGATCGTTGTTTTGAACAGGTAAATGACCGGATTGAACCAGGTCAGTATGCCAAGCACCTCAAAAAATAATACATCTGCTGAGTGCAGCTGCCGGATGTGGATTTCCTCGTGCCGCTGAATGACCTGCATTTGAGGGAGCTGATAGTCTACTACCTGCCTGTTGAAAAATGAAAAAGCCGAACCGCTTTCTTTTCTCTTTAAAAGTCTGTGCACTGCATACAACTGGACGATAAACCTTACGATAAAGACCGATACCCCCAAAAGATACAGGGCTACCATTATACTGCCGGCATTGATTTTATCCGGAGCATCCCGTACAATGGACACCTGGGTCATGAGCTCGCTGAGCTGATCAACCCCAATATACACAGGCTGTGCCACAGGCTGTGTAGTAAACCATTCAAACCTGAGAAAAGGAATAGCAAGAGAAAGTATCCCTGCAGAGATCAGGTAGATCCTGTTGAGATTGAAATAAGTTTCTTTGTCTAACAACAACTTATAAAAGCCATAAAATACAATTAAGTAAATATTGACTTGCAGGATGTAATGTGCCCAGTTCATCTTGGTCTGTTTTTAATTTTGTTAATCATTTTAAGAATTTCATCCACATCGCTCAGGTCCAGTTTTTCCTCTTTAACGAAGAATGAGAACATACTCTCCACTGAATTTTCAAAGTATCCACCCAATAGTTTTTCTGTAGCATGGCGTTTGTAGTCCTCCTTGCTGATCACAGGGTAGTATTTGTGGGCTTTCCCGAAAGCTTCATGGGCAATGAACCCTTTTACTTCCAGAATGCGGATGATGGTAGAAACCGTATTATATGCCGGTTTTGGCTCAGGTAGGTGGTCCATTACGTCTTTAACGAATCCCCGCTCCAATTGCCATACGATTTGCATGATCTGTTCTTCTGCCTTTGTTAAATCTTTAATCTCCATTTTTCTTGTTTTAGTTTTAGTGTTTGCGTTACCCCGAATACTGCGCAATATTCTGGTATAACTAAGATCTTAGTATAAACTTATAACTAATATTTTAGTTTTCAAAATATTTAGTGATTTATTTTTTGGGAAGCTTATTTGAAGTGCCGCTTGTATAATCGCCAAAACCAAATTGCCACAAATTGAAAACCAAATTTCCAAAAAGTTATGCATTGTGCCTAACCCACCGAAAATTTAAAAGGGCTTTAATAGATAATTAAAGCCCTTTTAAATTTAGTTTAAGAATTACTCTATAATGATTACTTATAGAGTAATTGTTCTATAATGTTATGTGTATCTGGCGTAGGCTTTCTGCATACTTAAATCGTATGGCTCACGACCATATTTAGCCGCTAAGGCTTTATATCCCGAACCGTTGTAATAGACTGCCACCAAATGCCAGTTCTTTGCTCTCAGGGCTTTTAATAAAGCGGGCGTACCTTTAATGAACTTAGCAATCCCCATAACCTGTTGATAATCGCCCTTTTTAAAATCGTCGACCATTTCGTCAACTGTCTTATAGCCTAATAAAGCATAGTGAAAGCCCATAATTTGCCCGAGTCCCCAACTGGTAGATTTCATTGCCGCATTTTTATTTAAGTGAAATGCTTCACTAAAGGCCGCGTATTCTTTTACCTGACCTTCAACTTTGTTTACGCTCCATTGTCCAGACGGGGCATAAGGCGCATTCTTTTTAAACCACGAAGGTTCAAACTGAATGACGATTCGGCCATTAATAAAACCTAAACCACCACTTTCGACCGATATGAAGGCCATTAAAGAAGCGTAATCAACGCCTATGGACCTGGCTATTTCCGTTATTTGATCTTTAGATAGATTCATTTGGTTTGCTTTTATCAATTACACTATCAATTGTTTGGGACTTCCTGCGGCTCCCTGCACTGCTTCCAAAGAAGTAAAACACAACAGCTAACAGCACGTCTTTACATGTGGCTGTTGTGCCTGCATCATGTGAACCAAAGAAAAAATAGCTAAATATGCCAACGGTCAGAACTAAACTGAATACGTGTGAAAATTGAATGTTTTTTAACTCTTTCATAATAATTAACTACCACGTTGTTAAACTTGTCCTTACCCATGTATTAGCGGCCGTGCATACATAAATAAAACCGGCCGTCACCCTTATTTCTCCTTTTGTTCCGGTATCGGTAGCCGACAATGGGGATGTGTTAAGATCGGACAATATGTATTGAGTGCTTTTAGACTTCCCTGCTGCTGTTATGTCGCCGTTTCCCCCTATCCTAAATGTCTCGGCAGAGAGGTCATTTTGAAAAGTCAGCTCACCGGAAGAAAGAGGCACTACGTAAGCAGGCAAACCTGCGGCGCCCACTATCTTTAAGGCTTTTTGACCAGACTGAACGTTCAAACTCACAGGAATCATTGCGGTTTCAATGAAAGACATTCTACTGCCTGTCACCGGCGTGGCATTGATGCCGATTTGACCAAATTTATCAGATATAAATGGTCTTAGTGTATTAAGATTAGCACCAACTCTTAGTGAAAAAGTCCCAGTGTAGTCTACCGCAACACTACCATTACTGTTCTGCAATAAAATCTGAGAATTAACAGTGTCTTTAGTGCTGTTAAATGCTTGCATGCCAACAAAAGAATTGTACCTGCTCCCTGAGAAAAGTCCTAATCCATTCGTCGTCCTTATCGAGTTGACAACCTTTTGCTTATCCGATAACAACGCTGTTGCAAACGCTTTAGCGATAGTAGCCTGAAAGAATGTTTCGGGATGTACATTATCCCTTGTTTGTTTATTCGAGGCACCTACCTCACCCATAAAGCCCAGTGCGTCTGCCATAAGAACGCCGTTTACTGCACACAATTGTTTTATCGAAGTTCTATGTATCCCTCCCATAGCATAAGCAGTCCCAGTACCGAACCCTATGCCTGTTGATTCGCTATTGATTGTCATTGGGTATACACCAATAATTGGGATGCTTCCGTCGGACTTGATCTTAGTTATAATGTCTTGTATGGATACCCGAAAGTCAGCATCTAAGGTTGTCGCATCGTTCGTTCCTACCAAAACCAGAGTATAATCAAATCCCGAAACGTTTGTAGTGCTGAGTAAGGTGTATTGTTGAGCCGCCTTTTGTCCGGAAATGGAATAATTAGTTGTTTGCACATCGGAGATTCCATTTCTTCCGATAAGAATTTTTTTAATCAAATCAACCCAACTAAAGGACGAACCTTCACCATAACTGATAGAATCACCAAAAATACCCAACTTTAAGACACCGCCAGAAACACGATTGGTTGAAGTAGCCGAAGTGAAATTATAAGCATTTTGAAAGCCTGCGACATTTAACGACCGATTGAAACCAAATCCAACATCAGTCACATAACTTGCCATTTTGTAGGTATAAACCTTGTATCCGTTCACATAAAACTCAACAACCGTATCTGACACGAACCGTACAGATACTTCTGGTTGTGCAGTGGTACTTAGGGTGTACGCGCCTGAAACCTTATTGGTAATATAGGTGTATGTTGCCGGTGTAGCTGTTTTCTTGCTAATTAACTTATATCCTGTCTGACTTAAACCAAAAAAGACCCATTCGCCTGATGCCTGTACAAAGATACCGCCTCGGCCTCCTGTAGCATTTGCAGAAGTCGTTAAAGCGGCTGAATATTCAACGCCTGGCACCGCAGGCTGAACGGCAACATCAAAGGTCAAGCTGTCAGCCGAAGCACTGGCCGCAACACTTGCATTAGACCACGTGATCTGTGTAGTAGTAGCCGTACTTGTTGCGCCAGTTACAAATGTATTTGAGGCAATATTATATAGTCTTTTCTTAAAATAAGCACCGTCTATGCTTACCAGATCAGTAAGCTGTTCGGTCTTATCTAAGTTCGCCAGCGGCAATAATATATCCGGTATCGCCGAATTTGACAGAGCCTGACCAGTATTATTCCGATCCCTGCTTATGATTTGAATTTTCGTCAGGAAACTGGACGTGTTGAAGGTGATGAAGTTGGTTGTTGGCACACTGATCTTAACGCCTTCATCTGCGGCAATCATGTAACCTGAAAAACTCGGGGATGTTGTGAAATAATAAACGGCGTCACCTGTCCCATTTTGCGGGAAATAGATCGGTTTTTTTGTGCCAATCGCTGTTTTTGCTAAAGCGAAAGCAGCAGTATTATCAAATACTCCATTTGCTAAACCACCATAATAAGTCAGGTAATTCGTTTTAAGCTTAGAATCCAGTTGCTTTTTATAGTAGTCGTCAGTTTTGAATACCTGTTGATGACCGTCTATAACCGTCACTAAAGCAGTATCGGACTTCCTTACCCCAATCTGAGCAAAGGTAGTAACAGGTAAAAGGCACAATAGTGCCATTCTAATTGATTGTTTCATATTTAAATTTTTGCGTTCCATAAATAAATTAAATCGACGTGATCATTATTGGTTAAAACAGGGGTGATGATGATATTGGTAGCGTCTGCCGATTCGCCTGCAATGCCTAAGCTTACGGCGGCGGCATTTATACCCCGCACATTCCAGTAAGTAGGAACGCCGGCCAAACCATGCGGTATTAACATGGTTACCTGACCTTCATCAGTAGTGTGAAAGTCACCATAACTACCGATATACGCCACAATTTGCTGACTACTCCAACTCTTATCGGGCGCGACTTCATGATCACTTATTTCTGGGATAGTGGCGGCTAATGATTGTAGACGATCTGTAATCCCATGCGCATCGAGATCATCAACATGGTTTACGAAAGCATCCTGATCAGCTTTATCATCGAATCTGCCGTCAAGGTTTTCAATACTAGTCGTTGGTATGGTTTGACTTTTATGCCAAAAGCTATCCCATGTATCTGAGAACTGCTGTTGAGTAGGTTTTAAACCAGTTTTAAACCAGTTTTTAATTTGTGCTAAAGTTGCCATATGCTATTATGCTGGTATAGGTTCGATAAACATGACAATTCGGTACGGGTTCATGATACTGTAAGGTTGAGCCGAATTCGCAACGCCGCCGGTCTTTCCGGTTGTTTTCCCAACTGTCTGAGTTTGGGTATAACTGAACCTTGTACTCCCATTGCCGAAGTCAGTGCCGCCGTTTGGTTGTGTGTCATCGTATGGGTGATCATGCGGCACCATTTCGGCAAGCGTGTTCTGATGGGTCTTAGAGCCGCCTGCTTCACCAACCGTATCAAAGTCAACATCAGCAGGGTTAAAGCCTACCGGCATACGGCCGCGCCAGTCTATGACTTCCTGCCAACCGGCCGGAATTGTGTTGGCGGGTTTTCGCCAGAACAGCATAGAACCGTTTGCTACATTTAAAGGCGCTGTAAGCGTTTCTAATTTATTTACGCGGGAAACTAGCGCGCTAAGACTTTTAAGGTCAGAAAGGCGCACCAAATCAGCAAATAGCACATTTGGCAGGCTGTTACCGAATGTCGCATAACGGGTCAGGTAAGCATTATTGAAACTGCCATTCTGAAATTCAGTAGGAAAGGTTTCTTCTTTGATCACCACCTTAGCCTGAGCAAGGCCACCCCTGAACGACAAAAGTTCGCCACCTATGATCACAAAACCGTCAGAGACATTTGCCCCGACAACATTACACCCTGAGACAATCACGTTGTCGCCACCAAAGGCTGTCATGGCCTGTAATTCCTGCCAAGACTTTTGCATGAAGTCGAGTGTTTCGAGTTCAAGCGGGAAACCACCGGTTAGTATAAAATTCGTTTTATTCATCGTATTGTATTTTGTAGCGTTTACTTGCTAGTTTATAAAAATCAATTGCTGCCCTCATTTGGAAGATCACTGCCGGAAGATCAAAGCCATCGGGTATGATCACCCTGAAATCGACACCGGTATCAGCGTAGTCGCTTCTTTGCCTCAGGTACATCACCCCTAAATATTTCGGCTGCTCTTCGACATGTGTGTAGATATATTGCCGGTCGAACTGGTTGCCTTCGCCTATCCTGATCCTGCGTAAGCCGGGATCAAAGGCATCATTTAACATTTTGCGCATCCGGCACACCTGGCTATTGTGATCAAGGTTGTAAAGATTCGCTGACCTGCCTGCATTAAACTGGCCGTAAACAATCTTTAAAGGCGCTATAAGCGACCGTAGCCATAGCAATAGGTTTAACTGCCTTACTATGGGCGGGATGATCAGCGACGCCAACCTGTCAAAATCGATATTAAAGGCCCTGTCAAACATTTGGTACGTAGGTTATATTCTCAAAATTTACTATCTCGAAATACCCGCTTTCAGGAATCTTTTTTACATCAATGATCTGTATATCCCCATAGTCTTCGGTTTCCCCGTCTACCCAACTGGTTTCCGCGCTGATCAGGTTCGGGATCACGACGCCATTTACCTGCTGTAGCCTGTCGATCAGGTGAGCCAATACCAGTTCGCCGTTAAAGTCAAGGCCGTTTTCCATGTAATCCAGTATCGCAGCCTCAACAGGCTTGCCGCCGTCGAGTATGCTGTTACCCTCCGCATCCAAAACCAATGGATTGTAAAATATCTGAATGGAAAGGTAAAGGCGATCGGGCAGAAAGTTAATGATGGTCAGTTTTACACCGGCGTCTTTGACCTCGGTCATGTAAGCAGCGAAAGCAGCATATTGCTCAGGGCTTAGCGGCTGACGAACGCCGTCAAGCTCAGTGGCGATCTTTTGAATGACCCGGCTTTCGTTTTCGGTTTCAATGACAGCGGCATACTTAATGATCCTACTTTCTTCGATCTGCTCATCGGTGAAACCGGTATTGTCATACTGGTCACTGTCAGTAATCAGGTTGTGACCGTATTGAAAAGCTAAGCCTTTGTTTTTATACCACCTCAGGGTATGAGGCTTTAGGTCAGAAAGCACGGCCGACACCTCAGTTTTGTGGAGATCAAATACGACATCAAGCGACCAGACGCAAAACGCGACAACATACGTCCAAATCCTGCGAATGCTTGTTCTGCTGCCGCTAACGGTGATCCCGTTTGCAGTAAGCTGACCGATGATGATGTTTTGCCAGTATTCTATAGTTTGTGCCATTATGATACAATAAAATCGATTCCAATTGCCCAATAGTCAATTCCATCAGGGATTATTATTTCGCCTGCCTCAGTAAGGTCGGTTGCCGGGATAAAGCCGTTAATTAAAAAATATTGCACGAGGCCTGAATCAACAGGCGCAGGGATTAAAAGCGTAGTGCCGGGCAGCAGCTTATCGGTAATTGAAAGGCCATTTAATACGGCGATGTCAAAAACGGCTGATGTGCTGCCGCAATGCTGTACAGCAACATCAAACAAAGACTGCCCTTGATCTACTACGATTTCCATGCTCTTCTAAGTGTCAGGATTCCTAAAATTGCTACCGGTATTCCAAGCAACCACCAGTAACTAAAACTATTATCCCTGTCGGAATTCCTTTTACTGGACTGGGCAGTTTTATCCGATGTTTCAAACCCTGAACTGTCTTTTAGCTCACCGGCCTGATAGGTATCGGCAAGATCAACAGCAAGCTGCTGATCAATGGAGCGATCAAGGTTGCTTTGTTTCTTTTTAGACCCGTTAATTTTTACGTTACCTTTAAATGTGATGCCGCCAGTGGCCGGATAATAAGTGGCACTATCAGCGGTCACACTGTACTGCTGATCTTCACTGACCTGGCTATTCTCTTTTTGAGTTGTATTGAGCACAGACATATCCGTACGGGTTGCCGACACGCTTGTAGAATCTTTGACAACGGATGCCTTTTCGGTACGCTCACTCGTCTTTGATTTAGAAGTCGATACTTTACGGGTACCGCAACTAAAAACCATTAAGGCGACGAGCAGCGCAACCAGACTAAGGGACAAGTTTTGATATGTTTTCATTGTATGATTTAAGTTTATCGATTTCGCCTTCTAATTCTTTCACCCGTTTAAGCAGTTCCTTTTCACCGATCCGGTACCGTTCAATGTCTTTTTTATACTCATTGATGAGCTTTTGGTTTTCTACATCCTTTTGCATCAGGGCCGTGATCTGCTCGGCATTGATTTTTCCTTGTTCCCTGAGCATTGAAATAATATCTCCATAGGTGTCAGAGACAATATTTTGAACCTCTGCGGATGTCTTCTTCTTGTTAGCCGCCGCCGTGATCAGGGCAGTGATAAAACCCCCTATTCCGATAGCAAGGGTTAAAATTTCCGTTGTGTTTAACATTATATTTCAATTTTTAAGTCTTCAAGCCTGTTGCCGGTGTCGACGGTAGCACCACTATACCCGTCATTTTCAAGCTCTACCTTAATATCCCTTGTGATCCTGTTTTTATCGAAAATGGCAAGCAGCCGTCTTTCAGCACCAAAGCCCACAAAGGGAAACTCTTTTAACTCACCCTTATTCAGAATCATCAAAAGTTGTACATGCTGCTGATCGCTTGCACTTTCTGCCCATTCGGTACCATTGTCGATCAGGTCAAAGTTTTCCTCAAGTAGTAAATCGGTTCTCATAGCTATATCACGTTTCCGGTTCCTGCTGTACCTGCGACTATCACATTGACCTGACCGCTCTTTACAAATACCTCGATGGCAAGTGCAATTTTATGGGCCTGACGTTCCCTTGCTTCGGCGGGGTTTACATCCTTGTCGCTTTCAAAATCGAAAGCCTCTTTGATGGCTGCTTTTAGTGTTAATGTGTCTAATGGCATTATTTTAATATCTTGTTAAGTTTAACTTTAAGGGCATTTAAAGCCACCACATTAGGGCTTCTGCCATTTATTACTATTATCTTCTTTACCTCGTCTATAAACCCGCTTATCACTGATCCTAAAGAGTCATTACCGCATTTGATCATCACACCGTTTTCATCGATGTGATATTCCAGTTCTCCGACTTTCATCATCACCTTTTCAATCTCGCTGCACTTGATGATCATGGCCTCGGTCTCCTGATTGTCAATGATGGCGTATATCACGCTACTTTGATCTGCCGGTATCTCCACAATGCGACTTCCGGGCGTGTCTTCAGTAGCGTGAAAGCGCACATCTAACAGTTCAGGTTGTCCGTCCCTTAACACCGTACAACTGTTTTCCTGTATTTCGGTAGCCGTTCCGACCCCGATAGTTCTTATCGCTTTTGACCGCATTTGCTTGTCAAAAAACTGCTGTATGGTTTCCTCTAAACTCATATTTTAAAGGCTAATTCATTCTTTCGTTCTATTCCGTTAGAGCCATAGGACTTTATTACTTTCTCAATCAAGTAAGTGCCTTCACGGTAACTTTCATTGTCATCGATGATGGCGAGACTATCGCCTGATCTGGTCAGTACCAAGCCAAAGCCAGTGATACTTCCGGTGTACCCGTCGTACACGCTTTTCTTTAACCTGGCTTCTGCAATTTCCTTGGCGACCTTTTCAGTGTCGGCCGCATATTCGATTGTGTGTACTGTCGCATCCTTTTGTTTGCTGCCAACCTCGATGTAGGCTTCTTTTCCCTTTTTGTTCCTGATTTTTACCCGAACCCGCACACTGAACTCATCTTTGGTTTTATATGTGAGGTCGTTTTTCTTCACGTTACCCTGCACATAATAAATGTGTTTGGAAGTGAAGGCCGGGCGCCAGTCCCAAGCAAAGCCGCAATACAGCAGATCGCCGGAAACGCGGGCATAAAACCCGAACTGTTCTTTGATCCTGTCAAGTACCTGAAAGGTGCTTGCATTGTCTACTATATATTTTCCAAGCGCCACATCAGGACATTCCACTTTCTTTATGAAGGTGCCTTTGGTCACATCCAATAGCAATTGTCGAAGCGAAACAGACCTGTAACTTTTCACAAAGTTGTTTTGGCGAAGCGGGTATAGCTGATCACATTGGAGTATCAAAGGGGTATCGGCAGAAATCTGCCTGAGGTATCCTTCATACTCAGTCTGCATTCCGGTTTCTTCGTAGCCGTATTCAATTTTGACTTTATCACCCGCTTTCATAAAGTCAAGCGGGAACTTTCCGTCAAGCTGCTTATAGAACCTTGGAAGGGTGACCGTTGCAACATCACTTAACTGTGTCACGCTTTCGGTGATCTCTACACTTGTAATGTCATCGAAATAGATTTCACCAACAGTAATGCGGGCAATCATATTGACATATGGCAGGCGATCCATCTTAATTGTTGTTTTTTACAAAGAAGAACTCAACCGGCCTTATGCTTCGCGCTGACAAGGTGTATTGGATCGTATCGGCATACCCTGCAACGCCACCAATATTAAAATCTATAAAGTAGATACTTTTGATATTGAGGTCGTCAAATATTTCGGCTTCAACAGCATAGGGGGCAGTATATTCAAAGAACTCGTTTAAGGTCTTAACCTCTGTTTTTGGGTACTGATGGTTTACCATATCCACTAGTAGCCCTTGTATGTTAATTTCAGTGCTTTTGTTACCATAGCGTTCCACTACTTCGGCGTCCGATCCGTCGATCTCGGTGATGACCAATTTTTTGCCTTTGGTAAAAGAGACCATCGGTGGCGGCGCAAAAATCTGCAGACCGGTTGGGGTGGTCATCATCGATCCAAAAACAAGCTTTTCGACATCGTTCTTTTTGATAGTAATTTGCTCGAAAGAAGCGCTGTTCATATAGATTCCGGCATCGGCGATCCCATTGTCTTTAGCGAACTGCTGTTTCCTTAAAGCCGCACTTTCGTTGTTTGCGACATAGCCGAAAGCTGCTTTTAATCTTGAACCTAGATCGATTACGTTACTCACTTGGTTTTCTCCATTTTAAGGGGTAAATAATTGTTTTCAACAAGCCATTGAAACTGCCTGTACTTTTCTGCCCAAACATCATCCGGCAAATCTTCAGGGAAGGGTATATGCATGAAATGGCTGAGTTGGGCATTGATCCTCCTAACCTGATCATACACGTCCGTCTCGTCCCCGTCCTTAATCGGCGGGTATTCATCGAGCAGTTCTTTGATTTCAAAGGCAACGCCATCGGGTGACTCTATGTCGTCATCACCCGATGACGTTAAATGTTTTTTAGGGTAGCCTGCCTTACTTTAATCATTTTAGCTATTGCATCTACAGCGGCCATAAATAGGTCATCATCTTCCATAACCTGATCTTTGTGTGACAGCAAGCAGGCTTTAACTAAAGTTTCGTCTGCTTTCTTGGGCGAATTTTTTTCCCATTTGCTATATTCGCTCATGACCGTTCGGCATGGTCTTCGAACCAGTACAGTCAAAATATTGCCGTAATCATCCATTTCTAAGTCAGCAAATTTAACTGCGCCTTCTTTCGGCCATTTGGTTTTCGCAGCATCAACCATGTCTTGTGTGATGCCTTCCGGTAATTTTTCTTTGTTCATTTTTGGGACTTTAAAAGGGTTTTAAATATGGTTTAATTGTTGGTTTTCACTGAAATAGCGAACAGGTCGTATTTAATTTTAAGGCCCATTTCGCCGGTTACCTCGCGGCCTTCATTCTGGAATTTAGCAACGATAGTATCGTTGATGATCTCATTGTCATCGTTCACGAAGCTGACCTGAATGTCAAAAGGCTTCAGGTTAAGTACCGAGCCACCGCCTTGTCTTTCCAGACGCACAGAATCAGTCATGTACATCGTCATTGAACACTTAGGAGTGATCTTTCCTTTGCTCCAACTTGTAGCGTTCACGCCTAAAGAATGATTTAACTGATGTTCCTGATCGTTGCCGTAGGTGATCTCGGTGATCTCGTCATACAGTTCCCCTTTTATTACGATCTGCGCATCGGCACTATCGTAGGCCTTGCCGTCTCTTCTTGCTCTAGCCATTATAATGATGTTTTAAGACTGATGGTTCCTTTGATCTTGTTAATTGTGCCGGTCGGTTGCAGCGTGAAATCCACTAACAAAGCCTTTTCGCCGGTTAGCAGGTCACTGTTCGGATCGGTAAAGGTTTTGCCCGCACTGATGAAGCCTTTAGCCGCTAGGTTGTCAAAAACGTCGTCACCTTTCTGGTTAAAACTTTTGACAACTCCGACCGGAAGTTTACCCACCTCATTTACCGGCTGTACGCTGTTGATTGATGGGGTAAAAGCACCCCTCAACTTTCTTACCGCGTGATCCATCGTGCGGCTGTATGCGATGCTGCTTTCATTCATGACCCCTTCGCTGTCTACGATTTGCGGCGCGCACACATGGTCATTATTGAACCGATAGCCCGAAATGCCGGTGTATTTGCGCGGAAAGATGTAGCCCTTTTCATCTAAAGTAACTAGGGAAGCTTCAGCAGCTTCGACGGTTACGTGTGAACTCAGGCCACCTGTTACAAACTTCCCTTTGGTAGCATTGGTCAGGTTGAGGGTTGCCACCTCACCGATATTCTGGTTGACATTGATCCCGGCAAGGATGCCGAGGGCCAGACCGACAGAAGCATATTTTTTGCCTGAGGCAAACGCCAGACCTTCCGCATAGTCATAATCCTGCGCGATGATCACACTAAGTTTATCCGCTTCAAGTGGAATGTCCGCACCGGTAACCAGGTCTTTAAGGTCAACGGCCGCACCGGCATTGCCGCCATAGTTGCGGCCTTCAAGCAGGATATGCAAAGGCCTTTCGGTCTCAAATGCCCACAAGGCAAATTCCTGAGCCGAAGCAAAGCAAGCTCTGATCTCTGAACTCAGACCGTCGGTCGTGGTTTCAGGTGCCTGTTCAGTCCAATCGCCGGTGTAGGCGATTGCCAGTTGGGTTATCTCGCCTTGAGCAAAGGCAACCAATTTGCGGGCATACAGCAGACCGCCATCAGTAAATATTTGGGTTGGAGTGATCGCTTTCGCCACCACCATCAGGTACAGTTTAGTACCAATGCTGCATCCCCTATAAAACTCATCTATTTGATGAGACAAAACCACTGAATTTGCCGCGTCATAAGCGGCATCGATGCCCAGTTCACGGGCATCGTCAGGGCTGTATATCGCATAAGGCTGACCAAGTACCAACTTGTCCACTACGGCGACACCATTGGCAATAATTGCACTGATGGATGTTTCTTCTGAGTTGAGGCTGTCAGATGGTTTGGCCTTATCAAATTCTACTGCGTTGTTCATTTACCTGCCGTTTAGGGTGATTAGAATGTGTGAACTATGATTTTGCTTTTGTCGTTGCCAACACTCAGGCGGGCAAGGTTTTCAGAAGTAAAAAACTCTTCCTTGTCATTTTCAAAGACCACATCGACATTTTGAGCAGTTGCGATCCCCTCGGCAGCTTTTTTGTTGCCTTTGGCTATCGACAAAACTTTCTCGTCGTTTGGGTTCTCGTTCACCTTAACTTCCTTGGTCGGTGAAGTTGACTTGGTTTTGGTAGCCGCACTTTTGCCAACAATCGGCGCGTCAGCTACCGGTTTTACAACAGTGATCTCGTCACCTTCTTTCCAGCCATATTTCGCAGCCTCTTCCGGTTGGTTTTTTAGGTTGGCTTTGGTGATGATGTGTTTGATTGTATCGCCTGCGAATCCCTCGGCAGGAACTTCTAAAATGATTTTTTTGAAACTCATGGTTTATGTTTTAGTCAGCAGGCGTAAGCGTCGTACGCCCGCTGAGATTTAGATTAAATGATTAACTGATCCTTACTGGCCTATTGCCGGATTATGCAAAGTTTCCTGAAACGATCGCTCCCCTTTGTTCTTCAGCAGTTGGCAATACGATGCCGTACTGACGGAAGTTGACCAGGTTGCGTTGAAACTGAGTGTCGTTTTTAGCTTCTGAGAGATACATCTTAGTCCATCCCATTGCTTTAGCAGCCCTGTCCATAGAGAACAATACCGATGCTTTTCGGCTTTCGCTGCCCGGTGTCGCTACCGGTGTCGCACCATAAGACAGTTTCACTTTAGTCGCCGGGTTGTAGTACGGTGTACTGATATGGCTGTGGATGTCAAAAGACAGGATGTTTTGAATGATGCCCGAAGTCTTGTTAAAGAAGAAAGCCTCCAATTTTTTATCTTCAAAAATCAGATCGTTTACATGCTCGGCAGACAGAACCAACCGGCGTGAAGCCTCGTCGATCTCCAAATCATCGGCCTTTGTTTTTAAATTCAGAATGTCAGCCATAGTCATTCTTAACCTTCCAGAACCATCGTTTTCACCAGTAGTGATCAGTACTGGCATTGCAGCGGTATTACTTGCAGGGGCAAGCGAGTGCAAAGCCATTTTGATCATGGTCTTCAAGATTGCCTTAGCGTGACGGTCTTTTACCAAATCCATTTTTTTAACTGAACTCGCGTACATTTCATCATCAGTGATCGGGGTTGCTACCGTCTGGTATTTGTTCAACTCGATCAGCTTGTCAACGATGGCCTGATCTGCAATTCCGATTGGGTAGGTTGTGTTATTGATCAATACCTCAGGCAGTACGTTCATTGATGATATATGTATCGCCTGCGCCTCATCCCCGACATTAGAAACATATTTGGAGTAGTCGGCGATACCGGCTAAAAAGGTGTCCTTTAGCGCCGCGGTTACGAACTTCATTACCTCGCCCGTCCATATCTCACGGTAAATGGTTGACTGAAAGGAAACCTGCGGCATTTTGACGCAAGAAAGCAGGATAACGACAGCAGCCACGAGAGGGAAAGTTTCAGCGAGCGGTAACCCGCCAAAGTAAGAGAAACAGGCGGCGATTGTCATTACGAACAGCACACCAATCATCAGGGTATTCAAAGCTTTAATTTTCATTTTTATGTTTTTTGGGTTATTTACTTAGTTTGTTATGTTGGAAATAGGTGAATTATTGGGGGGCGTCTACGCCGTATGCTGCTTTATACAGCGCGGTAAATAATGCGGGATTCTCTTTCGGCATCTTTTCCACTGCGTCAGGGTCTTCTTCCTGCCATTTTGCAAGCGTCCAATCCTTGCGGCTTTCAGCAACCACAGACGCACCGGCATTAATAATATTCAGCACATTAGGCACCTGAGCGGCAGGAACGACAGCAGCGGCAGCAGGAACGACAGCGGCAGCAGGTGCAGCAGCTTCAACAGTTGGCGCAGTAATGCCAAGCATTGCTTGCAATACTGTAAAACCGGAACTTTTACCTACTGTAACCAGATGGGCACGTACAGCGGGATCATATGCCTTTTGACTTGCAGTTTCCATAGCGGCAATGACTGCCTCAACGGCCGTATCGGTAACGGTCGTTTTCTCATTGTTCACGCCATCAAGCTTAGCTTGTATAGCGGCGGTGATTTCGGCATCTGTGCTATTTTCAGTCACGCCGGTTAAGCCAAATTTGGCGATTAACTCTTTTTTCATATTGCTATCTTCTTTTTGGGTTGTGTCTTGATTTGTAGGATCGATTAAAAGGGCGGCATAACGATCAAATACAGATTCGATTTCATCATCTGGTGATGGTTTTTCCATCTGCACGACTTCGGCGACTACCGGCTGACCTATGCGGGTAATCAGACCGTATTCAAGTGCCTCTTCGGCCGAAAACCAGTGATCCACACCATCGAAAAGACTTAGTATTTCCTTTTCAGGTTTGCCGGTTTTCTTAGAAAGGGTACGAGTGAAGTTTTTTTCCATTGCCGTCATTAGCTTGACGGTTTCGGAAAACTGCTTGGCGGTTCCTTCCTGCGCGCAGGTAGGACAGTGAACCATAACAAAGCAGTTGTCAGCGCCTTCGATCTCGTCGGCCTCCTGCATTACTATCCCCATCATGGATGCAGAAACGCCGTCAATAAATACAATGATTTTGGATTTGCATCTGCGGATTGAATTTGCGATTACTGTACCTTCAAATACTGACCCGCCATAACAATGAGTGCGTATATGTATAGTATCAAACTTTGCTGCCATTTCATCAAGCGTGCGGGTAAAGTCTTTACCACTGATCCACCATTCGGATATGTTTCCATAAAATTTAAGTTCTCCGATGTTGCCTTCCAGTTGCCTGTATTCCATAGTTGTTTTTGCGAATTATGACACAATGGTAGGGGGATATTTTGGGCATAAAAAAGAAGTGTACAGGGCTTAGACACTTACCTCTAAACCTTGGACACTTCGCGTTTTAAAACTATTTAAATGGCTTTTTTTGTCGTAAAAAACCAATGGCAAAAAATAAAGACGCAATCTTTCATCAGGCGGAAATCATGTTTATTGAGCTTGGCAATAATGCCAAGACAATTGCCGAAGCTTTTGATCTGACCGAACAGACAGTCGGCCGGTGGCGGGCAAAGCACAACTGGGATCAAAGGCGTGACGAGGTATTCGCTTCACCGCACAAACTGCGGGAAATCTTGCTGAAGGAAATGCGGTGGATCGCTGATGGTAATGATCCGAGGTTTGACACTGATGCGCTGTCAAAGGTCAATAAGGTATTTGAAGGTTTCGGCAGCAAGATTACCCCACAGATCGTGATGAGCGTAATGAAGATGCTTGATGAATGGCTTGCCGACAGCAACCCTCAACTGGCTAATGCTAATTTAGATTCTCACAAAAAATTTATCATGCACATGATCAACCTACATGGATAGTAAATGGGAAAAACTTCTAAAACAGTATGATCAGCATTGTGTACGCATTGCCAAGGCGACAACTGTAGACATCGGCGAAAGTCCGGGCGAAAAGTCAAAGCGGATCAAAAATCTGGAAAAGGACTACATCGAATGGTTTGAATATTATTTGCCGCACTATGCAAAATGTGAGTGCGCCCCCTTTCACCGCAAGCTTGCTAATAATATTATCAGAAACCGAAAGAGCAAAGTAATAGAACGGATTTACCGATCTGGCGCAAAATCGGTGCATGGCAATATCGGTGTTCCGATGTATTTGATGGTCACTGACGAACTTAACTTCATGGTGTTGATGGGTGAGACTGAACTCAAATCCAAGCAGCTTTTAAGCGATATTCAGGCCGAACTGGAATCCAACCAGCGGTTTATAAACGACTACGGTAGAAAGCTTGGAAAAGGCACATGGGCAGAAGGCAATTTCCTTACCTCAGACGGCAAAAGATTTTATGCGCTTGGTTTCGGTCAGTCACCGAGGGGACTAAGGGAAGGCTCACAGCGACCCGACTATTTCGCCCTTGATGATACCGCAACACGCAAGCACCTGAACAACCGCTCATTGATGCGGGATCACCTTGATTTCGTACTGGAAGAGGTATTCGGCTGTTTTGATGCCTCGGACGACAGTATTGAGCGGTTCGTTTTCCTGAACAATGATTTTGATGAACGCTGCCTGACACACTTGCTTGTCAAGGAGTTTGAAAAATACATAGCAATTGATAAGCTAGAGGGCAGAAAAAGCGACTACATAGTGCATACGGTCTGTGCAGTCCTTGACCTTGTGGATTTCGTTCCAACCTGGTCAGCAAAAACCAGTTCGGAATACTGGCGTAAGAAGTACCTTAAAAACCCAAAAGCGTTTTTACGTGAATTTATGCACGTACACGTTGCCGAAGGCAAGATTTTTAAAATGGATTGGATGTTTTGGGACAAAATGCTCAGGCTGGTCATGTATGATGCGCTGATCTTTATCGGGGATTTGTCATACAAGGACAAGGGCGATTTTAAAGGCATGTTCCTGATCGGCAAGAAAGGTAAATTTTACCACATCATTCATTGCTTTCTGCGTCAAACAAGCCGTAAAATGGTTGCCGAATGGCTTTACGATAAATTCGAAGACCGCAACCTTGCCCGGTACAATGTCCGGTTTCTGATTGACGGCCTTTTTGCTCAGGATGAATTTGTCAATGATTTTGACGAGGAAGGCGAACAGAGGGGGTATTATATCCCTGTTATTGCAAACAAAAAGAGCTATGGCAACAAATTCGACCACATCGACAGCATCAGCGGGAAGTTTGAACGCGGATGGGTCGTTTGGAATATCGATGAAAAGAACCTGCCTGATCAAATGACGGCCATACAGCAGTTTTTAAACTTTGAAAAAGGCGGTGGCGACAATGACGACGGGCCAGATGGTATCGGGGTCGGCTTCAAAGAACTTGATGAAGTCACCTTTATCGAAAAGTCCGAACCAAGAATTACCACAAGAGAAACCTATCAAGACGAAACCTATTAAACATGGCAAGATTTTTAAAAGATTCAGACTACTTTCTGATCAAAACCGAAATACTAAAGTTACTGGACGGCTCAACTGCGGAACTTAACCAATCCATTAAACTGCTCAGAGCAGAAGACACCGCAGTTGCCCAGATCAAAAACCGGCTTGCAGGCAGGTACGATATGACTGCCATCTTTGGCGCTACGCAAGACCCGGACGGCCGTGATGCCTTTATCGTGATGATCGTCATGGACATCACCCTTTACCACCTTTACGCTCAGACGGGCAGCAAAGACGTTCCGTCGCACCGTGATCAGCGATATCAGGACGCGATCGAATGGCTGCGTGATGCCGGTATGGGAAAGACCGCAACCAACCTGCCGACCGCCCTTTCAGATGACAATCAGGGTGATTTCCGCATCTGGTCAGCAAGTGAGCCGGAAAACCACGAATACTAATTAAAGCACCTTTAAACAACAATTAATATATGTTTAACTCAAGAATAGGTAAATCTTACAACCCGCAGAATGCCGCGGTGAAATCGCCATCGAATGACCTGGCTGTCATCAGTCAGCTTGCCGCCGAGTTTGCAGACATCAGCCGCAAAAATATACAATCGTGGCGTGAGGCTTTGGAAGCCGCCAATAACGCGGAAACTCCAAGATGGTCGCTATTGCAGGATATTTACGAATACTTACGCCCTGATGCGCATTTAGGTGCGATGATGGACATTCGCCGGGGGCTGACCGAATCAACAAGGTATTATATCCGCGACAGCAAGACCAATAAGGAAGACCCTGTTAAATCTAAGCTTCTTGAACAGGAATGGGTTTTTGACGTGATCGGTGATATGGTGGATCATGCCTTTTATGGCTATACGGTTCTACAGATTACCGATCCTATCTTAGGTAAATATGACCTTTTGCCGCGCCGGAACTTTATCCCCCAAAAAGACATTCTGCTGCTTGAAGCGGGCGGCGAAAATGGGATTGATGTAAATGATCCGGCCTTAAAAGGTTCGATCATCGTGATCAAAAGCCGTGATAAATTCGGCCTGTTAAATGATATTGTGCCAGATCTGATCTGGAAGAAAAATGCCCGTCAAGCATGGGCAATGTTCTCGGAGAAATTCGGCATCCCTCTTGTTACTGCGACGACCATTACGCGGGATAAGAAAGAACTCGACCGTATTGAGGCTATGCTAAAAGCACTGGGTAAAGCTGCTCAGGCGATCTTCCCGACCGGCACCACGATTGACATCAAGGACAGCGCCGCCAAAGGTGACCCGTACAAGGTATTTTTAGAGCAGATGACCTATTGTGATGCCCAGATCAGTAAACGCATCCTTGGGGGTACAATGGTGACCGACAACGGATCAAGCCGTTCACAGGGTGAGGTACATGAGCGCACCATGAACGACATCATTGCAGGCAGGGACAAGAAAAAGGCTGAATTTGGCTTTAACCGCAAAATCATGTTCCTTTTAAGGGATGTTTTCAGGTTCCCATTTTCCGAAACTGATGAATTTGTTTTTGACCGTTCGGAATCCTTAAACCTGACTGAGCACTGGTCGATCATTTCAAAGGCCATAGAACTTGGGTATGAGATCGACAACGATTGGCTAAGCAGCACGTTCAATTTCCCAATCACCGGCAAAAAAGAACCAGCTAAGACGGAACCGGAACCACCAAAAACGCCGAAAGCAAGCGGACGGCCTGAGGTTGTTGGCAGTTTTTTCGACTAAGCCCCGAAGCATCGGGGCAGGTATTGACCAAAAGAAAGCTTGATGAAGTGTATAGCTGTATGTGTCCGAACTGCGGCGGCTTTAAGGTAAATGCCAAAGGGGATACCGATTTTAGTCTTGACGCTGAAATTGAAAAACTGATCGACCAGTTTTATAACGGCTATAGTACACGCCTGACAGCCCTCCAAATGGCAAACAAAGTGTCTGCAACTATAGCCGGCGCGGTTATGGAAGGCTACGGTAAAGGTGTGTTTGACGTGGATTGGGATAGCCCCGACCGCAAGCAAATAGAACATCTGCAACGCAACGTTTACCAGTTCAGTTTTGCCAAGACACATGAACAGCTTAAGGCGACCACCTCGGCAATGTATAGCGGTGACCGGATTGTACCGTTTAACGAGTTCCGCGAGATCGCACAGCGGATCAATAACGACTACACCAACCGATACCTGCCAGTAGAATATAATACCGGCATAGCATCCGCGCAAATGGGTAGCCGGTGGATACAGTTTCAGGAAGAAAAGGAAACACATCCCTTTTTGACTTACCGCACAGTTGGTGATGATAATGTCAGGGATTCGCACCGCATTTATGACGGCTTAACTCGGGCTATTGACGACTTTATATGGGATACGGTATTTACGCCGAATGGTTGGGGTTGCCGGTGTGATGTCGAGCAAAGTGAAGGCGATGAAGTTACGCCTAACTGGAAAATGAAATTTCCACCCGACAACATCCCGCCCATGTTCCGCACGAATCTCGCGAAGACAGGACTTATCTTTCCCTCAGATCACCCGTATTTTGACAATTTACCCGACCAGGTGATCAAGGCGGCAGACAACAATAATCCTTTCCTATATGAAAAGGTGCATTCAGGAAAAAAGGGCGGCTATGTATATGATAGCGCTTTACACCCAAAATCAAGGGAATGGGAAAACGAATTAAAGATCGCAAAGGTATTAGCCAATTCGGGCGATAAGGTGGTATTTCTGCCAGAAATCAACCCAAACAGCGAATGGAAGGAAGCGCTAAGGAACGTCGTATTGCCAGACGGAGTAAAAGACGGCAAAAATGCCGATGTGATCATAGGCGGTAAACAAGTTGTAGAGTTTAAAACCAGTAACGCCAATACAAGAACCTCAATCAAAGAACTCGTCAAAACAGGCGCGAAACAATCAGATATTGTTTGTGTCCGCATCACTGAAAAGATGGCTTTAGGCGAGGTGAAACGGGCTTTAAAGGGACAGGTAATGCAAAGCAAGAATTTAACCGAGGTGTGGATCATCGACGTAAAAGACAAGCTGACTAAATATGACCGGTCAGAGATTATGGACTTTTACAAAAGCAAAAAGCAGAAATAAAATTCCTGCTTTTTGGGATGTGGAAGATGGGAACCAGTCCGATCAGCCACAGTACAAATATACAAATTAATTGATCAATACAACATGGGTGCAGGAACAGCAAAATTAGAACTCATCTTAGAACTCAGGAATCGTATCAATTCCGGTCTGAGTAGCGCAAGAACACAGCTTAACAGCGGCATCAGCAGTATGAAAGCCAAGATGGCCGAACTTAAAGGCGGCGCGTCTGAACTGTTTAACGGCATAGCAAGTCAAATACCCGGTGTCGGTGGCATGATCGGAAGTCTTGCTAACCCGTATGCGGCGGCAGCGGCCGGCGTACTTGCCCTCGGCGCGGCTTATTTATCAGCCGGTCAAATGGCTGTACAATGGCAGACGGGCATGGCCAAGGTCAACGTAACCGCGCAGCTTAACCGGCAGAATTTGAAACTACTTAGTGATCAGGTCTTGGATATCGGGGGCCGAAATGCAACACCATTGGAAGAAATACCCGATTCGTTTAACAAGGTCGTTTCGGCGGGTCTGAATGCCAAGGATGCGCTCGAGGCTTTTGATCCGATCCTAAAAGGGGCGAAAGCGGGTTTTACTGATTTGAACACGGTTGCAGCGGCCACCGTATCGACAATGAACAGTACTGGGCTAAAAGATGCCTCGCAGGTGCTTGATGTGCTTTTCGCTACCATGAACAAGGGTAACGCTGAATTTGCAGATATTGCTAACTACCTGCCTAAGATCATACCGATGGCAGAAAAGGCGGGGCAAAGTTTCAAGGATACTGCCGGTGCCTTCGCCTACTTTACCGCGCAGGGCTTCAAATCTGAACAGACAGCGACTTTACTGGAGAACACTTTTAAGGCTATATCTGATCCAAGGATCACAGATGGCTTTAAAAAGGTCGGGGTGAACATATACGATTCTGCCGGTAAAGCAAAACCGATGCTTAAAATATTGGATGATCTGCGTGGCAGACTTAGTGGGCTGTCAAGTCAGGCAAAAAACAAGATATTCCAGACGATCGGGGCAGATGGTGAAACGGTAACGGCGATCGGTGCGATGTTAAAAGATTACGACAAGCTTGCCGATATCATCAAGTTTACCAACGATTCGCAAGGGCAGCTTAATGAGGCCATGAAAAACGCGGAAACACCGATGGACGCATGGGCGATTATCTTTAACCAGGTTAAACAGGCCATGATAGAAATTGGTCAAACGAGCCTTCCGATTATTAAGGCCATTGGCACTTATATTCTTGAAACTATCCAGTACTGGAAAGACCTTTACGCCAATTCTATAGTATTCAGGGATTCCCTTTCAGCGATAGGCGTATATTTTCAATACCTGTGGGCAATAAGTACAATTGGCATCCGGTTTCTGATCAACGGGTTCAAAATGATCGGCGATGTGATTAACCGGGTTACTACCTCAATTTTCGGATCGGGTGATGGTTTTGAGAAATGGTACATAAAAGTAAAGCCTTACGTGCTTTGGGTTTTCCAGTACATCAAAGCCATCGGGGAAATGATCTATAACATCCAGACCCTAGATTTCTCAGGCGCAATGGATGCCGCAAAAAGCATTTCAAACGGCAAATCAATAGAAGTAATCCGCAACGAGGTAAATGCCGAGTACAAGGCGCAAAAAGAGGCCAAAAAGGAGGTGCTCGCGCCGATAGGTGGCGTGAAACCTGATGGCACCGGTGGCAAGACTAAAAACCTGCCAGTAAGCAGCAGCGCAAGCGGAACTACCGGCACCGCCCAACAGGTCAAAAACATCACGATCAACATGGATGCAATGGTTAAAGGAGTTAACCTGAGCGCGACAGGCACTGACTTTAAAGGCATGGGCAAAAAGGAATTTGAAGAATATATGCAGAATATGTTCAAACGGATGATGGGCAATCTGGAAACTTCATACGGGTAGTTATGGCAGGAGAATTAAACGATTTTGACCGTCAGGTCAGGCGACTAATGACAGTGGCGCGGACGATACCAAGTAAGTCGGCCACTGTAGCGGTCAATTTTAGCAAAGAAAGGTTCAGGCAACAAAATTGGTTCAATACTATGCCCGATCCGTGGGAAAAACGAAAGCGAAGGAAAGAGGGAACAAGGGAAACAAGGGCAGATAAACGCCATGTACTTGTTAAAAGCGGCAGGCTGATGCGAAGCATTAGAAAAGTAATGTCTAACAGTGACCGGGCGATCATCGGAACTGACGTACCGTATGCGGCAGCACATAATAATGGTGAACAGATCAACGCCGTGCAACAGGTGAGCAGTCACAATGTTCGGGCGCACCGACGGGCGGCACACAGTCGAACACGTGACGGACGTACCGAGCGGGTAAAAAGGCATACGGTCGCCGCACATACTGTAAAGTCTTTTGTAAGGACGATAAAATTTAAAATGCCGCAACGGCAATTCTTAGGTAATTCAACCCAATTGAACAGCCGGATAGAAGCTATGATGACAACAGAAATTAACAAAGCAATCACGACAACATGATCAATCTATTTTTAAAAATATATAATGCTTTTGAGCAAAACAGAGCATTGTTTGAGGCGCTTGAGTTGCCGCCAGTGGAACACATCGACAAGATGCGCGGACAGCCGTTAAATCCTGAGCAATTTGAATATTACCCACAACCGGCCATTTTCATAGGCTGGAAAATCGCATGGACAAAAGCGGGGAAGTTTTGGAATGGCCTGTTAACACTGGAATTTCATGTGGTGACTGATCCGACATGGGATACTAGCAATATTTCAACCAGTAAAGCCGAGGGCTTAAAGAATGTCCTTTACCATACTGTGGTGAGGTACGTGCTCGACGATCTTGAAAGCGAGAACACCGGAAAGCTACAACGCATCGACGAAGAACCACTCGATACCGGCGTAGTAAATTATAACGTACTGCGCTATCAGTGTTCGTATCGTGATCCGATGTCAAGCGGTGAGGATTTTGAGGGAATAATTGAGAAATTGGTAATTAGCGGGGTGCTAAAGCGGAAAATCTAATTGATATGGTCGAACATATCGAGCTGACGCATTTCTTTGCGCACGTTGATTGCGAGGTAATTGTATAGGGAAGAAATGCTGATGTTCCAACGCGGCCAAATAAAGGTTTTATACACGTAACGGGTCGAAACGCCATCCTTTTTATGCAAAAGATAAGCGTCTTGGATTTGCTTTACGCGGATCAACTTATTTTTATTATTGTAAGCCATTGAGACAAAAATACTAACGTTGTTAATGCTTGCCAAAATACTTACCAAATAAATCAAAAAAGCCCTGAGATCATCAGGGCTTTTTTGTCATTTATTCATGTGATTAAATAGTTGGTCGGTGCCTGTCTCCATATTAAAATAAAAAGACGGACTTGGGTAATATAAAAGGAACCCTGCATGAGATAAAACCTTTCCAGTAGAATCAACCTTGAAACTTATGCCTGTTGTTTGTACTTTGCTTCCTTTTATTCTTTTATAGGAATCAGCCGAATTAACGATCAAGAATGAAGATTCGGCACTTCGGCCAGTACTATCTTTAACTATTTCCAAGTCATTGACAAAATCCACAGATTGTCTACCCTCCATTTGATAAGCTAACCTATAATTAGCAATCGCTAGGTCTGTGCCACGGCTGATACTATCAATATAAAAGAGAACTTTTATTTTGATATCTTCATCAGATATTATTGTTGCTGCTTTTTTCTTTTCATTGCAAGCGATTAAACACAGTAACAATACTGCAATTGTAGCTTTTTTCATGGCGTAAATATAATAAACTGAAAATTTATTCCAATTCTGGTTTTCCGTATTAATTTGATATCAATATAGCGTAAGTTAGTCAAATCAAATATTAACAATATGGAAGAACTACTAATTAAATACCTATGTGAAGGCAGGACACAGCCAGAAATAGCTGAATTATTTAAGGAATCCGGGATTAAGCCGAATTCCTTAAGTTCAATAGAAAAGATGATAAAGAGATTAAAGGAGAAGCACGGAGCAAGAACGAGCTTTCACCTCGGTGTTATATTGTCTAAAGGAAAGGTCAGGAAGGTTTCTTAACCCAGTCTGTCAAATTGCCCGTTCGGTCTTTAACCGCCACAAGCCCTAAGGAACTCAGATGACGCCAATAGTCCGGCAGCTCCGCTATTTGCAATTTTTTAGCGTGTTCAACAGAGTAATAATTCGGATGCTTGCTTTTTAGAGGGTTGGTGTGTTCCCGAAGCACCAAATTGTAGTTCTTAACGAAATTTTGCACACTGTGTTTGCCCCTGATCAGGAAGTCTTCGGATTTAAAGTAACTGTCCAAAATATCTTTGGTGACTTTTACCTTTTCGATCTGCTTACCGTCAATGCCGTTTGCCACATATTTCAGTCCGGCGTTATATTCCATGTACTTTTCGCAGAACATGGAAATTTTCTTATTCTTTGGCACCTCAGGTGTAGGCGTCAAACCGAAAGCCCGAAAGTTCTGGAGATTTTCTTCAAGCCTGACTGTTGGCAAGGCCCTGACGATCTTGTTAAATTTTTCTTCGCTTAACGGGTATTTAATCGGCAATAAAAGGGCACTTAAAAGACCATTTGTGTATTGCACGATCATTTCTTCGGGTAAGCTTGAACTGCTCAGTTCATAGTTGTTAATCTTTGTCATTTGTTTAAGTCTCTATAGTAATCTGCATAGACCCTTTGTTCAAAAATGGTCACTAATAAATCGTATTCGCCAGCAGTGTGATGCATAAACCCCTTTTTAAATTTCTGCTTTTTGCACCATTCGTCCAGTTCCTTTATAGCTGTTTTCATATCGCCACCGCCCCAATGCATTGTTAAAGCCAGTCTGATCATTTTTTTTCTTTGCAAATCACCTGGCTTTTTTACAAATTTCTTATTGCTCGATTTGTTCAATGTTTTTAGCCTGTTCAATAATGTGCTATATGCGATATCGCTGAGAGAACTTAAACTATCTGTTCGGCCTTTGGTAAAATCTAGCACTACAGCTTTATAGTCAAGGCCGTTCTCATTACAAATCGCAAAAAGGTCGTCGTATTTACCTTTCTTCTTTACCATTTCTAGCCCTCCTGAAATTTCTAAGCCTGTACTTTAAAACCCAACTTTTATTATTGTTGATGCACATCAGGGGTTTATTCTTATACATATTCCTGATATTTTTAGACGGAATTACATGCCTGTTTATGTGAAATTGATACCAGTTTGTTATAATTACTTTCGTCGCAATAAATGCGACAGAGCCCAAACCAAGCGCAATAGTAATGACGACTAGGGCGACGATGAACAGCCATGTTACTGCCCATCCTATAGGATAATATATTTGTTCCATGATCAATACCTTAAGTTTGTCCAATGGATTATTACCCCGGCAAAATCTGTGTCGAAATAGGCTGAAAATTCATGAAGGCTCGTGAATCCATCATTTTTGGCAAGTTTTTCCACTTCGTAAACCGCAAGCTGCCGATCATCAACATATACAGACCATTGCTTTTTATACCACTTTATCCGTATCGCCTGAACACTAATAACTTTCATTATCGGTGCAAACTGAAAATACAAAGGGCTTCTATTGTGTATGGCTGGGTGAATTAAATCACCTGATTTCCATTGTTTGGCAGCGATATCCCCCGACTTCGTTACCCGAGGGTTTCTTATGGTATGTAACTTCGGGTCAACCGGCTCATGCCACATATCGCCGGTGCCATCCCAAAATTTCCCAAACTTGTCTTTATATGCCTGTTGATAAATTAGATATTCTTGCGATGGCCTTTCGGGTGCCATTTGGTAAATACTTTCCCAAATCTTTTCGATGAATAGCGTGGGTTGTCCGTTTATTACTTGTGAAAATCCTAGTATCATAATGTTAGTGGTAAGGTTGTTCTTTTTGTCTTAAATATTCTTGATGTCTTTCGTATAGATCATCACTCATTTGCTGTTTTAAAAGGTCAGTTGCCGCTTTGAGCCTTACTTCAAAGGGCGCTACCAGTTCAATAAATAGCTCCTTTTCCAGTTCCTCGCCGAAACTTGGAATGTCGTTGCAAAGTTCCTGATCCACACCGGTGCTGATGCTGTAAAAGCCATTTTTTTCAGTGTATATGATCATTCCGAATTGCTCATTGAAAGCGAAGTATTGCCGCTTATCAGGGTTTTTATAGTATTTAAATTTCATATAATATTGGTTTAAGAGATTTAAGCAGATATAAGGGGTGCTTGGGGATACCGTCAATACTAAGTTCAAGGCAGTGGACAGGCTTTCCAAATGACCTGATGGCTTGCAACTGCTTTTCTGTTGAGAGCTTCTTTATAATCGGATAATTGCCCCAAGCGCATATTATTAGATCAGCTTTCCTGACCGCGGCTATAATGTGGCAGACATTATCACGGCCAATTGGATCGTCTGTTACAAATAGTCCTTCAGGGTTGCTATCCATCCACCCGAAAAGATTGACAACATTCAACTCGCCATATCCCCAATCATTTGCGTAAGTGATGCACCTTATGATTGTAGGATCATTTTCCCACGCATCTGCGGTACTTGGATTTAGCATAATAAAAAGTAAAGTTGGTTTATTGCTGTCCCATCGCCTTGTTAACGAATACCTGTATCTTCCGCAAAGCGAAATCACTGCTGTCGATTTGGTTTCAAACTGAGAGAACAATGATTTATAATTAATTTTAAGGTCTGATATTTTCATAATTTGATTATAAAAAAGGTTCAATAATTCTTTCCTGTATTGCTTCCATTACCGGCGGCGTGACCGCGTTGCCGCATTGTTTAACCTGCTGTTTCTGAGTTCCAAGCACGATATAATCTTTATCGAATGCCATTCCTAACTTAACCTCGTGTGCTTTTAATGTCCGGTAGTAACAATCCTCAACTTCCGGCGCTTTGTCAATAAATAAACCATGACGGTGAACGGTAGTAAAAGAGCCGGTTGGATCAACAATTGCACTCGATACGTCAGAACCTCCATTGTAGTAAGCAATAAATGACTTGTAATTGTCTGCTGTTAAAATACCATGATGATGGGCACCGGCGGTAATTGTGGATATTGGCTTATCGAAAACCGGCAAACACCCGCCTTTACTTGTAAGCTCTAAAATCATCGGTGTAAGCAAGCTCATTGTCTGCCGTGTACATTGGGTTTGAAATGGATCAACAGCCCGACCGACATTGTTGCCGTTTGAACTGTTCGCCGTTTGCAGTATTAGCGGATATTGGTATGTAGGCTGGCCATCAACCCAAAACTTTTCACGGCCTTTTTTAACCCTTCTCAGGGTGTTTTCTGACAATTTAATATCTCCTATACGTCTGCCTTTTATAGACCAGTCGACACAGTTAAATGCAGCGTGGTGATATGGTTCTACAACCGTACCGTCAACCGGACAGCGGTATAGATATCCCGTGTTATATTTCCAAGACTTCTGCCCGGGCTTAAACCATTGGAAAGCCTCGATATCCTTTTTACATTTTGGGCAATGTGCTTTCGGTGTAAATTCTAAATTCGGGGCTTTGTTCCCTTTCTTCCAGAAAACAACATACATTCTATCCCTGCTTTGTGGGCATGGCGGGAAATGCATACTATTCAGGAAAATGCACTTGTGACTATATCCTAAATTATGCATTGCAATTAACCAAGTGTCAAAAAGCCGCCAGTTACGTGCCTGAACTACATTTTCGACAGTGATGCCGTTGTAATTGTGGTATTCTGCAAACCTTACAACATCCCACATCGTCGCTCGGCTTCTTTCTTCTGAGGCGTCCAGTTTAATGCCGGTAAATATATCAAACTGATTAGTCGGCTTTTTCTTGCCGTTTCCGTACCCTTGTTCAACACATTCCGGTGATGTGATTAGCATGTCAGTTGTAGGGTAGCGCCTAGGATCACATGCAGAAATATCAGTACATGCATGTAATGTGTTTGGAAAGTTTGTATTGTGCGTTTCACAAGCTAAAGGCCAGTGATTCATAGCCAATGTGATTTCCAGACCCCCGCCAAGCTTTTCAGAAAGTCTACGGACACCCTGACTGCTGCCGCCTGATCCGCAAAATTGATCTGTGTAGGTTAAGTAAGATTTCTTTTTAGGCATGATCAACGTAGAATGTATACATGAGTAGTAAACCGCCTATTGCACCCATGATCATTAAGAAGATCACTATTGCATCATACTTTTTGGGGATTTGAGGTAGAGATTTGTTCATTTTGCTGATGTTGGTTTGATGAACACATGATTAATAAGTTTGCCCAACAGTATCGTTGAACCTCCTAATCCTGCCAATAGCCATACTATTGACAGGATCACTACTAAAACCTTTACTGTTTTCATTTTAAACAGATTTTAAAGCCCATATAAACGGCTGTCCAGAAAAGGATCAGGGCGACTGCTATTAAGACCCATGTTAATATTCTTACTTGTTCGCTAGTCATGATTCTCACAGTTTAGAACATTTATTCCGAGTTTATCAGCCAAGTCTTTTTCCAATATGGCCCCTTTGCTATCTTTCCAGTCATCCAACAGATAAATGTAATCGGCAGCAGGAAGGAGGGTAAAGCATATCGACATCGCAATTTTCCAATCTTCGTCTGGTTGGATAAAATCGCAAGGATTAATAACAAAGTATCCCTTGTTCAACAACTTGGTTTTTGCTTGTTGGAATTTATCGAATACCTCTTTGTATGGCAATCCTGTGACTTTGCCCGCGATATATACAAACTTAAAGTCACTGCCATTTTCTGACTTGACGGCTTTCAATCTGGTTAAAAGATGGGACGTACCCTGAGAAACCGTAACAAAAAGCAGGTTCATTGTCCTATTTAAGGCATTATGCGTATTGATCATGTTATTCACTTATTGATTCTACCTTATGTTTGAGTTCTCTAATTGGCTGATTGATTCGAACGATCGGGGTGTCTGAATAAAAAACACTGTGTCCGCGTTGCAAGTACTCTGGCTGTAGCACATACTTACCGCACCACACGGATGCCTGAAACGGCTCGCATCCTATTACTTGGCCGTCGTCATCAACTTCCCATTCCAGAAAGTCCTGACCGTTATCTTCAAATCGAATCTTCATAGCCTATCCCTCAACTTCTATATCCACAAAATTTAGTTGTACAGCTTGGTACTCTCCTTTACCATCCCTAACCCAGATTTGGTGATAAGCCTTGGTGTACATCTTGCTAATGCTTTTATCAATATGTACCATAGCCTTTTCCCAGTGTTTGTTTTTAGATCGGCTAGCGTGCTTTCTAAGTGTTAAGATTTTTTTATAATCTAGTTTGCCGCCACTTGTCTCGAATGCCGCTTGTACCAGATCAGTGATAAAAGTGTCCTGAGAATCAATAGTGTATTGTGCAAACATTTCGTCCAATTCGGCTTTAGCCAGGTTAATGAAGTTTTCATCAAGGCTGATCCGCTCACCAATTTTAACCACCAGTTTGATCGATTTATCAAAGTTGTACAACGTGACATTTCCAACGTTCTTCCCGATTTTGCCATCGTTTTCGATTAGGAAATCTTGGTATAGTTCTTCGGCAGTCTTTTCTAAAGCCGATTTAAATGCGACTAAATTGGCGTTTAAAGCAATGGCTTTTTTAGCCTGATCCGCTAAGGATCGTTCACGTTTGCGTTCTGAAGGCGTGATCCTTTTTACTGGTATTCTCATACCTGACTCGTCTGCCCACATTATGTCTGTCGGTTTCTGCTGATTGAATGTTAGTGCTCTCATTTCTTATGATTCTTTGATAATTGCTATGACAATAAGTACCAAGGCGATGCCTTCTAGTACGACCAATATTTTTACTGCTGTGTTGAATATTTTATTTCCCATCTTTATTAAGGTTTTCTAGTTGATCTTGGAATATTTTTTGTTTTTTAAGTAGCACTTCAGAGAGTTTACGCCATAAAATGGTTTCGATGCTTTGAATGCTTTGGTTGTTTGTTGTTTCGGCCTGTACAGCAACGATAAGTTCCATTATCAGCTCGTATGCCATGTCTAATTTTTCAAGTTCTTTATCCATATTGTTTGTTTATTTGAGTACTGATTTGCGTTGCTGTGTTGAGTTCGTATACGTAGGTATTAAAGGGGATTGAACCTTCGTTCTGAGCGAGCCACTCTTCAAATTTTAAACTATCCTCCTCGTCCAATGTGATGTGATAGTCTCGTGGATGCCTAGATATTAGCTTCTTCCTGATCTGTTCACTGATTCTGAACATTGCGAGATCAAGAATCTTTTCCATCCTATTGCTATAAGGATTTGCTTTGAGTAGGTATACTATGAGGTTGTATAGCCCTTCTGCTTCGTCTCTGGTTTTCATTTTTATGCGCATAGTGCCTCCAATTCCCTTTTTATCTTAGTTAGCCTTATTGCGAATATTTCATCTTCCTGCTTTACCAGTTGCTTGCATCTTCTTTCACCGAAATAGATGGTCGTTATGTCACGGTTCAACATATATGCGATCCTGCAATACGAGTATTTCTTATCGATCAGAAGTTTAATGGCGATGAATCTTGCGTGTGCGTATACTGGCCGTCTTGATTCTGTTTTGATGTCATTAATGTCCAATGCCTTGCAAATGGCATTAATGATTTGATGGTGTATTTCTTGGTTACACATAAGGAAGTATGTCAGTTATCATGTGTTTGTACCTATTCGCGAAATCAGCATCACAGAAAAGTGATTGATGTGAATGGGTCATTAGATACTCTTCGATTATAAATTCATCACCGTATTCAACGGCAGGGTAAATTCGCCACCCTGAAAATTCCTCACCATCGTACCGTATATCGATATGTTCGCTGCATACAGAATTTGCATAGGGGATAAAATCTGTATCATTTCTTCGCATCCACTCACTATTGAAAAAACCTCTGAATTGAGGCGAGTACCTCAGGAGAATAGCAGATTTAGGCATGACCATGCAAGCCATTGCGATGAACATTTCATATTCCAGATACTGATGATTGCAGTAATCTTCGTGTGACCAATTTAGAAGCTGACAAACACGATCAATCTGTGTTTGGTTCTTTTGCCTGATCTTGGCAATGTGAGTTTTTTTCTTTTCTAATGTTTTCATATTAGTCTATTGCTTCTTGTCCCCAATATTTTGCAGCACCTTCAATCCAATTTGTGTAGTACCCTTTTTTACCTATGTAGCGTCCCATTGATATAGCCCTGTGACCCTCTACCCATATTTTTAAATCAGCATCATACTTTATCGCTTTTGCCGGTCTTCCTGATGGGGCCTTCCCATCAGCCTGGCTAACTATTATTATCAGCTTGTTCGGATACCTTTTTTTAAATGCTTCATATTTTTTATAAGTCCAATTCGTGTACTGCCAACTGTCTATCACTACGATCTTTGCACTACGTTCCTTGTCAAGCCTTTCCTCTAAATCTTCCATGCTTTCCTGAACTAGCAGAACTTTTCCACTCACTTCGTTCATTCCTGCTTTTCTAAATGCGCCCTGCATCGTCTTGCTTCTTCCTTCCTCCAAGCTGTTTATTACCACCTTTCTGTTGAAGGTTGTTAGGTATTTGGTTAGTTTTAGATAAAAGCTAGTTTTACCATTTCCACTATTTCCCCAAATGAACCAGACCCCCGATATTTCCGGCTTATCAAAGGCCTCGAACCAATCATCGGTAAAGTCAAACACCTCGAACTCAATTGAATCAAGATCGCGCGGTGTGTAACCTCTTTTCATAGGCCAAGAACCATTTTTACAAACTCCAATGTCAATGGTTGACCGAGCCTTTTAACTTCCCTCAGGCATGGGTTCAGCACGTCTGTTAACTCACCGTAATTTGCACAATTAGCCTGTAGCCACTTTTTAAGTTCGGCATCAACGCCATCTAAAAACAGGGTAAACCTTGTGTCAACTTCGGGTATGTAGTGGGTTTTAAACTTGATACGGCGCATTAGCTGAGAAACACCGGCTTTTTTTCTTCTGATCAGTCTTGTCATGTTTTCGGTCAGCTCTTCGGTGCCGAGCATAACCAATGGGCAGATATTTAAAAGCAAATCATACAATTCCTTGAAAGCGCACAAAGCGGTTTGCTTCATATACTCTGATTCATCAAAAACCAACATCGGTTTAAGACCTTTTTCATTGCGTCTCTTTAACTCACGCCAGATCAGGCCAATTTTGACAGATTTAGAACCTTTCCAGTAGTCTAGTTTCAATTCATCTGCGATCTTTTGAAGCAAGTCTCCAAGGTTATCAGATGCGCCAACCTTAACGCTGAATACCTCGGCCGGAAATTTCTTTTTGAAGGCATCTAGTGCAAAGGTTTTTCCGGCACCAGTTTGACCGATCAACACGCCCGCTTCTGAATGATCCATGCAGTCTTTTAACTTGGATATGATAAAGGTTAACTGTGGCGTTGCTTTGGTGGTGATCAGCTTTTCTTCCAGTTCAAACCCGATAAGGTTAGCGATTCTGCTAAAATACATGTCGCTGATCCCGATCTCCTTTGCACCCATAGTCACAGTGGATTTACCTTTTCTCATTGGGATCAGATACGACGCATTGACATCGGCTTTCAGTGAAATATCAGCCTGAGAGAAGTTGTGAAGCTCCATGAATGTTTCTAGGGCTTCGATTATTCCGGTTTTTTGGTCTTGTGTAAGCATGGTGTTAAATAAAATCGTTAATGTCTATTTTGCTGTTGATGTAGTCTTGTTGTGTTTGCAGTTTGCTTTTTTCAGCGATACGCTCGTCACGTCTTGTGTGCTTCGCTTCCAATACCTTAACTGATTGCTGAATGCGGGCGGCATTTCTATTGTCTTTGTGCTGACCTTCGCTATCAACGATCAGTAGTTTTCCGAGGGTTTCTTCTATCCGAGGGTTACGAAGCATCAGACCGTTCAATGCATCGAAATCGCTTTGTTGAACTTGCAGGATGTCGTCGATCAGTGTTCTGTTGTGTTGGGTAATTCGTGCGAGTTCAGGAGCGTCACCGGCTGTCCTTTCAGCGAGTGCCATTGGTTGCACATACTTGTCGGTAAGCATGAACTTTAATGATCCGTCCGTACTGACAGCTAAAGCCTGTGACATATCTGCGGGATCGTATTTTATGATCCAGTCTTCATTCCTGTGCATCCTGAATTGTGGATCGAAGCAATCGAAAGTAAATTTCTGCTTGTTAATTTGCAGTATGACACCCGGACCGTTCAGCCGGTTTGTGTCGCCGGAAGTTTCACCAAGGTGCGACAGGTATTCCATGTGCGACCAGGTTAACTTTTTGTCGTCCGAAAGAAGTGCATATGCTTCGACATATGCCGATTTCTTAGATGCCCGTTCCGCTTCGATCATCTTTACGATCTGGTCAACACAACCTTGTTCATCGGGGAAAGTGTGACGAATCTTATTGCTGTATTCTTCATTCGGCTGATTCTCTTTTCTTGCCTTCATACCGAATCCAGACCAATTAGGCTGCAACTGGCAGTAGGTTTTATTGAGGTGCTTGAAATAAGGCTCAATAACTTTGGCTTTCGCATTCTTTACACGGGCGGGGGTGTATCGCTCAGACAATGCCTCGTAAAACGGCGTTAAGGTCTTCTTGTTGTAATTATCTGTTTGCAGTTGGTACACATGGTGCTTTGAACCGAACAGTTCCTCTGTGTGTGTTATCGCGTTTCTAAACGCTTGCCGGATCAGCGCCGGTGTCTCATGAGTACCGATTGCATAGCCAACAGGGTATTTGTTGCATGGATCAAGAACGACCACCATGCTTAGGCGGTGGTGATATTCGGTTACGTTACGGATGTTGCCTTCCCTGTCTTTGCGCTCAACCGTTTTTTGGTACATCAATTATACATCCCAACCATCAGCGGTCCAGTAAAGCAATGGCGCAGAAGGCGCACGTCTTTTAACCTGCATAGCGTGGTTGTTGTCATGGTTTCCTTTACCGCGCGATCCTGCGTCAGTATAGATTTGCCATTCGTCTCGTTTGTTGGCGACAGTGCCTTTGGTTATTTTCTTCCAACCGGCTACCTCGGCAGTCATGTTGTACAAATTCATTACCTGAACATCATCGAAGTTCCTACCCATTGCCATGATCCGGCGCAATGCCCCTTCCTGCTCGCTTTCAACCACCTTAGCGGCATTATCGTTACAAAGCTTTCCGCTGATTAGCGAAACATAACCGAGTTGCTTGTACTTGCTTATTTTGCCTCTTAGTGCACGATCCCCCGGCGGGAGCTTCCAACCCCATTTAGCTTGAAGTGTTGCCAGTACATCAGTAAGATTTTTGAGTGATCCTGTTTGTTTAGCTGACCCACCAAGCGCAGACCGCCATGCTTTTGCATCGCTTTGCAGTTTGATTATGGCGTTTAATACTACGGCGGTAGAAGTGTATTCCCTGATGGTGTTTTGTTTCAGGTGTTCGCCATTTGGTAATGTATAAGTTTCAAAGAAACTTAGTGCTTTATAATCGTGCTTTAAAAGGGCTTTAATAGGTTGTTGCTGCGCGGTCTTTACCACATCTTTAAACTTGATGGCAACTGACCTTTTTACCTCCATTGGAAGCAATTCGAAATCATAAAGGGCTTCCGTTCCCCTGCAACCTGGCCTTACTGTTTTTAACTTTCCTGAGTTTTTAAAATTCTGGTAATCATACTGTGATATGAAAGCGTCGTCGCCCACAGTGTTCGGCTGTACGCTCTTATTAACTAATTCGCTGTACGAGATACAAAGAGTGTTGTTATAAAATTCCATATTTAGTTTGATGATTTTGGTTCAGTGGTAGGGGTAGCTAATTCAGCTAGTAGTTTTGGAACGATGTTGGTGCCTTTGTACTTTCCATTGATGGTATCACTAAGTACTTTTCTGCTGATTTCAATTGCGGTAGCAATTTCCTGATGTGTCCGTTTGTCTTTAAATACTTCTAACCTCAAGTACAGATTTTCAGGATATTTAATTTCTTTCTTTTTGCTTTGCATATTTATATACATTTGTGAATACTTACGCAAATATATACGCAAAGTGAGTACAAATGCAATAGCTCTCTAAAGAAAAATACGCACAATGAGTACAGAAAACAGCAAAGTGTTGATATTGAACGAGATAAAATCTTATTACAAATTTAAAAGTGATGTAGATTTTTCCCGTTTCCTAAGTATTGCACCAACCACGCTCTCAAGCTGGTACAAAAGAAACACTATGGACTACGATTTAATATACTCGAAATGCGTAGACATAAACGCAGAATTTATATTGAGTGGAAAGGGAGAAGTTAAAAAGCTGGCACTCTCGACAAAAACTACTAACGATTTCTCAGGACCTTCTGATAAAAAACATAACCTGCAAAAAATACCATTGTATGATCTGGAAGCCGCTGCCGGTCTTGTAAGTATCTTCCAAAGTAGCAAGCAAAACATTATCGACTTTATTACTATTCCAAATATGCCAAAGTGTGATGGTGCTATCTCTGTGACAGGGGACAGCATGTATCCATTATTGAAAAGTGGCGATATAGTCTTGTATAAAATTCTTAGAGACCTTTTACATGGGATTTTCTTTGGTGAAATGTATCTGTTAAGTTTGGATGTTGATGACGAAGAAATGATCACTGTTAAGTTTGTTCAGAGATCAGAGCTAGGAACTGACTATGTAAAGTTAGTTAGCGAGAATCGACACCATTCACCGAAAGATGTACCAATTAAGATGATCAGGGCGATGGCATTAGTCAAAGCAAGTATCCGCATAAACAGTATGAACTAGTACGAAACTGCCTTTCAAAATATCACGCACACGCTTTTATGTTTTAAATTATTAACGACAAACAACTAACGTCCTGATAATCAACAGCAATACATATATGTTGAATTTGCGGGTTTATGTATGTTTGGGGGGGGTACTCAGGTACTTTTAGTCGATATTTAGTACTAACTCAGGTATCCCCCTGTAGCACTTTTTAATATCCATTCTAATATCCATTCTAATATCCATTAGCAAAAAACGCACTTTTTACATATTTTGAAACACCATCAAAATCAGGCCATTTAACAGCGTTAAGTAGCGTTATAATAGCCAATTTTGTTAGGTTCAATTGCGAATTAATTGCCGTTTAAACGCCGTTAAACCAAGTTTTTAAACGAATAATGATGATTAACTATCTAAACCGATAATTACATTGGCTTTTAATTAATGACTAATGATGATAAATGATGATTTTGGCAGTTTCGTTTTATTTTTTCCTTTATCCGTTTAGCTTGGAAAAATGCCGTTCATTAGGCCGTAAAGGTTGATTTTGCCGTTTTTTGCCGTTTTATAACTTTGGTAGTTTGGTTTTAACCCCTATACTTGCCGCTATTTTAAATTTTTCATGACCGGAACAGCCCGGTTCTTTAACGGCTTCAAGAGATTTGATAGGCATGGGGGTCATGCAACCCCCTAGAAGGGGTTGTAAAAGAGTTGTGAAGGGGTTGAGAAATAGTTGCGTGCCAATCCCAATTCATTTGCGATAGTATCATTTGGGATTTGTATTACTTGCAGGCGATCGCTGCACTTGTCGGGCCAGCCAGCGAGAGCAGGGATGTTGATTTGAAACCGACTGCTTTTGCCCAGCCATTAAAGTCGGCAAAGGTATAGTCAAAGCCGGTACCGGTTTCGATCAGCATATTTACACTCATCATCATTCCGAAAACATTTTCTCTCCTGTCGTCATCAATGACACCTTCAATCGCAACGAAACAACCTCCTTCAGGCAGCGCATCATAAGCTTTCTGCATCAGCATCAGCTTGGTAGGCTCATCCCAGTCATGAAGAATATTGCCCATTACGACCATATCGGCCTTTGGAAAATCATCTTTGAAAAAGTCACCATTCGCAGTTTTCACCCGGTCATGAAGTTGAAATTTCGCAATGGTATCATTGGCAATGGGTGCAACAGCGGGAAGGTCCCAGGACACACAACTCATGTGGGCCTGATGTTTGGCGACCATCAGGGACAATAAACTCGCCGATCCGCCAATATCAACAAGTGTCCTGGCATTCGAGAAGTCAAACTTCTGGGCAAAAGCCATAAAGGCCCCCATTTGGATACCGCTCATGGCATGGATGAACTCTTTCAGCCGGTCGGCATCAGCATAGAGCGCCTCAAAAAGATTTTCCCCGTTCTTTGCCTCATTCTGCGGAAGCCCTGTACGCAGCCCTTCTTCCAGGTTGCCCCAAAAACCATACAATCTGTTGTTGAGCATTTCCAGCATTCCGCCGATATAGGTAGGCTTTTTTTTGTCAAGAAAGAAATCCGTGTCTGCACTGTTGGAATATACCGCAGTCTCCAGCAATCCATCACGTGTCAGGAACCCGAATCCGGTCAGCGTATCGAGGAAGTCGTATACATTGCGGTCTGTGCAGTTTAAGCCCAGTTGAGATTTGATGTCTTTTGCTGACATTGTCTTGCGCTCGGCGAGTGTGGTAAATAGCTGAAAGTTAACGGCAGACAACAGGATTTTTGAGGCCCAGTATCCTGTGCCTATCTGCATGATGTTTTCCGGTGTTGGGTGGTTGGTTTGCTGTTCCATTGTAATTTGAGGTTATTTAGAATTTGGTTGTATATAAATATACAATATAGCTTCGAAATTTAAATAATACCATTAGTTAATCTTAACCTTTACATCCTTGAACATGACCTGATTGTCGCTGATCCTCAATGCTTTATTGCTGGCAGTTGTGACGTTTCTGAGCATAACCTCTCTGGTTTTGACATAAGGGAACTTTTCCTGGTAAGTATTGTCCGTCATTTCCGGATTGAAATTGGCGAAAATAGCAGGGCCATGGTAATTATCCGGATGTCCGGAGTCGTCGATCCGGAGGTTTTCAATGGTGATCCTTTCCGGCATATAGCACATATAGCCGAAATTATGCTGACCTGAATAGGACCCGCTGATTAAAGAAGCACTGATAGGTTTGCCGTTTGCCGGCACAAAGATACAGTTACGGATCACCAGTTCTCCCTGCCACGTACTGCCGTAGTCGGGGCGCAGGTTGACAAAGCTCCGTCCACGGACGGTGGAATTCTCAATTGTTAAGAGTCCGCTGCCAATGGCATTGATCCCCATGTGTCCGAGGGTTGAGTTGCGGATGGTGGCGTTGGCAACCCCCTGGTGGGCATCGAACCGGGAGAGGGTGCAGCCATCATAAAGAAGATTTTTGCAAAAGTTTGAACCCAAAATACCCCAGTATTTGTTGTCGTTGATGTCATTGGTCTGGCTGCAGTTTACGAAAGAGATGTTAAGCGCACGGTTGACAGAAAGATCGTAGGTACCCATGGTGACAGGCTTACCCGCCGCACCAATGGTGCTATAGGTCCTGTGTCCTGTCAGGATGGTGTTTTTTACCGTTACATAGGCGCATTCACCGATGTTGATAAAGCCTCCGTATGGTGCACCGTGATCTCCTTCGCCCTTGATGTGGTGCTGCAGCCCTTCAACAAGCACATGGGACCGTCTGATCGCGATGTTCCGGTTATAGTAGGCATACTTTGATTCGTCTTTATTGGCAATTGTGGTGAAATGGCCTCCGGTGATCTTCAGCAGATGCTCATCAATGGGCAGAGCGGTGATATCTGTGATCTGCTCGAAATCCCAGATGATTGGTGCTTTCATGTCCACCTTGCCGTTTTTGTCCGCGACAAAGATGTCGGTCTTCGAAGATCCATTGTTCTGGTTTAGCCCAAACCGGATGTATTGTTTTACGTTGGAATCGGTGACCGTGATTAAACAGGGACCAGGTAAAGACACATTGATTTTTTTCTGATTTCTCTTCAATGAAGCTATCGTTTCCAGTTTGAACGGTTTCAGGCCCGAGCTCACCGTGAAGACAGACGCATTGCGGTTTTTCACTTCGGTATCGTCGATGATGAATGCCGCCGCGCCGAAATCGGTGTCTGTCCGGATGACCGCCCTGCGCTCCTTTCCCCCAATATAGTAGGTGGCGCCATCGTCGGCTTTAACCGAAAGTCGGTGCAAGTTGGCAAATGCATGGGTTGCTGCAATGACGTCTATATCATCAGCCTTTCCATCACCTTTGGCACCGAAGTCACTGTAGCGAACCGTTCCGGCGGCTTTAAACTTAAGAACATCTTTTGGCGATACGTTGACATGCAGTTCCTCGTTGTCTCTGGTGTATACCCGGATTTTCTGCTCCTCAGATGTGATCACCACAGTGTTTTCAAGCGGGGCCTTATTCTGTGCCTGCGCCACCAGCATACTGTTTAAAAAGAGGAACATTAGGTTCGTATACTTCATCATAATAATTGGTGTAGTTGCTATAATTTTAAAATGGTTAATAAGGTTTTTTCTTCCGCAAGCGATCTATGGCGATATTGATGTGCTATTGGTCTAACCCGGTATGCCTCAGGAAATCATTGGAAAAAAGTGCCCGGGCTTGTAGGCTTAGCAGTTCACTTCTATAGGTTTTCCATTCCCCGGCACGGTCTCCATACATATATTCCGTCAATCCGGGAAAGGCCCAGTCCGCATTTTTCCCCCAGTGCAGGGTAAAGGCGATGTTATTTTCCAGCAATACCTCGATGATTCTGGTGCAGAATCTTTCCAAAGTAATCATGCCATGCGGGTCGCCATCCCAGATCAGCCCGTCTATTTCCAGCATGCAGGTAACGGGGAATCTGGTGAAGGCCAAAGTTGCGCCGGACTGTTTCACAAAGCGCATCGCGTATATGCCCGGTACAGGGCCTTCGTCTTTAGCCAGGTCGACCAGCAGCTGCAATGCCTTTGGCGAATCTCTATGGTCAACCCCTACCGAACAGGCAAAGGCTGGGCCCTGGTAGCCTGCATCGTAAAAAATCTCGCTGAGCATGCCGGTTGCTTCAGCATCAACAGGCGGGAGGATTGAGTTTTGCAGGATCTGGATCAGCTTAGGAATACTGTTTTGCCATGCCTGGGCGATCTTAATGAACAAGTAGACCAGGTCCTTATATAATGATGTTCTAATCGCAGGGACAGGGTCAGGGTAGCCACTTTGATAAGGCTTTTTGTACATCACTTCAATCACATATTCATTGTCATTCACATATGGATTGATGAAGACTTTGTAATGATATGGGCGAAGACCTTTGCCTGCCGCATCAGTTTCAAGGGGGATTTTAAAAAGAGAGTTTTCAAAATCCAGGGTAGCGGCCAGGTCAAGGGCCAGATCTTTGCGGATCTTTTTTACATACCTTTTCAACAGGAACCGGTCTTCAGCTTCAATGACCACTCCATGGATAAAACCAAATGAGCCCAGGGATACCAGCGCGGCATTAAACATGCCATCATCTCTGATGATTCTGGATTGGATTATTCCGGCAAATGCATCGGACAGAGCTGGTTTTGATGCCCGCTCCAGGTATACGCGATCTTCCGGATCAGGCCCGGTAATGATGCTCAGCCCAACCACGTAATCCTGGACTGATCCTATATCCAGCGCTGAGCCATGTACACCAGTGGAAACACAGCCGGCTATGGTCTGACCATTACTTGCCCCCGTGGTTTTCATGGATTTACCGAAATCATTTAAGAAGTTGTGGATTTCCTTGATTACGTTTCCGCATTGAATAAAAAAGAGATTATCGTGGAGGAAGTCCGTATCAGGATGAAGCTGACTGGCTTCGATTTTTATTTTCAGGTTCATTAAGGGGTTCACTTGGATATTGTCCTTTTGATGAGCAATGTGGGACATGGACCACCTGGACCCGATCGCCCGGAAGCCTTCGCCTTTACTGATTGCATCTGCAAAGAGTCTTTGCATTTCCCCCGCTGCATCATTGTAGCGTTCTAACTGCAAAGGCATACCGGCTTTTTTAGCGAGCTCGGTATTGTGCATGAAGCGGGTAGGCCAGGGTCCGTTCTCATGCAGCGTATTCCATGATCCGATTGTGGTTGTGGTGGTTTTTGCCATGGCTAGTTGTCTTCTTTTAAACGAACATATATTACTTTAACTTTTCTTACGCGGCCAAGGGTAATGCCGCTCAGCAGCACATGGCCCAGGGTAACACGGTATTCAAGCGCATAAAACCCGGTGGGACCACAATCCCTGATTAATTCAAAAGACCCTTTGGTTATTCCAAGCTTAATGGTGGTGTCGATCGTATTTGTTTTTTTGTTCTTGTAAAAATCCTGTGAATCGTTACTGTAGTCTGGTTCAGCAACACCATCCCTGCTAATCAGACGAACCGAATAACAGGAGCTCATTCCTATTGTAATCATACTGATCAGCAATAGTGATCTTAGGCGGCTTAATGGGATTGTTGTTTTCATTGCGTTAATCATTATATATCAGTATGTTAAACTAAAAGTAAATAAAATTTTAGCAATAATGAATCTTTAAGATGCCGGGCCGGTTATGACCGGAGAATATTTATTTGGCATAGTTCAGGAGATGATTAATAGGTAATGGCCAATTGCGTATATTTGAGTGTGTTGGCGATATATATTATATTCGAACCGAAAAATACCTGTAAGACAACGCAGACAAAAACATGAAATATTCTATTTTTCTTATCCTTTTTGTATCGATTAACGGTTATGCTCAACAAGTAGACATCCTGCTGATAGGTGTTTCGCATAATTATAGTAACTATCCACAACAAGACCTTTCAGGTATTTATAATAAAATCAAAAGATTTGAACCGACTGCATTTTTTGGAGAATTTTTGAGTAAGGAAGATGAACGGCTTGTTATGGATTATTGGTGTAAACAGGATAATATTAAGCGCCTGGAAATACTTAGAAAAAATCGAAATATAGCAACGGAGGCACTTCCAAAGACGATTGACAGTCTAAGGAAATTATCATTACTAAATCCAAAAGACTATCGGATAAAAACTGAATTGGCCCATGCTTATTATCTTAATCAAGATGTTGCAAATGGTCATTATCAATTTTGGCAAGTTTTCAGCAATCTCTGGAAAACACCGGATACTGAACTTGAAAACTACGTCAATAAATTACTTAGTCCCCAGATGGACACCACGGGACGAAGTATGAAAAGGCTGAAAACCTCGGAATATGCACTTATTGCATTTCCAATGATGCTGGAAATGAAAATTCAAGAATTACTTTCTATGGATTGCCAGGATTATGATTTGAATTGGGTAGCATCTTCGATTGCGTTCAATAATAAATTTCAACCATTCAAAAAAGACACAGTTACATCTTATGCAAATGAATTAAAAACAATACTAGCTAAAAGGGATAAAGGGTTTGAAAAAGATGCAGGTATCGAAAAAAATTCAAAAACCGTAACTGAATGGTTTAACACTGACGAAGCGTCTGCCATTTTTGCCTCGGGGGATTTTTATTTTCCAGAGATGTATGATATAAAAAACTTCCCCAAGGAAGAAATGCTTTCACAAATACATTGGTGGCTAATGAGAAATAAAGGAATGTGCGACAATGTTGTAAATCGGGCCAGAGCATTAGGTTTGAACAAAGTAGTTGTTCTTGCCGGGGCTAATCATAGGAAGTATATGCAGGATATATTCAAAACAATGCCGAATGTAACGGCAAGAAATATCAATGAAATTGAATAGCAGAAATTTATTTGCTGATGCAATTGATAGAAGAAGGAGCAGGCGGTGCCAGTCTTTCCTTCCGTTTATCGCTTAAATATTTCCTTAAGGGGATATCGTAAATTACCATTACCAGGTACGCTGCGCCAACCAGCAGGATTAGCCCGGCTATGATGATGAAAGTCAGTTGCATAGCGTCCGGCTTATGACTGGTGTAATAATTACCAAACATCCATAACACAGCATAATGCGTCATGTATAAGGGGTAAGAGATCTGCCCCGAAAATATGCAAACCTTTTTTAAGCCAGGGCTTAGCGTGGCCCCTGCGCCCAAAGCGATCAGCAGAGGAAAGTAAAACAGCACTATTAAAGGTTCAGAGATCCAGTTCCATTTGGAGAATGGGATGATAAAGGCCAGGAACAATAATATGGCTATGCCGGCAAATCCCAGCCTGTTTTTGATGATCCAGTTGGAACGGTAAATCAGCAGCCCTGCCAGAAAGGAATACGATATCCGGGCGCCTCCGTCCCAAAAAGTCGGGCCGCTCCAGCCGCCCAGTAAATTGTCGGAACGGTAAGCTACCCAGCAAATTGCCAGCGCCGAGATTATGGTGAGCAGCAGCAGGTAGCTGCGTCTGATCTTATAAAGTACAAATGCGTAAACGATATTGGCGATATACTCCCAGAATAAAGACCAGGATGGCGCATTGAAGCTGAACAGGTTAAATCCACGGTCCTCTATTACAGGCAAGGGGATAAGCAGCAGCGAACAAAAAAATGCCAGGATGATCTTAGCAGTGCTGTACAATTCGGGATGGCCGCCAAACGGGTCGAACAAAAATACCAGCAGGCCTAACACCGAGCCTGCTATAACCAGCGGGTGCAGCCTGATGATCCTCGATTTAAAAAATTCGAAAACGCCCATTTTTGCGATACGATCGTCATAGGCGTATCCGATCACAAATCCCGAAAGACAGAAGAAAAAATCGACAGCTAAAAAGCCGTGCCCGATAAAGTTCTTGCTGGCATCGGTGTAAACCCATTCCATAAAATGAAAGATTACAACAGCCAGGGCGGCGACGCCTCTTAATCCGTCAAGAATGTTGAAATGCTGTTTTGTTTGCAGAATTGTCGCGGAGGGTTTGTTCGTATCCATTTAGTGTGTATCCAATTCGGGTAAATTATCTAAAATATCCCTAATTTTTAGAATGCAGCCCTAATTTGTTTCCCTCGGTGTCGATAAATAATGCGAAGTATCCCATTTCAGGGCTAATGATTGTTTTCGGTACAATTATCTTTCCTCCGTTTTGTTCTATTTTATCCAATGCTGATTGTAAATCGTTTCCTGCATTCAGGTAAACAACTGCACCATCTGTTGCAGGCTTGTAGTCGTTGCCTTTTGCGAGTACAACATTCACCGTTTCTCCGTCGCTTGGCAATACGCCCATTTGTACACCGTCCATTTCCATCTCTTCAATGCTGACCTCTAAAATTGTCTGATAAAATGCAATTGCTCTTGACAGGTCGGTAACAGGAATTTCTATTATTGAAGCTAAATTTTTCATGTTATTCTTGGTTTGATTTGCAGTTTTGTTTGCTTTTTCTGTTTGTGAGTTGGCGTTGGGTGCATTCCTGCAAGCCGTAAATCCAATGCCCGTGAAAAGCATTGCAACTAGTATTGTCTTTTTCATTTCCTTTCTGTTTAAGATTGACAATACAAAATTACTATACCGGCTAAGGATAAAATTGTACAAACGCGACAGATTAATCTTCTGTGTAAAAAACAGAAGACAGCAGCATCTTATCATTCTGTAAAAAATCTTTGGGATTTATTCCCGTAAATTCCTTAAAGTCCCTGTTAAAATGTGCCTGGTCGTAATACTCACTTTCGTAAGCAATTTGAGTCAGACTTTCGGATTGCTGGTTAAGCAATAGCTTTAAGGCGGCCTGTAGCCGGATAACCTTGCTTAGTTGTTTTGGACTAATGCCTATTTGGTTCACAAATTTCCTTTCCAGTTGCCTTCTTTTAGTTAAGTCTTCTTTAAGTATGCTATTTATTGAAGTGTTGCCTTTTGTTTCCAGCATTGTATCAACGGTTAGTTTCACGACGCTGTCAATGGTTCTTTTGTTTTTAAACTTCCCCAAAAGAAAATTTTCTACGATTTCTATTCGCGCTTTGGTGTGCGTCGCCTGAATGATTTTTTGTGCCAATTCTCTGGCAGTTTTTTCTCCGAATAGCTGTTCTATTGGCGTTTCTTTGTTTGCCAGATCTTTTATGGGTCTTGTTACGAAGTTTGCAAAGCCAAAAGGGTAAAAGCGAGCTGCAAAACAGTGAACGTAACCTGTTGGTTCAATTATAAATGGCTCTGTAATTTGTCCAACTACTATTGCGCGAGGCTGCACGATAAATTCATTTTCGGAAGTATACCGTTTTATGTCATCACCCAGAATGAATATCATTTCAATGCAGCCATCAGGTACGATGCGTTGTCTTTGTGCATTAGTTTCAGCAGGGACTTCCAGAGTCCAGTAACATTTAACCAGGGATTCTAAGTCTGGATGCGATTGAAATGTTTGATAGTTCATTGATCGGACGTCGTTTGTATGCAACTGGCATTAGTTTGTCTTAACCAGTGGCTTTTTTGGGATTTGTTTTTCCCTTTCGGAAGTATGGTAGACAAATGAGGCAATGATAGTGGCGGATTTTTTGAGGTCATCTTCAACCAGTCTGTCGTAGGTATCCTGATTTGAATGATGAGTGCGTGTGTTGTAGTCCATAGGGTCCTGGATAAACTGGAACCCGGGAATCCCGGCGGCGTCAAAAGAGAGGTGGTCGGTTCCGCCTGTATTGTTTATGGTAATGGTCCCGGCACCGAGATCATTGAAGGGGCCTAGCCATTCTTTGAAAATAGGACGTGCTGCTTCATTGCCCTGCAAATAAATACCCCTGACCGTACCTGTACCATTGTCGAGGTTGTAGTAGGCGCTCACTTTTTCGTTTTCCTTTGTCTTTGGATCACCAAAGTGTTTGGCAACATATCCCCGGGAGCCATATATGCCTTGTTCTTCTCCGCTCCATAAGACTATTCTTATCGTCCTTTTTGGTTTAAAATCTATGGTCTTAAGGATGCGCATTACTTCCATCATCACGGCAGCTCCCGCGGCGTTGTCTGTAGCGCCGGTCGCTGAATGCCAGGAGTCATAGTGACCCCCGATCATTACGACTTCATCTCTGAGTTCTTTATCTGTTCCGGGAATTTCAGCAATCACATTGTAGCCGTTGGGATCCTGGTCATAGAAGGAAGTCTTAATTTCAGCTTCTATCTCTACCTTCTGACCGGCCCGCAGCAGCCTTAAGATGTGCAGAAAATCTTCTGCGGATACTTCGAGTTCGGGAGACACGGGTTTGGCGTCCAATGCATAGGAGGCGCCGTTGCTGGTAAAGAATGTGCCATAGCTGCCCCGTGCATAAGTCAGGATCAGTCCTGCTTTTTCTTCTGTAAGCATGGCACTGATGGCTGCACGTACAGCTCTTATCTTCATCATTTGCGCCCGCATATTGTTATCGCCGGCAGGACGGGGTCTTTGGGTTTCGGTGGTGGCCTGGTCCATTTTATTTAAGGCAGAGTCGGTATGCCTGACTGCATCAGGTTTATAAGTATTTTGGAGGGGCTGCAGTGTCATCTGGTCAAACATTACAATTTTTCCCGACAGTTTGCCTTTATATTTATCGAGGTCGGTAACTGTATCGGCCTTAATGAGGATCACTTCAGACCTGATCAATCCGTTGGTTCCAGGGGTCCAGGCTTTTGGTGATGCGATAATGGGATGATAGTAAGGGACGGTTGTGGCCGCATAATACTTGTCAACCTGCCAGCCTTTACCAAATTTTCCCCATGATTCGAGCTGCACATTTTTCAATCCCCATTCAGTGAACTGCTTCATCGCCCAGTCCTGTGCCCTTTTTAGGCCGGGTGAGTTGGAAAGTCTCGGGCCGGCGACATCTGTGATTTGAAATGCAATATCCATTACCCTGGAATGATCCAGGCCTTCTTTCCGAATTCTTTGAACGGCTTGCAGGTCTGCTTTGTCCTGGGCTGCAAGCGGCAGACCCAATCCGAAGAGGAGGACAATTAGGGTAGAAATTTTTATCATGTGATTTGGGTTGGTCTTCAAAGCGGAATTTACGCTAAATATCAGTTAAATAAAAATGGCAGGAATCCTCCTGCCAAATCTTAACTATTAACTAAAACTAAACTTTCTTTGATGAGTATCAGTACCACTTCCTTGAAGCTGGTCCGCTTTTTATTTTGTAAACAGGCTGGTTACCTTTGAGACGGTGACTTTGGAAGGCGACGATTTCATGGCAACTTCTTCATTCTGATTATTTGTATTGCTGGTGGCGAATGTCAACAACATCATTACAAAGACAGGAACCAGCAGTAATAAAAATGGCGATACATTGGTTAACTTTTTCATGATTGTATATTTTGTTTTAAGCGTTAAGGTTGACGATTTCATAATTGATTCTGTTTTTCCGGTATTATTGTGTTTTTTGTTCTCAAGAGCTCGCTACGCTCGGTTTGATGAAACAAATAGAATCATAAAAAAAAACCTGCTAAAATCTTTTAGACCAAGCGTATATTATTCTAGATAAACGCCTAAAAACGATAGTTTTGTAATTGATTGTTTTATTTGTCGGTTTGGTAGAAGAAAAATGCCAGTTCGTCGAATGTAAGGTCCCGGAATGGCTGGATTATTTTATTTTGGATAGATGAATATTAATTGGAATGAAGAATAAGAGGCCTTTTATTGTCCATGTTATTTTTTGGTTGCTTATTGGCCTCATCTTAACTATACAGGTGATTTTCAACAGGCGGTCTTTCAGTTTGCAGGAACTGGCCATCATCTATGGATATTCCGGGCTGGTCAATATCTCCATCTTTTACATCAATTATACTTTACTGATACCACTGCTGGTCAAGGAGCAGAAAAGATACGGCCTTTATATTGTATCTATCATGCTTTTAATAGTGGTCATGTGTATCATCAAGACCGTCGCTGCGAGTTTGAATCCTGAGGTCATTTTGTCTTATACCAGCGAAAAAGGAACGCTGGAGTACAGTTCGATAGCCAGGTATGCGGCGGAATCCCTGTTCTTTTCCGGTTTTTTTGTTGTAGTAAGCGCGCTGCTGAAATTTGCGATCGACTGGTTTGGTAATGAACGTGTACAGCGAAACCTGGAAATGGAGCGTAAAGAAATGGAGCTGCAATTTCTGAAATCACAGCTGAATCCTCATTTTCTGTTCAACTCCCTGAACAATATTTATTCGCTGGCCTATCAAAAATCAGATAAGACGGCGGATGCCATATTAAAGCTTTCGGAAATCATGCGGTACATGATCTATGAGAGCAATGACCGCTGGGTGTCTTTAAGCAAGGAAATAGAATATGTGCAAAGCTTCATAGAATTGCAAAAACTGCGGTTTAAAAATGGTGCTGCTGTTGAGTTTACAATGAATGGTGAAATAGATGATCAGCAGATCGTGCCATTGATATTGATCTCCTTTGTTGAAAATGCTTTTAAACACGGAGTGGCTAATGACCCCAGCAATCCCATCAAAATAAACATCATTGCTAATCAGAAGATACTGCATTTCAGTATCACCAATAAAAAGAATAAATACAATAAAGATGAGATGGGCGGGGTAGGCTTAAACAATGTGGAGCGCCGTTTGCAATTGCTTTATCCCGACAGGTATAAATTAAATATTGTAAATTCGGCTACCCATTATACCAGTGAATTAATGCTTGATATATGACAAAGTTAAGATGTATTGCAGTTGACGATGAACCTTTAGCGCTGGACATTATTGAAGATTATGTTTCGAAGGTTCCCTTTCTGGAACTGGTTAAAAGAACAGAAAATGCAATTGAGGCTTTACAACTGGTGCAGGCCGGCGGTATTGATCTTGTGTTTTTGGACATCCAGATGCCGGAGCTTACCGGGATACAGTTTTTGAAAATTGCCAATTCCAAGGCGCATTATATATTGACCACAGCCTACTCTCAGTATGCTTTGGAAAGTTACGACCTCAATGTTTCTGACTATTTACTGAAACCCATTGCCTTTGACCGTTTTTACAAAGCGGTAGAGAAGGTAAATAACCTGATAAAAACAACTGAGCCGGTTGCAGCTCCTCAGCCGGTGGTTACTTCGTCACCGTTTTCTGCGGCTAACCATGTCGTGCAGGATTTTATCTTTGTGAAGACTGAACACAAGATCCAGAAAATAGAGCTGGATGACATCTTATATATTGAAGGGCTTAAAGACTACATTTCCATTTATACTAAGGCCGAGCGTGTGATTACCCTGCAAAACATGAAGAAAATGGAAGAGACCCTTCCTGCCGGGCAATTTATCCGCGTGCATAAATCTTATATCATTTCACTGGATAAGATCGAGAGCATAGAACGCAGCAGGATTTCGATCTGCGGCAAGATCATTCCGATAGGAGATACCTACAGGGATGAGTTCTTTAAGCATATTGATAACAAGAATATTTAGAGTTTCAGCTGTGTCCTGATTGCATTTTCCGCTGCGGCAGAGACTTCTTCAGCATTTCTTCCTGCTGGTTCTATCGGGTCAAGTACCGTCCATTTTAACCTTTCTCCGAAACTCAGCGGAAAGCTGCCGTATTGTACGATCTTCCAGGAGTTTTCAATCGCTACCGGCACGATCAAAGCATCGGGCACAACCTTGAGCAATGTAGCGATGCCGCCTACCTGGAAGGGCTTCAGACGTCCGTCTTTGGACCGTGTTCCTTCCGGAAAGATCATAGTGGACCAGGTATGTTCCTTCATTCTCCGGCCAAGTTTAATGATCTCTGATACCGCCTGTTTGCTGTCTTTTCTGTCGATATTGGCCCCGCCGCCATATTTCAGGTTGAACGAGATGGATGGGATGCCTTTGGTCAGCTCAATCTTGGAAATGAACTTCACATGATACTTTCTTAAAAACCAGATCAGGGCGGGGATGTCGTACATGCTCTGGTGATTGGCAATAAATATAATTGACCTGTTTTCGGGAAGGTTTTGATGATTGATAAAGCTAACCGAGGAGCCGAGAAAAACGTCACAGTAAGTGAGAAAGAAATTGAGCATGTCGACAGCTGTTTTGTGTGCTTTGTAGCCTCCAAGCCTGTAGCACAGCCACTGTATTGGCTGGAAGATGATGAGGGTCAAAAAGAAGAAAAAATAAAACAGCGGGCTAAAGACATACCCTAGAAACTTATTCATAAATGGCCCTCCTGTAACAGTATTTTGGCTCTCAACAGCGCAGCTACGCTCATACTGTCTGTGATCTGTCCATTGACCACCATTTGATAAGCTTCTTCAAAAGGGAGCTTGCGTACGCTTAGTTCTTCTGTTTCTTCCGGAGCGGCCTCGCCCTGAATTAATCCCTTGGCGATATAGATGATCGCCAGTTCGTTGCTCACAGAATTCGAGAGGTGCATTCTCTGAATTTCTATCCATTCAGTGGCGGTCAGGCCTGTTTCTTCCTCCAGTTCGCGCTTCGCACTTTCCAGCGGATCAGACTCCAGCGGGCCGCCGCCCTCGGGTATTTCCCAGCTATAGGCTTTTAAAGGGAACCTATATTGCCCAACCAGCCATGTATTGTGTTCTTCGTCCAGAGGCAAAATGCCAATTGCATAGTTTTTAAAATGGACCTCGCCATAGATCCCTTTTCCACCTGACGGATTAATGACCTGATGTTCAGTTAATCCAATCCAGTTATTTTCATAGATCTTGTGGCTCTCGATAGTTATCCAGGGATTGATCTCTTCCATAGCGCCAATATACAAATTATGCTAAAGTTTTGGAGTCGGGGGTGGAGGAATTGGTTTGGTCTTGGTGATCCGGGTAAAACGGTAGTTTAAACTCAGGGTTACATTGCTGGAATTGCTCGTGTAGAAGTTTTCAGACCTGAAATTGATGCCCTCATTTAACGAGTAATTGTTACTTTTTCCAAAAGGATCTGTGATGCTGATGCGTGCATTCAGCTTATTTTTTAAAAAGACTTTTCTGGCACCCATCCATGTAGTGATCGAGCCCTTATTCCTGCCTTGTGCCGAAATGTTATTGTAGTAGTTGATATTGCCTTCAAAAGCAGTTTTAAATGGAAGCTCCATAGACATCCCGAAACTGCCCCTGATGTTTTTACCGGTTCTGCTCAGGGAATTGTTCAGTATGGATTTATAAGTGGCCTGGCTGAAGCTGACATTGGTATTGGTGGAAATGGTTTTATAAGGACGGTAGTTTCCGTTTAAGAAGAGGCCAAATTCACTGTTTGATGCTACGTTATCGTATGTGGTTTCTCCGACACCGGTTTGAAGCACGGTTTTATACCTTTCTATTACTGCCTGGCGACGGGAATAAGCAAGTCTCGGAACGAAGGACCATCGTTTGCCGTAAACACTGAAGGCCATGTCCATTTGCTGGGTCAGCTCAGGTAAAAGATCCGGATTGCCATAGTTTATATTTAGCGGATCATTGTTGTTGATCTGGGGGTTTAATGAGTTTTCTCTTGGCCTGTTCACCCTGACGCTATAGGAGGCCATGAGGTTATACCGCTGCCTGAAGCTTTTATTTACAGACAAACTGGGAAATAAATTCAAATACGGGTCAATGTTGTACTTTTCTCCGCTGGAAAGGTCAAATTTAACTGCAGTTACTTCTCCCCTCAGTCCAGCCTTCACTCCCCAGTTTTTCCCCCTTAGGTTATAAGCAGTATAGGCGGCAAAAATATCTTCTTTATACAGGAACTGGTTACTGAGCTTGTCATTGACAATATATTGCTGGGTGTCAAAATCGTAATTTTGGATGTGCTGGTCGTTGTCGTTGTTCCTGTAATTGTAACTTACGCCAGCTTCTATGTTGTCCCTCTTTTTAAATACAGGCTTTGCAAAATCCAGCTTGAAAGTCAGACCATCATTGTTAATCCCATTGTAATTGTCCTGTAGCTGCGGATTTTTATTGGCCGGAACAAATGTCCTGTTCATCGACCTTTTGTTGATGTTGTTGTCTTCACTATAGGTTAAGCCCATAGAAAGCTGACCTCCGTTGGTGTCGATATTGAGTTCATAATCAGAATCAAATACGAAATTCCTGCTTTTGACAGTTCCCAGACTGAGCTGGTTCCTTAAGTTGCGTTCAATCCGCTCTTCATCCAGGTAATGGTTAAAAGCGCCTGTGTTGTTGCTGTTGCCGTTGTTGTTAAAATTTGTGGAGATCTTTAAATTCTGTTTTTTTGTAATACTCCAGTCAAAATTAGCCCGGTAGTTTCCACCATCCAGCGCATTCCTGTTGTCGTTAAAATTGTTGTAATAAAAGGAAGTGTCCGGAAAGAAATTGTCACGATAATTCTGATTGGTATTCTTACGGATCTTATACTGGTAAGCCGCCCCGCCGTTTACAGAATAGGTCTTTCCTTTGTAGGACGCGTTGGTATTCATATTGGTGTTCCCCTGCAGGCCAACCGTAGTGCCTGCATTTCCGCCAAGGCCGATCTTAAAATTCTTTTTCATGACAATGTTGATAATGCCCTCACCATCTCCGGAATATTTTGCGGGCGGATTGGTCATTACTTCGATCTTCTCAATGGCATCAGATGGCAATACACTCAAAAGGTCAGCGATATTTGAAGTCATGTAATCGGAAGGTTTGCCGTCAATAAAGATCCGGGTATTCCGCTTTCCGGATATCGTAGCATTACCATCAAGATCCACTTCTACCATCGGTACATTCTTTAAGATATCAGATGCAGTACTGCCTTCGGCCATGATCGATTTTTCCACGTTATAGGTCATCATGTCTGCAGCAAACTGAACGAGTGGCTTTTCAGCGGTCACCGTAACTTCATTCAAACTGGTTTGATCTGCGGCCAGCTTCAGGGAACCAAGTCTTTTCTCCGGCGCCTTCTCGGTAAGTATGATGTCATTCACAGCGAGGGGAACGAATCCTATATAGCTTACCTTGATGGAATAGACACTGTATTTTAAATTGCTGATCCTAAAGAAACCATCGTCATCAGTCCTGGAGGTGATCAGTGGCTGTTCTGAACCAGCCTGGTAAATCTGGACAATGGCAGCCGGAATAGGCAATGCCCCCACCTGTTCCACAACCTTACCAGATATGGTGCCCTTGTCCAATGCAAAAGCATTGGCGGTAAAGGTCAGGAGAGTAAGCGCAACAATAAAGCGTTTCATTTAGTATTTAAAATTGTTCTTCGTCACCGCGGCTTTCCGGTTGTTCAGGTCTTTTCTTTTTAAAGCCAAAGTCATTTTTGCCGAACCGGTAACTATAGGTCAGATTGGCCATAGTTCCCTGCATCCTGCGTTTAAAATCGATAGTGGTGCTATTTGTATTGGTGGTCATGCTCCAGTTCCTGGTGTTGAACACATCTCTGATATTCAGGCTTAAGGATGATTTTTTGTTTTTGAAATCATATTTGGCACCGGCATCAATCGCGTACATTGCATTCCTTTTACCTTGTGCCATCACTTCAGGAGCACGATAGTCGCCTTTCAGCTGCAGGGTAATGTTATAGGGCAAAACAATATTATTGGTCAGGTTGGCATTCCAGCTGAAACCGGAATTTTCAACCACTCCAAATGCCGGCACTCCTATGATCTTGCTTTGGTACAGGTTCACATTGGCGGTAAAGTTCCAGGATTTGGCCACATCTACACGGCTGATCAGCTCAATGCCGCTCGAATAGTTCCTGGTGAGATTTTGAGGAGTAGTGATGGTAATGCCTTCTGCATCGGGGTCGGTTCTTACTCTCTGGATTACGTCGTTGGTCTGACGCATATAGACACTGGAAGTCAGGGTTACTTTTGACCAGAATTTGCTGTAACTGAGCTCAAATGCATGTACATCTTCCGGTCTCAGGTTGGGGTTGCCGCGGCGGTAGTTGAGCGGATCAGATACATCCAGAAAGGGATTGGTATCCCAGCCGCGCGGGCGGTTTACACGGCGGCTGTAGCTCAGCTGCAGTTGCTGCTCCCCTTTAAATTTCTGTGTAAGAAACACACTTGGGTATAATCTTTTATAAGCGACTTTTCCCGGTATATAGGACAAGTTTCCAAATGCATCATAGGTTCCCAGTTTTGTGTCCAGTGTAGCGTCTTCTGCTCTTAAACCAAACTGATATCCGAAATTTTTAACCTGATTCTGGAAGTTGATATAAAGGGCATGCACCTGGTCTTTGTTGTTAAACTCATTGGTCAGGGCAAGGTTCACAAAATAATCGCCGCTCAGGTTGTCCAATTGGTCAGCATAGGTGCTGTTTTCCGAAAAACGGATCTGACTGCGGTAGCCGGCTTCAATCTTTCCTGATTTGCCAACCGGCAGGGTATAGTCTGTCTGTATGTTGTAATTCCTGTTAAATCCGGATCCGTCATTGCGCTGGATACTCGGGAATGAATTGACAGACTGCCCGTCAATGTTATAAACATCGGTATTGTAGGTCTGGTAATTGTCATTGTTCCCTTCAGAGAAACTGAAATTGAACGTCAGCTCTTCTTTTGGCTTTTTGAACTTCTGACTGAAATCCAGGTTGAGGTCATAGCTGCCGCCGGAACCCAGGTTGTCATTATTTCTTCTGCTCAGGTTGACGGGATTTTGAAACTCATCGAGCTGATCTATCGAAAGAAACTCATTCCTGTCATTGTCCCTGATGTTAAATCCTCCGGAAAGGCTCACTACACTTTTATCTGTAATGAAATAATCCATTCCTGCCTTTACATTGTGTCCCTTATCCAGGGATTCACCATCCGTATTCTGATTGGCGTAGATCGTATTTACGATGGGCTGTTTATAGAAGATGTTGCTGAATCCACCGCCGTTGCGGTTGCCGTAGCGGTAGCTGTAATTTCCATAGAGGTTGACCTTGTTGTTCTGAAAGCTCAGATTGGTGCTCGCATTGTAATTGCTGCGGTTGCCGGCAGTCAGTGCAACCGACCCGTTCAGGCCTAGTTTCTTGTTTTTCTTTAGTACAATGTTGATGATGCCGGATTGTCCTTCAGCATCGTATTTGGCTGAAGGATTGGTGATGAGCTCCACGCTTTCGATGGAACTGGCAGGAATAGACTGCAGGATCTGGGCAATGTTTCCACCCGCAATCAGAGAAGGCTTGCCGTCTATCAGTACACTCACACCGGCTGATCCCCTCAGGCTTATGTTGCCGTCTATGTCCGACTGGACAGACGGAACATTCTGAAGCAGGTCCGATGCAGAGCCGCCTTCGCTAACTAAACTTTGGTCTACTGAAAATATTTTTTTATCAATGCCCATCTGCATGGTGCTTTTTTGACCCGTCACTTTAACTTCGTTCAGTACGGTGCCTTTTGAAACTTTCATTTTTATGGTACCGAAGTCAACCGGGGCATCTGCAACAGAGACCGAATCTCTAACCATGGTCTGGTAGCCTACATAACTTACTTTAAATGTGAAGACTCCTTTTGGCAGGCCAGTGATCTGTAAATTTCCGTTTGCATCTGTTTGTGCGCCCTTTACCACGGCTTTCGTCCTTCTGTTGATCACAATTGCTGTCGCAAAGGGAATGGTCTCACCGTTTTGGGCATCAACTACTTTTGCGCTGATTTTGCCGGTTCCCGGAGTCTGGGCCTTAAGAACAGTCGTGTCTGCACAAAAAGTAAGTATTAAAAGCAGCAGCAGGCACGGGTATTTCATCATTTCGATTCCTTTTTTTATCATTTCTGTATTAAAGGGACAAAGAAACGTGCAGTAAGTTTAAAAAAGCAGGAGTAACTATTTTATTACAGCAATTTTGCTAGTCTACAGAGACTGTGAGCCCTTCCTGCTGTAAAATTTTACGGTAAATTTCCATTTCAGTAAAAGAACCTTCCAGTACAGCGCATTTTCCTTTGTTGTGTACTTCCCATGCGATCTTCTCTGCCTGAGGCTCCGAATAGTCCAGATACTTCATCATGCAATAGATGACGTGGTCAAAAGTATTTACATCATCGTTCCAGAGAATCAGGCGGTGAACGGTTTTCAGTGAGGTAAGAATCTCTTCTAATGTAAATGTTTCTTCTTTTGTTTCTGTAGACATCTTACAAAAATAAGCTAATTTCAAATAATGTTGCAGTTAAAGTTATTTTTGACTAAAATTTGTACTTAATTCCCAAATATAATGCAGCGTTCAAAAATTGCAGGCATAGGTTACTATGTGCCTAAAAATGTTTATACCAATAAGGACCTTTCCCGTTTTATGGATACAAATGACGAGTGGATCCAGGAACGCACGGGAATTAAAGAGCGCAGATTTGCCGACAGACTCGAAGAAACCACTACTACGATGGGTGTCGAGGCTGCAAAAATAGCAATTGACAGAGCGGGAATTACAGCCGGGGATATAGATTTCATCATTTTTGCAACGCTTAGTCCGGACTATTATTTCCCCGGCTGCGGCGTACTCCTGCAGCGGGAAATGAAAATGAAAGAGATCGGGGCCCTGGATATTCGTAACCAATGTTCAGGCTTTGTTTATGCCCTTTCCGTTGCAGACCAGTTTATTAAAACGGGGATGTATAAGAACATCCTGGTGGTTGGCAGTGAAAAGCATTCTTTTGCAATGGACTTTGAGACCCGCAGCCGCAATGTGTCTGTCATATTTGGAGATGGGGCAGGGGCAGTAGTTTTGCAGCCCACGCAAAAAGATAATCAGGGCATACTGAGCACTCATCTGCACAGTGATGGTGCCGAAGCGGAGATCCTGGCCATGTTCTATCCGGGGGCGCATGCCAACAAATGGCTCAAAGACAAGCCGGCTTTTCCGGATCAGGAGCTTGGCGGATTGTTTCTGACCACTGAGCAGCTCGAGAGCGGCGCTGCCCAGCCATACATGGACGGGCCCGCAGTATTTAAAAAGGCCGTGGTGAAATTTCCGGAGGTGATCAGGGAAGCGCTATCGGCGAACAACCTGTCTGAAAAGGACATTGATCTGCTGGTGCCGCACCAGGCCAACCTGAGGATCAGCCAGTATGTTCAGCAATTGCTGGGCCTGAGTGATGAACAGGTATTCAACAACATTCAAAAATATGGCAATACAACGGCCGCCTCTGTTCCGATAGCCTTGTGTGAGGCCTGGGAGTCCGGTAAAATTAAAGATGGGGATCTGGTATGCCTGGCTGCATTTGGATCGGGATTTACCTGGGCAAGCGCGCTCATCAGGTGGTAAGAGCCTAGCTCCCCTTAGCCGATCGGGTCATCTGCTCAAAAGCGTCCCACATTTCATTTGGGATTGCTTCCAGTCCATTGAACTGACCTGCCCCCTGCAGCCACTCGCCGCCGTCGATGGTAATGACTTCGCCGTTGATATATCCCGCAAAATCACTGATCAGAAAAGCTGCCAGGTTGGCCAGCTCCTGGTGGTCTCCAACACGCTTTAAGGGTACCCGGTTCTTAAAATCAAATTTCTCCGCAAGATCGCCGGGCAATAACCTTTCCCAGGCACCCTTTGTAGGGAATGGCCCGGGTGCAATGGCGTTTGTGCGGATACCGTACTTGCCCCACTCCACGGCCAGTGATCTGGTCATGGCGAGTACGCCGCCTTTTGCACAGGCAGAAGGTACAACATAGGCTGAACCGGTAAAGGCATAAGTCGTTACTATATTGAGCACACTGGCACTTTGCTTTTCTTTGATCCAATGTTTTCCAAACGCAAGTGTACAATTGACAGAACCTTTGAGAACAATGTCAATAATCGTGGAAAAGGCATTTGCGGACAGCCGTTCGGTTGGAGATATAAAATTGCCTGCGGCGTTGTTCAACAGGCTATCGACCCCTCCAAAGATTTTAATGGTTTCTGCCAGCACATGCTCCACCTGTTCATATTCCCGTACGTCACAGGATACCGCAAGCACCTTGCCGCCCGTTTCCTTTTCCATCTCTAAAGCTGTTTTTTTCAACACTTCGGCTTTCCTGCTGGTGATGACAAGATTGGCGCCCAATTTAAGAAAGTAAGTACCCATAGCCTTACCCAGACCCGTTCCTCCGCCGGTGATTACTATGGTTTTTCCTTTTAAAGCATCATCTCTTAACATGGGCTGATTGAACATGGCTTATTTCTTTTGAAGGTTCTCAATAATTGTTTTCAGGATACTGCGCGTAGCGGGAGACCACCACTGTTTCAGCATGACGGCGAGTTCTTCGCTTTGATCAGCACTTGTCGCGGCAATCAGGTCTTTTCTGATGTTCAGCTTGCTGTGACTCCAGGTCTTTTGCTCCATGCCCATATATTTTCTGATCTTTCTTTCTGCTGCGGTCAGTATACTTGCCGGATTGGCCAGCTCATCTATCAGGCCTGCTTCAAGAGCCTGCTCCGGGCTAAACAGCTTTCCTTCGAGCAGATTGCGCGATGCGCCGGCCTGGCCGAGCCAGAATGAATAGAGGCTGAAAATGCTGTTCGGTACAATCATCCCAACCGGAACTTCATTTAGCCCTATGATGTATTTCCCCTCTGCCATAATGCGGTAGTCGCATGCAAGGGCAATGACACATCCGCCTGCGGGACTATGACCATTTATCGCCGCTACCAATGGTTTTTTAAATGAGGTGATCGTCGCGGTAAAGCCAAGGAATAAATGCCAGAATGATTCTGCTTCTGCCTCAGAATAGCTGTACAATTCGATCAGGTCAAGCCCCGCCGAAAAAAAATGGTCTTTTCCTGTGATGACCGCTCCTCCAATATTTGGATCTGTTGAAATGTTCCTAAGCAAATCTTCCAGTTCAGTGATCATCTCCCGGTTTAAGGCATTTGACTTCCCTCTGTCGAGGGTAATAATGGCAAGGCGGTCTTTTATGGTGACTTTTATGGTGTTCATTTCTTTTTATTTTACTTCATAAGTATACACTGCGCGGCCCAGGTTTCCATCCAGGTCTGCACCTTCTACCACAACCCTGTAGGTGCCGGGCTGATCCGCATTGTAATAACTAACCGTTCCTTTCCCGTCTTTGGTCGCAACATGCGGTGCCCAGTAAATGGTCGTCCTCAGATCGGGAGTATTGGTAGCCACCTCGTATTTAGGAGAGTAAAATTGTCTTGAGGTATAAAATCCTTTTGGCGAGAAGGTGATGATCCCGGGGGTAAAAGAAGACAGCCCTGCAGTGCCGCCACCTCTTTTAGTAGTAATAACCAGCACACCGCCACCGCCCCGCATTCCGTAGATTGCCGTGTTTCCGACGGATTTCAGGACCTCAATGGTTTCAATATCAAATGGCGTAATGTTATCCAGGAAATCAGGTTCTACCATCATCCCATCAATCACGATCTGCATTGGTGTATTGCCATTTCTCAGCAGGTATGCCTTTCCGTCCCTGATCATCAGTCCGGCTACTCTGCCCTGCAGGCACATCGATAAAGTAGTGCAATTCTGGAGCTGCTCAGCTGTGATCACCGCATCTGCATTTCCCCCGCCGTTGAGATTGGAAGAATTCTTGGCAGGATTCTTTTTTTCAACGATGTTCACCTCTTTGAGTGTAATGCTGCGCTCCAGTAAGCCTCTCCTGGTCAGCTCTTCAAAAAAGTTATCGCTCTGCTTTAAATAAGATGACAGGGCTTCGTTTATGTTGACTTCTACGTCTCCGCTGTTTTTATTTTTGGTAACAACCTGCCCCGCCACCAAATCCATCTTTATATCAACGGACTTCTTGTTCCTGGCGTTCCTTGCCTGTACAATAAATTTGGTGCTGTCATTAAAAACAATGTTGTCAAAACTGAACCTGCCCTGTGCGTCAGATACCGTGTCGGTGGCAAAAAATCCACCCGATGAGGAGAACAAGCTCACTTTACTGTTTGGAGATGGTTTGCCTCCATAGGTGGTTACCGTACCGCTGATCTTTAATGTTTTTTCAGCCTCAAACCTGATGTTTGGCGGAAGGCCACTGATTATATTTTTCCATAAAATCCTTCTCCATCCCTGTGTGAGCATCAGGTTGTCCAGATCCTGCTGGGTTTGTGTGTCATTCTTCAGAAAATAATAATTGGGCTTTTCCACGTAGCCCATAATGTCAGAAGTCAGCAGCAGGCTGGTAAATATGTTACTTTCGTTTTCCTCGTCAGGAACGACACTCGCCGTGTTGGTCACAGCAATTGAAAAAGTGCCTTCAAGAGGTTTGTTGTTGATGGCAGCTTCCAGGTTCAGGTCTACTTTTTCCCTTTTGGTGTAGCTCTGTTTGGTAGTGGCTGCCTTCAGGTCGATTTTGTTGGTGCTGTTATTGATAAAGATCAGTCGCTCACAAAGGGGCATATTCGCAGCCGAAAAAACAGTGAACTGTATGATGCCGGTAGGGAGCTCTTTTTTTGGAATAGAGGTAGTAATGATTTGTTTGCCGGGTGCGGCCCTGGACACGAAATAGACGTTGCTATTGTTTTGGGCCACGATTTTCAGTTCTCCTGAACCGACCAGATCGGGGCTTAAAAGAATTTTGGCAACAACATTTTCGTCGGTTTGGGTAACAGCCAGTAAATATCCGCTGGCAGAGACCTTTGGCAGATTAAAGGTACCTTCAGATCCGTCTTTAAATTTAATTTTTGCAGAATAAGTTTTCCCTGGCTGCGGATTTAAAAAAAGACTGCCCATACCAAGATGCTTCGTGCTAAATTTATAGACCTCCAGGCCGGTATTGTCTACGATCACGCCTTCAATATCTTCTCCCAGTCCTGAGGCATTCACCGCTTTAACCGCCACCTTGCAGGGCAGATTTTCCACTAAGTTTCCGCTTTCAGGGAAGAACTGGACGTCCACAGCATTTGAGGTTGCTTTAATTGGAATTTGCTTGATCACTTTTTTCTTATCAGGCAGGTTCAGCGTAGCGACGATCTTTCCTGATTTATACAGAGAAGGCTGAGTGTTTAGAAAATTAATATTGACTGCACCCTGATCGTTTGTCACTGCTTTGGCTTTAGTGATGCTTCTGAAATTCAGTACCACTTCATAGGTTACCTCGCTATTGGCGAAGGCCTTACCATTTTTATCTGTGAATCTGACTACAGCATTCACTTTTTCCGAGGCGTTTTGTTTGCTGAAGGTATAGTTCGTGCTGGTAAATACGTTGTTTGCCCAGGAGTTTCCGATTTTTATGGTCTTGTCAAAAAAGAAATCAGGGCCGGCATTTCTCATCCACTGCGTATATGCCCTGATCCTGTAATTGCCTTCAGTCAGGGAATCCGGGAGTTTAAAATCACCCCAGGTGACCCCGGAAACAAGCGGAAGTTTGAGCTGTTTTTTTACAGAATCTTTTTCATTGATCAGTTCTACGTACAAGGCGCTGCTGATGGCCGACAGCTTTGAGGTCTGGGTGTTGATCACATAGGCTTTAAACCAGATGTCATCACCAATTGCATAATAAGGTTTGTCCAGGTGAAGGTGGACTTTCTCCTGCGGGTACTTTTCATTATACACCTCCAGCTTTTTAAGGAGGGCGTTAAACGGATCGTCGTCAGCCTTATATGCGAAAACCGCAATCAGCAACGTAAACAATAACAAAGGGAAAATTAGCCTAAATTTCATAATGGGTGGAGCACTAATGAATAAAGCTACAATATACTAAAACTTATTCTTCCACATCATGCTTTCCACAGGTTTTGTGGTTTTGTTGTTGTATTTGGCGTTGTTTTTAACATTATACATCGTTGTGATTTCGCCTTCAACCATGAAATAAATGAGCTGACCTATGGGCATGCCTGCATAGATCCTTACTGGTTGGGCACAGGAGATTTCAAGTGTCCAGGTATTGCAGAAACCTACATCTCCTTTGCCGGCTGTGGCATGGATGTCAATTCCCAGACGACCGGTACTGGATTTGCCTTCCAGAAAAGGAATGTGTGCGTGGGTTTCGGTATATTCCAGGGTTACACCCAGGTATAATGTGCCGGGCTGCAATACAAAGCCATCTTTGGGGATTTCAAAATGATCGATCTTATTGTGGGCTTTAGCATCCAGTACCCGGTCTTTGTAGGTAGCCAGATATTTTCCCAGGTGAACATCATAAGAGTTGGTGCCGAGGCATTCAGCATCAAATGGTTCAATAATGATTGTGCCCTTGTCTATCTCTTCTAAAATTCGTTTGTCGGAAAGTATCATTTTTCAATGGTAAGTATTGTTACATAAGGGTCACGAAGCCTGCTAAATGTTCACATTAATGTTGATAAATGTTTAGTTTTGCAGGTTATAAGTATTTGGACGAAATTATGATTAATTTAAGATACTTTTGCATAGTATTCTAAAATAGAGATGCCCGTAATTTTTAATAAAGATATTGACGATGATACCATGCTTGCGGTATGGAAAATCGAAGAGACTGAAGAGCAACTGATGTCAGGATTGCAGCTGAAACAACACGAGCTTGACATTATCTCTACATTAAACAATGGAAAACGCCTGCTGCACTGGCTAAGCACAAGGGTTCTGCTCAGAACTATGCTCAATACCTCTGAATACATTGACTGCAGAATGGACGAACACGGCAAGCCCTACCTGCCAAACCTGGGCTATCACATCTCATTAAGTCATTCGTACGATTATGCGGCAGTCATCATTGGCAGGACAAAACCCGTTGGCGTAGATATCGAGCTGATCAAGCATAAGATCAAGAGTATCAGACATAAGTTTCTTTCTGATTCTGAGCTGGCACAAAAGCAGATCGGCGATAATATAGAAGGGCTTTATGTGTGCTGGTGTGCCAAGGAGGCCATTTACAAATGGAATGGAAGAAAGGGCCTGGAATTTAAACAGGACATCCACATCAGGCCATTCAAATTGAAAGGAAAGGGATCGCTCAATGCCCTGGTTGACCTTCCTGAAGGGACAAAGGAACTCACTGTGGATTATTTCAAAACCGGTGATGATTATATGCTGGGCTACGTCGTGGCTTAATCTATAAACCTAATTTTACCATAAATGAACAAGAGTGTTGAATTTATAGATTGGGGTCTTACTGATTATCAGGAGGCCTGGACACAACAGGAACGTCTTTTTGATCAGACAGTGGGGGTTAAAACGGCAAACAGAACAAATGGTGCCGACAAACAAACGCCAAATTACCTCGTGTTTTGCGAGCACCCCCACGTGTATACTCTAGGCAAAAGTGGTCATCCGGAAAACCTGCTGCTGGATGAACAGGGATTGAAAGATAAACAGGCTACCTATTACAAGATCAACCGCGGCGGAGACATTACTTATCATGGTCCCGGCCAGATCGTGGGTTATCCGATACTGGACCTGGATAATTTTTTTACAGATATCCATCTTTACCTGAGAACGCTTGAGGAAGCCATTATCCTGACGCTTGATGAGTATGGGATCAGGGCCGGCAGGTATCCGGGTTATACCGGTGTTTGGCTGGATGCGGATAACGAGAAGGCCCGGAAGATCTCCGCAATGGGCGTGAGGTGCAGCAGGTGGGTCACCATGCACGGATTCGCATTTAACGTAAACGCCGATCTGGATTACTTTAAAAACATAGTTCCTTGTGGTATTGATGATAAAGATGTCACCTCCATGCAGCGGGAACTCGGATATGCGCTGAATATGGACGAAGTTAAAGGCAAATTGAAAGTGCATATCGCTTCGCTGTTTAACATGGAGCTCTTCTAGGCAATCCACATTGCGCTCAATCTCGTATCTGCAGTCATGAAAGTATTCACAGTATTTCTGGGTTTATGCTTATTATTGGCCTGCAAAAAAGGAGCAATTTCAATGGACAATGAAAAACTTCCAGCTGATACCATTAAGAAGCCTATGGACACTACCGCAAAGCCTGTTGATCCAAATCGGGGAAAGCAGCTCAACTACCTTGCTCTTGGAGATTCCTACACCATTGGTGAGTCTGTAGAGCGTGCACAAATTTTCCCGGCACAGCTGGTTAAGGAGCTCGAAAAAGCCGCCCTCATCATCAATCCGCCTACCATTATTGCCAGAACAGGCTGGACTACCAGCGAACTGCAAACGGCGATTAAGGAATCAGGCGTGATCCAAAAATTCAATTTCGTGACCCTGCTCATCGGTGTGAACAATCAGTATCGTGGTGAATCAAAAGATAAGTACCGCAAGGAATTTAAAGAGCTGCTCCAGACTGCGATCAACTATGTGGATGGCAACAAAGCTCATGTTTTTGTATTATCCATTCCAGATTGGGGAGTAACGCCTTTTGCGCAAACAAGTGGGCGTGACCTTGTTACCATTTCCGCGGAAATCGATGCTTTTAATGCGGTGAACAAACAGGAAACCCTGGCTTTGGGTATTAGTTATATTGACATTACCCCGGTTTCGCGAAATGCGGCGACAGACAATAGCCTTGTTGCTTCCGATGGTTTGCACCCTTCCGGAAAAATGTATAAAGACTGGGCAGCAAATGCAGCTGCAGCGGTGATAAAGGCGTTTAAGTAAAAGCCAAAAACACTTCAAATGTTGTTGTATTAGGCTGAATAACAGGCGGATAAATATGTCTTGTAATTTTGATATCTGGCAATAAATATTAACTTTACTTAGAAATTAATCTCCTAAAACTATGGATTACAACTCAGAAAATGCTGTAGCTGCTGGCTTTGGTGCCGGTATGCTGATTTTTTGTCTTGCAGTAGCTGTTATCACCTACGCAGGATTATGGAAAATGTTTGTCAAGGCCGGGAAGCCCGGCTGGGCAGCGATAATTCCCATTTACAATTCAATTGTCATGATCGAAATCGTTGGGAAACCAGTAATCTGGATACTTTGGCTGCTGATCCCCTGTGTCAATATTGTATTTGGCATTTGGCTGCTCAATCTGCTGAGCAAAAGTTTTGGCAAATCTGAAGGATATACTGTTGGAATGATCGTTCTCCCTATGGTTTTCTTCCCATTACTGGGATTTGGAGATGCGAAGTATGTAGGGCCTTCTGCCGCCGAAGCTCAAAACAAACAAGACTTTTTTAACAGCCCTCCAACTACCCCCAACGCTTAGTTGCTGACGTCTAAAATATATATACTATCCGTCTGGTCCTCTTTTTCAGATCAGGCGGATAATTTTTTACTGCCCTGTCCTTTCAAATATTTAACAGGAACAGATTGTCCGGGCTGTGGTTTCCAGCGTTCTGTAATTGCGCTGGCACATGGCGATCTGAAAGAAAGCCTTAATTTTTACCCTCCGGCCATTCCATTGCTGGTCACTTTAGCCATTGTTTTAATCGCAAAACTGAGACGCGGAGACTTAAGCGATAGCGTCATTAGGATACTTTACCTGATTACAGGATCAGCTGTGGCCATCAATTATCTATTCAAAATTATTACCCATTATTTACCTGTCTGGCTGCATGGCTTTCATTTGCAGTGAGGTAATTGTAATCCTTAACCACAGTTTGCAGGAAATTAAGTCCGTTCATACCCTGAGGCACATTGACAGAAAGTACTGAAGCGATCTTGGCAGCCGTCGCTTCAATCAGTTGAAAATTGTGGGTTTGATAAAATGTAGTCAGCACCTCATGGATGAGTTCAATATTCCGGTCGTTCAGCTGATGTACATTTGTAAATACCGGGGCATAATTTTGTTCTGCCGGCTGATGAAAAGCGATATGTTCACGCCCCGTTTTCGGGGCCGTCCTGATCAGAATGGTACCGGCCACGATATCACCGATGCGTTGTTTCTTGTCAGTGACGGCGACACAGATGAGGCCGCCCATTTGCATCGACAGCGTAAAATCTAGCAGCCTGAACAGCCAGCGGATAAAGTATTGTCCGATACTGGCCTGTCCGCCATCCAGGCTGATCACTTTAATCTTCATGAGCTTTTTGCCAATGCTCTGGCCGTTCATAAATATTTCAAACAGCAGGTCATAGAAAACATAACTGGCAATCACCGCTATGACAATCACAGTTAAGATGATCGTATAGGGGCCATTCGACAGCCCAATCGTAAAACCAGTGATTCCAAAAACGATCATGATTAAAATATACAGTATAACAAAAATAGCAAGGTCTATCAACCTCGCAGCAATTCTTTCGCCTAAACCTGCTACAGGATAGTCAATCGTTACATGCTGACTGGTATTTACTTGAATGGTATCCATAGTATCAAACATAGTAAAATACTAATATTCATTTTAATTATCCGGATAAAATGTTTTTCGCTATTTTAACAAAAAATTGATGCCCTGTTGTAGACATGAGAGAAGCGCTGTTTGTAAAGCAAAATGCCGAAAAGTGGAAGGCTTATGAAAAGCTGCAAACTACCAATCCGGACGAACTGGCCGATCGTTTTGTTGACATCACCAACGACCTGGCTTATGCAAAGACCTTTTATCCCAAATCAAAAACCACAGCATACTTAAACGGCATTGCCTCACTTTTACACCAGTCCATTTACAAGAACAAAAAAGAAGACAGCAGCCGGTTCATCACCTTCTGGAAATTTGAACTTCCGTTGCTCTTTTATAAATATCGCCGGCAATTGCTGTACGCATTTTTATTCTTTCTGACCTTCTCCCTGATAGGGGCCCTTTCCGCAAAACACGACGATACTTTCGTGCGTTTGATCCTGGGCGACAGCTATGTAAATATGACCAATGAAAATATAGCCAAAGGAGACCCTTTTGGAGTATATAAGCAGCAGAATGAATTTGAAATGTTTTTTATGATCGCCGCAAATAACATCTATGTTTCACTGATCACCTTTGTCAGTGGTATATTCTTCTCCATCGGGCCGGTATTCATGATGTTAAAAAATGGGGTTATGCTCGGTTCATTTGAGTATTACTTTTTCAGCAAGGGACTTGGATTACAATCTATATTGGTCATTTGGATCCATGGCACTTTGGAGATTTCTGCAATTGTCATTGCAGGAGCAGCCGGCCTGGTGCTGGGACACGGGTTGTTGTTTCCCAAAACCTATAGCCGTGTCCAGGCTTTTAAATCAAGCGCTAAGGACGGGACTAAAATTGCTGTGGGAATCGTACCGATCCTTTTAGTTGCCGCATTTTTTGAAGGCTTCATTACACGCCATACAGAGATGCCGGTCATCTTAAGCACATGTATACTCGGCGCATCACTCTTGTTTATCATCTGGTACGTGATCCTGTACCCCCTGATTTTAATTAAACGCAATCAAAAACTAAACCCAAATGCAAGACAAACTTGAATTTAAAAAGACCAGAGAGTTCGGTGACATCATCGGTGATACTTTTCTTTTTATCAGACAAAATTTCAAACCTTTTTTAAAAGTATACCTGTACCTCTGCGGATTTTTTATTCTAGCAGGCCTGTTGTCGGGCATTGTACATTTGCTGACTGTCAAAACGGATTTTTCCGGTGTAAATTCAGCGAGACCGCTTGAGAATCTGTTTTCCATGAGTTACCTGATGGTGATCGTTTTTACCTTTGCTACTTATACAGCCATCAGTGTTTCCACGCTCAGCTATATCTCACTATACATAGAAAAGGGCAATGTTGCGCCAGCTGTTGAAGAGGTATGGTCATATTTTAAATATTTCTTTCTTCGTGTTTTTGGCAGCAGCATTCTTATAAGCCTGATGATGATGATCTGCTTTATTTGCTGCTTTATCCCCGGCATCTATGTTTTTCCCGCCTTTTCTCTTTTTTATTCCGTGATGGTCTTTGAAAACGGCAGTTTCGGTTATTCATTCAGCAGGTCGTTCAAACTGGCCAACAGCCATTGGTGGCCCACTGCCGGTGCGATCCTGATCCTATGGATCATTACTTACGCAACCATGCTTGTGCCATCTGTACCGGCAATGATCATTGGAATGGCGAGTGCCTTTACCAAGACTCCGGGAGCTGTGAGTATTACCTTTTTGATCGTATCAACTTTGATCCAGTACCTTTGCCAGGTATTTTTAGTACTGCCGGTTATCGGGGTTTCACTTTGCTATTTCAATTTGGCAGAACGCATGGAAAATGGAGGGTTATTAAATCGTATAGAACAACTGGGGACACAAAAAGATCAGTTTTCTGCTCCCGAAGAGTATTAGTATGCGTAAGATCCTGTTCCTTTTTCTGTTGCTTTGTGTAAGCACATCTTGTTTTTCATTTGGGACTGCGCAGGTTCCGGTGAAAAAAGGAACAGTATCAAAAAAACTGGTTGTAAAAAATGACAGCACGAAGCTTACTCCCAGGAAATTTGACCAGCAAAAGATCAGGAGTTACCGCCTGAGTAAGGAATTCATTTACGACAATACTGCCCCGGAAAATGAAAGTCTGTGGTCAAAATTCTGGAAATGGTTTTGGGAGTTGTTTGAAAGAGTTGCCGGGAATAAACACGCAAACAGCTTTATTGGATATACTGCACTTATTGTGCTGGCCTCGCTGATTGTTTTTGGGGTCATGAAGCTGCTGGGCCTTGACCTTAAAATATTGTCCGGCAAATCAAAGCAAGTTGAGGTGCCCTACCATGAATCTTCGGATAATATCCATGAGATCGATTTCATGGCAGAGATCGATAAAGCCATCAGCGGCGGCAACTACAGGCTGGCTGTCCGTTTGTTTTATTTACGCGCTTTGAAGCAGCTGAGTGACAGTGGCCAGATCAGCTGGCAGCCCGAAAAGACCAATCAGACCTATGTTTCCGAGATCCGGGACCTTCAAAAAAGGAGTCTGTTTGAAACACTTACTACCCAATTTGAATACATATGGTATGGCGAATTTTATATAGATCAGGAAAACTTCAACCAGGTCAGATCAGGCTTTGATCAGTTTAATCCTAATAAACCATGAAAGGATTAAGATTATATCTCATCGGAAGTACCGTGATCCTTGCCTTTTACCTGGTGGCACAGTACTACAAGCCAAAACCTACCGACTGGACAGCTTCTTACCTGAAGGAGGACAAGATCCCATTTGGGTTGTATGTATTAAACCAGGAGATTGGGGCGCTCTTTCCAGCTGCGGTCATAAAGACCTCAAGACAGCCTTTATACAACACCTTAAAAGGTCAAAGCCACTTAAATGCCAATTACCTGATCATCTCCGGCAGTGTCAAAATGGATAATCTGGATTACAGGGAATTGATAAAATACCTGCATAGAGGTAATAATGCTTTCATTGCCAGCTTCGATGTGGGCAAGCTTCTTAAAGACAGGCTAAGACTCCGCACCAGAGCTGTGTTTGACCTGAGGGCGCAGAGGAGTCCCGCGATCAACTTTGTCAATCCGACATTCAAAGCAGATAAACCATATATTTTCGATAAAGGGTTGGGAAACCAGTATTTTAGTGAATTCGATACAACCAGAGTTACAGTACTGGGCAGAAACTCCAGGGGCGATGCCAACTTTATCAAATACTCCTTTGGTAAAGGAGCCCTGTATATTTTACCAAACCCGCAGCTGCTGAGCAACTATAACCTGATAAAGCCTTCGGGAGCCGACTATGCAGCAAAGGCACTGTCCTTCCTGCCTCCCGCCAAACTGCTGATCTGGGATGAGTACAACACCCGGGGCAACATAGCGGACGCAGCGATTCTAAGGGTCATCTTCAAACATGATCAGCTGCGCTGGGCGTATTATATCGCACTGATCTCCCTGCTGCTGTTTGTGTTTTTTGAGGTTAAACGCAGACAACGGGTCATTCCGGTCATAGCCCCGCTCTTAAACTCATCGGTTGACTTTGTAAAGGTCGTGGGAAAAGTTTACTACCAGCAACGTGACAATAGGGACATAGCCAACAAAAAGGTCAGCTATCTTTTGGAATTTATCAGGGCAGACTATCGCCTGAAGACCGGAAGCCTTGATGAAGAATTCATTAACGATGTAGTCCATAAATCAGGGGCCGCAGAGGAAACGGTGCAGCAATTAATCACGCTGATCAAAAACATCAGCAATGGCTACAAGGTGAGCGATGCCCAGCTGATCAGCCTTAACAAACAAATCGAGCAATTTTACAAACAAGTCCAATAAATTATGGAAGAAGAAATATATCATCAGCGTACTGATCTTACTGAGCTCAGCCGGGCGGTTGAGCAGATCAGGGAAACACTTGGCAAGATCATTGTCGGGCAAAAGGATACGATAGATTTTTTGATCGCGGGACTTCTGGCAGATGGACACATCCTGCTGGAAGGTGTGCCGGGCGTGGCAAAGACATTGAGTGCAAAGCTGGTTGCAAAAAGCATTGACGCCTCCTTTTCACGCATCCAGTTCACACCAGACCTGATGCCTTCTGACGTGCTTGGTACATCCGTATTTGATCCGAGGTCTGCGTCATTTGATTTTAGAAAGGGGCCTGTCTTTGGTCACATCATTCTTGTCGACGAAATCAATCGTGCACCTGCTAAAACGCAGTCCGCATTATTCGAAGTCATGGAAGAAAGACAGATCACGGTTGACGGTCACACCTATCTTATGGATGAACCTTTTATGGTGCTGGCTACTCAAAACCCGATAGAGCAGGAAGGTACCTACAGGCTGCCGGAGGCACAGCTGGATCGTTTTCTCTTCAAAATTGAGGTAAAATACCCGAGCCTTGAAGAAGAGACGCTGATCCTGCTGAACCAGCATCAGCACAAGCTGGATAATGCGCTAAGGGAAGTTGAGCCCGTTTTGAGCATCGCGCAGGTTAAATCCTGCCGGGCCATTATTAAAGGACTTCATGTAGAGCCCAAGCTCCTGGAATATGTAGCCAGGATTACTCATGAAACCAGGAACAATAAATCACTTTATCTGGGTGCTTCACCGCGGGCTTCGCTGGCCATGATCAACAGCGCAAAAGCGATTGCAGCAATGAACGGCCGTGATTTTGTAACCCCTGATGACATCATTAGCGTAGCAGCCCCGGTTCTTGCTCACAGGATTATGCTTAGTCCTGATAAAGAAATGGAGGGGCTTACTCCGGGAGACATCGTCGCGCAGATTATTCAAAAAATAGAAATACCAAGGTAGCTTTGAAGAATCTCCTGAACAAATACTATGTAAATCTTTTCCCTGATAAAAGACTTTTTGCAGGCCTTGCATTTTGCGCGGCCCTGTTCCTGTTTTCTTTTTTTCTGTCCTGGCTTGGAGACTTGCCTTATGTTTGTTTTTTTGTGCTTGTTGCTTTGGTGGTGATCGATTTTATATTGCTTTTCAGCGCCAGAAAAAATGTTTTTCTGAGAAGAGATCTCCCTGAAAGATTAAGCAATGGCGATGACAATGAACTCAGTATTTATGTAGAGAATTTTTATGCATTTCCCATCCACATCGGGATCATTGATGAAATTCCTTTTCAGTTTCAAAAACGGGATCTGTGGTTTAGCAGTCAGCTGAGATCAGGAGCACATAAGACCATACGCTATGCACTTCGTCCCACAAAAAGAGGAGAATATCTTTTTGGAAGCGTGCTTTTATATGTGAAATCGCCCTTGCAGCTGATCAGCCGGAGATTCAAATTTGGCGGAGAGACTGTGGTGGCGGTGTACCCTTCATTTCTGCAATTGCGTAAGTACGAACTGATGGCCATTTCCAACCGGCTAACCGAAATGGGGATCAAAAAGATCAGAAGAATTGGACATAGCATGGAATTTGACCAGGTAAAGAACTATGTGCCCGGAAACGATTACCGTACAGTGAACTGGAAGGCCAGCGCAAGAAAAGGTGATTTGATGGTCAATTCCTACACGGACGAAAAGGCACAGCATGTTTACTGCGTTATCGACAAATCAAGAGCAATGAAAATGCCTTTTGAAGGAATGAGCCTGCTGGATTATGCCATAAATGCGAGTCTTGTCCTTTCCAGCGTAGCACTGCTTAAAGAAGATAAAGCAGGCCTGATCACCATTGCAGAGCAGATCGGAAGCATTGTTCCTGCAGACCGGCGTCCTGTGCAGCTGGGTAAGATCATGGGCGTATTGTATAAGGAAAAGACGAGGTATCTGGAAACCAATATGGAAGCTTTGTATACCGGCATTCGCGGCGTGATGAAACAGCGCAGCCTGGTCATACTGTTCAGCAATTTTGAAAGCATCTCTGCCTTAAACAGACAACTGCCCTTCCTAAAGCGGATTGCAAAATATCACCTGCTGCTGGTGGTGTTTTTTGAAAATACAGAGCTCAGGGCACTTGCAGAAAAACCGGCCAGGGACGTAGAGGGGATATATATTAAAACCATTGCTGAAAAGTTTGCCCATGAAAAGAAGCTTATGGTCCGGGAGCTGGCAAAACACGGCATCCTGAGCATCCTTACCCCGCCAGACAAACTAACGATAAATGTAGTCAACAGGTACCTGGCCATTAAGGCCCAGCAAAAGATTTAGCACTCTGGCAGACTTATTGGAATATTAGTTGCCAGGCCTCCATCTGAAGTCTCTTTGTATTTAGAATTCATATCCAGAGCTGTTTCCCACATGGTATTGACCACCGCGTCCAAACTTACTTTAGCCTTATCAGGATTGCTTTGCAGTGCAAGCTGGCTGGCAGTGATGGCTTTGATCGCACCCATTGTATTGCGCTCAATGCAGGGGATCTGGACAAGCCCGCCTATCGGATCACAGGTAAGTCCCAGGTGATGTTCCATGGCAATTTCTGCAGCCATCAAAACCTGTCTTTGTGAGCCGCCCATGCATTCTGTCAGCGCCGCTGCAGCCATTGCTGATGATACCCCGATCTCTGCCTGGCAACCGCCCATTGCTGCGGAAATGGTAGCGCCCTTCTTAAATATACTGCCGATCTCAGAGGCACAGGCGATAAACTGAATGATCTTTTCCTCAGTAAAGCCGTCGCAAAAAGCGATGTAATATTGAAGCACAGCAGGAATCACACCTGCAGCACCATTGGTTGGTGCCGTTACTACCCTGCCAAATGAAGCATTTTCTTCGTTAACAGCCAGCGCAAAGCAACTTACCCAATCCAAAGTATAGTTGAACCCGTTTCCGCCTTTCCTGATCGCCGTTATCCAGCTTTCATAATCGGTATATATGTGATTGCCTATCAGTCTTTTGTTTAGTGCTGCCGCCCTTCTCCCCACATTCAGTCCGCCTGGCAGAAAACCCGAAGTATGGCAGCCCCGGTAAGTGCAGTCCTTCATCACCGTAAAGTGCTGCACAATTCCTTTCCTGGTTTCCGCTTCGGTACGCCAGGCCAGCTCATTTTCCATCACTATTTCAGATACTTTGAGCCCGGTGGTCAGGCACCAATGCAGGAGCTCGCTTGCTTTTTCAACCGGAAATGGCAGTTCTACCTGGTCTTTTTCATTGCCGGCATCCCCTTCTTTTACCACAAAGCCACCGCCTATTGAATAATAAGTTTCGGAAAATGCTTTTCCTGAATCCAGGAAGGCCTGGAAGGTAACCGCATTGGGATGAAAAGGCAGGCTTTCAAAAAACTGGAAGATCAGGTCTTCATCATAATCGAATGAGATCATCTTTTCGCCATTCAAAACCAGTAAATGATCTTTCTTAATGTCCGCAATAGTGGTGTCGATCGCATTTACGTCAAAGGTTACCGGGTCTCCGCCGTTCAGGCCCAGCAAAATAGCGATATCGGTACCGTGCCCTTTGCCGGTCTTTGCCAGGGACCCGTAAAGCAGGATTTTTATCTGCACAACCTGCTCCAGCAAACCCTGTTTTTTTAGTGAAGCCGTGAATTGCTGTGCGGCGCGCCAAGGCCCCAGTGTATGTGAACTGGATGGGCCTATTCCTATCTTGAAGATATCAAAAACCGATATTTGTTCTCTTTGCATCATACAAAGCTAAACATAAAATGGGAAGGCGTCACCTTGATCAGTAGAAATCGTAACACCTCAGGCCATTGAACTTATTGTAGCCTGAGCTGCCCGGAAAATATTTTTCAAAGCTGACGCTGCCTTCGGTAGTGCCGCTGGTATTGGTATAGTTTATTTTTGAGGTAGTGGCATCATGACTTATCCCAAGACGGAGCTTTTCACCGTTTCTGCTGCCGGTAAAGATGTCGAACATGAAGGAAACGACGACCGCATCAGGAGACCCCTTTCCGCTGCTGCGATACCAGAGCCCAGTATTTATACTTCTGTATTTGAACTGTATTCCAGCACTCAGCGAGCTCGCCTGCGCTTGCTTGTAATAGACGACTGAAGGAATCAGGTAAGCACCATCGGCCGCATTATAGCTGTTCGCCGGAGTCAGCGGGACGCGAAAGCTGGCATTGCCCGTGATGGCCATCGGCAATTTTGCCTGTGCGCCGGTAAATGATTCATCTGGTTTATTGATGTGATGTATGGCTGTCCCGATCATAAAATTACGATAAACGATATTTATCCCCCCGCCGGCATCAAAATAAAATTTGCTGGATACATCCGGTATTTGCGCGGAAGAAATACTGCCCGGGATATAGCCCAGCCGCATATCGATCTGGTCTGAAAATACCAGCTTGTCCCAGTCGATCCTGCGGTTGGTAAAGCCCGCCTGAATGCCAAAAGATGCCACCAGCTCATCGCCGCCTACACTATAAGAATAGGTTGCCGCCATATTGTTCTTGGTCAGATATGCTGTACCTTCGCTGCTGCGGGTAAAGAGCAGGCCTACACCACCTCCAAATTTGGGGATGTTCAGGTCTGCCGACGCACTGATGTAAGAAAGGTCACCGCTCAACCCCGACCATTGGTTTCTGTAGATCAGGTTCATCCGGATATCGCCGTCAAACTGTCCGGTCAGGGCAGGGTTGAGGTATACCGGGGCGTTAAAGAACTGGGAATAAATATGGTCCTGTGCATAGCTGCTCATCCCGAAGAGCAGCATGAGCAAAACACCAGTATGATTTTTTTTGATGCGCATGAGATTCTTATCTGATTAAATGTATTGCACCAGTACGTTTGGCAGCAGCATTGTTATAGGTCATGCCTTTCCATTCGCTGCCGTTGATGAGCTGTACGTCGATCTTCCAGAAATAGACGCCTTGCGGCATGGCCACACCTTTGAACCTCCCGTCCCAGCCCTCCACAGGTTTACCTTCATCGTCAAGTTTTGTCGTCTCCCACATCAGCTCGCCCCACTTGTCAAAAATGCTGAATTTCCAGGATTTCAAGCCCGATCCTTTCGCCCGGAATTGCTGGAACTCGATACGTTCACTGCCCGGAATGAAAGAATTGGGAACGTACAAATATCCCGGAGTACCGGTAATGCGTGCAATTTTCGACACAATTGTAGGGCATCCAGTTTGATTGCTCACAGTCAGCGTAACGGTATAAGCGCCAACATCGGCATAAGTATGGGTGGGATTCTGCTCCTCTGAAGTGAAGTCATCTCCAAAATCCCAGTGCCATTTATCCGGCTTCCGGTTACTGGCATCCAAAAACTTAAACGTATAATTCGGAATACTGGTCTCCAGGGCCGGAAGTGCGGTAAAATCGGCCTGAGCTGGCTGGAAGATGTGGATGTAATTGGGCATGCGCAAGGTATCCGGACAACCAAGTCTGTTTTTCACAATCAGCGTGACCGTATAATCTGGTTTGTCACCTTTGAAGCTGTATACCGGATCTTGATTGTCTGACCCTATTCCCCCGTCTCCGAAATCCCAATGATAACTGGCGCCTTCTAATGAGGTACTGGTAAACTGGACCTCCAGGCCAGGACAGCCTTCCCGTTTATCCGCAGTGAAACTGGCTATTGGTGCAGGAAATACGGTGATTGTTTCGGGTGTGCTATCGAAAGCGCAGTTGTCATTGCTGGCGATCATGGTGACTTTATAGGTTCCGGCCCTTTCGAAAGTATGTGTGATGGAATCCGGTGAAAATCTCGTTATGACTTTATCTGTTCCATCTCCAAAATCAAATTCAAAATTGTCTGCTCCCTTGCTCCGGTTGTAAAATTTGACGGTATAGGGCGCACAGCCTTTCTCATCACCGCCATTAACTACCAGATCAGCGATCACCTTGTTCGGTGATACCCTGATCGTGTGAAAGGTAGTTACAGGTGACCCGCATGGCCCCTTAGCCGTCATTTTTACCGTGTATTCAGCGATGTCTGTAGAGGTCCTGAACTCGTGGGGAACCGTACTTCTATCGGCCTTTACCTCCGGAGTAGTGCCATCACCCCAGTCAAAAGTATATGTAGTATTGCTGGCATCGGGTGAATTGTTGCGGAAATTTACCAATAACGGAGAGCAGCCCACGGTCTGATCGGGCGCAAAAACGGACATGGTAGCCGCCCTCACCAGCACTTTGACGGTATCTGGTGTTGAAACACCGCAATCCGTTCTGGCAATCAGGATAATGTCATACACCCTATCATTACCTGATGGGTCCGGCAGAAAGGTTACCGGATCGGGGGTCACTTTTGTGGAAGTTTGACCATTGTTAAAATTCCAGCTGAATGTCACACCCGTCAGCTGACTGGACTGATTGGTAAACCGTACAATCAGCGGTCCGCAGCCTTCTGTAACATCTGTCTTAAATGAGGCGGTAATATTTTTCGGTGTCTTAAACGTGTGCGGTATCGCCGTTTCTTCACTGCAACCCAGACTGCTGGTTACTTTCAGGGTAATGTCAACCGAGGTGTCGTCTGTAGGGATGATGTAACCCGGGAAAGTAATGGTATTTCCGGGCAGCGGAACCCCGTTGACATACCATTTATAATCCAGGTTCCTGTCCGGATAGGCCACTGCCTTGACGTTGTCCGCGGTAATTGCAAAAGGCGCACATCCGATGTCAGATTGAAAGCTAAATTCCGCTTTTGCATTGGGGTTTACTGTTATGGTGAATTCATTGCTTACGTTTTGCAGTGTCCCTGTGCAGGCCAGTGTACTGACAATCCTGCGATAGCTTGTTGTTACAGACAGGGCCGGAGGACTAAAGTTGATCGTCGTTGCACCTGGTACATCATTCCAGTCAGTTCCGTTTGTCTGCTGCTGCCATTTGTAGAAGTAATTTCCGTCCCCCCCCGTCGGAGTGCTGCCTGTCAAAGCCACCGGAATACTGCCCTCACAGATGGGCTGGATGCCGGTAATGGCGTTGGATCCTATCGGCGGCTGGGCCGTAACCCGGACCGCAGCACTTGTCATCGAGCAGGTGCCGCTGTTCACTGTCCTCCGGAAAGAGAGAGTTGTCGTTAAAACCGTATTCAGATCGGGGTCTGTTTCACCGTTGATGACATTCCAGGCGCTGCCATCAGGGCTGCTCTCCCAGGTATACGTATAAATGCCGTTCCCGCCGCTGGGCTGGCTTCCGGAGATCAGAATGGTTTGACCCGAACAGACTGAAGTACTGGTGCTGCTTATCGTGTTTTGCAAAGGCGCCAGATCGGTGACGAGTATGTCATCGGAAGTCGGCGGACAAGGGGCGGTGCCGGTGATGGTCCATTTGAATAAATAGGACTGTCCTGCTGTGAGGCCGGTTACCGTCGTCACATTTGAATTGGCATTTGTGATTGTCACTAAAGGACCTGAGACCTGGGTCCATTTGCCCGAATTGGGCGCAGGGTTATTTCCAGTCAGTGTAGTGTTGCTCACATTGCACAGGACCTGGGCCTCGCCCGCATCGGCTGCGACTGTCGGCTGGGATACGCTGATCGTAGTTACAGATGAATTGGCGGGTGCGCAGACACCATTTTGGACTACAGCCCGGAATTGTGTGGTGACGCTTAAATTGATATAAGTATGGCTCAGGGTTGTTTCCGGAATGCCCTGCCAGTTGATGCCGTTAGTTGAACTTTCCCACCGGATGACATTGCCCTCGTTGGCAGATAAAGTAATTTGCCCGCTGTTATCGCCCGAACATACCGTTGCAGTACCAGCAGTCGTACCTCCGTTTGTCAGCCTGTTCACCGTGACCATCACCTCGTCCTGAGAAGTCGAACAATTGCCGGGGGCAGTTATGGTCCAGCGAAAGGTGTAAGCGATGCCGTTTTGCAGACCGCTAACCACGGTGTTGTATTTTGTGTCGTCAGCAAAGGTAATACCTGCCGCAGGACCCGCTGTTTGGGTCCATTTTCCGGAACCAACTATCGGATTGTTGGCCTTAAACGTATAGCTTGACTGGGCACATATACTTTCATCAATGCCTGCATTGGCAATCGTTGCCGGCGGGTTTACAGTTACCGTAACGGTCTCTGGGGTTCCCGGGCAACCGTCTTCAGAATAGGGAGTGATCGTATAAGTCACACTGCCCGGTGCTGTACCGCTGTTGACCAGGATGTCATCGATCTGAGTAACCGTCGACAGCAGAAAAAGATTGTCCACATTGCCGGTGATCGTTGGTCCTGAAGCGACAGTGGACCACAGATATTTGGTGTTTGGAAGATTCGAACTGAGTACAATGGCCGTAAGATCACCGCTGCATATCGTGCTGTTTGCCGCCGCTGCCGTTAATACCGGATTGGGCGTAACGGTTACTGTAAGCTCAAAAGTTTCACCAATACAACCCGCAGACGAAGGTGTGATCCTGTACACAACTACCCCATTTGAAGTAGCACTCGTATTGGTCAGCAGGTCATTGATCTGGTTTCCGGAGCCGGTCGGTGCAAACCCGGAAACATTAGCCGAGCCTGTTGCTGTCCAGCTGAATGTGCTTCCTGAGACTGTGGACAGCGGGTTATAATCGACAGTATTGCCCGTACAAATGCGCTTTTCAGCCGGACTGGTCAGTGTATTTTGCGGATTGATGATGACCCTGGCAAACCCGTCAATGGTGTTGCAGGGAGCTTGCAGCGCAGTGGTAGCCCTCAGGATCAGATCGACCCGCCCTGCAGTACGTTCAGCAGGAGTTGGTGAGTAGGTCGCATTTAGCGCATTTCTGTCCGGTGTGAACGTACCGCCGCCGCCTACCCATGTATGGGAATTTACAGGCTCGTTTATTGAGCCGTTCAGGACGATGTCATCATTAAAGCAGATCGCCGGATAAACACCCCCGCCATTTACAGCAGGCGACTGTTGAAAGGTGATGGTTTGTGTTTTGGTCACACTGCTGCAGCCATTTTTGTGCGTCACAGATATGGTATAGGCCTTATATTCAGTAAAGTTAATGATCGGGTACTGCGATGTTGGGCCTGTGCCGCCTTCAAAAATAACTGCACCCCCGCTAACGGTCCAGATGTAGGTGTCCGGCCGGATCTCCTGTGTGCCGCTGAAAATGGTTCGTGTAGGGCCCGCAATGTCGTTAAATTCATAACTGGTCAGGTTACACAAAATAACATCCGGCGAAAGCACCGCCGTTGGTGCGCTGTTAATGACAATTGTCTGTTCTTCGCTCTCAAACGTACCGCAGGAAGGTGTAGTTATGGCTAATTTGATCTTGTAAATCCCCGGACTGGTAAAGTTAAACTCCGGCTCAAAGCTGTTCGCATTGCCGCTGGCATAAGTAAAAGCACCCCCCGTAATACTCCATTGATAAGTATTGCTGCTGCAGGTATTGTCGGTAAATGAAGTATTTGCAGGCTTTAGAGTTGCCGGGCTGCAAAGCGTTACGCCCGTACCTCCGTTCAAAGTAAAAGATGGTCTGGGCTGTTCCTGGATACATATTGACCGTTCGACCGCATCTGCCGGGCATTGCGCAGTGGTGCTTGAAGATTCCAGCCTTATGGTATGCGTGCCCGATGTGGTAAAAGCATAGGTCAGTGCAAAAGACCTCGGTTTATCCGCTTCAACAATATTGCCATCTATGTACCAGGTGTAAGTGACAATATTGTCAATACAGCCTGCGGAATTGGTGTTTGGGTTTTTACCCGGGTCAGAAGTATTGGTAAAGGTGATGTTGGCATTTAAACAGGAGCTGGCATCAAACGAAAAATTATTTACAGGTTTGGTAATGACCTTGGCTGTTGTTGAAATCGCTGTGCCCACATTCCCGCAGTATTGATTTTTTGCGGAGATATTTATGCCAAATGCGTTATACTCTGTAATGGCCCCTGATTGGAAGGTCTCCCCGCAGGAAGTAGTCGAATATGCATGACCGATCTTACTGGAATTGTTGCGGATGTCACACAGCGTATAGGCATCTTCCTGGCCATCTCCCCAGTTTATAACATAGGTGTTTCCGGGGAAATTATTTTTTATTCCATTAGTACCGTCAATATCTACCAAAAATTCGAGGGAGCCGCCCGGCAGGCACACTGTATTGGTCCCTTGCGTACTAAATGTAGTGAGCGCCCGGTTATTGACCAGCATATATGCCCTGGTCGCCACGCTTGCGTCAGGCATCACCGCTTTTACAAAAATGGTGTAATGTGCCAGCTGGGCCACAAACGACTTGATCTGGAAATTGAAAGAGATAGGAGTCGGAGGTCCGCCATTCAGTTCATCTGTGACAATAGCCGTTACTGTACTCCCGGCAGTAGATTCGTTGGTCAGGTTAAATGACTGGCTGTTGTTGATGCCGGAGCAAACCCCAAAAACTTCAGTACTTGTGCCCAGCAGTGTTGATGTTAGTTTTGCCTCGGCAAAACTGCCAGTCCTGATCTCAAATGCCGCAGATTCCGAACTTGTAAGTGCCGGAGTCGTCGATTTGATGCGTAGTTTATAACCCGTGCCGGGAATCGTACCTGCGGGGATTACCCCATTGACAAAAGTAGCGTAGAAGCCGTCGAAAGTGCCTATCCGGGTTTCTGTAGTAAAGCTGCCCGTTGCATCAGATAAATAAAGTTCAAAGACATTGCCAGGCCGTATACAGCTCGTGCTGCCGATGCTAAATAATGAAGTAATTGTAGAACCGGCGGAATATGGCCCCGGATCGGTGGAATTAATGGTGATTTGCTGCGCGGTTGCACAGGAAAAGCCAATAAACATGAAAATTGAGAGGAGCGCCGGCAGACGTTTTAACATAGATATACTTAGGGGTATATAAATGTATCATTTTTTTTACTTTTTTGAATAATCTTGTAGCGAAATACAATAAAATGAGAAAAGCCACAGATAAATCTATGGCTTTTCTCATTTTTTTCAGCGGGACCGGACGATATTACATCATTCCGCCCATGCCGCCGCCACCCATTGGAGGCATACCTGCACCTGCAGAAGCATCTTCAGGATCATCGGCCAACACCACTTCAGTAGTCAGCAGCATGGCTGCGATTGAAGCCGCATTTTCCAAAGCTACGCGACCAACTTTCGTAGGGTCAATAACTCCGGCAGCAATTAAATTCTCATATACATCAGTACGTGCGTTGTAGCCAAAGTCAGCTTTACCTTCTTTCACTTTTTGCACCACGATTGAACCTTCAATACCAGCATTCTGGCAGATCTGGCGCAAAGGCTCTTCAATAGCACGACGGATGATCTGGATACCAGTAGTTTCGTCATCATTGATGCCTTTCATGCCTTCCAATGCCTCGATAGCACGGATGAAAGCAACACCACCACCAGCTACGATACCTTCTTCAACCGCTGCACGGGTTGCATGAAGCGCATCGTCAACACGGTCCTTTTTCTCTTTCATTTCCACTTCAGAAGCCGCACCAACATAAAGAACAGCAACACCACCAGCCAATTTGGCAAGACGCTCCTGTAATTTTTCTTTATCGTAATCAGATGTAGTCGTCTCGATCTGAGCCTTGATCTGGTTAACGCGTGCTTTGATGTCTTCAGACTGGCCAGCGCCATTGATGATCGTAGTATTGTCTTTGTCAATAACCACTTTCTCAGCAGTACCTAAATAAGTAAGGTCAGCATTCTCTAATTTATAACCTCTTTCTTCCGAGATTACAGTACCACCAGTCAGGATAGCAATGTCTTCCAGCATAGCTTTACGACGGTCACCAAAACCAGGTGCTTTAACCGCAGCAACTTTCAGTGAACCACGGATCTTGTTCACTACCAAAGTAGCCAGCGCTTCACCATCTAAATCTTCAGCGATGATCAGCAAAGGTTTCCCTGTTTGCACTTGTTTTTCCAATACCGGCAGCAATTCTTTCATGTTGCTGATCTTTTTGTCATAGATCAAAATGTAAGGATTTTCTAATTCCACTTCCATTTTATCCGCATTGGTTACAAAATATGGAGACAAATAGCCACGGTCAAACTGCATACCTTCAACAGTTCTTACTTCAGTTTCAGTACCTTTTGCTTCTTCAACAGTGATTACACCATCTTTACCAACTTTGCCCATTGCCTCAGCGATCAAAGCCCCAATGATCTCGTCATTGTTGGCAGAGATGGCCGCAACTTGCTTGATCTTGTTGTTGTCTTCACCAACAGTTTGCGACTGCGCTTTCAGATTTTCAACAATAGCGGTAACCGCTTTGTCAATACCACGTTTCAAATCCATTGGATTTGCGCCGGCAGCAACGTTTTTAATACCTGCAGTAACAATAGCCTGGGCCAAAACAGTAGCAGTTGTGGTTCCGTCACCTGCAATGTCAGCAGTTTTAGAAGCCACTTCTTTAACCATTTGTGCGCCCATGTTTTCAATAGGGTCTTTCAGCTCAATTTCTTTTGCCACAGTTACACCATCCTTGGTGATAGAAGGTGAACCAAATTTTTTATCGATAATTACGTTACGACCTTTAGGTCCTAAAGTTACTTTTACTGCGTTGGCCAAAATGTCCACGCCTCTTTTCAGGGCGTCACGGGCTTCTACATTATATTTTACTTGTTTTGCCATTTTGTTTTTAGTAGTAAGTATCTAGTATTTAGTATCAAGACCTGTTGCCGATACTTACTGGATACTGTTGGTTTAAAAATTTTAATTGTTTTTTATTAGCTATTGATAGTCATATCCTGATACCTGATACTCATACCCTGATACTAACTAAGCGATGACTGCATAGATGTCAGTTTCGCGCATGATCAGGTAATCTTTACCTTCATATGGAAGCTCAGTGCCGCCATATTTGCCATAGATCACTACATCGCCTATTTTAACTGTTGGTTTTTTACCTTCTGAATCTTCTTCAGAAACTGATACCACAGTTCCTTTTGATGGTTTTTCTTTTGCAGTATCGGGAATATAGATTCCGGAAGCTGTCTTTTCTTCTGCCGCAGCAGGCTCAACAATAACTCTGTTTGCTGTTCCTGAAATGGGTTTAAGGTTTAAAGCCATAACTTGATATTAATTTATTTTTTAAGGTTTATATAAATATTGTAGTAGTTGCTACTCAGTTAAGCTGTATCAGTTTTTATGCCAAGCCTGCTTTGTTTGCCAAATTTACACTGCCTTGTCAGCTAATGGTTTGTGGCAAACTGCTTTTGTGTCAGAGTGGCAGAACATGAAAAAGCCCGGTAAGATATTCATTCTTACCGGGCTTTACAATATTTTGTGGATCGTTTACTTTTTTGTAGTGTCTGTAACCGGAGGAGGCGTATTTGCCGGAGCAGTTGCGCCGCCGCCAAGCGGAGAAGGACTAGGTATTTTGTCCAGTTGTTCCTGCATTTTAGAATCTGCAGCACCAGCTGATGGTCCGCCGGATTTAGAAATAGTAGTAATTGACAAGGTAAGTACTACAATCACTGCCAGTAAAACCCATGTGCCTTTTTCCAAAACATCACCGGTCCGCTGAACGCCAAACATATTGCTGCCGGACCCGCCTGTTGCCAGGCCGCCACCTTTAGGATTTTGTATCAAAACAAACAACGAAAGGGCAATACAAACAACAATTAATAGTATAATTAAAAAAAGCATATGAGGTTATAGTTATTAAATTTTCTTTTCTATCGATTGAATAAGGTCGGCAAAGTAACGGCTTTTTTCTGGAAACATCAAACTTAATTTTTCATAAGTCTCTATCGCCTTGTCGTAAAGCATTTGTTCTATATAAATTTTGGCCAGCGTTTCAGATACCATATCGCTATGGTCCTCTGCGCTTTTCCTGGCCTTGTTCTCATTGTTGATCTGTTCAGGCTTTGGCGGGCTGATTTGCGGCTCATTTTTAATGAAGCTTTCGATGATCTCATCTCCTTTTGAATTTCGCCTGAAACCGGAAGGAACGTATTCGCCGTTCTCCTCATCGCCAAAGACGCTCTGCATGTGAAATATATTCTCTACGTATTGCTGCTGGAGTTCGGCAGGCGCACTTTGACCTCCCGGATTGCCCGGCTGTACTGTCTTGTGCTGCTTAGGAGAAGCGTAAGGCTGAAAGATCTGCTGATGTTCTTTACGGGTTTTTGCCAGCCACCACAAAAAAGTATAAGGCAGTTTGTCGTCATCATACTTACTGATCACAGTTTCCTGTTCAAGGGCTGCCTGCTCAGAATATTCTTCGATCTGCGGTACTTCTCCGGAGACTTCTTCTACTTTAAAATTATCCTGAAAGGCAAAGAAATCCGTAGAAACAATATTTTCTAAAACAAGGTCATCTTCCGGTTCCCCGCGGTAATCTTCTATATTGATCTCGCCGATCTCCTCAAAGATTTCCTGCTCATCAACCTGTCCTTCGGGTTCAGCGTCAACTTCATCTATACCCGCTTCATCAAGAGATTCAGGTTCGTTTACAGCCGCATCGGTTGCGTATGAAACTACATTAAATTCAGTACGTGAAAGATTTTCAGGACTATGGATGATCTGGTAGAGCAGCTGCCCGCTGTTGTAGAGCGCTGCAGTAGCAAGCCCGGTACCCTGCTCAGCCTCCGCAGAAACAGCTTTTGCCAGTAAAAGATGCAGGGGCTGAAAATAAGGGTATTTCTCCGCAAGACCATTTAGCATCGCTTCGTCTTCCCTGCCGATGTTCTCAGGGTTTGCCATCAATGCTGCCAGCTGCTGTTTGGTATTTAGTTCCTGCTCCACGCTGCTAAGTTAATAATTGATCTCTATATTGACCTACCATTGTGCAAAAGCCCGGTTAAAAATATCTTCGGTCAATTGCGCGGTTACATCTTTAATTAAGACAGTTTCCTGGGCCTGTGGGCTTCCTGCAGGTCTGTAGTCTTTATAACGCTCAAACGATTGTTCAAAACTATGCTTAGGGTCGAGATTGTTCACATATTTAACACTTACGGTGATGGTAAGCCTGTTTGCACCTGACAATGGCTGACTGTTGCCCTGAGTCCCCCGGCTGTCCTGCAAAGCTACAGGGTTGATCGAATAACCGGTTATATTTCCTGAAAACACCGCATGCGCCTCATTTGGTGTAATGCTCAGACTGCTTTGATTTCGGATCCTGGTCTTGAGTTCCTCGGTAAACTGAGAGCTCAGTGAGGCTACAACCAGGGGAGCGTTGTTTTCAAAAACCGTTACATTAATAGTTTTCATCCCCTCCGGAATAGAAAAACCTTTAAAGCCGATCTGGCAACCCCCAAGGGTCAGTAAACAGATCAATATACCTACATATTTCATAGCCGGATTCATTATAAGTTCAGTTCCTTAATCTTTCTGTACAGTGTCCGCTCCGAAATCCCCAGCTCCTGTGCGGCAAATTTGCGCTTGCCCTTGTGTTTTTTCAGGGCCTTTTTGATCAGGTCAGATTCTTTGTCTATCAAAGATAAAGATTCTTCTACCTCCTCAGCTTCGTGCGTATAATTATAATCAACCGGGGCATTCTGGATCGGCTTTTTTATGGTAAAGGCAGAAAGCTCACCACTGCTGTTGCCCGGCTGCTCGATCTCCTGGTAAAGCTGGTTGATATAATGCGGGTTATCTTCAATGACATGCGCTGTATTTCCGCCGCTCTGAATGATCTCGGCTACCAGTTTTTTCAATTCCATCATGTCCTTTTTCATATCAAAAAGAACCTTGTAAAGAATGTCGCGCTCGGAAAAATCCTCTTTATTGCCACTAATGGCCATAGGCAGATTGGTAGCACTTTCATTCGGAATATAGTTCAGCAATGCTGCCGCGGTCACATTCCTGTCCTTTTCCAAAACGCAGATCTGCTCGGCTATATTTTTCAGCTGGCGCACATTGCCCGGCCAGCTGTAATTGCTCAGGATCTGTATCGCATCGGGTTCAAGCTGTATGCCCGGACTCCGGTATTTGTCACTAAAATCTGCGGAGAACTTCCTGAACAGCAGGTAAATGTCTTCTTTGCGCTCATGCAGGGCAGGAATGCGCAAAGGCACAGTATTTAACCTGTAGTACAGGTCTTCCCGGAATTTGCCGGATTTTACCCTGTTGTAGACATCTACATTGGTCGCCGCGATGATGCGTACATCTGTTTTTTGCACTTTGGATGAGCCTACCCTCAGGTATTCACCGCTTTCAAGGATCCTTAGTAAACGTGCCTGTGTGCCCAAAGGCAATTCTGCTACTTCATCGAGGAAAATAGTTCCCCCGTTTGCCACCTCAAAATAACCTTTGCGGGCCTCATGCGCACCCGTAAAAGAGCCTTTTTCGTGCCCGAACAGTTCAGAGTCAATCGTTCCTTCAGGTATTGCACCGCAGTTCACCGCAATAAAAGCGCCGTGTTTGCGTGCGCTCATCTGGTGGATAATGTGAGAAAAAACTTCTTTACCACTACCGCTTTCACCGGTGATCAATACGGACATATCTGTAGGAGAAACCTGTCTGGCTATATCTATCGCGCGGTTAAGCAGGGGAGACCCCCCAATTATTCCGAAGCGGTTTTTAATATCTTGTATATCCATGTATACTTCTTTAATATTTTGTGCGTCATTGCGAGGAGGAACAACGAAGCAATCTCATCAGGATAGTGGATATGAGATTGCTTCGTCGCTGCGCTTCCCTCGCAATGACGAAATGGTTAATCATTTCTTAAACAACTCTGCCTATCAAAGTAGCCGATGTGCAGCGTTCTATATAAACATTTGCATATTCCCCAGCCTTTACCCCATCTGCTGCCGGGAATACCACCATTGCATTTTCATCATTACGTCCTCTGTATTCCTGGTCTGACTTTTTAGAAAACCCCTCAATCAGCACTTTAACGGTTTTTCCAACAAATTCTTGCAGACAGGCTAAAGAATCTTCCTGTTGTTTCTTAAATATTTCGGCTAGACGACGGGATTTAACATCTTCGGGGACATCGTCTTTATATTTGCGGGCGGCTAACGTACCCGGGCGCTCCGAATAAGAGAAAGTATAAGCAAAATTATACCTGGCATAGTCCATAATGCTCAGGGTATCCTGATGCTCTTCTTCGGTTTCGGTACAAAATCCTGCAATGATATCAGCTGAAATCGCACAGCCGGGAATAATGCGCCGGATGGCATCAATCCTGTTCATGTACCATTCACGGGTATAAGTACGGTTCATCAGGGCCAGAATCCTGGAATTTCCTGATTGTACAGGCAGGTGGATATAATTACAAATGTTATTGTATTTTTTGATCGTATACAAAACCTCATCCGTAATGTCTTTTGGATGTGAAGTAGAAAAGCGCACCCTTAAATCAGGATTAATTTCGGCTACCATGGCCAGTAACTGTGCAAAGTTTACATCTGCGTTGCCCAGCCCGGCTTTTAAACGATGCGCAGGCAATTCACTTTCCCGGCTCAAAGCATCCAATAAGGCGTCACCGGTTAAGGTATTCAGATCATCGGCTAAGTCATTGTTTGCAGGTTTTTCGGCTTTCGGCTGGCTCCACTGGTAAGAATCAACATTCTGGCCCAGTAAAGTGATTTCCCTGTAACCCCTTTCAAACAAATCCCTCGCCTCCGCTAAAATAGAATGCGGATCACGGCTCCTTTCCCTGCCTCTTGTAAAAGGTACCACACAGAAAGAGCACATGTTGTCACAGCCCCTCATGATAGAGATAAATGCCGTAATCCCATTACCGTTCAGACGTACCGGGCTGATGTCTGCATAGGTTTCCTCGCGTGAAAGCAATACATTGATCGCTTTTTGTCCGCTTTCTACTTCGGCAAGCAATTGCGGCAATTCCCGGTAGGCATCGGGGCCAACCACTACATCCACCAATTTTTCCTCTTCCAGAAATTTAGCTTTGAGACGCTCGGCCATGCAGCCGAGTACACCCACGATCAGTTTCGGGTTTCTGCGTTTCTCTACACCAAACTGCGACAGCCGGTTGCGTACGCGCTGCTCTGCATTTTCTCGGATCGAGCAGGTATTGATGAATACGACATCAGCCTCTTTATAGTCGCCCGTGGTTTCAAATCCCTGGTCAAATAATATGGATGCAACAATCTCACTGTCGGCAAAGTTCATCTGGCAACCGTAACTTTCAATATATAGTTTACGCCCATTACGTACCCAAGGAGTCTCAACGACCAGTGCCTCTCCCTGGCGTGCTTCATCATGTGTCTTGTCTGTCAGCTGTAAATCAATCATAAAACGGTTACCTAGTTATTGGGGCTTCAAAAATACAAAAATTAATTTGTAAATGACAAATTGGCAGAGTGTATCTGATTGTCGATCCCTAAAAAATCTAGACCGATTTCACTAATGTCTCCATATGAGTTCTATTTCGGTTCTCACTGTGTGCAGGGTGAGTGCACCCTGAGTCCACGGTGAGTGCACCTTTTCTCTAGAAAAAGGTGCACTCACCGCGCAGATGCTGCTGAGTTGGGCTGTAGTCAGTGAGAACGGAAATACAACTCCTATAAAAACCAGGCATTTCTCAGGATTATACAGCTTCATTTTTTTTTACAATAAACTAATAATTATATAGGACTTTCTAAACTTTTTCTTGTCCTGTATGCATCGAACTGAAATAATATATGTTTAAAAAACTACTCTCGTCTAAAAAAAAACCAAAGGATAAATATGGGTGGTTCGGAGATTATACATCATGGGCAAAGGCAAGCTCAGAAGCTGGAGGATATGATGAACATATTATATTGGAAAGAACCACTAACGCGCTGTTGAAAGTGAAGAGCGGCGAAGCTGTCTATGAGCGTGATTCGGTTATTTTCGACCAAAAGGAGATTCCTTATGCGTTAATGTCTTTTTTGATGCTGAGTGCCACTTTGAAAAAGAGGCCTTTAAATGTGCTTGATTTTGGAGGCTCACTAGGCAGCACCTATTACCAGATCAAGGACCTTTTGCCTGAGGAAACCTGCGCAAGCTGGAACATTGTAGAGCAGGAGCACTACGTGACCTCCGGGAAGGCAAATTTTGAGGATGAGACATTGAAATTTTACAGTTCGATAGATAGCTGCTTCGAAAAAAAAAAAATAGATTTCATTTTTCTTCTATGTTCAGTCCAATACTTAAAGGATCCGCATGTTTTTCTGGAAAAACTCGCCGGGTATGATTTTGATTTTATCCTGTTTGACAGGACTGCTTTTAACAATGCGACAAACGACAGGCTTACCTTACAGGTTGTCCCGCCTGAAATATACCCGGCATCATATCCTGCATGGTTTTTTCATAAAGAGTTTTTTTTGAGTCATTTCTCTGACCGCTACAAGGTAGTGGCAGAATTCCCTTCTTATGTAGAAGGAGAAGCTGTAATGTTTATAGACGACAGACCCCAGGGAACCAATAAAGGGTTTTACTTAGTTAATTCATCAAAATATGATTAAATTCTGCACCTTATTCAACACAATGTACCTGTCCAGGGGTCTGGCCATGTACCATTCTCTGGAAGAAAAATGCGATGCGTTCCACCTGTACATCATTGCATTTGACAAACATTGTTTTGATGTCCTGAACAGGCTCAGACTGCCTTATGCTACCATCATCAGTCTAAAACAGTTTGAAAACGAGCGGCTTCTGGCCGTGAAATCTGAAAGGACACCTGGTGAATATTGCTGGACCTGCGCCTCTTCTGCCATCAAGTACTGTCTGGAAACCTATGATCTGGACCATTGTACTTATGTAGACGCAGATCTGATGTTTTTTAGCGATCCGGCGGTGCTGATTGACGAGATGGGCGAGAAATCTGTGCTCATTACCGAGCACCGGTTTACCAAAAGGTATGATCAGTCGGCCAGCAGCGGCATCTACTGCGTGCAGTTTATGACATTCAAAAACACAGCCGCAGGACTTGAGGTGCTCAACTGGTGGATAGATAAGTGCATAGCATGGTGCTTTAACCAGTTCGAAGACGGAAAATTTGGAGATCAAAAATATCTTGACGATTGGCATAACAGGTTCAATACTGTTCATGTGCTGAAACATCTGGGGGGTGGCGTTGCCCCCTGGAATGTTCAGCAGTATGCTTTTAGAAACAGTGGCGAATCAGTGAAGGGAAAAGATCAGGCAAGCGGCAATTCGTTTGAGCTGGTTTTTTTCCATTATCATGGATTTCATTATACGCTCAATAACAGCTATAGCTTGTCCGATAAAAATTATACACTGGCAAGGAACCCGGTCAAACACATTTACAGGCCATACATTGATGCGCTTTCGAAGGCTGAACAGGTGATCAATATGGTAAATCAGCATGGCCCTTCACATGAACTCACCGATGACATTCAATGGATAAAGGCGGTTCCCGGCCGGGCGATCTTATTCTTTTTACGTGGTTATTATAAAAATTTTTACAAGAAAAATGCATTAACCTATGGCTTCCTTAATTAACCTGAAAACATTTACTGATCCTCGCGGCAATCTGACAGTTATTGAAAAGGTAGTGCCTTTTGACATCAAAAGGATCTTTTATATCTATGGTGTCGATGAAAGTGAAAGAGGCGGTCACAGACATGTGGAAACCATTCAGGCCGCTATTTGCATCCGTGGACATTGTATTATTTACAATAATAACGGCAGCGGCGAATCCAGCTTCGTGCTGGACTCACCGGACAAATGTCTGATTATTAGCCCCGAAGACTGGCATACCATGCACAGCTTTAGTGAGGATGCTATTTTAATGGTACTTGCTTCAGAATACTTTGATGCCAAAGATTACATACACACCCCATACCCGATGCATTTAAATGTTGCAGTATAACTTATGATAGAGTATGAAAATCTGTTTCTGCTGAACCAGCAATTTATGGCGGGCTATAAGGAAAGTTTTTCGGATAGCCTGGATAAGGGCTGGTTTATACTTGGGAATAAAGTAAGCACTTTTGAAACGGAGTTTGCTGCCTATTGCGGGGGAAAATACTGTGCCGGCCTTGCTTCCGGTCTCGATGCCCTGGTGCTTGCGCTGAAATATTTTGATTTTCCGGAAGGTTCAGAAGTTATCGTTCCGTCCAATACCTATATCGCTACAATTCTGGCGATCTACAATAACGGACTGGTGCCGGTTCTAATAGAGCCGGATATCCATACTTATAATATTGATCCCTTAAAAATTGAGGCAGCGGTAACCTCAAAAACCAAAGCGGTCATGGTTGTTCATCTGTACGGCAAGTCCTGTGATATGGGTGCGGTTATGCAGATCGCTGACCTCAATGGACTTCGGGTAATTGAAGATTGCGCGCAATCTCACGGAGCAAGCTTCAAAGGAAAAAAGACGGGTACCTTTGGTGATTTTGGGGCATTTAGTTTTTACCCGACAAAAAATCTTGGCGCACTGGGTGACGGGGGTGCACTGATCGCTTCGGAACCGGAAATGATCGCGAAGATAAAAGCCATGCGCAATTATGGATGCCATGAAAAGTATTATAACAACTATATCGGCATCAATTCGAGACTGGATGAGATCCAGGCCGGCTTCCTTTCCCTTAAGCTGGAGTTTTTGGATCAGATCAATGCTCATAAACAAAAACTGGCCAAGCTTTACCAGGAAGGATTAAAAGACGATTTTATTAAACCGGTTATACATCCGGATTATGAAGATGTATACCACATTTACACAGTAAGACACCCTGAAAGGGACAGGCTGAGAGCTCATTTGCTGAAAAATAATATAAAAACGGAGATCCATTATCCGGTACCTCCACATCATCAACAAGCATTAAAGACCAGGCTAAAAGGGGCCTATCCAATATCAGAAACCATACATCGGACCACTTTGAGTCTGCCGGTGTCCTATTGCCATACGCCAATGCAAATTGCCCGGGTAATTGATGTCATGAACGCATTTTAACCGGCGGTGATAATATGTTAGAATTTAGTATTTTAGCCCTTCGTTAAAATACTTAAATGAGTAACCGTATAGCCAAGGGATTTGTACCGCAAATCGTAGTTTTGTTCGTCTTGTGCTGCTTTGCCTGTAAAAAAGGCCTGGTTGCCGGAGAAGCCCGGATAAAACCTCCGGTAAGGGAATATATTGTGATCGCCAGAATAGATAAAAAGGGGACAAACAGTAATTCTGAAGGCACAGCAGTTTTGAATGGCTACTATAATGAGGAGTCAAAGTCGCTGAGTTATTCCCTGGAATACAAAAATGTAATACCTCAGATGATTACCCTTCGGAGCGGAGCTAAAGGGTCGGCGGGTTCTTTTATAAAAGAGCTGTACAGCCGGGAAAAAGAACATCCGGCAACAGATAAGCCGATTGCCGGATCATTGACATTGAGTCCGCTTCAGGAGCGAAATCTCTTGAAAGGACAGTGGTTTGTTGCGGTAAATACCACAAGTATGAGTCCGGAGATATCGGGAGTCCTTATCTTAAAGCAGAAATAGTGTGGAGGAAAAGGCAGTGCAGCAGATGCAATTAACAGAAGAGGACAGAGGCCTTCTGCAGGCGATCATTGATCGCGATAAAAAGGTTTTTGAACTGTTCTATAAAAAATATTACAGGCAGCTGTTTGCCGTAGCTTACAGATATGCGGGGCAGGCTCAGGCTGCAGAAGAAGTAGTGCATGATGTTTTTATCACCATATGGAATAAGGCAGATCAGTTAAATATTCAGTACTCAATGAAAAGTTATTTGTTCAGATCGGTGGTGAACTCCTCGCTAAACCTCATCAAAAAAGAAAAGATTGATGCGGAGCAGCGTGCGAAATACCTTTCTGTACATCAGGGAGAGCTTGGTGATGAAGATGAAGCCCGCAGGGACGCAGAAGAAGCCATGCTAAAAGGACTGGAGGAGGCCCTTACCATGCTGCCCGAAAGGTGCAGGCAGGTGATGTACCTTAGCCGGTTTGGTAAACTGAAACAGAAGGAGATAGCCGAGCAGATGAATATTTCGATCAAAACAGTAAAAAATCATTTAACATATGGCTTCCAGAAACTCAGAGAACACTTAGAAAACAATAAAAAAGTAATCATACAGTTATTCATCCTTTTCACTCTTAACGCCCTCTAACCATTACCATTATGGAAAAATCCGGAACAAACGAAGAACTGATTTATTCCCTGATCATAGATGATCTGGAACAAACCATTTCTGACGCTGACAAACAGTTATTGGAGGAATGGAGAAGAACGGCAGAAATCAATGAAAAATTTTATCAGGATTTTGCTGATGTACAGCTGAACATCGAGAAGCTGTACCATAAAAATGGATTCGATCCCCAGCTTTCCTGGAATACCCTGAACAATAAACTGGAGCTGCAGGCGGATGTGGAATTGTTGGAAGAACCAAAACACAAAAGCAGCATCAGCCTGTGGTTCAAGGTAGCTGCTGCGGTGCTGGTGATTGTTTCGGTAGGTTATTATTTTATGCTCGGCAGTAAATATGTAGTGGTGAGCACTACGCAAAGCGATGTGGTTTCCCGGGTGATCCTGCCCGATGGAACTGAGCTGAGCCTGAATGCCGGTACCATCATAAAATACGATAAGGAGAATTTTAACGCTGACCGCAAGCTGGTACTGGAGCGGGGTGAAGTTTTCATCCAGGTGAGCAAACACAAGGGCAGCCAGTTCAGGATAGATCTTGGAGATGTTGAGGCCAGGGATATAGGTACCAGCTTCAATGTGGTGAAAAACGAAGCTCAGGCGTCGGTGATCGTTGAAGAGGGAAAGGTCGCTATGAAGCACCGCATTGCCGGTGAGCAGGTATTGCTGACTCCTGGTATGCTCGGCGTTTATAATACAGAGACTAAGCAGCTGAGCAGGATGAACAATACTGATCCTAATTATAAAGCCTGGGTAGATAAGAAATTTATATTCCATGAGATGCCTTTTGAGCAGGTCGCTGCACAGTTAAAAAAAGTATATAAAATGCCGCTGATCATTAAGGGAGATGACCTTAAGTCAAGGAAATTAACCGCGAAACTACATTATCAAACTTTAGACAGCGTACTTGAAGTAATTTCTGCATCTTTACAATGTAAGTTAGTTAAGGAGCAGAATGTTTATGTTTTATCGGCCAATTAATAGACTATATCTCTTATTAACACTATTTCTTCCGCTCTTATTTAGCAATGTCCTGTTTGCACAGCAAACAGATCCGCGAAAGCGTGCCTATACCATCAATCTTCCCGCCGACTCTTTGATCAGAACATTGCAAAGACTGGAACAGCGAACGGGCAATAACTTTGCATTTGATCCGGATCAGCTCCGTTTAAAAAAGACAACGGGTTACCGGTTTGTTCAGACACCGCTTGAAACCATTCTTTCAAGGGTGCTTTTTGGTACGGGCCTCCGTTTTAAACTGGTGGGCAATGATATTGTCATCATCCCCGATAAGCCTGAGATCCGGACCATACACGGCCATATCAGGGATAAATTCAACGGTGAGGAGCTCATTGGGGCTACGGTTCAGATTCCGGGACTTGAGGCAGGTGTGATCACCAATCAATATGGGTTTTATTCGATTTCGGTGCCGGAGGGAAATTACGAGATCTTTGTCTCTCATTCCGGATATCAGACGCTGCAAAAGATGGTTCGCCTGGACAAGGACATACAGGAAGAAATGGAGCTTTTAATGCAGCCACACATATTGGAAGAGGTAGTCATCAAACCCTCCAATTTGACGCCAAACCCGATACTGCTCAATGAACAGAATTTTACGGCGAAACAATTGAGCTATGCCTCGTATTACGCCGGGGAAACCGATGTGATGAAGAGGTTACAAATGCAGAACGGCATAAAAGCAATTACAGAAGGCAGTTCCGGTTTATTTGTAAGAGGCGGGAATTCTGATCAAAACCTGATCTTGCTGGACGAGGCGATAGTTTATAATCCATCACATTTATATGGACTGGTTTCGGTATTTAATTCTGATGCGGTAAACAACCTCCAGGTATACCGGGATTATATGCCGGCCAATTTTGGGGGCAGGTTGTCTTCGGTGATTGTAAACCGGATGGCCGAAGGAAACAGTAAAGAATACCACATCAATGGCGGTGTGAATTTCATGTCTGCAAGGATAGCCGCAGAGGGGCCGATCGTAAAGGACAGGGGTTCTTTTATCGTCGCCTATCGCCGAAGTCTGCTGGATGTTTTTCAAAGCAGGTTTAAACTGTTCAATCCGAACTCTATCTATTATGACATCAACGCGAAAGCGAATTTTAAACTGAACAATGACAACAGTATATTTTACTCCATTTATGTAGGCAAGGACAACCTGCTTTCTGAAAACTCCTATACCAACAACTGGGGAAATCTAACCTCGACATTTCGATGGAATCACATATTTAGCTCAAGAGTATTTTTGAACGTGTCTGCCATTTACAGCAATTACAGCAACCTGCTGGATCTCAATGCGGATACGCTTTCTCAAAAAAGCCAGTGGAGAACAGGGATAAAAGACTTGACATTAAAGGCAGATTATACCTATTACAGGAGTCCGAGTAACCAGATGAAGTTCGGGCTCTCAGGGATCTATCACCAGTTTATTCCGGGAGAAATGAATGATGAGAATGATTTTGAATTTAACATATCCAGGGACAAATCAGTTGAAGCGGCCATTTATTATACCCAGCAAATAGATCTCGGCAAGTCATTTGAGCTGAACTATGGACTTAGGGTCGGGGTTTTCAGAAATGCGGAAGAGAAACGGAATGTTTACGATGAAAATGGCAACCTCCTTAAAAAGTACGACATTAAAACTTTTGTCAATCCTGAGCCGAGGATCAATATCAGTTATCTGCCAAGCCCTGACCAGCGGGTATTCCTCACCTACAACCTCAATTTTCAATACCTGCAGCTCATACAAAACAGTACCCTGGCTTTTTCATCTCTGGAACCCTGGGTGCCGGCATCGGCAGCTATCAAACCACAATATGCCAACCACTTCTCAGTGGGATACCGGTTTGCTCCCGGCAGCCTGGCCTTCCTGGCAAATGCTTATTATAAGAAATTGTCCAATCAGCTGGATCTGATCGGACATGCACAAATCATCAGAAATCCGGCGGTAAGGAGTCAGCTAAGGGCCGGAACATCAAATGCTTATGGCTTGGAAATGGAAATAACCAAGGCTGAAGGCAGATTTTCGGGCACACTTGCTTATAGTTATTCCCGGGTTTTCAGAAAGATTGCCGACATTAATTTTGGAAACAAGTTTGTGGCCAATTATGACATTCCGCATGAGCTGAAACTGACAGGAAAATTTGACATGAACAGCAAATTCTCTTTCCAGTCGTTCTTTACTTACTCTACAGGAAGGCCACTGACACTACCCGTTGGGTATTATCAGCATGATGGATTGAACGTTCCCATTTATGAGGGACGAAATGCTTCGAGATTTCCGGATTTCAGCAGGCTCGACGTTTCGGCGCAATACAGGCTGCAGACCAGGGGTTTGGGAAAAAGAAATTTATCGCATGTCATTTCGGTAGGTACTTATAACCTTTATAACCGCAAGAATCCGCTATATTACCATCTTAATTCGTCGACCGGTAACGGCAAAAGTAATGTAGAATACGGCTTTGGGTTTTATCCATGGGTAGCTTATAGTTTTAAATTATGATATGAACGGCGTGAAACTCTGCATAGTGATTTTGGCAATGCTGCTGACTGCAGGCTGTGTAAAGGATTCTTTTGAGAAGGATACTTTTTTGAAGCCTGTACGTGTCTATGACCTGGCTGTTGAGGGCGGGATCAATACTTTGCTGAGTTCGCAGTACATCAGGCTCACCAGGCCGGCTACATCGCCGGAACTGGCGCCTGCACCGATCAGTAATGCCTCGGTGGTGGTGAACGACAGCAGGTTTGATATCGTTTTTAAAGAGACCGCTACACCAGGAGTATATACCGGCACGAACAGGAACGATGCCAATTACAATAAGGCCTATAAGCTTACGATCATTTATGACAACAAGACCTATACTGCTGTAGATACGCTGAGACAGGTGGTGAATATCATCGATGACTTCCTCCCCCTGTCTACGCGGCCATTATCGGAGAGTGCCATCCGGGGAACTATTCCAAAACATACCTTTGGATATATCAACCCCAATAAGTGGTTTATCGCTTACCTGGACATTCCATCGTGGAACCCCTCCAGGTTTGACCAGACAAATTACTACAGTTATACTCATCTTCTGGGATCCCCAAACTCGCTTTACCCGCTCAATAATTTAAAACGGGACTTTGTGCTGGGGCAGGATGATTTTGTGACGATCTATAAGATTTCGCTTTCTGAAAAATATGCGGCCTATCTTTATTCAGTATTTATGGAAACTGACTGGAGCGGTCTTTTTTCCAGTGTGCCGGTCAATGTTGAAGGAAATATATCCGGAAATGCGCAGGGATATTTTTCTGTGAATGACGTGGATTTCCGAAGGTACAGGGCCAAAGAGCTATAAATCACATTTGTGGCCCTGATATTGCATGGGTAATGCTATCCGCAATTATCATTATGGTACAAAAAAGATCTGGGAAATATAAAGTATTAAAGTGGGTCGGTGCTATTTTAGTCTTGCTGATCCTGCTGACAGTGGGCGCGGCGCTATACCTGAATGCCAGGTGGAAACCGCTGCTTACAGAAAAAATAAAGGACGGTATATATGAGGGCTCCAATCACCTTTACCGGATTAATTTTCAGGATATACGGCTCAATCTTTTGACCGGAACTGCTGTTTTGGACAGCGTTTCGCTAAGCCCGGACACGTTGGTGTTCAATAGGCTCAAAGCTTTGCGGCAGGCACCTGTTCATCTGTTTCAGTTAAAACTTAAAAAACTGCAGGTTAATCGTGTAAGTATACTGACCGCTTATTTTAAAAAGAGGATTGAAATGAATTCGATCGTACTGGATCAGCCCTCTATAAATATGATCCGGTACCAGGTCCCTAAAAGAACAGATACGGTAAAGGATGAGCGCACTTTGTATCAGCTGATCTCCAAAACGCTCAGGTCCGTTCATGTAAAATCGATCAGAATTGTAGATGCAGATTTTGATTACATCAATGGACGCACACTAAAACCGCTGAATTCGGTAAAGCATCTTTCTGTAAATGTAAAGGACCTGCTGATTGACTCTTTGTCCCAGTTTGACAGTACCCGTGTTTATTATACCAGGGACATCGCTTTTGAGCTCACAGGGTACAGATCTTTGGGAAAAGATAAAATGTATACGATGAAGATTGATACGATAGCGGGTTCTGTGGCAGAAAAGACCGTCAGGGTAAAAGGATTTCAACTCATTCCGATGTATCCGGACCTGACCTTTAGCAGGAAGTATAAATACGGGAAAGACCGGTATGATCTTAATTTTGATGAGATCAGCCTGGAGGGGCTGGACTTTGTGAAACTGAATGATGAGGGCAGCTTTTATGCAAGGTCACTGAAGATTGGTCCGGCTAAAGCGGGTATATTTGTAAACAGGGAATTGCCGCCCCCGCCCAACTTTGATAAAGTACGCAATTTCCCTAATGTGGCAGTCAGAAGGATCCCGGTGCCAACAGTCATTGACAGCGTGATCATTAAAAATATCGATGTGGCCTATACCGAATACAATCCCATAAGTCAAAAGAGAGGAACGGTCTATTTTCAGAACCTGACGGGAAGGATCACTAACCTGACCAATGACAGTTCACGGCTCGCGAAAGACAATCATGCCATTGCCAGCCTGAGTGCATTGGTCATGAAGACCAGCAGGATAGATGTGCGCATCGATTTTAACCTCACCGACAAGAACGCAGCCTTTCATTACAAGGGTAGTGTGGGGGCAATGAATCTGCTGGTACTCAATCCGATGGCAAAAAATATGGGACTGGTGGAGATTGAGCGTGGAAAGATGCAAAAAACGGACTTTGATATCCGGGCCAATAGTAAAGGTTCATCGGGCACGGTCCGTTTTTATTACACAGACCTCAAAGTAAAGCTGCTCTCGGAAAGTGAAGATGGTCAGGCACCAAAGAAAAAAGGATTTCTCTCTTTTCTGGCAAATACCCTGCTGATCAAAAATAACAATCCTGACAAGGGAGAGGCACCGAGGGTGGCCAGAACGACTTTTACCCGGACTCCGGCAGCCTCGTTCTTCAATGAACTCTGGAAAGGTGTTTTTATCGGGATACGGGAAACTGTGGGCTTGGGAGCCATCCCTGTTAAAACTCCTGAGCAGGCCATGAAAAAGGTAAACGATAAACTGAAGCAGAAAAATTGACGTATATTGAGGATAAAAGGTCCGGCCTATGAGTAAAAAAGTGCGAAAGAATTATGGTACCCTGAAGTGGGTAATAGGTCTCTTGCTTTTTGCCTTCCTGCTGTTGATGGTCACTGCCGGGTACTTTAGCGCAAAACTGAAACCCATAGTCAAAACCCAGATCAAGGAAATCGTGCTTGACGCCACTGACAGCCTTTACCGGATAGAATTTTCCGAGATCAGTATGAACCTGATCACTGGCAGAGCCTCATTGAGTGATGTGAAGATCATTCCCGATACCAGTGTGTTTAAACAGCTGATCGACGAAAGAAGAGCGCCAAATAATGTGTATTACATTACTCTGAAGAAGCTGGGGATTAAGAATTTCCATCCCGGAAGACTGCTGAGGCACAAAAAGCTAAAAATCGATGTTTTGCTGTTCGACAACCCGGACGTGGTAATGATCAACCAGGCTTTTGATTTTAACGAGTCAAAATCCGAAAATGCTGAAAACTCGCCGTATCATTATATTTCGAAATACCTGAAGGAATTGAAGGTAAGTACTATTGACCTGAAAAACATCAGTTTCAAATACGTCAACAATAACTTGCAGGTTCCAGAGATCGATTCTATCAGAAATCTCAACATTACGTTAAAAGACTGGCTTATAGATTCTGCTTCTGCCAGGGACAAAAACAGGCTTTACCTGCTGAAGGACATCATCATTAACCTGAACAATTATACCTATGCCACACCGGATAGCTTATACCACATCAATCTGAACCAGCTGGATTTCAGAGGATCATCGGGTAAACTCAACATTAAGAGTTTTAGTGTGGTACCCCGCTACCCCGAAATGCAGTTTGGCCAGGCGACCGGTTTTGCCAGGGACAGGTTTAATATTGAGATGAGCGATCTGAGCCTGGAAGGAATAGACCTGCCGCTTTATGTGCGTAAACAGGAACTTTATGCGAAAGAAATGAATATTGCCAATGGATTTGTCGAAGTGTTTAACAACAATATGCTGGAAAGGGAAAAAGTGGTAAAGACGGGGCAGTATCCGCAGCAGCTGCTGCAAAAAGCAAAAGGGCAGTTAACTGTCAAGCAGCTCAACCTGAACAATGTTGACATTTGCTATGCTGAATACGATAAGCAGAGCCATCAAAAAGGCAAGATTACCTTTGAGAAGACATCGGGCACGATTACCAACATTACCAATACTGAAAAAGCCAAATTAAAAAATCCTTATATGTTTGCCAATCTAACTTCTTACATGATGGGAAAAGGCCGGCTGGATGTGAAATTCAGGTTTGACCTGAAGGCCGCAGACGGTGCGTTTTCTTATCAGGGAGTGCTGGGGGCAATGGATGGCCGTGAACTAAACCGCATTACAAAACCATTGGGTATGGTAGAGGTGAAGCGGGGGAGAATAAAAAAACTGGAGTTTGATATCAAAGCCAATGATCGTGTGGCCAGGGGGAATCTGAAATTTGCCTTTAATGGGCTTTCAGTAGCCTTGCTTAAAAAAGAGGAAGGCAGAGAACGCCTGGTCAAGAAAGGGTTTATGTCATTTCTTGCCAACGCTATGGTGATTAATTCTGATAATCCAAACCAGGTCGGCGTTCTGGTGAGCGCGCCAATTCATTATGAGCGGGTAAAAACTGCTTCTTTCTTTAATTTTGTATGGCGGACGCTTTTCCAGGGGATCAAATATAGCGTTGGCGTAACTGCGGAAAAAGAAAATAAGATCAAAAACCAGATCGCTAAATTTGAAAAGATGAAGACTGACAGGGACAAGCGGCGTGCGGAGCGGCAAAAACGGCGGACCCGGCAAAGCCAGCCCAGGTAATTCTTTTATTCCAGCTTAAATACCCTTACATAATCAATATAAAGCTTTTGAGGAAAGATCGCATCATCTATCGGGCCGCCCCATTCACCGCCGACCGCGGTATTTATGAGCAGGTATACTGGTGAAGTAAACGAATCTTTATAAGCATTGACCGGCGCGGCCATGCTGAAGAAGACTTTATCGTCCACAAAGACAGTTGCGGTGTCACCTTTCCGCTCCAGGCCGTATACATGATATTTCTTGTGCAGGTCGTCAAATTTAATTTTGCTGCCTTTGCTTTTGTGCTGCTTTGATTTGTCGGCATCCGGCTCCCACCAGTGAAAAGTGCCGTGTATGGTACCTGGTTCTTTGCCCACAAATTCCATGATGTCAAATTCAAAGCATTTGGGCCAGCCCACTTCTCTCACGTTACTGCCCATCATCCAGAGTGCCGGCCAGATGCCTTTGCCTGAGGGGATCTTTGCCCTGATCTCTATTCTGAAGTCACCTTCGAACTGCTGTTTGCCCAGTGTATTGATACTTGCGGATGTGTATTCCGCGTTTTTATACTTTTCTTTTATCGATTCCAGGATCAGCTTTCCCCCCTTGATATGACAGTTCTCCAGTCGCGCCCTGGTATAATACTGACTTTCCCTGTTCCGGATGAAGCCTTCCTCATAACCCCATTTGGCAGAGTCAGGGAGTCCTTTACGCTTAAATTCATCCCGCCAGACCAGTGTCTTCTTTGCCTTGCTTTTGGATGCAGAGGTCTGCGCTGATCCTGCAATGGAAGAAGAGAGGATCGCGGCGAGCAAAAGATAGTTTAATGTTTTCATTTTGTGGTTATTTGAGCAGTTCCTCAGGAACAGGTTTGCTGAGCAGGTTCTGGTAATAGAAGCGGAAGCGTTCCGCACGGTCATGCGGTGTTTTGGTTCCGCCCCAGCCATGCCTGCCGCCCGGATAGATCATCAGCTCGAAGTGCTTGTTTGCATTTTGCAGCTTATCCACCAGCTGTATGGTGTTTTGCATGTGGACATTGTCGTCCATATCGCCGTGCATAATGCGCAGCAGGCCTTTGTAATTGTCTGCGTAAGTAAGTACAGAACCATTTTTATAACCTTCAGGATTTTCCTGCGGGGTATCCATAAAGCGTTCGGTGTAATTGGTATCGTACAGCTCCCAGCTGGTCACCGGAGCTCCGGCATAGCCGAAATCAAAATCATCTGCACCTTTGGTCAGCGCCAGGCAGGTCATGTAGCCGCCATAGCTGTGCCCGGTAATCAGCAGCTTTTTGTTGTCTACCCAGGCTTTGGCTTTTAGCCATCTGGCTGCGGTGGTATAGTCTTTCATTTCCCATTTGCCCAGGTTGCGGTGCATTAAAGCAACGCCTTCTTTACCAAACTGGCCCGATGCCCGATGGTCTACAGAAATCTGTATGATGCCTTCATTGGCCCACCATTGACTCCCTGTGCCTTTCCAGGTATCAGTGACGTTGCCGGCATTTGGGCCACCGTAAATGCTCATCACTACAGGGTATTTTTTGCCCTGGTCAAAATCTACCGGATAGGTAATAAATGCCGGCAGGTTATATCCATCATCAGTAGGGATCGTAATCATTTCCGTTTTGCCGAAAGTATACTTTGCAAAGTCTTCAGATTTGCTGTCGCCCAGCTCTTTAATGATCTTCCCGTTACTGTCCAGCAGGGTCCTTTTGGTCGGTGTAGATACATTGGAATACGTGGTGATGAAATAAGATCCGTTAGCTGACATCTGGACCTGGTTGTTGTAGCTGCCAAAAGTCAAACGCTTTAAATTTTTGCCGTTATAATCAACACGATACAGGTCAGTGCGGGTTGAAGCCTCCTTACGCGCCATGAAATAAACGACCTTATTCTTCTCATCAATATGTACTAAATTATTCACCTGCCATTTGCCGCTGGTGATCGGATTAACGGGCATCCCGTCCAGTGTGTACAGGTAGAAATGTGCCCAGCCTGTTTTGTCGCTTTTGAGGATGTAATGTTTCTTATCCTGAAGGTATTCAATCCGGCCATCATAATCGAGATCTACCCATGAAGGCTGCTTCTCATCATAGATCTCCTTTTTCTTGCCGCTGGCGGGGTTTACAGCATAGAATTTAAGGTTGTCCTGTCCGCGGTTCATCCATTGCACCATCAGGTTGCTGCCATCATAGCTCCAGTAAGGTGTGCCAAAATACTGATCGTCTTTTTCATTGAAATCAGCCCATACTACCGGGCCACCGCTTGTTTTTACAAAGCCTACTTTTACTTCAGGGTTGGGGTCACCGGCTTTCGGGTAACGTGTTTTTTCTGTATAGCCATGCTGACCAGTTGATCCGTTGATCGGGAATACGGGTACTTTAGTATCGTCAAAACGCATGAATGCAAGGTGTTCGCTGTCAGGTGCCCACCAAAACGCTTTATAATTGGTTGCCCTGCCCAGGATTTCTTCATAATACACCCAGGAAGACCAGCCGTTGTAGATTACATCCGTGGCATCAGTAGTATACCTGATTTCTTTGCCCGTGGCAACCTCCACGGCATAAAGATCGTTCTCGCGTGTAAAAGCTACATATTTGCCGTCCGGAGAAAGTGTGGGATTTTTTTCCTCTTCGGTATTGCTGGTCAGTCTTTTTGGTTCGGTTTTACCGTATTGTATATAAATGTCATTGTTATTGATGGTCAGGTCCACATCAGATTTAGGAGGCGGGGTATAGGGTAATCTTGCACCTGATTTGACATCGACTGCATAGGCCTTGCGGTCTTTGGTATCTATTTCAATATAATGGCTATCATCGGCCCAGCCTGTTATATAATTCATGCTTTTGGTCAATGAGGGCTGACCATTGAATATCTGCTGTTGCGAAAGTTTTTTTAACTGGGCTTCGGCGGTACCTGTTGCAAACCAAAAGGACAAAATGAGTATAAAAAGTAAAAGTTTTTTCATGAAAGGGCTACTGGGTTTCGGGTGTTGTATTACAAAATGTAAATTACTAAAGTATCATAAAAAAACCTAATGCATAAAAAAGGCGCCTTTACAAAAGGCGCCCTTTTAAAAATTGATAAATAAAATTATTTCACCGTCCAGTTCCATCCAAATTCGTCCGGGATCAATCCGTAACGGATGTCATTCAGAGTTTTGGCGATACCTGCCGAAATGGTACGGGTAGCCGGGTCTGTTAAGGTATAGAGCTTGCCTTCATAGCCAATCTGGCCAATAGGGGTTACGGTAGCTGCGGTTCCTGCTGCAAAAGCGTCGGTCAGGCTGCCATTTTCTATTCCTGCGATCACTTCTTTCACGCTCACACGTCTTTCTTCCACGCCAATTCCTGCTTTTTTAGCCAGGGTGATGATCGTATCACGGGTAACCCCGTCTAAAACAGTGCTTCTTACGGAAGGCGTTACCAGTTTGCCGTCAATCACAAAGATCAGGTTTGCTGTTCCGGCTTCTTCGATAAATTCGTGAGTCGCGGCATCAGTCCAGATCAGCTGGTCAAAACCTTCTTTCATTGCTTCCTGAAAAGGATATATTGATCTGGCGTAGTTGCCCGCGGTTTTAGCATAACCCACTCCGCCATCGTCAGCACGTGTATATTCTGTTTCAATTTTAACTGTAAGTGCTTTGCTATAATATGGGCCCGTTGGCGTAGTCATCAGGACAAACTTATAAGAGTCTGAAGCCTTAACACCAAGATAAGGATCTGTGGCAAACATCACCGGACGGATATATAGCGAATAACCGTCCTGCGCAGGAACCCATTTCTCGTCTATTTCAATCAGTGCGGCGATACCCTGCATGAATATCTCTTCAGGGACTGCAGGCATTGCCATGCGGTGTGCGGATTTGTTGAAACGCTCAAAATTCTTCTCAGCTCTGAAAACGCTGATCCTGCCGTCAGCCTGGCGATAAGCTTTCAGTCCTTCAAAAATAGCTTGTCCGTAGTGAAGGGCAGAAATGGCAGGGCTCATTGGGACGGGACCATATGGCAGGACCTGCAGGTTCGACCATTCCCCGTTATTATAATCCGCAATAAACATGTGATCGGAAAATACCTTTCCGAAAGGCAACTGAGAAAAATCTGTTACCGTTAATCTGCTCTGATCAGCCTTGCTGATCGTAATGTCCAACGTCTCGTTCATTTTAGTAAAAAATATATTGTGGTAAAAATAAGAATAATTGGGCTGTAAAAGTGTTTTTATTTTGCAATAAAGATTTGTTTATGCCTCATTTCTAAGTGTTTTGAGAACACTAAGCACCCAGCTTTTGCCCCATTCCTCGATTTGTTCTTCCGTCCATAAGAAGGGGTAAAAGATTCTTTTCTGAAAACGCGGCGGTAAATATTTCTGCCAGTTGGTGCCGCCTGTGGCAGCAATGTCCACCGGATCCCTTTCCAGATAGCGCACTGCGGATTTGTAGTGAGAAAGCGGCCATTCCACGTTCACATACAAGTCCAGTTTCCGGAGTTCATCTGCCAGGGCTGAAACATCTTCGCCTTTTGCAGCAAGCTTATCGTAAAGCGCTGTAAAATTGGTTTCCCTGCGGTCTTTGACCAGCTGAAGAAACTGATTTGCGTATTTGCTGATGAATTGCTTCAGGGTAAGCGTCTGCTTGCCGCTGGCCAGTTCTGTAGCGCCAAACTTCCAGTAGATGTATTCAAACTGTTCTTCTATAGTTGCGTTTGCCAGCTCTTCGCGCTTGCTTTTGTCAATGAGCCTGCCAAAGTCGGTGGCACAGATCTCGATCATGCGGTACTGGCCCGACTGAAAGCCGCTGGCCGGCAGCAATGACATCCGGAATTTCAGGAACTGTTCCTTTTCCATTCCGTTGACCATGACCTCAAACGAGGTGACCAATGCATTAAAATAAGCATTGATGCGCTTTACCCGTTCGGTAAAGAACTTTGCGGTCAGGTCTGTATGTTCGGCAATTTGCCGGAATTCGTGTAACGAGAGTTTAAAATACAGTTCTGTGATCTGATGGTACATGATAAAGATCTCTTCATCAGGGAAAGGCGTTTTGGGGTTTTGAAGACTCAGCAGCGTATCGAGATGGATATAATCCCAGTACGTTAAAAAATCAGCGTACAATAAACCGTCCAGGTAAGCAGACATGTCCTGGCCCATCGCTGCATACTTCTCCTGCAGCTGGTCCAGTTTGTCTTTGATTTGGGGTGTTAATTCCATTAAAGTAAGTTAGTTCCTGCAAATGTAACTAAACCCCGGCTCAAGAGTTAATACAGTACACGGAATTTTATGGTATGCTCAATCTTTTTGAGAGATTTAAACAATTGTTTGTCGTATTGCGCATTGATGTCAGTGATCACATAGCCTATACTCGGATTGGTCATCAGGAATTGTCCGACGATATTGATGTCATGTTTGGCAAATATGGTGTTTACCTTGGCCATAATTCCCGGTACATTCTTATGGATATGGATCAGCCGGTGTGATTTTTCGATCCTTGGCAACTGCAGGTTGGGGAAGTTGCAGCTCAGGTAGGTGGTGCCTGTGTTCATAAAATCGATCATCCGTTTTGGGATGAAAGTGAGGTTATGCGGATTGTGCTTCACATCATCAAACACAACGATACCCTGTTCGGTGCAGGTTGCAATATCCACTTTTTGTTTTGCGCTGCCCAGGTAACCTAAAGTCTTTAATTTTACTGCTCTTTTCAATTTCTCCTGGTCCATTTTCTCCCCGTCCGCAAGGAGCATCATGTGCACGTCGGCAACATATTTTTCTTCAAATGAATCCTTGTGACGGATCGAAAAGCCGTCTTTTTTCAGCATCTCCACACTTTTTGGGTCAACGTCTCCGATAACCAGACAAAGGATCCTGTTTTTTGGGTAGGATATGGCCCTGGGCAGGTCATTTACATATAAAAATTCGTCGAAACTTGGTGTGACATGGTCTGCTTTTTTGACGATGCTCTCTCTTGAAATATTTTCAGTAAAAGCATAGAACTTCTTGATCAGCCCGCTTTCGCGCAATTGAAAGTCAGAATATCCGTCGCCAATACCATAAAGATTTCCCTCCAGGTTCATCTGCTGCATCAGCTTCACTTTGCCGCCCTCTTCACTCAGCGGATTGGCATGATCGTAGTCGATGATCTTTCCGTCGCCGGTGGTCACAAAAGTATTGGCATAAATATTCTCTTTTTTGATGTGGTAACGGCTCACTACCGGGGTGATGAACTCTTTGAAGCCACCAGAAACGATCAGTACTTCGTCAGCATGTTTCTTGAAAAAATCCGCATTGCGGGAAAATGAAGCTGAGACTTTTTTCTTTAACCTGGTGATCAGCTGTTTCAGATGATCTTCATTGGCTTCGAGCAATTTCACGCGCTGTGCCAGACTTTCACTAAAGGATAGTCTTCCTTCCATGGCCAGATTTGTCAGGTCTTCTATCTTCTGGAAGATAGCTTCTTTGTCAGGATGCTTGCTCAGGGATATTCGTGCCAGCTCATCCAGTGCTTCCACCTGGGTAAAGGTGCTGTCAAAATCGATGATGTAAATATTTTTTTGTTTCATGTGGTTATTTAGGTTTTCAATGCCGCACACACTTCTGCGATACTTTGATTAAGGGGTTTAAATCGTATCCCGATAGTGCGCTTTATCTTTTCGTTGCTGTATAAACTTTTATTGATGCTACTGCGTGCCGCGTCGCTGGTCAGCGCTGCGGGCTTGCCTGTAAACAAAGCAGCAAGGCGGGCGGCCCTCCAGGCGATGCCCAGCATCCAGGGTGTGGCTTCTTTGGAAGGTGCCTTTACCCCAAAACCTTTTGCGATCTCGGCAAAGAACTGCCGGTAATGGTAGTTTTCAGAAGAGAGGGTATATCGTTCCCCGCTTTCCCCGCTGTTCATCAGCGCGATCATACTTTTCGCCACATCCTGAACATCAACAATTCCTGTCGCCCCTTTGGTATAATAGGATAAACCTTCTTTTACCAGTTTAAATATGGCGCCGCTGCCGGTATAACCCGCTCCTGCACCAATAATTACAGAGGGGTTTACAATTACCGCTTCAAGTCCTTCGGCGATGCCGCGCCACACTTCCATTTCACCTTCATATTTTGAAATGGCATAGCTGTGCGCTTTGGAATCATATTCCCAGAAATCTTTTTCAGTGATCAGTTGCCCTTTTTTCGCGTTGCCCAGTGCAGCAACAGAGCTGACATGGACCAGTCTTGCACCGCAAGCATGGCAAAGGTTTACAATATTGCTGGTTCCCTCGATGTTTATCCGCAGTAATTTTGACTTGTCTCCGGGATTAAATGAAATGTAAGCCGCACAATGGTAAACCTGGGTGATGCCCTCAAAGGCATCTTCAAGTGCGGAAATGTCATTGATGTCGGCAACAACCCAGTCAATGTCCTTATTGGTTTCGATCAGCGGAGGAATTAAGGAGTCCTTACGCTTTAATGCCCTTATTTTATTTTTGGCTGTACTGAGTTGATGTATTAATTCTGCTCCTAAAAATCCAGTAGCACCGGTAACTAATATCATTTCATTTTTTTTAGGACGGTTAATTAAAATATGCGCTCAAAAATAGATATTTGATGCCATACATTTTAGTAAGATATGTCATTATCAGATTTTTTTTCGCCGTTAAACGTAGATAAGTTTAGCCCCAGGGCCGGTTTTTATACCAGTCAGATGGGTTTGAAGACCGTATTTTTTGCTGATGCGTTTCCGGAACTGGCGGAAAATGAATACGATATTGCCATTTTCGGCGTACAGGATGACCGTGCTGCAGTAAATAATGAAGGCTGCGGACTTGGACCTGACTACTTTCGTGCCCAGTTTTATGTGCTGAATGAGGGTGCTTATGACAGTAAACTAGTCGATCTGGGAAATATTAAAGCCGGAGCGACTATAGCAGACACCTACGTGGCGGTAAAAACGGTAGTCGCTGAACTGATGAAACTCAATATTGTACCTGTGATCATCGGCGGCGGACAAGACCTTACTTATGCGCAGTACCTTGGGTATGAAGCCCTGGAACAAAAAGTGGACCTTGTCGTTGTCGACAGTAAGTTTGACCTGGACGAAGAAGACCAGGAAGGTCTGGCTGCCAAATCAGACACCTACCTGAATAAGATCCTGCTGCACCAGCCCAATTACCTGTTCAATTTTAGCAATATTGGTTATCAGACCTATTTTGTGAACCAGGACAGCCTGAAGGTCATGAGCAAATTGTATTTTGATGTACACCGTCTTGGGGAATTTTCTCAGGACATCTCCATCACAGAACCGATCATCCGCAATGCGAACATGGTCAGTTTCGATATCGGCGCAATCCGGTCCTCGGATGCAGGCGCTAACGCCAATGCGGGGCCAAATGGCTTTTACGGAGAGCAGGCCTGCCGCATTGCCCGTTATGCCGGCATGAGTGATAAACTTACCTCGATCGGGTTTTACGAGTTTAACCCGGCCTTTGATACCAACGGGCAAACAGCCATGCTGCTCGCACAAATGGTCTGGTACTTTGTAGATGGATTTTACAACCGTAAGAAAGATTTTCCGTTAACTCCAAAATCCCACTACCTGATCTACAGGGCCAGCCTGAGTGACGGGACAGGAGAAATGCTGTTTGTAAAAAGTAAAAAATCCGATCGCTGGTGGATGCAGGTGCCTTATCCAACCGGGATCTCCAAAAACGAGCGTTTCCACCTGGTGCCTTGCCGGTACGATGATTATACAACAGCGGTGAATGGTGAAATGCCTGATCTGTGGTGGCGGACCTATCAAAAGCTATTATAATTTTACATCTGAATTAACGTTATATGTCCTCATTGACATACATTTGAACAATCATAAAAAACTAACATTAAAATTGATGAAAAAATTAGTACTCACTGCTGCGGCGTTATTGCCATTAGCGGTATTTGCACAAAAGCCTTTTAGCGTAACCGGCAATATCAAAGGCTTAAAGACGGGGGATAAGATTTATCTGGTTTACAAAGCCAATGGTGCTGATGTTACTGATTCTGCTCTGGTTAAAGAGGGGGCTTTCGCATTTAAAGGAGCATTGACAGATCCGGCGAGGGCCAATCTGTTCCTGAACAAAAACCCCTTCGTGTCACGCCCCCTTCCCGGAGAGATACTGGATATGACCATGCTCTACATTGAGCCTGCTGTAATTAAGATCAGCGGCGCAGACTCTCTGAAAAAAGCTGCGGTCAGCGGCTCGGTGATCAATGACGATGATAAAAAACTAAAAGCCCTGACCAAGCCTGTGACCGATCAGCTGAATGTCGTAAATGCAGATTACGCAAAGCTGTCAGCAGATCAGAAGAAGGACGAAGCGATGGTGAAACCATTGCAGGAACGATATGAAAACATCTCAAAGGGTTTAGCGCCAATTTATTTGAGCTATGCTAAAGGTAATCCTAAATCTTATGTCAGCCTGTCGGCTATAGGCCAGCTGGCGGGAGATCCTGAACAGGCAACTGAGGCTGAGAAGGCATTCGCTGCGCTTAGTCCTTCATTAAAATCGACTAAAGCAGGCAAAGATATGGCCCAGCTTTTCGCCGCCGGAAGAAATACTGCAATAGGTGCAATGGCAATGGATTTCACCCAAAATGATGTAAACGATAAACCCGTTAAGCTGTCGGATTTCAAAGGAAAGTATGTACTGCTTGATTTCTGGGCATCATGGTGCGGACCATGCAGGGCCGAAAACCCGAATGTGGTAAAAGCCTACAATACCTTTAAGGATAAAAACTTTACTGTACTGGGTGTGTCTTTAGATCAGCCCGGTAAAAAAGAGCTATGGCTTCAGGCGATTGAGAAGGACGGATTGACCTGGACTCATGTTTCGGATCTGAAATTTTGGGACAATGCAGCTGCGAAGCAATATGGCATCCGCGGGATCCCGGCCAATTTCCTGATTGATCCAACGGGGAAGATCATTGCTAAAAATGTAAGGGGAGAAGAATTGCAAACCAAACTGGCAGAAGTGCTGGGGAATAAATCAAAGTAAGGGTTAAAAGTAAAAGTAACCATTCTCTTCTAAGGCTGGGACAAGCTCCCGAAGTTAATTCGGGACAGGTAACGCAATGCCCTATGCCTTTTCAGAGAAGGTGACTTTTAAGGAAAATATGGCGCATAAAAAAGGCCAGAGCTATTTAGTGGCTCTGGCCTTTTTCGTTTATTAACGAATATTAAATATCTAAGTTAGCCGGGGCTTTTTAAAATATGAAGTTAAGGGCGCCTCCCGCGATTGCCATAACCAATGCGATGATGATTGCAGGTGTAAACCCCTTGATCTGGAAATCTGAAAACAGTATATCTGCTATTTTAATCATGACGGCAGTGACCACCAAATGGATAACGAATGACAACAGCCCAAATGTGACCACATTGAGCGGGAACCTTAAGAACCAGCCTATTGTCGCATTCAAAATGCCGATCACCAGGGCTACCAGGACAGCCGTGGTAAAGTTTTTAATGGTTACCGTTGGCAATAAGTAGGTCATACCCAATAATATCGCTGCGTTAAGGAGTAGTGTCAAAATGAAGTTCATACCGCAATTTACAAAAAAAGCGGTGAACAATCATACCGATCATTCACCGCTTATCTAAATTAACGCTCTCGGTATATAATACGAACTTAGCTGCCGATTATTATATCCCGATCAAAATATTTTTTATTTATTTCCTGCAATTGACTTCTGGTCCGTCTGAATTAATGCCAGCATTTCACCTTTAGGCAACTCCCGCGCAGCATAATAAAGCCTAAGGTCATGGTCTGCATTGGCCTTTTCTATTTTCAGCAGTTCTTTTACCGGTATCGTCATACTAAGATTGGAGCCGGAGGCATTGGCAAAGTCCCATTTCTTCAACATCGTCCCTTTCTCATTCTTTATCGCAAGGCTCCTGTCTGTGCCTGCCCCTTTTACCATACAATGTGTATAGATGATGCGGAGCTGATCATCTGCTGTGGCCTTATCCAGTTGGAGTGTCCTTAAGCTCAGTGGCTGGTTTACGGAGTGTTTCAGGATGAGCTTGTCATTGAGGTACACCTCGTAAGTGTCCAGTCCCAGATTTCCGGTAAAGCCAAATGCAATAAAGCATAATGTAATCAGGGTAAACAGCTTCATAAACGCCTGATTGAATGCGGAGTGTTTCATAATTGAAAATTTTTAAATGAAAGATCAGTAACTATCTGAGGACAATATTATGCGAAAATAGAACAAGACAGAAAATTAGTAGATGAACTGCCTGAATAATAGATTCAGGGGGAAGGAAGATGAATTGAAAACTGAATTGCCCCTTGGTTGTTATACACAATAAGATCTTCTAATTATGCAACTTTCATTATCCGGAAAAATCTATACGATTACCGCACTGCTGAACCTCGTCGTTATCTGTAATGTCTTTTCACAAAAGAAAGAAACTAAATATTTCAAAGACGTTACGACGACCCATTTACCCATTGATCCGGAATCGCACCCTTTGGATGTAGTGCTCGCTGATGTGGACAAAGATGGGGATCTGGATGCGGTACTGGCGCTGGAAAACTTGCCTAACCGCTTGTACCTGAACGACGGTACAGGAAAGTTTACCTGGCAGAAAGGCGTCTTTGCAGAAAAAAAGCACGATACAGAACATGTACGTGCAGGAGATTTTGATAAAGATGGAAACTTAGATGTGATCTTTGTTGCTGAAGATGACCAGAACCATGAGTTCTATTTAGGAAATGGTGACGGAACCTTCAGAGATGTAAGCGATCGGTTGCCTGCAAAAAGTGAAGCGAATGGCCTGGACATCGGAGACGTAAATGGAGATGGCCTGCTGGATGTTGTCGTTGGAAATACCGGGCCGACACCGCAGAATTTCCTGTGGCTCAACGACCCAAAAAAACCCGGATATTTTATCGATTATACAAAAGAGGGCTTGCCGGCCTTGCGCTGGGAAACACAATCAGTCAAGTTAGCTGATTTAAATGGAGATGGAATTCTGGATTTAATCGCGGGAAACGAGGTTCCTCCTAACCGTTTATTCTTTAATGACGGGAAAGGACATTTTACAGAACACGCAGAAAAACTGGAGCTGCCGGTTCCTTTACATACAAGAGAAGTGCTGGTGTTTGATGCAAACGGAGATAAAAAACCTGATATCCTTTTCCTTAACCTGACCAGCAATGGCGGTCCATTTGAAAAAGACCCGACTGCCCGTTTGCTGATCAATGATGACAAGGGGAGCTTTAAAGATGAAACGGCAAAAAGAATCCCTAAGCAGGAATTTTCTACTTATGCAGGAGCAATTTTCGACTTCAACCATGACAAGCATCCCGATATTATCCTGAGTGCGCTTAAGATCCCTCCTTTCGAGCCGATGCAGATGCAGGCACTGCAGAACGATGGCAAGGGGAATTTTAAATCAGTGACCAATGAGGTCATTCCGGAATCTGCAACAGGCAGAAGCTGGGGAATTGCCGTTGGCGATGTAAACAAAGACGGCAAACCGGACCTTTTTATTGGTCAGTGGGGAACACAGGCGAGATTGCTTTTTGGGAAATAAGGCCCGATATATCGCCACAGGAAGATTGATATTTACATCAAATCAAATCCTATATCTTCTCTGAAATACTTACCGTCGAAATAAATGCGTGCCGCATCTGCTGTGGCGGATTGCAATGCTTCAAACTGTCCGTCCTGCAGGCTCGTAACAGCAATCACGCGGCCGCCATTGGTTTTGACGACACCACCTTCCAAAGCAGTGCCTGCATGAAATACGATGGACTGACGTACATTGTCGATGCCCGAAACAGACTTTCCTTTTTCGTATTCTCCAGGATAACCACCGGCTACGATCACCACGGTAGCCGCATTCTTTTTACTGATCTTTAGTTTATAATCTTTCAGTTTTTTCTGCGATACTGCTACGAACAGCTCAACGATATCGTTCTCTATTCTCGGGATCACGCTTTCTGTTTCCGGATCGCCCATGCGGCAGTTGTATTCGATGATCATCGGCTTGTCGCCCACTTTAAACAGGCCAAAAAAGATAAAGCCGGTATAATCTATATTGTCTTTTTTCAGGCCGGTGATGGTTGGGATAATGATGCTTTGCTCGACTTCCTTAAGAAATTTTTCGTCGGCAAACGGAACCGGAGAAACTGATCCCATTCCACCTGTATTTAGTCCGCTGTCTCCCTGGCCAATTTTCTTATAGTCCTTTGCTTCAGGAAGAATGACATAATTGTCACCATCGGTCAGTACAAAAACAGAAAGTTCAATTCCGGTAAGGTACTCCTCAATCACAACGAGAGCTCCTGCCTGTCCGAATTTTCCCCCCAGCATCAGTTTCAGCTCTTCTCGCGCATCAGCAACGGTTTCGCAGATTAAAACACCCTTGCCGGCGGCCAGACCGTCAGCCTTCAGTACAATGGGAAGGCTGTGGTTTTCAAGGTAAGCAAGCCCTTGCTCCAAATTTTCGTTAGTAAATGACTGTGAACCCGGGGTAGGAATGCCGTGACGGGCCATAAACTGCTTGGAGAAATCTTTGCTGCCTTCCAGGATAGCACCTTCTTTTTTAGGGCCGATCACCGGAATTTGTGATAACGCTTCGTCTTCGGCAAAGAAGTTATGGATTCCGTTTACCAGGGGTTCTTCGGGCCCTACCACAACCAGCTCTATATTTTCTTTAAGCACCAGTGCTTTTACTGCTTCAAAATCATTAGGGTTTAAGATGACGTTCTTTCCGTAAGCAGCCGTTCCGCCATTGCCGGGTGCAATGATCAGCTTGCTGCACAGCTCTGACTGACTGATCTTCCATGCAAAGGCGCTTTCTCTTCCTCCTGACCCTAATAGCAATATATTCATGAGTATATGTTATTTTAAATGTTTGGTATAAGGTGGCAAATATACCGCATAGATTTTGGTATGTAAAAGATTAAAATTAGATTTGCCCGCAACATGAGACATATTGTTACCTTATCCCTTGTATTTTTTAGTCTTACCCATCTGGCAAAAGCAGAGCGGGTTGAGGGGCTAAGGCTCATTACCGAAAAATACTGCAATAAGCAGCACAGTGGCACAGAACTGGTAAATGTCCGTTCAAGCCAGCCTGATGACCAGCACCATCCTTACTTTTTATCTTCGAGTGAGCTGACCTCAATCGGGGTCTTGCCTGTAATGCGCATTGCAAAATACAGGTCTTGCAACCAATCCATTACCAACCTTACCATAAGGGAGAAACCTAAGAACAACAGTCCTTAATCTAATGCTATCGTCATCCTGAATTTATTTCAGGATCTCGCACATGCCTCAATCTCTGCTATTCCGGGATCCTGAAATAAATTCAGGATGACGTGATGCAAAAACATTGAGCACATCAACAACTGACAATGTGGCTCAAATGCCTGTTGGCCTGGTTGTTGTAATTCATCGTATTTTAAAAATAATATAATAAACAAACGTAAAAGATGTTAGGATTTTTAACCAAGATATTTGGAAGCAAATCGGAGCGGGATATTAAACTGATACAGCCCGTAGTAGCCCAGATCAATGAAGAATATGCAAAGCTCACCGCATTAAGCAATGACGAGCTCCGTAATAAAACAGTACATTTTAAATCAGTTATCACTGAAGGGTTAGCTGAGATTGATGAAAAAATAAGTAGTTTGAAGGCTGAAGCTGAGGGTGCTCAACTCTCACTGGCAGAAAAAACCGCCTTGTATGATCAGATAGATGTACTCGCAAAAGACCGCGATAAAGAACTGGAAGTGATCTTAAAAGGCATTTTACCTTCCGCATTCGCAGTTGTAAAGGAGACTTCAAGACGTTTTACTGAAAATGAATTACTGGAAGTGACGGCCACGTCCTTTGATCGCGATTACGCTGCGCGTAAAAAGAATGTAACCATACAAGGCGACAAAGCACTGTGGGCCAACAAATGGGAAGCTGCCGGTACTGAAGTATTGTGGAATATGATCCACTATGATGTACAGCTGATCGGTGGTATGGTGCTGCATGACGGAAAGATCGCAGAGATGGCAACGGGTGAGGGTAAGACTTTAGTGAGTACGCTGCCGGCATACCTCAACGCACTGGCCGGACAGGGAGTTCACATCGTGACGGTGAATGATTACCTGGCACGACGTGACTCGGAATGGAATGGCCCTTTGTTTGAATTCCATGGGCTGAAAGTAGATTGCATCGACAAGCATGAGCCGAATTCCCAGGAACGCAGGGATGCCTACCTTGCCGATATTACTTACGGTACCAATAATGAATTTGGGTTTGATTACCTGCGTGATAACATGTCTCAGACCCCTGACCAGCTGGTACAGCGCAAACTGCACTTTGCGATGGTCGATGAGGTCGATTCGGTATTGATCGATGATGCGCGTACACCTCTGATCATATCAGGCCCGGTTCCTTTTGGCGACCAGCATGAGTTTCATGAGCTGAAACCACGCATTGAACGATTGGTAACAGCGCAGAGAGAGTATGTGAGCAAAGCTTTAAATGAAGCGAAAAAACTAATTAATGACGGCAAAGCCGGAACTGAAGAAGGAGAAGGCGGTCTGGCATTATTGCGGGCGCACCGCGGTCTGCCTAAAAACAAAGCACTGATCAAATTTCTGAGTGAGGGGGGCAATAAGCAAACCTTATTGAAAACAGAAAACCATTATATGGCGGACCAGTCGAAAAATATGCCTAAGGTAGATTCGGAACTGTTTTTCTATATTGATGAGAAAAATAACCAGGTAGAACTGACTGAAAAAGGTATTGAGCTGATCACCAAATCGGGAGAGGACAATAACTTCTTTGTACTGCCGGACGTGGGTACTGAGATTGCTGAGATCGAAAAGTCATCACTGGAAAGTGAAGAAAAGATCGCTCAGAAAGATGCGTTGATGCGTGATTATTCGATCAAGGCAGAGCGGATCCACTCCGTAAACCAGCTATTGAAAGCGTATACCTTGTTTGAGATCGATGTAGAATACATTATTGACGAAGGCAAGATCAAGATCGTGGATGAGCAGACAGGCCGGATCATGGATGGCCGCCGCTATTCTGACGGGCTGCACCAGGCCATTGAAGCAAAAGAAAATGTGAAAGTAGAGGATGCATCACAAACTTACGCTACAGTGACTTTGCAAAACTTTTTCCGGATGTATCACAAGCTTTGCGGTATGACGGGTACTGCAACTACTGAAGCCGGTGAGTTCTGGTCTATCTATAAACTCGATGTGGTGGAAATCCCTACCAACAGGGCCATTACAAGAAAAGATGAGCAGGATTATGTCTACCGGACCGTACGCGAAAAATACAATGCGGTAGCAGAAGAGATCGTGAAACTGACAGAAGCAGGCCGTCCGGTACTCGTAGGTACTACCTCGGTAGAGATCTCGGAGTTGCTGAGCCGAATGCTGAAACTGCGCGGCATCAAGCACAATGTACTGAATGCTAAGATGCACCAGAAAGAGGCGGATATTGTGGCCGAGGCAGGTCAGGCAGGCCAGGTGACCATTGCCACCAACATGGCCGGCCGTGGTACGGATATTAAATTAGGACCGGGCGTAAAAGACGCCGGAGGTCTGGCTATCGTAGGTACCGAACGCCACGAGTCCCGTCGTGTAGACAGGCAGCTGCGCGGTCGTGCCGGTCGTCAGGGTGACCCGGGTTCGTCTCAGTTTTTCGTGTCTCTTGAAGACAACCTGATGAGGTTATTTGGTTCTGAAAGAATCTCTAACATCATGGTAAGAATGGGTATTGAAGACGGAGAAGTAATCCAGCACTCGATGATCACCAAATCTATCGAGCGTGCACAGAAGAAAGTAGAGGAAAATAACTTTGGGATCCGTAAGCGCTTGCTGGAATATGATGATGTCATGAACTCCCAGCGTTCGGTGATCTACGCAAAACGCAGAAATGCCTTGTTTGGCGAGCGCCTGGATGTAGACATGAGCAATATGGTGTTTGACGTTGCTGAAGATATCGTATCGGAATACAAAGAAGCCGGTAATTATGAAGGATTTAAACTGGAGGTGATCAAGAACTTCTCCGCAGATACTTCAATTGATGAAAATGAATTCGCGTCAAAAGGAATTCATCCCCTGACAGATAAGTTATTTGAAGAAGTAACTTCATTTTACGCGAGGAAATCTGATGCGATCAAAGATCAGGCAATGCCGGTACTGAAACAGGTATTTGCAGAGCGCGGAGAACAGATCGAGCAGATCATTGTTCCGTTTACCGATGGCGTCCGTCACATACAGGTTCCTGTAGGTCTGAAAAAAGCAATAGACAATGGCGGCCGTGAGGTGACCAAGTCATTTGAGAAAACCATCGTACTTGCTTTGATCGATGAATCCTGGAAAGAGCACCTGCGTGAAATGGATGAGCTGAAACAGTCTGTTCAGAATGCCGTCTACGAGCAAAAGGACCCATTGATCATTTATAAAATGGAGGCATTTAACCTGTTCAAGAACATGCTGAATGCGGTGAACAAAGAAGTGGTCAGCTTCCTGTTTAAAGGAGGCATTCCGGTACAGACCGATCCTAATGATGTAAGAGAAGCGCAGGCCCCAAGGCCGGCACCAAGCAGATTGAAGCTATCTAAACCTGAGTTTTCACAACCTTCATCTACAGGGATGCCGGAAATGGAAGATACCCGTGAGCAGGTCCCTCAACAGCCCATCCGTAAGGAAGTAACGATCGGAAGAAACGAACCCTGCCCTTGCGGAAGTGGCAAGAAATACAAAAATTGCCATGGTGCAGGCTTGTAATTTGTAATAAACATATAGAATGCCGAGTTTTGTAAAAAGAATTCGGCATTCTTTTTTAAAGCCCGGTTCATGAGAATAGCTATTGCCTGTGTATTTTGTTTTTTTGCTGCTGGTGCGCTCGCGCAGTCCAGGGGAGTGGTCACCATAGTGAAAGACCCGATGATAGACAGCCTGATCGCTAAAAGGATCGTGCTGAACAACAGGCCTTCAGGAAGCGGAACTGTAAAACCAGGAGCTGTCGTTTCCCAGGTGGGCTACCGTGTACAGGTGTTTTATGGTTCTGACAGAAGAGAGGTTTTTAGCCAGCAAGCCAAATTCAAATCCTTATATCCAACTTTAAATACCTATATCACCTACAAGGAACCCAATTATTACCTGCGCGCAGGAGATTTTAGAACCCGGCTGGAGGCCCAGCGCCTGATGAGCGAGCTCAGGTCCGAATTCCCCACTCTTTTTATCTTCAGAGAGAAGATTAATGCACCTAATTTAGAATACGAAAATGATAAATAAAGATAAGATCCAGCACCTTTCAAGTGATATATTTGAACAGGTGGTCGGGTATCGCCAGCATATTCATGCCAATCCGGAACTTTCCTTTCACGAGTATGAAACCTCAGCTTTTATCAAGAAATTGTTAACGGACTGGGGGATTCCTTTTACGGAAATGGCAAATACAGGAGTAGTGGGACTGATTGAAGGAGGGCTTCCCTCGGACAAGATCATCGCACTGCGCGCGGACATGGACGCCCTGCCCATACTGGAGGCGAATGAAAAACCTTATGTCTCAAAGAATAAAGGTGTAATGCATGCCTGCGGGCATGATGTGCACAGTTCTTCCCTGCTGGGTACCGCATTTATACTGAACAGCCTGAAGGCTGAATTTGGTGGTACGGTCAAACTGATCTTTCAGCCCGCAGAAGAGTTGCTTCCCGGCGGAGCAAGCATCATGATTAAAGAAGGAGTGCTGGAAAACCCTAAGCCGCAGCACATCGTTGGTCAGCACGTCATGCCACTGATCGATGCCGGTAAAGTGGGCTTCAGATCTGGTATTTATATGGCTTCGACTGATGAACTTTATGTAACTGTACATGGCAAAGGCGGGCATGGTGCGCAGCCGCATCAGAACATCGATCCGGTACTGATCGCTTCCCATATCATCATCGCCCTGCAGCAAATTGTGAGCAGGAATGCCGATCCGCGTCTGCCTTCTGTACTCTCGTTTGGGAAAGTGATCGCAAATGGTGCGACCAACATTATTCCAAATGAAGTAAAATTAGAAGGTACCTTCAGGACACTCAACGAAGAGTGGCGCAAAGAGGCCAAACGGCTGATGAAAAAAATGGCAGAAGGAATAGCGGAAAGTATGGGCGGCAGCTGCGAATTCAGGATCATGGACGGTTATCCATACCTGGTCAATGAGGAGAAACTGACCGCCAGTGCGCGTGCTTTTGCGGAAGATTACCTGGGCAAAGAGAATGTAATAGATCTGGACATCTGGATGGCAGCTGAGGATTTTGCCTATTATTCGCAGGTTACTGACGCCTGTTTCTACAGGCTGGGTACGGGTAATAAAGAAAAAGACACCTGTTACTCCGTACATACACCAAGGTTTGATATTGATGAGGATGCACTAAAAGTATCTACCGGCTTAATGTCCTATATCGCCTTGAAGCAGTTGGGTAATTAATGAAAAGCGTACTTGTATTAGTGGTATTGACAGCGTTTTGTGCCAGGGGGTCTGCCCAGGAGATCAACAGGTTCAATCCCGACACCATTAAAACCATACAGCTGGATTCAGTGATCAATATCAAAGCGCAGAAATTTGGTGTAGAAACCTTCATTAATGCCATTATCAGCGACAATAGCTTTTACCAGGCTTTCAGGAACATGAAGAAGTACAGCTTCATCGCCGAGAATAATATCTACACGTATAATAAAAGGAATAAGGTAGACGGGCGCATTTACCGCAAGATCAGGCATACCAATGAAGGAGTAAAGAAAATGGAATATCTGGCCAAACGGGATACGGGGAATGTGTATAAGAAGAATGGCAAGTACCAGCTGTACACGCTGGAGATGTTCGACTACATTTTTATGAATGCTTACCAAACCGGATTTGTCGCTGAGGGGCCGATGATTGCGGGCAAGGCGGGAGACACCAATGAAAGCTATAAGGATAAATTAAAGACCCTGATCTTTGCGCCGGGCAGACCAATTAAGGGGCTGCCGTTTATTGGCAGCAAGACCCAGATCTTTACGGCCAATATGCGGCAGTACTATGACTACGCCTATCAAAGCGGCACCTACCTGGATTCCATCCCGGTTTACTGGTTTAAGGTGACGGTAAAGAAGGACCTGAGCAACGGCACTAAAAAAGGACTGATGATCAAGGAGCTGACGACCATTTTTGACAAGCGGAACTTTGAGATCCTGGGGCGTTACGTGGACATGAAGTATAGTAACCTGCTGTTTGATTTTGATGTGCAGATGAACATTGAGACCAGTTACTTTGGAGAGGAAAAACTGCCGACCAAGATCACCTATCAGGGCAATTGGGATTATCCGTTTAAGAAAGAGGAAAGGGCAAGTTTTTTAATTGTACACAAGGATTACCACCTTGGAAAAGGGAAGTAATTTTTTAACTTCGTATTTGCCTGCGCCGCTGTTCATATCCTCCGTCATTGCGAGGTACGAAGCAATCTTATATGGAGATTGCTTCGTACCTCGCAATGACGGGAGCAGAAAATTAACGTAATGACGACAACAGAAAAGCAACAGCTAAGATAGCAGGCAACGACGATGATAACATAAATTGAAACCAACTCTATCCTGATAACAAAAACGCACAAGTATGAAAACCTTTTTAAAACCTATTGCATTATTGTCCGCATCCGTCATGATATTGCTCCTGTCGGCCATGACCCTGAAGCCCAAAAAAATCATCTTTTTTGGAGATTCCATAACCCAGGCAGGTGTGAAACCCGGTGGTTACGTGGACCTGATCAAAAAAGCGCTTGATTCGTCCAAATATGAGGTGATAGGTGCCGGTATCGGAGGAAATAAAGTATATGATCTGTACCTGCGTATGGAAGATGATGTATTGAACAAAAAACCTGATGTCGTGGTGATCTATATCGGTGTAAACGACGTTTGGCATAAGCAATCCAGCAGAACAGGTACAGATTATGATAAATTCATCCGGTTCTATGAAGCGCTGATCAAAAAGATCCAGGCTAATGGAGCCAGGGTGGTTTTGTGCACCCCCGCTGTGATCGGTGAGAAGAAAAATAATGCCAATGAAATGGATGCTGACCTCGATAAATATTCAGGTGCCATCAGGGACATAGCAGCAAAAAACAACCTGCCGCTTTGCGACCTGAGAACTATATTTAAAACTTACGATGCAGAGCACAATGCAGAAGACAAAGAAAAAGGTATCCTGACTTCTGACGGGGTGCACCTGAACGCTAAAGGAAACCAGACACTGGCAGACAAATTACTTCCACTGGTTCAATAATTTTCACCAGATTTAAATGCACAAACGAATTGATTAACCAGGACACTATAGGCAAAATTATGGACACCGCCCGTATAGAGGAGGTGGTCGGCGATTTTGTGCCTTTAAAAAAGCGTGGGTCCAGTTTAATCGGTAATTGTCCTTTTCATAATGAAAAGACACCCTCCTTCCATGTTTCTGTCGCCAAGGGGATTTATAAATGCTTTGGCTGCGGCAAGGGTGGAGATTCCGTCCATTTCATTATGGACCATGAAAAATATTCCTATCCTGAAGCACTGAAATACCTGGCCAATAAGTACAATATTGAGGTGGAGGAGATTGCGCAGTCGCCCCAGAATATTGAAGCTCAGAACGCAAGAGAGAGCCTCTACATTGTTTCTGAATATGCAGCGAATTATTTTGCCAATGAGCTTTGGACGGGCGAAGAAGGACGTGCCATAGGCCTCAGCTATTTTAAGGAGCGCGGGTTCAGGGAAGATATTGTCAAAAAATTTCAGCTGGGCTATTCGCCCGATGTCTGGGACGCGCTGATCCAGAGTTCGGTTGCCGCGGGACATAAGGAAGACTACCTGGAAAGAACCGGACTGGCCATCAGGAATGATAAAGGCAAACTGTACGACAGGTTCAGGGGCAGGGTAATGTTCCCTATTCACAATTTTACGGGACGCATCATCGGTTTTGGCGGGCGTACCCTGAAAACGGACAAGAACGTTCCCAAATACGTAAATTCTCCGGAAAGCGAGATCTATCATAAATCTAACGTTCTTTATGGTCTTTTCCATGCCAAGAAGGCCATCAGGGACGCAGACAATTGCTACCTGGTAGAGGGTTATGCGGATGTACTTTCAGTACATCAGGCCGGAATAGAAAATGTAGTGGCCTCCTCAGGAACATCACTGACTACTGAACAGATCCGTCTGATTGGCAGGTTTACCCAAAATGTAACCATACTTTATGATGGGGATGCTGCGGGGATTAAAGCCTCCCTGCGCGGACTGGACATGATCCTTGAGGAAGGTCTCAACGTAAAAGTGGTGCTTTTTCCAGACGGGCATGATCCGGATTCCTATATGCATCATGTAGGCTCGGGAGAGTTTAAGAAGTACATTGAAAACACCCGTAAGGATTTTATACTATATAAGGCCAGCATTCTGCTTAAGGAGGCAGGTACAGATCCGATCAAAAGAGCTGGCATCATCAGGGATATTGTCGAAAGCATTGCCAAAATACCTGATGATATTAAAGCATCAGTTTTCATCCGGGAATGCAGCGGCTTGCTGCAGATAGAAGAAAGAACGCTTTTATCTGAGCTCAATAAGATCAGGGCAGCTAAGTTTAAGAAAAACAGCAGTAATCATAACAATAGCCAGCAATTTCAAAATCCTTATCAGGACGGCCCGCCGGATAACCTGTTTGAAAATCCGGATCCAGGGGCAGCACCCGCTCCTGAGGCTGCGCCGGACAATGACCAGATCCAGGAAAGGGAGATTGTCCGCCTGCTGCTGGCTTTCGGGCATGAGCTGGTAAACTGGGACAAGATCGATAACATGTACATCGGCTCATTCATCATGCAGAACCTGTCTGATGTGACCTTTGAAGATGCGCTGTGCAAACGGATCATAGATATTTACAGAGACGAGATCGAAAACGGACATTTGCCCGTGGCCAATCAATTTATAAAGAGTGAGGACAGGGAGATCCAGGACCTGGCCATAACGCTTTCCACTTCACCCTATACACTTAGTGATAACTGGTACAATAAGCACCAGATCTATGTCAGGGACGAGACGGTCAACCTGAAGGCAACCGTCCTTGGCGGCATATTTCATCTGAAAAAGCGTAAAGTGGACCGGATGCTGCTCAGCCTGCTGCAGGAGATCAAAACAGAAGAGGACAGCACCAACCAGGAAATCCTGATGCAGCGTTATTCATTCATCAAAGGTGTAGAAAAAGAGATCTCCAAATTTCTGGGTTCAGTTATATTAAAATAGATGGCAAGTCACAACGATCTGGGCAGGCGCGGCGAAGAAATAGCCAGGGATTACCTGGAAAACCTGGGTTACCGCATTTTAAAGATGAACTGGAAATACGGAAGGGCTGAAGTTGACGTTATTGCTAACCAGCAGGGGATCATCATCTTTGTTGAGGTGAAGACCCGTTCCTCTGTTGATTATGGGATGCCTGAGGATTTTGTCAGCAGGAAGAAGGAACAGCAGCTTGAATATGCTTCTTCCACTTATATAGAGCAGACCAATCACCAGGGCGAGATCAGGTTTGACGTTATTGCAATTGTTTTTGAAAATAAAGACCTTTATAAAATTAATCATATAGAAGATGCATTCTGGCCAAGTTAAAAATACCAACACATTCTTTAAAATAATACCGGTGCTGGGCCTGTTGTCCGGCATGCTGTTCATGCTTTCCTGCAAGGATAAGCCTGTCGTCTCGGGCATCGATTTTAAGCTTCCGGAGCAGGGACAGACTTTCGGACTGGGCGAAGAGATCAAGGTCCAGCTTGACCTTCCTGAAGGGGAAAAACTGACTTCCGCAACTTATTTACTGGATGGCAAACCTGCCGGCAGCAGCAGTGACGCCAAACCGGTTGTTCTGAAAACTTCAGGGCTCTCTGTCGGCTATAAGATCATTACAGCGATTGTGGACCGGGATGGGGTGAAAGATACCTCTACCATAAGTGTATTGCTGAATTCGGGAGTAGAACCAGAGGAATATACCTATAAAATCGTAAAGACCTTTCCTCACGATACCACTTCCTATACACAAGGCTTAGAATACCATAACGGCAAATTTCTGGAAAGCACCGGGCAGGAAGGTACTTCAACTTTAAGGTGGGTAGACATTGCATCCGGCAAGGCCCTGCAAAGAATAGACCTGGATAAAAAGATCTTTGGTGAGGGGGCTGCTCTGGTTGGGGACAAAGTAGTGATGCTGACCTATAAACAAAATTCCGGCTTCATATATGATGCGAAGACATTTAAACAACTGGGGACTTTCTCTTATCAAACCGCCAGGGAAGGCTGGGGCCTGTGTTTCAACGGACAGCAGCTGATCATGTCTGACGGCACCAACCGTCTTTATTTTATGAATAAAGACACTTATAAAGATGAAAAGGTCATAGACGTATTTGACAATAAAGGAGCAGTAGATTCTATCAATGAGCTTGAGATGATCGGCGATAAGCTGTATGCAAACATCTATACCTATAACTATATTGTGGTCATAGATACTAAATCAGGTATAGTTGAAAAGAAAATCGATCTTTCCGGACTGCTTCCTGAGGGATATTTTAAAGACGAGATTTCCATATCCAATAATGTTTTGAACGGAATAGCTTATGATCAGACAGGAAAGCGTCTGTTTGTAACCGGTAAAAAATGGCCTAAGCTGTTTGAGATTGCACTGGTGCCAAAGAAATAAGGCATTCGACGGGAAATAAAAAAGGCCGGATCTTTTGATCCGGCCTTTTCGTTTAAAAACTATTTACTCAGTTCGTCTTTCTTGGGAGACTCAGCGATGTACCCGTAAAAGGTAATCGGCTGCCTGTTAGTACTATTTACACTCAATGTAGCGTAGCCATTCAATGTTACATTAAGCGTCATGCTCTGTACATCTTTGGCGTCTTTCGGTTTAATGGTAATGAGGTAATTTCCTTTTTTCTTTTTCTCAGTTGTATAAGCGAAATCTTTTGATTTAAACTTGATGCCTGAGTCATTTGGATCTCTTGTAGCAGTGTAAGCTCTTCCATAATATGGCAGATCAGAGTCAATGCTGTCCTTATCTATCTTCAGCTGGTACCGTGAACCGCTCAGCTGGATCGCCGAACCCGATTGTCCTCCCGGCATTTTACTCAAAATCGCATTGATGTCAGCGCTCGCTAATGGATAAGCAGTAGTCGCGTTGAACACTAAATTTTTGGCCTCCACTAACTTGATAGTGGTTTCTTTATCAGTCTGGGCTGATGCCTGTACCGCTGTAAATAGTGCAGCGGCAATTAAAAAGCTTTTAAGATTGTTCATATTTACATGGATTTTCATTAGTATATATTTATTTTTAATTGCTATGAAGCTATCATGGGCTATATACATTGCTGTTTGTGAATGTTAGCCCATGATGGTTCATAAATGAATATACAAAATTATATTGGTAGTTTATTGTATTAGAACAAATTAGCCCCGGCAAGGTTTAATTTGCCGGGGCTATATTACATTTTGAAAACAAATGCTATCTCCAGGCTTTGTACTGATTGATCAGGCCATTGGTAGAGCCGTCATGAGAAGAAACATTTTTATCATCTCCAAGTTCAGGCAATATGCTTTTTGCGAGTTGCTTGCCCAATTCTACTCCCCACTGGTCAAAACTGAAAATGTTCCAGATGATGCCCTGTACGAAAATCTTATGCTCATAAAACGCGATCAGGCTTCCTAAACTAAAAGGCGTTACCTTTTTCAGTAAAATGGAATTCGTAGGTCTGTTGCCTTCAAAAACTTTAAATGGAGCCAGCTCCGCAACCTCTGCTTCAGACTTGCCATCCTTTTGAAGTTCAGCCACGACCTGTTCTTTGGTTTTGCCATTCATCAGTGCTTCCGTTTGGGCAAAGAAATTTGACAGCAAAATAGGGTGATGATCGCCTATCGGGTTCAGACTTTGTGCGGGGGCTATGAAATCACAAGGGATCAAACGCGTCCCCTGGTGAATCAGCTGATAAAAGGCATGCTGGCCATTTGTACCCGGCTCACCCCAGATGATCGGTCCTGTTTCATAAGTCACATCTTTTCCGTTGCGGTCCACATGCTTGCCGTTACTTTCCATATCCCCCTGCTGAAAATAAGCAGCAAAGCGGTGCATATACTGGTCATAAGGCAAAATGGCCTGCGTTTCGGCATCAAAGAAGTTGATATACCAAACCCCGATAAGCGCAAGTATTACCGGAACGTTTATTTCAAATTCGGCGGTTTCAAAATGCTGGTCTGCTGCATGTGCACCGGCCAGCAATTGTTTGAAATTGTCAAATCCAATGCTCAGGGCTATAGGCAGGCCAATGGCACTCCATAGCGAGTAGCGGCCGCCTACCCAGTCCCAGAATTCAAACATATTGGCGGTATCAATCCCAAAAGCAGAAACGTCTTTGGCATTGGTAGACAATGCCGCAAAATGTTTGGCTATATCTTCTTTTTTTGCACCGTTTTTCAGGAACCAGTCTCTCGCAGTATTTGCATTGGTCATGGTTTCCTGGGTAGTAAATGTCTTAGAGGCAATCAGAAACAACGTCGTCTCCGGGTCAACAGTCTTTAAAGTCTCTGCAATGTGTGTGCCGTCTATATTGGATACAAAGTGAAGTTTCAGGTGATTTTTATAGGCTTTTAATGCCTCAGTGACCATTACCGGACCCAGGTCAGAGCCACCAATACCGATATTTACCACGTCTGTAATTGCTTTGCCGGTATAGCCTTTCCATTCTCCGGAAATAATGGCATTGCTGAATTTCTCCATCTTGGCAAGCACCTGGTGTACATCTGCAACTACGTTCCTGCCATCTACCAGGATTTCTCCGTTAGCCGGCTCGCGAAGGGCTACATGCAGTACTTGTCTGCCTTCTGTTTGGTTGATCTTATCGCCGCTGAACATCGCTTTGATGGCTTCATCCAGTTTGCATTCCCTGGCCAGCTGGATCAGCAGGGCTATAGTGGTATCATCAATCCGGTTTTTGGAATAATCAACAAGGATATCTTCAAAAATCAGGGAGAATTTCTCGAAGCGGCCTTCGTCTTCAGTAAAGAGTTGCTTCAGATCTTTTTCGTTGATGCTGATAAAATGATCAGCCAGGTATTTGTAAGCGTCGGTTTCTGTAAAGTTTACTGTAGGAAGCATAATATTAAAGTGTTTTTGTAAATGTAACGGTTTATTTTATTTCCGGAAATCCAATTGCTGTTGCCATTATAATCAGGTGAGCGATATTATCATATTTAACAGATAAAGGAGCTATTTGTGAAAAGATTTTACTTAACTAAAGCAATTTTATATAAGTTTGTCATTATGACTAAAGAACAAATTCAGGATTTAAGGGACAGAGTAGCGTCGCTGAGGAGGTATCTTTGACGTTGAAAACCGTTTAGAAGATATCCGTATAGAGCAGGAACTTACACTGCAGCCAAATTTTTGGGACGATCCTAAGAAAGCGGAGCAGCATATCGCTCAGATCAATGCAAAAAAAATATGGACAGATGGCTGGCAGGAGGTAAACAGCCTGCTGGAAGATACACAGGTCATGTTTGATTTTTGGCAAAGCGGCGATGCCACGGAAGCGGAAATGCAGGAGCAGTTTGACCTGTGCGTAAACGCCATTGAAGGTCTTGAACTGAAGAACATGCTCAAGACCAAGGAAGACCAGCTGCCCGCCGTAATGCAAATTACAGCAGGTGCGGGTGGAACAGAAAGTTGTGACTGGGCCTATATGCTCATGCGTATGTACCTGATGTGGGCAGAGAAAAATGGGTATAAAGTAACCGAACAGGATTACCAGGAAGGCGAGGTGGCCGGAATTAAATCTGTAACCATCGAGATCTTCGGTGAGTTTGCCTATGGGTATCTCAAGGGAGAGAACGGAGTGCACCGGCTGGTGCGGATCTCTCCTTTTGATTCCAATGCGCGAAGACATACCTCTTTCGCATCAGTTTACGTATATCCCCTGGTAGATGATACCATAGAGATCGAAGTCAATCCTTCGGAAATTGAGTTTGAGACTTTTCGTTCAGGCGGAGCCGGCGGACAAAATGTCAATAAAGTAGAGACCGCAGTACGTTTATATCACAAGCCTTCCGGTATCGTCATCAAAAATCAGGAATCGAGATCGCAGCTGCAGAACAAAGAGAATGCCATCCGTTTACTGAAATCCCAGCTTTACGAAGCCGAAATGCGCAAGCGAATGGAGGCTACAGCATTGGTGGAAGGCAATAAGAAAAAGATAGAATGGGGCTCCCAGATCAGAAGTTACGTGCTGGACGACAGGAGGGTCAAAGATCACCGGACCAATTACCAGACCTCAAACCCCCAGGCCGTACTGGATGGGGACATCAACGATTTTTTGAAAGCATATTTAATGGAATTCTAATGATGAAAAAGTATTTTATCGCAGTGCTCATGGTGACAACAGCTGCAAGTGGCCTGATGGCCCAGGAAATTGTAAATCTTTACGAAGGGAAGATTCCCGGATCGAAAACCACCCCTGCTGATTATAAAGAGGTGTCCCCGGTAGGCGCGGATGGCATCACCAGGACCGCTAAAGTATCTGTTCCGACGCTAAGTGTTTTTTTGCCGGCCAAAGAAAAAGCTACCGGCGCAGCTGTGATCATTTGTCCGGGTGGAGGCTATGGGATTCTTGCGATAGATCATGAAGGCTTCAATGTAGCCAGAAAGTTTAACGAAATTGGTGTGGCAGCATTTGTGCTGAAATACCGCCTGCCCAGCGACGCCATTATGGAAGATAAATCAATCGGGCCGATGATGGATGCAGAACAAGCCATTTACCTGGTTAGAAAAAATGCCGCCAAATGGGACATCATTCCGTCAAAAATCGGCATTATGGGTTTCTCTGCAGGAGGACATCTGGCTTCAACGCTTACGGTACACTATGAAGACGTAAAGATCAGGAATGAGGAGAAACTGAGCTTGCGCCCTGATTTTTCAATACTGATCTATCCGGTGATCTCCTTTGGGGCATTCGCCCATCAGGGATCAGCAGTTAACCTCATCGGCAAAAACGGGACAGCCGCGCAAAGGGAATATTTTTCTAGTGAGAAACATGTAAATGCGAATACTCCGCCTACCTTCCTGGTGCATGCCAATGATGATGGGGGTGTTCCTGTTGAAAACAGTATCCTTTTTAATCAGGCCCTTGTCAAAAATAAAGTAAAGGCAGAGATGCACCTTTATCAGGGCGGAGGCCATGGTTTTGGACTGAACAACAAGACCACAAAAGACGATTGGTTTGAAAGACTGAAGAATTGGATGACAGCCAATAAATGGTTATAGGTCGGTATTGATCAGGATATCCTGCAATTCTTTGAGCTCCTCCACCTTATCTTTGGAGCCGAGGTTCTCATAAGCGGATATCAGGTTCCGGATCACTCTTCTGATGATCTCCACATTACTGCATGGGGCGTAAAAACCCGGCAGCGGATCAAGGTTGAGCTGACGGAGAAACTGGTCTACATCGTGCTTTCCAAAAATGGCACCCCTGTTGAAGGCATTGATGTAAAATAATACTCCGAATTCCTGTTCTTCCCGTTTACTTTCGTCAATATAACCCAATATAAAATGTTGAGGAAGGTTTACACCGTAAACAGGAATGTCCAGCTTCTGGGCCAATGTAGAATAAATAATTGCAAGTGAGATCTGATTGCCTTTTTTACTTTCCAGCACCTGGTTGATGTAGGAGTTTTGCGGGTCATGATGGTTTTTTGTATTGCCGCCAAAGCCGTAAACGTTATAAAAGACATGGTTGATTAGCTTTATCTTTTCAACAGAACTCATTTCGTACTGAAGGCCCAGCCAAATCTCGCGCTTGATCTCTTCCATCTGGAGAATGATCTTCTCTTCATTGAGATCAGGATACTGGTAGCGGTTGATCACCAATGCCCCCTGCAGCAAATCAAAAGCGCCGCTCTGGTACCACAGGTTCAGGTCTTCCTTTACATTGGTAAACTGGATCTTGTGGACGATGTTCTCAATGCGCTGCTGAAGTAAGGAATCCAGAGAGTGTTCCCAGACATTTTCCAAAAAGTCGATTACCTCATTTCCATACGCCAGCAGACGCTCTTCTACATGCTGATAGATTTCCTGATCCGGATCGTCCAGCAGTTTTACCAGGGCACTTATTTCTTTACTATTTTCCACCTATTTCTTAACGTTTTCCGTGAAACATAACAATCTGAATGTCTATTTTTGCGGCTATGGTTTTTAATTTTATCAGTGATTATCTGAAGCATCGCCTAACCGCAAAAAGCAGGCATGGCACCCATTCGCCATTTGTATACAAACTAACGGATGAAGTAATTTACGATTTTAAGTCCAAAAACGACTATAAAAGCATAGAGGAGCAGCGAAAAAAACTTTTCAATGACGATTCAGTGATTACAGTTACAGATCTGGGCGCCGGTTCCCAGCTCAATAAGAACAGGACCAAACGGGTCAGCCAGATTGCAAAGAACGCATTAAAAAAGCCCGGTCTTGCCCAGCTCATCTACCGCCTTGCAAAAGACAGCCAGCCAAAAAGTATTGTCGAGCTGGGCACTTGTCTGGGCATTACTACGGCCTATTTATCCAAGGCCCGCCCGGAAGCGAAGATCATTACCATAGAAGGCTGTCCTGAAACGGCGAAGGTCGCTGCCCGGAACTTTGAGGATCTCGGTCTGCAAAATACTGAACTGCAGGTAGGGAATTTCGATTTGCTTTTTCCAAAAGTAATTGATCAGGCAGACCAGCTCGATTTCGTATACATAGACGGTAACCATAGGAAAGAAGCGACATTGGATTACTTCAAATGGTGCCTTCCTAAAGTGCATGAAGGTTCTCTTTTGATCTTTGATGACATTTACTGGAGTAAAGGAATGAAAGAAGCCTGGGAGGAGATCAAGGCGCATCCCCAGGTCACCGTAACCATAGATTTGTTTTGGATAGGGCTGGTCTATTTCCGTAAGGGTCAGGTCAAAGCGCATTTCAAGATCAAATATTGAAATCTCCTTCTATGAGTTCTTTTTATATTTAAAAATATTACCACTCATTATCAGTTACTTAGCCAAATAAACTGCATAATAAGTTTTATAACTGATTTTACAGTTGTAAAACTGAAATATAAGTTATAGCTTTAGGTTATGGAAGAATTAACCAAGGCAGAAGAGCGGATCATGCAGATCATCTGGAAACTGCAGAAAGCATTTGTAAAAGACATTATCGGAGAAATGGAGGAAGAACCCAAGCCCCCTTACAATACCATCTCCTCTATCGTCAGGCTTTTAGAAAAAAAAGGCTATCTCCATTATAAAGCATACGGCAAAACCTACGAATATTTTCCGGCGATCAGCAAGGAAGATTATACCCGAACAACTTTTTCTAAATTGTTTTCCGGCTACTTTGACAACTCCCCTGCAAGCCTGCTCTCTTTTATGGTAAAAGAACAGGCGCTCAGCCAAACCGATATAGAAGAATTGCAATCGCTCATCAACAAAAACAAGAAATAATATGGAATGGCTGATCTACCTGCTTAAAGTAAGTGCCTGCCTGGGCTTATTTTATACATTTTATCATTTCTGTCTGCAGAGGCTTACTTTTTTTAGCGTGAACAGGATCTATCTGCTCAGCACGCTGGTCATCAGTTTTATTATTCCGGCTTTACAACTGAAGCTCGAACGACCGGCAAGCTACAGCAGTCAGGTCAAAAAAGAGACTACTGTATATGCCAATACCTTTACAGACCTCCAAAATCCTGTTGCGGCTAATCCGGGGCCCGTTCCAAAGGCTGTTGAAGATACCGTCGCCATTAACTGGCAAGAATTGCTTTTTATCTGCTACTGGTTTGTCGTCATCATTATGCTGGCAGCAGCAGCTTTCCAGATCCTGCAATTACTGAAGCATACCAGGCATGTAAACCAGAAAGTCGGCCGGTTAAAAGTGGTGTTTAAATCCGAAGGCTTTACCAATTGCTCCTTTTTGAATTATGTGTTTGTAAACCAACAGGAATTAGGTGAGGAAGAAATGACCCTGATCCTGCAGCATGAGCAGGTGCATGTTTCCAGGTATCACTCCCTTGACAAGCTCTTCATGTCTGCCCTGAAAGCGTTTTTATGGTTCAATCCCCTGATCTATCTGTATGACAAAGCACTGGAACAGGTGCATGAATATGAAGCTGACAAAGAAACTTCTGTGACGGCAGGCAATACGCCCTATGCCAACGTATTATTGGCAATGGCGGTAAGAAAGAATAATCCTTATCTGGCACACAGCTTTGTCCGGAATCCGCTGAAAGGAAGGATTAAAATGCTGTTCGCCAATCCATCAAAAAACAGGAGAAAGTTAATGTATCTCGCAGCGCTTCCCATTGGACTGGCCCTTATCTGGACATTTGCCGTAGAAGTCGTCTATGCAAGTTTTCCTGCCCGGGCACAAAAACAAACATCAGCACCTGTTCGAACACAAGTCAAGCCTTTTCGGGCAGAAGAAATTCATTTAGAAGCAGCAGACAAAGAAATAGAAATCCAAAAGCCCGCTGTCCCGACCGCTCCGCCTGATACTTTATGGATGCTCAGTTCCCGTAATATCAATAGATACGCTGAAGTGCTCATCGATGGTAAATCTTATGGTATCGACATCCTGACCAGGATTAGTCCAAGCTGCATGAAATCTGTCAGTTATAGAGGAGGTAAGATCGAGATCGTCACCGAAAACAATAAGATCGAACCCGCCACTAAAATAGACCGGGAAAATGCCATCGTCCGCGACAAAGCCCGGGCCTTAGGTAAGTCTTATATTCGGTATGCCCAGAAAAATCAGGATGGCAGCCGTTATGACTACATCGAGATCACAACCAGGGGTGGCGCTGGCGGAGGAGTAAGCCTCGACAAAGGGAAAAAGCTTTTACTCATTTACGAAGGCGAGCAATATTCCGAACGGAAATTTAAAGCTTTAACCAATGATCAGCTCATCAACCGGAGCATGAGTTTCAGCAGTTTTACAGAATCAAGCGAAGAAATAAAAGCTAAGTATGGTAAGGGATATGGTTCAATGATTGAGATCCGTAAACCCAAGGATAGTGTTGCGGGAGAAAAAGAGATCACCTATTCGGCGAGAGATTCCACCTCATTTAGTAAAAATCTGAAATCCGTAACGCTTTTTGGCGATGTCGAAATCTATAACGATAAGTTTAATCTCAAAGCAGATATGGCTCGATATAGCTCAATCGAACATACCGTGCTGGCAAAAAATGCAAGTTTTACAATGGAAGGGAAAGAAAAAGTTAACGGTGTTCCTTTTGTCAGATTAAATTTAAGAGCCGGTACCTATGAGGTACTTCAGGAAATCAAAGGATTTTAACCAGGTTAAAACGCCTCCGCCAGACTGATGTAAAAACCGGTCTGGCGTTTTTCATTTGCACGCTTTTCACCGATACCATAATCCACCCTTACGCTCAAGCCTTTTTCCGGATCAAAGAAATACCTGCCGCCTGCGCCATAAGAAGGCTTGAAACTTTTAATGCCCAGATCGCCGTTGTCAAATACCTGTCCCGCTCCTGCAAAGGCAACCACGCCAAACCGGTTGTTGTACCGGTAACGCAGTTCTGTTTGCCCTGCAAGTAAGTTCCTGTCGCGATAGCGGCCGGTATAATATCCCCGCATCATTTCGTCATTTCCCATTTGGGGTAAGAGATAAAAAGGCGTGTTCCTGCCCTGCACGCTGTGGAACAATGCATTTACACCGAGTACAAACTTTGGTGACAATGACCAGAAGCTGCGCACATTGGCCCGGATCAGACTTCCGCTGAAGTTTTCGCCCCCGAAGAAATCCGGGGCATACTGATAAGTAAGGCGGCCCATGAAACCCTTTGTGGTGTAATTGTTGGAATTCCTTGTATCGTAACTTTGCGAAAGCCCGGCATAAACTACCGATCCGCCGATCTTATGGATGAGTGTCTGGTCTGTGGTGTAAATTCCGCCTGCTTCCTTGTCTGTATAATGGTAATTCTCAAAGCCTGCGGACACACCGGTATACATATGAGGGAGCAGCTTTTTCTCGGCTTCAAATGCTATTTTAACATAGCCCTGGACCAGCCTGTCCTTATCTGCTTCGGCAGTGTTGTTGCCCAGCCCGTAAAAATCAAAGGGCATCCGTTTGAACCTTACCTCGCCTATATAATGGTGTGTATTTCCTTTGGTCCAGATGTCGCTTTTTAGAGAAATGTTGTACTGTCCCTTTGTAGAGCCCGACAATACTGCTGAAAAATTAGAGCTGCGGTTGCTCAGGTCCTTTCGGTCCAGATAGGTAGAAAAAAGTGCCCCAAGGCCAAATTCAACACCAATCTCCTGGCTGTAGCGGAAAACAGGCACAGGCATAAAGCTGGCCCGTCGTGAGGAATCTGTTTTATCGGATAAATAACGTTCAATAAATTTTTTTTGTGCTGATACGTTTGCAGCTATCATGACCATCACTGTGCAAAGCGAAATTCTCTTCATTTGCCTAAAATAGTATAAAGTTTTTATTCTGGAAGTCTGCAGGGCAATTTTGAGGCCACTAATTGACACCGCCTTTAGTATAGCCAGTGAAAGGAGTGTATAACTGGTGCAGAATAACTATATCCTGACAAGGTAATAACAGGGTCTTAACAGGGTGATAACAGGGTCGTTGATATAATTATTATCTTATTAAGATATAGTTGAATTCTTGTTTTATCAAAGCCTGACCTTAGGAATTTAAAAGGCGCTTATGAGGAAGCCCCTGTTTTATAAATTTATGCTATTTTTGCGGCAACAAAAAATTTAGATCAAAATGAGTACAACAAGAGGACCAATATCTCAGTTTATGGAGCGTAATTATCTCCATTTTAATGCAGCAGCAATGATGGATGCAGCCAAGGGGTATGAAACGCATTTGGATGAAGGCGGTAAGATGATGATTACCCTTGCTGGTGCAATGAGTACAGCGGAGCTGGGTATTTCTCTGGCTGAAATGATCCGCCAGGATAAGGTTGCCATCATTTCCTGTACAGGAGCGAACCTGGAAGAAGATATTATGAACCTTGTTGCGCACTCGCACTATAAAAGAGTACCCAATTACAGGGATTTGAGCCCTCAGGACGAGTGGGACCTGCTGGAAAACCATTATAACCGTGTTACGGATACCTGTATTCCTGAGGAAGAGGCTTTCAGAAGATTGCAAAAGCACATTCATAAGATTTGGAAAGATGCGGATAATGCCGGTGAGCGTTATTTTCCGCATGAATTTATGTACAAAATGCTGTTGAGCGGGGACCTGGGACAATACTATGAGATAGATCCTAAAAATTCATGGATGCTGGCAGCAGCAGAAAAGAACCTGCCGATCGTGGTACCGGGCTGGGAAGATTCAACTATGGGTAACATCTTTGCTTCTTATGTAATGAAATCTGAAATAAAAGCCACAACTATGAAGAGTGGTATCGAATACATGGGCTGGCTTGCCGACTGGTACATCAACAACAGTTCGGGTAAAGGAATAGGCTTTTTTCAGATCGGCGGCGGCATAGCAGGAGATTTTCCAATTTGCGTTGTACCGATGCTTTATCAGGATATGGAAATGGAAAACATTCCGTTCTGGAGCTATTTCTGTCAGATCTCAGATTCAACCACTTCTTACGGATCTTATTCAGGCGCAGTGCCCAATGAGAAGATCACCTGGGGAAAACTGGATATTCATACGCCAAAGTTTATTGTAGAATCGGACGCAACAATCGTAGCTCCGCTAATGTTTGCCTGGATATTAAAAATGTAATTTAAATTAACAAGTGTACTCCGGAACTTGGCCATAAATGAGAATCAGCAATTACGAAAAAATTGCTGATTTTCTTCGTTTAAAGCATATTAAACGAACTATTTAGATTGATTATAAATTGTATTTACTGTCATTTCTTTGTCATTGGTAAGACAATAAATTTTACTTTTGTGGACGTTTTGGTGAAGGACCAGAGTTTAAACATCAATTCCGTTTATTAAGTTTTTTAAAAAATAGTATAAAATACTCATTATGAGGGATATCTCATTGATCGTTAGGAGAGTTTGGAAGTCTGCATTTATGTTTGCGGCTCTTTCTGTTCTAACCATTTCTGCAACACAGGCACAAGATGTAGTGGAGGGCCGTAAGTTATTTAAGGATAATTGCGCTTCATGTCACCAGTTAACCAGTAATAGTACCGGTCCGGCATTGACACCTAAATTGACCGAACTGGATGAAGCTTTTGCCATTAAATGGATCAAAAACTGGAAAGCTTTAGTTGATGCCGGAGACAAAGAAGCTATAGAAGCTTCTAAATTCTCTCCCGCCGAGATGACTGCTTTTCCGCGTTTAACTGATGAGCAGATTAAAAACATTATTGCTTATGCCAAAGCAGGTGAGCCTAAGAAAGCGGATGCGGCAGGCGGCGCTGGTGGTGCTTCGGCAGGGACGTCCGAAGGTGTATCTGACTTTTCAATCGCCGGTGTAGTTGCGATCATCATTCTTTCTATAGTGGTATTGGTGGTACTGGGCCGCGCTATCAAAATGCTGGAGCGCCTTATCCTTCAAAAACAAGGTGTCGTATTGCCGGAAGAAGAGAACGTTTCTTTTGCTGACAGCACCAGAAAAATGTTTAAGAACAAGAAATTTGTATTCTTCTTCATATTGTGTCTGATCACTGCCCTTGGGTCGTATGGCTGGATGGGTATGTGGAATACAGGTGTGCATACAGGTTATCAGCCATCGCAGCCGATCAAGTTCTCCCATGAGCTTCATGCGGGGATCAACCAGATCGATTGTCAATACTGCCATGCAGGAGCATTCAAATCAAAAAATGCAACGATTCCGTCGGCTAACGTTTGTATGAACTGTCACAAAGCTGTTCAGGCGACTGAAAAGTATGACGGCGAAGTTTCTCCTGAAATCCAGAAGATCTATAATGCTTTAGGTTATGATCCTGCTACCATGACCTATGATAAAACAAAAGAGAAACCTATTGAATGGGTACGTGTTCATAACCTGCCTGACTTTGCTTATTTCAACCACTCACAACACGTAGTTGTTGGTGAGGAAGCCATCAGGAAAGAAAAAGGTCTGAAGCCAAATGAGCCGGTATGTTTTGCCTGCCATGGTCCGGTAAATACCATGGAAGAGATTTACCAGTTCTCTCCGCTAACCATGAAATGGTGCATCAACTGCCACAACGACACTAAGCTTGAAGTGAAAGGGAATGCGTTTTATGACAAGATCATAGCAGCACATGAGAAAATCAAAAAAGGGGAGAAAATTACACCGGCTGCTTTGGGTGGTATAGAGTGTGGTAAGTGCCACTATTAATTAGAGTTTAATAAAAAGAACGTTCGATAAACAGTAATATAGCTTAAATGGAAAGCAATAAAAAATACTGGAAAGGCTTAGAAGAGTATAAAAACACTCCGGATTTTGTTGAAAACAACAAGAACGAATTTGCTGAGCCACTTCCAATTGAAGATGTTTTAAATGAAGCAGGGTTAAGTACAGTAACTCCGCGCCGCGACTTTTTAAAGGCTTTGGGCTTTGGGTTAGGTGCGGTTACGCTGGCTGCTTGTCAGACTGCTCCTATTCATAAATCAATTCCTTACCTGATTAAACCTGAAGAAGTAGTCCCGGGCATTCCGAACTATTATGTTTCAAGTTTTAACGGCCAGAGTGTATTGGTAAAAACAAGGGAGGGGAGACCAATCAAGATTGAACCGAATCCCAATGCAGGTGGCTTTTTTCAGGGTACAGATGCACAGGCACAGGCTTCAGTTTTAGATCTGTATGATGTTTCAAAACTTCAGTATCCGGTGAAGAAAGACGGAGCCAATGGCTTAGCTAAAAGCAATTGGGCAGAGATTGATAAATTTGTACAGGCTGAGCTGAGTAAAGCACAGGCTTCGGGTAAAAAGATCCGTATCGTCTCTTCGTCTGTGAACAGCCCTTCGACTAAAGCAGTCATTGCTGATTTTACTGCTGCTTACCCGACAACCAAGCATGTTCAGTATGATGCAGTTTCTTATACCGGTATCATTAAAGCAAATGAAAACAGCTTTGGTAAGGCTGTTGTTCCAAAATACAACTTCGATAAAGCTGACCTCATCGTAAGTTTTGGTGCAGATTTCTTGGGCACCTGGATCAGCGGGGAAGAATTTACGGCACAATACGTTTCCAACAGGAACCAGAAATCATTAAGCCAGGGCAAAATGTCCCGCCATTTTCAGTTTGAAGCTGGCATGAGCATGACAGGTACCAATGCGGATACCCGCATTCCGGTAAAATTATCAGAAGAAGGCCCGGCGCTGATTACCTTATACAATGCGATCACTGGTGCAAATCTGGCCGGTGGTACTTTAGGTAATAATGTGACTGCGGATAAAGCATTAAAGTTAGTAGCTAAAGAATTAGTACAAAATAAAGGAAAGTCAGTAGTGGTTTGCGGATCGAATGATGTGTCTACACAGATTTTGGTAAACGCGATCAACTCAGCGATCGGCAGTTACGGTACCACAATTGATCTGGACAATCCTAACAAACGCTATGCAGGAAATGACGCGGAATTTGCGGAGTTCATCAATGAGATGAACAGAGGCGAAGTGGCTGCGGTATTTTTCCTGGACAGTAACCCGGCTTATGATGTGGCAAATGCGAAAGCCTTTGCTGAGGGATTGGCCAAAGTGGGATTAAAGGTTTCCTTCTCTGACAGACAGGACGAAACTTCGTCACTTTGTGATGTCATTGCGATCAATCCTAATTATCTGGAGTCATGGGGTGATGCAAATGCATATGATGGATATTACTCCATTGTACAGCCGACCATCAACCCGGTATTCAATTCACGTCAGGCAGAGGAGAGTTTGCTGATCTGGTCTAACGCACCTGTTAAGGAATACTATCAGTACGTGCGCAACAACTGGGAAGCGACGATACTTCCTGCACTGGGCAAGACCTGGAAGGATGTACTGCAAACAGGTGTATTTGCTTCGGCAGCCAAACCGGCAGGAACTTATGCTTTCTCATTGTCACTTGCGGCGGTGATTCCTTCCATCCTGAGCAACAGCAAGGCTTTAGCTAAAGATATCGAGCTTGAGGTTTACGAAAGTACCGGCATGCGCAACGGTAAACATGCGAATAACGCATTCCTGCAGGAACTTCCTGATCCGGTTTCTAAAGTGACCTGGGACAATTACATTGCCCTGGCACCTAAGTTTGCCGAGAAGCTGGGCTTTAAAGAATTTGATATTGTATCTGTAAAAGATGATAAGGGTTATTCCATTGAACTGCCTGTGCTGATCCAGCCGGGGCAAGCTCAGGGAACGGCTTCTGTCGCTTTAGGATATGGTCGTACCAAGGCCGGTAAAGCCGGAAATGATGTAGGCCAAAATGCTTACCCGTTTGTTAGCTTCACCAACGGTACTTCCAAATATGCGACTACTGTAAAATTAGAGGGAACAGGAAAAAGAGACGAGCTTGCCCAGACGCAAACCCATCACTCTTTTGAAGGCCGCAGCATTATTCGGGAAGCTAGTTTCACGGCATACCAAAAGAATCCTGCTGCCGGATCTGGCAATGATCACGCAAAGCATAAAACTTACGATCTGTGGGATAAATACGAAAAACCGGGTAACAACTGGGTAATGGCGATCGATTTGAATGCCTGTACAGGTTGCGGTTCGTGTATTGTGGCCTGTAACGTCGAAAACAACATTCCTGTTGTAGGTAAAGACGAAGTTCGCAGACGCAGAGAGATGCACTGGATCCGTATCGACCGTTATTACAGCTTCAATGTTGAAGGTGAAGCCCACGCAGAAGCTGAACACGGGGCGCACAGCACCGGCATCAATTCGGTAACTAAAGAGAAGGAAATTGCACATCTGGATAACATGGACAATGTCTCTGTAGTGCATCAGCCGATGCTTTGCCAGCACTGTGACCATGCGCCATGTGAAACGGTTTGTCCGGTACTGGCTACCACTCACTCTTCAGACGGCTTAAACCATATGGCTTATAACCGCTGCGTAGGTACCCGTTATTGTGCAAATAACTGTCCGTACAAAGTGCGCCGTTTCAACTGGTTCAACTACTGGAACGACTCACGTTTTGACAATTACCTGAACAATGAGTTTACTCAGCTGGTACTTAACCCCGATGTAACTGCCCGTTCAAGAGGTGTGATGGAGAAATGTTCAATGTGTATTCAGCGTATCCAGTCTGGTAAACTGCAGGCCAAAATCGAGAAACGTCCATTGAAGGATGGCGATATCAAAATGGCATGCCAGCAAGCTTGTTCTGCAAATGCGATCATATTTGGCGACGGCAATGACCCTAATTCGGAAGTTTCCAAAGCATTGCGCAGTGAGCGTACTTACTACGTGCTGGAAGAGATCAACGTACAGCCGGGTATAGGTTATATGACAAAAATTAGAAATACAGATACAACAGTACACGCGTAAGCAGATAGCTGATATTAAAAGAAAATAAATTATGTCAGGACATAAGGAATCAATATTAAGAGAACCACTAATTACCGGCCAGAACATCACGTATTCGAAGATTACGAGTGACATTCTGCTGCCGGTGGAGAACAAGCCTAACAGGGCGTGGTGGATTGGATTTATAATCGCACTTTGCGGTGCTACACTTTGGGTGTTTGCCGTGAGCTACACCTTCTGGTTCGGTATCGGATCATGGGGATTGAATAAAACAGTGGGCTGGGCCTGGGACATCACCGGTTTCGTGTGGTGGGTGGGTATTGGTCACGCAGGAACACTGATCTCTGCGGTACTGCTGCTCTTCCGTCAGAACTGGAGGAACTCCATCAACAGATCTGCTGAGGCGATGACGATATTTGCCGTTATCTGCGCAGCCACTTACGTAGTATCTCACATGGGCCGCCCCTGGCTGGCTTACTGGGTACTGCCATTGCCAAATCAGTTTGGTTCACTATGGGTAAACTTTAACTCGCCGCTGGTATGGGATATGTTTGCGATCTCTACTTACTTCTCGGTTTCCTTATTGTTCTGGTACACAGGTTTATTGCCTGATATCGCAACGATCCGTGACCGTGCTACAGGCCTGAGACGCAGGATCTATTCTATATTCTCATTCGGATGGTCTGGTAATGTGAAAACCTGGCAGCGTTTTGAGGCGGTGTCTCTGATCCTTGCAGGTATCTCTACACCACTTGTACTTTCGGTACACACCATTGTATCCATGGACTTTGCTACCTCGGTAATTCCGGGATGGCACACCACGATCTTCCCTCCTTATTTTGTGGCGGGAGCGATCTTCTCAGGCTTTGCGATGGTACTTACCTTATTGCTGGTTGCACGTAAAGTGCTGGGTCTGGAAAATTACATCACCATGTTCCACATTGAATCAATGAACAAGATCATCATCCTGACCGGATCTATTGTGGGTGTAGCTTATTTAACTGAGTTTTTCATCGCCTGGTATTCAGGTTCTGAATATGAGCAATACGCATTTATCAACCGCTCAACCGGTCCGTACTGGTGGGCATACTGGATGATGATGACCTGTAATGTGATCTCGCCGCAGCTGTTGTGGTTTAAAAAGATCCGGACCAACATTGCGGCTACCTGGATCTTATCTATCGTAGTGAATATCGGGATGTGGTTTGAACGTTTTGTAATTATCGTGACTTCACTGCACCGTGATTATATCCCGTCAAGCTGGGCGATGTTCTATCCAACATGGGTTGATGTGAGTGTGTTCATAGGTTCAATAGGATTATTCTTCACTTTGTTCCTGCTGTTCTTAAGGGTGTTGCCGTCAATTGCAATCGCAGAGGTTAAATTACTGCTGAAGAGTGCCAGTGAACAGGCTAAACTGGAGCAAATTAAAGAAGGTCATTTAGATAAAGAATATGTAGCAGAATACATAGAATCTTTAGATAAGTTTGATAGTGTTAAACAAGAAGAATACGCAAAAATATAACAATGAGTGATATCAAATATATTTTAGGCAGTTTTGGTGATCCTGATGAAATGATGCATGGCATCGAAAAATTGCAGGAGAATAACATTAAGATACATGATGTTTATACACCAATGCCTATTCACGGCATCGAAGCTAAATTGGGAATTAAAAGATCCAGACTGGATATACTCGCATTCTTTTGCGGATTAACAGGTACTGCATCTGCATTTGCACTGATCTATTTAACATCTGTAGTAGATTGGAAGCACAACATTGGTGGTAAACCCGCTTTAGCACTGCCGGATTTTATTCCAATCATGTTTGAGCTTACAGTTTTGTTCTGTGCATTCAGTCTGGTTGGTGCTTACTATGCATCTACACATTTGTTTCCCGGACGGGCTCCAAGAGTAATGGACCTGAGGGCAACTGATGACAGGTTTATCATTGCGATAGACGCTAAAGAAAATGCTGAGCACAGTAAAATTGATGATTTATTAAAAGATGCCGGTGCTTTGGAAATAAAGTACAATGAAAGGAAGTATGTTAGCTATGAATAAGAATAAAGTAGTTTTAGCCTCGTTTTGTATTCTGGCTAGTGCTGTGGTATTTTCAGCATGCCGGGATAAAGAAAGCACGGGTTTAGAATATGCAAGGAATATGTATGATCCGCTTGCGCCTAACCCGGATCAGCCCCTGTCTACTACTAATGAGCAGTTGAAAAGTTTTAAGGGACAAACTGCGCAGACACCTCCGGCTCATACAGCACCAATTGGGTTTGTGGAGGATGATATTTATCCGAATACAAAGGAAGGGTATGAGGCCGCAGGTGTGAGCCTGGTAAATACCATGCCGCTGACTGAAGAGAACTTACTGAAAGGGCAGCACCTTTATGTGGTGATGTGCGGTCCTTGCCATGGAGAAAAAGGTGACGGACAAGGCCACCTGGTTAAAATTGAGAAGTTTAGCGGGGTACCTTCATTCATTGATCCGGAAAAAGCATCTTCAAGGGGTGGTCTGATGAAAGACCTGACTGCAGGAAAAATTTACCATACCATTAAATACGGTGTGAACATGATGGGATCTTACGCCTCCCAGCTCACGCCTGACGAGAGATGGAAAGTGGTATTGTACGTACAAGAATTACAAAAAGCAAAATAGTAAAGAAGAAATAAATGGGAACTCATAATTATAATTTAACTGAGCAGTTTGAGTTTACAGGTAAAGCAAAAACTTTAAGCATAATCGCTATAGTTATAGGTATAGCGGCTATTGGTTTTGGTTTTTCTAAAGAGTCGCTGCATGAGCGTACTTTTGCAAACCTGTTACTAATGGCTTATTACTTCGCTTGTGTTTGCATGTCCGGCGCCTTCTTTTTAGCCGTACAGTTTGTGGCGCAGGCAGGATGGTCCGCTTCGATACTACGTGTACCTGAGGCCATGGCCAAAGTGCTGCCGATTGCAGTAGTGATCTTATTGGTGGTAATAGGGCTTGGATTATATTCGCACAACTTATATCACCACTGGCACGCAGAGGGTCTTACCGATCCCAACAGTGAGAACTATGATAAATTGATAGACGGCAAGTCGTCGTTTCTGAACGTCCCGTTCTTTATGGGCAGACAGATCGTTTTTCTGACGATATACAGTATATTCGCCTATTACCTGGCTAAATGGTCAAACAATGAAGATTTAGAGGGCGGTCTGAATTCATACAGAAAGAGCTTTAAGTACTCTTGTATATTTTTAGTGATCTACGGATTTACTACGCCGATATTTGCATTTGATACCGTGATGTCACTGGAAGCTCACTGGTTCTCTACCATGTTCGGCTGGTACAATTTTGCCGCCATGTGGGTGAGCAGCCTGGCTGCTATTGCCATCATTCTGATCCTGCTGAGAAAAGCGGGTTACATGAGCTGGGTAAATAACAGTCACCTGCACAATCTTGGACAGTTCATCTTTGGCTTCTCTATATTCTGGACCTATGTATGGTTTGCGCAGTTCATGCTGATCTATTATGCGAACATTCCGGAAGAGACCGTGTATTTTTACAACAGATGGGAGAATTATGAATTCTGGTGGTATTTAAACCTGATCCTTAACTTCTTATCACCGGTATTGCTGCTGATGGACAGGGATAACAAAAGACAGGAAAATATATTGCTGGCGGTTTCAATTGTTGTGTTGTGCGGCCACTGGGTAGACTATTATCAGATGATCATGCCTGGGGCAGTGAAGAAGGGTGAGAATGGGTTTGGATTTATTGAGATCGGAACTGCAGTAGGTTTTGTAGGTTTGTTTACCTTTACCGTTCTGAGGGCATTGAGCAAGAAGCCATTGATCGCAAAAAATCATCCTTTCTTGCAGGAAAGTTTAAATCACCACTTGTAATACCGGTGGAACAGCATATAATAAATAATAGTATAATAGAAGTACAGTGTTACTACTTTTAAGGAAATGAGTTTAAGAAAATTTATAAGTAATAAAACAATAGCGGGACTGGCAGTAATATTGACTGCGTTTGCAAATACCGGTGCATTTGCTCAGGCTGCAGAAGCTGCTGCTGCGACCGCCGAAAAACCAGTGGACATGGGCCCGGTCTATAAGTCGGCAATTTTTTACGTGCTGGCCTTTTTGGTACTGTGCTTGTTCATAGCAATAATCGGAAAGGCACTGAAAGTGTATGAACTGACCAGGCAGGCACAGGATAAACCTAAAGGGATCAACTGGGATGCTATAAATGGATTTCTTTTCGCTCTGTTTCTGATCGTAGGTATATACGGAGTATACTGGGAATATACAGTCCATGGCAACATGCTGCTGCCCGAGGCAGCTTCAGAACATGGTAAAAAGATCGATCAGATGTTTAACATCACGCTGATCATTACGACGATCGTTTTTATACTGACACATATTGCCTTATTCGGATTCGCCTATCTGTATAAGAATACCGGTAAACGAAAAGCATATTACTATCCGCATAATAACGCTCTGGAACGTTTGTGGACTATTATCCCGGCCCTAGTGTTAACGGTACTGGTTTTAATGGGTTTCCTGACCTGGAGGTCTATATTCTATAAAGTTGTAGACCCGAACAATAAGCCGATCAGCATTGAGATCACTTCTGCTCAGTTTTCATGGACTATCCGTTATCCGGGAGCCGACGGTGTGGTAGGTGTTAAAAATTACAAACTGATCAATTCCGCCAATTCACTGGGTATAGATTTTAACGACAAGAAGTCTCTTGATGATCAGGTAGCAGATGTCATGGTGATCCCGGTGAACAAGCCTGTTCGTTTGATCCTGACCAGTAAGGATGTATTACATAGTTTTTATATGCCGCATTTCAGGGTTCAGCTGAACACCGTTCCCGGCATGACTTCTTTCTTTGAATTCACGCCAACGATCACCACTGCGGAGATGAAGAAGAAAACGAATGATCCTAAATTCCAATATTTGTTCCTGTGTGCAAAGATCTGTGGCCAGGGCCACTACAACATGCAGAAGGAAGTAAGGGTGGTATCACAGGAAGAATACAATGTCTGGATTGCTGAGCAGGCTCCATATTTAACTGACGATTTGAGAAAACAATTTAACATGCCTGTAACCGCAGCACCGGCAGCTGAGCCGGCTGCAACGGATACTTCAGCGGTTAATACAAATCAAATAGCTTTAAAAAAATAACAATACTGGAATAGCACATTATGTCAACTATATCATTACACGATACACATAACCACGATAGCCATGATGGCCATGATGATCATGGACATCACAAAGAGACTTTCTTAACGAAGTACATCTTTAGTCAGGATCACAAGATGATCGCCAAACAGTTCTTGATAACTGGTATTATCATGGCTGTAATAGCAATGTGTTTGTCCATATTGTTCCGGTTACAGCTGGCCTGGCCTGATAAATCTTTCCCTATCCTGGAAACTTTTTTAGGAAAGTGGGCTGAAGGCGGACGGATTAAACCCGATTTTTACCTGGCGCTGGTAACGATTCACGGAACCATTATGGTGTTCTTTGTGTTAACCGCGGGTTTGAGCGGTACATTCAGTAATTTACTGATCCCGCTTCAACTGGGTGCAAGGGATATGGCTTCGCCGTTCCTGAACATGCTTTCTTACTGGTTCTTCTTTTCGGCCTGTGTGATCATGATGAGCTCATTCTTTATTCAAACGGGTCCTGCGAGTGCCGGATGGACGGTATATCCTCCATTGTCTGCTTTGCCAACTGCAATTAGCGGATCCGGACTTGGAATGACCTTATGGCTGATCAGTATGGTGCTTTTTGTTGCTTCATCTTTGATGGGTGGTATCAATTATGTAACTACTGTATTAAATATGCGTACAAAGGGTATGGACCTTTGGAAAATGCCGCTGACGATCTGGGCATTTTTTCTGACTGCCGTATTGGGTATCTTGTCATTCCCTGTGCTGGTAGCCGGTGTTGTGCTCCTGATATTTGACCGTAGTTTTGGAACGAGTTTTTATCTTTCTGATATTGTAATGGGTACCCAGGTATTGCCGAATGAAGGGGGCTCGCCGATTTTATGGCAGCATTTGTTCTGGTTCCTTGGTCACCCGGAAGTATATATTGTAATTATGCCTGCTCTGGGTATCTCTTCTGAGATCATCTCGGTGAACTCCAGGAAGCCGATATTTGGTTACCATGCGATGATCTATTCATTGATCGGTATCACTACGCTGTCCTTTATTGTATGGGGTCACCACATGTTTGTAACGGGTATGAACCCGCTGCTCGGAGGTGTATTTATGATCACCACGCTCATTATCGCGGTACCTTCAGCAGTCAAGACTTTTAACTACCTGGCTACACTTTGGCGCGGGAACATCAAATTTACCCCTGCAATGCTGTTTGCCATTGGACTGGTATCCTTCTTTATTTCAGGAGGTCTGACCGGTATATTCCTGGGTAATGCTGCATTGGATATTAATCTCCACGATACTTATTTTGTGGTAGCTCACTTCCACCTGGTAATGGGTTCAGCAGCGATCTTTGGTATGCTCGCGGGTGTTTATCACTGGTATCCGAGAATGTTCGGAAGAATGATGAACAATAAATTGGGTTACCTGCATTTCTGGCTGACCTTTATCGCGGCTTATCTGGTATTTTTCCCATTACACTTCTTAGGCCTGGATGGTGTACCCCGCCGTTACTATGCTTTTACAGAGTTTGAGTTTATGCAGAAATGGCTTACCGTAAACGTGTTTGTGACATGGGCGGCGATCATCGGCGCGCTTGCACAAGTGGCCTTTCTCTGGAATTTCTTCTACTCTATATTTAAGGGCAAACGGGCACCTCAAAATCCCTGGGGAGCTAATACGCTGGAATGGACTGCTCCGGTAGAGCACCTGCACGGCAACTGGCCTGGCGAAATCCCAACTGTTTACCGCTGGCCATATGACTACAGTAAACCTGGTGCTGAAGAAGATTTTATTCCGCAAACTGTGCCTTTCTCGCAAACCATGAGTTCAAATATGCCGCATGACTTTGAGGGAAATGCTGAATCTGAGCGTATACAGAGAGAGTGGGAAGAGCAGGAAGAAGCTGCTGCAGCTAAAACGAAATTAGACTAGTATTATAGTTTATAATGAGATGGGGTATCTGCAGTAGGTAAATACTTACAACAGATACCTCATTTTTTTTAATCATTTACACATGGTTCCTAAATCTGAAGAGAGATTTATCAGGCTAAACCTTACAACAATTGTGGTTACCCTTTTGCTAATTCTGGCAGGCGGTATCGTACGCAGTACAGGGTCTGGTATGGGCTGTCCGGATTGGCCAAAGTGTTTTGATCAATATGTGCCGCCAACTGCTGTCAGCCAGCTTCCTGCCGATTATAAGGAGAAATTCGTGGCTGAGCGGGTTGCAAAGAATGAGCGTTTCGCGAAGACACTTGATAAAATGGGCAAATCCCAGCTTGCAGACAGTATCAGGCATGATGCGTCAATCCTGCAGCCGGAGACATTCAATGCTGCAAAGACCTGGACTGAATATGTAAACAGACTAATGGGGGCTTTGACAGGATTTTTGTTATTGGGACTGCTGATTTTTTCTTTTACTTATCGCAGAACAGCAAAAAGAATAATCGCACTTAGTTTTTTAAATCTGATCATCGTGGGTTTTCAGGCATGGCTTGGCTCTATTGTGGTCTCCACTAACCTGGTCGCCTGGATCGTTACCGTACACATGCTCCTGGCCCTGGTGATATTGGCAATTCTGATCTATACATATAATTATGCGCAGCAAATGCATAAACAACGGACCGTGGTTATGGCGCAGGTGTTCTGGCTGAAACTGCTGATCTTTCTGGGAATAGTGGTCACTGTGGTACAGATCGTTCTGGGCACCGAGGTAAGGGAAGCGGTTGATGCGGTATCCAGGAGTCTGAGGTATGGGGACAGGGGGAGCTGGTTAAGCAGGGTGGGTGAGATTTTCTCTTTACACCGTGATCTGGCCATAGCGGTACTCTTACTGAACATTATTATTTATAAGGTGACAAAGGACAGATTCAGCGGAAAGTCTGCTGCATTGATGGTCATAAATTCTATAGCAGTTACTTTGATCCTGCAGATCATTACTGGTTTATTGCTGTCAAATCTTGCCCTGCCTCCTTATGCGCAAGCGCTGCACATTTTATTTAGCACACTTTTATTTAGCCTTCAATATTACCTTTATTTGCTGGTTTACAAAACAACGGCCTACAAACAGGGGATTAATTAAATATAACTTGAAACAATTTTTAACAGATTTCTCCAAACTCATTAAATTCAGATTAACTTTTCTGGTTGTGTTTTCGGCATCGGTTACTTTTTTGATCGGTTCGAAGGTTTCAATAGACGGAGTTGCACCGGGCATTGACTGGACTAACTGGCTGATCCTGATCGCAGGTGGTTTTTTGGTTACTTCTGCGGCGAATTGTTTCAATGAAGTAATTGAGGTAGATCTTGATAAGCTGATGACCAGAACAAAGGACCGGCCGATGCCTGCAGGTCATATGACAACCGGGCAAGGACTGGTCTCCGGTTTGGTAATGGGTATGCTGGGGACCTGGCTGCTGGGTAAGCTGAATATTGAAACAGGTCTGCTGTCGGTATTTTCCATATTCTTATATGCGTTTGCTTACACTCCTTTAAAAAGAAAGTCACCTATAGCTGTGTTTGTAGGTGCGATACCAGGAGCTTTACCGCCGCTGATCGGTTATGTAGCCGCGCATGGCAAAATCGACAGGATCGCAGTGATACTTTTCCTGGTCCAGTTTGTATGGCAATTCCCGCATTTTTGGTCCATTGCCTGGGTATTGGATGATGACTATAAAAAGGCGGGATTTAGGTTACTGCCTACTACAAAACGGGACAAGGTCAGTGCCTTCATTACCTTTCTGAGCGCGTTGATTTTGATCCCTGTAAGTTTACTGCCAACATTCTATGGTTTTGGAGGGTATTACATTGCGGCGGTTTCCCTGGTAGCCGGATTGGTTTTTGCCTGGCTTGCATTTAAGATGTGGATGAATATGGATTTGGCGAGTGCGAGAAAAGTAATGTTTTGCTCTTTCTTTTACCTGCCGCTGGTGCAATTGATTTTATTGTTTGATTTTATAGCGAAATAAATTTAAAATGGTACATACATTAAATAAACAGGATGTGAACAACGACGCTCAGACAGATTTGAAACCTAAAAAGTTCATAGTGTGGCTGTTCATGGTGTCGTCAATGATCATGTTCGGGGGCTGGACGAGTTACTATATTGTGTTCTCCGCCTCTAAAGGGAAGGGACACGGACTGGTATTGCCGGATCTGTTCATTTACAGTACAGCGGTTTTGCTGGTCAGCAGCCTGTGTTTGTTTTTAGCCTCCAGGGCATTAAAAGCAGGAAATACAGGTGTCCAGCGCGGGCTTTTGTGGGTGACACTGGCATTGGGGATCTTATTTGGGTATTTGCAGATATCCGCATGGTCTACACTGGTTGCAACCGGTGCTTTTTTCTCTAATAATAACGCAGCGATTTCCATGATCTATGTGGTGTCCGGATTCCACTTATTACACATTTTCGCAGGGGTTTGCTTTTTATTGAACGCCATTGTGGGCACATATTTGAATATCTCTTCGGAGAGGCGTAAATTCCGGATGGAAGTCGCGGCTATATTTTGGCATTTTATAGATATATTATGGATATATCTGTATGTTTTTTTACTTTTGAACAGTTAGATTTTTTAACAAACTATTACTATTTACAAAATGAGTTCATTATCACAATTAGATCAGGTAAAAACTACTCCATGGAGTGGAGGCCGCTCGCCGTGGTCAGTAGAGTACGGCAAAATTATGATGTGGTTTTTCCTGGTTTCTGATGCATTCACATTTTCGTCGCTTTTGATCTACTACGGGGCACAGCGCTTCAGTAAGTTTACATGGCCTGCACCTGATAAGGTGTTCCAGTCCATTCCGGGAATAGCAGAACATGGCGCTCCATTGGTTTTCGTCGGTATCATGACTTTCATCCTGATCATGAGTTCGGTAACCATGGTACTGGCTGTTGAGGCCGGACACAGACGCTCTAAAAAAGAAGTTATCGGATGGATGATCGCCACGATTATAGGAGGGTTAATGTTCTTAGGCTGTCAGGCGATTGAATGGACTCACTTGCACCATGATGGTTTCTGGTGGGGAACTATTCCTACAGCAGAGGAACTGAAGCACTTCTTTAACGGACCGGTATCTTTGGTGGCGGCGCAGCAATTCGCCAACCTGTTCTTTACCATTACGGGTTTCCACGGGTTTCACGTGTTTAGCGGAGTGATCATTAATATCATTATATTGTGTATGACCATTAACGGAACTTTCGAAAAGAAAGGTCATTACTTAATGGTGGAGAAAGTAGGTCTGTACTGGCACTTTGTAGATTTAGTATGGGTGTTTGTATTTACATTCTTCTATTTGGTTTAATTGTAATTTTATAAAAATATTATCATGTCAGAACATCACTCACATACAGAAGAAGGTCACGAGCACGGTGATCACGCAGGTTTATCGAAAGGTAAAATCTGGAAGGTATTTGGAATTCTATTGCTGATCACAGTAATTGAGTTTATCATTGCGCTATGGGCAATTCCTGGTGGTCACCTTACCCAGCATACCGGTAATTACATCTACATCGTATTGACGTTATTAAAAGCGTTCTACATTGTTGCATATTTCATGCACCTGAAATTTGAGAAACGCGGGTTACAGCTGGCGTTAACAGTTTCATTCGTATTCATCATGTATTTTATCGTGCTGATGATGATTGAAGGAGATTACCTGAACGTGCATATGCCTGTTGTTTAATGAAGCCTGCTTCTATAAAGAAAATCTTAATCCTGGTCACCATATTAGCGGTACCAGGATTTTTATATTATTTGCTGCAGGACCAGGGCAAGAACAGGTATAAACCACTGCCTTTTTTTGGGCCCAAAGTGTATGGGCATTCTTTTCATGAGGTAAGGGGTAAAACGATCGCTGATACGATATATCATGAGGCGAAGGGTCTTGATTTTATCAATCAGGCTGGTAAATCTGTCAGCTGGAATAATTATAAAGACAAGATTGTTATTTTTAACGTGTTCTATACTCAGCCGGTTTCGGAAGCAGTGAGGTTATCCAATAAGGCAATGCAGGCATTTGACGCCATGTATTCGGAAAATAGAATGATACATTTTGTGAGTATGAGCATTGACCCTGTTTATGACCAGCCTGAAGTATTAACAAAATATGCAGACAGTCTCTCTGCAAAACCTGGAAAGTGGGATCTCCTTACAGGAGACAGCACTAAGCTTTTTTCATTTATAAATGAGCAGTTATTTATGGATGCGCATCAGGCTTTTGGCAGGGGACGCAAGCATTTTCTATTGAGTGATTATTTTGTGCTGGTTGATCCTCAGCACCGGATCCGGGGTTATTACCGCTCAAACAGGCAGGAAGATTTATCGAGGCTGGATGATGAGATCAAGGTATTGATCGCAGAAGTACTGAGAAATACTGAAGACGGAAGATAATTTTTCCAATATCCAATTTATATGAATATCAACGATAAGTTTTTTTTAAGATTAATATGGGTGGTGACCGCAGTGGTTTTGCTGGTGGTCATTGCTTTAAAACTGATTCCCCCGCCTCAGGGCAGACCCGCCTTTATTTATATGTTGCCGCATATTATTGGAGGTATTAACGCAACATGTTCGGTTCTTCTTGTGGTTTCGCTGATCTTTATCAGGCGAAAGAATATACAGGCCCATAAAGTGACAAATGTGATCACTTTCGTCCTGTCTGCATTATTTCTCGTATTTTATATCCTTTTCCATCTGTATGAAAAAGATACCCGCTTTGGCGATGCAGATCATGACGGACTTTTGTCGGCCGCAGAGCTGGCAGCAGCAGGGGCATTCAGGTATGTTTATTTCTTTATCCTGATCACGCATATTATCCTGGCCGTTGCTGTATTGCCGCTGATCCTGATCAGTTTCTTAAGAGGTTTCAGTATGCAGGTAGAGCGTCACAGGAAGATCGTTCGCTGGGCTTATCCAGTCTGGCTGTACGTGGCTGTTACAGGAGTTGTGGTTTATCTGATGATCTCTCCATATTATAATTTTTAGTCCGGATTTTCTTTCCTTATATTTGCAGCATGAAAAGGATAGCATTTGTTTTCATTCTTATTTTATTGTTTGCGGGTTCGTCTGTCACTCCTGTTAAGGCGCAGTGTGCGATGTGTACAATCAGTGCGGAGCAGGGTACAAAGAATGGCAATACACAAGGTAAAGGACTGAATTCAGGCATCATATACCTTTTGGTAATTCCTTATCTGATGATATCCGGTATAGGTGTATTGTGGTATTTAAAATACCGTAAAAAATCTGCAGGATATGCTCAAAACATCTAAGTTTTATGCAGTCATCCACGGCAAATGTCCGCAGTGCCGGCGAGGTGATATTTTTACAGGCAGTCTTTATGGCCTGGATGTTCAGCGTACCAATACGGTTTGTGCGCACTGTGGTCAGCGGTTTGAGATAGAGCCGGGATATTTCTATGCCGCGATGTACGTGAGCTATGCGATGAACTGTGCTGAAATGATCGGGCTGGGCATTGGTACGTACGCGTTTTCAGGAGGAAACCTCGAATTTGAATCACTTTGGCTATACATTACGGTAATTTTTACAGGCTGTTTACTTTTGGCGCCATTTAATTACCGGTATTCACGGGTGATTTTATTACATTGGCTATCTCCGAAAATAAAGTATAACGCCTATTATGATAAGCCATGATTAAGCCTGAGACCCTTGGATTTATAACCGATGTAGCTAAAAATAATAACCGTGAATGGTTCGCGGAAAATAAAGAGCGCTACGAAACGGCACGTGAAGATGTATTGTCGTTCATCACACTGCTCATTCAGGAGCTGGCCGCTGTCGATAAAGAATTTCCGGCAGATATGCCTGCTAAGAAATGCTTAATGCGAATTTACAGGGATGTGCGGTTCAGTAAAAACAAAGATCCTTATAAAAATAATTATGGCACTTCATTCAGGGTAAAGGGCAAAGGAGTTCCCGAACCCGAGTACTACCTGCACATTCAACCGGATAATTCCTTTTTTGCCGCAGGATTCTGGATGCCGGAGGCTGCTGTACTAAAGAAGATAAGAGAAGAGATTGATTACAATACTTCGGAATTTCTGGACATCATTAATGCCGGGGATTTTAAAAAGATCTATAAGCTGAGTGAAGAAGATAAATTAAAAAAGGCCCCGAAAGGCTATGAAAATGATCATCCGCAGATCGAACTTTTGAAGCTGAAAAGCTATATTGCGATCTATCCCCTTAAAGATGAAGAGTTCCTGAGCCCGGGAATCGTTGATAAGTTGAAAAATGCTTTTAAAAGTGTCTACCCATTTATTTTATTTTTGAGAAATGCCATGGCACAATGACCAGGTTAGATTTTATTACTGCTAGAAAAGCAATTATATATTAATGAAAAAAATCATTTTGTTTTTGTTCGCCGTGATGGCCGTCAGTGCATGGAGCTCCTGCGTTATTTTGTCCCCGAAAAAATACAAGTCTTTATTGTCTAAACAGGACTCATTGAGTAAAGGCTGGACTGAGTCACAGCAGAAGAATGAAAGTTTGGAAGGTCTGATCGCCAGGCTTAGAAAAGACACTGTTGGTTTAAGCAGTGCGCTAAATGATCTTAAAAGCAGGTATTCTGAGATGGACAGCAATTATACGAAGCTGCGCAGCAATAGTTCCTCTGAGATCAACAAATTGAGCAGTGACCTTAAAAAACGTGAGCAGCGGTTGAAGGAAGTCGAAGAGATCCTGCGCAAACGTGATGAGGCCACCAATCAGCTCAAAGAAAAACTGCAGCAGGCTTTGCTGGGCTTTACCAAGAATGGACTGACGGTGGAAATCAGGAACGGTAAAGTATATGTTTCGCTGATGGATAAACTGCTGTTCCCTTCGGGAAGTATCATCATTGATGAAAAAGGTAAGCAGGCGCTGAGTCAGCTGGCTAATGTGCTGAAACAGCAGCCGGAGATCAATATCGCTGTCGAAGGCCATACCGATTCACAGAAAATTACCAACCTTGGGCAAATTAAAGACAACTGGGACCTGAGTGTTTTAAGGTCTACCTCGGTAGTCAGGTACCTTACAGAGGTAAGTAAAGTGGAAGCTGTTCGCATGACTGCAACCGGCAAGGGAGAATTTCAACCCTTAGGACCAAATACAACCGCTGAAAGCAGAAGTAAAAACCGCAGGATTGAAATTGTGTTATCTCCTAAACTGGATGAGCTATACGATCTGATCAAACAATAAAGCTGATTAAAACGGACTGTCGAAATCTTTAAACGCTGGTAACAGCAAGTCCTTTTCAGACAGCAGCAGTGATTCTTCAGCAATTTCTGCATTCCATTTGATATTCAGGTCCGCATCATTCCACATCACGCCGATCTCTGAATCCCTGTCATAGTAACTGGTTACTTTGTAGGTAAAGATGGTATGGTCTGCGAGGGTTAGGAAACCGTGCAGGAAACCAGGAGGAACCCACAGTTGCTTATGGTTTTCCCCGCTTAGCTCAATGCTGAAATGATGTCCGAAGGTGGCAGAATTTTTCCTGATGTCTACAGCGACATCCAGTACACTTCCAGCGATAACGCGTACCAGTTTGCCTTGTGCGAACGGAGGTTTTTGAGCGTGAAGACCACGTAAAGCTCCTTTTTGCGAAAAAGACTGATTGTCTTGTACAAAGGCGTGGCTGATACCGGCATTGGCAAATAAATTGGCATTGAAACTTTCGTAAAAATAGCCGCGGTTGTCTTTCCAGACTTTAGGCTCTATGATCAGCAGGCCTTCTATTGGGGTTTTAACAATATTCATATGTGGGATTAAGCAATGTATTCCATCAGTGTTCTAAAGGCTACAACCCTGGTTTCAAAATGTTGAAGGGCCTCTGCCTGTAATTCGGGCGCAAATTTTTCCTGATACTCCTCGTATTCAGCCATACTTTCGGCCACATACTGGGCGCAATAGGTGACTCCTTCATTGGGAGAATCCAATACTTTTAACAAGCGGTAAGACACGAATTTTCCGGTTTCCATCACTTTTGGAATGTGTTCCTCCTGCATCCATTGCAGCCATTGTGCGGCGGTATCGTCCTCTATGATCGAGGTAACATTATATAATAACATCGGGCAAAGATATGAACTATGTACCAATAATATCCCCGCGAAGTTTTCTAAAGCGCTTGCGCGCCTCTGTGGTAAACATACTGCCCGGATGGTCATTGATCAGCTTCTGATAGAGCGTCTTGGCTTGTTCGGTATCCTTGATGTTCTTTTCATAAAGCTCAGCCAGCGCAAACAAAGCATCATCGGCCCATATGCTGCTGCTTTCCTGCGCTGTAAGCGTCGTTAAGGCCTTGACTGCATTGGTGATGTCCTTGTCTTTGATGTATATCCTTGATTTTGTCATCAGGACATCGTCAGTAAGGCTATTGGCCGGGAATGCTATACTGATACTATCCAGTTTGGCCAATGCTTTTAATGGAAGGTTTCTGAATTCGAGCATCTCTGCATCAGCATACATTTTAAGTGCGCTGCTGTCTGTAGCAGACTGCAGGTTATCAGAAATGAGCAGGCTCAGGTTAAGCGCATCATTGGCGATAAGCTGAGAAGTGGAGGCCTTCAGGACATCGGCCTGGGACTTGGCATAGGAGAAGTTGCCCTGGTAGAAAGATAGTTTTGCTGACCTGTAGTGTGCCTCATTACCGATAGGCTGTGCTTCGAACTGTTTGGCTACCTGTTCATAGATCAGAAACGCTTCCCAGGGCTGCCGGGTCAAGATATAGATGTCGCCAAGATCCAGTTTGATCTGGCCGATATCAGCAGCGGCAATGCCCTGGATCGCCAGGGCACTTTCCAGTTCCTTTTCAGCCTTATCCAGGTCACCGATATAATAGGCCTGGAGGTTTGCCAGTTTTTTTAAGGCGAATACTGTTTGGGGGGTCTTTCCATATTCCTGCAGCAGGGATTCATATTGGGCCGCGAGATCTGCTATGGCTTTCTTATCGAACTGTCCGGATAGCGCGAGCTGGTACCTGGCATCGATCATCTCTATCTTGGCGGGCAAAAAATATACGTTGTCCTGACCTTTTCCGACCAGGTACTCATAGGCTTTAATGGCTGTTGTGTAGGCTTTGTTGGCTATAAAGCTATTGGCTGCATTAAAAAGGATGCCGCCGTCATCCTTGATCCTTTTGTCCTGGGCAATGAGTTGTCTTAGGGCCATTTCGTACTCCTGCTGCTGCAGGTACTGCCAAATGAGGAGCCTGGTATAGATTTCAGCCTGCGGATCCTTTTGGATCTTTTTTAGCAGGGCGGCCTGTAAGATCTGATAATCAGTGTTGTCTTCAAATATACTCGACAATACACTCTCGGCCTGCGGCAATAATTCCGGCATAGCGGCCAATGCACTAACATATTCCTGAACGAGCATATTCTTGTCCTTTTTAAACCGGTATATCGTTAGCAGCTCATAAGTGAATATTTTTTCGCTGTTTAATATTTTTCTGCCCTGCAGGAACGTGGTAATGGCAAGATCGTAAGCCTGAAACCCATAAAAGAGATTGGCCAGTTCCCGCACTTTAAATTCATCCGCAGGCACATTGTTTATGGTTTCCATATACATTTTTGTAGCGGCTTCAGTCTGCCCTTTTTCCTGGTAGACACGGGCAAGTGCCAGGGTGTAATGGAAATTTTTCGGGTTTTGCCTGATGAGCTTTTTAACGGCCTTTTCGGCATCATCCAGTTTTTTGAGTTTTACGAGTGAATTGTAATAAAAATCAAAATAAGTGTCACTTTTTGTACGGCTGAAAAGCTTTTCAAATAATACAGAAGCTTCCTGATACTGGCCTTGCTGGTAATATTGAAACGCAAGTGCGTCATCAACCTCATCCTGGGCCAGGCAAAGCAGATGAACGGTAAACAGTAAAATGGTCAGCACAAATTTCTTCATAGGAAGTTTCAAAGGAACTACTAAAATAACGATTTGAATCGTAATGTTTAACGTATTGCCCAAACATAAAATTTGAGCCCGTATTTTAAATGTTACTCAGATTATGTTTTCCTTTCTGATGAAATTTTCTAATTTAAGCTCAACTGACAGGCAAACGGGCTTTCGAGTAACAATGTTAGTGAATAATGTATATACATAAACAGTGTTGCGTAGTTTTGCAAACCAGAAGATGATATGACAGGAAGCAGAGCATTCTTACTATTCTTTTTATTGTGTTTTGCTTTTGCATGCAGACAGCAGGATAAGGTGAGGACTTTGCCTGTAGATGCTTTTTTTAAATCTCAGGATAAGATCGCTTACAGAATATCTCCTGATGGAAAGAACTTGTCATACCTCAAACTGGAGGGCAAAAATCAGAACCTTTACATTGAAAATATTGCAACAGGTCAGGATAAGCGCATTACAACGCTGAAGGATAAAAACATTAGCTTTTATTTTTGGGCAAGTAAGAACGAGCTGATTTATTATAAAGAATTTGATGCTGGCAAACAGCGTTCGGATCTGTTTATAATTGACAAGGACGGCACCAATGAGCGGCAGCTCACCAACAATGAAAAAAACAAGGTAAAGGTTCTGGAGGACCAGTTGATCGATGATAAATATCTGCTCATCTCTTCGAATAAAAGAGACTCCACGGTATTTGATGTCTACCGGCTTAACGTGCGCAACGGGCTTACTGAAATGGCGGCCAAAAACCCGGGAAATATTACAGACTGGATCACTGATCCGGAAGGAAAATTAAGACTGGCGACCAGCAGCGACGGGGTAAATCAGACCTTGCTGTACCGGGAAAATGAATCACAGCAATTTAAGCCAGTGCTGACCAATAATTTTAAAACTACTTTCAGACCGATCGCTTTTTCACATGAGCGATCCAATGTCGTTTATGCCATTTCTAATATCAACCGCGACAAATGCGCATTGGTCCAGGTAGACTGCAACACCGGTAAGGAAATCAAAATCCTGTTTGGTAACGATACTTTAAATATCACGGATGCCCAGTATTCCAGGAAGAAGAACCAGATGTCGTTTGTCGTTTACGAAACCTGGAAAAAAGAGAAACATTACCTGGATGATTCTATAAAACTGCTGTATAATGATCTTGATAAATTATTGCCAAAGACCGAAACACGCATTATCGACAAGGACAGGGCGGAGACCGTTTATATAGTAAGAACCTTTACTGACCGTAATCCGGGGTCTTATTATTTATATTTTCAAAACACAGGAAAGCTGAGAAAGTTAAGTGACTTTAACTCTGCAATCAGAGAAGAAGAAATGTGTGAAATGAAGCCTGTTACCTATACTGCCAGTGACAGTGTGAGCATACACGGATACCTCACACTTCCGCTGTATAAGAAGGCTCAGAACCTTCCCGTTGTCGTGTTGCCGCATAATGGTCCGGGCGGCAGGGATCTTTGGGGATATAATCCTGAAGTCCAGTTTTTAGCAAACCGGGGCTATGCGGTTTTCCAGGTAAACTACCGCGGATCATCGGGCTATGGAAAAGCTTTTGCGGCATCAGGATTTAAGCAATGGGGCTGTAAGATCCAGCACGACATTACTGATGGTGTAAAATGGCTGATCAGCAAGAAAATTGCCGACCCCAAACGAATAGCGATATACGGAACAGGTTTTGGAGGACATGTTGCGCTGAACGGAGTAGTTGCAGGCAAGGGAAATTATGCTTGTGCCGCATCAAACTCCGGAGTGATCAATTTGTTTACCTATCTTAAATCCATTCCGCCGTATTTGAAGCCAAACCTTCAGATGTTTTATGAGATCATCGGAAATCCGCTGACAGATGTGGACCGGATGAAACAATCCTCTCCGCTGTTTCAAACAGACAAAATAAATGCCCCTGTATTTGTGGCCCAGGATATTAAGGACCCAAATATTAATATCGGGGAGACCATACAATTCGTTAAGAATCTGCAGAAGCGTGAGGTAAAAGTAACTTACCTGGAGAACGAGGGGAATCCCTTTTTCGGTAAAAGTGATGAAAACAGGCAAAAATTTTATACTGCACTGGAGCAATTTTTAGAAGTTAATCTCAAAAAGAAGTAAATCCGGAGTAATGTCTTCAGACAAAAAGAGCGGTTACCGTAAGAATTTTTCACTGATCATTACCTTCATCATCCTGATGTCGGTATTGTTTATTTTATCGCTTGCTCTGGCCTACCGCTTCAGTACCAAATTTATAGAAAATGAATTTGTATCTGAAAAGGTAAACGTACTCGAAAAGAGCATTAAACCCTATAATGACTTCTTTCAAAAGAAATTGCCCGAGGTGTCTTTTTATAATGGATACCTGGACTCCGCAACGGCGTCAAACTTTGTGGACACCGTTTTACTGGAATACCCTTTTGTGTCGAAGGTAATTTTCTATGATTCAGAAGTGCGGAATACCCCGGTCAGTGACGGCCTGAATATTGGGAAATTTTCTTTCGGGCCTAAAAGTATATATCAATTTGGCACTCTGGTGCCAACGGATTCGGTGTCCTTGTTTTCAAGAAATGACACCAGGAATTTTATCGCCGGGGACGATTTTAATACGCTGGCACTGAAACTGGTGACATTTATTGAAAGTCTGGATACAGGCCGGGTACCCGGCCAGGATGAACTGTTTAGTAATTTCAGTGTTGTCCGCTCTAATAAGATCACTTATTTGAACATCCCAAGAATAGAAGACCTGAAAATGTACAAGGCCATGATGCGGAAAGAGCTGAAGTCTCAGCCGGTTTACCAGCAGGACATGATGTCGTTCCATCTGGACCCTTATAAGATCAGGATCATCAATTCCAGACCGTTACTGTATCAGTACATCAAGATTGAACCGCTGACTTACGATCCTTTAGATACTTCATCAGCTTACCTCACCACGGAGATTACTCTGCCCGGCCCCTTTTCAGACTACAAGCTTTATTTTATCTCCTCTAAATCTTTTATAGACAAGGAGATCTTAAGCTATTTTTTGCCGATCGCTTTAGGAATACTTGGGTTTTACAGTATTGTGGTACTGGTGGCCTTTCTGATCTATCGTAACCTGAACATCAATCACAAGATGTTTAAGCTGCAATATGATTTTATGAACAACCTTACCCATGAATTTAAAACACCGGTAAGTGTGATCAAGATTGCAGGGAATAACATTAAAAGCGCAACTACGCTGTCACAAAAAGAACTGAACCTCTATGGCAAGATACTGGATGAGGAAGCTGATAAGCTGAACGGGCTGATGAATAAATTGCTTGCTTTCACCCAGATTGAAAATAAAGCAATAGAGCTGAACCAGGATGAAGTAAATATTGATGATTTTATTGTAAGTACAATAGAATCTCACAAGCTAAAACATCCTGATTTTGATTTTACTTATGAGGTTTCGGGTTTTACCAGTTTTATAACCGATCCGGTATTGTTAGGGAGCTTGTTTGATAACCTGGCAGAAAATGCTTACAAGTATTCTCCCCCGGACCGGAAGAAACTGCACATTAGTGCCAGGCTGATCAAAGGTAAAGTGGTATTCAGGTTTACCGATCACGGAATAGGCATTCCTGCATCAGAAATTAATAATATATTTAAGAAGTTTTTCCGCATACAGAACCAATATAACCAAAATGGAAGCGTAGGGCTGGGTTTGGCTTTCTGTAAGGAACTGGTTAACTTTATGGATGGAGAGATCACCGTAAAGAGCAGGGTTGACAAAGGAACGGAATTTAAAATTGTACTACCACATAATGATTAATAGATATGGCAAAGGGAATTAAAATACTGATAGTTGAAGATGATGAAAACCTGCGATTTTTAGTAGTACACCGTTTAAAGGCAGAAGAATATAATGTTCTGGAAGTTGGCGACGGAGAAGCTGCCGAAAAAATCATATTGACTGAGAAACCTGACATTGTGCTGCTGGACTGGATGCTTCCGGGCAAACAGGGCTCTGAAGTTTGTCAAGAGGTCCGTAAACAGGGTTTTGAAAACCTGATCATCATGATGACCGCCAAGGCACAGGATATAGACAAGATCGATGCTTATAATTTTGGCGTCTCTGATTATGTAACCAAGCCATTTAACATGGATGTTCTTGTAGCCATGCTGGATAGCAAGGTGAAGTTCCTGCTGAACAATGACCGGTCCGAAGTACACCGTTTTGGCAACATGGAGCATCATCCGAATATTCATACTTTATTCAGGAATGGAAAGAAAATAGAGCTTACGATACTGGAGAACAGGATTTTGCTTTATTTCCTCAGAAATCCAAATAAGGTGATCAATCGTGATGAGCTGATGCTCGTGGTTTGGGGATACAATTCAGATGTGAATACCAGGACACTGGATATGCATATTGTAAGGCTGCGCAAAAAGATAGAGTTAAATCCGGATAATCCTCAGCTGCTGCAAACAGTCAGGGGTGTTGGGTACCGGTTCAATCCTTCTTAGGTGAGGGACTATATTAATGCCGAAATATAGCTGAACAGGATCAGCACGAGGTATTGAAGCAGCATGGTACCGTCGAGATAGCCGAAATAATAGTATTCATTTTTTTTGATGCCGGACTTAAATATGAGCCAGCCGGTAAGCACCAATGTCAATCCAAGTCCTATGGCATCCGGATAAGTCACCTGGTTGAACAGCAGAAGCAATACCAGGTATCCTGCGAGCAAAAACTGGCAGAAAATATAGGCCTTGCGCTCGCCCAGCATAACAGGGATGGTTTTAAGTGCATAAAGTTTATCCTGGAACAGGTCCCTGATGTCAAAAGGCACGGTGATGGCAGCGATAAATAAAAATCGCTTGGCCACCAGCAGCAGCGTCTCGGCAGAAGATATATTGATATGGTAGTTTCGTTCCAGCTCGACGATGGGCAATAATACGCAGCTGACAGACCATACCAGTGCAATCAGAAAAAGTTTAATGCCGGGAATGTTTCTAAGCCCTATTTTTTGCTGATTGAGCGTTAAAAAAGGAACATTGTAGCCTACAGCCATAAGTCCCGTAAAGATCATCAGCAGCTTTGATTCTATACTGAGGTACCACAAGCCCAGCGGAATGATGCACAATATGGAGATGAGTGTTATAGAGATGATCAGCCGGTGATGTGAAAAGATCCACCTTACCCTGGCATATGGAGAACTGCCGGGATCCTTGGGCTTGGCCAGAAGCATGCTGAAATTGTAAAGCCCGATAGTGGAAAAGAAAAGAAAAGCCAGGACGTATTTATCTGCCGGCACGTGTAAAAGGTGATAGGTAATCAGGCCCTGCGCTACTGCACAAATGGCAATAAAAAGATTGCTGAAAAGCAGGAAATCAAGAATGGAAAGAAAGATCCTTTTTATCATCTGCATGAAGCCGGGAGATTGGTTATGCCCGCGTCAGTTCAAATATCGTTATTTCCGGTAAAATTCCAACTCTTCCAGGGTAACCTAGAAAACCGTAACCAACATTCACGTACAATTGCTGCTGCTGCTCCCGGTATAATCCTGCCCATTCTTTATAAATGTATTGTATCGGGCTCCACTGAAAGGACTCGGTTTTCACTCCAAACTGCATTCCGTGTGTGTGTCCGCTAAACATGGCGTCGATTTGCGGATATTTTTCCAGTACCTCTCCCCGCCAGTGTGAGGGGTCATGAGAAAGCAGCAGTTTAACGGGAAGATCATCTGTGTCCTTCACGGCCAGTTCCATTTTGCCGTATTTGGGAAAACGGCCCATGCCCCAGTTTTCTATACCCAGGATACCGATCTCTTCACCGCTGACCTTTAACCGTCTGTGTGCATTCATTAACAGGTCCCAGCCCATTAATTTGTGAGTCTTCATGACATCCTGCAGGTTTTTGACTTTAGCGGGTGAAGATTCTCTGCCAAAATAATAATCACCATAGTCATGGTTGCCAAGTGTAGAGTAGACACCCAGAGGAGCACGCACTTTGCTGAATATATCCTGATAATCCCGCATTTCAGAGGCCACGCTGTTTACAAGATCACCGGTAAAGATGATGACGTCGGGTTTCTCTGCCAATAAAAGTTCAATCCCGCCGCGGACGGCTCTCGGATTATAGAAACTCCCTGAATGAATATCTGATAGCTGCGCAAGCTTCAAGCCTTCAAATGCCTTTGGAAGATTTGGCAATATCAGTGGCTTTCGTATCACTTTATAATCGTACGCTCCTGATGCAATGCCCCAGGTCAGTGAGGTCAGGGGGACGGCAGCAGTAATGAGGCCGGCTTTAATAATAAAAGACGAGCGGCTTATGGGCTCTCCGGCAGCAACTATGGCTTCCGGCCTGCTTATCGGGGATTCCTTTCGTTTATATGTTTTCTTTAACCTGATCACGAGCCGCCGCAGGTCGTCTGCAAGCAGAAAGGGCAGCATCACCAGTTTACAGGCAGCGGTCAAGAAAAAAGCCACAAGTATGATCGATCGCAAAGAAAGATAGAAGATCGGAATGGTTACAAAAATGGAGATAAAAACGCCAAATATTAAAAAATAGTTGTATCCCCACCACAAGGCGGCAAACCATTTTTTGGTTGTGGGTTTCCAGTTTTTAAATACATTGAGAATTGCCTTGAAGCAATAATAGTCAAATGCGAAAAGGAAAGCACAAAGCACTAAAAGTAAGGTTAGTCTGCCCATTTATAGGTTATTTAAAGTCAATGTCGTCATCCTCATCCTCAAATTCACCGGCATTAAACAGGCTGTCAAACATGTCAGAAAAACCGAAACCTCCATTGAGGAAATTTTTGTTCAGCTGAGAATATTCTGCAAGTCCATGGAGTACAAATTCCATCAGCAGCAGTGTTTGGTTTTCGCTAAGCTTAGGATGGAATTTTTTGACAAGTTCATGGAGGCCGGTGACCTGCGTCAGGGCTTTTTTGTATTGGGCTATGGTAAGGGCGTCTGAAATGTCCAGTGTGTTCCCTTCTGTAAACCACTCGGTAACCGATGTGTAAGGATTGGCCGTTTTACTTTTCTTTGCTTTTTCCGGATCAGGAAAAAACCGGGAAAACAAAGTTTTAACGGCTTTGCCGATCAGTGTATTTGCTACCTTGGCTGGTCCTTCCAGCTCGCCTTCGTAAACCAGCTCAATTTTACCCGTGATCGCCGGAATGATCCCGGCAAGATCGGCCATGCGTACAAAAGTATCTTTCTCCCTGTTGATCAGCATTCTGCGCTCAGCGGTACTGATGAGGTTTTCATAAGCAGAGATGGTCAAACGTGCCGATACACCGGATTTTTGGTCTATAAACTCGCTTTTACGAGCCTCAAAAGCCACCTGTTCCACCAGGTCTTTTACCAACCCGTCTACCTCTATCAGCTTTTGTTCTTCCGTCAGCTTTGCTTCCTGAAACGTGATCTTCCTGGAAATGCCAATTGTTTTAGGGTAATGGGTGAGGATCTGGCTTTCTATGCGGTCTTTCAGGGGTGTAACAATTGAGCCCCTGTTGGTATAGTCTTCCGGATTGGCGGTAAACACAAACTGCACATCGAGCGGTAACCTCAGTTTGAAGCCCCGGATCTGTATGTCTTTTTCCTGCAGCATATTGAACAATGCGACCTGTATGCGGGCTTGTAAATCGGGAAGCTCGTTAATGACAAAGATACTGCGGTGTGCCCTTGGGATTAGTCCGAAATGGATCACACGCTCATCATTGTAGGTTAATTTCAGGGTTGCTGCTTTTATGGGATCCACATCGCCGATCAAGTCCGCTACAGTAACGTCGGGCGTCGCCAGCTTCTCGGTATACCTTTCAGATCTGTGCTGCCAGCTGATTGGGGTATTGTCACCATGGATGTGAATTTCGTGTTTTCCATACCACGATATAGGCTTCAGGGGATCGTCGAAAATCTCACTTCCGCTTACATACGGTATGTATTCATCCAGCAGGTTTACCATCAGGCGGGCGATACGGGTTTTAGCCTGACCCCTTAAGCCCAGCAGCAGGATATTGTGGCGCGACAATATAGCCGTTTGCAATTCCGGGATTACGGTTTCATCGTAGCCCAATATACCTTCAAACCCAGCCTCTTTATTTTGAAGCTGTGTGATGAGATTTTTGCGGAGTTCGTCTTTTACAGATAGTGATTTATAGTTAGTGGCTTTGAGTTGGCCGAGGGTTGTTATGTTGTTGTAGTCCATTCAGTTTTTTTAATTAAATTATTTTTCAACCTGTCGTTCCTCCTCGCAATGACGACAGAGTTTATTAGTCATTACCTTACGGTTTTCCTTCTGTTCTTAATGTAATCTTCAAATATATATTCTCCAAGTCCTGTTAGCGAACTGTAAAAAGCCCGACCTCCATTAACCCGGGTAAATTCCCGCACAAATTCCTGCAGGTACGGGTCTTTAGCGATCATAAAGGTAGTTATCGGAATATTGAGCCGCTTGCACTGGGCAGCCATATTTAACGTTTTGCTAATTACCTTCCTGTCCAGCCCCATGCTGTTTTTATAATAGCGGCCGTTTTCCTTAAGGCAGGTCGGCTTGCCATCAGTGATCATAAAGATCTGTTTGTTGTGCGTTTTACGGCGGCGCAGCAGATCGGCGGCCAGCTCCAGTCCGGCAAAAGTATTGGTATGGTAAGGGCCAACCTGTAAATAAGGAAGATCTTTTATGGTAATGGGCCACGCGTCATTACCAAACACCACGATATCCAGCGTATCTTTAGGATATTGTGTTTTGATCAGTTCTGCCAAAGCCATTGCTGTTTTTTTTGCCGGGGTGATGCGGTCTTCGCCGTAAAGGATCATGGAGTGTGATATGTCGATCATCAGCACTGTAGAGGTCAAGGTCTTATAATCTTTTTCCTCCACTTCCAGGTCGCGTTCTGTAAGGGTAAAATTACCTATCCCGTGATTGATCTGCGCATTTTGTATAGAAGCGGTCATGTCTATCTGATCCAGGCTGTCCCCAAAGGCAAACTCTCTTCTGTCCGCATTCTTTTCCTCCCCGATACCCGAGATATTGCTGTTGTGATTTCCCTTCCCGGCTTTTTTGAGCTTACCGAAAATCTCTTCCAATGCAGATTTACGGATCGTCTGCTCTGTTTTTGCAGTGATTTTCAGGTTTCCACTGCCGTCTTCATTGAGATAACCCTTTTCTTTGAGCTCATCAATAAAGTCACCCATGCCATACTCATTGTTGGTGAATTTGTACTTCTTGTCCAGCTCATTCATCCATGATAGAGCCTCAGCGGCATCACCAGCAGTGTAATTGAGCAGTTGTGTGAATAATTTCAGCAGTTCGTCAAACCCGCCTTTGGGCAGGTCATCAGGCGTAAAATCAGAAAAATGGAACCCTCTCATAGCTACCTTAATAAACGATTTACCGAAGGTAAAAGTTTGCGGGTTGACTAATGTTATCCACTTGTAAAAATAGCGGACTATTTAGGGCTGCCGTGTGCCAGCGCTCTTTCTGCTCTTTTCACGGCAAGTTTTTCTCTCCATTTGGCATAAGGAGCTTTGAAAACCATTTTCAGCATACTGTCCAGACCGCCTTTGATGGCCAGGTTAAGTACACTTTGCGCTTTTCTGGTTATTGAAGCATCCCATGCCCTGAGGCTGAGTGAAAATGATCCGTCCAGGTATTTCATCCAGTGCCACATTCCGGTGGGCATGAATAGCGTATCTCCGTGTTCCAGGAACACCTCGTATCCTTCAACGCCTTTTAAAGCAGGGAATTTTTCAAAGTCAGGATTTGCTACATCATAATCTTCCAGGGCATAAGTTGCATTGGGGATACAGTATAGTCTTTTTTTCCATTTGTTGTCAAAAAGGATGATGTGCTTTCTTCCTCCAAAGTGCGTATGAAAAAGATGAGGAAGGTCGATGTCGTAATGTAAAAACGTTACGGAATTGGAACCGCCAAAGAACATTGCGGGCATACTTTCAATAAAACCACCCATCAGGTCTTTAGGAATTACAATATCGTTGATCAGGTCCGGATGATGTTTAAAAAGGTTAAAAAAGAAAATACGCAGTTCTGTAGGCTCTCTTTTTATCAGGTCAAGATAATCTCCAAATTTCATTTCTGCAACCGAGGCATTGATCGGTTTAGAGGGATCGGCTTTGGAGTTGTCCATCAGGCTAACGGTGATGTCGCCGCCGATCTGTTTTAAATAATCGGTGTTCCATTTTTCTCTCGCCGGCCATGATTTGGTCAGTCCTTTAATGATCAGCGGACGTCTGGCATCCAGGTAGTTTTTTTTAAAATCAGCAGGGCTGATGCTCTCTACGGTATCTACCGGCTTTAAAATAAAGCTCATAATTTATAAAGAATAAGATACCTGCGAACGGCTAAATGCCAGCTGACCGACCTTATGTTAAGACAAACATATAAAATTTCCGTATCACCATAACCTCAATGTTAATTTTTAACACAATTTAGCGCAGGAATGGCGGAGATTAATACCTGTAGGAGTCGGTCGCTACTTTCAGAAATTCATTCCGGTATTGATTTGGCTGTTTCTCCATTACTGTCTTAAACTGTTTGTTAAAATTTGAAAGCGTCTGGAAGCCACATTCGTAACCGATCTGGTCAATGTTCATATTTCCTTCTTTCAGAGTTCTGATGAGCTTGCTATAGAAGGCCTTGCATTCTATAAAAAGATGTTTTCGATATCATAATGAAAACAAGCGAGGCGGGTGATGAGGTAAGCGCAAGACTGTATTTGCGAACTGTGGATTAACGGTTGTAGATTTTTACAGCATTTTTTACTTTTTTATTGGCAATAGGAATGCTGATCAACATACCGGGGAAGCCGATCATGCCAGCTGTAAAAGCAATTGTTGAAACGCTGCTGTTGGCATCACGGGTTAGAACGGCCGTTCCCGTACCTCCAATGGCAGCAATTGTCATGACCCACGCAAGGGTTCTGTAGATGCGTGCCGCGTTGGCCTTGCGATAGGCGGGAGGATTGTCTTTTGTAAGTTCCATCAGGGTCTTGCTGTCAAGACCAAAGACCTTATCGCCGGGCTTTTGCAGGAAAAGATCTATGCTAGGGCTTGAGGTCATTCTTGATGTACTGGTATTAAAAGTTGTCTGATAGCCACCAAAGGCTGACAATACCCTTAACTTGCCATATACGACTGTATTGTACCAGTCGCCGTTTTGCTGAACGTAAAAATCTTTTTTTCTTTTTACAGCACTGACTTCGGTTTTTTGATAGACCACCTGATCTGCAATAATTTCATCTCTTTTTACTTCGATGGTCTGTGCCTTTATGGTGTCGTTCTTGTTCGTAACTACATAATTGGAGGTCTTATCCGGCAGGCCTTGTGTATGAAAATGGATTCCGCAGGAAGACAGGAATAGCAAGGCGGCGCATGCCTTAAACAGGCCGCAGGGAGCGTTAAATCTGATCATTTTTATGAGTGTTTTGTCCCTATATAGACAAATCGTGACCTAAAATACTAATTACGCTGATATTTGCCAATTCCTGCTGAATTTTACATTGTTTTTGCGGGCTTTCAATTAACGGGGCATTTGTCTTTCCAGTGCCCTGTCCGCCCTTCTTACTGCCAGCTGCTCTTTCCAGTTCATGTATTTTTCCTTAAAACGCGCTTTCATAAAGTCATCAAATTTGCGCTGTAAAGTCAGGTTGTAGAGGCTCTTGGCCTTAACTGTCCAGGATTTGTCCCAGGCCCGCAAACTGATGGAAAAGGAACCGTCAACAAAAGCCAGTTTAACCGGCACAAAAAAACCGGTGTACCTAAAAGATGCACCGGTCAATCTATTGCCCCCCCGAATAAATTAGTTTGGCATCAATACCGTGTCAATCACATGTATCACGCCATTTTTTTGGTTAACATTGGCTATGGTCACCGTAGCGGTTCCACCTTTTTCATCTTTCAGCATGAGCCTGCTTCCTTCCATCCATGCCCAAAGTTTCCCACCGCTTACCGTGCTCAGTTCCGCTTTTCCTTTACCCATTTTGATGGCCTTGGCTATGTCATTGGCGTTCATTTTCCCGGCTATAACATGGTAGGTTAAGATTTTAGTCAGCATAGCTTTGTTTTCTGGTTTCAGTACAGATTCCACGGTCCCGGCAGGAAGTTTATCAAATGCTGCATTTGTCGGCGCGAAAACCGTAAATGGCCCCGCTGATTTTAAAGTTTCTACAAGGCCGGCAGCTTTTACCGCGGCTACGAGGGTAGTATGATCCTTAGAGTTTACCGCATTGTCTACAATGTCTTTGGTCGCATACATTTCTGCTCCGCCAACCATCGGATTTTTTTGAGCGTAAACCTGAGTTGTACATGCCATAGCTACTAAGGCAACGACTGATAAAATTAAGTTTTTCATGTTCTTTTAGTTTTCTTTTTAAAGGTCATGAAGCTTGCATAAATGCAGGTTTCATAGATAGATGTATTTTGTTTTTCACAGTCAGATACGAAGAATAAAATACAGCAGATGTTGCCCGCAGGAAAATGCGTAGATGTTTGAGTTGTAGATGATACGCGGACGCTTTGAATAGTTAAATTTTAATTGGTCATTTGTGTTACCTAAAAAACCAGAATATGGTAAAACACTTTACTCCGGAAGACCTGGCTTCTTTCGTTCATACTGAACTTCAGCGATCTAAAATAAAGGAAGTAAAACCCTCAGAGTCGATCCTAAAAGAACTTTTCAATACGCTATATTACACTAGTCTTCAAACCGAAGAGGGGCAATTTATAAAAGTGACAGTGACACTTTTTGACCATGCGGATTTTGAAAACAAAGACCTGTCAAAACATGACAATCCGGGTTTTTTTGCGTTTGATCCTAAGATTGAATTTTCAATAAAAAACCTGGTTAAGCTGTCTAAAGCTGCAGATCCATGGAGTTCAAGCCTTTCGGTGTATTACGATGACAGCGAAAAGCTCTTCATCTATGGAATGATAGATCAGACGATCCATTACCAGAGCTACCTGAATTATGAAGAAGAGGAAAAACCCCTGTATCCGGGAATTATCCAGGCAATGATCAACGGGATTGGCATATTGAATGTGATGCTCGATTATCATCCGATCGCAACTTTAAACCAGCATTCGCTGGTGAAACTGTACCCAAATGTCTTTGAATATGGACCCGTTTCGGAGTTCATCAGTGAAAATGCCGCATATAAAAAAGCATTTATTGAAAAGAAAGTAGGGCATAGCCTTACTGCAGAAGACGCAGAGATCTATAACGAAATTATTTTTGAATATGTGATCCAGGCGATCAGCAGAATTCTTTTGAGAATAAAAAACTATAGCCACGGTGGAGCAATCCTGATCACAAAAAACTTTAACGCCGATCTGACCACCAAGTACCATCTTGAATATGACCGGATCCAGTCAGCAATATTGCACACCCTGACCAGTGTGACCGACAATGACCTTCTGCTGAACGAGATAAAGTCCTATAAGAAGAAAGCAAAGGATATCCCCGCTGTACTTCACGATGAATATAAAGAAAATGAGCTCGACATCGATAACAGTTACAATGAAATGATCGGGGCGGTGCGCTTTGTTTCTTCTTTGAGCTGTGTGGACGGTCTGGTACTAATGTCTCCCCATTTGGAGGTAAAAGGCTTTGGTGCTGTGATCAATGAAAAAGAACTCCCGGAATATATCGCTGTCAGCAAATCTTCAAAACCATCTGCCCAACGGCTTAAGATTGACCCCAAACATTTTGGGACCAGGCATCAGTCCATGTTTTCTTATTGTCTGAAACACCCTGACAGTCTTGGGTTTGTCGTGTCTCAGGACGGGGAGATCAGGGCGATTAAGAATGTAGAAGGAGAGGTCATGATGTGGGAAAACATCAAAGTTTACCAATTTGAAAGAAGTAACAAAATCCCTAAGCTGCCACCGAGAAAGTAGGCCTATTTATTACCGCTGAAGTCAAACCACAGTGTTCCGTTGATCTGTCCCCCGTTGTGATGGCCCTTCTGACTTTGAGGTCCCATCTGGCTTGCGCCCTGGAATTTGGTGCCGATAGGGCTGATCGAATTTAAAAAACCAATGCTGCCTTCCGGGAACGCCGGTTCTACATTGTTATTTTTCAGCGCATCCTTTTCTCTGGCAGGGCGCAGCATTTGCAGGTACATGTTCTTATCGGGAGTATAGACTGTAAAGGATGATTCCTTGTTCTCGATCACCACCCAGTTGACTTCTGCATGATAGCCTTTAAACTCAGGATATTCAAAAGTTTCTCCGGTAATGGTGTTGTTGTAGGCCTTATGCCAAACTCCAAATTGCTGTCCTTTTAGTCTGTTTTGCCAAACACGGAAAGGTCCACGGCCAAGCCATTTCATCCCTGTGATTTTTTCTTCGGGGTAGTTAAAAGTAATGCCGGTAAAATCAGCATCACCTTGCTGGCTATGCTGGTATTCCAGTTTAACCGGTTGCCCGGGGGCGAAGGTCCATTTTAGATGCAGAGCACCCGCACCCTGGTAATCGGCTTCGACCACATATTGTCCTTTTGCCGCTTTATGGCTGAACTCTTTAAGCGCGGTACTTACGCCCGCCAGTACCGGCCCCCCGGATAGTGAGATGGTGCCGGATGGTTTGACTACTTTTTGGATATAGCCTGTGGCCTTGTCGAAATAGTAATTTATCCCATCGCCTTTTACAATAAAGGATTGATCTGTTTCTTCAGTTTTGATCCCGGATTTAACTGTTTTAGCAGATGGGGCGTTGATTTTTTTAGCAATCGCAGCTGGTGCAGTAATGGCCCAGCTCCAGGTAAATATTTCTTTCTTGTCGGGTCCGTATGCAGTCAGGTACAAGGCATCGTTTTTTGACCATAATGAGGGCAGGCTTAATTTTATCACGCCCTTTTCTCCCGGTTTAAGACCAGGTGCTGCGGGTGTTCCTGTTGCCGCTACAGTAGCCGCAGTAGTTTTGGCTTGTGCCGATGGAAATTTTACCAGTTTCCATTTGAATGTGCATTGGTTTAAATTGGTGAAGGAATACCGGTTCTCCACGGCGATCTCTCCCTTAAAATTTCCATCAATGGGTTTGGGGTCAATATAAACGGGCGACCAGATCTCTTTTATGGTGTAATAACTCGCTTCCTTTTCACGGTGCGGACCAACGATCCCGTCGGCTCCATGATTGCCGTCAGAATCATAGGCCCCGTTTTTATCTGTGCGTATCACTGCCTCGTCTATGAAGGCCCAGATAAACCCGCCCGCTGCATGGGGGTGCTTCATCATCAGGCTCCAGAAATCGTCAAGCGCAGCACCTGCGCCGCCATCATACAGCCCGTGCATAAATTCCGTGGGAAAGAAAACCTCCTGGCCGGTGGCCACAGTCTTTTCGATAGCTTTATAATCCTGATAATGCTTGGTGTCGGTGCCATTAAACTTCTCCCAGGGATGGATTACCGTCCTTTTTTGCGGATCATATAAGGCATAGTCGTTATCCAGTTCTGTATTCCAGCCGCCTTCATTGCCATTGTCCCAAAATACAACTGAAGGGTGGTTCACGTCACGTACTACCAGTTCCTTCACCAGTTTATGACCTACCTCACTGTCATATTTTGCCTGCCAGCCGGTTAACTCATCCAGAACATACAAACCCAGAGAATCACATACATCCAGAAAATCAGCATCCGGCGGGTAGTGCGACATACGCACAGCGTTCATGTTCATTTCTTTCATGAGCCGGACATCCATCAAATGGATCTTGTGGCTCAGCGTCCTGCCGCTTTCCGGCCAGAAGCTGTGGCGGTTACTGCCCTTCATGATTACCTTTGCATCATTTACATAAAAGCCATCATTCAAACGCAGTTCTACCGTACGGAAGCCAAATGTATGCTTCATTTGATGTATGGTGCCCTGCTCGTCTTTTATAGTCACTGCAACCTGGTATAAATTAGGGAATTCCGCGCTCCACAACTGCGGATTTGTAAAGTTATTTTTCAGTTCAAGATGATCTAAGCTGGCATCTGCCTTAACAGAAAAAGGCTTGCCCACATTTTCCCCGTTCAGCTTCTGTACCTGGGCTTCGATCCGCTCATCACCTTTTAAATTTTTGGCATAGACATCCAGTTGAAAAGAGCCATCCGCTTTGGCATTTACAGCTGTCCGCTCTATGAAGGTATTGGGAACAACCTCCAGATAGACAGGTCTGAAAATGCCGCCAAATACCCAAAAATCGCTCTTGCGCTCCGCAGTATTGACAGAGGTATTGGTGGACATTTTTGATACAGTGACTTCCAGCAGGTTTTTGCCATTTGGCTTGATCAGGCCGGTGATGTCGTATTTAAAACGGTAAAAACTCCCCTGATGTACAGGGCCTGCCTCTTTGCCATTGATCATTACCTTTGTGTCGGTCATCGAGCCTTCAAATACAATGAACACTTTTTTGTTTGTCCAGTTTTCTGAAAGGAACTCGTGTTTGTAAAGACCCTGTTCGCTTGCCTTGTCTTTGTCGTGACCATAATTATACGCGCCAAAACCCTGCAGTTCCCAATTGGAGGGAACAGGTATTTTTGTCCATTCACCACTTTTTCTGCCAGCTGTACAGTAAAAATCCCATTGTACAGTATGGTCTTTGTCCGTTCCTGACAGGTATTTAATAATGGTTCCTTGTGAAAATGAACTGAAGCAGATCAGCGAGAATAACAATTGCAGTAATATTTTTTTCATTGGGATCGATTTTGTATTGGGTAATCAAACGGTGAGGGATGGTTTCTGCTTCTAATTTAGAGAATTACTTGATATCACCAAACCGAACTTTTTCAGTGATGCCGTTGGGGTCATTGAGCAGCTGGAAGGTTGTCGACGGTCCGAGATTTACAGGATCGGTCCATGCCCTTAGCGCCCATACAATTTTCTTGTCCTGTGTAACTTCTACCGCCTGTACCGGAAGGTTGTTGAGGTCAAGTCTGCCGTCCCACTGATTAAACCAGTTATTGATCAGGGTGTTTCCGTTTGGAAGACGCATGGCCAGCTGGGGCGATGACAATTTATAATCCGGTACTTCATCGAGCAGGTATTCCCAAACCGTATCTCCCCCGCGGGTCATTTCTTTTACAAATCTTTGATTGCTCGTGACCAGCATATTGCCGTTTTTTAAAGGTACGGCCGACCAGACACTGGGAACCTCAAGGGACAGAAGCTCTTTTCCATTGACATCGTATTCACAAACCCTGCCCAGATCCATATGTGCAACCAACAGCGTGCCTGCTGCGGTTAGCCTTGCGTGTCTGATCTGACCGTGGGTACCGCTTTTAAAGGGTATTGTGAATTCTTTTGCAATCTTGTCGGTCTTGATGTTTATCACAAATACTTTTGCCGGATTACCATTCTGCACAAACACAACATGATCATTTCCTATCGGCTGGGCAGTATGCGTTTCAAAGCCCTCAGGAGTATTATATTTCCATAGAACTTTCTTATCACTGTTGATTAACGTAATGCCATATTGGTGTGCAAACAGGATATTGCCGTTGGTCATCAGCACAGCGTCGCTGATTTCGCCTCTGCCTGTCGTATCAATGTAAGACCAGGCGATTTTGCCATCCCGTACGATGTACATATTGCGGGCTTTGGCTTCACCGGCATAAAAGAAGTCAAATTGCTTAAGGCCCTTCCCGGGCAATATTTTAGGGGCAAATGGCACAGCAGACATTGTCTGAGCTGCTAATTGCCTGCTCATGCTCAGAAGCACGAAGATAAATGCGATTTTATATTTCATAATGCTTTCAATTTCTTACCGAAAACCTGAAGATCGTCTGTGATCTAAAGGTTTCCCCCGGCCTTAAAACCGTAGAGGGAAATGATGGTTGATTGGGAGAATTGGGGTAATGCTGGGTTTCCAGACAAAATGCCGCATATTTGACGGAGGGTTTCTGCCTTCTGCCAATTATGCCCGGGTTCAGGTGATTACCGGTATAAAATACCAATCCCGGTTCCGTGGTGAACGCTTCCAATACCCTTCCGCTGAGCGGCTCATAAGCCTGCGCAGCCAGTTTCAATTTGCCGCTTTGATTGCGCAGCACATAAGTCAGGTCGTAGCCATTACCAATTTTTAAAGCAGGATGCTCTTCAGCAATCCGCTTGCCTATTGGCTGGGCTGCCGTAAAATCAAGCGGCGTTCCTTTCAAACCGGGTATATTCCCGGTAGGTATATTGTTTTTGTCGGCTTCCAGGTACTGATCGGCCACAATGCGGAGTTCCGTATCCGCAACGGTTTCCGCTTTGCCTCCGGAAAGGTTAAAATAGCTGTGATTGGTGAGGTTGACGTGGGTTGTTTTATCCGTCGTAGCCGTATAATCAATTTTTAGTTCATTTCGATTGGTCAGCGTATAGGTGATGCTCACGCTCAAATTGCCGGGAAAACCCTCTTCCCCGTCTTTGCTGAAATAATTCATTTTCAAGGCCACTTCTTTGTTCCTGGTAATTTCCTCTACCTTCCAGATCTTCTTGTCAAAGCCCTGTCTGCCGCCATGGATGTTGGAAGTCAGTTTGTACTCCCGGCCGTCAAGTATAAATTTGCCGCCGGCAATACGGTTGGCCACCCTGCCCACCACAGCTCCCATCAGGGCATTCTGTCTGCCGGTGTACGCACTAAGCGAATCAAAACCAAAAACAACGCTGCCCATATTGCCGTTTTTGTCGGCTGTGATGATGTCAGTAATGCTGGCCCCGTAGCTGATCACCTTAACCTGCATGCCATTGCTGCTGGTCAGGGTGTACTGGTAAACCTGCTGTCCGGCCGTTTCGCCGAAAAGTTTTTTTGAGATGCGGGGTTTAACTGATGCCCCGCCAGCAAAACTGATCATTAAAAGACTGGTGAGCAATAAAAAAGTACCTCTGTTTATCTTGTTCATCACTGATTTATCATTAGTTAATTACCACTCCAGCCTAACCCTGATCCCGTCCGGAAGATTCTCAAAACTCAGGAAGCTGGTCTTGCCTGCGCTGTCCCATGAACTTTTGAGCAGGGCAACGGTATTGCCGCTCTCAACAGTCAGGCTAATCTTTTTGGGTTCAGCGGGGAGGTGGATACGCATGGCATTGGTGGTATTGAGCGGACTTTTAACAACGAAGGAGTAGCTTTTCCCGGTTCGCTTTTCATCATAGACCCTTGCAGCTGTTGCCAGCACCTGTGGTGTCCCCGGGTTCAGGATCCGGTCCAGATTATACAGATAGCCCTGCTCGCCGGGTTGTACCTGTTTCTCATTGATGACCGGCAATTCGGGATCAAAAAGGTCGATGAATTTACCTTTAATGGTGTAGGGATCTTTGGTCACTCCTTCGTCCAGTACGGAAATGATCTCGTAGGCCCCCCTCGCCAGGTAAAAACTATTTTTGTACTCAATTTTTTGTCCAAAGGCTTGCTTGTACAGCTCTTCAACTTTTTCGCGCAGCACAAAATCCCTGTTGCTTTCGAGAACATACTCCTTCGGATCCATGCGGATGACACAGACCTGGCCTTTGCCAGCCTCATAAATGCCGTCTTTAGGATTTTGGCCAATGCCCAGTTTCTCAAACAGATCGTCTGCCGGGCATTTGTATTTCTTGCCACCCTTGTTCCACCACTCCTGTACGGTCTGAAAAGGATCATCATCACGGCCGGAGTACACAATGATTCCACCATTGCGCACCCATTTGACCAGGTGGTCGTGTGCTTTCTCTTCAAGCGGTTTCATATTGGAATAAGACATCAGCAGGATCCTGGTGTCATCAAAGGCTTTCTTAAAGCCTGTGTTTTCGATGTGGACGACATTGACCGGCACTCCTCTTTTGAGGAACGGCAGTGCTTCGCCAAAGAAATTAGAAAGCTGCGGATCCATCAGTTTTTGATTGGTGGGTACCCGGTGAAACATACCCGAGGTTTCATAAAAATTGGAGAAGTAAGGATTTGCCCAGGCCTTGCCGTCATCATGCGTCGGCAGGCGCTGGAACATCATCGAATTGCCCATAAGCACACTAATGCCTTGCGTACCCGATGTTTTATTGGGAGAGGTCTTCATGTCGTTCAATGAGTTGATCATTACCATCATTTGGGTAGAGTATGACCTGGGCATGCCCGCACGTTCATTGCTGGCCCTGCTTACAAAGTACTTGCCGTCAAAGATCCGGTCAGGCCAGGGCATGACCTCATAATTGTCGATGTCGGGAAAGAACAGTTCGGCAGTAAAGGTGGTCTGATAATTCTTTTTGTAATCGCTCCAGTCGCGGCGTGTATCCTCGACAGGATCGTTCTCGAAAAAAAGTTTCCGGTTGGTTGGTACAGTCATCGACCGCATGCAGCCATATTCGAGAAAGGCAGTTTCAAAGGTGCGTTCTTTGGCAATGCCATTGAAATAATTGGGTTCGCGTGCAGTGCCGGTCCAGGACTGTACAATATAACCATCCACGCAGTCTAATGAGGCAAGACTGGCCTCCGGGCTCACAATCTCCCACATGGCGTAGTTGATCAGTGAATGCGTGGGTACATAGCAGCGCACGTTCATTCCTTTACTTTTGCCGTATTCCTTCGCGTAGGTAAAAGACTCTTTTAGCGCACGGTAATAGAGAAAATATTTGAGTTTACTGGACAGGTACATGTTCTCCGCAGATTCGTGCTGCGGCCTCCAGTCAAAACCATAATAATCTTTCCATTCTTTTTTAAAGGCTGCGCTGTATCCGGCGCGCGACCAGTATTCCGGTTCTTCCAGGTAAATGGCATCGATCCCGTTGTCGATCACGCGCTTAATGATCTTCTCCTTAAAATATTTAAGGAAGTTGGCAGTTGGAACGATATACGGTGTGTTCTTGCCGTGCCAGATGGTATCGCCGTTCATCTCCACCTGAGCTTCGTCAAAGTGCTGTTTACCGTCCCATTTTCCTAAAAAATATTCCTGGTAACCGCCCCAGGCCATACCGGTCATAAACTGGGTGTTGTAACCTCTGTCACGCCAGGTTTGTGCGCGCTGTTCAAAGGTCATTCCGGGTCTGTCACCAGCCCCATAAACCATGGCCACGTCTGCCCGCAGATCTGTTGTCGGCTTCCATGGAGCAGAAGTCTGAAAGCTGGTCTTCTCTTTCTTGTCAGGCAGCTTTGTTTTGTTCTGCGTCCATCCGGCCGAAGCAGCAAGCAGCATTATTAAAAAGGCATAGGATAATTTCTTCATGTCTCCGTTATAAGATCATCAAATGTTCAGCTTATAACGGCTTTCCAGCCAGGCAAAACGGGCCAGTATTTCCAGCATTCCGCCATGTTCCACCAAATTTTGAACCCCCTTTTTGGCGTTGAACAAACCCTGGTCATTTTTCTCATTCGTCAATGCATGATCTAAAGCTTTTTTAAAGCCTATGATGTATTTAGTGTCCTTATTATGTTTTAGTAAGTGCTGATAACCTCTTAACAATACTGCGTTGAACCAATACCCATCCCTGAATTTGCCCTCACCGTAAAAGAAGGATAGCGAACTGTCAGCCATGGCATTGGCCGCATCCAGGTATTTTTTATCACCCGTGATCTCATATAAATAAACATTCGATTCCAGCATGGTTCCCGTATTGTAAGAGAATGTGGCTTTGCCCAAACTTCCGTCTTTTGTTCTGATGTTGTCATAAAATAAACCTGAAGGTGTCTGCAGTTTCGCATTCGTCCAGGTGAAAATCTTCAATGCCGTATCCAGGTACATCTTGTTTTTAGTGGCCTGGTACATTTGCAATGCGACCAATACTCCGGGCCCGTTGGAACAGGTGTTTTTGGAGCTTTTTGAACCCTCCACCCAATACATACCTCCGCCCAGCACCTGGTCATATCCGGACATCATGAAGTCGTACATCTCCTTACCCTTGGCGAAGTCGGATTTCTGTTTTTTTCTGGCGTAGGCATCCAGAGCCGTAATGCCGATCCACTGGTTATCGTCATAATACCGCTGACCGGGTTTCAGTTTCATGATGTAATCTGTATAGCCTCCTTTTGGCGGTGCCGGATCGTAATAATCTGCCATATTTTTGATGAGCGGCTCCATAAGCTTAGCTTTCGGATCGAGTTTTTCGATCTCGTTCGCTGCCTGGTATAAAGCACAGAGTGACCATAAATAAGTGTATTCCCGAAGGTAACCGTTCTTGTTCTCACGCTGTGCGGAATCTACAACAACGAAATAATAACCTGACGCTTTATCATAGAAATTCTTTTGAATAGCAGCCTGCAATGATTGCAGCTCATTCTTGTAAATGCCTTCCCCGGGTTTATTTTTCTTTTGTGCAGAAAGAAAAGTAGAGTAAGCCGTGAAAAACAGAAGAACAAGCAAAGCTTTCTTATTGATGGTCATAATTTAAAAATTTAGGTATTGATAATCTACTGCTAACTTATAAACTTTCAGCAGCAGATCAGGCATATCGTTTAAGAATTTTGTGTAAGAAGCTCTTTACAGTCTGGCATTTGACCGGTTTCAGAGAATAAATAAAGAGAAAATAATATTTGATTAATCTTTTTGGCGTTTCAGTTGTCATAAACATACAAACATTGAAATGCCATGAAGACCTCATTAAAAGTTATTTGTTCGTTCGTGTTCCTTTTTATTACGGCAATTTTGTTTTCATCTTTTCGAAATGAACATTCAGCAAAATTTGTTTTTCCATATAAACAGGCCGGTCTTACGGAACGACAGGCTGCTGCCCATTTACTAAGCAGGTTTACTTATGGTGCAAAAAGCGGCGATGTGGATGAGGTGGTTAAAACGGGTTTGGGGAAATGGTTTGAACGGCAGCTCGATGGCAATATAAAGGATGTACAGTTAAATCAGCTGCTCAGTAAATTCGAAGACATCAACCTGAGCAATGCTGAAGTTGAAGACAAAATCCAAGATCAGCAAAAGTGTTGAGAATGGCGATCAGCGATGGTTCAATCCATAAAGATTCAGTAAATAAAGGTGACAAGAAAGAATACCGGAAGCAGATTCAGGATTATATGGAGGTCAATGGATTAAAGCCCCAGCAGGAGCTTTACCGCCAGTTCATCAACCAGAAAATACTCAGGGCCGCGTATACCAATAATCAGCTGCATGAATTGCTGACCGATTTTTGGTTCAATCATTTCAATGTTTCCCTGACTAAGAATCAATGTGCATCATTCGTCCCCGCCTTCGAGCGGGATGTGATCAGGCCGAATGTGACCGGAAAGTTCAGTGACTTGTTGCTGGCCACAGCCAAATCACCAGCCATGTTGGTTTACCTGGATAATTTTAGCAGTTCAGGTACACCAGTAAGTATAGATATGAAAGCCGGCGAAATGGGCATGCAGGCTATGCAGGAGAAACCATTTCAGAGAAGACTGAAGAATAAAAGACTGCAGCAACTGGATTCCGGTATGCTGAACAAGGTCAAAAAACTGCAGGCAAATAAGAAGAAGGGCGGACTCAATGAGAACTACGCCCGTGAAGTGATGGAGCTGCACACTTTAGGTGTAGACGGTGGTTATACGCAAAATGATGTGACCCAGGCCGCCAGGGTACTTACCGGATGGACCCTGGCCCCAATGGGAGAGGACGGAGGTTACGGTGCCGGAATGAAAAAAATTGTGGAGAAAATCGGAGCAGATAATCTGCAGAAACGCGGGTTTGTAAGAGAAGGGGATTTTCTGTTTGTGCCCACGCGTCACGACAACGGAGAGAAAACCGTGCTGGGCAAAAAGTTTGCGGCCAATGGTGGTTACCAGGAGGGTGTAACACTTTTGACCATGCTTGCGCATCATCCTTCGGCTGCAAAGTTCATCTCAAAAAAACTGGCCATCAGGTTTGTAAATGACAACCCATCCCCGAAATTGGTCGATGCAATGGCCAAAACATTCAGTAAGACAGAAGGAGACATCAGACAGGTTATGATCACGATGGTGTCCTCGCCGGAATTTTGGAGCAAAGCTGCTTTGAGAGAGAAGACCAAATCTCCTTTTGAACTGGCCATCAGTGCAGTGCGCGGTCTGGATGCCCAGATCACACAGCCCTACCAGTTATTTACCTGGATCAACAAGATGGGACAGAAAATGTATTATTACCAGGCACCTACCGGATTCCCGGACCGTGGGCAATACTGGATCAATACCGGATCATTGCTAAACAGAATGAATTTCGGACTTGCGCTGGCGTCACAACGCATCCCGGGGGTGAAGATCAATTTGAAAGCCTTAAATGCTAACCATGAACCAGAAAGTGCTGAGGCAGCACTGCTCACCTACAGTAAGATGATCATGCCCGAGCGTAACCTGGAAGAAACCGTTAAGCGTTTGAAACCAATGCTCAATGATCCGGAACTGGTCGGTAAAATAGAAAAAGCCGCAGAAAAGGCACCAGCTCCTCAGCCCGAGACCACTATGATGAATGAGGATGCGGACTTGATGACAGGAGTAAAAGGGGACGGCACGATTAAAAAGAAAAGACAGGGGAAAAACGCAGCAGTTCAAACTTCCGATGGAAATAACACTATGCTCGCCCAGGTAGTGGGTGTAATCATAGGCTCACCGGAATTTCAGCGCAAATAAAATTTAAAGCAGATCATCATGACTTCAAGAAGAGGATTTATAAAATCAGGAGGCCTTGCCTTATTTGGCATCGGATTGGGCGGAGTGCCTGGATTTCTTATTGACGCAGTGGCAGGTACGAAACCATTAGGCTTGTTCCAAAGGAAGAAAATCATGGTTTGCATCTTTCAGCGCGGTGCTATGGACGGATTGATGGCTGTAACGCCCTTCACCGATCAGTATCTTAAAGCTGCAAGGCCGACCTTATTTATGTCGGCCGCCAAAGGCGGTAAAAATAAACCGCTCATCGATCTGGACGGCCGCTTTGGTCTGCACCCGTCTATGGCTGGATTTGAACAGGTATTCCGAGATAAAAGAATGGCCATTGTCCACGGTATTGGATCACCCAATAGTACCCGGTCACATTTTGATGCGCAGGATTTTATGGAATCAGGTACCCCTTTTAGAAAAGGTACGGAAAGCGGCTGGCTAAACCGGGCAGTTGGCTTGCTGGGACATGACGGTGCTACACCTTTCCAGGGCGTGAGCCTTACCTCGTCCCTGCCGAGATCTTTTTATGGCGACAATCCGGCTGTCGCGATCGGCAACCTGCAGGATTTTAACATACAGATGCGGGGAAACCTAAAGGGAGCCAATATGGCCGCAAAAAGTTTTGAAGACTTGTATGACCAGACTTCATCAGGTTTATTGAAGGAAACTGGCAAGGAAAGCTTTGACGCGATCAGGATGCTTCAAAAAACGGATGTCAGGAACTATAAGCCCTCAAACAATGCAGTATATCCTAGCACATCATTGGGTAATTCCTTAAAACAGATTGCCCAGCTGATCAAAATGGATGTAGGTATGGAAGTTGCTTTTGCAGAGTCGGGTGGCTGGGATACGCATTTTAACCAGGGTGCCGAAACCGGGATTTTTGCCCGCAATGTAAATGACCTGAGCGAAAGCATTATGGCTTTCTGGGCAGATATGGGTACACTGCAGGATGACGTTACGGTCATGACCATGACCGAATTCGGGCGTACGGTAAAACAAAACGGTACGGGTGGCACCGACCACGGCCGCGGATCCTGCAATTTCATATTGGGGAACGGGGTCAGCGGCGGACAGGTACACGGCCTTGTAAATCCGCTTTCCATAGAAAATTTGGAAGACGGCAGGGACCTGGCCGTTACCACAGATTTCCGGAGTGTATTTAGCGAGGTTGCAGACAAGCACCTTGGCATTCACAATGACAAGGTGCTGTTTCCGGAGTGGAATGGTAAAACAATCGGCGTTATGGCAATTTAGCGAAATCTATTTCCGGATGCTGCCCGGACGATTGTCTTTGCAAGGGTGTTTTAATGGGCGTGAAATCATTGAAAAAACCACAGTTCTTCAGAAAAAAAGAATCTTTATCCGTTCCTCCGGCATAGTCTTTCCTGTAATTGACCCTGGCGGTATTGTCAGCTGAAAAAGCAGCACCCGTTATTTCATGCCAGGCACCTTCAGCATTGGCCACCCATTGGTTTTTATAATTTGCCATACGCGGCTGGTCACCGGTACCAGGATCAAAATTCTCCAGGAAGGAATTTAGCCCCTGCAGGTAGATCGCGGACTGCGGCCGTTCAAAACTGGCTACCAGTTGCCAGATCCCTTTTTCAACATCTTTAAAATACGAGGTATACGTAGTGGTTTTCCTCTCATCGTTAGGTTGTGCCCGGGTTAAAAAAGCATAAGTTTTACCTGCTTTCCAGGGATAGATCATATAGCTTTGTCCACCGGAGCCTTCATTTCCAAATTCACCGGCCTTTGTAGTTTTCCCCTTTTTCAGCAGCACGATCTTCATGCTGTCGGGAATAGCTTTTGGATCATCTGTGTTAAAAGGGCTCCAAATGGAAAACAATACCCTTCGTTCAGTCGCAGAGTTTACCTGCATGCCGAAATAACCACTGCTAAACCCATTGGCCATATAATAGGTGCCGGTCTTATCTTCACCTTCAGGTACCATGATCTCGGAGTAAAGCCACTCTATTTTCGGCCCTGCCGCATCCGGTACCTGGTAATTGAGGTGCACAGACGGCCCCCGGTGCCCCCAGTAGAAAAAATTTCCTTCATTGTTTTTGACATAAGCTGCGTTGGTAACAGGATCTCCCTTCACAATCAGATCAGAAACCTCAGCAAATACATCTCCCGTCCTGGAGATGCCCTTGAGTTCGACCTTTACATAACCGGGTTGTTTGATGCTGACATTTCCAATGACGACTATGGCCGCGCCCAGGTTACTTACTTCTTTGGTCAATGCAGTTCCTTCAGCGCTTACGCTGATCCTGCTTTTTCCTTCAGGCACGCTAAGCCTTAATGCCACTTCAACCTCTCCGGCAGTTTCCGCACGGAAGTAAATAGAAATGATGTCGGTCTGATCGCGCCAGTTGACCACTCCTTCGGTCTTGATCTGTGCTTTTGAATTTTTACTTAACCATCCGTTTCCTCCTACAGGAACAGTGATGGTTGTTGGCTCTATACCGGGGCTGTTCTTTGCATGGCAGATAATTCCGTGCATTAACAAAAGCCCAAGCAGAAGCGAGGTGGTTTTTTTTGTATTCATTTGTGTGTTTGACGTTTGGTCAAATGAATATAGGAAAAATGTAATTAACTCATAAAATTTACCTTGTAACTTTTGCCGTACGCATGTATTTTGAGAACCGGAGCGGGAAGAACCGCTTAAACCAAACGCCTTTCACTTCCTTGCCCCCGATATAGATTTCTTCCCTGTTTTGTTTGATGGCATCAACGATGAGCCTGGCACATTCGCTGGCCGGCATGCCATTATCCTGAGCACTGTCCATGGTGCCCTGCGGGCTGCCGTCCCCGGTCAGTGCGTTTATAGAAACATTGGTTTTGATGAAACCGGGGCAGACCAGTGTGATGTTGATTTTTTTTTCGTAGACCTCAGAGCGCAGGGAGTCAAAATAACCGTGCAAAGCATGCTTGGACGCAGAATAAGCTGACCTTAGCCGGGTGCCAAACTTGCCCACCAGACTGCTGATGCAGACTATATTTCCTCCGCCGGATGTGATCATCCTGGCGATCACCGCCTTGCTCAGGACTACCGTTCCCCAAAAATTGATGTCCATCAGCCGCTGTTCCGTATCGAGTCCGGTTTCCATGGCCAGGCTGCGCTGGCTCATTCCGCCGCTGTTGATCAGGATGTCAATTTGCCCAAATATGCGGATCGCTTCCTCGGCTTTATCCTGCAGGGCTGCTGTTTTTTCAAGATCAAGGGGGAGCACATGTATGCCCACAGGATTTTTACAGGCCGCCTTTACCCTGTACAGCTCATCGCGGTTGCGGGAGGAGATGATCAGTTTAGCCCCGACCTTGTTATAGGCATAAACCAGGGCCTCTCCGATGCCCGACGATGCTCCTGTGATCCAGATAACCTTATTGTTCATGGTGTATTTGTTTATTGATGATCTTCTTCAGTTAAAAATAGCTCCGACGCAATATAGTCAGCAAATAACTTGCCGTCCAAAGTTAAGACCAGGCGGTCATCTTCATTGACCAGCCAGCCCCGTTGTATAAAAATTTGTATATTTTTAAGCGTGTCTGCCAGAAACAGCTTGCCGAAATCCAATTCAATTTTATGCCGACTGCAGCCCCACATGGTACGCAAAGAGGTCATGATGTACTCATTAAACCGGTCGTAAAGACTCAACTCTTCAATGGTCTCTGCCAGCCGTCCCTGCTGAAGCTTTTCCAGGTATTCGGCGTTATTGGCAATGTTCAGATACCGGGTCTGGCCGTCAAAGCCATGGGCGGAAGGACCTATGCCCAGGTAAGGAACACCACGCCAGTAATTGGTATTGTGAACTGCATATTGGCCGGCCCTGCTGAAATTGGAAATTTCGTAATGCTCGAACCCGCCTTCTTTTAATTTCTCTATAAGCGTGATAAATTGAGCCGCACTTTGTTCTTCGTTCAGGGGAATTTCCCTGCCTCTTTTTATCGAACTGGCCAATGCCGTTCTGGGTTCAACTGTAAGCGCGTACGCAGAGACATGCGGCGTTTCAAATTCTATCGCCTTGTTGATATTACTGAGCCATTTGCTGTCGGTCAGCAGCGGATAGCCATAGATCAGGTCAATGCTCAGGTTTTCAAATCCTGCATCCTGGCTGCGCTTGATGCAGGTTTCCGCTTCAGCAGCGCTATGCGCCCGGTTCATCCAGCGCAGGTCTTCTTCAAAAAAGGACTGGATCCCAATGCTGAACCTGTTTACAGGCAGCTGCCTCAGTTCACTGATCTTTTTTGCATCCAGGTCATCCGGGTTTGCCTCGATGGTGATCTCCGCATCTGAGGCCACCGAGAAATTACGGGTGATGGTGTCAAAGATCTTTTCGAAACTTTTAAAGGGCAATACAGACGGCGTGCCGCCCCCAAAGTAAATGGTGCTGACCTGGTCTGTTATCCTGTTCTTTTTATGAACGATCTCTGCGCAGATCGCATCAACCATGTCATCAGCATACTTTAAAGAAGTACTGAAATGGAAATCACAATAAGTACATGCTTTCTTGCAAAATGGTATATGTATATAGATCCCGGACATGCTGCAAAGGTAATTCATAACTGTGCAGGATGGTTATAAATTTTAAACCACTTAATTTACGTTCAGAATTCTAACCAATAATTTATTCCCTGAATTGCGATGAAAACATATATCCTTTCTGGTGATCGTGGCGGGTTTCATGAGCCCCTTGTCCATTCTGGCTGCCAAAAAACCAAAACCAAAGATCATCAACATAGTAAACTTTATCCGTTTACTGGAACCAAGAGATCCAAAGATCACCCAGGATGTGCTTTATCAAACCGTAGTCAGCCAGATCGAGCTCATGAATAAATACAAGCTTGGCGGCACTTTTTTGTTGCAGTATGATGCTTTAATGGATCGCCGCTACCAGGAGTTGCTCAAAAAGCTGCCGAAAGATGTATTTGAGATCGGTGCCTGGTGGGAAATCCCTCAGCCAATGGTCGAAAAGGCCGGGTTGAAATGGCGCGGCCGCTATCCCTGGGACTGGCATGCCGATATTGGCTTCTCTACCGGATATACTCCGGAAGAACGGGAGAAGCTTGCCGACGTGTACATGGCTGACTTCAAAAATATTTTCGGGGATTATCCCAAATCTGTCGGGTCATGGTTCATCGATTCCCATACCCTCAATTACCTGTACGAAAAATACCACATTATTGCATCCAGTAACTGCAAAGATCAATACGGCACCGACGGCTATACCCTATGGGGCGGTTACTGGAACCAGGCTTACTACCCAAGTAAGATCAACTCATACATGCCCGCCCAAAATGCAGCCAACCAGTTACCCGTTCCCATATTCAGAATGCTGGGCAGTGATCCTGTCCGTCAGTATGACACCGGAGTCAGTTCGAGCAGGCAGGGCGTCATCACGCTGGAGCCAGTCTACCCTGAAGCGGGCGGAGATTCTGGCTGGGTCAACTGGTTCTTCAGAGAATTTGTAGAAGGAGAGGCCATGGAATTTGCCTATACACAGGCAGGGCAGGAGAACTCATTTACCTGGGATGCGATGTCGAAAGGCCTTCAAATTCAATTTCCGCTCATCGCAAAACTGAGGGACGAAAACAAGGTAAAAGTAGAAACCCTTGCTGCATCCGGGCAATGGTTTAAAGACCACCATAAGGTTACACCGGCCACATCTGTGACCGTCAATAAAGACATTGAAGGGAGTGACCGCAAAACGGTCTGGTTCAACAGCCGGTTTTACCGTGTTAACCTGTTGTGGGAGAAGGGACCCTTGACCTTTCGCGATATTCACCTGTTTGATGAGAATTTTCCCTCAGTGTATACTAGAGAGAAAGCGACCTCCAATGAATGCTCATTTTTTACACTGCCCTTTATTGATGGCTACATTTGGAGCAAGCCAGGAACACTTGCGGGCATGCGATTCAAAGCAGTCATTGATGGAAAAGAAGTACTGCTAAAAGGAGGGGCTCCTGTCATCCAAAGCCCGTCAACCGGAAAACTCCAGATTTCCTGGCCGCTGGAAGTTCCCGGTTCCACCCTTTTCATGGATATTGACGAAAAGCAGATCAGCATCAATGTCAAAGGAGGGAAGGCCATGAATTGGTATTTAGACATGACCACCGCCGGAAAGGCAGTGCTCCCTTTTAAAACCATCAGCAGCAGCAAAATTGATTGCAGCTTTGAAGGAATGGATTACTCCGTTACGGCAATTAAAGGCACTTTCAGCAAGCCAAACGACCAAACTGTTTTCAGGGTAACGCCAGCGAAGAACGCCATTCAAATAGATTTATCAGGTAGAAAATAGTGCCCGTCATCACGGGCACTATAAAACAATATTTATTTCCAGATAGACTTTACATTGTAAACCTCCAGGTTCTTCACCTCAATGTTGTTGCCCCAGAAGTGGAAGCCTTCTTTATTATTGCGGTCAGGTTTCCGTTCCATAGAGTAGGAATAGGCCCCGCCGTCTATAAATACTTCAATGGAAGTTCTGTCCACATAGATGTCGGCACTCAGCTCCATGCTGGTTGGATCCTGCGGGGAATAGAACATGCCATTTAGCATATTGAAGTTCATGTCATAACCAATCATGCGCTGGGCAAACAGGTTGAACCCGGCCTCAGTAGCATGCGATAGCTTAATGGTCGTTTTGATGCGCAGACGGTCAGCATTGTAAAATTCTTTCAGTTTCTCATTGGCCTCTCCGGAACTCAGGTTAGTCCATTTTTGCGCAGGTGTAAACAGTTTAGCTACCTCTTTTACCGGCAGACTATATAACCTGACGCCATCTTTTGTTTTCTTCAGGGTCAGTTCTGTAGGCAATAGCATCATATTGTTGAAGGCCATTCCCTGCTGCGGTACCCGCCCCCAGCCGATCTGTATCCTGCGCCCGTCAGTCTCCGGAATGTTATTGTAGGTCTGTGCTGCATAGATAGAACCGGACGAAAAGTAATGCTTCCCGCTTTCCGGTTTAAAAGTTTTGCCGTCAAATGAGCCGATCATATACGTGTTTGAAGCACCATACATCACCCATTTTTTGTTGTTCTGATCCCCGTCTACGGCCAGCTCAAACAGGTCAGGGCATTCCCAGAATCCGGTGGTATGACTTTCAAACTTCCATTCTTTTAAGTTTGCGGAGGTATAAATGGAATGACCGTCGCGCTCATTCAGCGCCATTACCCAGTGCTTACCGGGCTTGTACCAGAATACCCTCGGATCCCTTGTGTCCTTGCTGTTCCATTTTTCCTTAGAGTCAATCACAGGCTTGCCATCATTGTACTTGGTAAAAGTGCGCCCCTTATCCAGACTATAAGCCACACACTGTACCTCCCTTTCCGGACTGTCTGCCGTATAAAGCGCCACCATAGCAGGCTTTCCGGGCTTTCCAAAGCCTGAAGTATTGTCGTAGTCGATCACTGCCGAACCGGAGAACATGGTGCCAATCTTATCCGGATGCAGGGCAACAGGAAGTTCCTCCCAGTGTACCAGGTCCTTGCTCACCGCATGTCCCCAGGACATATTTTCCCATTCCCTTTCAAACGGATTGTGCTGATAGAAAAGATGGTATTCACCCTCATAAAATACCAGTCCGTTGGGATCATTTACCCAGCCTCTTCTGGTCGTAAAATGGAACTGCGGACGGTTTTTTTCCTGGTATAAAGAATCCTGCCCCGCTATTTTATCATCCTGATAGATCTTGCTCAGTCCTGCCGCGTCGCCATCGTAACTGATCTTGATCGTCTTGCCTTTATAGGCGGTCATGTCCGAGAATACCCAGTATTCAGGTTCCCCGGAAGCAAGTCTTATTTTGAATTCACGCTCTTCCTTGTCGCCTGTTTCAAATTTCATGATCTTCCGTTCTGTCTTTTGTGAGATCGGGAAGTTGAGGTATCGCTTGGTGATCTTAATGGTGATGTCGGCAGCAAATAAGGAAATGCTGCAGCACAATACCATAACAGAGGCAAGTGTCGCTTTTAATATTGAGTTCATCGTTTATATTTTTGGTTATGTGTATGTTCTGTTTTCTTGTCGCCCATTACCAGCCCTTATTCTGCTGGTATAAGCCTTTGCTAAAGTTAACCTGATTTAGTGGAATCGGAAAATAATATGTGGGCATATCTTCTCCTACTTATTTTTCGACCGTTTTTAAGGCGAAATATGGTATGTCGTCAACTGAGTATAAAAGGACTGGCAGGTAAAAATTAGCATACGGACAAAATTAGAGATGGTTATAGCCAGGTACTCACTTTAAACACACCTGAGTCACACTTTCTTCACAAAAAGGTACCCTTTTGTGGCTTTGGTGTGAACAAGGTGTGAGCAAAGTGTGAAGATGTTATTTACAATATTGAAAAAGATTTAAAGTAGCGTCGTGTGAGGGTTGCATGACCTTAGGGGTCATGCAACCCCCTAGAAGCCCCCTTGATGAGGTTGTGAAGAAGTCATGAAGATTAGGGACAGCTGGTTTAACAGAAAGATAATACGGCGGTTGTGTTTTTATTCCTCAATAATTATACAACTTTGTGATATATAATTGTGAAATTGTATAAGGGAATAATTACAAATGACGGACCACCGTAAACTAACTGATCAGGAACTGGCCGGCCTTTTAAGGCTGGGCAACGAAACTGCGTTTAAAGTAGTGTATGACCGCTACTGGGAAAAGCTGTATTTCGTTGCGGCTAAAAGGTTGAACGATGCTTATGAAGCGGAAGAGGCCGTTCAGGATATTTTTCTGCAGCTTTGGAAGAACAGGGAAAATTTTGAGCTTAGGGAAACCTTTGAAAATTACCTCGCTGTCGCTGCCAAATTCCAGGTGATCAAAAGAAGATCAAAGCGCTTAAGAAGGGCAATTATTGACCAGCAACTGGCCAGTGAAGCGGAATTGAGAAACCTTGACAGCAACCATCACAATTGGAGCCAGTACGATTTTGAACAATTACAGCAAAAGCTAAGTAAGATCCTGGATGGGCTGCCGCCAAAATGTAAGCTTGTTTTTAGCATGAGCCGGGATGATGAGTATACCAACAAAAAAATAGCGGCTGAGCTTGGGATTTCTGAAAAGGCTGTAGAAAAGCATGTGACACATGCGCTGAAAACGTTAAAGAGTAAGCTTGGCAATTACTTTTTGCTGGTGTTGTGGTTTAATGAGATGATTTAAATTTAATATGGTTTCAACATCCATTTCCAGGCGGGTATGATTTGGATATGCATATCATCTATCGTCAATTCTTCTTCCTCATCAAGCGTGATGATCCAGGCTTCCTTAACCTTGCAATAGCCAGCAGCCTTAAGTAATCCTTTTATTTCCCTGTTCCTGGTGTCTGGATCGGTGAGTGTCCAGCTTACCTGTACAGGTAAAGCAGTTCCACCTTCCTGATAGACTACGAAATCACATTCACCTGTCGGTTCCGCATAATAATAGATATTATTGGTATAGATACTACCAAATCTAAGATACAGTTCTTTAAACACAAGATTCTCTAACAGTAAACCATTGTTGCCTGTATATTGTGCTGTATTGGCATTCAATAACCCATTATCCAGCCAATAGATCTTTTTGTCTGATTTTTCACGTTTGCTGTCTGAATAATCAAACCGGCTAATTCTTTTGAACAGATATGCTTGTTCAGCCATATCCATCGCCTCATAAATACTATTTATGCCTACACTATATTGCTGTGATTTAAGCTGATTATATAGTCGCCTATTGCTTATTGTTTTACCTATAGTGGATGCTGCCTGACGGTACAAACTTCTCAAATAGGTATAATTGCTTAGTTGATTATATTCTACAATGTCACGTAGTAACATGGCATTATAATATTCCTGTAAGTAAGCCAGGCTTATTTGCTGTGAAGGGAGATTAATGGTTTCCGGATACCCTCCGTGAACCAGATATTTATGAAACAATGCTATCGTTTTGCTTTTAGCCTGACCATATTCTGATGGTTTAAAATTGCTAAACTCACAATATTCTTTAAATGAAAGAGGTAATAATTCAATAGCTATGCTCCGGCCCCTCAATACGGATTTAAGCTCGGTATGGAGTACAGAGCTATTGCTGCCGGTAAAGAATATTTTTTTAGACCAGGTTTCGTTGATGCGGTTTAAAAAACGCTCCCAACCTGGTGCAGCTTGTACTTCATCAAAGAAGAACCATGCATCTTCCAATGTAGTTTCCGGATTGAGTTCCTGCCATGCCTGCAAAATTAAATCAAGTTGATGAGGTTCAAATTGTATACGTTCATCTTCAAAATTAAAATAGATGATCTGATCTGGAGCTACTCCACGGGCTGTTTTTAATTCTTCGATAGCTAACTGCATTGCGGAGGTTTTGCCGACACGCCGGGGTCCAATGATGGCCTGTATTTTTTCAAGATCCAATGATATCCCGGTATTACGGACTCTAAGTCCCTTCGAAAGGTTTCTTTCCCGATTTTGAATTAATATCTCTTTTATGATTTCCTTCATAGGTGCAAATATAATAAATTGTCTTTGTAAAAAAGACATTTAAATAATAAATTGTCTTTTTTACAAAGACAAAAACATAAAATCCTGATAAGTTTTTTCGAATCTAATGCATTATCGGGTATGAAAAAAGTGTAAAATCAGGTTAGAAAAATCACAAATAAAATCCTGGGATAAAAAAATAAAAAATAATTGGTAGGGTATACGGCCACTCATGGGACTATGTTCTAAATGCCCGTATAATGGACGAACATAGGATAAATATTCTCGCCGGCAAGATAGTGCAGGGAACTATTTCTGAGGAGGAGATGAAAGAGTTTAATGAATGGTATGTCACTTATGATGATCTTTTGCAGCATGTGATCTCTGCAGAAAATCGTGAAGTACTGGCTGAACGTATGTTTGGTAGTATTGCTGCTGATGCGGGTCTTTCTGCTTTAAGTTTAAAAAAGCGTTCATTCAGGTTATGGCCACAGCCTGCACCCAACTGGCTTCGGGGGGTCGCGGCGGCAGCGGCAATTTTGTTTGTAGCAGGGGCCGGGCTTTGGTTTTATACATCACGTCATCTCGAGGGAAGCGAAGCGACGAGAGATCTCTTGAACTATGCCAACAACGACATAGCACCGGGTAAAAACGGTGCCACGATTACGCTGGCGAATGGCAAGGTAATCGTGTTGAGTGATGCGAAGAGTGGAGTGGTAATAGGAGGTGGGTTAAAATACTCGGACGGGAGTGACGTTCGGTACTACTCCGGGTCTTCCCGAGAGCCAGTTCCGAATTCACTTCGGAATGAACTCGGGACAGGCAGCTCCTCAGGTTCGCTGAAGGGATCACAGAGTAGCACAGGCCCCGTCGGAGTACGCTCTCTTACTCCCACCGAGTTGCAGGACGCAGATGGGAAGGCGCAGAATTTGATTGCTGCTACGGCTAAGGGACAGACTTATCAGTTTACTTTGCCGGATGGGACGAAGGTCTGGTTAAATGCCGGCTCAAAATTGGAGTTTCCATCCAATTTTGTGAATGTAATGACAAGAAATGTGAGGCTTTCAGGTGAAGGATACTTTGAAGTGGCACAGGCTTTCACGTCATTGCGAGAGCCTGCCCCGAATTCAGTTCGGGGACACAGGACGAAGCAATCTTTTATTGTTGAAAGTGCCGGTCAACAGGTAGAAGTGTTGGGTACGCATTTTAATATCAACAGTTACGCAGATGAGGGCAGCGTGAAGACTACTTTGTTGGAAGGGAGTGTAAAAGTATCATCTTTAACCCCCTCGCCGTCATTGCGAGGAGGAACCCTTGAAACAAGTTCAGGGCAGGCTGTGCGGCAACCCCATAATGAGGTTGCTTCGATCCCTCGCAATGACGTGGTGTTGAAACCCAACCAGCAATCCCTCTTAACCGCTTCTAACCAATTACAAGTAAAGGACGTGGATGTAACCGAGGCCGTGGCCTGGAAAAATGGGTTGTTCTCATTTAACAATGCGCCTATGCAGACTGTAATGCGACAAATAGCACGGTGGTATAATGTAGAAGTGCAATACGAGAGCGAAGATCTAAAAAACAAGCTGCTGGATGGATCTGTGTCCCGTTATGATAAGGTTTCCGGGATATTGCATGCCATTACACAAACCGGAGCGGCTAAATTTAAAATTGAAGGTAAAAAAATCATCGTCATTAAATAATAAAAACCCGATCATCTTAACTATTGAAAAGAACCAATTAACCAATTACTAACACCGGCGAAGCCAGCTTGAGGACAAAACCCCAATAAAGTCTAGCCGAAAAAACAAACCAAACAGCATGAAAAGAATTTTACAAAGGAGGGAATAGGCCTAAGCTAATGGGGACAAAAGAAGCCGAATAGTGAGTCTAAGCACTATCCGGCAAGATTTTGAGTTAACCCAAAAACAAATTTCGAGATCAGTTTAACGTATTAACCAAAAGACATAAAGGTATGAAATTATATCCTTTTAAACCAGGTATGCCGTGTGAGTGGCTGCCGCCAAAAATATTCTTAATTATGAGACTAGTCATAATTATTATGATCGCCGGTTTCGTACAGGTATCGGCCGCCAGTTTCGGACAGAAGCTTTCTTACACAAAGAAGGACGCAAGCCTCCGTGAAATTTTCAAACAGATTACCCTGCAGACCGGGTACAATGTTTTATACTCACCTGAAAAGGTAGAAGCTAGTAAAAAGCTGAATGTGGATTTTAAGAATATAGATTTAAAGGCTGTGCTGGAAAAGCTGTCTGACGAGTCTTTTGTTTATAGCATTGAGGATAAGAACATTATTATTAAACCAAAAGAGCCTTCCTTTCTGGATAGGGTGGTGGATGCTTTTACTCCTCCTATTGACATTAGGGGTGCTGTATTGGATGAGAAGGGTGAACCGCTCATCGGGGTCACAATAAAACACAAGGGGGACAATTTAGGCGTGTCTACCGGAACAGACGGGAAATTCTCCATTACTGTACCAGACGAAAATACGATACTGGTTTTTTCCTACATAGGATTTAAATCACAAGAACTCAGAGCAGGTAACCAAAGCCTGGTTGTAACGATGCAACCAGAGGTATCCGAATTGCAGGAAGTTGTGGTCGCCTATGGAAAGACTACACAACAGGCTTTGACCGGATCAGTGACTGTGGTGAAAGGTGAGCAGATTGAAAGTTTACCGAACAGGAGTTTTGACAAAAGCTTGCAGGGCCTGGTACCAGGATTACAGATTACCCAAGGAACAGGTCAGCCGGGTGGCGGGGTTAGCAATATGGTATTAAGGGGGATTTCAACAGGTGGAGATGCCGGTTTTGGATCGACAGTGAGGAACCCTTTAATTGTCATTGATGGTGTCCCGGTTTCGCAAGAGGCTTTTCGATTTACGAATACAGGTAACGTCACGCCGTTCAGCAATCCCCTTGCTCAATTAAACCCTTCTGATATTGAAACGATTTCTGTTTTGAAAGATGCTGCGGCAATTGCACTGTACGGGTCGCAGGCCAGTAATGGTGTGATTTTGGTAACCACAAAAAAAGGAAAATCTGGTAAAACCAATTTTCATTTCCGGCATCAAACGGATCTTTCATCTCGATTAAAAGGGGCCATTGAAGTCCTCAGCCAACAGGAATACCTAAATATGCTTTATGAAACCTTTAGAAATACAACAAGGGTGGTTGGCGGGGTGTCTATCCCCTGGACTGATCTTGAGATTCTTGCCGAACTGAAAAAGAATTTCCCAGTCAGGGCGGACGGCAGCTTTTATCCGGCTCCTGATTGGTTTGGCGAATTGTTTACCAACAACGCAACAACTGTATCCAATGAAGCGGGTATGTCAGGAGGTAGCGACAAGAGTAATTTTTACCTAAATGTTGAATATACCAAACAAAATGGTGCTGTACAGAAGACAGGCTATGACCGTAAATCCATGCGCTTTAACTTTGAAAGCAGACCAATATCCTGGTTAAGACTTGGGACAAATACAACTTTATCGTATAACATTCAGAACTATTCTGGTGAAAGCGAGAATGCACTGGGCTTTGCCACAGGTTACGCGATGTCACCATTGAATCCGGTTCGCCTCGAAGACGGGAATTATAAGCTGATTTATCCGTTTGGTTCTACAAATAGCACTGCACCAAATGCTGTTGCGATTGCTGAATACAATATCAATAGAAATGTTGCTTACCGAGGTTTAAGCAAATTATATGCTGAGCTGAAACTATTTAAAGATTTCGCTTTCAGCAGTAGCTTGGGAGTAGATTTTATGCTGGCAGAAATGAAGCAGAAATACGACCCCAGATTTTTAGCTGCTTCTGCTTCCGCTACAAGACCCAAAATTGCTGAGAAAGACGAACGGCGCGGAAATATTATCAATACTAATACATTTATATACAATAAATTATTTAATGATAGGCATGCAATAAATGTTTTAATTGGGCAGGAAGCACAAATCCTCACCAATAAAGTACTTCAGGCGGAAGCAACAGGAACTGCTGTTACTTTGCCTTATTTCGATCAGTTAGGAAGTGCAGGTTATACTATGAGCTCAATCAGCGGATCGGTAAGTCGGCAAACATTGCTTTCGATTTTTGGGCAGGCCCGCTACGGCTACCTGAACCGGTACTTTGTGTCTGGCAGTATACGGAAAGACGGTTCCTCAAAATTCGGAGATCAATCGCAGTGGGGAACCTACTGGTCAACTGGGCTTGGTTGGGTTTTAAGTGAAGAAAAATTTCTAAAAGAAAAAGTAGCATGGCTAGACTATTTTAAGCTAAGAGGAAGTATAGGTGCTGCTGGTAATTCTGGTGCAGTAAGTGCGCTCACCCGTTTTGATTTGATAGGTGCAGCAAAATTTCTAGGAAAGGATGCTTTTTACCCCTCTCTTCTTGGTAATCCGCGAATTGAATGGGAAGAAACTTTTACCTGGGATGCGGGCCTGGAATTAAGGCTTCTGAAAAACAGAATGAGTATTACTGCAGACATCTACCATAAAAAAACAAATGGGTTGATCTATACAACAAATTTACCTTCTACTGCTGGGTTTGGAGAGGTGCTGGATAACATCGGAGATATGGAAAACCGCGGCGTAGAGCTTTCTGTGTTAGGAGCGGTTGTTCAAGGGAAAGAATTTAGGTGGAACCTTAATGTAAACTGGAGTTCCAATCAAAACAAACTAACAAAAGCGAATGTTCCATTGGCTTCTGTTTCAGGAAGTTTGATGGCCAATGAAGAGGGAAGAAATTTCAATTCATATTACCTGCCTATTTGGCTTGGGGTAAATCCTGCTGATGGGAAGCCACAATGGAAAGATTCAAATGGAAACCCAACCAGTACTTATGGCAATGCCAAAAAAGAATTTGTCGGGAAACCCCAGCCAGATGGATTTGGTGCTATTAATAATACTTTTGGTTTTAAAGCTTTTGAGCTTTCAGCTCAATTTTACTACCAGTATGGCTCAAAGTTATATAACGGTACAGGGTCTTCTTTATTAAGTGATGGCCGTACTCCTTACGCTAATCAACTAAAACAGGCGTTGGACTACTGGAAGAAACCGGGGGATATAACCGCAAATCCAAGAAGGTTGCTAAACAATACCTCGGATGGTGGCAACAATGTCTCAACTCGTTACTTATTTAATGGAGACTATATCAGACTTCAAAATGTAACTATCGCGTATGCCTTTCCGAAAGAGATACTTAGCCACTTGCATCTGGCTGCGTTAAGGATATTCCTCCAAGGGAATAACCTTAAGGTATTTACGCTGTTCCCAGGCCCAGATCCAGATAATGCAAATGTAATTGGATCAACTGCTTTTGCTTATCCCAGTCAGCGGTCTTTTTCTGCCGGCCTAAATGTGAACTTTTAAATTTAAAACTATGAAACCATATTGCTATATATTTATTTCAATTCTGTTAGCTGCAGGATCTACATCTTGCAAAAAATCTTTTCTTGATGAGGGGATAGCTAATACAAGAATCCTGACCCGTCAGGATTATGTTAAGGACTTAAAAACAACTAGTGAATATTTAAGTGGTATTTATACTAAAGTTGCTAGTGATCTTTTTTCTGGATACCACATCATCTATCCGGAACTGGCTGCGGATAATATTAAACCTGTAGTTGGGACAGGTGCTGGAGGTGCAACACCTTTAGGTGCCCACTATGAATGGAACCAGCGTGTAGATGATATGTCATCAACGTCAGTTACATCAACCTCCTTCAATTGCAATGAACTTTCGTACGGTGCGTACCAGCTTATCCGTTCCTGCAATTTTGTATTGGAAAAGGCTACAGAATATAAGGATCAAGATCCTTCACTTGCAGATGCGATGATGGGCCAAGCTTATGCAATACGGGCTTTGAGCCATTTTTTCTTAGTAAATGTATTTGCACAAAGCTATAATTTTAGTAATGATGCTTCGCATCCTGGTATTGTCTATATTACTTCTGTTAATTGGACTGATCCGATCAAAAGCAGGAATACCGTTGCCGAAGTTTATGTAAATGTTATTCAAGACCTGAAGGCTGCTGTATCTTTATTGCCAGTAGCCTCATCCAGCACACTAACCATGAACAGAAATGCTGCAATAGGACTGCTCGCTAGGGTTTACTTGTTTAAAGGAGATTGGGGCTTAGCTAAAAACCTAGCCAGGCAGGTGGTTGCGGCAGTGCCGATTATGACAGCGAACTATCCGAGTAAATTATTTACTCTTGAGGAGAAAGAAGTGCTATTTCAATTACCCCCAGGCATCTTTCCTGTCGATCAGTATGGTTCCACCTTTCCAGGTGCTTATTTCAGGAGCGATCTTCAGTTCAGAGCTACTGCAGATATTGCCTCACTCCTAAATGAAGACCCAAATGATGCAAGGAAAGTTTGGGTTACTTCAGTTTTGGGGAACTGGCATATTACTAAATTTCCTGTTAATGTAGTTACTGGCGGTTTTAGTCCGGATGGGGCTTACTACCATAGTGTACTACGTTCTTCAGAGCTGTATCTGATGGCTGCTGAAGCTTATGCACAGTTAAACAATGTAGACAGTGCCCGTTTCTACCTAGACGCTATCCGTATGAGGGCAAACCCCGCAGCTTTACCTACAACAACTAGTGGAATAGTATTATTGGAAGCCATTTATAAAGAGCGTAGGAAAGAATTGGCTTTTGAGGGATGGAGGATGTTTGACCTGCTACGCTGGAAAAAAGGAGTGACCCGGGCTGATGCACTAAGCGCTGCTGCCCAGATGCTTCCTTATCCAAGCAATAAGGCCATTTCGCCGATTCCGGGCCTTGATGTTAAAGTTTCTGACTTTGTACAAAATCTGGATTATTAGAAAACAAATAAATAGGATATTTTATGAATTTTAAAATAATGTTGATTGTATTTATAAGTTTATCAATACTTTTTGATAAACCTACTAAAGCTCAGAAAAAGGCACTTGCAAAGGCAGCTAAAATTATTTTAGAGATTGAGTTTGATGAGAATTTTAATAAATCTGCTATTGATCTTAAATCTAGTTCTTACGATTATGTTGGAGGGTTACACTGGAAGACCATAATTCCGAAAATTGAAGCTAATCAGGCGAAATATTTAATTATTAGCAGCAAGCCAGTATGGATAAATTTGAATTCTGTTTTAGGATCGAAAAATAAACTAAACCTATATGAACCTGGAGACAGCATTCACCTTGATTTAGAGAATGGAGAACTTATTTATTCAGGTAGAAATTCTGATAAGTTCAAAATGCTTCAAGAGCTTAAAAGAAGTAGAGCACTTCTAAAAGTCCCTAATATTCTGGGAATTAATGAAAATAAGCCAGATAGAGATTTGTATAAAGTGGATGCAGTTCAGGAATATCTGAAATGGAGTAGTTTTTTCGATGACAATTTGAAACTAATTGAGCAAATATTCCAATCTTATCAAAATAAAATAAGTGCATTTGCTTTTGGCTATTTAAAAGCAGATCTGATTTCCGATGTTGAATATGAGCGCCTAAGAAAATTCGGCAAGCTTAGGGATCAATTCTCAATCCTTAAAATTTCTCCTGATAGGTTAGGCCAGCTATTCGATTCAACTGCCTATAACAACTCTGTTAAATGGCTCCATTCTTATACAGGAAAAACAAGCAGCTATTATTACTACTATGATTTTGTGCGTAAGTCTGTCGAAAGAAAATATAACTTCAATTCTGATCACGAGCTGTTCAAAACAGCTGCACGGAAGGTAGCGTATGCAGATCTGGCAAAAAATATATATAGTGGAGATATGCTACAGGGATTTTTTGTATACCTGCTTACAGAACGAGGATTAAAAGAGCATACGTATGGAGATAAACAACAAAGTCCGGAAATAGAGCATTTGCTAAAAGAATTTTATAAGATGCCAGGATACCCTGCATATAAAACTTATGTAAAGGGATATGAACAAATGATCAGGGAATGGGCGATAAGCGTTGGCCATAATGCCCCTGCTTTTAACCTGATGAATGAGAGAGGGAATTTATATACAAAGAAGGATTTAAAGGGAAAGGTGGTTATGTTAAACTTCCTTGACGATAGCATGGAAAGCGGGGAAATGGCAGTTGCACTTAAGAAAATGCAACTGGTATTTGAGAGAAATCGGGATGTCCTGTTCGTAAACGTTTTTGTAGAGAGGGATAAGATGTTATGGAATAAAGACATGGTGGCTTCCGTAAATGGGATAAAAAATGTCATTAATTTATACATTAATGATGAGGAGAAAAATAATCCTATACTTAAATATTACAATGTTAAAGCATATTCGGAGTTTGGTGTAAAAGCGTATCCCAAAATTTTCCTTTTAAATAGTCGGGGGCAATTTGTTTTTAATGGTGAGTTTATGAGGGTTAACGGTGGCCCCTTAGAACGCATTACTTATCATGTACTTCCAGATCCGCTGAGGGATAACGGCGCGTGCCTTATCAGTGAAATCAATAAACAACTGGCTTTGATGAAGGACGGCCCTTACGTGTTCCATACAAAAGATTCAGTTATTCTTTATCAGATCAAGTCTACTTTCCAGTCTGAACGGAATGCTATCGCAGACATCGCAGGTAAGCAGCTGAATGTACAAACGGATAGATTCGATAAAATCTTTAAGGTTAACGTAAAAAGCAACCTTAGTGTCGAAACAGACAAGTGGAATAGGCCCATGAAGTTGTTTGTGTTGTCTGATATTGAAGGCAATTTTGCTGCCTTTAGAAAACTATTGCAATCTAATAAAATCATTGACGATCAGTTTAACTGGATTTTTGGGAAAGGACATTTGGTATTTGCAGGCGATATGTTTGACAGAGGCGTACAGGTGACAGAATGCTTATGGCTGGTATATATGCTGGAAGAAAAGGCGAAAGCCGCTGGTGGCTATATGCATTTTGTGTTGGGTAACCATGAGATAATGAACCTGCAGGGTGATCATCGCTATGTTGAAGATAAATATAAGGGCAATGCGGCTTTAATGGGGAAAACTTTGGCTCAGTTATATAATGAGGATAGTGAGCTGGGCAGGTGGCTGAGGACAAAGAATATTGTAGAGAAGATCGGGGATTTACTGCTTACGCATGGTGGGATTTCAAATGAGATGAGTAATCTGAAACTGCCTGTTGGGGAGATTAACCAACTCGCAAGGCCAAATTATGCAAACAAGGAGGCAGATTATAAGGATGTGAATACTCGTACGATCATGAGTAGCAAAGTTGGGCCATTTTGGTACAGGGGATATTATGATCTTAAATCTAAGGTAACTGAAGCTGGTATAGATAGTATTCTTCGTTCTTTTGATGTGAAACACATTATAACAGGGCATACCATTATTGCGGACACAATCAGTACACATTACAGCAACAAAGTAATCAATACGGATACGAAGCATAAAGATGGGAAAAGTGAGGCTTTGCTAATTGAGGATAAGAACTTTTACAGGGTAAACGCGGAAGGGAAAAGGGTGCTGTTGTTTAAGGAAGAGGAGAAATAATTAATAGCTAGTCCGGGGCCCTGAAACAAGTTCAGGGTGACGTGGCTCATAAAACGAAATCCAAAATGAAAAAAATATTAATATTATTAATTGCAGGGTTGGTGATCCAGTCTTGTAAAAAAGAAGAAAGCTCACCTGCTTTGGCTTCCATTACAGTAGTTAATGCTGCTATTGATGTGGCTGCGGCTAAGGCTTATGCTTCGGATAAGCAGGTGTACTGGTCGGCAATCCCTGCTGCGGATGCCGTTAACTTTGCCAGCTCAAAGCACTTCGGGGTTTTTACAGGAAGCAAGAATGTAATCGCAGTTAATTCTGCGGATACCACTAAAACTTTGTATAGGAACTCGTCGGAGTTTAATGAAGGCGGTTTAAACACTTTGTTTCTTTGCGGACAAACCGGCAGTTATGAAGGGGTTTACCTGGCCGATGAAGTCTTGCCGAATTATACAGAAGAAGTTGTGGGCATCAGGTTTATTAACCTATCGCCAAATAGCCCTGCTATAAGCGTGAACCTGACTGCTACCCCAACAGTTAATGAAGCAAGCGGAGTGGCTTACAAGCAAAAATCAGAATTCAAAATCTATCCGGCTAGTACTGTAACAACTGGCATCGCTTTCCAAGTGAAAAATGCCACTACTGGTGATTTACTGGCAAAGTATAACTTGCCAGCCACAGCAGTGTCACCATACACAACAGCAACCGTAGCTCAGGCTAGATTAAAAAATGTAACGCTGGTGATTAAAGGTTTAGTTGGTGGCACGGGAACAAACGCTTTTGGCGTGTTCCCAGTACCACATTACTAGTAAGAAATTAAATCAAAATTTAGGTCAATAGTTAAGGCGTGTTCATCCCGGAGGGGATGACACGTTTTTATTGAACAGCCAGTACTTCTTCTTGAAGGAAAACTTTAATCTACTGTCCCTGCGGGTCTCATGCCTTTACCTTTCTGATTTTGGAGGTCGTCACCAAGATCGGCACGGGCCTCTTCGGCCAGTTGCTCGAGAGCAGCCACCATTTCAGGGAAAAGTGTGCTGACATCATAACGCTCGCCAGGGTCGCGCTGCAGGTTGTATAAGGCCCGGGGAAATTCATGGTTTTCATTGACCCTGCCCGGAAGACCGTTCATACCTGGTGCGAATTCTTCGTACGTGCGGCCGGGATGGGTAAATACCAATTTCCAGTCACCTTGTCTGACCGCTTCAAGGCTGTTCTTTCTATAATAATAAAGGAAATTCTGACGGGGGGTCTGGTTGTCATCGCCTTTCAGGAGCAGGCTGATGTCCTTTCCGTCTATACGCTGCTTTGGTTGTGTAGCACCGGTCAGATTGGCGATGGTAGGCAACAGGTCTATGGTGGATACCAGCTTATTGCATACCCGGCCAGCGGGGACGGTGCCTGGCCAGCGCATGATGCAGGGTACGTGTTGCCCGCCTTCAAAGGAGTTGCCTTTGCCTTCCCTGAACCCGCCTGCAGAGCCCGCATGATCACCATAGTTGAGCCAGGGCCCATTGTCGCTCGTAAAGATGACGATCGTATTTTTATCCAGGCCCTGTGCTTTCAGCTCTTTTAAGATCTCGCCGACCGACCAGTCTATCTCCATCAGCACATCGCCGAATATACCGCGTTTGCTTTTGCCTTTAAACTTTTCTGAAACAGCAAGGGGCACATGGGGCAGGGGATGAGGGACGTACATAAAGAAGGGATCTTTTTTATGTTTGCGGATAAAACTTACCGCCCGCTCTGTAATAGAGGTAGTGATCTGAGCGATATCATCAAGCGTTTTTGCAACTTTTACAGGCTCATTGCCCTCTATCATGGGTAGCTCGGGATAGTGGGCGTTTTTTTGATTGGGGTGCAGCGGCCACATATCATGTGAATAAGGCACGCCATAAAATTCATCAAAGCCTTGCTGCAGCGGGAGAAACTTTTTGTTATCGCCCAGGTGCCATTTACCGAAGATGCCGGTGGCGTAACCGTGGTCTTTCAGCAGGTCGGCAATGGTTTCTTCCTGCGGATTAAGGCCGATTTTGGAATTGGGGCCAAGGGCGCCGCTGATGCCGAGGCGGTTGGGATAGCAGCCTGTCATGATAGCTGCCCTGGAGGCGGAGCAAACGGCCTGCGCGGCCAGAAAATTGGTAAAACGGGTGCCTTCGGCGGCCATGCGGTCGAGGTTTGGCGTTTTGTAGCCCAGCGCGCCGGTGACCGAAAGGTCGCCATAGCCCATGTCGTCCATAAAGATGAGCACAACATTGGGGGCTTTTTTCGGAACATTTATGCGCATTCTGGCTGCTCCCAGTAACAGACAGGAACAAACGGAGATAAGGGTGATGAGTACAATACGGAACCTGGTTTTGTAAAAGCGGTCATTCATTCACGAAAAGTTATAAATTGTGAAATCATAAATTTATAGTTTTTAAGCCGAATTGTTACCATACGTAAATAGCTTATTTTAGCTAAGTTTGCAGTAATGAATGTCAGAAACTTTGTTTTCTTTATTGCTGTAGTACTGATCGGGTGCTTTAGCCGGGCTGCTGCCCAGGTTGATGTATTGCCTGCCGATTCGGCAACTCAGACGAATAGTATGGCTGAGCGGAAAGCAAGGGCCGCTGCGTTTAAAGCCAGGCAAAAGTTTGTGACAGATTCTATAATGACCCATACCTGGCTTTTTCCGGATTCCGCTGTCAATAAACACCTGATCATAGACAGCATCATCAAGGCAAATGTGTACGGAAGATCTAACCTGATCAACAGATATAAAGACTACGCTTCAAGAAAAATCAGCAGGTACCGGCTGGGCACCCCGGTTCCCAAAGGCCAGGTCTGGGTACCTGCAGTGGTTACGCTGCTGCTCATTTTGTTTGCCACTTTAAAAATCTCTTTTGCGAAGCAACTCCAGACCATAGTACAGTCTTTCTTTAGCAACAGGGTACTGAACAACTTGAACAGGGAAGATAATTTGTTCACTTCCTGGCCTTTTTTACTCTTGTTTGTACAATTTGGGTTCACTGTGGGAATGTTTTTTTACCTGGTATCACAGTTTTATCACATCTCTTTTCCCGGTACCGGGTTTCAGTTTTACATCAGTATTTCTGTCCTTATTATAGTGTTGTATATTTTCAAAATCGTGATCTTAAGGCTGCTGGGCTATCTTTTTAACCTTCAGAGGCCAGTTAATGAATACGTTGTCATATTATATTTAAGTTATTTTAACTTGTCTTTAGTGTTTATTCCGCTGGTCATTGCCTTCGCATTGTCGCCATTAAAATACGGGCCATATTATATAGCTATCTCTTTTGTGCTTTTATGCATTATATTTGCGTTTCAGTTCATAAGAGCAGGGGTAAATATTTTATCGCATCATCGATTTCCGAAAATCTATTTATTTTTGTACTTTTGTGCCCTCGAAATTTGCCCTATATTAATTTTAATCAAGGCAATAGGATTATAAGCTGTAATTTTTAAAATGCAAGAAAAGACAGAAGATAGGTTGCGTAAGGTAAAGAGTATATTAGTGACATTACCGAAGCCGGAAACAGAGAAATCTCCGTACTTTGATTTGGCGAAGAAGTACAACTTGAAAATCGATTTTAGATCATTTATTCATGTTGAGGGTATTCCTGCCAGAGATTTTAGGAAGGACAAGATTACTTTAAGTGATTTTTCTGCGGTGGTTTTTACCAGCAGAAACGCCGTGGATCATTTTTTCAGGATATGTGAAGAGATGAGGCACGAAGTCCCGGCAGATTTGAAATATTTCTGTATTTCGGAATCGACCGCATTATACCTTCAGAAATATATCCAGTACAGGAAGCGTAAGATCTTTTTTGGTAAGCAGACTGCTGCTGACCTTGCCGAGATTTTGAAAAAGCACGCCACAGAAAAATTTCTGTATCCCTGCTCAGATGTGGCCACTGAAGATACCATGAATTTCCTGCAGAAGAACGGATACGATGTGACTCCTGCAGTGCTGTTTAAGACTGTAGTTTCTGATCTTTCTGATCTTGCGGAAGTGTTCTATGATGTGATCGCGTTCTTTAGTCCTTCAAGTATTCAGTCTTTGTTTATCAATTTTCCTGAATTCAAACAGAATAATACCAGGATTGCCGCGTTTGGTGTAAACACGCACAAAGCAGTGAAGGATGCGGGCCTGATCGTAGACATCGCTGCGCCGATGCCGGAAGCTCCTTCGATGATTATGGCTCTTGAGAACTATATTAAAAAGTCCAACAAGTAGTTATTCCCGTTATTCATTTTGTCCTAAAGGCATATTTTTATCATTATTAATTGTATATTTCAATCATATTTGATAAAATTGTTATAAAATTGCTTTGACTACACTATGAGAAACATATACTTATTGAGTTTTTTTATTGTTACCATCTTGCTTTCCAGTTGCGGAAAGGGCGGCCAGGGAGAGTTGGTTGGGGTCTACAATAGGAAATTCAGGAATAACAGAATTCCGCTTGGAATGGTTTATATACCCCCCGGACGAACGTTAATTGGTATTGCTGATGAGGATATCAATAATTCGCAGAGTTCTCCAAGCAGGATGACCTCCTTTAGCGCCTTTTTTATGGACCAGACCGAGATATCAAATGCCGAATACAGGCAGTTTGTAAATTGGGTCCGTGATTCTATTGCTGTAACTACTTTGGGCCCTGCCGGGGCACCGACTTTTTTTAAAGCCCAGCCTCAGGCGGCTGCAGGTGCACCGGGAGCCGCAACGGGTCAAAGAAATATTGACTGGAGAAAGGTGGGCAACGGTTCCCTGCTGTGGAGCAACAAGAACAACGGATTTGGCAGCAAGCTGAATGCCATGTACTATGGTGGCGCAGATGCGATTCCGGGAAGAAATGAAATTGACATCAGAAAACTGAGATATGCTTACAGCTATGTCAGTTCTGATCTTGCTGTTGAAGGCAGGAAAGACCCCAATAAAAAAAGACAGGATTTTATCGTAACCTACACGGACCTGCCTGATCCGAATAATCCAAACCATCACCCTTCTATTCCTGTTTATCCGGATACGCTGGTATGGAAAGTGGATTATTCCTATTCTCAAAATGACCCTATGGTCAAAACTTATTTTAACCATCCTTCATACGATGATTATCCTGTGGTTGGTGTCACCTGGGAGCAGGCTTCGGCATTTTGTGTGTGGCGTACGCGCTTTTACGAATCTGTTGCCGTTGCGAGAAAGCAACCGCTGAATGCAAGGCCGGAATACCAGCTGCCAAGCGACGGACAGTTTGAGTATGCTGCCAGGGGTGGTAATGTAAAGACCAAGTATCCCTGGGGCGGCCCTTATGTGCGCAATACAAAGGGATGTATGCAGGCCAACTTTAAAGTCGGAAGAGGTAACTATTCTGATGATGGCGGTATGTATACTGTAAATGTGAAATCTTATTTTCCAAATGACTACGGTCTGTATAATATGGCCGGGAATGTTGCGGAATGGACTGTAACTGCTTACAACCAGTCTGCTGCTCCAATGCTGCTTGACTTTAATCCAAACTTTACTTACGTGGCTAAGACCAACGACAGTAAATACCTGAAACGTAAAGTAGTAAGAGGGGGTTCGTGGAAAGATATAGGTTTCTTCCTTCAAAATTCAGTCGGTACCTATGAGTACCAGGACCAGGCGAGATCGTATATAGGATTCAGATGTGTTTCTGCGTATCCTGGTACAGACATCACCTACAAAAACTAATAAAACTTATAACATTATCCTTATTTAGAAAAACATGGCAGCAAAGCAAAAATTTGATTGGTTACACGTGGCAATTTCCTGGGGTGCCAGTATCGTAATTTTAGGCGCATTATTTAAAATTCTTCATATTGGAGGAACGTTTGGAAACTGGGCAATTGGCGCCGGTTTGGGTATTGAGTCTATACTGTTCTTCTTAACGGGCTTCAGACAGCCTGCTCAGGAGCTTCCATGGGAAAGGGTCTATCCTGAGCTGGATGATAAATATGATGGTGAGCTTCCAAAATCTTCAAGACCAGCTGTTAGTGCCAGCCCTTCTTCAACTGCGGCACTGGATAAAATGCTTTCAGACGCAAAAATTGGTCCTGAACTGATTGAAAGTTTGGGCGCAGGCTTACGCACTTTTGGTGATAAGGTAGCTGCGATATCTAATGTAGCTGATGCCTCGGCTGCAACAAGTGAATTTACCGGAAAGGTAAAAACAGCTTCCGCTAGTTTTGATGGTCTGAATAATGCTTTTACCAAAGCTACCGCTCAGCTCGCCGAACTGGGTGACAGCAATGTGGCTTCACAGTCGTATCATGACCAGGTAAATGCGCTGGCAAAAAACCTTTCTGCTTTAAATGCGGTATATGAGCTGGAGCTGCAGGATTCGAGCGCGCACCTGAAATCAATGAACAAGTTTTACCAGAATCTTTCACTGACCATGAATAACTTTAACGAGTCCATGGAAGATTCTAAACAGTTTAAGGAAGAAGTAGGTAAACTGGCTAAAAATCTGTCATCATTAAATGCCATTTACGGCAACATGCTGTCTGCTATGAACCAGCCACGTGTATAATTAGTAATCTAACTTTTTATTAATTAACAACAGAATTATTTAGAATGGCCGGAGCAAAAGAGACAACGAGGCAGAAGATGATCAATATCATGTATTTGGTATTGCTTGCTATGCTTGCGCTGAATGTATCAGATACAATATTAAATGCCTTTAAGAATTTCAATGATAGTCTGGTGAGTTCTAAAACCAATGTGAACACCAGTATTGACCAGTTGTTCTCATCATTTCAAAATACCAAGCTTAAAGATGAGCCTGCAAGGGCACAACCGATCTGGGAGAAAGCCAACAAGGCTAAAGCTTATGCAGATGATTTAAACAACTACGTGCAGCAGTTGAAAGACCGTTTTCAAAAAGCGGGTAATGGTATAGATGAAGAAACGGGAGACCTGGTTGAAAGGGCGAATATGGACATTGCCCAGGGAATTATGATCAACCAGAAGGAAGGGGGGAAGCTGAAGGACAAAATCAACGAAACGCGTGAGAAACTGATCGCTTTGCTGGATGCAAAAGACAGGGCGGGCATAACTTTTACACTCGAAGCAAAAGACGCCGTTAAAGGCATCAGTGGAAATAAGAAATGGGAAGATGTTAACTTCGGTGAGGGCATGCCCCTTACTGCTGCCAATACTACTTTGAGCAAGATTCAGTCGGATGTAAAAAATGCTGAGGCAGAGGTGGTTAAGAAGTTGTTTGGAAATATGGATAAAGCATTGGTCAACCTGGATCAGTTTGCTGCGGTTGCTGTGGCGCCGAGTTCTTATATTGTACAGGGACAGCCGTATACCGCTGAGGTATTTTTGACTGCCAGTGATTCCAGGTCAAACCCTGAGATCTCTGTTGGCGGAAGCAGTTTATCTGTAAAAGACGGAAAAGGAACTTATACCGGCGGTACAGGCAGTGTCGGGGTATTTAAATGGAAAGGTACTATCCGGGTAAGACAGACGGACGGGCAGATCAAAGAATACTTTACTCCTGAACAAACATACCAGGTGGCCAAACCATCTGCAACGGTATCGCCGGATAAGATGAATGTGATCTATGCAGGTATCCCTAATCCGTTTTCTGTCTCTGCTGCTGGCTTTCCACTGGAAAGTGTTCATGCATCTATAACAGGCGGCTCCATCGCCGGTGGCAGCGGAAAGTATATGGTAAATGTGGGCGGTACGCAAGTAGGCAAAACTCTAAGTATAAATGTTTCTGCGACAAATGGCGGAAAAACCTTAAATTTAGGTTCGCAGCAGTTTAGGGTGAAAGCATTGCCTACACCAAAAGCGTACATAAAAGGTAAATCCGGTGGTAATGTTCCCTTGGAATGGATCGAAGGGTCGGGTGTATTGGAAACACAGCTTGAAGATTTTGTCTTTGATGTAAAATTCAGGGTACTCCGGTTTTCTGCTACCTTTATCAATCCGAGATCGGATGCGGTAACGATGCAGAACAGCGGGGCGGGATTCGGGGGACAGATTAAGGGAGCACTGCATTCTTTAAGGCCGGGAGCAACGATCATCTTTAAGGATATTGTTTGTGAAGGTCCTGACGGAAGACAGAAAGTGCTGGATGGAATAACATTTGTAGCAAAATAGCATATTATGAAAAAGATTTTAGGTATTGTAGTATTGTTGTTATTAGGTGCGGGGGTTTATGCACAGGACAGTATTCCTCCTGCGGGAGCAGACACTGTGAAGAAATCGAGGATCAAAACCCCGCCAAAGGATGGTTTTGCGGTAAGGAAAGATATAGACAGTAATGTCATGGTTCCTTATGCTGACGTGCGTGAGGAAGATGTAGTATATTCTAAACGGATCTGGAGAGAAATTGACCTGCGTGATACGATCAATTCTGTTTTGGGTGCTGAAGGCTCTAAACTGATCGATGTGTTATTGGAAGCGATAGGGAATGAAGAGCTTACCGCTTATTCTAATAAAGATACAACAGCTGGTAAATTACTGGATGATAATGATTCCTTTAAGATTGCGCTGACTGCGCAGGAGGCATTACAAAGTGCAAGAGGTTCGGTTGAAGGTGTTGCAGATTCACTGACCGGAAAAATAGCCGCGCCATCTCTGGGAAGACTGAGGTCGGATGAGTTTGTGAAATACCGGATCAAGGAAGACTGGATCCTGGATACAAAGCGGTCTATTTTTGAACCCAGGATAGTAGGTATTGCGCCGATGAAGATGGTAGAAGGGAACTGGCAGCCGGTATTCTGGATCTATTATGACGATGCCAGACAGCTGCTGAGCACTAAACGTTTGGTCAACCCGGCTAATGATGCGTCTACGCTAACCTTTGATGATTTTTTTGTGAGGAGGTTGTTTTATAGTTATATTGTTAAGGAGACAAACCCGGGTAATAAAAACATCACGGACATGCTTGGACTGACTGATCCTAAGGATCCGAAAAAACTATATGAATCTGAAAGGATTAAGAAATCGGTATCTGATTTTGAGCAGAGTCTTTGGGAGTATTAAAGTGTTTGAAGGAAGAAAATAGCAGAGGCCCCGATGTTTTTTACATTGGGGCTTTTTGCTGGATAAAATGATCGAGCAGTTTTTTGATCTGAGATTTATTCAATACTTCAGCCAGTTCGGCTTCTGTTGCTTCCTTTATCTTTTTGACAGATTTGAAATGTCTCAGCAATTTGTCTGCAGTGGTTTTTCCAATACCTCCGATTTCTTCAAGTTCGGTCTTGAGTGTGCCCTGATCTCTTTTCTTTCGGTGAAAGGTGATTCCAAACCGGTGCGCCTCATCGCGGAGCTGCTGGATCACTTTTAAGGTCTCTGATTTTTTGTCCAGATAGAGCGGATAGGAGTCGCCGGGATAATACAATTCTTCCAGCCTTTTGGCGATGCCGATGACGGTTACTTTTTTGTCAATGCCTAGCTTCTTCAGACTGGTCATTGCAGAGGAAAGCTGACCTTTGCCGCCGTCAATGATGATCAATTGGGGCAATGTGCCCTCTTCTTCAAGCATGCGCTTATATCGCCTGTAAACGGCTTCTTCCATCGTAGCAAAATCATTGGGGCCTTCTACTGTTTTTACATTGAAATGCCGGTAGTCTTTTTTTGAGGGTTTGGCGTCCTTGAATACGACAATAGCGGAAACCGGGTATTTGCCCTGGAAGTTGGAGTTGTCAAAGCATTCGATGTGTTTGGGGAGCTGGGTAAGCCTCAGGTCCTTTTGCATCTGGCTCAGGATCCTGTCGGTCCGGAGGTCCGGATTTAATTTTTCATATTGGTTGAGTTTTTCCTTTTTAAAGAAGAGCACGTTCTTTTGTGAAAGTTCCAGTAATTTTTTCTTCTCGCCAAGTTTTGGGACGGTGAACCTGAGGTTTTCATCAATGAGTATAATGTCAAATGGGACAATGATCTCTTTTGAAGTACTGTGGAACCTGGTGCGAAACTCTGTGATGGCGATGGTGAGCAGTTCCTCATCGGTTTCATCCAGACGCTTTTTGATTTCAATGGTCTGGGTCTGAATGATGCTCCCGTTCATTACCTTTAAATAGTTTACAAAGGCATAGCGCTCATCAGAGGCAATACTCACTACATCTATATTGGTAATTGCGCTGTTTACCACTGTCGATTTGCTTTGATATTTTTCCAGGACCTGTAGTTTTCTCTGGTACTGATGCGCATATTCAAAGTTGAGCTGCTCAACGGCATTCCTGATTATCTGTTTGACGTTTTTGATGACGTTGCCTATCTTCCCGTTGAGGATGTCCTTGATCTCTTCGATGCCGTTGTCATAATCCTCAAGTGTCTGATAAGCCTGACAGGGGCCTTTACAATTGCCGATCTGGTATTCCAGGCAGACCTTAAATTTACCGCCGTCAATATTTGCGGATGTTAGCGGCAGGTTGCAGGTACGCAGCGGGTAGGTTTCTTTGATCAGGTCAAGTATGGTGTGCATCATGCCTACTGAAGCGTACGGACCAAAATAGGTGGATCCGTCCTTCACCATTTTCCGGGTCCAGAATATACGGGGAAAGGGTTCTTTTTTGATGATGATCCAGGGAAAGGTCTTGTCGTCTTTCAGCAGGATATTGTACCTCGGCTGATGCTTTTTGATCAGGCTGTTTTCCAGAAGCCAGGCGTCGATCTCGGTATCAACTATGGTAAAAGAGATCTTACGGATCCTGGAAACCAGTACTTTGGTCTTGCCGTTCATCTGGTTGTCCTTATTAAAATAAGAGCCAACGCGATTTCTGAGGTCTTTGGCTTTGCCGATGTAAATCAGCGTTCCGTCTGTATCCCAAAACTGGTAGACACCGGGTTTGTGCGGAATATCGGCGACAACCTTTTTATGTTCGAAAGCACTCATGACAACAGGCGGATACTAAATTAAAATCCCAGTTTTTCATCCAGCTCAGTGTTCTGGTCCTGCTGCTGCTGATACTGGTTGCAGTCGTAAACGATGGATACTCCATTCTTCGGTGGTTCAAAATCAGCCTGACTGATCTTTAACTTAGGGTTTGCATAAACCCGTTTCATAAATCCGGCAAAGATGGGAAGAGCAGTTGTGGCACCGTCGCCCTGGGCGGTACTGGTAAAATGGAATGCCCGGTCTTCACAGCCAGTCCATACACCGGCAACCAGCTGCGGACTAATGCCCATGAACCAGCCGTCCGAATTGTTCTGAGTAGTTCCGGTCTTTCCGCCGATGGGAGCTTTTACTCCATATTTGCCTGCAAGACGCCAGCCTGTTCCGCTGGTGACAACGCCCCTTAGCATCCGGGTCATGATATAGGCAACCTCCTCGTTCATCGCGGGAACCGGGATTGGTTTTTCACTGTGCAGCACTACGCCGTTCTTGTCTTCTATCCTTAATATATAAGTTGGTTTTGTCCAGACTCCTTTATTTGCGAAAGCACTGTAAGCCCCGACCATATCATATACAGAGGCATCAAAGGAACCCAGCGCTATAGAAGGGTAAGCAGGAACATCAGATGTGATCCCCATTTTTTTTGCAAGTGTTGCGACGGCCGTTGGTCCGACCTGCTTCATCAGATAGGCCACAATATAGTTTTGTGATAAAGCAAGACCCTTTTGTAAGGTCAGGTAGCCTGGAACCGTACCGCTGGAGCGCGGAACCCAGGGCTCGCCACCCGGAACATCAATGCTTACCGGCTCGTTCAGTACGGTAAAGCATGGAGAGTATCCGTTTTCGACAGCTACAGCATAAGTAAACGGTTTTGCTGTAGAGCCCACCTGTCTGGTCCCCATCTTTACCTGGTCATATTTGAAATGCTCATAGTTAATGCCGCCTACCCATGCTTTGACATAGCCTGTTTGCGGATCCATGGCCATCATGGCATTTCTGAGCAGCATTTTATAATATCTCACAGAGTCGATCGGTTTCATTATGGTGTCAATATTTCCTTTCCAGCTGAAAATGGTGAGCTTGGTGGGTGTATTGAAATCTGTTTTGATCTCCTCTTCCGATTTGCCTTCAAGGACCAGCGCTTTGTACCTGTCGGATCTTTTGATCCCCTGTTCTATCTGCAATTCTTTTCCTTTGAAGGGATTTCTTCCTTTCCAGCTTTTTAAGAACGATGCCTGCAGGATCTTCATGTATTCTTTCTGAGCTTCTTCTGCATATACCTGCATGTCGTAGTTGATGGTCGTAATGATCCTGAGTCCGTCCCGGTCAAGGTCATATGGCGTTCCGTCTGGTTTGGTGATGGAGCGTTCGTCAAAAATTCTCCTGATGTCGCTTTTTAGTACTGCTCTGAAGTAAGGAGCGATTCCTTCGTTTACCGTGGCAGCATTAAACCTGAGGCCAAGCGGTTTTTCTTTCTCTGTATCGAATTCTTGCCCGGTGAGCAGTTCTGCTTTCACCATTAGCCCCATGATGGTGTTTCTCCTGGCCAGTGACCGCTCGGCATTGCGGGTAGGGGAGTAACGGGTTATTCCTTTCAAAATACCAATTAGCGTGGCTGCCTGAGAAACGGTCAGTTTATCTGGTGTGGTATTGTAGTATACCCTTGCGGCGGACTTAATGCCATAAGCCTGGTTCCCGAAATCGACGGTATTGAGGTACATGACAATGATCTCCTCTTTGGTATAGTTGCGTTCGAGTTTTACCGCTATAACCCATTCCTTGAATTTTTGGAGCATCCTTTTGACCATGTTCTTTTGTCTGCCTTCGTCAGAAAAAAGGTTTAGCGCAAGCTGTTGCGTGATGGTACTGCCGCCCTGCTTTTTACCGATGAGGTTGTACAGGATAATGGTGAAAGTACGTTTAAAATCTATGCCGGAATGCTCTCGGAACCTGATGTCTTCCGTGGCTATTAATGCATTGATGACATTGGGGGATATTTCCGGGTAAGTGACGTTAGAACGGTTTTGTACGAAATAAGTGCCCAAAACCTTTCCGTCATCTGTCACGATCTCTGATGCCTGGTTACTTTTCGGGTGTTCAATGTCCCTGAAAGAAGGCAATTCCCCAAAGAGCCCGAACCCAATGGAAATGATGAACAGGGCAAACAAAACCATTGCGCCGATCAATATTTTCCATAGTCTATAATTATACTTTCTAATCTCCCCCTGCGAAAGTGCTTTATTCATTTTAGTAATTGTTTTTATAGAATTCGATGTATTTGTTCAGCAAGTTTTTGCTGGTCAGTTTATCGAAGTTTTCTTTGCTGATGATGAAACTGGTATAAACATTAACGGGCACCTTCATGATTTGTTTCAATTGGGCGGTAATCCCGTTTGAATAGGTCTTAGCATCTTCAAAATTACTAAAGTTCCCTACATAAATAAGCTGATCGTTGTCAAATTCTTTCAATTGGTGTCTAAGACTGCTTCCTGAATAGTTTCCCCTGTTGAACTGGCCGATGCCAAAGCGGGATGAACTTAGTATAAGGGAAGCATCAGCAACTGCTACTACATAATAGTAAACTGCTGATTTTGCGGTGCTGAACGGCCCGTCAACTTTAACCACAGGAGCTGGTGTAGTTTTAGAGGGGTCCGGAACATTTACAGCAGGGGGTGCGTTTTTTTGCTCCTGTTTTGTTTCGGGTTTGTTATTGGCCTGAACTGTATGCTGACTGGGCTGATTTTGGATTGTTTTGACAATCGGAGCTGTGTTTGTTTTTTCTATGAATGGAGGCTCATTGGGATCAAAATCGATCAGTGCAATCTGTCTCTTTTTGAAGTCTTCGATATGGGCATTGATGTAAGTTAAATGCTCTTTTACCAGTGGCGTGATCAGCCTGTCATCAGGAAATTGCGTGATGATCGTGTCCAGGGCAATGATCAGGCTGTCTACATGGCTGGTACGGCCAATTGCAATTGCTTTGAGGTAGGCAAACTGCGGGGAAAGCAGGTTTTGACCTGCGCTTGTATTTTCATTTACCCGCTGGATGACACTGCTGAACTCTTTCTTTTCGTACTGATCAAAAACCTCGTTGTATTTTTTGTTTACCGCGGTTTCAAGTTCGGACTGTTTTGCAGAAAAAGATGGATCCAGGATTGTTTTGGCGTATAACGATGCGGGAAAATCTGTCAGCACCTTATTTTTATATTCATTGGACCTGGCCTGGTTTGAATCTTTATTGATCAGGAACAGGCTATAATAAATGGCCGCCAGGTGATTGTTTGCCGGAAAACGCTTTAGCAGTATTAAATAAATTTCTTCAGCTTCTTTGGCATCTTCCAGTTCCTGCAGATAGAAGCTGGCAATATCATAATAAGCATCGATGATCTTTTGATTGGACTGTGTGAGCAGGTCTGGCGTAACTGGAAGCGCGTCTGTATATTGTTTCACCAGGGTTGCTTTATCTTTGATGACGGGTGCCGCCTCGTCAGGATTTACTGGTGTGCTGCTGGTATTGTTAGCAATGTCCTGTGTGGTTTCCTGGGCTGAAGACCTGACACTTTGCCGCCAGTTGTTTTCCAGCTTCCTGCTTCCCCATTTTTTCTTAAAATCGTTGAAGCCTATGCTGATCGCTGCCGGGTTGCTAAAGTAAAACGAGTTTTGAGGCTGTGCTTTGTTGGTCGGATTGGCACCATAATTTCCAGGATAGTTAAAACCCGGTGAAGCATTGTTGTTTACAGGCGCTGCTGTCTCAATAACAGGGTTCGCCAGTGCATCTATCAACCCTGTACGGCTGGCTTCAGGTTGTCTGGATATGTATTGAAGCGTATCTTCAAGCGCAATGATTTCAAAGCGGTTGGTGAGGTATCTCAGGTTCTGATTCTTTTTAAGGATGAGGTCATATCCCGGATAGCTTTTCGGAAGGGTATTGACCGTACTGTCATAATAGGATTTGGCTTTTAAATAATCCCTGAACTGCTTAAAGTTCAGGTCAGCTATCCTCAGGTAAGAAAGCCCTTTCTGATATTGATTGGTGGTGCTTTTTTGAATAGAGAGCTGATAGAATTTCTGGGCCTCTTCATATTCTTCCCTGGCGGCGTGGCTTTCGGCCACCTGAAAATATACCTGATCGTTGTAATCGAGGTTCTTGTCGTCCTTTAAAAGAGAGAGCAGTTCATCCTTGTTGTCTGACCGGACATCTCCCAGGAAAGTTTTTAGCTTGATCTGGTTCAGGGTGGCATTGAAATACATTTCAAAAGGAGCGTTGCTTCGTTCTACTTTTCTGTAATTAAGAGAGGCCTGCTTGTAGTTTTTCTGACTTTCATAAAGCTGCGCCAGAATATAGGTCCAGCGGATCCTGTCCTGACTTTGCGTTGCCTGCTTTGCAGCATCTTTTAAATAGGAGATGGCTGCTGCATTGTTCTTTAGGTAAATGCACATTTGAGCAAGCGTGGCTAAAGGTGCGGCCAGTCTTTTTTTGGATTTTATATCTGGCATTAACGCTTCAAGTGTATCCAAAACCTGATTCGCTTCGCTGATGCGTTTTAATTGCATCAGGCTTCTCGCTTTCCAGTTGAGGGCTTCCAGATAGCTGTTCGTATTTTTTTTATAGGTTTTGGTCGTATAATCAAAGTATTCAACAGCATTGAAGTAATTGCCGTTAAAGAAGTTTGCCTTTCCCAGCAGGATGTATGAATCGTCAAGGTAATTGCTGTAACTCTTTTCGAGAATGATGGCCTGTGCTTTTTTAATGATATCATCCATTGGCTTCAGGTTGAGCGAACCTCCGGCTGTGCTGTTGTCTGCTTCGGGCCCCAGATAGACCGGAAGAATCTGGTCATAGTTGTCCACGTAATTTTCGGTCAGCTCCTGCTGATGATCGGTGAGAATAACATTGGAGTTATAGATGTAATTGTAACGGGCGGTGAGATTTTGCATACCTCTGCTTGTCGCAGTGTCTTTTTGAGAGCCGCAGGAATATATTATGCAGACGCATAAACTAAATAACAGTACCTTTAAATTGCTGATTGCGTAACGTTTCAAATAGAGATTAAGTTAATGCTTGTGGCCAATAAAAATATATACAAAAGTATTTTATTCAACTATAACTTCTTAACAAAAGATGTTTTATTTAATGTAACTGCATATGAAAGATTCCAACGAGGATAAACAGAATGCGAATAGTTTTGCAAAATATTCGGCAATCAGTTTTCAGATGCTGGCTACAATAGGATTATTTGCATTCGCAGGGTATAAAATTGATGAAAGTAAAAACAATAAAACACCAGTATTCGCTACGATATTTAGTTTTATTGGGGTTGTTGTATCTCTATATATGGTAATAAAACAATTAAATAAAAATGACAAGTAACTGAGAAATCAGGGTATTTGCATACTTTTGTGAAAAATACTGATTTTGAATTTAACGAAGTTCACCATTTGCTACTTACTATATGTAGCGGCTATCGCCGGCATTGCGTATTTGCTTTCCTCTCTTTTTCCTGATGTGTTTGTCCTGGCCAAAAAGTTTTGGGTTGTACTGAGCTTTCTTTCCGGAATTACTTTTATCGCATATGTTGTTGCTTATTTAGGCATCAGACGCCACCCTGAAACAGGGGTAATGGCCATCATGGCATCCATTGCTTTAAAAATGATTTTTTCAATGGCTTTCGTGCTGATATACAGCCTCAATAACAAGGAAAACGGGCTGATTTTTGTATTGAATTTTTTTTCTTTATATTTATTGTTCAGCTTCTTTGAAATATACTGTTTGTTACGTAACTTGCGCCACCAAATTAAAAAGTAAAAAACACACTATAAATGCATTTCAGTCATATTTTGAGATCTAAGAAAAACATACTAAGTATCGCTTTTGCGCTTTTTCTGACATTTTTTAGTTTAAATGTTTCAGCATTGGAGGGGCCTGTTGCTGAAGAAACAGCTCAGGCACATGCAAAGGAGACTGAAAGGAAAAAAGAATTTGATATCAGTACTTTTATATTGCATCATATTGCAGATGCCCACGCTTTCCATTTATGGGGAGAGGGTGAGCATTCGGTAGGTATTCCGCTTCCGGTAATTTTATGGACGGAAAACGGACCGGCGGCTTTCATGTCCAGTGAATTTCATCATGATAATGAAGGTAAAGTAGTGGTGGAAAGAGGCGGGCAACGCTTTGTAAATATACACGAGAAAATATACATCGCTTCTCCTGAAGCCAATGAGCATGGAGTTTTTGCAGAGGTGAATGCGAGGCATGAGGTCGCAAACAAACAACCGTTGGATTTTTCCATAACAAAAAATGTATTTACCCTTATTTTTTCTTCTGTAATACTTGCGATTGTTTTTATCAGAGTAGCTAAAGCATATGGTAAGCGCTCGGGAAAATCTCCGAAAGGTTTCCAGTCTTTGATGGAGCCTGTGATATTATTTATCAGGGACGAGGTGGCCATACCAAACCTGGGTTCAAAATTTGAGCGGTTTATGCCCTATTTATTAACGATATTCTTTTTTATATGGTTTAATAACCTGCTTGGAATGGTGCCGTTTTTCCCTGGAGGAGCAAATTTAACCGGAAACATTAACCTGACCTTCGTACTTGCTTTGTTAACGTTTATTATTACTACTGCAAATGGCAATAAATATTATTGGAGCCATATATTTAAGCCTCATGTGCCATGGTGGTTATATCCATTAATGATACCGGTTGAGATCATTGGTATATTTACGAAGCCAATCGCTTTGATGATACGTTTATTTGCAAATATTACAGCCGGACACATTCTGGTATTGGCCTTACTGTGCCTGATATTTGTATTCAAATCGATTTTTGTTGCGCCGGTGTCTGTGTTGTTCGTTGTATTTATTAGCTTGATAGAATTGTTGGTTGGCGCGATACAGGCCTTTATATTTACTGTATTAACCGCTTTGTTTATTGGCCTGGCCATTGAAGAACACGGCGAACATTAATTTGAAACAACATTGTTTTTACATATATAAATTAAACTAAAATGGTAATTGGAAGTATTGCTGCAATTGGTGCAGGTTTAGCTGCAATCGGTGCAGGTATCGGTATCGGTAAAATTGGTGGTTCAGCTTTAGAAGGCGTTGCTCGTCAACCGGAAGCTGCATCTAAAATTCAAACGATGATGTTGATCGCTGCTGCATTCGTAGAGGCGGTTGCACTTTTCGCTGTTGTTGTGTCTTTCTTAGGTACAAACTCAGGCGGAGCGGTTTAATCAAAAAAAGAAATTCCTTGATGCGATTGGCTAAGGGGAATTTCTTAATTAAGTTGAGTATTAAAAATAAACGAGATATAAAATGGATTTATTTAATCCCAGTATTGGTTTAGTCGTATGGAGCACTATCGTGTTCTTATTACTGTTTTTTGTTTTGTCAAAGTTTGCATGGAAGCCGGTTTTGGCAGCAATAAAGGAGCGGGAGCACTCTATTGATGATGCTTTGAACAAAGCTGAGCTGGCAAGGGATGCCATGGTACGTCTGACGGCTACAAACGCCCAGCTGATGCAGGATACCAGGGCAGAACGCGACCAGATATTAAAGGAAGCTAAAGCACTGAAAGATAATATTGTTAACGAAGCCAAACAACAGGCCCATACTGAAGGTGCTAAACTGATCGAGAAGGCTAAGATTGAAATTGAGAATCAAAAGAAAGCTGCTCTGGCTGAATTGAAAAGTCAGGTTTCTACTTTATCTATCGAAATTGCGGAACGTGTACTGCGCAGTCAGTTAGACGATAAGGCAAAACAGCAGGATTTAGTAAATAGTCTTTTAAAGGATGTTGAATTAAATTAATTGGTAGTTCTTTACTAGATATAAAAGGAAAATGTCAGAACATAAAGCAGCATCAAGGTATGCCAAATCTCTAATAGATCTTTCTACAGAGCAAAATGCTTTTGAGGAGATGAAAAACGATATGGTTCTTTTAGAGCAGGTAATTGATCAAAATCCTGAACTGGAGGCTATTCTTAGAAACCCCATTGTTCCTTTGAATAAAAAAGCCGGGATTTTAGATAATGTATTTGGAGACAAAGTGCATGCAGTTACCAAAGCTTTTTTAAAGCTGGTGGTAAGTAAAGGCCGTGCGGGTATCTTATTTGCAATTTCAAAGGCATTTATTTCGCAATATAATGTCATTAAAGGAATTGTAACTGCTGAGGTAACTTCGGCAACCGGGCTTACTGATGCGAACAGGGCTGAGATCACAAATATTGTGAAAAAGGAAAACGGTGCCAATGTGGTAGTAATTAAGGAAAAGATTAATGACAAGCTGATAGGGGGCTTTGTTTTGAAGGTTGGTGACAGGCAATTTGATGCCAGTATTTCCAGCAGCTTAAATAAGCTTAAAAAAGAATTTGCTCAGGGAATTGTTTAACCTGGAAAATAGAAGATAACATATACTGATTTACAAAAGAAATAATATAAAATTATGGTAGAGGTAAGACCAGACGAAGTATCGGCAATTATCAGGCAACAATTGGCGGGCTTCAAATCAGAAGCAGAACTTGAAGAAGTTGGTACCGTATTGCAAGTGGGTGATGGTATTGCCCGTGTTTATGGTTTAACTAAAGTTCAGTCAGGCGAGTTAGTTGAATTTGAAACCGGATTACAGGGTATCGTTTTGAACCTTGAAGAAGATAATGTTGGGGTTGTGCTTTTGGGCCCGTCTGACACTATTAAAGAAGGTGACACGATTAAACGTACTAAGAAAATTGCTTCTATCAAAGTTGGTGAAGGTATGCTGGGCCGTGTTGTTAACACACTTGGTGAGCCTATTGACGGTAAGGGACCTATTCTTGGCCAGACTTATGAGATGCCGATTGAGCGTAAAGCTCCTGGTGTAATCTATCGTCAGCCAGTGACTGAGCCGTTGCAAACTGGTATTAAAGCTATTGATGGGATGATCCCGATCGGCCGCGGACAGCGTGAGCTGGTTATCGGTGACCGTCAGATTGGTAAAACAGCCGTTTGTATTGATACCATCATTAATCAAAAAGAATTTTACGAGGCGGGTAACCCTGTGTTCTGTATATATGTGGCTTGCGGGCAAAAAGCAAGTACTGTAGCGAACATTGTACGTACTCTTGAAGAGAACGGTGCAATGCCGTATACAGTAGTTGTAGCTGCTTCGGCTGCTGAACCTGCTCCTTTGCAGTTTTATGCTCCTTTCTCAGGTGCTGCAATAGGCGAATTTTTCCGTGATACAGGAAGACCTGCTTTAATTGTTTATGATGATTTGTCTAAGCAGGCTGTGGCTTATCGTGAGGTTTCATTGTTGTTACGTCGTCCACCGGGCCGTGAGGCTTATCCTGGTGACGTGTTCTATCTGCACAGCCGTTTACTGGAGCGTGCAGCGAAGATCAATGCCAATGATGAAATTGCCCAGGCAATGAATGACCTTCCGGAATCACTGAAAGGCATCGTAAAAGGTGGCGGTTCACTAACTGCCTTACCTATTATTGAAACCCAGGCTGGTGACGTGTCGGCTTATATCCCAACCAACGTAATCTCGATTACTGATGGTCAGATCTTCCTGGAAAGTAACCTGTTCAACGCAGGTATCCGTCCGGCGATCAACGTAGGTATCTCCGTATCACGTGTGGGTGGTAACGCACAGATCAAATCAATGAAAAAAGTTGCGGGTACATTGAAACTGGATCAGGCTCAATACCGCGAACTGGAGGCTTTCTCTAAATTCGGTTCAGATCTTGATGCGGCAACTAAATCTGTATTGGATAAAGGTGCACGTAATGTGGAGATCCTTAAACAGGGTCAGTTCTCTCCGATGACAGTAGAAAAGCAGGTTGCGATCATTTACATTGGTACAAAAAATCTGATGCGTTCAGTTCCTGTAAATAAAGTAAAAGAATTTGAGGCGGAATATTTACAGCAGCTTGAATTGCGTCATCCGGAAACTTTAAAGGCACTTAAAGCCGGTAAGTTTGATGATCAGATTACAGGAGTGTTGGAAACTGTTGCTAAAGAGCTTTCAGGTAAATATTAATTAGATGGCTAATTTAAAAGAAGTAAGAAATCGTATAGCGTCGGTGCAGTCTACGCAGCAGATCACCAAAGCCATGAAAATGGTTTCGGCGGCGAAGCTGAAGCGGGCTACCAATGCTATTGTACAGTTACGCCCGTATGCGACGAAGCTAAAAGAGATCCTTGGAAATCTTTCTGCAAGTCTTGAAGGATCATCATCGCCTTTTATACAGGACCGCGTACCCAACAAGGTTTTAATTGTTGCAGTTTCTTCTAACCGTGGTTTAGCCGGTGCATTCAATATGAATGTGATCAAAACCGTGAACAACCTGATTGCTGAAAAATATAGTGAGCAGTTAAAAAACGGAAATGTCAGTATTGTAGCTATTGGAAAAAAGACCCAGGATTTCTATGAAAGACGTAATTATAAAGTAGTTGGTAACAACAACGAAGTATATGCTGCGCTTACTTTTGAAAATGTAACAAAGATCACCGAGGCCATTATGGATGGTTTTATCAAAGGCGATTTTGACAGGGTTGAAGTGGTCTACAACAGATTCAAGAATGCTGCAGTACAGATTTTAACCACTGAGCAATTACTGCCTTTGCCTAAAACTGAGTCAGCAGCAGATGTAAAAGTCTCAAATGTAGATTATATACTGGAACCTTCAAAAGAAGAAATCGTAGAACAGTTGATTCCTAAGTCTATCAAAACACAATTGTATAAAGCTGTATTAGACTCCCATGCTTCTGAACATGGCGCACGTATGACGTCTATGGACAAGGCAACGGAAAATGCCGGTGACCTGTTAAAGGCCTTAAAGCTTTCGTACAACCAGGCACGCCAGGCTGCCATCACTACAGAGCTTACCGAGATTGTAAGCGGTGCAGCAGCATTGAACGGCTAATATTTGAATTTATAATATTTAAGCCCTGCAGATAAGTATCCGCGGGGCTTTTTTTATTGTTCTTTGTATTAAAAAGATACCCTGCCTTTGTGTGATTTGTTGAAAAAATATTACTTTTGCCTTGTATAAAAAAAATAGTATGGAACAGACACCAAAGCAAAATACAGAAAGCATGAAAAGGGCTAATGATGTATCTACGTACAAGTTAATGACTGTAGGGATTTTAGTGGGTATAATAGGGGTTTACCTTCGTTTTGCCTTTGATTCAACAGCATTGTCTGTTGTATCCTGGGTAATTTTATTGATCGGTGCTGTTATTGCTTGTAAGGGAGTATTCAAAATATTGAACGCGTAAGTTTAAAAATAATCTTTTAGACAGGCTCGTTAGTGTGAACTAACGGGCCTGTCTTGTTTTGTATCCCGGCATTTTTCGGATTGCTGTTCAATTCTTAAAAAATTTGAGGGTTACCTATTTTAGGATTTGGTATTAAGGGTAAATCAATTATAATTACTGTTATGAAAAAATATTTAATCTATTGTGTATTCACAATAGCGGTTTTCGGCTGCAACAAACAAAAAGACGCTGAAAATGGAACCGCCGATGTAACTGAGGCCAATCTGGAAAGTACTGATACGACATATACAGAGAAGATCATCAAGACTGCCGATATGCGTTTTAGGGTAAAAGATGTACAGCAGACTAAGGAGAAGCTGAGCAATGCAATAAAAGCCGAGGGTGGTACGGTAGCAGAATTTTCAATTCAGAGCAATGTTCAGAAAAATGAGAAGGTAAGATATTCAGCAGATTCGCTGCTGGAGCTGACTGCTTACAGGACCGACGGGTTTATTACGGCAAAAGTGCCCTCCGATAAACTGGATGAGTTTACAAATAAGATCGCAAAGATGGCGGTATTTGTCGATCAGCAATCGATGAAGCTGGATGATCAAAGTATTGCCTATCTGGCCAATCAATTGAAGAACCGGAACCGCGTGGAGGCCGTAGAGCAGTTAAATAAGCATGCCAGTAAGAAAAGCAATAATGTGGAGACTTCATTAGTGCTTAAGGATGATTATGTCGATAAAAAAATAGAAAACCTGATCATTGACAATAAAGTTAAATACAGTAACATCACGCTAAATTTTTACCAGGATAATACGGTGAAAAGAGTGGTGGTAGAAAATGATAACCTTTCGGATTATCGTCCGGGCTTCTTTAAAAGGCTTTGGCTGAACATTGATGCCGGCTGGACAATTTTTAAAGAGTTCTTATTGATCCTGACTAATTTATGGGTACTGTTTGTGCTTGGGATTGCAGGATATTTGGTTTTTAAATATTACCGCAAAAAGAGACTGTCAGCCATCCTGTAAAAATTAGCTTATCATACTTGAATCTGTCATCTGTTTAACCAGGTGACAGATTTTTTATTTAAGCCGCTTTTTATTGTCCTTTGCAAAAGCCTCCCAGCCTGAATATGCTTTGCCTTTACCACTTGTGCTGATGCGCTGAAAGGAATGGCATACTGCTACTGATAATCCATCTGTTGCGTCCAGAAATTCAGGGGTTTCTTTAAAATTCAGCAGCCGCTGGAGCATTGCGGCAACTTGTTCCTTACTGGTGTTGCCATTGCCCGTAATTGATTGTTTGATCTTTCGTGGTGCGTATTCTGCTATTGGGATGTTTCTGGACAACGCTGCGGCCATTGCGATTCCCTGTGCACGTCCGAGTTTGAGCATAACCTGTATGTTTTTACCATAGAAAGGAGCCTCAAGCGCAAGTACATCGGGCTTAAATTCATCGAGGAGCATTACTGTTTTTTCAAAGATGCGCTGTAATTTGAGGAAGTGATCGTCCAGGTGGTCCATTCTTACTATACCCATAGTGATCAGTTCGATTTTGCTCCCCTTTTCCAATATCACGCCGTAACCCATTATGGAGGTTCCGGGGTCAATACCCATAATTACCCTTTCCTTTTTTTCAACCAACATAAAACAATATTAAGCATATTTGCAGAGAGTAAACCTATAAAAATTGATATCAGATTATAAAAAAACAGTTTCATTCGTTCTCAAAGCCGCAATTGTTTTATTTGCCTTTTGGTTTGTTTATCACAAACTGGTTGCTAATGAGAACCTAAGGGAATTTGGGAAACTTATAAAAGAGATACCAAAATCAGAGATTATCGCCGTCTTGTCAACTGTTTTCCTGCTGATGTTTTTAAACTGGGGACTGGAAGCTGGTAAATGGAAGAGGCTGATCTCGCAAGTTGAAAAAATTTCCTTATGGCGGGCTATAGAGTCTGTATTTTGTGGCCTTACCTGGGCTGTATTTACCCCCAACCGGATTGGGGAGTACGGGGGCAGGGTTTTCTTCTTGTCTCCGAAAAGGAGAATTATAGGGGTGGTGGCGATGGCGGTCGGAAATATTGGACAAATGGTACTGACAAACGTTTTTGGCGCTATTGCACTGAGTATATTTATTTATCGCTTTGTTGATATTGACTACCGCTTATTTTATGCCCTGGTCGTATTGTCCTTAATGTTTTGCATGTTCTTTATTGTTTTTTATTTTAACATCAGATGGCTAAACGGGATTCTGCTTTCCATACGTTTTACGCGCAGGTATAAGAAATTCTACAGTATTCTGGCAAGGTATAAAAAGAGAGAGCTTCTGAAAATTTTATTGTTTTGCCTGGCCAGATATGCGGTCTTCAGTACCCAGTATTTTATATTGTTCCACTGGTTAATCCCCGAGATTCACTATCTGGACATCCTGATGATGGTGAGTATATTGTTTTTTGTCCAATCGACCCTACCCTCTCTTGATCTTTTTGATATAGGTGTAAGAAGTGTAACGGCCTCTTATTTTTTTAGTTCGGTGACGACTCAGGATGTGGCGGTCATTGCATGTACAGCCAGTATCTGGCTGGTAAATATTATAATTCCTGCTATATTAGGCACTTATTTCGTTTCTAAACTCAATTTTTTTGGAAATCTTCAGCGTAGTTAGTTTTATAGCCTGTTTTTTGACGGTCTTATACGTAATAGTTGTGCTTGCATTTGTAAGAGGCTGGTATAAGCTCAGCAATTTTAAGCCTGGCTTAAAAGGGGGCCGAACAGCTGTTTCAATAATAGTAGCTGCGCGTAATGAAGAAAATAACATCTCAAAAACATTGGATGACTTGCTTGCGCAAAGCTACAATAAAGGACTGACGGAGATCATTTTTATAGATGACCATTCCACAGACCGCACTGCCGAAATTATCGGGTCATATAGTGGACATGGTGTTAAGCTGATCAGTCTCAATGAAGACAAAGCATTAAATTCCTATAAAAAGAAAGCAATTCAGACCGCGATCGGACAGTCCAATGGCAAATTGATCATTACGACGGATGCAGATTGCAGGATGGGTCCGCGGTGGCTGCAAACCATCGTCTCGTTTTATGAAGAAAAACAGCACAAAATGATCTCCTCTCCGGTGACATTTTTTGAAGAAAAGAATTTTTTTGAAAAAGCGCAGTCTCTGGAGTTTTTATACCTGATCGGGCTGGGCGCCTCCACTATAGGAAATAAAAAACCTTCGACTTGCAATGGAGCTAATCTAGCCTACGAAAAAGAAGCGTTTTATGAGGTTGGAGGATTTAAGGGTATAGACGACCTCGCATCGGGAGACGATGAGCTGCTGCTGCATAAAATTGCCGCCCGGTTTGACAACAATATTGGTTTTTTAAAGAACGAAGATGCAATAGTGTTTACACACGCCAAGTCGACACTTAAGGAATTCATCCAGCAAAGGAAACGCTGGGCTTCCAAAAGCACACGTTATAAAAATAAGTCGATTATTGTTCTGGGCATATGTATCTGGGCATTTAATCTAACCATTCTTATAAACATTGGTGCCGGGTTATTTAATGACTTTTACCTGAAGCTTGCACTTGTACAGCTGTTCACCAAGATGCTTGTTGAGCTGATATTTTTAAAAGGCGTGACGGGTTTTGCGGGGAGAACAAAGCTGTTGATATTATTGCCTGTGCTAAATATATTGCACATTATATATATTGTATACATTGGGATTGCAGGTAACTCCGGAAAATACAACTGGAAAGACAGAATGGTAAAATAGAGGTATGAATAACAGTCCTTCACAAAAGATATGGAAAAGGTTTAAAGCAAATAAGCTTGCTTTTGGCGGGTTGCTGTTTATTTTGCTGTTGCTGCTTGCGGGAGTCTTAGGCTATCTGATCATTCCGGACCAGACACCTTATGCAAATACCATGCATTTGCAGCTCACCAATAAGAAGCCGGGAAGAACATTTCAATTTCTGATCATCAGCAGGAATGAAAATATAAAAGAAACCGGCTTTTTAGAAAAAATGCTGTACGGACAGGAAGCCAATTTTAAAAGCATTCCCGTAACTTCCTACAGGGAGAAAAGGAATATAGTGTATGCCCGGGAGTATATAGGTGATGATGAACAGGCCGAAGAAACCGCTTACCCACTGGTAAATGGTGCAAACAGGTACAGCCGGACCTTTTGGATGGGTACAGATATTTATGGCAGGGATTTGTTTAGCCGGCTGGTTTTGGGCATTCGTGTGTCGCTGTCGGTCGGGTTAATAGCCGTCTTGATCTCTCTGCTCATAGGGGTCAGCCTGGGTGCTTTGGCAGGATATTTTGGAGGAAAAACTGACGCTGCGATCAGCTGGTTTATGAACGTAATCTGGTCGCTGCCTTCTCTTTTGCTGGTCATTGCCATATCTTTTGCGCTTGGAAAAGGCTTCTGGCAGATATTTATAGCAGTGGGTTTATCGACCTGGGTGGACGTAGCGAGATTGGTGCGCGGGCAAGTGATGGCCTTAAAAGAAGTCGAGTTTGTAGAAGCCTCAAAGGCGCTTGGATATTCTACTTCGAGAACCATCATCAAACATATTTTACCTAACATAGCAGGGCCCATACTGGTTGTGGCATCGGCCAACTTTGCGTCTGCTATACTCCTGGAAACAGGGCTTAGCTTTTTAGGATTTGGCGCTCAGCCACCTATGCCGAGCTGGGGAGGTATGATTAAGGAACATTACGGATATATTGTCATGGACGCCGCATACCTTGCTGTATTACCCGGACTGGCAATTATGCTCACTGTGTATGCGTTTAATTTATTGGCGATAGGTTTGAGAGATGCTTTTGATGTCAAGTCTCAAAATATTTCTGTTTAGCCTTGCTTTAATATAATGATTAACTTTGCTGCCGTATGCTGCTAAACTGTTATCAAACTGAATTTTTGGAAGCCGGCTGTGATGAAGCAGGTCGGGGCTGTCTCGCAGGACCTGTTTTTGCGGCAGCTGTGATATTGCCTCCTGATTTTGTAGCGGGGGAGCTGACGGACTCTAAAAAGCTTACCTACAAGCAGCGCAGTACGCTGAGGCTGATCATAGAAAAAGAAGCAATAGCTTGGGCAGTAGCAGAAGTCGACAATATTGAAATTGACAGGATCAATATATTGAACGCGTCTTTTTTGGCGATGCACCGTGCAGTAGAGAAGCTAAGTATACAGCCGCAATATTTAAGCATTGATGGAAACCGCTTTAAAGCCTATCCGAATATTCCTCATTCCTGCATTATCAAGGGTGACGGCAAATACCTCAATATAGCAGCGGCCTCTGTTTTGGCAAAAACCCACCGTGACGAGTTCATGGAAACGCTGTCCGGTCAATACCCTCACTATCAATGGCACCAAAATAAAGGCTACCCCACAATAATACACAGAACAGCGGCGCTGGAGCATGGATTGTCACCTTTTCACCGCAAAACCTTTTCAATTACCAACCCTCAATTAACGCTGTTTTCGGAAACTGAAGCATAATTAGTATTTTCACAGTATTGAAAACATTAATTATTACAAGCAGAGTTCCTTTCCCGGTAAATAGCGGGTATCCCATCGTAGTTTACAATACTATGAAGGGATTGCTGCGGCTTGGTGTTGACATTACCTTGTTTAGCATTAACCCCAGCAAGCACAGGGTGGATGTTGATGACATTTATGACCCGGTATTTGACAATATTAAATTTTACTCGTTCAGTCTGGATACAGAAGTGAACATCTGGGGCGCTTTTTTTAATATATTCTCCAACCAGTCCTATAACGTTTCCCGTTACTATGACGATGAAGCGGCAAAGCTCCTGGAAGAGGTGCTTAAAGAGAACGAATTTGACATCATTCAGTTTGAAGGCCTGTTTATCGTTCCTTACCTGGATATTGTGAAGGCGAACAGCAAAGCCAAAATTATATACAGGGCGCACAATATTGAATTTGATGTTTGGGAACGCATCGCAATGACCGAAAGCTTTACACCCAGGAGAAGGTATCTTCAGTTCCTGGCCCGCAGGCTGAAGGTTTATGAAACAGAACAGATCAACCGTTTCCATCAGATCTTTGCCATCAGTGAACAGGACAGACAGAGTATCGTACGGTTTGGCGGTCAGGCCAGTATAGAAGTTTTTCCTGTGGCTTTGGACTTTGACAAATATGTAAGTGATGCTTCAAAAACAAGTTTTCCGACCCTGTTCCATTTAGGAGCTATGGACTGGCGTCCGAATAAAGAGGGATTGGAGTGGTTTTTAGACGAAATATGGCCCGATATCGAGAAGCTGAGCAGTGAATTGCGCTTTTACATTGCAGGCAAAAATATGCAGCGGGAATTCTTTGAATACGATTCGGAGAATCTTGTTGTAGAAGGGGAGGTTTTCGATGCTGTCGAATTTATCAATTCAAAAGCCATTATGATCGTACCGCTGCTTTCTGGAAGCGGGATGCGTGTTAAGATCATTGAAGGAATGGCCATGAGCAAATGCATCATCGCCACAAGTATGGCAGCCGAGGGTATCAAATGCATGCACGACAAGGATATTCTGATCGCTGATACTGCCGATGAGTTTTACAGGGCAATACTCAAGTGCATCACAAATCCAAATAAGTGGCGCGAGATAGGAGAGAATGCCAGGAGAACGGTCGAAAGGGACCACGACATTTCATCCATTTCCCAAAGAATGCTCAATATCTATCAGAAATTACTTAGTGCATAAATTTTATGTACTTTTGCCCACGTTTTTACAGACCGACAATATGAAGAATACCGCATTAACAGAAAAACACTTTTCGCTGGGCGCTAAAATGGTGCCATTCGCAGGTTATAATATGCCTGTTCAATACGAAGGCATAAATGCAGAACATGCAACAGTAAGAAATGGTGTTGGTGTATTTGATGTAAGCCACATGGGCGAATTTATCCTGAAAGGGGAAAATGCTCTGGACCTGATCCAGCGTGTGACCAGCAATGATGCATCAAAATTATACGACGGTAAAGTGCAGTATTCTTGTCTTCCAAATGAAGAGGGCGGGATAGTAGACGATCTGCTGGTCTACCGCATAGATGAAAAGACCTATATGCTGGTCGTAAATGCTTCTAATATAGAAAAAGACTGGAACTGGATCCAGCGATATAACACCAATGGAGTGGAGATGCACAACATTTCTGACAAAACCTCATTGCTCGCGATACAAGGCCCCAAAGCCGCAGAAGCATTACAAACCTTAACCGGAGTTGATCTCGCTTCTATGGAGTATTACAGCTTCGTAAAAGGCAAGTTTGCCGGTATTGATAATGTGGTGATATCTGCTACAGGTTATACCGGTGCCGGCGGATTTGAAATTTATTTTGACAATGAACATGCGGTTGCTATATGGGACGCTATATTTTCCGCAGGTTCGTCCTTAGGCATCAAACCTATAGGTTTAGGCGCCCGTGATACTTTACGTTTGGAGATGGGATTTTGCCTGTATGGCAATGACATCGACGATACGACATCACCTATTGAGGCCGGCCTGGGATGGATTACCAAGTTCAGTAAGAAATTTACCAATTCAGAAGCCTTGCTTGCGCAAAAAGAAGCTGGTATAAAAAAGAAGCTGGTAGGTTTTGAGATGGTCGAAAGAGGCATCCCCCGTAACGATTATGAGATCGTTGATGCGGAAGGAAATGGCATAGGGAAAGTAACTTCCGGTACCCAGTCACCTTCTTTACAGAAAGCGATCGGTATGGGCTATGTTGCAAAAGGATTTGACAAAGAAGGAACGGAGCTGTACATCAATATCCGCAATACAAAGATCAAAGCCAGAGTTGTTAAATTTCCTTTCTACAAATAATAGCATTCCATAAGCTGCCCATGCACAAGCGTATAGAAGTTTGTTTAACTCCGGCGTTGCTCCACCTCTATGACATCAGCAATAGCATTGTGGTCGTTATAGATGTGCTGAGGGCTACCTCATCTATGGTCTATGGAATCGACAACGGTGCCACTGCGATCATACCTGTTGCTCATGTCGAGGATTGTCTGGCCTATTTCGGTAAAGGATTTTTGCTGGCTGCAGAACGCGACGGATCTGTGGTCGAGGGTTATGATTTTGGCAATTCTCCGTTTTCGTATACTAAGGAAAAGGTAGCCGGTAAAACGGTAGTGCTGACTACGACAAATGGCACAAAAGCGCTGCACATGGCGAGAGAAGCGGCAAATCAGGTGGTGATCGGTTCTTTTCTGAATTTACAGGCTTTGTGCGACTGGCTTAAAGTACAGGATAAAAGTGTGCTGCTCCTTTGCGCGGGCTGGAAGGATCAGTTTAACCTCGAGGACACATTATTCGCAGGAGCTGTAGTTGCTGAACTGAGGAAGGACTTTACCCATTTCGATGATTCTTCAGTTGCAGCAGAAGACCTGTATCAGCTTGCGAGAAATGACCTGAGGACCTACATCCGCAAATCTTCACACAGTTACAGGCTGGCACTGCTTAATATAGAAGAGGATGTGAGGTTCTGTTTGCAGCTAAACATCTGCAAGTCTATACCAGTACTTGAAGGGGACGCACTGGTCGCATTAAACCTGAATCCCTGATTTTATCCGGCTAATTAGATTTAGGTTTATATTTGGAAAGGTTCAGGATCTTTTGGGAGTCCCTTTCTCCCATTAACTGAGCCAGTGTTACTTCTTTGTTTTCCTGCATGTATTTTCTTACGATCTGCCATCCGGTCCAAACACCAAGTTTAGGTGCTGATTCAGTCCTTTCTCCCAATCCGGGTGTAAAAGGGCCATCGCTCAACAGCACTTGTATTGCCTGATAGTCGGTTTCAAACAGCAGGTTGCTCTGCAGGTAATAGCCCCAGATGTCACCTTCAAAATGCTTGCACCAATCCAGTTGTTTGGTGGTGTATCCAATCTTTACAGAATCAGGAACATCATCCGGCAGCACCTGGTCCATGAAATAGAGGACCTTTCCGTTATGGATCATTTTCGCAAGCAGTGTCCGGTCTTCATCTCTTTCCGGAAACAGGTCTTCACGGATATAAGTTTCTGCAACGCGGGGCACCAGGTATTCCGGCGCAAAACGACGTGACAGATAAGTGGGGACACTTCGTACTATGGCTTTATAAAATTTACTGTCCTTGCCCAGAAACATATCCAGACCTATACCCAGGTAATCATCACCAACGGGAGTTTGTACTGCAAAACCTGAAACAAAATAAATGAAGCGGGGCACTTTAGCCTGAGGGTAATAATATTTAATGTATTTGAAGGTCTGACTGATCTGTTTGTCGAAAGGTGAAAGATCTTTGAACACACTGTCCACCTCCTTTTGCAGATCTGAATAGGCCTGGTCTTTATACATCATTTCGGCAATTTTCAGGGTGGTGTATTCCGGGGTGCCAACCATTCTGTGCGCAAAATCCTCATAGAACTTCCCGTATTTTATATTCAGCAACGAATCGGTTAGCTTAAGGGCGATAGATTTTCCCGCATAGAGATCTTTGTCAAATCTTTCAGTTTTGACCTCAAGATGTATATCACTAACATCGGGTTTAGTATTTTGCCGGCAGGAAACCAGTAAAACAGACTGCAAAAAAAAAGCGATCACAAACAGAAAAAATAGATAGCTTTGACGGAATTTTACGTTGTGTATCATTAGAAACAAATATATGAAAAGAACTTTTATCGGGCTGCTGCTTTCGTTTTTTGCCGGTAGCGTATTCGGTCAGGATGCCGGACGTTCTTATGGTTTTAGGCTGGGGCTAACTGCACATCCGAATTTCGGATGGGTAAAGCCTCAGGTTGGTAAAAGCAATAGTGTGGCTCTGGGTTTTGCCTATGGCCTGCTTGCCGATTTTAATTTTACGGAGAATTATAGCTTTTCAACCGGACTGACGATTACGACCATCAATGGTAAAAGTACGGAGGTGATGACCATGCCTTCACTTTCCTCTCAGTTCCCCGATCCCAATCCTACACAGGTTCCGGTAGAGCTCAAGTATAAATTGCAGTATATTGAGTTGCCGCTTACACTCAAGCTAAGGACAGTAAAGATTGGCCAGGTCCGCTGGTACGGGCAGTTTGGACTTTCTAATGACTTCAACATAGGAGCCAGGCAAGATGGAGACCTGTCAGGGAAATCTGATTACAGGGACCTGAACGTCTCGGACGACATTAAATTTTACAGGGCCGGTCTTCTTCTGGGCGCAGGCGGTGAGTTTGACCTGAATGGCCAGACCAGCATTACTGCCGGACTGACCTTCAACAACGGGTTTACCGACATCACCACTGATAAAGATACCAGTGTACGCAACCACTACCTCGGCATAAATTTTGGTGTTTTCTTTTAACTGAACTTTTTACTAATGAAAATTGCACTTGCTCAGCTCAATTACCACATCGGAAATTTTGAATTTAATACTCAAAAGATCATAGACAATATTCGGCTGGCGAAAGATCAGGGCGCTGACCTGGTGGTGTTTGCTGAACTGGCCATCTGCGGTTATCCGCCACGTGATTTTCTTGAATTCGAAGAATTCGTTGATTTGTGTGAAGATGCTGCACAAAAGATCGCAGAACAATGTCAGGACATTGCATGCATAGTCGGACTGCCTGTAAAGAATACTGTGCTGGCAGGAAAAGACCTGTACAATGCCGCTTATTTCATCGAAAATGGCGAAGTCAAATCCATCGTAAAAAAGGCATTGCTGCCCAACTATGACGTGTTTGATGAATACCGCTATTTTGAGCCGGCTACTCAGTTTGAATGCATAGCATTTAAGGGGCAGAAAATCGCACTGACGATCTGTGAGGACCTTTGGAACATCAACAACAATCCGCTGTATGTTTCCAATCCAATGGATGAACTGATCCGCCAGCAGCCTGATCTCATGATCAACATCGCGGCTTCGCCATTTTCTTATTTGCACGACGAAGAAAGAGTGGTCGTCCTGGCGGATAATGCCAGGAAATACCAATTGCCTTTGCTGTATGTAAACCAGGTCGGCGCGCAGACCGAGATTATCTTTGACGGTGGATCACTGGTGTTTGATAAGTCCGGAAATGTGCTTGATGAAATGCCTTATTTCAAGGAAGAACTGCGTATTTATGAAATAGCAGGAAACACCATAACGGGATATGCTCCTATATCTCGCCCTCATGTTCCGGATATAGAACAGATTCACGATGCGCTGATACTGGGCATTAAAGATTATTTTTCAAAATCCGGCTTTACCAAAGCGGTATTGGGCTTGTCAGGAGGGATAGATTCAGCAGTCGTATGTGCATTGGCCTGCCGGGCGCTGGGCCCTGAGAATGTCATGGCCGTATTGATGCCATCTAAATATTCATCAGATCACTCCATAAAAGACGCTTTAGACCTGGTCGAAAACTTTGGCTGTAAGCATCAGATCATTGCGATAAAAGAAGTTGCAGACGCATTTGACCATATTATGGCTCCTGCTTTTAGCGGGCAACCCTTTAACCTTACTGAAGAGAATATCCAGGCCCGGTGCAGGGGTGTCATTGTAATGGCGATGTCCAATAAGTTTGGTTACATTTTGCTGAATACTTCCAATAAAAGTGAATGCGCTGTAGGATATGGTACGCTCTATGGCGACATGTGCGGCGCCATTGGCGTGATCGGCGATGTCTACAAGACCCAGGTATACCAACTGGCCGGTTACATCAACAAAGATCAGGAGATCATCCCGCTGAACTCCATCGTTAAACCGCCTTCGGCGGAACTCAGACCCGGACAAAAAGATTCAGATTCCCTTCCGGAGTATGATGAACTGGACAAGATCTTATTTCAGTATATTGAACAAAAACAAAGCTCAACGGCTATCATAGCGATGGGATTTGATGAGGCATTGGTAAGACGCGTCATCAAAATGGTGAACACGGCGGAGTTTAAACGTTACCAGACCCCACCGATCTTGAGGGTTTCCCCCAAAGCATTTGGCATGGGCCGAAGAATGCCTATAGTGGGAAAGTATTTGTCCTAAAACCGTTTCTTAACCTGCATGCCTGTTTTGATCTTATGATATGGAATGATCAATGCAAGCAGAATACCCAGAACAGACAGGATCATCGGAATGAAATCGCCATGCTTTACGTAAAAAGTAAGCTCGTCATTCAGATTGATATCTGCCTTGAGCGCGTCCCTCGTCCACCATTTACTCTGCTGTAAAATGTCTCCTTTTTGATCAATGAAACAGGAAATGCCGGTATTGGCCGACCTGACCACATAACGGCGCGTTTCGATCGCACGCAGTTTTGCATAGAGCAGATGCTGGTCCTTGCCCGAAGTATTGCCCCACCAGCCGTCATTGGTAATGATGGCGATGAACTGTGCGCCGTTCTTAACGGCGGTCCCGATCCAGCCGCCCCATAAGGATTCATAGCAAACCACCGGAGCTGCGCCAATACCACTGTAAGAATAAAACACTCCCGGCTGTTTTTGCGAGCCATAGCCGCCCACCGAACCTCCAAATCCTTCAAAGACAGGCCCCAATACAGAAAGTGCGGCAGGGAAAGGCATTTTTTCTACACCGGGCACTAATTTAGACTTGTGGTAAAACTGTACATTAGCCGAGTTCTCTATTTGTATTGCGGCATTAAAGACATCTATATAAGTGCTGTTGTCGTATTTTCTGGCAGACGGGCTTTGCTTACCACTATAGAACTTTCTACTCTCTATGCCACTAATAATGCTTCCGTTCTTGTACTTTTCCAGAAAATGCTGTGCAGTCAGAAACTCAGAATTGCTTCGGATCCTGTCTTCGTCTGCATAATTTGGAATCGCTGTTTCCGGCCATATAAAATATTCGGTGTTCGGCTGCGCAACGGAGTCTGAAAGCCGGGTTAACATATTAAGCTGCTGAGCGGAGGAAAGACTGCCGAATTTATCATAAGGATCTATATTTGGCTGAACGGTCACTACATTCACGGGCACCTTTTTTTCAGTATACCGATAGTATATGCCCAAGGACAGGCCGGCAGGAAGAATAATGAATAGCACCCAGACCAGCGAATACCTGAACCTGCTGTGTGCCGGCAGCTTTTGTTTGAAACTTTTATAAGCTTCGAATGCAAGAATATTACTGACCAGGATCCATACGGAGCCTCCATATACCCCTGTGTATTCATACCATTGCACAATCTGATGCATGCCCGAAAGACCATTACCAAGTGTCATCCAGGGGAAAGCGAGTTCCCAGGTTTGATGCAGGAATTCCATAGCCACATAAAAGCAGATCAACCCGAGGTAAGCGAGGTATTTATTGACTACCAGGTTCAGCCTGTAATACAGCCAAAATGCAAAAGTCATCAGCAAGGCCCCAAGCCCAAAAGGGATGAGCGACACAAAGAAGGCGGGAACCGGATCATTTACAGCACTAATGGCATTGTATACCCAATAGATGCTGGCCGTGTTCCAGATCAGGAAAGTCAATCCGGCGGTCAGAAACACACGCCTGCCTTTTTTTACAAGGTCACCCTCTTGTATTCGCGCTAATGCGATCAGCAGCGGGACAAGTCCAATCAGCAATAATAGTGTGGTATAAGGAATGGGCGGCCAGGCCAGCCAGAGGATAAACGCACTGGTTAAAGCAAGAAGAGCGGTGTTTTTAGAAGATTTCATCAAGCAATGCTATAAGCTGTCCAAAATATCAGCCTTCTTCGCCTCGTATTCCTCCTGGGTGATCAGGTGTTTGTCGTACAATGTTTTGAGCTTCCTTAATTTCAGCGTAGTCTCATCTTCAGGCTCTTCCACCGGTGCAGGACGAACAAAAGGCTTTTCTTCAACAGGTTCTGCAGACAGGGTATTCACCGTTACCGGAGAAGTTGAAGAACGTCTTTCATCGAGATCTTCCAGTCTTTGCTGTTCCTTAAAGTCTTCCAATTGTTCATACGCAGCCTGGTAGAGTTTGCGCGCCTGCACTTTTGGAATGTATTCCGTGATGATGTTCTCTCCGTGCAGCGGTACGCAAATAAATTTAGAGCCAAATATTTCCTCTTTGAAAGAAACTTCCTTGATGCTCTTCCAGGAAATGTCTTTGAAGTTCATGGTGAAGCCAAGATTGCCCGGGGTGCAATAAAATATGCGTTTTGTACTCACCGCAATGCAGTCCGGTAACAGGTTTACAGCCGGCCGCTTTTGTACAGCAAGGTAGATCAGTTCCTCGCTCGCTGTCAGCATATCATTCAGCTTGCCCAAAACCTTTTCTACAGCTTTCGGATCTTGTTCATCACTTAAAAATCTATCTATTAAATTCATGTTGTCTCTTTTATCTTGTTTATCAAAAACTGCACCCAATTAATCCCGGTCGTATTTTGTTTTCTTTTTTACCTCTTCAGCTCCGGCAATACAAATTACGAATTCCCCCTTTAATATATTGTTTTCAAAATGTGATTTTATCTCTGTCAAAGTGCCTCTAACCGTTTCTTCGTACAACTTGGTGAGTTCCCGGCTAACGGAGGCCTGTCTGTCGGGGCCCATGTACTGTACAAATTCTTCCAGTGTCTTCAGCAAACGGTGCGGACTTTCGTACAGGACAATGGTTCTCTCTTCTTCAGCCAGCTTTTTAAATCTGGTCTGCCGGCCCTTCTTTACCGGGAGGAATCCTTCAAATACAAAACTGTCGGAAGGCAGTCCGGAGTTGACGAGTGCGGGGACAAATGCTGTGGCCCCAGGAAGGCATTCCACCTGGAGATCGTTCTTTATCGCTTCTCTGACCAGGAAGAACCCGGGATCAGAGATTGCCGGGGTTCCAGCATCAGAGATCAGCGCTACATTTTTACCCTCCTTCAAAAATTTGATGATCTCCGATGTAGCCTGATGCTCGTTATGCTGATGGTGTGAATACGCCTTTTTGTCAATGCCAAAGTGTTTAAGCATGGGCGCACTGGTACGTGTATCCTCGGCCAGGATCACATCAGCCTCCTTCAGTATGCGGATCGCTCTAAAGGTCATGTCCTCCAGGTTGCCTATGGGCGTTGGTACAAGAAATAGTTTGCCTTCCATATTATTCAGTGTCCGATTGCCAAGCTGGGTTCGCAATGACGAGTTAAGTTCTTATCTTTGTGCAAAAAATAAAATAATGCTGCAAGTTAATTATATCCGCGAAAATAGAGAGAAAGTTTTAGAGCGACTGAGTGTACGTCATTTTAAACAAACCGAACTGGTTGATGAGATCATCAAAACTGATGAAGAACGCAGACAGGTTCAAACCTCCCTGGATAATCTTTCAGCAATAGCCAATGCCAGCGCCAAACAGATCGGTGAACTGATGCGCAATGGCCAAAAAGAACAGGCGGAGGCGCTTAAAGCTGAAGCCACCAACAGTAAAGAACAACATAAAAAGCTGTCAGATCAGCTGGCAAATAGTGAGACCCAACTGCATAACCTTATTGTACAATTGCCAAATCTGCCCCATGACCTGGTAAAGACAGGAAGCACGGCCGAGGAGAACGAAACGGTTTATACAGACGGAAAGCCAGCCGAATTGCCGGCTAATGCATTGCCGCACTGGGAACTTACCGCCAAATATGACATCATTGATTTTGAGCTGGGTACAAAGATCACCGGTGCAGGATTTCCTGTTTACAAAGGTAAGGGAGCAAAGCTGCAAAGGGCCCTGATCAATTTCTTTTTGGATCATGCCACAGCAGCGGGATACAGGGAAATGCAGGTGCCGCATCTGGTCAACGAGGCATCCGGATTTGGCACAGGCCAGCTGCCGGACAAAGAAGGGCAGATGTACCATGCAGGCATAGACAACCTGTACCTCATTCCTACTGCAGAAGTTCCGGTGACCAATCTTTACAGAGACGTGATCCTGAAGGAAGAAGAGCTGCCCATCAAAAACACAGCTTATACCGCATGCTTTCGGCGAGAGGCGGGATCTTATGGCGCGCATGTAAGGGGCCTAAACAGATTGCATCAATTTGATAAAGTAGAAGTGGTGCAAATTGTGCATCCGGATCAGTCCTATGAAGTGCTCGAGCAAATGAGTGCTTACGTTCAGTCCCTGCTGCAGGAACTTGGATTGCATTACCGTGTATTGCGTTTGTGCGGCGGCGATATGGGCTTTACCGCGGCTATGACTTATGATATGGAAGTATGGAGTGCAGCCCAGCAACGCTGGCTGGAAGTATCTTCTGTTTCTAATTTTGAGACTTACCAGAGCAACAGGCTTAAACTAAGGTTCAAGGGGGCGGCTGGCAAAACACAGCTGGCGCATACGCTAAACGGAAGTGCCCTGGCATTGCCGCGCATAGTAGCGTCTATTTTGGAAAATAACCAGACCGATAAAGGAATTAAGATTCCTGAGGCACTGGTCAAGTACACGGGCTTCGAATATATCGATTAAAAAAAGCCCCGGTTCATCACCGGGGCTTTTCGTTTTTAATAAGTAGATGGATTATATAGGTAGTTAATATTAAAGTATCAGGATCAGCAGCAAAATGATGATAATGATCGCTCCAACAGAAAGATAAACACCGCCACCCATTGCACGGGCTTCCTGTTTTAAATTTTTCAATTCGCTTTTTAAAGCTTTCTTCTCATCTCTGGATAATTCTGACTTATCCATGGCTTTGATCTCTTCCACGCGGTCAGTAATTCTTTTCAGCTGAATCTTCTGTTCAGCAGTCATTTCAGTTTTAACCTTGTCAGCATTACCTGCGGCAGAAACTGTATTTGCACTGATAGTAAGCGCAAAAATAAGTGTTAAAGAGTAAATTAATTTTTTCATGATGTTTTAGTTTTGTTTTTAATTGCCATGAAGCTTGCTTCGCAGGTTTCATGATGTTTTGATTTAGTTTTTTTTCAATGAAGCTTGCTTCGCAGGTCTCCTATTCAAGTTTTTGATCAGAACTGTAATAACAAAAAACCTACCAAAGCTATTTGATAGGTTTTTTAAATGTTTTTGAATTAAAACTGTCTACTCTTGTAGTCACTGACCGTTATTTGATCTCAAAAACTACATTCATTACGTAGTTTAATTTGATCTTTTTGAAATCAATGTCGGGAGCGGCTGCACCGGCCATGTCGGCACTTTCAGCCTTCATCATTACGTTCGAAGTACGATACATGGCCTGAGGATAAACCTGATTTTCGATCTCCTGAATGTCTATCGCGCTGCCCAGTTTGTCGCCCAGTGCCTCAACGAGGTAAGTTGCTTTAGCTTTGGCGGCCTGCAATGCCTGAATCTTCAGCTCTTTTTTAAGGCTTGTGATTTTGGAGTAATCGTAGCTCTCGATGTTGGTAGAAGCTATTCCTTTAGGATCAACCGCGCCAATGATGTCATTGAACTTATTGAGGTCAGAAACCTTAAGGCGATACTGCTTGCTGGCCAGAAAATCCGGGTTTTTCTTTTTCTCGGTAGCCCATGAAAAGCTCGACAGGTTGTTGATCGTCAGATTTTCCTTGTCAACACCGGCCTTTTGTATTGCAGCATAGAGCTGGTTTTCCAACGTATTGATGTCTACTTTTTTCTTACTATTGTTGTCTTTAAGATATTCCTTAAGTGAGATGCTGATATAAATGATATCCGGCGTAATCTCAGTCTCCGCCGATCCGCTTACATTGATCTTCCTGCGTAAATCTACTTGTTGGGCCAGGGCACTTACACTAAATAAGGCAACAAAGGCAAGGGTCATTAACTTTTTCATAATAAATATTCTTTTGTGTATTTGAAAGATAGATGTAAATATCATACCAATTCCACAAACAGCATATAAATAAAGTGAAGGTTAATCTTCAACTACCTCATTATTAGGTCCTATTTCTTCTTTACTTTCTTCTTTAAAATAAGATTTCTGGAAGATCAGAATAATCACTACGCCAACAGAAATGGCCGCATCAGCAATGTTAAATACAGGTCTGAAAAATATATAATCTTCACCCCCCCATATGGGAACCCAGCCCGGGAATACACCTTCCAGCAGCGGAAAATAGAACATATCTACCACCCGGCCGTGGAACAAACCTGCGTAGCCGTAGATCACCCCATACAATACGGAGTCAATGATGTTTCCTAACGCCCCTGCAAATATCAGGGCAACATTTAAGATCAGTCCTCTATGGTATTTCTTCTGGATCAGGTAGTGCAGTCCATAACCGATCCCCGCAACAGCAGCGATCCTGAACAAAGACAAGGCCAGCTTACCAAATTCACCGCCAAACTCAAGACCAAAAGCCATTCCATTGTTCTCCGTAAAATGGATGATGAACCAGTTTCCGAAAATCTTAAATTCCTGACCGATATACATATTGGTCTTGATCCAGGTCTTCAGAACCTGATCAGCCAGCAACACCAGGAAGATAATGAGTAAAGGTTTTGTATATCCCTTCATTACGACTGCTTCAGCTTAGCTTCCATACTCAATGTAGCATGAGGTACCGCACGCAAACGTTCCTTTTGGATCAACTTGCCGGTTTCCCTGCAAATGCCATAGGTCTTGTTTTCGATACGAACCAATGCCGCTTCAAGATTTTCGATAAACTTTTTCTGACGTGCAGCCAGCTGGTTTAATTGTTCTTTTTCAAGTGTAGCAGAACCATCCTCGAGCGTTTTATATGTTCCTGAAGTATCTTCTGTACCATTAGAATTTGGACTGCTCAACGAGCGTGAAAGGTCCAGAAATTCTTCTCTTGCCATACGCAGCTTATCCTGGATCAATTCTTTGAATTCCTGAAGTTCACTATCCGAGTACCGGGTTTTTGTAGCTTTTTCCATAATATTTATTGTTGTGCAATCAAAATTTGTAGTTCAACATCATCGATTACTATTTTGTTTCCGTTATCTAAAGATTCTGTTAATTTAATATCATCCGCTAAGATTTCCGCGCAAATGTAACGCTTATTTTTCTCCACAGCCCCGGTTATCAAATTATGGTTCTGTAAAGTCACTGTAATTCTGTCCGTCACTTCAAAGGTGAGCTCTTTCCTTAAGTTCTGGATTCTGTTGATCAGTTCGCGTGAGAGTCCTTCCTGCTTCAGTTCCTCAGTTATGGTCACATCCAGCGCTACCGTCAGACTGCCCATACTGGTCACCTGCCATCCGGGAATGTCTTCAGCCATGATTTCTACATCCTCAGGAAGGATACTGAATCTGCCATCAAGCACCTGGATCTGGCCTTCGCCTTCCAGTTTAGCGATGTCATTCTGGTTAAATTCTGAAATGGCCTGTGCGACAGCTTTCATGTCTTTTCCTACCTTTTGTCCCAATGCCTTAAAGTTCGGTCTGATCTTTTTGGTGATGAAATCTGCGGTATCTGTAATGTACTCAATATCCCGCACATTGGTTTCCGATAAGATCAGTTCTTTGACCAGCTCTACCCGTTCTGCAAACTTACTGTCCAGCACAGGGATCAGGATCTTGGTTAACGGCTGGCGTACATTGATACTGGTCTTTTTTCTCAGGGACAATACCATTGAGGAGATGTCCTGTGCCAGACGCATGCGCTCATTCAGCTCATTGTCTATCAGAGAAGCATCAACAGGGGCAAGTATGGTCAGGTGTACAGATTCAAATTTGTTTCCAGCATCCCCGGCAGTCAGGTTCTGGAACAGCCAGTCTGCAAAGAATGGCGCAATAGGGGACATCAGCTGTGCAATGCTGGTCAGACAGGCATATAAAGTCTCATATGCCGCTTTCTTATCCGCAGTCATTTCTCCTTTCCAGAAGCGGCGGCGCGATAAGCGGATGTACCAGTTGCTCAGATGTTCATCCACAAAAGCCTGAATGGCCCTTGCAGCCCTGGTTGGCTCATAAGCCGCATAGCTTTCATCCACTTCGGCTATTAAGTTTTGCAGCAGCGATAAGATCCACCTGTCCAGTTCACTGCGTTCAGCAACCGGGGTCAGGTTATTGTGGTCTATTTCAAACTTGTCGATGTTTGCATACAAAGCAAAGAATGCATAGGTGTTGTATAGCGTACCGAAGAATTTACGGCGTACTTCAGCTATCCCTTCAATGTCAAACTTGAGGTTGTCCCATGGGTTTGCATTGGAGATCATGTACCAGCGGGTGGCGTCCGGGCCGTACTCCTCCAGGGTCTTGAACGGATCGGCTGCATTTCCAAGACGCTTGGACATCTTTTGCCCGTTCTTATCCAGTACAAGTCCGTTGGAAACCACATTTTTATAAGCAATCTTATCAAATACCAATGCCCCAATGGCATGTAAAGTATAAAACCACCCACGGGTCTGGTCTACACCCTCAGCTATAAAATCAGCGGGGAAATCTTTGTTCTCATCGATCTTATCCTTGTTCTCAAAAGGATAGTGCCATTGTGCATAAGGCATGGCCCCGGAATCAAACCAAACGTCGATCAGGTCGCTTTCACGGCTCATTGCTTTTCCTGACGGAGAAACCAGCACAATCCCGTCTACCACATTTTTATGCAGGTCAACCAGGTCATAATTGGCTTCCGACATGTTTCCGATCTCAAATCCTTTAAAGGGATTTTCCTTCATCAGGCCGACTTCAATTGATTTTTCAATTGCGTTGTACAGTTCTTCCACAGAGCCGATCAGCACTTCTTCTTTCTTATCTTCAGTTCTCCAGATCGGCAGCGGAATCCCCCAATACCTTGACCTGGACAAGTTCCAGTCATTCGCGTTTTTCAGCCAGTTTCCAAAACGGCCTTCTCCTGTAGATTTTGGCTTCCAGTTGATGGTCTCGTTCAGGTCAAACATCCTGTCCTTGATGTCCGTTACCTTGATGAACCAGGAATCCAGCGGATAATATAAAAGCGGCTCGTCAGTTCTCCAGCTGTGCGGGTAACTGTGCACATATTTCTCTACTTTAAAAGCTTTATTTTCTTCTTTCAGGCGAATAGCGATCTCTACATCTACAGATTTCTCCGGAGCCTCACCTTCATCATAATATTCGTTCTTAACGTATTTTCCTGCCAGGTCACCCAGGTGTGCCGTGAATTTTCCCTGCAAGTCCACCAGCGGAACCGGAGATCCGTTTTCATCCAGTACCAGCATCGGCGGTACTTCGGGAATAGTTTCCTTCGCGACCTTAGCATCATCAGCACCAAAAGTGGGGGCAGTGTGCACGATACCTGTTCCGTCTTCTGTCGTTACAAAATCTCCGGAAATCACACGGAAAGCATTTTCCGGATTCTGGTAAGGCAGTACATAAGGCAAAAGCTGCTCGTATTTAATGCCAACCAGATCAGCGCCTTTGCATTCGGTAAGGATCTGGTAAGGAATCTTCTTATCGCCTGCTGCGAAGCTGCTGAAATCCTCAGCTTCCGCAGATTCAAAATAAACTTTGTTAAACTGTTTTCCGACAAGGTTTTTTGCCAGGATCACATTTACAGGAAGGAAAGTATATTGATTAAAAGTTTTTACCAGCACATAGTTGATCTTAGGACCTACGGTCAGTGCTGTATTGGAAGGCAGCGTCCATGGCGTAGTGGTCCAGGCCATCAAATGAATGTCGCCAAAACCCTGTAAAAATGCAGGCAGTGTTTCGGGCAAAGATCTGAACTGCGCCACAATGGTCGTGTCCGTTACATCCCGGTATGCGCCGGGCTGGTTGACCTCATGAGAGCTGAGTCCTGTACCCGCCTTTGGAGAATAAGGCTGGATGGTATAACCTTTATACAACAATCCCTTATCGTAGATCTGCTTTAACAGCCACCATACCGACTCCATGTATTTCGACTTGTAGGTAATGTACGGATCGGCCATATCTACCCAATAGCCCATTTTTTCGGTCAGGTCGTTCCACACATCGGTATAACGCATGACGGTCTTTTTACAGGCTTCGTTGTATTCTTCTATGGAAATGGTTTTGCCGATGTCTTCCTTGGTGATGCCCAGCTCTTTTTCAGTGCCCAGCTCCACAGGAAGACCATGGGTATCCCATCCGGCTTTTCGTTTTACCTGAAATCCTTTGATGGTTTTATAGCGGCAGAAAATGTCTTTAATAGCACGGGCCATAACATGATGGATCCCGGGCATTCCGTTTGCGGAAGGCGGGCCCTCATAAAAAGTAAACGGGTTCGATTTTGACCGGGTAGAAATGCTTTTCTCAAAAATGTTTTCCGCTTTCCAGAACTCAAGTATCTCTTTCCCTATTTTAGCCAGTTCTAATTGTTTAAATTCCCTATACATCAATCAAGTATCTCCAAAAATTAAGGATGCAAAGTTAAGGTATTTGATTGAGAAATCGAAGTATGCGACAAACTGTTTTACAGATTGGCTAATACAGTTTTGCAGAAGTACTAATCAAATGCAACCTGTTCAGGGCCAGAGATTTTTTCGATGTGGCAGGCGCATTTGCCGCCGGAAACTTTTAGAATTGCCGTTTTGGTCTGATTGGTGGCTTCAAGGGTGCCAGAGACCTTAATGTCGTCTCCTTCCTCTGACAGTTTTTTAACATAATTGTCATCCACCACCACATAAGTACCTGCTACGAGCGTCAGGCTTGCTATGCCGGAAGTTTTAATGGTATCGCCTGTTCTTTGGTTTACCGCGCTGTAATTTTTGATACCTACACCAACACCATCTTTATTGGTAAAGCTGAAGGTCACCATTGCAAAATTCTCTGTACAGATTAAAGAAGGACAGTCTGAATTGTTCGTTTTATCGCAGGCGGTGAACAGCACTGCACAAAGGAATATCAAAGCGGTTTTATACATGGTTATTTAGATTTAATGCTAATACGTATTAAACCTTAAAAACGCTACAAAAAGATTTGTTTGCTGCTGATGGTGTTTCCAGGCAGCGGGATGGATGTAACCCTAACAACATCCATCCCATTCCCGGAACTTCTCCCTCACTGTTCTCTCTCGCTCCCTCTAATTTTCACCCTCATTTTCTATAAAAATTCCTCCCCGGACATATCAGTTAATGCAAAAGGCAAGCCAATTAAAAAAATGTCGCTTAATTACATAGAATGACGGTATGGGGAAATTGCGTAGTGTATCAAATTCATCAATGTGTTGACATAACGCCCCTTAAAAATCAAACAATAATCATTACATTAACATTTGTTTAAACATTTCTGATATGATCAATACTATTTTACCCAAGCCCTTCCTTTTTTTACTGCTGATATTGATTTGTGCAGAGACCAGGGCAGTGCCTGTTCCCCCCGCAGCTGTTGCTTATACAGCAGACATTATCATTTACGGCGGAACTTCTGCGGCTGTAACCGCTGCTGTAAGGGCAGCTAAAGACGGTAAACAAGTGATCATTGTATCCCCTGACCGGCACCTGGGCGGTTTGTCATCTGGCGGGCTGGGCTTTACGGACACAGGCAATAAAGAAGTGATCGGCGGCTTGTCCAGGGAGTTTTATCACCGGGTTTATATGCATTATCAGCAGCAGGATGCCTGGATGTGGCAAAAGAAAGAAGAATACGGAAATAAGGGACAGGGAACACCTGCCATGGATGGCAAGGAACGTACCATGTGGATCTTTGAACCTCATGTTGCCGAACAGATCATGGAGGACTTTATAAAGGAAATAAGATCACCGTCCTATAGAAAGGAGTGGCTGAACAGGAAGAACGGCGTAGTCATGAAAAAGGGCCGGATTTTGTCGATCAGGACGATGAGCGGAAAAATTTATACCGGTAAAATGTTTATTGACGCCACTTATGAAGGAGACCTGATGGCCGCGGCCCGTGTAAGTTATCACATAGGACGGGAAGCCAGTGCGGTATATGGTGAAGAGTGGAATGGCATTCAAACAGGAGTATTTCAGCACGGGCATCATTTTAAAAAGGAGGTCGATCCATACAAAATTCCCGGAAATCCGGCAAGCGGCCTGCTTGCAGATATTTCTGCTGAGAAACCGGGCATTAATGGTTCAGGCGACAACAAGCTTCAGGCCTATTGTTTCAGGATGTGCCTGACCAATCATCCCGATAACCGTATTGCTTTTCCTAAGCCTGATGGCTACGATCCACTAAATTATGAACTGCTGGCCAGGGTATTTCAAAGCGGTTGGAATGAGCTTTTTGATAAATTTGATGACATCCCTAACCGAAAAACAGACACCAATAATCATGGCCCTTTCAGTACAGATTATATCGGAATGAACTATGATTATCCTGAAGCCTCTTACGCACAGCGCAAGAAGATGATCAAAGCACATGAAGACTATCAGAAAGGCCTGTATTATTTTATGATCACAGACCCAAGGGTGCCTGCGAACCTGCAAAACCGCTTAAAGACCTGGGGACTTTCCAAAGATGAATTTAAAGACAACGGCAACTGGCCGCACCAGCTTTACATCAGAGAGGCCAGGAGAATGGTCAGCGATTATGTAATGACTGAAAATGAGGTGCTGGGCAAAAAAGAAGTACCTAAGCCTATTGGAATGGGCTCTTATTCCCTGGATTCACACAACACCCAGCGTTATGTAACAGATAAAGGATTTGTGCAGAATGAAGGAGACATCGGGGTGAAGGCTCCGGTACCTTACAGTATCGGATACGGCGCCATTGTTCCTAAAAAATCTGAATGCAAAAACCTGCTGGTCCCGGTCTGTTTGTCGAGCTCACATATTGCTTATGGCTCGGCGAGGATGGAGCCGGTGTTTATGATCCTTGGGGAATCTGCTGCAGCTGCTGCTGTACTGGCCATCGATGATCAGGTTGCGGTTCAGGATGTGAGCTATGAAAAGCTGGAGCAGGTCTTATTGAAGGAAAACCAGAAATTGCGGTTTGGTAAATAAGTGGATAGCTGTGTTGTCGTGGTCCTGATTAAATGACCAACTTGAAGCTTTTTGTTCAGGACGAGTCAGGTCAGGCAGCAATAGAATTCGCTGTGATTATTTGGCATGCTGGGTTAATCCGGCATCAAAATGACTAAACTTTAGTGCCGCGACGGCTGTTTAGCAATAAATACTCATTCCATGAGCCTTCAGAAATACAAGGGAAAACACGATTTTACTAAAAAAGATAAATCGGTACGCTCGGAAAAGACCATTGAGCAGGCGGAAAAAAGCAGCGCAAAGAAAGGCGCCGCTAAAGTTGTCGCAGCCAATTTCGAGCAGGACACGATAACTGAAAAACCGCGGGAACTGGGCTCGGACATCAAAGCCTTGTTAAAAAAAGGAACGAAGTCAAAGGTCCCCATAGGGATGAAGCCTATGCTGGCCACACTGGTAGATAAGCCATTTGATGATCCGGAATGGGTATATGAAGTCAAATGGGATGGCTACCGCGCTCTGGGCTTTTGCCTGAAGAATGGCGATGTGCAGTTGCTTTCGCGCAACAACAAGCAGTTCAATGAAAAATTCTATCCCATTTTCCAGATGCTGCAAACCTGGAAAAAAGACATTGTAGTAGATGGAGAGATCCTTGTGATCAATGAAAAAGGCATATCGAAATTTGGCGACCTCCAGAACTGGCGTAGTGAGGCGGACGGGGAACTGGTTTATTACGTGTTTGATCTGATCTGGTACGAGGGAAAGGACTTAACGGAACTACCCTTAGCCGAGCGGCAGGCGATCCTGGAAGTGGTATTGCCACAGGATGATGACTGTGTGAGACTCAGCAAAGTTTTTAAAGCCAGGGGAACCGAGTTTTTCACTGCGGCTTCTAAAATGGGACTGGAAGGTATTATCGCCAAAAAATCTGACAGTCTTTACAGTAAGAATAACAGGTCCAAAGAATGGCTGAAAATTAAAGTGAGCAAACGCCAGGAGGTCATCATTGCAGGTTTTACCAAAAATGAGGATACGCCTAAGCAGTTCAGTTCTTTACTGCTTGGCGTATATGAAGATGGGAATTTACAATATGTGGGTAAGGTGGGTACAGGCTTTAATGATGCGGCGCAAAAAGAGATGATGGAAGAATTTAAGCCGCTGATCACCAGGGAAAGTCCTTTTAAGGATATTCCCGACGTCAACAAGCCTTCACGTTTCCGGCCAAATCCGCCTAAAGCAAAAGCCACCTGGCTAAAGCCACAACTGGTTTGTGAAGTCGCATTTTCTGAAGTAACCAGTGACGGGGTTTTCAGACATCCCTCTTTTCAGGGCATGCGCAATGATAAAAAAGCAAAAGAAGTAGTCAGGGAGTCTGCGGTGTCTACCAAAGCGATTGTCGGAATAGAACTTCCTGAGGCAGATGAAACAAAACCGGACCAAAAAGATCAGCACGCCCCGGTGATCAGGCCGCCCAGATCTGCAGGCCGCAAGACCCTGCTGAACCCGAAGGACGAAACACAGGTTCGCAAGGTAAATGGTCGCGAACTGAAATTCACGCACCTGAGCAAGCTCTACTGGCCGGAAGATAAAGTGACCAAAAGAGACATGTTCAATTACTATTACCGTGTTGCAGACTACATCCTGCCCTATTTGAAAGACCGGCCGATGTCGCTGAACCGTTTTCCCGGTGGTATTCACGCCAAGAGTTTTTACCAGAAAGATGTGAAAGACAAGGCGCCTGACTGGGCGGACACTTTCCCTTATACCACCAGCGAAGGGGAGCACAAAGAATATTTGCTGAGTAACGATGAAGCCGCTTTGCTCTGGATGGCATCGCTCGGCTGTATTGAGATGAATCCCTGGTTTTCAAGGAGCAAGAGTCCGGACAACCCGGATTACTGTGTGATTGACCTTGATCCGGATAAAAATACCTTTGATGAGGTCATCCGTGTCGCGCAGATGGTTAAAGAAGTATGCGGGCAGATTGATGTGCCATGTTATGTAAAAACATCTGGTTCGACAGGGATGCACATCTATATTCCGCTTAGCGCAAAGTATACCTATGACCAAAGCCAGATGTTTGCCAGGATCATTGTTACCCTGGTACACCAGCAGGTTCCCGAATTCACCAGTCTGGAGCGCATGATCGCCAACCGCAAGGGAAAGATGTACCTTGATTTTCTGCAGAACAGACCAGGAGCAACCATCGCCGGGCCGTATTCGCTGAGACCAAAACCGGGTGCTACGGTTTCCATGCCGCTGGACTGGAGCGAGCTGAAGCCTGGTCTTACGATGAGGGATTTTACAATTTTCAATGCGATAGACAGACTAAAAGAAACAGGTGACCTCTTCAAAGGGGTACTGGGTAAAGGAATCGATCTCGCAAAAGCGGTCAAAAAAGCTAAAGAGATGTTTGGCGACTGATTTTTATCCTATGCCGGGTCTGCTAGCCAAGCAAATTTTCGATAGCGGTTTCTTCCAATACGATTCTCCGAGGGACATTGCTGCTGTCTTTCTTCCATTCAATCAACCTGACTGTGCCGTCTTCCAGCTCTATTCCGGTGATGTCTCCGTCACTAAAGCAGCAGCACCCGGTATTGAAATAGGTATTTTTGGAGTACTCCATCCTCGGCGAAGTAGTGCCGCTGATGTTGCCAGCCTCGAGCTCCGCTTCCAGTTTCTGGACCAGCGCCTGATCGCCATTTTTTTTGGCCTCGTCTATCCTTGTATAGGTCCTTTCCAAGTGTGTAAGGGAATTGAATACGGGCTGGTGGGTATGCCCGGTTACCAGTGCAAGGTTTGTCTGCTTTGCAGTCCAGTCGTACATGATTTGATTGTGTTCGGATTTTAGCTGGTTGTCGTAGGCAGGAGTGTTGGGGTTGATACGCAGGTAGGACTGAACAGGCCCCCAAATGGTAGAGACAAACCATTTACTGAGCCAGTTTCCGTCACTTTGCAGGTCGCCCTGGTGTCCGTGGGTCAGGAAAAGACTGAGCTCCTGATCCTTTGCAGGAATTTTAAAAATGACGCCTTCGTAAACCCTGATTTTTTTCCCGAAGATCCTCTGAAGCATGATTCCCGCCAGGGGATCGTTGTCCCAGTAAAGGTCATGATTTCCGAACAGCTTGATGTAAGCATTGCGATCTAAAAAGTTTTTTTCAGCGCTGAACGTTTTTTTATTGTGTTTTATCACTTCGAGGGTCGTGTTTTCCCAAAGCTCCTCACTGTCACCCAGGTTGCAGTACAAAAATTCCCGGGCATCGTAGTAGCTGAGCGCTGCCAGGTAATTGTCTTCACAAAGGGCAAAATCATCCTGGTAACTCCGGTCGCCTTTGTGCTGATCTGAGAAAAGAATGATGCGGTGCTGATCACCTAACCGGATCAGCTGGCCTCGCTTGCCTGGTTGTTCAAGGATGTCCTTGTACAAACCCGTCAGTGCTGCATGGATCCGCTCAGGGTCAGGTCTTGAACTGTATTTGTTGGCGAGTCTCACCAAAAATGACGAAAATAGTTTCTGCAATAGTTTACGCATTGAATTTAGAACTTATCCATCAGCAAGGCCCCAAGACTCCAAAGGCCGTAAATGGAGGCATCTCCGGAGGAATAACTATGCTTCCATGCACGCCCGTACTACAGAGGTACTGGCTTTAATAGTGGTTGATTTTGTTTTGCCCCATTCCCGGTCTTCCCTGAAATCCTCATCTGCATGAAAGTAATAGTCGCGTTTTCCATGCAAGGGACTGCGAAAATTAAATTTGATTTCTTCTTTGGTTTTAATTTTCATGGCCATCAGTTTTAATTATGCTATTAACAATTCTGTTTTAAAATTGTTTAGCGGGATGGGCTCTCTTCCATCTGCTTTCCAGTCTCTCCGTGATTAATATGAGCAAGCTAATAAACGAATATCCCGAAAAAGAGATAAATTCGTATTCTAATCTTGTACGTTGGAAAAAATTTACGCTTTCACTCTCTTATTCATCTGCTGTAATATATTTCAGCTGTCTGCCCAATACAACCGGAAAATCTCTGGTGCTGTAACGGACTCGGCTAAAGCGGGGATTCCCAATGTTAAAGTGCTGGTCATCATTGATAAAGATACGCTGAATACAGAGACGGATCAGTACGGGAGCTTTAGTGTTTCCAAGATCAATGCCAAAAGTTTTTCATTACAAATTTCCACCTTTGGTTATCTGGATTTTAAGGCCGGATATACTTTTGGTGAAAAAGAAAGGCATAAGCGGCTGAATGCCATCGAGCTGAAAATGTCGAGCCGGACGCTAAAAGAGGTAGTCATCAATGCGAAGGCCAATCCCGTCAGATTCATGCAGGATACCGTCGAGTATAATGCTGCGGCGTTCAGCGTTAATGAAGGTGATAATGTAGCGGATCTGATGAAACAACTTCCGGGTATGGAGGTAGACGATGAATATAACGTAAAGGTAACCGGCAAGCCGATGGTCAAACTTCGGATAAACGGTAAAGATTTTTTCACCAGTGATGTTAAAGAATTTATCGGAAAACTTCCAGCCGGCATTGTCTCCAGGATCCAGGTCATAGACGACTTCGGAGACGAGGCAAATTTTACCGGCATAAAGACAGGTGAACCGGTAAAGATGTTGAATATCGTTACGAAGCCCGGAATGAACAGGGGGGCATTTGGCGGGTTTTCCAGCAATGCGGGAACCAACGATATGATTGGCAGCCAGGTCAGGCTACACTTGTGGAATGACAACAAGCAAAGTTCGGCAAACGTCAATGCCAATACCTCAAATAACGGAGCGGGGAACAGCCGGTCGCTTGGTGTCGGGCTAAATCACCGGGACAAGCTGGGTAAAAATGGGCAGGGTGGGTTTGCCTATAATTTCAACAACAACAGGGCCGCTTTTAATCGTGAACAGGTGACAGAATCGTTAAATCCTGAAGGCAATTTTATCAACAATAACAAAAGCGATGGTGAAAATGGAGGAGGCAAGCACAACCTGAACTGGAACATGAGTTACAATAGCAAGAAGGTTTTTATGCAGGCAAATGTCACCGGAACTTACAATCGTTCAGACAACCAAAGTACTTCATTAAGCAATCAATCCGGCCTCATCCGCCAGGATCTGAAGAACCGCAACAGTTCAACTAACTCCACACCGTCCCTCAATGCCGGCATTTCCCTTTCAAAAAAGCTGAAGAATGTGAATAATATACTTTCTGCATCAGCTTCTTTCTCGCTTGCCGGTAGTAACAGGGATCAGCACATCAGCACCAACACGCTGTATTACGACAAAAATACAGGGGCATTGCTAAAAGATTCGCTTTTAAACAGAGATCTGGAGAGTAAAACCAATAGCCGTAATGTTAACTTCGGTTTTAATTACAGCCTTGGTTTGAAAAAACCTAAGGACACTCTCGGCAGGCAGAGCCTGAACTTTAGTTATAATGGCTCTGCAGGCTGGTCTGCGAACGAAATTTCCACCTTTGTTTTTGACAACCTGAGCAATAAGATTTCCTTTGTTGACTCCCTGAGCACATCCTTTAACAGTATTTCAATCAATCAGACTTTAGGGATGAATTACAACTACGGATCCCGCAAGATGCGGTATAATCTTGGCTTCAATGCAAGTCCTAACCTGCTCAGCAACCGCGACCTGAGGCTGGGACAAACAACAGATCACAATACATTCAATTATTCGCCCAATCTAAACTTCAGCCGAACGCTTGCTGTGGGCAAAACATTTTCTTTTGGTTACCAGGGCGCTAACCGGAACCCTACCCTCAACCAGCTGCAACCCATTAGGAATGCACAGAGCCTTCAGAACATCCTGGTGGGCAACCCGGACCTGAAAGCTTCATTCATACATAACCTGAATTCTAATTTTAATTATAACCATATCAAATCCGGTCTGTCAGCACAGATTGGCATGAGCGGTTCTGCGACACAAAACGAGATTGTAAGCCATGTGATATTGCTGCCCGATACTTTAAACAGTTTAAAGCAGGTTACACGTTATGAAAATGTAAACGGCAATTACGAAATCAGCGGTAATTATCTCATTCATATTCCGATCAGGAAGAATAAGTTTTCTTTCGGTTATTCGGGCAGCCTGGGTTTTTCAAATCGTGCGGTCATCTTCAACAACCAGAAAGCTTATGGTAAAGGACTTAATTTCTCTCAGCGGCTTGAGGGCAATGCGGTGTTCAAAAAAATTACATTGAATACTCAATTCAGCTATTCCATAACAAATAATAACAATTCGGGCGCATTGTATGGGAATTCTGAATACCAGCCTATTGGAATTGGCCAGATCAGCGCCCCTGCGTTTTTTAGAACAACAACCTTTGGGGCATCGCTGCAAGGCAGTCTAAGGCTGGAAAAACTGAGGCTCAATGCAAATGTCAACTATAATGCCAACCACAATGATGCCGCCGCTGACCAGGCCGTCCGTGACAATAGCGATGTGAATATGAACCTGTCTGGCCAGTTAACGATCAGGAAATCTTATTTTTTCGGTTTTGGCGCAACTAAAAGGGCCAGTTATGGCTATGCCCTGACAAATTCCAATCCCCTGCTCATCAACATGAGCTTAGGAAAAAAATTTTTAAAGGATAAGTCCCTGAGTATGGACATCAGGGGCAATGACTTACTCGGACAAGGCAACAATATCTCGCGCAGGGTGTCGGGGAATACCATTATTGACAGCCGCACCCAACAGCAAACGCGGGTTTTTTCACTGAACCTAAGCTATAATTTGTCTAAGTTCGGTGGCAGGAATTTCCGGGTAGATGCAGATTGAGTTACACCCGGGAAATTCCTCTGACAATCCTCGGCAGTTAACTTTCGTGTCCGCAGCTCTTGCCAGAAGCTGGATGGAATTGTTTCTTTATGCTCAGACAATATTTCCTTCTATTTTGAGGACAAAAGCACTTTTCCCAGGCACCTGTTCCGGCAGGTCAATCTTTATCCCCTCATTTGTTTGCTGAAAAACAAGTGCTTTGCGGTTTCCAAGCAAACTTACTTTTTCCACTTTACCCGAAGCCGTGGTCAGGGTCCTGATGAACGCCTTTTGATCTTCAGGCCACCCCAGTAAAGTAGCGTAGAGTATTGATCCTTTCCTTACAAACCGGATGTCTGAAGATCCGAATGGCTTGCCCTTGCCTTCATTAAAGCCCTGCGCACTTAGCGGAGCAGCTGATTCCATGGCCGGCCCTTCACCAAATACTTTCCATGGGCGTGTCCCGTAAATGCTTTCACTGTTGAGCTGCATCCAGTCCCCGATTTCTTCCACAACAAAGCGTTCTTTTTCGTCTATTGACCCGTCTCCGCGGAGCGGCACATTGAGCATCAGGTTCCCGTTTTTGCTGACCACATCTATGAGTGTATGAATGACAGTCTTCGAGGATTTGTAGTGGTTGTTGTCGTACACCCTGCGGTCATAATGCCAGGAGCCAATGCAGGTATCGGTTTGCCAGGGAAGCGGTTCAATCGCATTGCTTTGACCGCGCTCAATGTCCCAGACCATGCACTTACGCTGCTGCTCATTTAATATTTTACCATTGATTACCGCTTTGAGCTTTCCGTGCTTTTTGATGCTCTTGTTGTACAAATGCGCTGCGATTCGCAGGCCGGCATCACTCACCGGCCACAGGGGAAGCACGGTATCATCAAAATAAACCAGTTCGGGTTCATATTTATCGATCAGGTCTATCGTACGGTCGTAAAAGTTTTCGCAGTATTCCTTGCTTGGCGGATGTACGCCATTGCCCCAGTTCCATTGCCCATGTATAGCGCCATCGTCTTCACTGTTTTTGCTTAGTGGATGATTTTGTGCATACAGTTGTTGAGGATCATAGCCCTGCCACCACTTGCCGGTTCCTTCGGCCGCGGTGAATTTACCGTCGTACGGCACTCCTGCTAAAGGGCCTTTTTTATCAGATCGCTGCGCGGTTTCATACCAGCGCCAGGCATGGGCGGCATGCACACTAACGCCCAGCGGTAATCCCTGCTTTTTAGCCGCCCTGGCCCAACCTGCCATCAGATCCTTCTTAGGACCGACTTTGGTGGAGTTCCATTTGTGATGCTTGCTGTCATACAAATCAAGGTTGTCGTGATGGTTGGCCAAAGCCATGAAATACTTTGCTCCGGCTTTTTTATATAGTGCCAGCAGCGCATCGGGATCCCACTTTTCAGCTTTCCATTCATTGATGACGTCTTTGAAACCGAAATTCGATGGATGCCCATATTTCTCACAATGGTATTTATATTGGTCGCTGCCTTCCTGGTACATTCCGCGGGCATACCAGTCTCCGCGTTCGGGCTGGCATTGTGGCCCCCAATGTGCCCATATCCCAAATTTCGCATCCCTGTACCATTCAGGCACCTGGTATTGTGCCAGTGAATCCCAGCTCGGCTGAAAGGGACCAATGTTTCCCTTTGATGTCGCATCCTTTAAAAAAGTATTGCTATATAAGCGGGAAGCATACAAGCTTGCCAATCCCGCAATCCCGCCTTTAATCAGTGTTCTACGTTTCATACTGTTTGATTATCCGGTTAGTTGTTTTCGTCTATGCGCGGAATGAATCAGCACAAACTCAAAAATACAAGGGTTGATGTTGATAATAGTAGACAAAATCAGACTAATTTTTTCCTAAAACAGATTTGTAGAAATTTATTACATTAGCTTGTGATCAAGCGCATCCTTACCCATAATTTTTTCCTGCTCAATGTAGACTCTGTGAAACTGGATTCACGCTGGAACTATAAGAATATAGTCAGTCCATATCACCGTATCTACTATATTTCGGGCGGGGAAGGAGAGATCTCTCATTTCGAAAAAAAACTCAAACTTGAAGGTGGTTGCCTGTATATTATTCCAAGTTTCACCTTATGTAACCTGGTTTGTGATGACTTCCTGGATCAGTATTTCGTCCAGTTCTTCGAGGAATCTTCAGACGGGATGTCGCTGTTTGCCGATAACAGGTCTATATTTAAGGTGCAGGCCCGGGAAATTGATGTACTCAACTTTCAGCGGCTCGTCCACATCAATCCCGGACGCGGTATCAACCGTTCCGATGATCCAAAGATCTATGAAAAAGATGTTTACTATAAGGAATATCAGGAGCTCAACCATCAGCAGAGCAATGCCCAGTTTCTCGAAACCCAGGGTATATTACTCCAGCTGATTGCAAGATTCGCTCAGCCTGAAATCCTCGCCCGGAAAGAAAGGCAGCATATTCCTGTAAAAATCCTGGATACCATCAGCCATATTGTGGTCAGTTTGCACTTGCCGCTTTCGGTGAAATCATTAGCCAGTCGCGTACATCAGAATTCTGAGTATTTCTCCCGGCTTTTTCAGCAATATACCGGTTCCCGTCCATTGGCGTATATTACCGAAAAGCGCATCGAGCGGGCTCAATATTTGATCATGACCAGCAGATCCAAATATACTGATATTGCTCAGCAGACTGGCTTTGAAAGTCTTTCTCATTTTTCCAGGACATTTAAAAAAATCACCGGCATGAATCCCGGTGAATACAAGAAGAGATATACCAGTTAATGCGCAGCAAGTTTGAGACGACTATGCCACAGGTAATAGGACACAAACAGAAATACCATCGGCAGTATCATGAATAACAGGGAAGGTGATACACCGGCTGTTTGGATGATGGAATAAGTGGCGGCAAAAAGATCAAAGAACAATCCTGCATAGGCCCATTCTTTGATGCTTTTAAAGCCAGGGATGAGGATCGCAATGGAGCCCAGCACTTTTGCAACGCCAATGAAGGGGATGAAGTAATTCGGGTACCCCAATCCGGAGATCATTTTTACCGCATCGGGCGACATCATGATATCCGGGATTGCAGTGAACAGCATAAAGGCGGCGAATATGCCGGTAATGATCCAATAAAAAATGTTTGTCTTTTTCATGATTTTAGTTTTATTTGATGATCTAAAGATAATTGTGTTCCGCGACAATAGTTATGTGCTGATGCGACATATTGAGGGGGGGTATGCGACAGTTACCTGTTTAACAAGGCAGTCAGGTTTTCCTTTACAACCGGCCATTCCTCAATTAATATGGAATACCTTGCAGAATTCCTCGGCATGAAGTCAGCGCTCATTTTATGTGCCCTGAGTATCCCTTCCAGTTTTCCGCCAATGCGTTCAATTGCGGCGCGGGAGCGTTCATTGCGTACATCTGTATGCAGGCATACACGGAGTACTTTCCATGTTTCAAAGGCGTGGGTAAGCAGCAATAGTTTGACTTCTGTGTTGATGCCCGTCCTTGTTGCCGATTGCGCGAGCCAGGTATGGCCGATCTCGCAGGCGTCCGCGACCTTATTTGCGGACCTCGGATGGCCCTCGGGCCATGGCCAGTATTCCATGTTCCAGAAGCGGGTCGATCCTTTAAAAAGCCCGTCTTCCTGACCGATAATTGCGAAGGGTACCGCGGTGCCCGTATCTCTCATGGCAATGGCCGTTTGAATGTAATTGATAGCGGCGGCTTTACCCTGGGGTACCGGGGTCCACTTATATAAAGCTTCATTGCCAGCCGACGCTTCTGCCAGGCTATCGGCATGATCAAGGCCAAGCGGTTCGAGTTTTATAAATTTTCCTTGCAAAACAGGCATGTTCATGCGAGTAAATTTAGTGAATAGATATCTGCCTGAAAAACATTAATTTTCAGGAGTTAAAAAATCATCCGGTAAAATTGAGCACTCAGAAGACACTTTTTTTCATTTTATGCTTGTTGCTTTGCGGTACTTTATTGCAGGCTCAGACAGCCCGTTCCGGAAAAGCGGCGTCGGTTAAAATACCGCTTAGACAGGCTTTTGGTGTCAATGCCTTTGAATGGGATTTTGAAAACGAGAAGAATCCTGCTAAGATTGATCCGCAGCGGCTGGGGGGCATGAAATCTTTTACAGGCATAAGACATTATATGGACTGGGAAAAGCTGGAACATGAAGAGGGCAGGTACTCTTTTAATCCAACCCTGAGCGGCGGCTGGAATTATGACGCCTTATATGAAGCCTGCAAGGCCAACGGCATTGATGTACTGGCCTGTCTCAAGACCATCCCTAAATGGATGGTGGCTACCTATCCCCCAAAAGAGAAGGCTGACCAGGACAATGTACCGGTGCGGCATGGAAGGGACTTTGCAGATCCCAGGTCTTATATTGAGCAGGCCAAAGTAGCTTTTCAGTACACGGCAAGATACGGGAGCAATTCCCGTGTTGACGTTTCGCTGCTGACTGTCGACAATAAGCCCAGGTGGGCTGGTGACCAGGTCAATGTAGTCAAAAAAGGTCTTGGACTGATCCGCTATATTGAGTGCGACAATGAGCGTGACAAGTGGTGGAAAGGGTCGAAAGCCTATCAGAACGGGCGAAATTATGCAGCCAATCTTTCTGCATTTTACGACGGGCATAAAAACACCATGGGCGTCGGTGTAGGCGTAAAGAATGCTGATCCTTCTATGACGGTAGTGATGGGCGGACTGGCGAGGCCTGATACCGCATATGTAATTGAAATGGTCAAATGGTGCAGGGAAAACCGGGGATATCATGCCGACGGATCGGTAAACCTGTGCTGGGATGTGATCAACTACCATCTTTACTCAGACGATGATGAATCTACACAGGGCGTGAAAGCCACCCGGGGGATGGCTCCGGAAAGATCTGCGGCAGATTCCATTGCAAACAACTTTATGAAGATGGCCAGGGAACATGCCGGCGGTATGCCGGTATGGATGACAGAAACCGGTTATGATGTAGACCAGAGGAGCCCGCTGCGGGCCATTCCCATTGGCCATAAAACCGCTCTTGAAACTCAGGCAGACTGGATCCTAAGGTCCGCTTTATTGTATATGCGGCATGGTGTAGCAAGGGTGTTTCTCTATCAGACCTATGATGAAAATATAGAAAGCGGCGGTAGGTTCTCTTCTTCCGGTTTACTCAACAAGGACCGTTCGCGCAAACCTGCTGCTGATTACATCTATCAGGCCAATAAACTGATGGGCAGCTACTCCTATAAAGCAGCAGTTTCGAAAAGCCCGCTGGTTGACCAATATGAGTTAAACGGCAAATATGCCTATGTGCTGGTTAAGCCATCGGAGAATGGAAGCACTGTGCCGTATACGCTCGGCCTTAAAGGTAAAAAGCAGGTATACATTTATCGCCCTGCAGCCGGGAAAGACGAAATGAGTGGAACGAAGGTTGAGGTAATCAATGGGAAATTGCAGCTTCTGGTATCAGAAACACCAATGTTCGTTCTGCCGGTAAACTAAGGAAACAAAATTAAATATAGATGAAAGAAATAACTTTAGCCATTTGCCTGCTGTTTTGCCAGCTGGCCTATGCTCAGCAGAAGCCTAATATTGTGATCATTGTTTCCGATGACCACGCCTATCAGGCAATCAGCGCCTATGGCAGTAAATTGGTTAAAACCCCCAATATAGACCGCATTGCCAAAGCGGGAGTAACTTTTAAAAGAGCTTATGTGACGAATTCCATTTGCGGGCCGAGCAGAGCGGTGATCCTGACCGGAAAATACAGTCACAAAAATGGTTTTAAAGACAATGTATCTGCTGATTTTGACCACAGTCAGGACAATTTTGCAAAGCATTTGCAGGGAGGTGGCTATCAAACCGCATGGATCGGAAAATTACATCTTGGCAGCAAGCCCCAAGGCTTTGACAGGATGAACCCGGCTCAGCGTGCTAAATTTGATGCTTACTATAACCCGATCGAAGCTGACCTGAAAACAAGAAACTTATCCGGGAAGGCCCTTATAGAATGGAAGTATCAGCGCTATATGAAAGACTATTTGAGTACAGCGGCATCATTGGACAGAAATATCGGTCGCACGCTGGATTATTTGGAAAAGAATCATTTAACTGAAAATACCATAGTGATCTATATGTCTGATCAGGGATTCTATATGGGGGAGCATGGCTGGTTCGATAAGCGTTTTATGTACGAGGAATCGTTCAGGACCCCCATGGTAATGAGCTATCCGGGAGTGATAAAACCAGGCAGCCAGTCCGAAGCATTTGTGATGAACCTGGATATTGCCCCAACTTTGCTTGATGCTGCAAAGCTTAAAATACCGGAAGGTATGCAGGGGAAATCAATGTTACCTTTGTTTCAATCTGGTATTGAGGTGTTCAGGGACGCCATGTTTTATCATTATTACGAAAATGGGGAGCACTCGGTATCCCCTCACTTTGGGATCAGGACCGAAAGATATAAGTTGATCCGTTTTTATAAGCGGGTGGATGCATGGGAATTGTATGATTTAAAGAAAGACGGTTCAGAGGAACACAATCTGTATGGGGAAAAAGGGTATCAGCCTATCGTTACCGAATTAAAATCCAGGCTTAAAGCGTTGATTGACAAATATGAAGATCAGGAAGCAAAGGACATCATGGCAACAGGGGCCGGATGATGTTGTTCATAAGATGTGGAATTGTTTAAAAGTTTATTGCGTTTAAAACTTTCAGAATGGCTAAATTGTTGCTAGTAAAAAGGACTACTCAATTCTGAAAAAAAGTCCTGTGAGCGGGTGATCCGCGTAGGGCAGGCACACCATAAGTGAGGGACAACAGGGGTTTCACAGCTTCTGTTTGTCCCTCAGTCTTTTACACGCTTTAATGCCGTATATTATGGATTGATTTTTGTTGAATATTTGTAGTTTTTACTTAAATAAAACAAGGTCATGATCAAAATATTAAAACTTCAAAAAGCTGTAATAGCCTTTATACTGGGAGTAGGGGCCTTGATTGCTTATAGGATAATGAGTGAAAACAGGGCGACGTCTGCTAATTTGATGCTTACGCTCGCCGGTATTCTTTTCGTAGCCGGGGCATTAATGTTCCTGTACCCTATTCTTTTTGCGAAAAAAGATAAGGAAGGCTGCGTCGAACTCGATCCTGAAAAGCAGGAAGAGGTGATGGCCGGAAATGAAAACGCAATCGCCTCGGAAGTCCTCGACGACAAAGAAAACTAGATCAGACCACCCATATATGGATCGGTAACGGAATCTTTTCCATCCTTTTCTGCATGCCCGGCATATTGCCTCAGATAGTCATCATTCCCTTTCACAGAGATCTTCAAATTGTACCATCCGTGGCTTTTCTTCAGGTCAGCAACAAGGCTTTTTTTGCTTTTGGCTGGTATCTTAACAGACAGCGGACTGATATTTTGATACACCTCATCAGCGATCATTATTTCCAGACGGGTATCTCCTGTGTTTTCAAAGTGCAGTTTCAGGTTGCCCATAGCCCCGACGCGCAGGAGCGCCGGCTGATCAGCACAGATAATCCTCAGAGCGGGATCATCCGCTGAACCCTTAAAGCTGCGGAAAAAGCCATTTGGCCCGTTTACGTTGAGGTGATACCGGCTTCCTTCAAAGTCATGAAGACTGAACTGGTCGGTAAGCCTGTCACCTGCTGATACGGCATAAGACCAGGTTTTTCCCATGGCCTTCCCGAAGAGCCCCGGCGCATAAACACTAAAGGGCGCGCCTATCGGGAACGGCCGCAAATGTCCGAAAGTTCCTGTTGAGAAATGAATGACCACGTCTTTGCCTGCCGGATCAAGCCAGCAATCTGCATGAAGGCGATAACGTAGTGCACAAGCTTTCCTGGTGCCGCTTTCCTGTTGCGGCATAAAGGCCGATGCACCTTTCTGAAAGGGATGAAGGCTGTTGATCTTTTCAATTTCAACGACTGAAAGCGGATCGGGTTTTAATTGTGCAGGTTTGTTTTTCGCATTTTGGATGCCGGTGATGACTTCTTCCTTTTTAAGCCGGTCCGGCATACCTGATGGTTCGGCTTTTGCGGGCCGGAACGCCGAGGTCAGGTCACCGCAGATGGCACGCCGCCAGCTGCTGATCATCTTGCTCCTGATCTTTTTCCCGGTTTTTTCAGTCAGAAAGTTTTCCAGGAACATGATGGTAGAGGTATGGTCGCAGACTTGTGAGTTCACGTATCCGCCTTTGCTCCAGGGCGAGGCGATGAGCATGGGTACACGGTAGCCAAGACCGATAGGGCTATCTTTCTCCGTCTCGTAGTCTGCTGCTACGTCTATATTGGCAGATACTTTACCACTGCCGGGGTCTCCGGGTTTGGGCACCACGTAAGGTGGGATGTGGTCAAAGTACCCGTCATTTTCATCGTAAGTAAGGATAAAGATCGTCTTTTTCCATACTTCAGGGTTTTTTGTAAGGATGTCTATCGTTTCTGAAACATACCAGGTACCATAGAGCGGTGAGCTGGTGTGGTCGGAAAAGCGTTGCGGCGCGACCAGCCAGGATACTGCGGGCAGTTTGCCCTTATCCACATCTGACCTGAACTGATAAAAGATGTCGTTCTTTGGGATATTCAGGCTTTGCTTCTGTTCCTGATCGTCGGTATAGTCAAATGCCGCCAGCTCCAGGTAATCGAAGGGCGCGTTGATATTGGTGGCGAAGGCTTTGTCTATCAGGTTTCTTTCCCTTGAGGTTAAGGCATCGTATTTTTCCCGTACCTCCTGCGCAGTTAGTTTTTTCTTTGGATCGCCGTGTTTTCTAAACCAGGCTGAAAGCCTGACGTTGTAACGTTTTACATATTCTATGGCATTGTCGCCATAGTTGCCCAGCCAGTCGTCTACGGTATCACTCTGCAGGTCACTGGTCCAGATCTCATTCTGGTAGATCTTCCAGCTAACACCATTGTCTTCCAGTACTTCTGGGAAAGTTTCCCAGTCTATATAAACATCATCGCGTGATTCAGCTTGTGAATTGTTGACAGCAGCCACGGAGGTGCTGTTCAGTTCAGGTCTGATATTGCCGGTCCACATGAACAGACGGTTGGGTGTCGTGCCGGTCAGTGAAGAACAGAAGTTATGGTCGCAAATGGTAAAGGCATCAGCCATGGCATAATAAAACGGCACATCTTTGCGGTCATAATAACCCATGCACATCAGGGATTTTACCGGTACCCACTTGTCATATTTTCCACCATTTCGAGCCGCCAGCTGGTCGTTCCAGGAATGGGGGAGTCCGCCCTGCCAGGTGATCTTTGTTTTATTGATGTCAATGTGAAAGGGGGCATAGGTATTGCCTTCGGCATCTTTTTGCAGCCATACTTTATTTTTGTCAGGCTGGGTATAGGTTCTTGGATCATTAAAGCCGCGCACACCCTTCATCTTCCCAAACATATGGTCAAAGGAACGGTTTTCCTGCATCAGGATCACTACATGTTCTGCATCGTAAAAAGTGCTCCCGGGATCTGCGCTAATGGCCATTGCCTTTTGGAGAGACATGGGAATTACATTGGGCAGGCCGGCTGCGCCGGACAACAATGCGGCTTTCTTAAGAAATTCTCTTCTTGAATCCATACGTGGTCAGTGTGTCTTTCCAAAAATAGAAGAATACAGTTTAAATGTATAGTGTTCGAAGATTAAATTTCGGTTTAATTGTGCAGCGCTTTCCAGATCAGTTCATAAACATCCGTCGCTTTCTTGTCTTCGTCATTTAACAAGGGATCAGTGATCAGTACCGGGTGGAATTCCTTTGGCGCGTCTACACTGCCATGCGAACCGCCTATCAAAGTGGCATCCAGTGGAATGACATCCATTACGTAGCGGAAACCGGCTTTCTTGCAAAGGAGCTTGTAGGCCGCGCGGGGCTTGGAAGACATGAACATTTCTACAGGGTCATAACCCGGCTTTTTGTGGATGTCTACACAGCGCGCATAGTCCGGTGCCAGGGCATCGTCCAGCCAGAAGTAATAGGTGAACCAGTTTTTGGGTTCTGCCACCACTACAAAATCTCCAGCTCTTGCATGATCTATGCCATATTTTTTCTTGCCTTCCTGGTCAAGGATCAGTGCTATGCCAGCTGTTTTTTCCAAAATGCTTTTTACCTGCTCTTTTACTGAAGGATCATTGATATAGACGTGGGCCACCTGGTGATCGGCCACAACGAATGCTTTGGAAGCACCTGCGTCAAGAAGTTCCAGTCCCCGCTCTACACGGATCTGCAGCAGGTTGTTCTGTCTGAAAACACGGTTTAAATGTATTGGCTGGCTAACAGGAACGATGCCGTATTCAGAGAGTATAATGATATTGGCACTTTGTTTTTCGTAATGCTCGATAAGCCCTTTGACCACCTCATCTACCTCAGTCAGTTCTTTGCTGATCTTACTGAAGTCATGACCAAATTTTTGAAGACAGTAATCCAAATGCGGTAAATAGATGAGTGTGAGGGTAGGGTCATACAGCTCGTCGGTGATGACGGCTGCATCGGCAATCCACTTGGTAGACTTAATGTTCGCTCCAGGTCCCCAAAACTGGAACAGCGGAAACTGGCCCAGCTTATTCTGTAAGGTATCCCTGAGTTCCGCAGGTTCCGAATAGCAGTCCGGCATTTTTCTGCCATCGGCCAGATAGTTTGGGCGTGGAGTTACCGAGTAATCAGCGTTGGAATACATATTGTACCACCAGAACATATTGGAACAGGTAAAATTAGGGTCTTCTTTTTTGGCTTTGTCCCAGATCTTGTCTACCAGTACCAGTTTGTTGGACTGTTTCCAGAATTTAACTTCCGCATCGGTATGGTCGTACCAGCCATTGCCCACAATGCCATGTTCGGCAGGAGTTTTTCCTGTTAAATAGGTAGACTGCACCGCTGTAGTTACTGCAGGCAGCATAGGCGCTATGGTATGGAGCTTTTTTGCCTTAGCATATTTTTCCAGAAATGGGGTATGTGCTCCAATCAGGTTTGAGGACAAGCCAACAACATCTATTACTACAGTTTTCTTCATCTTAATCGGGATTTGTGGTTATGCTAACTGGCTGATGACCCAATCCAGTTCTTTGCTGATGGATTCGGTGATCGGCAATTTGATCTGCTGCGGCAGGACTTCCCAGGTATAGGTCTCTATTTCCAGGTGATGGGTAAAAGGATTGTTTTTTTGAAGTCTGAGTACTTCGGTGATGTCTTCCTGCGTGGTGGAAAGCAAGCCGATCTCTTTGATGGATATGGGTACGTGAAAATGGGCCCTCCATTCTTGTACAGTTTCATTTTCAAAGTCCGCCAATGCTTCAGGCAGATCAGTATACCTGAGCAGATCACGATCTGCTTTTCTGGCTACTACCTGGTGGAGATAAACGGGTTCGTTGAAGATGTCAAAAGCCTTTTTGATGGCTGCTTTTTCTTCTGCCGTTTTCTGAAGATTGGCTTTGAGTGCCGCGCTGATCTGGATCTTGCCAACTGCGATGTTCTTTTGTGCCAGTTCTTTCAGTACTGCTTCATGTGGTTCATAGCCTATGGCAAAGTGACAAACGTCGTAGCAAAGGTTAAGGTGCCTTCTGATCATCTTTTCAGCTGCTGCCTTATCCGCAGCAAATACTTTGGAGATCTCAGGGATGCCCAGGGTGAGCAGGTCAGCTTCAAACCAGTCGATGAACTCTCTGCCAGTTTCCATCATGCCGTCGGGTTCGGGCTCAACATCCAGGTGCAATACCTTGCCCGTTTTATTGTAAATGCTGATCAGTTCTTTGACCACTTCGATCATGTTCATTGTGCCGGTTCTTCTCGCTTCATTTAAGGCATTATCGGTTTTGAACCAATGCCTGTAACTTAACGGATTGGTAGAAACACCGCCGTCCATTCCTTCGGGAAGTAATTGTTCCAGAATACGAAACAGTCTGATGCTGTATTCCCTTCTGGCATCGGTGGTCCAGTCCGGTGTGTGTACATCCGCCTTGACCACAGTATGGTGAAACTCCCCGTAAGGGAAGCCGTTCATGGTAAATACATAAGTATCATTGTCCTTCAGCCATTGCTTAAATTCATCGAGCGTTGCCTGGTTTGCCAGTGCTAAACTGGCCTCATTGGATAGCCTGAGCCCGAGTCCCATGGGCTGATCCGGTGACACAGATTGCTTAATAGCCGGAAAATTCTTTTGCAGGGCCTTAAAATCTTCCGTCCAGTTTTTACCTGCGTGAATATTGGTGCAATAGGTTAAATGACCACTGTTGACTTTCATGTTAATGGGTTGTATTTAAGCTTTCCTTGTCTTTAATAAATTTAGCCACATAATCGCTGGCTGCAATAAGCAGCTGATGATCCATTTCGTGCACCTCCTGCCCGGTACCCAGATCAGTAAGCAAAGTGATGGTCAGTAACCCGCCAAGGTGTTCCTGGAATTCTGCAAGGCCTTTCAATATTGGTGATCCGGCATCTTTGATGTGGATGATGGGGTCTGAAATGTTAAATCGCAGATCGGTCAGTACATTTAATATTCGCAATGCTTTGTCTTCGCTCAGCATTCCGGTTAAGAAAGAATATACACTGTCCAGCGCAATACCCATGGCTACGGCTTCGCCATGCAGTACCTGGAAATCACTCAGCTGCTCCAGCTTATGTGCAGCCCAGTGACCAAAATCAAGCGGTCTGGCAGAGCCTGTTTCAAAAGGATCGTCGCCGGCAATGTGGTCCATATGCAGTTTTGCGCAGTGTCTGATCAGGTAATTCATGCTTTCAGCATCCCTCGCGGCGAGTTGAACAGCATGGTCTTCGAGCCAGCAGAAGAATTCGGCATCTTTGATCAGGGCTACTTTAATGGCTTCCGATATCCCTGAACGGTAATCCCTGTCGCTTAGCGTTGGTAAAAACTCATCATCATTGAATACGGCCACCGGAGGGGCAAATGTACCCAGGAAATTCTTTTTGCGTTTGTAATTGATGCCGTTTTTTACACCTATTCCTGAATCGTTCTGAGACAAAACAGTAGTAGGGATGCGGATGTGTTTGATGCCCCTGTGAGAAACTGCGGCCGCATAACCTACCAGGTCAAGGACTGCTCCGCCGCCGATAGCAGCTATATAAGAATGCCTGTCAATCTTGTGCAGGTCTACCGCTGCTACGATCTGATCGAAGAGTGCGGTGTCATTTTTAGAAGCTTCCCCACCCGGGACGATCAGGATCTCTTCTATGAGCTGAACCTCTGTCTGGCCGGCAAAAAAGGTTTTGATATTGGCGGTCAGTTCCGGATGCGCATCGGCAACGCCCTGGTCTACGACAAAATATATTTTTTTTAGCGCATCCGAAGAACGAGCTTTAAAGAAGCTGAATAAGGTAGTGTTGCCGGTATCGAATAGCGATGAGGTGAAATAAACGTTGTACTCAAATTTGACGCTAAACGATTGTTTTAAATGACTCATATTTTAGAGATATTACCTAAGTAACTGCAAAAGCTTTACTTAGTAAAAGTGATATTGGTAAAAGAATAACGATAAAAAGGCCGATTTGAAAGACGCCAAAGGCGCTTGCCCATGCCGCATTCATCAAAATGAGCGCAATGACCCCTGATTTAACGGCTTTTCCAATGTTTGGCCCGATTGGATTTTGCATGGCCCTGAACAAAGGAACAAGGATCATCATTGCAAATGCGGCAAGAAAAATCAGTGTAACCAGAAGCTGGCCGTTTTTGAAAGCAAAATAGCTGATGCAGGCAATAACGAAAAAATAGAGTGCTCCTGCAAACCAGAGCGTTTTTTTACCCCCTCCATGGACCTCACCCCTGCTGATCATCGTAATGGCAGCGATGTAAATGATGGGTACAATACCCAGATACCATAATTCCTGTACTTTGTCAAGCATAATACTCATTCCCAGCAATAGGTTTAACCCGCGGCAGAGCCCCATACTCAATGGTCCAAAAAGCGAGTGGTGTTTCAGGTATTTGTCATATATTAAACAGGAGACCATTATGGCTACTGCCAGGTATTGAGACTCCTTACTGTACATTCCTGCTGCAAAAATTCCAATAAAGAACCAGATACCACCAAAAATAGCAGCTGCCTTTTTTGATATGAGGCCGGCAGGTATCGGGCGTTCAGGCCTCTCTTTAGCGTCTAGTTCTGCGTCAAATACATCATTGAGTATGATGCCGCCACTGTAGAGCCCTATTGTAGAAATGCAAAGTAATAAAACAGGGAATTGTGACATACCTGCGGCACCTGCAACGGTGTGCCATCCTGGTATAATACTTTGTGGAAAAAAATAACCAGCTATAGCGATCCCCGCCAGGACATCGGCAACAGAAGTCACCACATTGGCGGGCCGCATCAGCCTGAGGTATCCTATTAATTTCTGCACTTTCTAAGAGATAATAATCGAGTTCTTGTCTATCCTTGGCTGCTGCCCGCCACGTAGAATAGAATTGCTTTCAAACTTCTGGCTCTGGTCGATGTTTTTGACCGAAAGGAAGTCTGCTTCGTTGATCTGCCCGCTTTGCCCGAACGCGGTAATGGCATTGCGGTAGGTAACCAGTTCAATGTCTTTTAAGCTGATCCCTGATTTTTTCATCAATGCAGCCGTTTTAGGTATTGCCAGCGGGTCACTAATGCCCCAGTCGGCAGCAGAATTGATCATGATCCTTTCAGATCCATATTGTTTTACAACCTCCACCATACGCTCATTGCCCATTTTGGTAAACGGATAAATGGTAAAGGCGGCCCAAAAGCCCCTGTCCAAAACTTCTTTTACTGTTTCTTCATTGTTGTGGTCTACAATGACCATATGCGGGGCAAGTCCCTGCTCGATGGAAATGTCCATGCTGCGCTGGGTTCCTTTTTTCTTATCCCGGTGAGGGGTATGGATCTGAACCGGAAGGCCCGCTTCTTTTGCCAGGTCCAGCTGCAGTCTGAAGTATTTTTCTTCTGCGGCGGTCTGGTCATCAAAACCAATTTCGCCGATGCCGACTACACCTTCTTTGAAAATAAAGTTGGGCAGAATCTCCATAACCTGCTCTGCCAGTTTTTCGTTATTGGCCTCACGTGAGTTTAAGCCTATGGTGCAATAGTGTTTGATGCCAAACTGAGAAGATCTGAACCTTTCCCAGCCGATCAGACTGCTGTAGTAGTCCGTAAAGCTATCTAAGCCTGTGCGCGGCTGACCCAGCCAAAAGGCGGGCTCTATCAGGGCAACTATACCCGCATCGGCCATGGCCTGATAGTCGTCGGTGGTACGTGAGGTCATGTGGACATGCGGGTCAAAGAACTTCATCCCGCTAATGTCATGCAGATCAAGGGAGGTTTGAATTTTTTCTCCTTCGATTCTTTCCTGGAAATTTTCATTACAGCACATAATTCAAGTTTTTATATATCTGGTGTTACAGTTCTATTAATTTGTAGATCTCCGGATGCACTGTCCGGTGCGCGGCCAGGCGTTCCTGTACATAATCCTTTAAGGTTTCAGAAAGCGCTTTGTTTTTTCTTTCTGTTATTCCGGTGATCCTGGTGACGTCTTTTTCCGTGAAAAATGCTTTCAGTACCAACTGGTTCCATGAATTTTCAGAAAGGTATTTGGCAGGATAGGGGTTGTGGTACATGATGGCTTCCAAAACAGTTCCGATATTGCTCCTGATGCCTTCTTCACATCGGTGTATCCATTCCTCCGGATAACTAAAAACAGGTAAGGCAGAATATAATGCGGCCTGCTCATTCATCTCAGCGGCTGTAAAAAGGCCATTGATCTTCCGGAGGTACACTGCTTTGTCCTGATCAGGTACCTGCATCAGTAAGTAGATGCGGCAAAGACGGTCTGTAGTCCAGCCGGATATTTCAAAGCCGGGAAGCAGTTTAGCTATTTCTGCAGCTTCTGGTGGCAGCAGTGCTATTGTCTTTTTTTCTGCAAACCTCGGAATGTGCGAAAAGGTCAGGTTCAATTGTAAGGTTTTCTCTTCCATTTTCACCAGGCTGATCTTTTGTTCCAGCCAATCCATTGCCTCACTGCTCAGATTGCGTCTGATGATCCGTTCTAATTCTGTTAAAAGCATGTTTTATCCTATATTGGGCGCCATAAAATAGTTGATCGCAAGGGCGGTACTGATAATCAATAAACCAAAGAATTCCCTGGTCTTTTCGATATAGGGTTTGGTTGCCTGCATGCTCTCTACTAAACTTGGGCTTTTGTACTTTGTTATCCAGTCGCGCACACCATCTTTTGAAAAAAACAGGATGACGGCGTAAACCAGATAGAAAGATATGGCTCCGAGGTAAACATTCGGGTAAAATTTATTAAATATGGCAAATCCACAACAAATGGAGGCTACCATATATATAGGTACCCAGAGCCAGGGGTCGACATCATTTAGATTTAAGTACGCAAACGCAAGGAATGCAATACAAAAAATTGAATTTAAAATGCTCAGCAGCATACTCGTAAAGGTTTAATTTGTGTGTTGTGTTTATTAGTAAATACAAATAAACAGATAATTATACCGATTTAGCAATATGCAATTGTAAAAAAAGAAATAGGATAAGCAATATTTTTCCCTGATTCATTGATTTTTATTTAAATTCATCGTGATTGTTGAATACTAAAAAAAGTATCATGAAAAAATACCTGTGTTTATCTGTGATGATTTTGCTGGGCTTAAACCTGAACGCTCAGTATAAACTTGAAAAGCTCTGGGAAACAGACAGTATCATAAACATGCCTGAGTCTGTACTGGCGGATGCAAAAGCCGAAGTGCTGTATGTCGCTATAATGGGCAACAGCGCCGATGCAAAGGACGGCATTGGCGGAATTGGAAAACTGGACATGAATGGTAAGGTGATCAACCTGGACTGGGTGACCGGCCTGAATTCTCCCAAAGGAATGGGCATCTACAAAAACAGGCTCTATGTAGCTGATGTGACCGATGTGGTAGTGATCGACATCGCAAAGGCAAAGGTAGAACTGACCATACCCATACCAGGGTCCGCTTTTTTGAACGACCTGACGGTAAGCGATCAGGGTATTGTCTACGTTTCGGACTCGAGAACAAAAAAGATCCACAGGATTACCAATGACAAGGAAGAGGTCTACATGGAAAACATTGATGGCCTGAATGGCCTTAAGGCCGTTGGCGATCAGCTGTTCATTGCGGGCGGGGGCAAAAACCTGCTCAAAGCGGCTGCGGATAAAAGTATGGTCAAAATAGCGGGGCTACCTCAAGGTGGCGACGGAATTGAGCCGATAGGGAATGGCGACTGGCTGTTCTCAGCCTGGGGAGGTTACGTTTTCTACGTATATGCCGATGGCAGGAACGAGCTGCTGCTCGATACGCATCTGCAAAAGATCAATACCGCAGATATTGGTTATGATCCGGCCAAGAAGATCGTTTATATCCCTACATTTTTTAAGAAAAGTGTCATGGCTTATCAGCTTAAATAACCTAGTAAGCCATAGTCCTTCATTCTTTGACTCTGCTCCAGACTTCGTAGATCTTTGCGCCCTTGCTGCTTAAACCGCTATGGTGCCAGTTGCCGTCTTCAAGTTTTCCGTCAAAAACTAATGAAGCACCCACACGGGTATTGTCCCGCGAAAAGAATTCTATGTTTTCAGTGTATTTGCCATCCTTAAAAGTATAAGAGCCGCCACCTGTTCCTGAAAACTGCTTTTTGCCCGGATCTATGGCTACCCATTGAAATTTGGTTCCCGTCAGCATCTTATAGGTCTGCCGTGTGCCGCTTTGATGTATATCGGTTAATTTCCCGTCTTCGCCTTTTCTTCCGGTAATGCGCCAGACACCGGCTAGCGGCGCCTTTCCATCATCGAGGCGGTTAAAGTTTATCCTGCCATCCTGCAGGTCTAAGGAGAGCTGGCCTCCTGAAACAGAAAACGGGACATCCATACTTGTTCCCACACTGGTTGAATCAGCAGTATTGAACAGCAATTTTCCTTTAAGCGTATTGTCCTTTACTTCATAATTACCTCCCTGGCTGGATACAAACTGGGATCCGTTGTGGACTGTGTGCAGATAAAATCCGTCCTGAAAGAAAAGCTGATGCTGTTCATCGCCGTTCCTCAATTCCCATGCGCCGGTTACGGCAACATTTTGTCCAAGAACATTAAAAGTTAGGGTAGTCAATACCAGGAGAAAAAATACTTTCATAGCATTCATATTTGGTTATCAATAGTTTTATACTAAAGATAACAAATTACTATGAATGTCAATATTAATCTTGCAGTCCGCGGATTGCTACTACTTCTTCAACCTCTGCATCATAATTTACTCCTGCAACTTCAAATCCGAAAAGATTGAAGAAATCCTGTTTATAGCCCTCAAGGTCACCAATTTCGGGTAGGGTTTCGGTGGTTGCTTTTTGCCATTGGGTGAATACTTCTTCCTGTACGTCGGCTCTCATTTCCCAATCGTCTATCCTGATCCTTCCTTTTTCATCTGTTTGCAGGGCATTACCCGAATACAAATGCTCGCGGAACAACCTGCTGATCTGCTCGATACAGCCTTCATGAATTCCTTTGGCTTTCATTACCTTGTAAAGCAGCGAAATGTATAAAGGAATTACCGGAATGGCGGAACTTGCCTGTGTGACCAGTGCTTTATTTACAGATACGTATGCTTTTCCGCCGATATCTTGAAGCTTGTCTGTAATGGTAAATGCTGTTGCTTCCAGGTGATCTTTGGCCCGGCCGATCGTACCTTTGCGGTATACTGGCTCTGTAACTTCCGGGCCGATGTAAGAATAGGCCACTGTTGTAGCGCCCTGTGCAAGCAGGCCTTCTTTCTTTAATGCGTCTATCCACATTTCCCAGTCTTCACCACCCATTACGGCGACCGTGTTTTTAATCTCTTCATCGTTTGCCGGAGTAATGGAAACAGTGGAGACGATGCCCGTGTGAAAGTCAACTGTTTTATCACTAAAATCGCCTTCTATGGGCTTAAGTACAGAGTTGTGGGTTTCTCCTGTCAGCGGATGAACCCTTTTTGGCGAGGCCAGACTGTAAATCACCAGGTCTATTTGTCCCAGGTCGGCTTTGATCAGCTCGATGGTCTGCTGTTTGATTTCATTGGAGAATGCATCTCCGTTAATGCTTTTTGCATAGAGGCCTGCTTCATTGGCAAAGTCCTCAAAAGCTGCGGTATTGTACCAGCCGGCCGAAGCAGTCTTGCCGGGGCTACCTGGTTTTTCAAAATATACACCAATGGTAGAAGCACCCGCACCAAAAGCGCTGGTAATCCTTGAAGCCAGTCCAAAGCCGGTCGAAGCACCGATAACCAGAACTTTTTTAGGACCATTTACGGGGCCTTTAGATTTCACATAATTGATCTGTTTTAATACATTTTGTTTGCATCCTTCCGGATGTGATGTAAGGCAAATAAATCCGCGTGTTCTTGGACTGATGGTCATAACTGGTGATATAATTTGAAAATGTGGTTAACTAAATTCCGACAAAGCTAGAACTTTTATCCGGAACCTGTGAATTGAATTCAGGCATGCTTCTGTTTGTTAAAGAAGGATGCAGCGTTCTCCGGCCAGCAGTGTTTTGCACTGTTCGTCATTGGCAGGTATACTGATCTCTTCGAGTTCTTTGCGGTAATTTTGCTTGATCTCTTTTCGGCTTTTGGCCCGGATAAACCTCCTGATGTCATCGCTGTTTGCCAGCACAAGTCCTGGTACTTCGGTCGGCTGGTTGTTTTCATCCTTGGCAACCATGGTAAAATAGCTGGTATTGGTATGTTTTACCTCATTTGTTTTCACATTTTCAGAAACTACTCTTATCCCCACTACTACCGAAGTTTTGCCTACGTAATTTACAGAGGCCATTAGTGATACGAGTTCCCCTACTTCAATGGGTTCCAGAAAGTTCACCGTATCAATAGAGGCGGTTACGCAATAATTTCCGGCATGTTTAGACGCGCAAACGTACGCCACTTTGTCCATCAGTGAAAGTAAAATACCACCATGGATCTTGCCCCCGAAATTCGAATAGGAGGGGATCATTAATTCTGTAAGGACAGTTTTGGAGAAGCTAACGGGTTTGTAGGGTATAGGCTGGGCAGGGCTTGGCATTGGTGTAATTTAGGTTGGCTATATTTATTAGTTAAGTGTTTAACACTTTAACGCTAAAATAAGCAGGATAAATGATATGAATGGTACATAAATGAAAAAAGACCACCTGTTGAGGTGGTCTTTTGTGGGAGATACTGGGTTCGAGGCTTGACCCTCCCGATGTAAAATCGGGATGCTCTGAACCAGCTGAGCTAATCTTCCCTGATGAGTTTTTCAATCATTTTCCTGCTCTTCCATGCTTTAATTTGTTTTTCTCTGGCCATTGCATCCGTTTTTTGGTCAAGAGCCTGGGACCATTTTAGTTGCCAATCCAGCTGGTTGCCTGTAAATCCTTTGTGATTGGAATTATGTTTGTTGATCCTGTCTTCCAGATTACTGGTTGACCCGATATAAAATTTGTTTTTTGCAGCAGAATATATGATATAGCAATAGTACATAATGAAAAAAGACCACCTGTTGAGGTGGTCTTTTGTGGGAGATACTGGGTTCGAACCAGTGACCCCCTGCTTGTAAGGCAGGTGCTCTGAACCAGCTGAGCTAATCTCCCGTTTGGGCTGAAGGTTTACTTAGTTGATCCAGTGACCCTCCCGATGCAAAATCGGGATGCTCTGAACCAGCTGAGCTAATCTCCCCAAGGTTCTATTCTTTTTGTTTTGAAACAGCAGAATAAACTGTTTTTGTTGTGGGAGATACTGGGTTCGAACCAGTGACCCCCTGCTTGTAAGGCAGGTGCTCTGAACCAGCTGAGCTAATCTCCCCAAGGTTCTGCCCTTTTTTATCTAGCTAAGCATGCTACACCCCGATTGTTAGGGAGTGCAAATATACACCTCTAATTTAAAACTCCAAAACTTTTATAAGATTTTAAGAAAGCACTTCTTCCAATACCTGGTGCGACCGGATATCTCCAAAAGATGCGGTATGTAAAGTGTAGAAAATCAGTATTTTATCTAGTATGAACCTTCTGGTTTTGTTGTCAAGCTTTATTTCATGAATTTTTTCAAACGGCGAAGTAAACAATGAAATAAAGAGTAAAGCATCTTCTTTGCTTAGAAAATTCGGATGTGAGGGCGTTCTTGATTTGAATTCCCCTTCCTGCAGATCAAAGTAATTGTCATCACTTTTAGTGATCGTACTGGGTGCGAATCCGAGGAACCTAGAAAGTTTTAACAGAAAGGCGAGGTGGAAGTTGACATTCGCAGGGCCGCATTCGTCAAACCAGCACATTGCGTTAAAAATGAAATCAAATAAATGTTCGTCAGTTGTTTGCTGCCTGATACTCTTGTAGAGTACCTCATTTAAAAACTGGGTCACTGTACTCTTGACAATATTGTAGGGGATGGTGCTATAAACGGGTGCCGGCCGCAGTTCTGAAACCCGCTGAATGCCTGTGTTGTGTTTGTGATAGGCGACCATGTCGACCAGGTGAAGCGGCTGGAGCATGTTCATGCTGATCTTTGCCCTCGGTTTTTTGACTCCGTTGATCATATAGGACTGGATGCCAAATTTCTCGGTGAAAATCTGGACCACAACACTGCTTTCGCTGTATAGGGTGGTTTTTAAAATGATGCCACGGGTTTTATGCAGCATACATTAAGATTTTAGGTATGAAGATGATCAGGCCAATGACGAATGCGGTGATGGCGCTTACCAACACAGCAGCGGAAGCAACATCTTTGACGATTTTGGCTTTTGGGTGGATCTCCGGTGATACGAGGTCTACCAGCACTTCGATTGCAGTATTGAAAAGCTCGGCAGTAATCACTATGCCCCCTGCTGCGGAGATCCAAAGCCAGTCGTTCAGGCTTAGTTCAAAGAACCAGCCTGCCAGGATAACCAATAACAGGGCTATGAGGTGAAACCTGAAATTCCATTCCATTTTAAAAGCATAAGCAATGCCCGAAAAGGAATACCCAAAACTTTTAAGGAATTTGTTCATATGGCCCCGGTAGTTGATAGATTATAGCTGCAAAGTACGTCATGCTTTTTTACATATCCAATTGTTTGTAAGGAAGCTTTACCTTTGGGTAATTTTTTAAGTCCATGTCAGCAGAAAAAGCCTCCCTTCATCCCAGGAACAAACACCGGTCGAGATACGATTTTCCGGAACTCATCAATAGTTATCCCGAGCTTGCCCCTTATGTATTTAACAATGCTTACGGCGATCTTTCTGTTGATTTTTCCAACCCCGATTCCGTTAAGGCACTGAACAAGGCCCTGTTGAAGCACTTCTACGCTATCGATCACTGGGATATTCCGGAAGGCTATCTTTGTCCGCCAATACCGGGGCGGTCGGACTATATTCATTATATCGCAGATCTTTTGTCGGCAGATAACGATGGAGTCATTCCAAAAGGCCGGCAGGTAAAAGGCCTGGACATTGGTACAGGCGCCAACTGTATCTATCCGATCATCGGCCATCAGGAGTATGGCTGGAGTTTTACAGGTTCGGAAATTGACCAGTATGCGATAAAGGCAGCGAAAGCCATCTGCGCAGCCAATCCGGCGTTGTCCGCTGATGTCATTTTAAAGCATCAGCCCAATAAGCAGCACATTTTTAAAGGGGTCGTCAATCCGGGTGAGCTGTATGATTTCAGCCTATGCAACCCGCCTTTTCATGCTTCTGCTGAAGAGGCCCGGTCAGGCAACCAGCGAAAAGTGCAGAACCTGAGCAGGGACAAACACAAAACAGCTGCACTTAATTTCGGAGGAAAAGATGCGGAACTCTGGTATGAAGGAGGCGAGGCGGCCTTTATCCGGAACATGATTATGGAAAGCAAAGACATCGGCCAGCAGTGCCTGTGGTTCAGCAGCCTGGTTTCCAAAAGCAGCAACCTGCCCTTCATCTATCACATGCTGGAAGCGCTACGGCCGGCAGAAATCCGGACAATAGAGATGGTACAAGGACAAAAGATCAGCCGTTTCGTGGCCTGGACGTTTACAGAGCAGCAGGCACGCCGGGAATGGGCGGCAAAAAGATGGGCTAAAAAGAAAGCCTAGATCATATCTGAGAAATATTATTCCAGTAACAGAGGCTCGTCGTCATCTGTGAGGCTCAGCTGGATGCTGTCGGTTCCGGCGATCCCTTCAATGGAACCACGGATATGTGCCGCATTGAGCATGACCTTTTCCAGCTGTTTTTCCCTGGCCTTCCAAAGCTTTTCCATGGCATCGCGCTCCCTTTGTATAGACAGCTTCATGCTCATAAAACCCTCCCTGATTGCCTTCCACTGTTCTGAGAACTCCGTGCTGGTTAGGTAATCATAGAGCATGTGCATTTTGTCGCCGCGGTTCTCCTGGGATTTTGCGGCTCCGTACAATTTGAGGATTCCGTCCCTGAGAATATAAGAAACTGCCTTTACCTCATCAAAGGAGCAGATCCATACCCCATCTTTTTCACCAAAGCAGTCCATTCCTTTGGGATAACATTGCGTCACGATGACCGCAACATCAACTCCCATACTCCGCATGTCTTTTTTCAGTTTCTCTATCCATTCCATAGAGAAATCTTTGGTGCGTTTGCTTTCGTAAATGATCTTGCCGCATTCCTGTCCGAATTGGTTCCGCACCAGGTGTACGCAATCTGCACCCCTCACGCCCTTGCCCACCTCAGTGATCAGGTCAAAAGGAAAAGCATTTCTAAGCAGCTCCTCCAGAATCAGCTCCTGTACCTCTCCCTGCAATTGCATGGAGCCCTGCTCAGCCTTGCGTTTCATTTCTTCCGCCAGTTTTTTCTGATCGTCAAGCTGTTTTTCCAGTTCCTTTACACGCAGCTGATGTTCAGTTTCTTTGATGTTATTTTTCTCCGCCTCCTGTTTTCTGATCTGGTCGGTCATTTCCGCACGCTGTTCCTGCAGCTTACGCTGTACCTGCAGTTCAAGCTCTTCTTCACGCTGCTTCATCTGCGCCTCTTTTTTCAGGAAATCAAGCTCTTTGGCCCGGGCCTGTTTCAGCCGCTCTTCATTTTCCTTGTTGCTGTTGTCCAGCATTTGAAGTTTATTTTCGAAATCCGTTGTAATACTTTTGCGCAGACTTTCTTCAAGGGCAGACTGGAGCTGTTTTTTCTCTTCAGCAAGTTTCTGCTCATAATCCAGGGCCTGCTGCTTTTGCTGCTGTTCAAATGCGGTTTCCCTTTGCTTTTGCTGCAGGGCAAACTCATTTTGTTTCTTTGCGAATTCCTCTTCCTTTTGTTTGGTAAAAGAAACCATCTTCTCTCTGAGGTCTTTTTTATATTCCTCGGCCATCACCTCCTCAATAGGAAAAGTATGTGCACAATTGGGACATTTTATCTCTGTTGACATATCTCTCGGCTATAATAACTTCTGTACAAACAAACTCTCTGCAAATTTCATCGACACACTCCTGGGCTCTCCTCCGGCTATACCGACATATAAAGATCCGTCAAAATCGATCACTTCGATCACCTTAATCTTTGTTCCGATGGTGACCTGAAGTTTTTCCAGGTACTGCAGGAATAAGGTCGAGGTATCTTTTACCGCGGCAACACTACAGGTGTCCCCGGCCTTTAGCTCCGCCAAAAGTGTTTTAGCGATCACCGGCATCTCACCATTGGCTTTAGGAATAGGGTCCCCATGAGGATCAAATTCCGGAAAGTCCAGGAACTCTTCCAGCTTGTCAACCAGCTTGGCAGACTGGATATGTTCCAGCTGCTCAGCAACTTCATGTACCTCATCCCAGCTAAAATCCAGCTTCTCATATAGAAAAGTTTCCCAGAGCCTGTGCTTTCTTAAAATGGCGATCCCATTCTTTTTACCGGTATCCGTAAGCAGGATCTTTCCATATTTCTTATAAGTAACCAGGTTCTTTTCTTTCAGCTTTTTGAGCATATCGGTAGCCGTGGCTGGTTTCACACCCAGGTAAGCTGCCATTTCATTGGTTCCTGCCTCTGGTTTTTCTTCATTTTGAAAGCTCAGTTTCAGTAAAGCCTTCAAATAGTTTTCTTCTGTATAAGATAGCATATTACAAACTTAGATGAAATTGTTAGCTAAAACAACATGGTAATTCCTGAGGTCCTGCCACAGTCCGATATCAGAGATTGACAATTAAATGATGAAGTTGTTTGCCGTAAATCAATTAACTTTATGGCATGATCTATCCATCTACCTATCAGGCAGCGCGGCTTATTGCGCCAAAAGTTGAGGCTATTTTTGCCGAGCATCTCGCTGCTGCCAGGGAAAAAGGAGAAGAAGATCTTGCGCCGCAGCCTACTGCCAAGGTAGTTGAAGCCATACTGGATGCTACATTTTGGGCGAGCCTGCGGAAAGAAGAAGGGCATTCCCCAAAGATTTCCCTTGCGTTTCTTCCGCCACAGCAGGCGGGTAATCCATTGCTGTTCAAGCAGCGGTTCAAATTAAATCCGGGCATTCTTACCAAACTTGCACCGGGAATCGAACGTGCAGGGATTCACCTGGGCATCTGGGCAGATGAAGGTGAACTTTACATCTGGGGCACCACCGTAAGCATACCCAATTTTTGTTTTGTAGTTGATGTTTCTGAACCGGCGCTGCTGGTGATCAAACACCGCAGAATCTATGGCTTCGGGAAATTTACGAATGTCGCGGTGCTCAAAGGGGATCAGGTAAAAATGGTCGATGGGAAGAGTACAAGCATTCCCGATTGTCCGCCGATGCTGCTGTCACTGCTGGACCTTACCGCACCTTCTTACTGGAACGATTCTGTTAATGTCCTGATCCAACTGGCTGTTTCCATGCGCGCACATGCCCGGGGCGGTACACTGCTCGTGGTCGACAATGAGAACAACAACTGGCTTCAGTCTATTATAAAGCCTGTCCAGTATTATGTTCAGCCTTCTTTTAGCGGACTTTCTAAATTGTTGCAGCAGGACAGGAAAGAGTCCAGTCAGATCTTTTGGCAAACGGCGTTAAAACGTGAGGTAGATCACCTTGCCGGCCTTACAGCAATAGATGGGGCAACCATCATCAGCAACAACTACGAGTTGCTGGCGTTTGGCGCTAAAATAGGAAGGGCAAAAGGTAAAGACAATATAGACGAACTTGCTTTTTCAGAACCCATTTCAGGCGGAGATGCCGTAGTGGTACATCCAGCCAAGGTCGGCGGGACACGCCACCTTTCTGCTGCTCAGTTTGTTCATGATCAGCGGGATGCCACCGCTCTGGTAGCGTCGCAAGATGGACATTTTACCATATACACCTGGTCTACCTATCAAAACAGGGTTCAGGCACAGCGGATCGATACCCTGTTGTTATAAACTAAGAAAAGAGCGCTGCCACAACTATTGTGGTTAAAAATATAACCATTATCACAATTCGGTCACAGGCTATGCGCTGCTGTCTCGTCAGCTCCCTGGGCTGAACTTCTTCTTTTTGCCTGGCAAAAGCGTGGATGGGGTTTAATTTAATTAACATAGGTAGATGTAGTAGTAGGTGTATCAGATGGATATCAAACCTCAAGCCATAATTCTATCCGTTTGTGGAATTGTTGATAACTTCTATTTGTTTCATTAAAACCTAATAAAGTTTTAACATTGAAAGGGTAATCTAAAAATTATTGTACTGGTAATCAGACGTATAAAAGAAGGTTTGTATTTTTTATAGTACTATGTATTGCATGTTACTATATAAAGCATATATCTTTGTATTATTATGATAGCAGAAAATACACAAACACAAATGCGGAAGGGCATACTGGAATACTGTGTGCTCCTGATCATATCCAGAGGGCAGATCTATGCTTCGGATATCATCGCAGAATTAAAGTCGGCCCGTCTGCTCGTAGTGGAAGGAACGCTTTACCCATTGCTCACCCGCCTAAAAAACAATGGCTTGCTAAGTTATAACTGGATAGAATCTACATCCGGCCCCCCGCGCAAATACTATGTGCTAACTGAAGAAGGCAGGTCTATGCTGAATCAGCTTGACGGGACCTGGCAGGAACTGGCTTACGCCATCAATACTTCCAAAAAAGTAGCGGACGATCAATCCAATAATAATCCAATAAACTTAACCAAGTCATGAAGAAGACACTCAACATAAATATTGGCAATTCCATCATTCATATTGAAGAAGATGCCTACGAAATGCTCACCGTTTATCTGAATGAGGTAAAACAGCATTTCGCGAAAAACGCTGACGATTTTGAAATTATAACAGATATTGAAAACCGGATAGCAGAGATGTTTGGTGAAATGCTGTCTGAGCAGCAAAAGCAGGTTGTTGGCATTTTTGACGTGCAATCCGTGATCAGACAGATGGGGTCTGTGAAAGATTTTGAGTCGTCTGAAGAAGAGAACCCGGCTGAAGATTACCGTACCCAAAGCCAGGCCTTCAACCCGGTTAAAAAGCTTTACCGGGATACAGACCAGGCCATGATTGCCGGTGTCTGTGCAGGTTTGGGACATTATGTAGATGTCGATATACGCTGGATCCGGTTAATCACGTTCTTTACCCTATTCATAGGGGGTGCCGGTGTTTTAGCTTATATCATACTGTGGATCATGATCCCTAAGGCAGAAACCAAAACTGAAAAAATGAACATGCGCGGCCAGGAAACAACGCTTCGGGGCTTTGCAAACATTCATCTGGATCCCCTGGTACAACAATCAAAAGGATTTCTTGCGGAGTTCTTTGATGTTGTGGGCAGCTTTGTTAAAGGAACAGGAAAGGTGATCTTTAAGACGATAGCGCTATTGATCATTGCAGCGGCGTCATTTGGTTTAATCAGCTTATTTATTACTTTAATTGCCCTTATGGGGATTTGGGATGCTGATGTAGCCAATTATTTCCCATTCAACATCATCAATCAGGAATATTTTAACCCTCTTGCGGTTTCTGCCTTCCTGGTAGGGGCGATACCGCTTATTGCACTCATATTGTTCTCGGTCCGCGTAGCATTTAGCAGCAGGGATATCAATAAGACATTGTCATTTGTGCTGCTCATCATCTGGCTGGCGGGCATGGCACCATTAATTTTTTACATCACAAAAATATCTTCCGAATTTAAGGAAGGAGCAGAATTTTCACAAGTGACTGAACTTAAGCTCTATCAAACTTATACACTAACAATGGACCGGACCCGCTTCTTTAGCAGGGAGGACAGCTTGCGCTACAGTATAGATGCAGAAAATTATAGGGGCAGAAAGATACTTACTGACATTGATGATGAATTTAAAGCACCAAGAAATGTCAGGCTGTGGATAGAGAAAAGTGAAAGCGGTAAGATCTCGCTGAGTCAGAACTTCAAATCAAGAGGCAGAAATTTTCAGACCGCACTAAAAAATGCTCAGAATATACATTATGATTTTCTGCAAACCGATTCGCTGATAAACTTTAACCCGATGGTCCAGCTCAATAAAGATACCAGGTGGCGCGGGCAGGAGGTAGAGCTGACCATGAAAGTGCCGGTTGGTACTTTTCTAAACATCAGCGAAGAGCTTGGCCGGTACCTCAACGGACCCAATTATTGGGATTGCGGTCACGAAAGCCACCAGGGTTTTACCGAATGGGTCATGACAGAAGATGGTGTTAAATGCAGGCACGAAGCGCCGGTTAAGGATGCTGATTAAACCGGCGTGGTTAATCAGCAGTATCTTTATTTAACAGTATAGCGGTAGACATAGCGGGCAACATTTCCGTTTTTGTCTACCCCTTCAATAACCGCCCTGTAAGTTCCGTTACCGTCCGCATTGTAATACTCTAAAGTCAGCGGGCCGGTGGCGTTGGTCAGCACTTTAGGATTCCAGTAGATGGTTGTCCGCAGATCATTAAAGTTATAAGTGTTTGCAGCATTTACATATTTGGGCGAGTAGAATTCACGCTGTTTGGCAAATCCTTTCGGCTTAAATTTAACCAGATTGGCCTCCGGCATCATTTCCTTTAATTGCGCCAGACTGATTTTCGTTCCCTTAACCGCTTTTTTAGTATTGACCACAAGCACACCTTTGGTGTTGTACTGGCGGTCTATGGTGCCGAGTTCGTCCTTTAAAAATATTTCAACGGATTCTATCTCATCCGGCATTACAGTGGTGAGGCCGAAAAAATCTATCGGACTTGCATTCAGGAAAATTTGTACAGGCACCCTGCTTCCTGCATTGTAGTCACGAGTTACATAAAAGTTGTTTTCAAAAAAAGTGAGGCCTGCAGCCTGACCCTGAAGACAAATGGCAAAATTAGGACATCCTTTGAATTGCTCACCATCTATCGTCCGTCCGCTGATATTGCTCAAACCGCTCAAAGAAGGGTGGTCGGCATGACTGGGCCTCTTTATTTTTGCGCCTTCTATTTTTATCTCTTTAAGCGTCCTGAGGTAGCTGTACTGTTTTTTACTGTTGGCCAGATATGGTGCCAGGGCACTGTCTATGTTTACAATTTCATCGATGGTATTGTCATTTTTAGTAAGCGGGGGACCCGGTTGTCCGTCAAGCAAGATCATCAAACTGGAACCTTTAGCCGAGTATTTGGCATTGATCACTACCTCAGATGAGTCCGGGACAACAAGATTTGGAAAAACAAAAGCACCGGCGGGACTGGTTATCGCTTCAGAAGCAACCCTCGTTCCGGTGACCGTCAGCCGCAGTGCCCCTTTTTTTACAGGCATCCCCGTACGGTCTCTCAACGTGCCCGAAATGCGCATGTCCTGCTCAGGCAAAAGCTTCACGGGCGCAAAATTACCGGCCATGACATCTTTATAATTAAACCTGCGGTACCCTTGCGTCAGCATCAGTACATCCAGTGCGGCAAGTTTTTTTTCGTCCGGCTTGTTAAAATAATAGTTGGCCTTTTCCACATAGCCTTTGAGCTCTGAAGTCAGCAGCAATGAACTGAGGATCGTGATCTCCGAGTCCTCATTCGCAGGCACCTTTTGTTCATCCGTAACCGAGACCGAGAAGTTGCCTTCCAAAGGAGCCGTTGCGTCTTTTGCGCTAACCGTTAATTTCACTTTTTGCCTGGGCTTATAAGCCGCCAGGTCGGTCTTTAAAGATACAGTCAAAGGCGAAGGCGTATTGTTGAACGCCAGCCGCTCTGCGATTGGTTCGCCGCTCTCAGAAAATAAAGTAATCTGCATGATACCCGCGGGGAATTTATCTTTTGGTATTTTGGCATTGGTGAGCTGGTTATTGAGTTTAGTTTTTGCAGCATAGCAAATGATCCCTCCGCTGGTGCCCACCAGAAACATGGTCTTTCCGGTATTGGCTGCAAAATAAGTTTCGTTGGCCAGTATTTTAATGTTTAATGCCAGAGGATCTGTATTGCTAACCTGGATTGTTGCACTGGAGGCAAGCGTTTTTGGCAGATCAAAACTCTTTACGGAGCCATCTTTAAAGGTAATATTGGCTTTGTAGCTTTTTGAGGCGTCAGCATTCAGGTAAAAAGAACCCATTCCCAGATGAGCAGAATTGAAAGTAGTGATGCTGGTTCCCGCGTTGTCTGTAATGGTACCTTTAATGTCTGTACCCAGGCCAAGTGAATTTATAGCTTTAAATCCGACCCTTGTCGCTACTCCGCTGATCAGATCGCCGCCTTCCGGAAAGAATTGAACATCAAAAGTGCTTTTTGAGGGGGTCAGTTTAAAAGTCGAGGTGAGTATGTCATTTTCGGCCATGACGAGTTCTGTTATGAGCTCCCCCCTGGTTATCGGATCATTTTTACGCGGGTCAATCTTAATTTTTAATAGGCCATTTTGATCCGTAGTCCCTTTTCCTTTGCTTACGACGTCAAAATTTGATGTCACCTGCCAATTGACGGTTTTGTTGGCAATAGCGGCATTTTCATTGTTTTTGAACTGGATTACTGCATCTATTACCTGGCTTTTATCCGTCTGGTTATTTTTATAGCTAAAATGAGTGACGAGCTGTTTGTCTATTGCCTCTCCGACGGGTATAGTCTTGCTGAAGAAATAAGACGGGTCAAAGTTGGCCATCCACAAGGTATAAGCTTTGAAATAATAATTCCCCTGTTGATAGGTGCCTTTGGTAAGCGGAATATTTCCGCTGGCCACACCATCAGTCACTTGCAGTTTTACCGTTTGAACCAGGGAGTCACGGGTATTGATCACATCAACATAGACAATTTTACTCAGCTGTGATGGCAGATTCAGGTCCATGGTCAGGTATGCTTTGAACCAGATGGTATCCGCAACCGTGTAATAAGGTTTGTCGAAATGGAGATAGACTTTTTCAACAGGACGCTGATCCGTATTTTTCTTGGATTTGTTAATGATGTTGTCCAGGACAACACTGTCCTGCTGCGCTTGGGCTGAAAACCGCAGCCCGGCGGATAATAATATAAAGGCAAGTATGAAGTGTAAATATCTCATCAAATGAATGTGTATTGTTAATCATGCTAATATATTCATTTATGTGCGGAGTCGGCTAACCAATCACATCTTTAACATTTTTTGACATTTGATCAGTTATGCTTCCTTCGGCGTCTGTTCTGTCTGCTTTCGTTTTGAATGGTATTCCCTGTAATCATTGGTTAGTCATTGATTAATGGTTGGTAGGTCCTTGATAGGCCCGGAGGATCTGTCAACTACGTAACGGGTACCTCAGGATCATCTCCTGATGAACTCGTGTGATGCCTTACATAGGCTAAGCAGAAGCCTGAGGGGCAGGATGCGCTGTGATGCCGGCAAGTATTTCAAAGTATGAAAATAAAAAAGACCGCTCAAAGGCGGCCTTTCAAAATAACAAACTTAGACTCCTAGTTAAATTCAGTAACGAAATCTTCAAGGGGAGTGCGAACTTTTTTCAGGTTAACCAGCCAGTCACCGGCTGTGTCTCTGTATCCTAAAGGAAGCAGAGTTGTCGTGCGCAGTCCAAGCGCTTTTAATCCCAGAAGTTCATCCAGTTTTTCAGAATCGAAGCCCTCCATAGGCGTGGCATCTACTTTTAAAAGCGCAGCCTCCGTTAGCGCCAGTCCAAAGCCAATGTAGGCTTGTCTTGCTGCATGCTGAAAGCTTTCTTCAGGAGTTTTACTGCCAAACATGTTTACCATGTTGTTTACAAAATCAGCGGTTTCGGCTTCAGACTGTCCCCGTTCACGATTGGCATGGGCATAAACATTTCTTATTCTTTCTTCTGTATAATTATCCCATGCTGCAAAAATCAGCAAATGTGAGCAATCTGTAATTTGTGATTGTCCGTAAGCCACGGCTTTGATTTTTTCCTTTAGCTCAGGGTTGGTCACTACAATAACTTTAAATGGCTGCAAGCCTGCGCATGTGGGTGCAAGGCGTGCAGCATTAAGGACTTGATCTACTTTGTCCTGTGAAACTTTTTCACCAGTCATTTTCTTTGTAGCATACCGCCATTTTAAGGCACCTATTGTACTCATAATCTCTTTTTTAGTTTTGTTTTTTTAATCTCTGTTATTCAGATTTTTAGTTAACTAGTGTTGTAAAAATAACACCGTTAGCAAATATAGATATGTTACCATATACAGACGAACTAAATCATCGCTTATGACTTTAAAATGATGGCAAACTATTTTTAGCCTGAGTCGTTAATATTATGCAAGCATAGATCAATGTGTTTGTAATGGACATTAAATATCATACCTATGAAAAAGTTAATCTTATCTGCAATCTTATTATCTGCTGCTTTAGGCGCATTTGCTCAGGAAAAAGGCTTTTATATTAAACCGACGGGAGGTTATTTTATAAAAGTAACCCCTGTGGAATTCCCTTCAATAAATGGTCAGCTCGCCAGGGATAAGACCACTACGATCACCGGCACTGGTGCCAATTCCAGCATCACTACATCAGAAACAGCTTTAACGGGTTCATTTGGACAAGGGTTCAGGGCCGGTCTTGTAGGTGGTTATCAGTTTAATCGTATTGTTGGTCTTGAGCTTGGCGTAAATTATTTCAATAGCGCGGAACAGGACATGATGAAACAGACCGTGATCAATAATGGAATGACAGTACTCAATGTACATGCGATCGGAAAGGTCAGGGCTTTTGACCTTGCACCTGCCCTTGTATTTCGTATCCCAAATACTGGAAAATTTCAGCCTTACAGTAAAATCGGCGTCATTGTGCCTTTCTCCGGTTATTTACAGATCAACACTTCTGTAAATGACCAGACCGGACAGGTTGCCGCGTCGCAGGGCATAGTATCTCCCGCTGGAACACGCACTAATCTGGTACTGGAGAGAGAGGAACGCATCAATCCAAAAGCTACGATAGGCTTTCAGAGCGCATTGGGTTTTGATTATAAGGTCGGCAATAAGATCAATCTTTTCGCTGAACTGGAATACCGTAATGTTTCTGTTGGCGGAAAGGATAAAGAATTAGAAAAATACGACGGTACAGCTACGGTAGTGGTAAATGCAACCAATACTGCCGTAGGATCGAGACAACTTAGGCTGGAGGAGCAAAGTGCGGGAGACAAAAAGGTAAATTATCATAAGACCATCAATTCTTCCATGAATGTGAAGGGCAGCGCAGGTTATGATCCGGGTAGACCATCAGATGACCTGCGGTCATATATTAATATAGGTGGTCTCGGACTGAATGCAGGCATTAAGATTGGGTTATAAAGTTGCTGATTTTATTTTAGAGTCTGAATATTACGAGCGTTGGTCGAAAATTTCAGGGAGTTGGTCGTGAGTTACGTCATGGTGGTATAATAGCGTGAAAACCGCTGAAACGTTTTAAGGTTGATGGTGTCTCAATAATAAAAAACAAAGAAAACCTTAAAACATAAAGTCATGAAAACTCTTACAAAAACAGCATTCGCCGCAGTATTAACAGCAGTAGTATTAACCTCATCAGCAATGACCACATTCGCCGCGCCTTTCATTAAAGTTGCAGCGATCACAGAAAGTTTCAACAAGATCTGGGTGAGTGGAAATGTGAAGATCATTTTGACCCAAAGTGAAAAAGAAGGGGTATTTGTTGATGAATACTTTAACCCTGAAAAAACTTCGGTGATCGGCAAAGGTCAGAATTTATACATCAACACTATGGAAAGCAGCCAGGTGACGATCAGGATCTCCGTAAAAGACCTGCAAAGGATCGAAGCTGCCGGAAGTGCAGTCGTTGTGACAGAAAATAAATTTGATGTGAAATATTTGCAGCTCTTCTTAAGCCAGAATGCGAAAGTGAAAGTTGACGCTAAGGTAGGAGATTTATATACAGTCATCAGTGAGGATGCGGTTCTGAAAATGAGCGGGGCGACAGATCAGCATACTTTGATTGCCAGCAACATGAAAAATGTAAAACTTGATAATTTTGTAAGCCTGAAAACAGATACCGGAAGTACAGATGTAGCAACAGATTCATTAACCGCCGCTACAACAAAATAATACGAAATCAAAGATTAGGGAAGGTGAAAGGGGGCAGACGAGAGTTTGCCCCTTTTTTATTGTTTCATTAATTTATGAACATGGCTTTCGTCTGTCAGGCCAAATTCCGCAGCGATTTGCTTCAGGCTGTAATTTCCGGCCTGCATCCGTTTCCGTATCAGGGTATGCCGGTAGTTTTTGATATAGGCGCGAAGACTTGTACCGGCATTCCGCTTGAAGTATGGCCCTATATAATTGATGGTAGTATTAAAATTTGCCGCCATCACTTCTGATTTCAATTTGTCCGGAGTATAAATGTTTTCGTGGATGTAGCTAAACATAGCTTCCATCTTGTTTTCACCGGTTTCCCCTGCTGCGGTTCCCGGCAGGTTTCGCTTTAAAATTACGGAGAGTGAGATCAGCTGCTGCCAGACCAGTCTTTCATTGAGCGAAGTTTCGGCTTTCATCAATTCGATCAGGTTAAAGATCTGCGCTGCTAAAAGCTGGTCGTGCAGGGTTAATTTGAAGCCTGAAAGGTGTGATTCCCTGTTGTGGACCAGGTACTCCAGTTCTTTTACAGGATGGAGCCATGCATCATGGCTCCCCCGCATATACAGATCAGTAAATTTGAGATAGATGAACCTGGTTTTGTGTTCAATCTCAAAATAGTGCTCTTCAGCAGGGCCAAGCAGGAAGATGTCGCCCTGTTCATAAATTACAGCTAATTGATTAATGTGATGAATACCAGATCCGTTTTTGATGTAGATCAGCTCATAATGATTGTGGGTATGCACAGGATGGTGCCATTGCTCAACTTCAAAAGCGGAAATGAGGATGGGTTCAAACTGACGATAACGTTTCATAGTGGAAATATACAAAATGTTAGCCGGAGTTTACAAGCAAACCCAGCCTCACAATGACCAGCTTTGAATTAAAATTTAAAACTATGAAAACAACAGATATTGACACTGACCGGAGAGCACCTTTAAAAACCGCTTTGGTCGTGGGCGCCAATGGTGTAATCGGCAGTACTCTTATTGAGCACCTCGTTGAACTCGATGAATGGAATATCATAGGACTTTCCAGACGCGGCGGACAGGACAGTAAGCAATTAAAATTTATTTCGGTAGATCTGCTGGATGCGGCTGATACCAGGTCTAAGCTCGCGCATTTGAACGATGTTACCCATATTTTTTATGCGGCATTTCAGGATCGTCCAAGCTGGGCGGAAATGGTGCCGCCGAACCTGGCCATGCTGGTCAATGTGGTTGAAGCGATCGAACCTATCGCAAAAAAATTAGTGCACATCAGTCTGATGCAGGGCTACAAAGTCTATGGCGCTCACCTTGGGCCTTTTAAAACGCCGGCTAAGGAATCTGACCAGGGACACATGCCACCGGAGTTTAATGTAGACCAGCAGGAGTTCCTGGAAAAACTTCAAAAGGGCAAGAAATGGACCTGGTCGGCTATCCGCCCTTCTGTGGTTGGTGGAACTGCCTTGGGGAATCCCATGAATCTGGTGCTGGCTATAGCAGTGTATGCTTCAATATCAAAAGAACTGAACATCCCCCTTCGTTTCCCCGGAAAGCCCGGCGCATATGATAAGATCATGGAAATGACAGACGGAGGACTGCTGGCCAAAGCAACTGTTTGGGCAGCTACCGAGCCGCGATGTGCAAACCACGCTTTTAACATTACCAATGGCGACCTTTTCCGATGGAATGAAATGTGGCTGGACATTGCCGGGTTCTTCAAACTTGAGGTTGCGCCGCCCCTTCATATGTCGCTGCAAAGCGTAATGGCCGATAAAGCCGGGCTATGGCAGGACATGCAGGAAAAATATGACCTGAAGAAACATAATTACGAGGAGGTTTCTTCCTGGGGCTTTGCCGATGGGGTATTTTCATGGGATTACGATTTCTTTGGTGATGGCTCCAAAGCAAGAAGGTTTGGCTTCCATGAATATGTGGAAACGAAAGAAATGTTTTTTCACATGTTTGAAAAGCTGATGGCCGAAGGGATCATTCCGGAAGTCAAATAAAAAGTAATGTCTATTTATTTGCTTTTATTGCATCTTCAATTCTCAGACTCTCCTTATGCACTGCATTTAATAATTCTGTGATGAATGTAGGAGACAAACCTTCTTTACTGCCCGATTAATTTTTTATCCAGGGAATCAATTTTTTGACGGCTTGTTTCCAATGTGCGGTCTTGGACTTTTGGTTTACCTGATTGGGCAAAGATCCGTTCCGTAATCGTCATCATAAAAAAGGTAAGGACAAATAGCCAGCGGGTTTTGTTTTTCATAGTTTATACTTTTGTCTCTAACAGTAACGGAAAATTTTTCGGAAATGGTATAAAGAATAATTCTTCACAATTCCTGACAAAAGCAATAGTTAGTGTTTTAATTTTGCTTTAAAAACCTTTTCCATTTTGTCCAGCTTAGGAAGGATCACCAGTTTGCAATATGGCTTGTCCCCGTTTCTGTTGAAGTAATTCTGATGATAGGACTCCGCCACATAAAATGGGGATGCTTTTTCTATGGACGTAACCACCGGATTGCCAAAAGCTTTGGTGTCGTTCAGCTCTTTTTTATATTTCTCAGCGATTGTTTTTTGATCGTTAGTGTGATAAAAAATAACAGAGCGGTATTGCGTGCCTACATCTGCACCCTGACGGTTCAAAGTAGTCGGGTCATGGGTTTTCCAAAATACTTCCAGGAGTTCATCATATTTTATTTTCGCCGGATCATAAGTGACCTCGATCACTTCAGCATGTCCGGTCGTTCCGGTACATACCTGTTCGTAGCTTGGATCTACCACGGAACCGCCCTCATAACCCGATCTTACAGCGGTTACTCCGTTAATGCGTTGAAATACTGCTTCTGAACACCAGAAACAGCCATTGCCAAAAGTAGCTTTTTGAAGTTTTGGAGACTGTGCACCGGCACCGCCTGCCGATAAAAGTACCATCACCATCATTAATATAGTTTTCATAAGCTCGTTATAAATTGAAAATCATTTATGTAAAGTTACGTATGCGCCATCCATATAGTTTTAATACAGGACGGACATGATCCTAACTTTACAATTACCTGATAATCGATATCCGAACTGGGAGTATTAATGCAATTTTTCAAATGATTTTCTTATATTAGTTTCACTGAAGGGTCATTGACAGCATTATCCAGGTCAGGTGCCGGTAAATTCAGGCAAAAACTGCCAGAACACATTTCGGAAGAGGCTAAGGAAGGAATCGGGGACGATTAAGGAGAACCAGGTGCTTACCGCGTGTTCAGTAGGTGTCTGTCAGGTGTCTGTAGGTTGTCTAGTCCTTGTCTAGTCCTGGAATAGCTTTACACTAGTCCTGGATTAACTTGACATCGTCCTGAAAAGAACTTAACATATCCTGTTTACGGATTACATACCATTTCATTCCGAATATAGTAATGCATTTTGTTGT